>Ga0209512_1000013_pt1 | contig 542272 bp, 440 predicted proteins | sample frozenSSSSmetaG_FD_184142 | JGI IMG/M metagenome (GOLD analysis project Ga0209512, IMG submission 184142) | Glacier valley bacterial and archeal communities from Borup Fiord, Nunavut, Canada, to study Microbial Dark Matter (Phase II) -... | ecosystem: Environmental > Aquatic > Freshwater > Ice... | reverse complement strand
AAAATACTGGAAAATATTAATCCTATTGCTGGTTGGAAGCAAATTATGGCACAATTTATTATTATTTTTGAACAACGATGGAATATCAATTAATTATCCTTTCTGACACAGTTTATTGAATAGACCCAGTTTGAGCGAAGCGGAAACTTGTGCTGGTAATTTGAGCAGTTTGTAACTTTGTTTTTATATTCAGTTACAAACTGCATTTGTTTTCAGTCCAAGTTACACTTCGTTAAACTTGAACTATCCAGTTTGATGCATTCAACAGACTTGGAGGAAATGAGGTTTCGTATTCCGCGTTCCGGTTCGTGTTTGAAGAGTTTAATTCTTCCATTCTTTCATTCTTCCATTCTTTCATTACTTGTTTCTTGTTTCTTGGTTCTTGATTCTTTCTACCGACTCAGAACTCCTTACAATCAGTAAACTATTTGTCTTTACAAAAAAAGCCCACCACAAAGATGTGATGGGCTTTTTAATATATTAGAATAGTAAGAATCTATAAGTAAAATAAGATTACGACTCTTTACTACCTGCTACAAACTACATACTAAAAACTATTTATTTTTGAAAAATCAATTTTCCTGATTGAATGGTTTTATTATCATCCATTACCTTGTAGAAATAAATTCCTGTAGAAAATTTACCTGTACTAATTGTGGTTTGTTTATTCTTCAGGATTGTGTTCACGATTACTGCTCCTAAAGCATCATACAATTTTAATTCAGCATTTTTAATTTTAGATGAATCAATTATATCAATATTTATTGTTGCTTTAGAAGGATTTGGGTAAATGCTTACCACGTTATTTGCATTAGCCTGTGCAAGACCTGTTGGAATACATAATGCAAGCGATGCATATGTGGATGCAACAGTTGTAGCTGAACATGCTCCAGTAATTACAACATTATAATTAGATGCTACATCTGAAGCACTTACATTAGCAATTGTGAGTCTGGCAGAAGTCGCGCCTGAGATATCGCCTCCGTTTACTAAATTCACAGTTCCTTTTCTCCATTGATAGCTAAGGCCTATCCCGGTTGCAGTGACTGAAAAAACGGCAGAACTTCCAACACATGGAACTTGATTTGCCGGTTCAGTGATAATGGTTGGGGTATTGAAAACCACCAAAGCAATATTTAATGGAACCAGACCAACAGAACATGCACCGGTTAAAACAACATTATAGTTCGTTGAAGCATCCGTGAGTTTTACAGGACTAATTGTCAACGTAGCAGAATTTGCTCCGGAGATATTGTCGCCGTCGGTTAAATTCACTTCACCTTTTCTCCATTGATAATCAACATCTGTTCCGGTGGCAGTTGCAGATAAGCTTACTGAACCACCTACACAGGCTGAAACGGAAATACCCGGAGCGCCTCCTACTGTAACTTTAACAGTATTTGAAGCCTGACATCCTGTCGCAGTAATGGTTTCTGTCAATGTGTAAGTCGTTGTAGCTGTCGGACTCGCTACCGGGTTAGCTATCGTTGCCGAGCTTAGCCCGGTTGCCGGTGCCCAAAGGTAAGTATGTCCGGCTATTGCCGAAGTACCAAGGGTTACGTTGTCTCCCTGACAAATAATGGCATCATTCCCTGTTGTTGCAGTAGGCGCAGGATTGACTGTTACCACAATATGATTCGAATTCACTGTACCGCACGCATTTGTATTTGTAACATAATAATCACCCGCAGCCTTTACAGTTAAAGTTGCAGTTGTAGTTCCATTACTCCAGGCTCCACCAACATTTCCCGAAAGAACAACACTACCGCCTTCGCAGAATGTTGTTGCTCCTCCCGCTGTAATTACCGAAGCAACAACTGCCGAAGTAATTGTTACTGCTATGTGGTTGGAAGTTACGCTGCCACATCCATTTGTATTTGTTACATAATAATCACCGGCAGTGTTAACGGTTATGGTTGCTGTTGTGGCTCCGTTACTCCATGTTCCACCTACATTCCCGGAAAGGACAACACTTTCACCTACGCACAATGCTGTTTTTCCACCTGCAGTAATTACAGACGCAACGGCCAGTGGATTGACTGTTACTGCAATATGATTAGAAGTCACAGTGCCGCAGGCATTTGTATTTGTTACAAAATAATCGCCGGCAGTCGTTACAGTTATAGTTGCTGTTTTAGCTCCGTTACTCCATGTTCCACCAACATTTCCGGAAAGGACAACACTACCACCGGCACAAAATGTTGTTGCTCCACCTGCTGTAATTACAGATGCAACTACCGGTTGAGAAACTGTTACTGCAATGTGATTGGAAGTTACACTGCCACACGCGTTGGTATTTGTTACATAATAATTTCCGGCTGTGATTACGGTTATGGTTGGAGTTGTAGCTCCTGTACTCCATGTTCCGTCAACATTTCCTGAAAGTACTACACTACCACCGTCACAGAATGCAATGGCACCACCTTCAGTAATTATTGATGGTGTAGGTTTCATCACTGCATTAACAACGTTATTATGCAATGAAATAGCTCCGGCACGTGAAAGACCTCTACCAAAAAGAGATGAACCTTCCAGTAAACTGATAGCTCCGTCCGCAACAATAGTACCTCTGAAAACTGAACTTTCTCCTAAATCGAATTGTCCTTCAACTTGCCAGTACACATTACACAATGAAGCAGAACCTGTAAGAATAACGTTTGAAAATGTGCTAGTTGATAATGCACCACCTATCTTGATAATAAATAAGGCATTGGCATTACCTCCCGCATCTAAAGTTAAATTTCCGTTTAATGTTGATGCACCACCGGTACTGTAAACTCCCGGGCTTAGAACCTGTCCATTTCCCATAGTTGTACCTATTACAGTAAAAACTGTAATTGCACTCAAATCACCATAAGCTACATTGACATCTATTGAACCTTGCGCAGAAACAGCGTCAATAGAATGAGTTTGCCCTACAACTGTTCCCGGATCCGGGAATCCGGTAATCGGACTTACATTACTTCCAATATCACCTGTGACATAAGATGCTCCGGTATTATCAAATGCTCCGGTTCCGGTAAACAGAGCAAAACTGGAAGTAACCCCCAGGTTTGGTGCCTGTCCGAAACTTACGAATGGGACGAAAAACAGCACTGAGACTAATAAAGTGCTGAGTAGTTTTGTTTTCATAAAAGATACGTTTTATGTCGTAAATGAGTTTTCACAACATGCAAAGATAAATCTCTTCATTATGAATAATGTTACATATTTCTTGAAATAATTTGCATAATTCACACATCTAATTCTATCGTTTATAGTCAATTGCAGTGGTACAGAATGAAGTTAAACAGAATTAATGGAAAACTAAAAAAAGAAGTAAACTCAAAATACAAAATGAGTATCTGATACAACAAAAACAGAGACTCCAATTGAAGTCTCTGTCTTACTAATTTAAAGTAAACAATACAAATTTATTCAGGTGCAACTATGTCAATAATAACCGTCCGGTTATAAAAGCGTTCTTCCGGATATTTATTTTCGAAAGGTGCTGTTTTTTCATCCTCACCAAGTCCGGTTACTTCAAAATGAACATCGCTTCTGCCTGCTTTCTTAAGACTAGCTTCCATAATCGTCTTCACTTCGTTTGCACGTGCAACGGATAATGTTTGATTATGAGCTTCATCTCCAATAATATCGGTGTGACCGTGTATTATTACAGTTCCACCTTCAGGAATCTTGGGCGTTACAATATCTGTGAGGTATTTATCATAAATATCGATAGCTCTTGAAATATCAAATTCGAAAATTATACTGAACCGCATAACTTCCTGAACTTTTGGCGGGATAGCAAGCTCCATACGAAGTGAAACATCCTTCTTTATCGTCTTACCTAGCCTGGTCTCACCTATCATCGTTGCCTTGTAATCACCTTGTAGTTTGTCACCCATGATGGATTCTCTTGGGAGATTTACCTTTTCTTCGGTAAAAGGACCAAATTGTTGTACTACATCTTTTTCATCCCTTATTTCCAGCAACCACGAAGTAAATGCTCTTTTTGCTCCTTCCGCAGTGAATGTAACTGAGTTTGCAGGTATTGATTCCTCCTCGGTAATAATCTCCACCGGTTTTAGCGGGGCATCCGGACCACTTTGGAATTCCATCAGTATAGCCGGAGAACTACTCTCGATCGACACCCGTTGATCTCCTTCGCGCAGCAGTAAAAGTTCGCGAGTACCGCCTGGCTGTTCGGATGGAATTTTTGGTTTATCACGTCCTTCAATTTTTATTCTCGAACCTTTTATTGAAAAAACGTCTGTTAAATATCGCTTAACAGTTTCTGCCATTGCCTTTCCATCTTCCGGTCCATTCTCTGACGATCCTACCAGGGTTATGGTTGCCATCGGATTTTTCCCCATACGATTACCAAGTATATTCAATACATTATAGTAAACGTTCATTTGTCGCTTTGACCGGCCAGACGGAATTTTAGATGTAAATTCTTCCAAATGGTCTTCCTTGAAATATGCCACCTGATCTTTCGTAAGCAATACATAACGTTCGGGGACTTCGGTTGATCCCAGACTGAAAAATATATAGTTACGAAGCGGGAATGTTTCCCTTATCCTCTTTATGACAGGGGCATCTTTTGGAACATCAACAGAAAACAAAACATCAGGATCACCTATTTGTAAAGAATAAATATCATCACCACCTTTGCCTCCGCTTCTATTCGTTGAAAAATATCCGTTATCCATTTTGTCATCTACTATTACTGCAAAATCATCGAACAGTGTATTTAACGGGAACCCTGCATTATAGGGTTGTACAAATTCAGAGCCATTCAGGCTACTTATAAAAATATCCAAACCACCCAGACCATAACGTCCATTGGAAGAGAAAAAGAAGGTTCCATTTTGATCCGATATGAATGGGAACATTTCGTCACCTTCAGTATTTATTTTATCCCCAAGATTTACAGGAGTACTCCATTCAGCTATTCCGACTTTCGTGGTTTTGTAAATATCTGTTCCACCATAACCACCGGGCATATCACTTGTAAAATACATGGTTTTTCCGTCGGGCGTTAAACAAGGATGTCCAACCGAGTATGCTGCATTATTATAAACAAATGGTGTGGGTTTTGACCATTTCCCGTTTTTGAAGTTACTAAACCAAATCTGAAGTTCTATAACCCGATCTTTACTTTTATCATTATAATTGTTTCTGGTAAATGCCATAAAATTACCATCATTGCTAAAACATACCGGTCCATCGTGTAATTTACCGTTCAATCCTTTATTGAAAATCTTAGGGCTATTTAATTGACCTTTATCCACATCAGTAATATACATATCCCAAAATGGTTTATGGGTCCAATTGTATTTTCTGACAAATATTTTATGGTTTGTTCTGGTTGATGCAAAAACGATTTTATTTTTATAATAAGAAGTACCAAAATCGAGGGCATCAGTATTTACAGTCTGATGTTCAATTTTATACTCACCATTACCTTTTTGTAAATTTTCTAATTCACTTCTATTTGCAACATAGTCCCTGCCCCGTAAATCTTCCGGTTTAAGTGTTACAAATTTGTCCATCCATTTATTTGACTCATCATATTTGCCATTCATTTTTAAAACCATGGCATAATTGTAATAATCCTCCGGTATGATTCCTTCATTAGCACTTATCAATTTTGAGTAAGTTTCCTCCGATAGGATATTTTGATCAGTCTTATGATAGCTTTCAGCCAGCATACGTTGTCCTTCAACACTCAGGGTTTTGTCGTGAGTATATGATTTAATGGCCTTATCAAAAGAGTAATTAAAAGAGCTTTTATCGCCTTTAATTTCTTTATTTGATTTTTCCTGTGCAGTAACGTTAATGCTAAAAACGATAAGCGCTATTAAGGGTATAAATATCTTTTTCATGTCTGTATTTTTATGAGATTAAAAATATCTTGGAGAATGGATTTGTTTTTTGTTTAAAAAGAGAAAATCATATCTTAATATTATTTCATGGCTTCCCTTATTATACCTGGATGTTTGTAATCCAAAAGACCAATCATACGAATAGCCCAAATGTAACTGATCCGTAATATCAAATCCCACTAAACCACCAAAAGCATCGCCTGTTCGAAACATAGCACCAAGCAAGAATTTATTCAGAATGATAAACGATGCGGTAAGGTCTGCTTCAATTGGGGCAGCAGCTGTTACTTTAACATACGAAGTAGGTTTAAAGTCCAGATTATCGCCCAAATGAAACAGCGCTCCCATAATAAAAAAGTAATGCCTTTGTTCTTTTCCTATCAGGGGATTTCCATTGCTCTGTTCTATTTCCGAATAGCTGTTTTCTAACAAATTAGGAATTGAAAAACCAGCATAAAAACGCTCCCTGGAATAATATGCACCAAAACCTATATTAGGAGTTATATGATTATTGATATTATTTAAAAATACCGGGTCGTTTTGAACATCCAATTCAAGCGCACTTAAGTTAGCTTGAAATAAATTTGCTCCCACACTTAAACCAAAGGCCATTTTAGATTTCTCAGTCAAATTGAATCGATAGGCATAATCGGCAACCACTGAAGTGATATTTGTAGGCCCAATTCTGTCATTTAAAACAGAGAATCCAAGTCCCATATGCTCATTGGCCAAAGGAGAATGCAGCGTGACACTTTGAGTTACAGGTGCACCTTCAAAGTCGACCCATTGCATACGATTGATTGCTGTTACAGTTAAAGCATCCCGGCTTCCGGCGTAAGCCGGATTTACCACCAATGTATTATTCATATAATGGGTATACATTGGGGCTTGCTGGGCATGAATGGTTAAACTCCCTAGGGTTAAAACCAAACCGATTGATATTTTATAAAGTGTATTCATATTCTTTTATTTTTTATCTGTTTAGATAAATCGTTCCCTTAAAAATTGGCGATCCATCCATTAAATCAAGCACATAGAAATAAGTGCCAACTGGTAATTCATCTCCGCCAACTCTTAATCCAAACATTGATCTACCATCCCAGGTGTTTTGGTAAGGACTTGCTTCGTACACTTTATTTCCCCAACGGTTAAAGATCACAATTTTATTATTGGGGTAATTAAAAATGCCTCTGATTACAAATAAATCGTTTATCCCATCACCATTCGGAGAGAATCCATCAGGAATAAAGAAATCAGTTGGATAGGTTATAACCGTGGAAGTATTATTTTCAAGATTATCATCAATTTCATTACCGGTAATTATGGCTGTATTTACATAATTACCCAAAGGATTTATGGTCGCCGTTATAGTTAAGGTTTCAGTTGCACTAACATTCATAGTACCTATTGTCCAGAGACCGGTAGAAGGTTCATACGTTCCTTTCGTGGTTGTAGAAGAGACATAAGTATATCCGCTTTGCAGTACATCGGTTAGAGTTACTCCGGTCCCAATATCAGGACCATTATTGGTAGCTACAATTGTAAACACGACATTCTTTCCAATAATTGGGTGTTCATTGTTTACTGTATTGACAACACTTAAATCGGCTTTGGCTGCAACAATTGTAACAACTGCAGGAGTTGAAATACAACCGTCAGCATTCATTGCTGTAATACTGTATGTGCCCGGAAGTTCAGTAAATATACCTGTAGTATTGGTATAGGTTATTCCATCGATACTGTAGGTCATACCTATACCTGTTGGGGTAATGACTGTAATTGTTCCGGTTAATACCGTACTGGTTGGTTGAACCAAAGTATAGGTAGGAGTAGTCGGCAAAGGAATGACGGTAACAGATTTTACCGTAGGACTTCCTGCGACGCAACCAGTTGCATTGGTGTAGTTTACAGATATTGTCTGAGCACCTTCGGCATTCCAGGTTATTGTTGCAGTATTATCTGTTGCTGTTCCACCAGCGGTAATCGTACCTCCGGGACTTACTGTCCATGTGTAAGGGGTCATACCTGCTTCGGTTGTATAAACATTACCGGTTGATGCAATACAAACCGGTGTTGGGCCTGTTATTACAGGTACCGGCAGACTGACGACTGTAACATTATAAACTGTTGGGGTTGGTGCTGTAACACCATCACCATTTGTGTAGTTTACCGTTACTGTTTTAGCTCCTACTGTATTCCAGTTGACCGTAATAGCATTTGTTCCTGCCCCGGCAGTAATTGTACCACCGGCACTAACGGTCCAGATATAATTGGTCATTCCGGCTTCAGTCGTATAAACACTGTTGGTTGAATTCACACAAACCACTGTTGGGCCAATAATTGTAGGATTATTAGCAACGGTAACGTTAATGACTGCAGGAATGACTGCCGTACAATTGTTAGCATTGTTATAATTTACAGATACTGTCTGAGCACCTGTCGTATTCCAGGTGATTGTTGCTGTATTATCTGTTGCTGTTCCACCGGCAGTAATAGTACCACCCGGGCTAACTGACCAGATATATGCAGACATTCCGGCCTGAGTTGTATAAACAGTGCTTGATAATATCGGGGTAGCTGTTAAACCGGTGATTGTTGGTGTTGGTAAAGTATTGACGGTAACTGTTTTCACAGTTGGACTCACAGCTGTACAACCGGCTGCATTATTGTAGTTTACAGATAATGTCTGTGGACCTGCGGTATTCCAGGTGATTGTTGCTGTATTATCTGTTGCTGTTCCACCAGTGGTAATCGTACCTCCGGGACTTACTGTCCATGTGTAAGCGGTCATACCTGCTTCAGTTGTATAAATATTACCGGTTGTTGTAACGCAAACTGTTGTTGGGCCTGATATTGCAGGAACCGGCAGACTGACGACAGTGACACTATATGAAGTGGGGGTAACTGCAGTAATACCGTCAGTATTTTTGTAGTTTACAGTCACTGTCTGAGCACCTAAAGTATTCCATGTGACCGTAATTGCATCAGTTCCAGCTCCGGCAGTAATTGTACCACCGGCACTAACGGTCCAGACATAATTGGTCATTCCTGCTTCTGTAGTATAAACACTGTTGGTTGAAGTTACACAAACCGGCGTAGGGCCATCAATTGTAGGATTACTACCAACGATAACATTTATTACTGTAGGAATGACTGCCGTACAATTGTTAGCATTGTTGTAATTTACAGATACTGTATGATTACCTTCAGTATTCCATTTAACAGTGATTGCATTTGTTCCGGCACCTGAAGTAATTAAACCACCGGGACTAACTGTCCATGTGTAACCGGACATTCCCGCTTGTGTTGTATAAACTTTGCTTGATAAAGTAATAGCGGTTATAGGGCCGTTGATTGTAGGCGTTGGTAAAGAATTGACAGTAACTGTTTTCACAGTTGGACTCACAGCCGTACAACCGGTTGCATTGTTGTAGTTTACAGATACTGTCTGTGGACCTGCGGTATTCCAGGTTATTGTTGCTGTATTATCTGTTGTTGTTCCACCGGCGGTAATCGTACCTCCGGGACTAACTGTCCATGTGTAAGCGGTCATACCTGCTTCGGTTGTATAAACATTACCGGTTGTTGAAACGCAAAGAGCTGTTGGGCCTGTTATTACCGGAACCGGCAGATTGACGACTGTTACACTATATGATGTGGGGGTAACTGCAGTAAAACCATCAGCATTTTTGTAGTTTACGGTTACAGTATGAGCACCTTCAGTATTCCATGTGACTGTAATTGCATCTGTTCCTGCTCCGGCAGTAATTATACCACCTGCACTAACGGTCCAGACATAATTGGTCATTCCGGCTTCTGTAGTATAAACACTGTTGGTTGAAGTCACACAAACCGGTGTAGGGCCATCTATTGTAGGATTACCTCCAACGGTAACATTTTTTATTGTAGGGTTAGCTGCCGTACAACTGTTAGCATCGGTGTAATTTACAGATACTGTCTGATTACCGGTAGTATTCCATGTAATAGTGATTGCATTTGTTCCGGTACCTGAAGTAATTGTACCACCGGGACTAACTGTCCATGTGTAACCGGACATTCCCGCTTGTGTGGTATAAACTTTGCTTGATAAAGTAATAGCTGTTATAGGTCCGGTGATTGTTGGTATTGGCAATGTTGTAGCATTTACTACAACTGTCGTTGCACCTGATATACAGGTATTGTCAGTTGTTCTTCGAACCAGGATATTGTGTGAACCGGCTGTTACTCCTGCAAATGTTACTGCGGTCTGATAGGTTCCACCGTCAATATTATATTCATATCCGGCCCCCAATGGTGAAGTTACAACAATTGTACCTGTTGATAATAAACAAGTTGGTTGGATGGTGACACTGGCTGTTGCGTTTGCAGGTGCCGATGCAGCAGTTACTACAACTGCCGTTGCACCTGATATACAGGTATTGTCTGTTGTTCTTCGAACCAGGATATTGTGTGAACCGGCTGCTACTCCTGCAAATGTTACTGCAGTCTGATAGGTTCCACCGTCAATATTATATTCATATCCGGCACCCAATGGTGCAGTTACAACAATGGTTCCTGTTGGTAATAAACAGGTTGGCTGAATAGTAGTGCTGGCTGTTGCGTTTGCAGGTATTAATGCTGCATTTACTGTTACTGCCGTTGCACCTGATATACAGGTATTATCTGTTGTTCTTCGAACCAGAATATTGTGTGAACCGGCTGCTACTCCTGTAAATGTTACTGCAGTCTGATAGGTTCCACCGTCAATATTATATTCATATCCGGCCCCCAATGGTGCAGTTACAACAATGGTTCCAGTTGGTAATGAACAGGTAGGCTGAATGGTGACACCGGCTGTTGCGGCATCAGGTGCTGTTGGTTGCGCGTTGATTGTTACGGTTGTCCTTAATGAAACATAACCGTCCGAATCCATAGCCGTAACATTATACGAACCTGGAGTTAAACCGGTAAATTCCCCTGTTGTATTTGAATAGTCTGAACCATTAATGCTATAGGTCATACCAACACCTGTGGGTGCCGTAATAGTGATAGTTCCTGTTCCTACTGAACAGGTCGGTTGGATTAATGATACGGTTGGTGCTGCCGGTGGAGCTCCTAAAGTAACTTTATTATTATGCAGATGAATAGCTCCCGCCTTTGTAAGTCCTCTACCAATAAGAGATGAGGCATCCAACAGTTCGATTGCTCCTCCTGAAACGATATTACCCCTGAATACAGAGCTATTGCCTAATGTAAAAGCACCCGTTATTTGCCAATAGACATTATTTGGAGAGGCAGAATTAATAAGAATAACATTTGAGAATGTACTTGTGGTTAAAGCACCATCTATCTGGATAATAAAGAGAGAATTAGGATTTCCCAGACCATTTAGAGTTACGTTTCCTGTTAATGTAGCTGCAGATCCCGATCCCGTGCTATGAACACCCGGAGTAAGAGTCTGACCTGCTAATTCAATTCCAATAACATCATCAGGAACTCTACTAAACAAATCGGTATATGCAGTACTCACATCAGCAAAAGGCTGATTCAAAGCCGGATCTCCCACATTATATATAGTCCCGATTACTACACCCGGACCGGTAATTGTGGGCGTTACTGTAAAGCTTCCTATATTACCTTTTACGACTGTTGCACCTTCGCTATCAAATGCTCCGCCTGCGGTAAATAAAGCTAAGCCGGAAGTCGCCCCTAAGTTAGGCTGTGTCTGACCGAAAGTCAGAGTCGGCAATAAAAGCAAAACAGCCACTGCTAAAATAAGTAATCTTCTTTTCATATCATTTTGATTTAAATATTAGAACATAATTACGCTACAAAGATTATTTATTTTATTAGAAAATGTATTACATAATTCTGAAAATAATTTGCAAGATTCACACATTATATATCTACTATTTTACAATTTACAACCTTCCTCTACATGCGGTAGATAAATGCGGCAGGCAGGTTTACTATTGGGGGTGAAGAGTTTGAAAAGTTTCGTGTTCCGCGTTTAGGGTTTAGGGTTAGTTTTAATTACCTCATACTACTTACTTCTTACCTCTTACCTCTTACCTCTTACCTCTTTTATCCTGGTTCTTGGTTCTTCTTTTCTGACGGGAGCGGGAACGTATCTGACGAGAGCGGGAACGCTTCTGACGGGAACGCGAACGCCTCTGACGGGAGCGCGAACGCCTCTGACGGGAACGCGAACGCCTCTGACGGGAACGCGAACGTCTCTGACGGGAACGCGAACGCTTCTGACGAGAACGCGAACGCTTCTGACGAGAACGCGAACGCTTCTGACGAGAACGCGAACGCCTCTGACGGGAGCGCGAACGCTTCTGACGGACCAAATTAACACTATATTTCCATTTTATAAAAACCGATGAGAGCGAATTAACACTAAATTCCCATTTTATAAAAACCGATTGAAGCGAATTAACACTAAATTCCCAATTGAAAAAACCAACGGAAGCGAATTAACACTATATTTCCATATTAAAAAAACTGACGGAAGCTAATTAACACTATGAGTGACCGTTTATAAAACGCATGGGAAGAACACGGTGAAAGCGTCTAGAATAACAAAACAAGTCACTTTAGTTAATTTAATGGGCATTCGCCGTCAAATATCATAATAATCATTAATTCGATGATTTTCATCAAAATATATTCATACATTTGTTTTTTAATTCTAATTAAAAACAAATAACATGAATGGAAAACAAAGTGGTTTTTATTCGATGCTCAGAAGAGTATCGGATTTACTGAAGCGAAGTTTGGAGTTTATTACCGGACTTCCTTCCTTTACGGACTTGCAAACTTCGTTTGACACGAATTTAAACGAAATCAGGGTACTCTCTGAATTACAGGAGTCGGACTTAAAAGGGTTGCGAAAACAAAAAGAAACCCTACGCGCCACAACCGGCAAAAAAGCACTGAATATGTGCCGGCGGGTTTTGGCTTATGCCACTGTTACCGGAAACGAGGTATTGGCAGGCACTATGTATTATAAGGAATGGGATCTTTCGAGGTTATCTGACAATGATTTTGTTTCGGCAGTATCGGTGATCTACAATTCAGCCAATGCAAATAAAACGGCATTGACAGAATATGGTGTTACAGCGGAATCTTTAACCGGGTTAAAAACAACAATCGATGCATTTAAAGCAATAGTTGATACACCCAAAGAAGGTTATACAGGAAAGAAACAAGTCACGGACCGTTTGGCATGGCTGTTTGATTTTCAAGCCAACAACCTTGTCAAAATGGATGTTTTGATTGACATGTTGAAGGACAGCCAACCCGAATTTTACGCGGAATACCAGGATACCCGCAAGGTGGTGTACCACAGTGGTTCGTTGATGTTTAAATTAAATGCAACGGATGCCGCAACGGGTCTTCCACTGAGTGGGGTCACTGTGAATTTTGCACAGGATGGCGCGATGAAGTTAGACAAAGTTACAAAAGAAGGTGGGGGAATCATCTATAAATCGATGGATGAAGGAACCTATGATATCACCCTATCGAAACTTGGCTTCCAGACACAAATCCTTAAGAAAGATATAGTGGATGGTGAACTGAATGCGATGACTGTGGCTATGGTGAAGAATTGAGATATTAGAGCCAAGACAAAAGACAAAAGACAAAAGAATTAAGAGCCAAGAGCCAGGAAAGAGAGATAAAGCTGATTCGTGCAGTTTTATCTCTTTTTTTTGTATGCAAGAACCAGGAGCCAGGAATCAAGACAAAAGACAAAAGACAAAAGAATTAAGAATTAAGAACCAGGAGCCAGGAGTCAAGACAAAAGAGTTAAGTCATAAAAAAAATTGAAGACCCGGTAATTTCTGTAAGTTCAAAAAGCCGACAAAACCAGGAGAGAGAGGGATGGGAAGGCATAGTGAGGCATGCCAACGAGTAGTTAGATAAATAATTCTATTATTTTTTAACAAAAGGAATGATTATATAAAAGTTAATGCTTATTTTTGACGGTTGAAAAAGTTAATTCAGGGTTTTTCTTCTTAAAAAGGAATATTATTTAACCTGACAAAACGGAAAAATCATCACGTAGTTTAACGACTAACCAGTCTATGGATTTAAATATACACAAACCACGCATATATGAACAGTAAAGTGCAAATACAGGATTTAGAGTGTTTATAGTGTGATGTTAGCCACAATTATAAAAAACAAAAAACATGCTTACAAAAATCAAAGAGAAAGCTGATTTAGAGAAGCTTCAAACAAAGCTTACGACTAGAAAAATTGAGTTTATTGAAGGAGAAACTGAAGAGAGGACAGAACTCTTTATCCAATTTCCGAACGAACGTGATTTTAAAAATGTGGTTTTAGATATGAGGCATGAAAGCCTTGACTTTATCGAAAAATCTAATTTCGAAAAGTTTAAATTTATAAAGGGATTCGAAGCAATATATTCTAGTGAATTGGGTATAATCGAATGTGAAATACAATCGGATGACTTAATCAGACCGAACAGTATGATAATTCGCCGACTTTATCGTTTTTTCAAACCAAAGAAAACAGAGAAAACACAAATTCCAGTAATAGAAACAGATGAACTTGAAACTGACCGTGAAGATTTTACGATTGAATTTCCCTCGCCAAATGAAACACTAAAGATTAAGCTTATTGAATCTTCAATCGAATTCTCATTTTTATGTAGTTGCAAAAGCGACTTAGTATATTTAAGAAGAAGATTGAGACCTTCCCTCGTAATACGACTCGAAGGACTTACATTCTCAACTCATAATGAAGCAAAAGAATTACTTAACAATATTGCAAATTCAGTATTTTTTCAGATAGACTTATTGACTAATATACCTATTCATTTATCAACGGATAGAGATTTACAAAGAGAAATTAGATTAAGAAGAAAGGCTATAAAAGAAGATTTAAAGCTTAATGAACCTAAGTTCCAATATGACAATGAAGCAATTTCTTTATACTGGTACGCAAGAACAGCTATAAATACACCTCTTTTGCAATATCTTGCATTTTATCAAGTACTTGAATATTATTTTCCACAGTATTCAGCAAAAGAAGCTAGAGAAAGAATTAAAAATTTACTCAAAGACCCAACTTTTGACAGACATAGTGACAAGAATGTATCCAAAATTCTTGAAATTGTAAAAGTTTCGGCAAAAGGGAAAGCACTTGGAGATGAAAAAAGTCAAATAAAAGCTACAGTGTTAGGTTGTGTTGACAACACAGATTTAAACGATTTTTTTGATGAAATACAAGAAAGAAAAGATTTCTTTGATGACAGTAAAAAAGGCAAATCACTGGTATCACAAAAAATATCATTTAACAGAAATGAGTACGATGTAAGAATTGATATAGCAAGCAGAATTTATGAACTGAGATGTAGAATAGTACATACGAAAGAAGAAGCTGAATCAGAAATTCTTTTACCTTATTCACAAGACCTTGCATTGATAAAATATGATATTGACTTAATTGAGTTTGTTGCACGGAAAGTATTAATTGCTGGCTGCAAACCTCTTGAAATAAAATAACTGTGGCTAATACACGCCTATGGGACATTGGCTGGCTGACGTGCATTCTGGCAGTTTTGCTCCCGCATTCACCCTGTCGTTTCACGACAGTGAAGCTCCCGCAAACCGACAAATGCTCATTGCCTCGGTCGTTAAGGTCAAAAGTAAGAAAAAAAAGTAGCGTAAATATTAAGAAACTATACTGCAAATTAAATTGAATATGTCCAATTGGAGAATAAAAACCTTTATAGAAGTTGACAGCTTTAGTGCAAAAGACCAATGGAAAGAGCAAATACGTAAGAAAATTGAAAGCGAAACTAAAGAGTATATTCTTGGGGTTGACGAAGAAGAATATATGAATTTCCTCATAGAAGATTTTAAAGTTATACCCTTAGTTATTTATGAAGAGAGCGAGCAAATTGAGCAACCGCAAGTAACAAAAGAAAAAGTTACGGGACGCCTCAGAGACTATGAATACGATCAAGATGTATATATATTTACAGTAAGATATACATTTTCAGGCTCATCTGTTCTTTTTAAAATTAGACCAAGTAGTTGGACTATGACCAGTTATGATATTTCTGTAAACGAATACAGTAATACAGTTTCATTTTCATTTAAACTGTATGAACAAAATGCTGAAAAATTTAAAGCAGATAAATCACGAGCTTTTAGTTCTGCATTTACAAATGTAGGAAATGTGAATAATTTCGCTAATGAATGGAATAATAGCGTAGAAGGATTGGTAAGAGCAGATTTCAAAAGAGTTAAAGAGAAATTTTTAAAAGAGAATGATTTTTTTTCAGCAATTAATATTTCCATAAATAAGAATACAGAGTCGATTTTTTCCGTTCCTACAATTAAGAAAGTAGATATTCCGCAACCAAAAGTCGACAAGAATATAGAGTTTGCTTCTATTCCGACAATGTCTCAAAAAATGTACACAGACATTTTAAAAGTCGTTTATGATGCTGGGAAAAGTATGGAAAAAAAACCAGCTTTATATCTGGATAAAGATGAAGAAGGTTTAAGAGACCTATTCCTTTTTATACTTGAAACCAGATATGTAGGAATAACTGCAACAGGAGAAACGTTTAATAAAAAAGGCAAAACAGATATTATCCTAAAATATTCAGCAGACAATACAAATTTATTTGTGGCTGAATGTAAATTTTGGAAAGGACCGTCTGAATTTCAGCAGGCAATAAATCAGCTATTTGACAGATATTTAACCTGGCGAGATTCAAAAGTAGCGTTAATGTTCTTTGTACAAAATAAAGACTTTTCAAAAGTTTTAGAAACAGTGAAAATTGAGGCAAAAAAGCACCCATATTATAAAAAGTAATTAATTACAATGGAGAATCAACCTTCAGTTATGTATATAGACTTTCGAATGATGAAGATAAAGAAGTTTTTTTAGAGATAATACTGTTTCACTTTGACCTTAAATAAACTACCAGGTCATAATACACGTAATTAAAAATAACTAAAGCGATTTCTGGTAAACTGTAATTTCATCTGATTAAATCCTGAAAAGAAAATTGAAAGACAGACAACTTGATAGATGGTAAACTGCTAAAAAAAAGTAACTTTGCATCTGGAATCAAAAAAACAATATCTAATAACACAAAATGGCTAAAACAGCAAAAACAGAACAAGAAGAACCTTTGAAAGTAAAACTTTGGAAAGCAGCCGATAAACTCCGCAAAAACATGGATGCGGCCGAATACAAACATGTTGCTTTGGGTTTGATTTTCCTGAAATATATATCCGACGCTTTCGAAGAACAATATCAAAATTTATTAGCTCAAAAAAGTGATGGAGCTGATCCCGAAGATAAAAACGAATATCTGGCTGAGAAAGTATTTTTTGTTCCCCCTACTGCTCGTTGGAATTACATACAAGGCAGAGCAACACAACCAACCATAGGCAAAGACATTGACGATGCAATGGATGCCATTGAAAAAGATAATCCTTCACTGCGTGGTGTTTTACCAAAAGTATATGCACAAGAGAAATTGGACAAAGCAAGTTTGGGTGGTTTGGTTAATTTGGTTGGATCTGCTACCCTGGGAACAAAAGAAGCACAAAGCAAAGATTTATTAGGACAAGTTTTTGAATACTTCCTCGGCGAATTTGCTTTATCCGAAGGAAAAAAAGGAGGACAATTCTACACCCCACAGAGCGTAGTAAAATTGTTGGTCGAAATGCTTGAACCTTATGAAGGACGCGTGTTTGACCCTTGTTGTGGAAGCGGTGGTATGTTTGTGCAAAGCGAAAAATTTATCAAAAAACATCAGGATTATTATAAGAAAAAAGGCGCAGGGACTCAAGGCATTGCATCTCAACTAAATCCAACAGACCGTATTTCGATTTATGGGCAAGAGAGCAACCAAACAACCTGGCGTTTGGCAAAAATGAATTTATCTATCCGGGGTATCGACAGCAGCAATGTAAAATGGAACAACGAAGGTTCATTTCTTAACGATTTACACAAAGACCTGAAAGCCGATTATATCATTGCCAACCCACCGTTTAACGACAGTGACTGGAGCGGTGAATTGTTGCGTGACGATGCCCGTTGGAAAGTTTTAGGCGAAAAACTAATGCCACCTGTTGGAAATGCCAACTATGCCTGGATTCAACATTTCCTTTACCATTTAGCACCAACAGGACAAGCCGGTTTTGTGCTTTCGAAAGGTGCATTAACCACCAATACAACAGGTGAAGGCGATATACGGAAAGCATTGATAGAAAAAGGATTGGTGGATTGTATAGTAAACTTGCCGACCAAACTATTTTTAAATACACAAATACCAGCTTGCTTGTGGTTCTTGTCTCGCAACAAAACCAATGGCAATTTCCGTAAACGTGAAAATGAAATACTTTTTATTGATGCCCGCAATATGGGCTTTTTGATAAACCGAAAAAACAGGGATTTATCGCCCGAAGATATAGACTTGATTACAGGAACTTATCACAATTGGAGAAACCCGGATGGAGATTATGAAGATGTGCCCGGATTTTGCAAAGTGGCAACTATTGAGGAAGTTGCCAAATTAAACTATGTATTAACGCCCGGCAGATATGTGGGACTGGCTGACGAAGAAGATGATTTTAATTTTGTAGAACGATTTACAAGCCTGAAAACAGAACTGGAAAAACAAATTGCAGAAGAAGCAGATTTGAACAAAAAGATAGCTGACAATTTAGCCAAAATAAAACTACCTGCCAATGCCTGACAAAGATATACGCTGGATACAGCGGTTTAGTAATTACCGGAAAGCATTGGCAAGACTTGCCGATGCAGTGGCTTTGACCGAAGAACGTGCACTTTCGGATTTAGAGCAACAAGGTTTGATCCAAGGATTTGAATTCACTTTCGACTTGGCCTGGAAAACCTTGCAAGACATTTTGAGAGAAAGGAACAAGCTGGATGCCAACGGTGGTCCTAATGCAATTATTACCGACTCTTTTGAAAATGGATATATCCAGGATTATGAAGCGTGGAAAGCTATGAAAAAATCGCGCGACTTAACTTCACACAGTTACGATGAAGAAACAGCGAATGACATTGCCGGTAAGGTTGTAAATAAGTATCACTGTTTGTTTATTCAACTGGAAACACGCTTACAATTAGAAAAAATAAATCAAGAAAAGAACGGATGAAGTTTGGATTAGAAGTACAAGTTATTGAAAACATAATTTCCGTTTTGGAACAACACCCAAAAGTGGACAAGGCTTTTGTATTTGGCAGCCGGGCCAAAGGCAATTACCGCCCCGATTCCGATATTGATATTGCCATTAAAGGTAACGAATTAACCACCGATGATATTATTGCCATTAGCGTAGCTATCGAAAGCATAGGCGTTACATATAAATTTGACTTGATAGATTACAACAGCATCAAAGAACCTGCCTTAAAAGAACATATTGACAGAGTGGGAATTGAGTTTTATAGTAGGTGGAAAGAGGTAAAGCTTGGAAACTTGACTAAACTAATTACAAAAGGAACTACTCCATCTTCATTAGGTGGAAAATTTATTGATAAAGGAATAAATTATATAAAATCCGAAGCCGTTAGTTATGATGGAAAAATAGATAAATCTACTTTTGTATTTATTGATGAAGAAATGCATCAAAAATTAAGACGTTCACAATTGGCAAAAGATGACATTTTATATTCAATGGCAGGAATATTTCTAGGTAAAAATGGATTAGTTACCGAAGAAATGTTACCTGCAAACACCAATCAGGCATTAGCAATAATTAGATTAGACCAAAATAAAGCTTTGCCAAAGTTTGTTCATTATTATCTAAGACAAAAAAGTGTAATTGATTTTGTGAATAACATGTCAGGTCAGTCTGCACAACCAAATATTAATTTCGAAGAAATTAAAGCAATTGATATTTCGCTTCCCCCACTTTCCGAACAAACCATCATTGCCTCAATTCTAAGCAGTTTAGATGATAAAATTGACCTACTGCACCGCCAAAACAAAACATTGGAACAATTGGCTGAAACGCTTTTTAGACAATGGTTTGTGGAGGAAGCGGAAGAGAGTTGGGAAGAGAAAAGTTTAGTTGACATTGCAGTCTATTTGAATGGTTTAGCTTTACAAAAGTTTCCAGCAAAGATTGATTACTTGCCTGTAATAAAAATCAGGGAAATGAAACAAGGAATATCTGAAAATACAGATAAGTGCAGTAGAGAAATTCCGACACAATATGTTATTCAGGATGGAGATGTATTGTTCTCTTGGAGTGGAAGTCTCGAAGTTGTTTTGTGGACTGGTGGCGAGGGCGCATTGAATCAACATTTGTTTAAAGTAACATCAAAAGTATATCCCAAATGGTTTTATTACTTGGCTACAAAGCATCATTTGAATGATTTCAAAACTATTGCTGAATCCAAGTCTACAACTATGGGGCATATACAAAGAGAGCATTTGAATCAAGCCATGATTTCGATACCACCAAAAGAAATGTTTGAAAAGTATGACGAAAGAATTGCTCCACTAATTGATAAACAAATTGAAAATCATAAACAAATCCGCACCTTAACCCAAACTCGCGATACGCTGCTGCCAAAGCTGATGAGTGGTGAAGTGAGGGTGGAAATGTAAGTGAAACATAAAAAATAAGTATATGACAATAAGAGAAGGATACACTGCAAAGTTGCACGATAAAGTTATTGCCGAAGCAGTAAAAATATTAAGTCAGGAGCATTTTGATATTTATACGAACCCTAATAAAGAAAAAAATGCAGGAATAAATGATAATTACCCAGATATCATATTGACTGAAAAAGGTACAAATACAGTGAAATTTATTATTGAAGTTGAAACTGTCGATAGTATCACCGAAAACGAAGCTGAAAATCAATGGAAAAAATTTGCAACAGAGATAAAAAGTACCTTTTATCTATTAGTACCAGCTAATAGCATAAACAAAGCAAATGAACTATGCAAAAAACTTGGAATAAATGTAAGATTTGCACAGTATACCGAAACAGCAGAGAGTATTAATATTAAATTCGATTAATTATGGCTGTAGAAGTAACGACCGTTTTAGGTATTTTGGGAGGTGGGTTTGTTGGAGCTATTTTTACCCAAGGTGTTAATACATATAAAGCTCGAAAACAAGTAATGAAGTGTTATTATATTGAAGATGAAGTATTATCAAGAATTCCAGTAAAAACCGATAATGACGAAATACATCAAAATATTTATGTCAAGAAGTTTAAATTAACGAATAATACTAACATTGATATTAAAACATTCAAAGTAATATTTCAATTTGATCAGTTAGCTAAAGTGATTGATTGTTACACTGTATCAAAAGATGGTATTGATAAACAAAAAATAAGAGCAAATAGTAAAATTGGAAATCAAGCAGAAAGCATTGTTAGATTGTTTAATAGAGGTGATAAAATTGAGTTTATCATCAAAATTGCAAATATCTCAGATAATTCTTATTATATTTCAGAAAGCGAGTGTCTGGGATTTAAAATTAAGTGTATCGACAAACGAGAAAAAGCTGTAAAATCTAAATCTAAACAATCAAACAAACTATTAATCAATAGATAGAGTATTTGAAAATGCAAGAAATCATTTCACCAAAATACCAAATGAAACTGGTCAAAGAAGTAGCCGAGGCAATTTGGGCTGAATACAAATCATATGCTGATGTTGAACATTTTATTGAAAAATGGCATGTGACATACGACTATTATGGTGATAATCAAAATTTCTGTATTTGTAGAAAAACTAATCAAACTATTGACTTAGAAAATACCTTACATGGTATAGATGGAGAAACTCTATTAAAAATAGCCATTGAAATGGGTGTTGATACTCCTGATTTTATTCCTTCAATCCCAACTTTCCGAAATGCAATTAAATCAGAGTATATAACAGCAAGTGCAACATTTGAAAAAGCTTTTAGACAAATAGAAACTCATCCTGATATTGCAATTGGTCTTGTAAATTCTGCACTTGAAAGTATTATTAAAGAGATTTTTAAAGATGAAAGAATTAAAACAAATCCAAAATCAGGTAAAACCTTATATGATTTAACTTCTGATTTATTGAAAGAATTTCAATTGTATCCTGGCTCAGATATTCCAGCTGAAATTAAAACCATAGGTAGTTCATTATTAGCAGCAAATCAGGGGATTGAAAAATTAAGAAGCGAGAAAACAACCCTTCATGGAAAAACCAAAGAGGATTATATTGTTGAAGATTCCATTTATACTTATTTTGTAGTTAATAGCGTTGCTACGGTGGGTTTATTTTTGAACTCATATTACAAAAAGAAGTTTCCGCCCGTAGTTGAAGTTTCAATTAATGATAAGTATGATTTGCCTTTTTAATAAAACCAATTTATAATATAAAATATAACCAAACCCAAAAACGTACCTTAATCAGAACTGCTATACGCTGCTGCCAAAGCTGATGAATGTAGAAGTGAGGGTGGGAATGGAAAAAAGAGAATAGCATAAAAAAAGGTCAGCAGCATCAAAACTGTCGACCTTTTTTTAATAGGTTATGCAAATTCATTATTATATTTCTTGTTGATCATCTTTAATTTCAAAAATAGACTTTAAAACATCTACGTTCTTAGGTTTCTTATTTGCAGCTTTCTTCGTGGTTTTACGTTGTATTTCCACCTGATAAGTTTTGTTGAAAGCTATTTCGAAGCATTTTTTTAGAGCATCACCCCTCAAAGTTCCAGAACTCTTATCTTCAGTTGATTCGAACGAATATTTACCAGCTTTAATGTTTAGCGCAACAAATTTACCTATTATTTTTAAAGTTTCATCACTTTCAAAGTCAAGTGTTTGTAGGTTATTTATTATTCGCTGGGCTTGATTAGCATCTATTTGATTGGAAAATGTACTCTTACTAACTGTATTTAAATAGCCAATTTGAAATTTGCTGTGTGATTCTTCCACTAATTTCAAAAAGCTTTCGTAATGATTAATAGTGCTAATATCTATATGTGTATATTTTTTAAGTGTCTCTAATTTCTCACTTCCTGACAAGAAACCAGTTAAAAATTCAACATATTTGTCTGCACGAGTTGGCGTTCCTTCAAATCCGATTTCCTCATCTACTGGTTTTAAAAGTATTGAAAACGAAGCAGCACGAGCTGTTAAAATTTCAAATTTATAAGCGTTTTGAAAATCTACTTTTTTAATCGTTTTTTCTTTGTTGTCCTTATTTTCTTTTTTTCTGAATTCTTGATTCTTCTTTTCAATTTTATAAAAGCTATTACCTAACCCATCATTAAAATCCGTAAAATTGTTCATCAATTTACTGAAAAGATGAAGATCCATAGTTCCATATCCAATTTCGTTTCCTCCACTAAAATGTGTTTGCAAAATCCCTTTTTTATATTTCTTAGAGTAATAATTAAGAAATATTTCTTCGGAATTCTTTTCACAATTGTAGATTGAATTTTTTTCAGGAAGATAATCATCAGGTAAGTCTGATATTTGAATTAAAAGGACATTTTGTGTTTCAAGATTGTCATCTAAATCCAGCAAATAACCAGTCAAAGAACTAGTAATTAAAGAATAAAGAGTGCATTTTTTATTCAGATAATCATTTAATTCCGCTAATTCAACAGGGAATACTACCCATCGATTACAGTGATCATCAACATCAACCCAGTAATATAAATAGTTATCACCTTCATCGTTTGTATAAAACGACAATAGCGGACCATCAAAGTATATAAGATCATCTATCTTATATAACCCTTTGACAGGAAATGATTCTATTTTCAGACCTTTTACGGATTGCATTTTGTAAGTTCTCTTATTATTTTATATTTTTTATTCAAATCAGTTCCTTTGTATTCAAAGAAACTAAAATGACCAACATCGTTTGAGTCTGTTCTTGCTCCATCTTTCTCTGATATATGAAATTCACCTATACAACATCCAACGGATTTATATATCTTTTTGTTGTCAATACTTCTTTTTAAAATAAACATTTCTGCTTTTTTATCTGTATCAAAACAAGAAAGAGATGCATTAGCAATACATTTTATTTCGTTTTCAAGTCTGCGTCCAGGTTTAATTTTTGCAACTGGCAAATTATTGTTTTTGTATTCTTTGCAATCGCTAGGATGCACAAACCGATATAAAGTTCCATCAAAAGAATAAAGCTCCTCTGGTGGACATTTTACGTTGCATTCATTTAATGCTTCTATTTCAGTTTGGTATTTATACATTCATTATAATTTTGACTTCGCAAAGGTCGGAATAATTTCTGATGTAAAAAAATCAAAGAAAATGTTATATATCATATTTTTTACATTTTGGTAGTAACTTTACATTTTGCCGAAGTAAAATGAATAATTGAGAATTATTTTTGTATTTTTGTGAAAAGTTATTGCAAATGGAAACAAGGATGAATTAGTATTTTCCATAAATTGTCTCTATTTGAAATCATTAGTTGAACCATTTAATAAACTACTTTGAAACCAATCACCGAAGATAAAATAGAAACTTATGCCATGGGAGTGCTTCAATCAACAGGTTGGGAGTATATACATGGTTTGGCTATTGCTCCCGGAGCAGAGCAAGCCGAAAGAGAAAATTTTGAACAAATAATTCTTATCGAAAGGTTGCGCAAATCGGTAGCGATTTTAAATCCCGATATTCCGCAAGATGCGCAAGAGCAAGCCATACAAAAGGTATTGCGTATTTATTCCCCCGAATTATTGCACAACAACGAAAGCTTTCATCAGCTATTGGTTGAGAAAGTAAAAATACCTTATCAGCAAAATGGTTTTGAACGCAGTTACGAGGTAGCATTGGTCGATTTTGAGAATCCGATGAACAATGCGTTTCTATGCGTGAATCAATACATTATCGTAGAGAAAAACCAAAATAAACGGCCCGATGTTTTGCTTTTTGTAAACGGTATTCCGTTGGTAGTCATTGAACTAAAAAATGCAACAGACGAAAACGCCACCATGCGCAAAGCGTTTGACCAATTGCAAACCTACAAAGCCACTATCCCAAGTTTATTTACCTACAATGCCTTATGCGTCATCTCAGATGGACATGAATGTAAAGCAGGTAGTTTGTCGGCCGGTTTCAGCCGTTTTATGACATGGAAAACAGCAGACGGCAAAAAGGAAGCATCACGCTTTGCTCCACAACTTGATATTCTGATCAAAGGAATGTTGAATCCTTATACCTTGTTGGATTTGGTACGTAATTTTATTGTATTTGAGAAAAACAAAAAAGAAGATACCAAAACCGGCATTACACAAATAGAAACCGTCAAAAAATTAGCGGCTTATCATCAATATTATGCCGTAAACAAAGCCGTTCAATCATCTATCATTGCATCCGGTGCAAATGGAGATAAAAAAGGAGGTGTGGTTTGGCACACACAAGGTTCTGGAAAAAGTTTAAGCATGGTTTTTTATTCCGGGAAACTGATTACTGCACCCGAAATGCAAAATCCAACCATTTTGGTCATTACCGACCGCAATGACTTGGACGATCAACTATTCGACACTTTTGCCAACTCCAAACAATTATTAAGGCAAGAACCTGTTCAGGCAAAAGACAGGGAACATTTGAAAGAACTGCTGAAAGTGGCTAGTGGTGGAATTGTATTTGCAACCATTCAAAAGTTTTTACCACAAGATCAACAATCGATATATGAACAACTTTCGGACAGAAGAAATATTGTAGTAATAGCCGACGAAGCACATAGGACTCAATATGGCTTTGAAGCGTCAATAAAAGAAATAATAGATAAAGAGACTAAAGAGAGTATTGGAAAACGCATAGCTTATGGTTTTGCAAAATATATGCGTGATGCTTTGCCAAATGCCACTTACATTGGTTTTACAGGAACGCCTATTGAAGGAACAGATATAAACACGCCTCAGGTTTTTGGACAATATGTGGATGTGTATGATATTTCGCAAGCGGTTGCCGATGGTGCAACGGTTCAGATTTATTACGAAAGTCGATTGGCAAAGGTGAATTTGGACAAAGAAGGTAAGCGATTAATAAAAGAATTTGAAGAAAGTATAGAAGAGGACATTGAGGTTACGGACCAACAAAAAGCGAAAGCCAAATGGACAACCTTAGAATCCATAGTTGGAAGTAAAAGAAGGTTACAAAACTTAGCGAACGACATTGTAAGTCACTTTGAGCAACGACAGAAAGTGTTTGAAGGCAAGGCTATGATTGTGGCAATGAGCCGTAGAATTGCAGCTGAATTATACAAAGAGATCATTGTATTAAGACCTGAATGGCATGATGACGACTTCAATAAAGGGGTGCTGAAAGTAGTAATGACTTCTTCATCGTCTGATAAAATAGAATTTGATGAGGAAGACCCCACTGCTTTGGTTATTCCAAAGAATATGCGAACCACTAAGTCGGAACGAAAAATACTTTCCGACAGAATGAAAGATGAGAATGATGCATTAAAACTGGTCATCGTCTGCGATATGTGGCTCACAGGGTTTGATGCGCCTTGTTTGAATACCTTGTATATTGATAAACCAATGAAAGGGCATAACCTAATGCAAGCCATTGCTAGGGTTAACCGCGTTTACAAAGATAAACCGGGTGGGTTAATTGTTGACTATCTGGGAATAGCAAATGACTTAAAAAAGGCTCTTTCGTTCTATTCTGATGCCGGTGGTAAAGGTCAACCAACCCTGGATATAGAAAAGGCTATAGAATTGATGCATGAAAAATATGAAGTTGTTCAACAGTTCTTTAATGAGAAAGCAAAAACACAGCGTGATATAGTTGCCGAAGAACCGGAAGCCTATTATGCCAATAGTTTTAAGTTCAATTACAAGCGTTTTTTTCATGTAGATGCGAAAGAAAAATTATCTATCATATTGCAAGCCGAAGAACATATTTTAGGTTTAGAAGATGGGAAAATCCGTTTTATAAGGGAAGTAACCTTGTTGAGCCAAGCTTTTGCTTTGTCAATTCCAAACGAAAGTGCAATGAACATTAAAGATGATATTGCTTTCTTTCAGGCAGTAAAAGCCAGACTTGTAAAATTTGAAGAAACAGGAAGCGGAGCAGGAAAATCGGACATTGAAATTGAAACAGCCATCAAACAGATCGTTGATGAAGCGTTGAGTTCAGACAAAGTAGTTGATATTTTTGAGGCAGCTGGTATTGACAAACCCGAAATTTCAGGTTTAGAAGTGCTTTCAGATGAATTCCTTCAAGAGGTAAAAGGAATGAAACACCAAAACCTGGCGTTGGAGTTATTGAAGAAATTGTTGAATGATGAATTAAAAACCCGCTCGAAAACCAATCTCGTAAAAAGTCGGAAGCTTTTGGATATGTTGGAAGGAGCTATCAAACGCTATCAAAACAATTTATTAACGACGGCCGAAATAATTCAGGAACTCATCAATATAGCTAAAGAAATTAAAGAAGCCGACAAAGAAGGTGAACGACTCGGACTAACCAAAGATGAAGTTGCTTTTTACAATGCCTTGGAAGTAAACGATAGTGCTGTACTTGTTTTGGGCGACGATCAATTAAAACAAATTGCCAGAGAAATTACAGACAAAGTCAGAGCCAACGCAACAATTGATTGGACAATCAGAGAAAGTGCAAGAGCTAAACTTATGGTATTGGTAAAACGAACGCTCACAAAATGGGGCTACCCACCGGACAAACAAGCAAAGGCTATTGAGACAGTTTTAAAACAAGCAGAATTAATGGCAGATTTCTTTACAAAAGAATAAGACAAAATACAAACCCCAGTCCTTGCGGATATATACAAGCCTGTTAAATGAGCAAAGCGTTCAGATTGGTGGGTGGGATTTAATTAATCACATCCTTTCTATAATAAGGATTTTAGCTCCGCTATTTTTAAATAATAAAATACTTTCACTATATATGTCAGGTTAAATTCATTCAATCGGATATATAAAATCGGATTAAAATTACGAACTTCGGTCGTGAGTGTTGGTTATGGGTGATAATCAGCATTATTTATACATTTAAAGGGCATATGCAGGAGTACAGGAGAATTGTTGAATTATATTCATTTACAAACTTCAATGATTATCTGCCTGCCTGCCGAATTTATCTGCCGATTCTATCTACCTGAGGTAGAGGCAGAGGTAGAGGCAGAGGTAGGTCCATGTTACACTTTGTTAAACTCGAACTATCCAGTGTGTGTCATTGAGTATTACCGGACTAAAGGGGGTTATTTATACATTTACTATTAAGCATTAATTAAAAAGATCCCGGCTCTTTACTACCGACTACAAACTACCTACTATAAACTATTGGGTTTATTTTTTACTACCGACAACCTCCGACTCAGAACTTAATACTCAAAACTCAGAACTATCCACTACCAACTATTTTGTCTTAACTAAAAAAACCCACCACAAGAATGTGATGGGCTTTTTAATTTATCAGAATAGTAAGAATCTATAAGTAAAATAAGTTTCCGGCTCTTTACTACCAACTATAAACTATTTACTGTCTGGAAATCAGTTTACCTGTTTGCACAATTTTATCGTTATCCATAACTTTATAGAAATAGATTCCTGACTTAAGATCACTGGTTACCAAAGTAGTCAATTGATTTGTAAGCATAGTATTCATAACTTCCTTACCCATTACATTGTACATTATTAATTTGTAATTGTCGGATTTCACGACATTATTAAGGATAATGGTGGTATATGAACTAAAAGGATTTGGCGCAATAGACAAGGTATTATTAGCATTTTCAGTGTCAACAGATCCAACACCTGTAAATGTGCAATCTGAAGGCATTAGCGTTGTAATTCCGGCTGTTGAAAAAGCTCCTGAAGTTGTATAAGCTCTACCATCGAGGTTTACACCTGTTTTTAAACTTACAGCTCCATTGTTGGCAACAATTGTTCCTTTGAAAACCGAATAGTCATTTATTTCAACCGGTCCATCAACTTTCCAATATACATTTTTAGCCTGAGTTCCGTTTATCAAAATAATTTTGGAATGGGTACTTGTTGACAGAGCACCGTTTATTTTTATAACAAACACTGCATTGGCATTACCCATCGCATTGAGGTAAAGGGTATCGGTAAGTACAGTAGCAGCACTCATCAGGTAAGTATGTGGTGTAAGTACCAGATTATGTCCAAACTGTGCCGGATAAAGCAATTCAATATCAGTAGGCAATGAGTTTAAAGAATCATAAACAACCAATAAATCGGCAGCGCATAAAGCTGTAGAACCATCAGCAATGGCATGGATATCACCTGTTACCAATAGTGCATCAAAACCTGAAGTTAAACCAACATTGGTTCCAACATCACCCATTACAGAGCTCACACCGGTATTTGTCATAGGTCCGTTTCCTGAAAATAAAGCATAACATTTTGTAGAACCAAGGTTTGGAGCCACTGGTCCTGTTAGTAAAGGAGCACCTGCCAACGCTGGTGTATATGCTAATACGCCACTCACTGAAATTGCTCCGGAAGTTGTAAGTACTCTTCCTTCTATTGTATCGTTTGTAGTCAAAACAATTGCAGCGTTATTTGCGATAATTGTTCCGCTCATTTTTGTTTCCGAACCCAGACTTACCAGACCTTCAACCTTCCAGTAAACATTACTTGCCCTGGCTCCATTAATTAAATGAATTTTTGCTCCGGCATTGGTCGAAAATGTTCCGGCTACCTGAAAAATAAATTCCGCATTGGCATTACCTTGTGCGTCCAATGTTAAATCAAGGTTTAAAGTTGTAGCACCGGAAACACCATATACACCGGCAACCAGTGTTTCACCGTTTCCAAGTAAAGGAGCATGACTGAAATTTGCAGCTTTAGCATTCAGTTGGTTATATGCTACCCGTAAATCAGCAGCACTTTGAGCACTTGCACCATCATTGTTGTGCATAACACCATTCACATTACCAAAACCGGTACTTGAACCGTTGTTGGAACCTACGTTACCGGTTAAATTTGATATTCCTGTATTAGTGACAGCTCCATTGGACGAAAAGAGTACGAAATCTGCGGCTGTTCCCAGGTTGATCGCTTGTCCGAAAATTGATGAAGGCATTAAAAGCATTAAAACTGCAGTTAATGTAAGAAGTAGTTTTGTTTTCATTCTATGTTTATTTTTAAATTGTGAGAGTATTTTCACAACCCGACAAAGGTAGTTGTCCATCTTATCGTACTTGTTACACAACTCTTGGAATAATTTACATAATTCACACCTTGTACATTTACAATTTATTCATTTACTATTGGGATTTAAAAAGTTTCCGACTCTTAACTACCTACTACTTTCGACTCCGAACTACCGACTACAAACTATTTACTATAAACTATTGGAATTTACTAAAAAAGCCCACCACAAGAATGTGATGGGCTTTTTTTAATTTATTAGAATAGTAAGAATCTATATGTAATATAAGTTCCCGGTTCTTGACTACCGACTACCAACTATAAACTACCGACTATAAACTACCATCTATTTTACTGTTTCGAAATCAGTTTGCCTGATTGTATGGTTTTGTTATTATTTAAAACCTTGTAGAAATAAATTCCCGATTGAAGTTGACTCATATCAATGGTAGCTCCTTGTTTCGTGACAGGAGTATTCAAAACTTCTTTACCCAAAGTACTATAAACTTTCAATTCGCATTCATTTAATTTCGAGTCGTTTTTCAACAGTATGGTTGTATACGAACCAAAAGGATTGGGGGCTATTGTGATTTCAACATCTGAATTTTCGGTTTCAACAGAAGACATGCCCGTGTATACACCTGAAGGAATGGCAACTACATTATTATGTAACAAAATTGCTCCCGAAGTTGAAAGTGCTCTACCAGAAAGTGAAGTCCCTTCCATCAATTCGATTTGACCGCTGGCAATTATTGTACCCTTGAAAATAGAACCAGCTCCTAACTCGACGAATCCATCTACCAGCCAATACACATTACTCGCCGATGCTAAACCAGTCAGAAGTATATTAGAGCCTGCGCTGGTTTTTAATGCTCCATTTACATTGATAACAAATATTGCATCAGGATTACCTTGCGCATCTAAAGTAAAACTTCCATTTAAGTTTGCAGCACCAACAGTGTGATAGGTTCCTGCGTAAATAAAACCAGTAGTATTATAGGTTTCTAACGGTGATCCTAAAACACTGCCGTTAGCACCAAAGCTTCCAAATGCAGCCCCCAAATCTGTAAAAGGTTGATTTAAATGTGTATCCCCAACCGGATAAATAGTCCCGTTAACTGTTCCGGGTCCGGTAAATCCAACTGCTGTCATATTATAACTGCCAATGTTGCCTGTTGCGACTGTTGCTCCATTATTATTAAGTGCACCTGACCTGGTAAATAGTGCAAAACTTGATGTAGAACCTAAGTTAGGCGCTTGTCCGAAAATTGTTGAAGGTATTAAAAACAGTAAAACTGCAGTTAATGTAAAAAGTAGTTTTGTTTTCATTTTATTTTTAATTTAAATTGTAAGTATTTTAATAACAATACAAAGATAGATGCATTCGATATCTGATTTGTTACATAACTTTGTAAATAAATTACATGATTCACACATTATTCATTTACTATTTACAATTTGCCTTTACGAAAAAAGCCCACTGCAATAATGCAATGGACTTCAGTCTCTTTAAATATAATAAAAATTTTGACACTGGTAACTGTTTACTGTTTACTGATCAGTTTTCCTGATTGAATAATTTTGCCATTATCCATTACTTTATAGAAATAAATTCCTGATTGTAGTTTATTCATATCAATAGTAGCTCCTTGTTTCGTTACATCTACATTCATCACTTCTTTACCTAAAGTATTATAAATCCTTAAATCGCAAGTATTTAATTTCGAATCATTTTTCAAAATAATATTTGTATATGAACCAAATGGATTTGGGGCTATTGTAATTTCTACATCCATTTTTTCTGCATCAACTGAAGCAATACCGGTTAGTATACAACCACTGGCAATGGTAACTACATTATTATGTAACAAAATTGTTCCTGCAGTTGTAAGGCCTCTACCCAAAAGAGAAGAGTATATCTTTAACTCAATTTGTCCGTTAGAAATGATAGTACCTCTAAAAACAGAATATGTTCCTAAACTGAATGCTCCATTTATTTGCCAATATACATTATTCAGGCAAGCTTTATTAATCAGATTAATGTGCGAGGTTGCAGCTGCACCTATCGTCAAAGCCCCATTTACCTTAATAATAAATAAAGCATCCGGATTGTCCAGTCCATCTAAAGTTAAATCTCCATCTAATGTTGCAGCTCCAACCGTGTGGTAAACGCCCGGTACAAGAGTCTGAGTTTGTAATGGTGTACCTAAAACATAATTGTCAGTAATTCCACTCATTTGGTCATAAGCAGCAAGTACATCTGCAGCAGCTGACCCAGAAATGGTAGAAGATGCATTATAACTTTCCCCAACTAAGGTTCCCGGATCAGGAAATCCGGTAGGTGTTTCTGTATAACTGCCAATATTGCCTGTTACGTATGATGCTCCATCATTTGTAACAAAACCTGATGCAGTAAATAATGCAAACCCGGAAGTTGCTCCTAAGGTAGGTGCTGCTCCGTAACTAACATTCGGTGCTAAAAACAGTGTAATCGCTGTTAATGCAATGAGTAATTTTGTTTTCATAAAATTTAATTTTTACGTTGAGAATTAATTTTCACAACGGTGTAAAGATAAATGTGAGCATGTACATAAGTATTACACAATTTTAGTAAGTAATTACATGATTCACACATTGTAAAGACGTCAGTAGAACACTAACATTCAACTATCTATATGATTTTTTACGGGTGAGTATTAATTAGTATAATACTTCAAAAAATTCCAATCAAAACATTAAATAACATGATTTGGACCGGAATTTTTTAATGCTTTTCTTGTGCTTATTCAAATGTTAGTTTCACAATGTCTCATCATTATTCACTCATCTTGTGGTAAGTTTTAATCAATGAAGCCGGAAATTCGCCCTTACAGTCAAATTTATAAATAGAAAATCCATTGTATGGGATGTTATATTCGGCCTTAGCTATTTTAATTTGATTTTCAACTTTATGCTTCTTAAACTCCACCAGGAATGCTTCTTGCCTTTGTTTATTCAATTTATCAAATTTTGCATTCACCAGGTTAGCCGGAATCAGTAAAGCGCATTTTTCCTGCAGGGTAAATACAAGCGGGTCATTTCTGTGTTTATTTAAATAGCGGTTAAACGAGGCATTTCTGATTGCCATTTTATCAACTTCTATTGAATCTGCCTTATTAAACGTACCTGCCTTTTTGTTTTTAACAGTTAGAAAATACGTTTTCTTTGCTTCGAAAAACAAGATATATTCCTGCTCTTTTATTGCGTATATCTGAGGATAAACAGTGAGTACAGCGTCCTTATTTTTCTGCAGGAATTTCGACAACTGTTTAATAAACTTTTCCTGATTGCGATTAAGAACCGGCTGACGCATGCTCCACTTCAATGAGAGTGTTTTTACAACCTCAGGTTCAATATTTGTTACTGTTTTCCGGTAAGCTGTTGTCGGAGTTTTCACAAAGATATTACGCAGTAAATCGGAAAGTACATCCTGCAAATGAAATTTTGGATTTTTCAAATTACCGGTTATCGGAATTTCGTAATCAATGACATTCCCGCGTTCCCTGAGCATGGAAATAATGAGCGGCATTGGAAGATTTTTCAGATCATTATTTTTAATGCGTTTAGTCACTTCAGGATTGGTGATAAGCAAGTGATTATTACTTCGAATAATACCATTTCTGACATACCATTTGCCTTCGAAAGCTATTGTTCCCCGGTCGAGCGGAAAGGAAGTGAGCGAAATAATATAGGGATTAAACAACGAAACAGGTATTTTCCCCAAATGATATTTCAGTTCAAAATTGCCGCTGTCCTTTGGGTTCATACTGAGTGCCGCCGATATATTTCCATAGGGCCTGACAGTAGATTTTAAAAATATATTTACCCGTCTGTGATGTTTATCAACCGAATCGGCCCGGACATTGAACGGGTTTAACTGAACTGCAAATTTTTCGCTGCGCGAATAATCGTTAAACCGGATAGCTCCATCGTAAATGCCAAAATGGTCAACCTTAAAATCACTCTGAAAGAAATTCTTCGAAAGTGATTTTAAATATTTGCCTATTCCGATGACCAGGTTAAACTGAGATATTCTTGTTTTGGCAGATCTGATATCCGATCCACGCTTACCGAACATGGTCTGGATATTATCAAACTGATCGTAACGTTCATATTTGATGGTTGGATGGATGATCGTAACCGAATCGTAAAGGTAGATATGTTGATTCGTGTTCATTTCTTTTATGGCGAATACCAGTTTGTCAAAAGAAGCATAATCGTCTGTAGAATCTTTCCCCAGATGAAAATCAGAAACCGCCATCATTCCTGAATTTGAAGCACTCAGGGGATCTTTGAAATTCCCTTTCGATTTAAGATCTGCATCCAGATTTGCAGCGAAGCATCCGTAATTAGTCAGATCTTTGAAGTAAGGTTCTAAAATTGTCAGATCAAATTTGTGAACTTTCACTTCAGACTGATAATTCATGGTTTTCAGGTTTACCGCGAGATTCCCTTTCAAATCCCCATTCCGGGTACCCGATAATAATGAAAATTGAATATTAAGCGTGTCACTTCTCCAAAGCTTACCCTTGCTTTCGATATTAACATTTTTAATATAGTAGTTTACCGGGTAATGATTTTCGAGGTAATGGAATTCTCCGTTTTTTATTTTTATATGAAGGATATTAAACTGAAATGCCGGGGCTTTTTCAGGAGTCTTTTTAACCGTGAATTTTTTAATTATATCATCGAAATTAAAGTGCTTATCATTTTGAATGACAAAGCCTTTTGGCTGATCCAGGATGAGTTCAGTTATTTCTATCGATTTTGAGAATAATTTATACAGCGCAAAGTTGCCACTTAATCCATGTACTGTAATGAAAAGGCTATCACTGTTTTGTTCATAAATCCGCACGTTGCTGAAATAAACAAAACCGCTGAAAGGATTCACATAAGCACGATCCATACTGATTTGTCGTCCTGTTAATTGCACATCGTATTTTTCAATCCAATGCCTGGTAACCGGCGAAATTACGGCAATGACTATCACAACCAGCAGGATAATGCCGGAAAGAATAATGAACAGGATTCTCCTTATCTTTTGTTTACGGGTCATTATTGGGTATTTTAAGGTTGATTCAATTCATAACCTGCAAAGGTGAACCAAATTACCCGTAATTGTATTACATAATTATAAGAATTAATTACATGATTCGTTCTTTTTCGATGGATTGTAATCATTTATTTCTGTTGATGAAATATAGGAGACAAATATCCTGAACGCAAAACCCAAAACTCTTCAAACCTTTCAAATCTTTCAAACTCTTCAAACACGGAAAACGGAACGCGGAACACGAAACCCAATATTGCAAAAACAGAGACCCCAAACGAGGTCTCTGTCATATCAGATTAATTTAAGTCTTTTCGAAAACTTATTTTTGAGGAATGATATCAATGATAACCGTACGGTTATTGAATCTTTCTTCAGGATATTTATTTCCAAAAGGCATATCTTCTTCACCAAATCCGATTGTTTCAAACTTAACGTCTGTTCTACCCGATTTAGCCAAAGCATCCTGCATAATTTTCTTAACATCGTTGGCACGTGCCAATGACAATCTTTGGTTATAATCTTCACCTCCGATTACGTCAGAATGACCATGAATAATTACCGTTCCACCCTTTGGAATTTTAGGTACTACAACCTGAGCAAGGTAGTTTTTGTACTGATCGATGGCTTTCGAATTATTAAATTCATAAAGTACACTGAATCTCATACCTTGTTCATCTTCTGCTGCTTTCCAAAGTACAATATGAGTAGTAGCTTCCTTGATAACAATCTTGTCGCTATTGGTAATACCAATCATTTTTACTTTGAAGTTAGCTTCCGGTCTTGTTCCTAAAATAGTTTTTCCGGGGATGCTCACTGATTCCTGCGTATAAGGACCGAATTTCTGTACGATTCCTTTTTCGTCAGTAAGTTCCAGTGACCATGACTTGAAGGCTTTATTAGCATTTTCAACATTGAAAGTAACATAACTGTCAATCGGTGCTACCTGAACAGAATTGATTTCTACCGGTTTCAACGGAGCATCGGGACCACTCTGGAATTCCATCAGCAATGCCGGTGAATTGCTCCATATGGTTACCCTTCTGTCGCCCTGACGAAGCAAATCAAGTTCCTGTGTGCCACCTGGTTGTTCTGAAGCGATTTTCGGTTTAATAGTACCTTCTGTTTTAATTCTGGCACCTGCAATTCCAAACACATCAACAAGATAGAACTTAACACTTTCGGCCATTGCCAATCCGTCGTCTTTACCTTGCATGGAAGAACCTGTCAATATAATAGTAGTTGAAGGATTCTTTTGCATGCGATCACCTAAAATGTTCAACACATTATAATAGGCAGTCATCTGACGATCCGAACGACCGGTCAATTCTTTCGGTGTAAACACTTCCAGTTGTTCTTCTTTGAATTCTTTAACTTCAGTTTTCTTCAGCAATACATAACGACTTGGGATTTTAGATGAACCTAAATCGAAGAACACATAGTTACGAATTGGGAAAGTTTCTCTTACCCTGCGCTCTGTTACGATATTCTTTGGTGAGTTAACAACAAATTTAACTACAGGTTCTTTTACTATCATTTCAGGTAATGCTTCAGGTTTTGTGCTAATTTCATGTCCTGATCCAAGTTTCAGTGCAGCACCTACTCTAAGGGTAGTTATATTCCATGTTTCAATGGTTCGTGGGTCTTGTCCATAATAAGGTTGGAAAGACACGAATGGTGAAAGAACCCATTGCGTTTTGTGGTATTGCGACGAAAGTGGAATATCCAGACCGGCACCGATTTGCATCGAAATCAGGTTATTGCTGATATCACTAAAATCACCTTCAACAGCTGCTGTGGGAGCCTGATCAGGAAAAGCCGGATTAATTCCCAACTGATAACTGTATCCTTTGGTCATATTGAAAGCAAATCGTGGTCCGCCATACAAATAAAAATTAGATTTGAATGGTGCAAAACGCAAACTTGGCTCTACAGTGATATAACTAAGATCGGTAATTAAATCGGCAGGACAATTACAAGGCGTACTCACCTGCGTAAATTTACCGCTACGATTATCATAACCAGCCTGTAACATAACACCCCATCGTGAATCTGATGGACGGTATTCGATTAAAGGAGCAACAAACAGACCTACACCGGTACCATCGTGGAAGGTTGTTGGAACTGTCAGGGTTGCGTCCATTTTTTGGGTTGAACCACGGTAGAAATTAATGTTTCCACCAGCTGCAACACCAAAATACCAGGATGGTTTTGAGTATTGAATTGAATCCTGTGCCTGAACAGGCGTTTGAATGCCCATCAAGATAAAGGCGCAAAGAATAACACTTTTTATGCCCAGGGCATAAGGGAACCGCGCTAAGCGCGATTCCTTATTATACATATTATTTGTTTTCATATAATTTATTTATTACGGTTTTGTAATTGTATTTGTACTGGTCATAACAACTGCACCATTTTGAGCAAGCATTCTACCCACTGCGTTAGCATAAGGATCCATAGTTATAGACTGCAAGGCCAATACGTTACCATAAAAATTGGTATAAGTTCCGATTGTAGCCGAGCTACCTGTTTGCCAGTAGATATTTTTTGGCTGAGCATTACCCGCAAGAATAATACTTCCACCTGCTCCACCTACTGTGGTAAAAGCTGATGCAACCTGGAAAATAAATACTGCATTCGGGTTACCCCCTGCATCAAGTGTCAAATCACCACTCTGTACTAACAGGGTTGAAGTTGATTTATAAATACCCGGTGCAAGTGTTTGACCACCAAGATCGCCTGAAACTGTGGCTGGTGCCGGTGAAGTTGCGCCTTCAACAAAGAGATAAGCAGCTACCAGATCTAATTTTGCCTGATTCAACATGGCTGCAGTAGCACCACCATCATCGGCAGCATACGAGTTACCATTTACAATGGTTGCAGGTGGGAATCCGGTAATAGAAGAACGTGCCCCCGGATAGATTCCTACGTCAAGGTTGTTTATTACTGAAGCTCCGGCGTCATTACTAACTCCTACTCCGGCAAGAATACCAAAACGGGCAGCAAATCCAAGATCAACAAACGGTGTAATTACAACAGCAGGTATTGTAAATGACCATACATAATCATTTTTCATATTTGTACCACCTACATTTTTAACAGCGTTGGTTATTTTGACAGTATATGTCTTACCGGCTGCAAAAGGAGTATTTGGATTGAAAATAGCATTATTACCTGAGAAGCTGATTGTTCCCAAAACCGGATTCAAACCTTCCATAACGGTATAGGTTGAAGTGGTAATTGTTGAATTATCCATGGCTTCATTAAAGGTAGCTGACACATTTTGTCCAAGTGCTACACTTTGATCCTGATCCGATGGGTCTGTGAACAGAATCATTGGAGCCGTTACAATTTCAGTTGTAAATGTCCAGGTCGTGTCTTTTGCCATTGGTGTTCCATTTGTATTTTTGGCAGCGGCTCTAACTGTAGCGGTATAAACTGTATTTGATAATAAATCATTGTTTGGATTAAAAGTAGCAGTAGTACCTGCGTATGATGCTACTCCAGGAACAATGACTGCACCTCTTCTTAAAGTAAAGTTAGATGTAACAGTAGCAGGATTCATAGCCACACTAAAGATAGCTGATACGGTCTTTTCAATCGGCACATTTACAGCTGCTTTTAAAGGATCAGTAGTTAATACTCTTGGAATCAAATCCGCGGTAGTAAATGTCCAGGTTGTGTCTTTTGCTATTGCACTTTCATCTAAATTCTTAGCAGCGACAGTGATTTTAGCAGTGTAAACAGTAAAAGGACTCAGATCAGTTGTCGGATCAAACGATACTACAGCTCCTGCAGTAGTCACTGTTCCCGGAACTACATCAACACCTTTTTTAAGGGTAAATGCGGTTACCATTGATGCTGCATCCATTGGCACACTAAACGTGGCAGTAATCACCTTATTATAGGCCACATTGGTTGCCAGGTTAACAGGACTGGTTGCAAGCAAAACAGGCAATAAAGTTGTACCGGTTGTGAATGTCCATACATAATCTTCCTGTAAAGCATTTCCCATTAAGTCTTTTACGGCTGTTGTAACCCGGGCCTCATATTGGGTATTATCCGGAAATTTATTGGCAGCAATAAAAGTTGCTGTCGAATCTGCTGCCCTGTAAGAAACAGATCCAACAACTGCCGATCCACCGACTACTTTAACTGTAAAAGAAGATCCCGTTATCGTTTTAGAATCAACATTTTTATTAAAGGTTGCTGTAACATGTGTAGTCCTTGCCGCCTGTTCGCTAGCTGTCTCGGATTTTACTGCACTGCGACCAACAAGCGTTGCACCACTTACCGGAGTAGTAGAAACAACTTCCGGACATGGTCCCCCATCAATAGCGACATAATCGTCGTTTCTGCACCCTGCAAACAATACAATCGATAATGCGATTGCCAAGGTTGTAAGTAGCTTATTCTTTTTCATATTTTTGAATTTATTTGTGAATGTATTTTCACTCTGCAAAGGTGAGATATTTGCAAGGGGAATGTGTTACATAATTCCCAAAAATAATTACAACATTCACACATTTCACAGTCGAAAAGCGGGGAAAAATTATTTCATTTCAGGCCGTAATAAACTGGCAGGCTGGCATCTGATAGAAACAACAGGAGTGATTCACTTTAATAAAAGCGAGACACAAATTGTGACTATAATTGCATTAAATTTGTTTTTTGAAATAATAACTCAATAATTAAGAATATTTTTAACAAGGTCTTATCAGAACGTATTATACTCAATCATTGCCGGTTAAAAAATTCAACAAAATAGGTCTGCATACTGATTAAAGGTGCTGAAAGGTTTAAAAGAACTGTCAGGTTTCTTTAAAATGACGAGAATAGTAATCCTTAATACATCTTTGTTAAAATAATATTTTAAATAGACATTATATAAGTTGGCTGTAAATTGGATTTAATAAAAAACTATTCTGTGCCACGGAGTGGCTAAATGTTAATAACCCCTAGTGAAGCTTGCGGAACTGGGGGATGATGAACAACCCACAACACCAGCTCCGCCAGCTGGCGGACTGAACAACACTATAATATCTTGCTATTGAATCCGTCAGCTGACGGACTCTATTTGTTTTTGTGATTCTCATCCGCCGGTTTTACCGGCGGTTATTCACATGGATTCCCTTCGGGAATCTAAAACTTACGTTTTATGTATCATTAGCCATAGATTCATATATTTAATGGCTCAAAGAATCCAACTTATATAATCCCTAATACAGAATAACAATCTTAAAATTCCAGCGATAAAGCATTCAGTTATATTTCATGAAAATTCATTGTAAAAACACCGGATTGACAATTCTATTTTTTAGGTTTCATCGTAATTCCATGAAAAAATTGAGTTAGTTTGTAGTTGTATGGTTGATTGATTGATTGGTTCCGCGTTTCCTGTTCTGCGTTTCCTGAAGCCCAAGTTTTTCGTCTATATTCTTGGTTCAATAATCTTGGTTCTTGATTATTAGCAGCAGTTAGTCAGAAAAAAAATAGTTAATAATTGTTCCCGGAGAATTATAAACTAAAGTGCTGTATTGTAATAGGAACCCGCACAACAAAAAAGAGGCTAACCTTGCGGCAGCCTCTTTTTCAATTATTTATAGTCAAAAAAATATAAATACCCCGACAAATCAGGTTATACAAATATGAGTTATCATCTCCTTTGTCCTGGTTCTTATGTCTTGGTTCTAAAATCTAAGATTTATGGTTGCGTAACCGTATTCATTTGAAGTGTTACTGCAGTTTGTGCCAATAACCTTCCGTTTACTGTGGCACCTGTCTTCATATTAATGCCAGTCTGGCTCAGTATATTTCCTTCAAAATGGCTGGTTGTTCCAATAGTTACCGCACCTGAAGTCTGCCAGTATATATTCTTTGCCTGTACACCTCCTGCAAGTGTGATTCTAACGGCAGAACTCATAATAACCGTTCCGGAAATCTGGAAAATAAAGACATCATTCGGACTGCCTGAAATTGTAATATCCGTAGGAATAATCAAGTTGCTTGTCCATTTGTAGAGTCCGGGGGTAAGTGTCTTACCTCCAATGCTTCCAGCACCCAGATTCAGGAAATCGGGGTTAACACGTCCGGCAAGGTCAGTATAGGCTGCTTGCATGTCAAGCACTGCAATACCTAACCTGGTTGCGCTTGTAATTTTGCAAGCAGGACCGGCAGCATCAACCGAATAAACATTGCCTGTTACTTCGTCACAACTTACTACCATTGCGGCACCGGTGATTGGACTTGTTCCGATATCTCCGGTAATGGTAGATTTATACACACTGGTAATTCCTGTTTTTGACAGAATTACAAACTCGCCGGCAAGTCCAAGATCTGCACCTTTCAATAACTCACCCGAAGATAAGGATAATGATTCGTCTGTTAAAGTCTTTCCGGAAGCTAAACTTGAATCCAGTTCATTTGAGCAACTGCCCATAAATCCAACCAACAACATGGCTGCGAAAGGAATAATGTTTTTAAATTTCATTATAATATATTTAATTTGTGACTTTATTATCACGAAACAAAAGTAAATATTTAGACACATGAACAAGTTACACAATTGTGGAAAAAAGTTACATAAATCACACATTGTGATAGTAAGTTGTTGATTGGGTAATTGGTTGATTGGTTAATTGGTTGATTAGTTATTTGGTTAATTGGGTGACTGGTTGATTGGCTCTATATTGTTTGGTTGGGTAATTGAGCGATTCGGGTGATTTGGTTAATTTTAAATTTTTAATCGGATTGATGTTTGGTTCCAGGTTTTGTGTTTCGCGGTTCCTGAAACCCAGGTCTTTTGTCTTGGTTTTGGTTATTGATTCTTGGTTCTTGATTCTTGATTGTAAGCATAAGGTAGTTAGAATAAAATAGTTAATAGGAGTTACTGGAAAATCACAAACGACACCGATGGTTTGGAGTAAGAAACCCGTGCAATTAAAAAGAGGCTAACCTTGCGGTAGCCTCTTTTTAATTATTTACAGTCAATAGATTTAAATTCCCGGTAAAACGAGTCTGTATAAATATGAGTTATCATATCTTTTGTCCTGGCCCTATTATCCTGGTTCTTGAATCCTGGCTCTTGAAACCTGGCTCTTGAATCTAATATTATGGTTTTGTAACCGTATTCATTTGCAAAGTCACCTCTGTTTGTGCCAATAATCTTCCGTTAATTGTAGCACCTGTTTGCAAATTGATTCCGGTTTGACTCAGGATGGTTCCTTCGAAATGACTGGTAGTTCCCAATGTCACGGCACCGGATGTTTGCCAGAAGATATTTTTAGCTTGTGCACCACCGGCCAGGGTAATTCTTACGGCATTACTCAATTTCAGCGTTCCTGCAATCTGGAATATCCAGACATCTGTCGATTTTCCTGAAATGGTTATATCTGTCGGGATAACAACATCAGATGTAAATTTATAAAGACCTGCTTTAAGGGTTTTTCCACCAATATTTCCGGCACCTAAGTTCAGAAAGTTAGGATTAGAACGACCTGCTGCATCGGTATAAGCAGTTTGCATATTGCTCACAGCAGTCGTTAAGCGGCTTGCATTGGTAATACGGCAAGGTAGCGGACCGGCTGCATCCACAGTGAAAATCGTTCCGGCTACTTCGGCACATGTTAAATCAATTGCAGCACCTGTGATTGGGCTTGTACCTATATCGCCGGTTACTGCTGATTTATACACATTGGTAATACCCGTTTTCGACAAAATAACAAATTCACCTGAAACGCCCAGGTTTACAACCTGTAATGTTCCACTTCCTGGTTTTTTAGATGCTTTATCAGTAGATGACTTCGATGAAGATTTAGCTGATTCGATCTTTCCTGAAGCTAAACTTGAGTCCAGCTCATTTGAACAACTGCCCATAAATCCAACCAACATCATGGCTGCAAATGGAATTACGTTTTTGATTTTCATTTTGTTTTTTGTTTTTTTCATGACTTTATTATCATGTCACAAAGGTAATGCCCCGAAACAGGCAAAAGTTACACAACTCTGGTTTAAAGTTGCAGTATTCACACATTGAGATTGTGAGCAGGTGATTTGTTGATTGGTTAATTGGGTGATTGGTTAATTAGGTGATTGGTTGATTGGTTAATTGGTTAATTGGGTAATTGGATGATTGTTTGATTGTAAGTATAAAGTAGTTTACAGCATTTCCTGGAAAGGTCTAAACTACTGTGCAAGTTGGAGTAAAAAAAAAGCGTTTACAATCGGATGACTGACAACGCTCTTTTTTTAATTCCGTAATGTATTATTAATTATGAATGTAATATCTCAAAAACAATTCGGGATAAAAACAAAAATAATCCTGATCCAAACTTTCTATACCTGGATATTTGTCAGGAAGCTAAAAAGTCCAAATACTTTAAGAAGCCAAATGATAAGAATAACTACAACTACAATATTCAAGATGTTTTTAATCTTTCGGTCCATTGGGATGAATGAGTTGACAACCCATAGTAGAACACCTACAATGATAATTACGAGTAAAATAGACAATAGCGGCATAATAAATGATTTTAAAAGGTGAATTAAATGTGAATTAAGAATTGAAGTGAAAGCTCTGTTGATTAAACATTGGATGAAATTTCACTTCACGACAAAGATAGCGTTAAGGAGAGGGATAAAACTTACATTATTTTAGAAAAGAGTTATATTATTCACACCCTTGTAGATTTACAATCTAATTATTTACTATTTATTCATTTACTATTTATTCATTTACTATTTACTATTGGAAAATGAATAAATACTGTGATAAACTCTTTAAAAAAAAGTGCATATTTTATCATACCTGACAAATACGCACTAAATTGTAAATGAATAAATTGTAAATGTAATTTACATTCTATCCATATACCAGTTCAACTCCTTTTCCATTTTTTTGTATTTGAAAATGGTTGTGATAATTTTTTGCAGGCGTAGAAAAGCGGTTTCACTTTTCACTACATAATCGAATGCGCGGTGATGCATACAGTCAATGGCCACATCAATTTTATCCTGAGACGATAACATCACCACAGGAATATCGGGATTGAGAGATTTTATTTTATCCAAAGTCTGGATACCGTTCATCGCAGTTTTATCAATACCATCCAGTTGATAATCCAAAATGATAACATCAGGGTTGTGAGATAAATGTGCCAGACTTAGTTCGCCGGTAGCATAAGTTTCGATACTAAAATTGGCATGATCCAGGAATTCAATTTCCAATGATTTCAGGAAAACCGCGTCGTCGTCTACCAGAAAGAGTTTAATTTTCTCGTTATTCATCATATTGTGTTTTTAATCTTATTAAATTCTTCTTTTAATTCTTCGCACGCCTGATTACAAACAGCTACAAGCTGATGAACCATATCCGTCATCTCATCAGTCTGCTCCTGTGCACTGGCAAATTCCTGTACTTTTTTGGCCATATTTTCAAAATCGGCACCCATTCCCATGATGGAAAACGAAGGTATCATTTTATGCACTGCTGAATGCAACAAATTCCAATCTTTATCCTCCAGGCTCTTTTGCATTGCACTAATTAATGGCGGCGTTTGATCCAGATAAGCTGAAATCATTTCCATCATCAATGTAGGATTTGATTTCGTACGGGTATTTAAATATCCCAGGTCAATGCATTTAATTCTTTTCAATCCAGTTTCAGTATCCATGACAGTTTCTGTGTATTTTACAATTGTTGGTTTCTTTACTAATCCCACTATTTTACTGTATAACAATTTCTCGTCAACCGGTTTTGAGATATAATCATTCATTCCTACTTCTTTACATTTATCCAGATCTACAGTTGTAACATCAGCAGTTAAAGCAATAATGGGTATATTCGAATTCATTATGTTGCGGATATAATCAGTGGCTTCAAATCCATTCATTTCGGGCATTTGCAGATCCATCAAAATGATATCGTAAGATTTAGCCTGCAGTTTTTCGATGGCTATTTTCCCGTTGGCAGCAATATCGCGATCAAATCCATAATCATCCAATAACGTTTTCATCAACAATTGGTTCAGTGGAATATCTTCGGCCACCAACACTTTTATATTTCTTATTTCCGTATCCAGTTCTACTACATCCAGCACTAATTCAGCTTCAGCGTTTGTTTTCAAAAAACTTAATATAAAGCTAAAAGTCGAACCTTCATCAATTTTGCTTTTCACCTTGATGCTTCCGCCTTGCGGTTCTACAAGTTGTTTAACAATTGCAAGTCCCAATCCGGTACCACCATACAATCTGGTAGTACCACTGGATGCCTGTTGAAAGTTATCGAAGACGGTTAATATTTTACTCTCCGGTATACCTATCCCGGTGTCGGCAACAGCAAATTCAATGTTTACTTTCTCACTGTCTTCGTTCAATAAACGCACGCTGACAGTAATACTGCCATCTTGTGTGAATTTTACGGCATTGCTTACTAAATTCAGGATCACCTGGTGTAAACGAACCGGATCGCCCAACAACACGTTGGGAATCCTCTCGTCATATTCTTTAATCAGCACTAAATTCTTTTCCTGAATTTTTGTTTCAAATAAATGAAGCATAGCTGCTATAGAAACAGACATTTTAAAAGGCGTTTGCTCGAATGTCATTTTGCCCGCATCCACTTTGGCAAGATCGAGAATGTCGTTGATAAGTACAATCAATGCATCACCACTCAATTTTATGGCTGTAAGGTATTCTCTTTGTTTTGGACTCATGTCCGTTTTCAACAGCACTTTCGTAAACCCGATAATCGCATTCATTGGCGTCCGGATTTCGTGACTCATGTTCGACAGGAATTGCTGTTTCGCTTTCACAGCATTTTCAGCTATTTGGGTAGCGTTTTCAGCATTAATTTTGGCCTCTTCAGCAATTAATGTTGCCATTTCGGCAAATACAATCGCCTCGGTTAACTGCGTTGCAATTCTTTTTTGTTCTGTTATATCCCTTGCTACAACTACTACACCCAATACATTTCCCCGATCATCTTTATAAACGGAACCGTTTAATAAAATATCTGTCAGTTTACCATCCCTTATGGTTAATGGATAATCGGACACAGAACCCCTGGCAAATACCTGTTTATAAACTTCCCTTGCTTTATCCGGCTCCGTGAAATAATCGAAGAAATCGGTGCCTATTAATTTCTCGCGCGAAACTCCTGTTATATTTACCGAAGCATTATTCATATCGGTAATTTTACCCGCCGGATTAATCGTAAAAAGCGGATCCTGGCTGGCTTCAATCAGGCTACGGGCATATTGAGAGGCTAATTTTTGGGATGTAACATCACGTGCAACGATCACAACACCCAGCACATTTCCCCTGTCATCTTTATATACTGAACCATTAAATAACACATCAGTCAACTTTCCGTCCTTGTGACGTAGGGTAAGCGGTGAATCGGCAACAAATCCTTTCGCAAATACTTCCTGGTAAACTTCACGTGCCATTTGCGGTTCAGTGAAGTAATCGAAAAAATCGGTGCCGGTAATTTCTTCGCGGGTAATGCCCGTAATATTCACCAAAGCTTCGTTCATATCCATAATCTTACCTTCGGCACTGATGGTCACCAGGGGATCACGACTTGCTTCAATAAGACTAAGCGAATATTGAGAATACAATTTTAGATTGTAGCTTAATTCTTCAAGTTCTTTATTTTCATTTTCCCGTTTTTCTTTCTCCTCGTTTTGGAAAACCAGTTCTTTATCGGCAATAATTAACTCGGCAGCACGTTTTTCTTTTTCACCGGTTTGAAAAATAAGTTCTTTGTCGGCTATAATTAACTCGGCAGCACGCTTCTCTTTTTCTTCGGCCTGATATACAAGTTCCCTGTCAGCAATAATTAATTCGGCAGCACGCTTTTCCTTTTCTCCAATTTGAAAAATAAGTTCTTTGTTTGCAATAATTAATTCGGCAGCACGTTTTTCTTTTTCATCATTCTGAAATGCAAGTTCTTTGTTGGCTATGCTTAATTCATCTGCACGTTTTTCTTTCTCATGGTTTTGAAAAGCCAACTCTTCATTGGCAATACTTAGCTCATCTGCCCGTTTACCTTTCTCTTCGTTTTGAAATGCCAATTCTTTGTTGGCAACACTCAGTTCATCAGCCCGTTTTTCTTTCTCATCATTCTGGAATGCCAGCTCTTTATTAGCTATGCTTAGCTCTGCAGCACGTTTTTCTTTTTCATCATTCTGAAAAGCAAGTTCTCTGTTGGCAATACCTAATTCATCTGCACGTTTTTCTTTTTCATCGTTTTGAAAAGCAAGTTCTTTGTTGGCAATTCCTAACTCAGCTGCACGTTTTTCTTTTTCATCGTTTTGAAATGCCAGTTCTTTGTTGGCAATTCCTAACTCAGCAGCACGTTTTTCTTTTTCATCGTTCTGGAATGCCAACTCTATATTGGCTACACTTAGTTCATCAGCCCGTTTTTCTTTTTCATCGTTTTGAAATGCCAGTTCTTTGTTGGCAATTCCTAACTCAGCTGCACGTTTTTCTTTTTCATCGTTCTGGAATGCCAGCTCTATATTGGCTACACTTAGTTCATCAGCCCGTTTTTCTTTTTCATCGTTTTGAAATGCCAGCTCTTTATTGGCTATACTAAGTTCTGCTGCACGTTTTTCTTTTTCATCGTTCTGGAATGCCAGTTCTTTGTTGGCTACGCTCAGTTCATCAGCCCGTTTTTCTTTCTCATCGTTTTGAAAAGCCAGTTCTTTATTGGCGACAATTAACTCGGAAGCACGTTTTTCTTTTTCATCATTCTGGAATGCCAGTTCTTTATTGGCTATGTTTAGCTCTGCAGCCCGTTTTTCTTTTTCATCATTCTGAAAAGCAAGTTCTTTGTTGGCGACAATTAATTCGGCAGCACGTTTTTCTTTCTCATCGTTCTGGAATGCCAGTTCTTTGTTGGCAATCCGTAATTCTGTGGCCCATTTCTGTTCTGCAATATCCCTGGCTACCACCACGGCACCAAGCACATTTCCTGTCTTATCTTTATAAACCGATCCGTTGAATAGCACATCAGTTAACTTGCCGTTAACATCACAAAAAGTAAGCGGAGAATCGACAATAAATCCTTTGTCAAAAACTTCCTCATATACTTCACGCGCTTTTTGTGGCTCTGTAAAATAATCAAAAAAGTCTGTACCTATCAGTTTACCACGGTTAACACCGGTTATATCGACTTTTGCCTGATTCATATCTGTAATCTTGCCTTCAGGACTAATGGCAATCAGCGGATCGAGACTGGCTTCTATCAAACTGATAGCATATTGTGATTCTTTCGACATTTTTCTTTTCATATAATATTTTGTTGGCTAAGCTAAAGACATCTGGTTTCGTCACTTTCAAATTTCTTCAATCGGGCTTCGTCTTTTGTCCTTTAGTTGTTTAAAATGGGAAGGTGAAAGTCCTGTCATTTTTTTAAATTGATTGGATAAATGCGCTACACTACTATAATTCATTTTCCATGCTATTTCAGTTATATTTAATTCTCCGTAAATAATCAATTCTTTTATTCGTTCAATCTTATGAGAGATAACGAATTGTTCAATGGTTGTACCCTGTACTTCCGAAAACAAATTGGCCAGATAAGTATAATCGTGATTCAACTTTTCGCTTAAGAAATCGGAGAAATTGATTTTTATGGGCTCATCGGTATAATGCACCATTTCGACAATAGCATTTTTAATTTTCTCAATCAATACAGCCCGCTTGTCGTCCATCAATTCAAATCCAACGTCGAGCAAAGCAGTTTTCAGTTGCTCACGCTCTTCAAAAGAAATGTTTTCCATAATATCGACCTCACCTAAATCGACTAAAACGAAGTGAAGTCCAAGCTTTTTCAACTCATCCTTCACCACCATCTTACACCGGTTACTCACCATGTACTTGATATACAATTTCATCCGTAATGTTTTTTAAGTTTAAAATCGTAATATTCGTCTCATTCTGGAGAAAAAACTTATCTATCCAAAAATAACAATTCATGCTGCTATTATTAATAGTTGTATGAGATTTACAAACAATCCAGTTCCGAAAATGTTTTTTTAATATTCGCCGGTAAAGATACGTCACTTTATATATCAAAGTATTACATAACTATTGAAAAAAGTTACATAATTCACACATTTATTATTTTGATACATTGATTTACAGATAAAAAAGAAATGAGCATTATCCGTTAAATAACGAATAACACTCATTTTTCTCAATGAATTGCCTTTGTGGCATATAATGTATTTACAGCATCATTTATCTGATAAACGTTTACTGTTTTACAATCGTGTTTCCTTCCAAAACGACACCACCGTTTCTTGCCAAAGCTTTACCATCAAGGCTTGCACCTGTTTTGAAGGTAATTGATTGCATAGCCATAACCGTACCTTTAAAAACAGAAGTTGTTCCAAAAGTGGCCGAGCTACCGACTTGCCAAAATATATTCGAGGCCTTGGCACTTCCTTTTAAAAACACCTTACGTCCTGATGTAGTGGTAAGAGCAGATGCAATTTGTATAATAAATACAGCATTTGAATTTCCTTTTGCATCAAAGGTCAGGTCACCTGACGATATTGCCAGGGTTGAAGTAGTTTTATAAAGACCCGGTGTGAGTGTAAGTCCACCAATATTTCCGGATAAAGTTACGATGTCAGTACTTGTTCTTCCGGCAGCATCATTATAAGCAGCAGTTAAATCAAGTTTTGCCTGTGTTGCAAGATTCGTGTTGACTTGTTTTGTTCCAACCAAAATTCCGGGAGGAAATCCGCCTAATGAAGTGCCCGGACTTAGTCCCAGATCACCGGTAATGTTTGTTGCTCCTGTATTTGTAATTGATGCACCTGCAAGAACGGCAAAATCTGAAGCACCATTTAGTGCAACTGTAGCCATCGATGTACCTTGTGTAGGAATTCCATTGGGATTATCTACGTTAACTGTCACATCTTCTTTACATGCTGAAAATAAAACAACCGATACCAAAGCAAGGGCTGTAAATAATTTTTTCGTGTTCATACCTTTTTTAAATTTAATAGTGAATTAATTTTCACGCTGCAAAGGTGAGGTCTTTATAAACGCATTCACTTACACAATTTAATATAAGAATTACACAATTCACACTTTAAACTCAGTAAATGCAGTACAACACACTGGTTATTATAGATTAAACCTGCTTTCTAATTTTATTTTGTGCTGACATAAAATAAATCTATAAATTCATATTCCCGAAAATCCGGTAAATATCGCAGGATATGCAAGGCTACTGCCAATACAAAACATTACATTTCAACTATATTACCCTTGGATGAAAGACACAACATTTGAATAAAAATAAAGCAACAGGTTGAATCTGACTTAGCCGGAAAAAGCCATCAGTCTGTTTTTATCCTGATTTTAGCAAATGTGTCGGGATAATTCAAATTAATAAAATCAATCAGTTTCTCCCTGATATCAGTTCTTAAGTCCCAGTTTTTAGATGAATCCTTGCTACTAAGTAATACGCGTATCTCTTTATATTGTTCAGTTGTTTTTGTAACCTGCACATTCACTACCCGTTCATCCCAGTCGGGATGTCCATTCAACATTTCCGGCAATACTTTTCGGATACTGTCGACAGGGAAACTATAATCAACATTGAAATAGATAGTGCCAATGATATCTGCTGTTGAACGCGTCCAATTCTGAAAAGGATGTTCCAGAAACCAGGTAACCGGCAAGACTAACCGTCTTTCATCCCAGATTTTAACAACCACATAAGTCAATGTAATATCCTCTATCTTGCCCCATTCTCCTTCAACAACAACCACGTCATCGAGCCGGATAGGTTGGGTAATGGCTATTTGTATTCCGGCAAGAATCAAACCGATGCTTTTCTGAGCTGCAAATCCCACTATGATCCCAATAATTCCGGCCGAGGTCAGTAAACTTAACCCGATTGTTCTTGCCTGATCAAAAGTCAACAAACTTACGGCGATAGCAACAATGACAATGATTGAGTTGCCTATTCCCTTAAACACTTTTATTTGCGTGAGATTTTTACGTGCATTCAGATTGTCTTCAGCTCCAATATCCAGTTTACTAAGCAAATAGTATTCTCCTGCTTTTACAAACTGAATACAAATCCATGAGATCGCGAAAATAAGCAAAAGAGAATTGACATGTAAAAAATAAGGAAAGATGGGAAAAGTGCTCAGAAACAAATGCGTGAATATTTTTAATAATACCCAATAAATCAGCCAGAGTGCCGGAATTTTAAACATTTCTATAATAAAGCTATTCAATTTCCCCTGCGAACGGGAAACCTTTCGCTTTACCCTCGAAAAGAGAGACTTATAGACAAAAAATACGGCTATTAGAATAGCTATAAATGAAATGGTTATTATAAAAACCCGGATGGCTTCGTGACTAAAATACTGATTTATAATCATAATTATTTTATTTATGTCAATAAATGAAATTCATTCTAATTTTACTATATAAGTGGCAGGTATAATATTATGTTATGTTATTTAAAAGAACAGAACCTGCCTGCAGTAGGCAGGTTCTGTTCTTTTTCAGTTATTTTTCCTACACTATTTATATCTGATTATTTGTATAGGCGCTTAGACCGCCCTGCTTTTTCAACTTAATTGCCTCCTGCTTTAGTTGAATTGCCTCCTGCTTTAGCTGGAGGATAGAAAATTTAAATCAGAATATTGGCTTTAGCCAAATGTAAATATATGACTATCATGTTCTAAATAATAATCAATTGGGCTAAAGCCAATCAACAGCATCCCTTTCTCCTCCCTCCAGCTAAAGCTGGAGGCAATTCAAAAGCCAGAGTCAATTGAAAACTCAGAGTAATAACAAGATCTTTATTATTACTTCATCCAAATAGGAACTGTTTTACTTTCATTATATATAAACCAATTAACCTGGGCGGTCTTAGCGCCTATACCTATCTGATTATTATATTAAGTGTAAAAAACCTATTGTACAGAATCAAAAAATCCATTATTTATTAAGAGTAATACCTTATACCTGCATGCTTGCTATTCGTATCACTTACATTGAGTTGATCCGTTTTTTTATGGGATCTTTGTAAGGTCATTCTACAAGCATTAAGACAGCGACCGGCATGTACTTAATTTTTCATTAACACCGGCTGGCCTGTAGTTTCGAGCACATTCCACCACAATTCACTATCCATTTCAATTCTCTTTTGTCGGGAAACTGCAGAAGGAATGGGTAAGAGTGTAAATAAGTGGTTCCAATGCCCGACTACGAAGTCCGTTTTGCCTGCCATGGCAGCATGAACAGCATTGTGGGCGAGTAATCCGCAAAACTTGCTGTCGTTGGCATTGGCAGGGGCGCTCCGTATAATATAACTTGGATCGATATACTTCAGTGAGAACGGAAAATTATCTGCCTGAAATTCAGCGGTTATTTTTTCTTTCAGATACAATCCGATATCTTTATTCTTTATGTTTCCCGATGCGTCAGTATCTATGGTTTTATCTTCGAAAAACATTTGCCCTGCTCCTTCTGCAACCACAATCAGTGCATGATGCCGGTCTTCGAGTCGTTTGCGCAATGCAACTAAAAAACCTTTTGGTCCATCCATATCAAAATCCATTTCGGGAATAAGTACAAAATTAGCTTCCTGTGTTGAAAGTGCGGCATAGGCTGCAATAAAACCCGAATTACGTCCCATGAGCTTCATGATGGCGATACCGTTGTATGCACCCTTTGCTTCGTTGTGTGCATACCCGATAATTTCGTTGGCAATGCTGAAGGCAGTTTCGAATCCAAACGATTTATCGATAAGATTTATGTCATTATCAATGGTCTTGGGGATGCCGGCAACCGAAATATTCAGATCACGGCGTGTAATCTCCTCATAAATAGCATGCGTTCCTCGCAAAGTACCATCGCCACCAATACAAAACAGTATATCTATTTTTTGCTCTACCAGCTTATCCACTATCTCTCCCACATCCTGTAATCCACGTGACGACCCAAGTATAGTCCCTCCAAAAAGGTGAATCGTGTCAACCTTTTGTGGCGTAAGTTCTATGAAGGGATGATTGTATTTCGAAATAAAACCTTCGAATCCGTATTGAACCCCTATAATCTTGTCTACTTTGTAGCGGTAAAAAAGTTCGTTCACAACACTTCGAATCACATCGTTTAATCCCGGACATAAACCACCACAGGTTACGATAGCTGCCCTGGTGTTTGAAGGTTCAAAATAAAGATGTTTGCGTGGTCCGGCCTTTTCGAAGGAAATGGGAGTTTCGCCGGTTTCCTGACAATGTTTAAATTGTTCTAATGTAGCATCATACAGAACTCTGTCGTCATTATCTACAAATTGAAATGATAAACCGTCCGGGTAAAATGTAGGCATTAAGGGCGATTTTATGGTTCTCCTGCCCAGCATTTTCACTTTAAAATCTTCGTGAGTCATGCAATATATTTATTAGGTGAATGAATTTCAGTTGCTATAACAAGCCTTTTGTTCAACACAAATTCAATGACATTTCGCTTTTTCAACTAATAATTTTAGTTTTAAAAGTCTATCATCTTGATTACAAAGATAATCTTTTCAGTTGCAATTTAACCGGATAAGCAATGTGAATAATATAATGTGTTACATTTTTAATAAAATCACATTTTATTACACGCACTATCAGCAGATAAGCCTTCCTGCATGAGGTTGGCTTACCGGTTGATGCAAAAGGCGTATAGTTATACAAATACGACATGCAACTGCTGATGCTACTTTTATTTTTTGGGATTTTTAGTTGGAATAATAAAAAGTGGAATTGTACTATGATGTAAAACTTTTTCGGTTACACTACCCATTAAAATCTCTTCAAGCCATCTCCGGCTTACTGATCCCATCACTATTAAATCGACATTCAATTCCTGGGCGGTGCTTAATATTCTATCAGCCGAATCACCTTCTTTTACTACCGTTTGAATGTTTTCATCACCCAGATGATGCTTTATTTTATTCAGATACTCCTGTGATTCATTTTTCGAGTCAGCACCTGCCTTTAACAACAAGGGAGCTATCACAGAACCGGTATATCCCATGATCGGGAAATTTTCTATTGAGGAATAATAAATTGCATCCACCATGACATGAAGCAATATGACTTCTGCTCCCATTGCTTTAGCAAATGAATAACCAATTTCTGCAACTTTTTGAGCGGTTGGATCAAGATCCATCGCAATCAGTACTTTTTTCAATTTTGGAGTTTCCATGATCGCAAATAATTTAATTGAATAATAAACAGTTAATTAATAAGTATAATCTCGGGAACGATTCAGAGGTGAAAATCATTTCCCGGTAATCACCCTAAATTCTCTTCAAGATCAATATGATCATCTCCCCCCAGACTATAATAATTGTTCTCTTCGTCTTCAATTCCGATTATTTCATCCTCATCATCCAATTCTGCTCCCGGAATATCTAAGTCAGCACCCGGCATATCGTCAATCAGACCACGCAGGTTTCTTTTTCCAGGCTTTTCTGAAACGATAAGATTTGAGACATCGTCCGGATCTTCAGCTCTCACTTTTTTTAATTTTCTATAGATATCTTCATTATCAGGATATAAGGGATATCCCTGAAGATCATTTTCCGCTTCGTTGTCAACCTGTTGAGAAGGCAGGTTTAACTGTTTATCAAGATTTTTCATATCGTTTAAATGATTTAAGAAAATTAAATTGAGTAAATTGTTTCGCAGTCGGAATAAATTATCCCTTCTTTTTATAAAACATTTCAATTTTGCTTTCGTTCAGTTTTGTTGAATGAAATTTCAAAATTCACCTGCCAGTCGTGCACCAGTTTCAGACTTTCAATGACAATTATTTTTATCCGTTTGCGCTGTCCTATTCCTGATTTATCATTTCCCAATGTGTGAATCATGTAAATCATTTCTAAAGTTATGTAACAAACGGGCATGAAAAACTACATATATTTGTAGATTATTAATCTTTCAACAACAATGCATAAATTAATCAACAATAATTGACAGCTTTGTTATATCTGCTTCATATTTATTAAATACTCTTTCTATAAAACGAACAACTACTTTCTGATTCAAATTGATCTTCAATTATTATTACAATTTAAAAAACAATTGATTTCATATTCTATTAAATCATCAATAGTACAATATTAATTTTCAAATAACTTTTACATATATGAAAATAAAAAAACCGCTTATTAAAGTTAATCAAAAATTAATTTTGCCTGTAATCAGAGCAAAAGGTTATGCAACGCAACAGTCGTTGATAATCAGCGAGAAAACATTGGCTAAAACGCAATTAGCAAATAACTTTTTCACTGACATTGCAAATGTTTGCCTGTTTATAGCCCGTTTTTTCAAAGAATCATTTACACGAAACCACGAATTTAAAGAGTTTTTAAATCAGTGTTTTCAAATCGGGTACAAATCATTACCGCTGATTTCAGTAACCGGAGTCATTATGGGTATGGTACTTACCATTCAATCGCGCCCGGTTCTTATGACTTTTGGGGCGGAAAGTATGCTTCCCGGCATGGTAGCAGTATCCCTGATCAGAGAGATGGGACCCGTTATCACAGGTTTAATTTGTGCAGGAAAAATTGCGTCAAGTATGGGCGCGGAATTAGGTTCCATGAAAGTAACCGAACAAATTGAAGCCATGGAAGTGTCTTCCACCAATCCAATGAAATTCCTGGTTGTTACCAGAGTTTGGGCAGCTACACTTATGATACCATTATTAATTTTATATGCCGATGCCCTGGGAATATTAGGAAGCTGGGCTGGTGCTAATTTAAAAGGCGATGTGAATTTTTCTTTATTTTTTGCACAAGCTTTTAGTCATATCGATTTCATTGATCTGTTGCCTGCAGTCGTCAAATCATTTTTTTTCGGAGCAGTAATTGGGTTGGTTGGATGCTATAAAGGATACAATGCAGGCCGTGGGACTGAAAGTGTGGGAATTGCAGCGAACTCTGCTGTTGTGATAGCTTCACTGCTGTTGTTGATTGTAGATGTCATTGCTGTACAAATAACCGATATGATAATGTAATTTTAAAATGGAAGTATTTACTTCGATAAACACAAGAACTTATGGGCGCAAGTCAAACAATTATAAATAATGCTTCAGTAAAAACAAGAAGCGGAGAGCCGATTATTGAAATTAAGAATCTTCAGATTTCTTTTGGCAACCAGCATGTACTTAAGGACGTATCATTACAACTTTTTAATGGTGAAAATCTTGTCGTACTTGGAAAATCCGGATCCGGGAAATCGGTATTAATAAAATGCATTGTTTCCTTGCTGAATTCGGACAGCGGAACAATCAATGTGTTGGGCGAAAATTTAAACGAGCTAAACACAAGCAGTTTAGGGGAATTAAGAAAGAAAATAGGCTTTCTCTTCCAGAGTGGTGCGCTCTATGATTCCATGACAGTGAAACAAAACCTGGAATTTGCATTACTGAGAATTAAAAGGGAACTAACCCAAAAGGAACGGGATGAAAAGATTTTAGAGGTATTGGAAAATGTTGGTTTGTCGGATGCCCTGAATAAAATGCCCTCGCAACTTTCGGGTGGAATGCGCAAGCGAATCAGTCTGGCACGCACCATTATTGTTGATCCGTTAATCATGCTGTATGATGAGCCGACAACCGGTCTTGATCCCGTTACTTCAGACGAAATAAGTGCGCTTATCAATAAGGTTCAGAAAAAATACAAAACATCTTCCATTATCATCACGCACGATATTGAATGTGTTCGTGCTACTGCCGACCGTATTCTTATGTTACAGGATGGCGAAATATATATGGATGGCAGTCTGGAGGAATACGAAAATTCAAAGGATCCGTTGATAAAATCGTTTTTTAAATAGACACAAGAACCAGGTAATAAAAGATTTGAAAATTTGAAAATGTTCCAATCCCGCCCAAAACGGGATGTCCACTTCATTACCATTTGAAAATGAAAAAATGGAAGAATGCGGAAATTTGAAAATGAGGAAATTTGAAAATGAAAGAATGGAATTTTCGAACTCTTCAAACCCAATCAACCAAACCTCAAACTTTTTAAACCTGAAACGCAAAACGCGAAACACGAAACGCTGAACCAACCAATAAACGAATTAACCAGTCAACTAATTAACGAATAAACTAATAAACTAAATAATGGAAACGCATACACAAAAATTCAAAGTCCGTTTAGGACTATTTGTTGCAGGAGGCCTGGCAATTTTCATACTTGCTGTATTTATTATCGGGAAGCAAAAAAACCTGTTTAATCCGGTTTTTAAGCTTACTACCACATTTAACAATGTAAGTGGCTTACAGGTTGGAAATAACATCCGCTTTTCCGGAATCAATGTGGGGACTGTCGACAACATAGTAATCGTAAATGATTCTACTGTGAGGGTTTATATGTTAGTCCGGAAAGCAGTACAGGAATTTATTAAATCGGACTGTGTAGTGGCCATAGGATCAGAAGGACTGATTGGTGACCGGTTATTAATTATCACTCAGGGTAATGCCAATTCACCTTTGGCAAAGGACGGTCAGCATCTGGTTTCGGCCGAACCAGTAGAGACAGATGCCATCATGGCAAGCCTGGAAGTTACAGCGGCAAATGCAGAAGTCATTTCGGGACAACTGGCGGAAATCATGGTTAAAATCAACGGTGGGAAAGGAACTCTTGGCAGGTTGATACAGGATGAAGATATTGCTGAAAACCTGAACCAAACCATTGTGAATCTTAAAAAGAGCTCCAAAGGACTGGATGAAAACATGAATGCAGTAAAACACAATATATTATTCAAGGGCTATTTCAATAAGAAAGCAAAATTAGCAAAAGATAAAGAAGCTGCCAGAGTTAAGGCAATAGAAGAGGCAAAAGAAGAGGCAGAAAAAAACAAAAAATAATCAGTTTCGGCCCTTTTTAAAGGTAACTAAAATACTCATGACTATATTGAAAGATATTGTTATGAGTATTTTGCACTTAATATTTTTTAAACCCTTCGCTCAATAAGGTTAAACTCACACAGTATTTCTCTGAATCTACCTGTTTGTTACTAATAAAAATGATAGATAAACCTTTCGGGAAGATTGAAATCGATTACCAAAGTCATAAGATCTTCTGACTACAAAATTCAAGAAAAAAAAGAAAACAAAATTATAGTCCTTTCGTTTTAAGAAATAGCCTTTCAAACTAAATTTGAAAGATCAGTTGTAATGATTCCGGTGAAATTCCATATACTTTACATTCATCTCAAATTCCCTATTAAAAACAAGAAACTTTTTAAAGTAAAGAAAGGACGCTTAAAAGCAAAAACTTTTATAAAATCAAACTTAATAAAAAGAACAACATGGATACAAATACACAGAAATTTAAAGTTCGACTTGGTTTGTTTGTAATTGGTGGACTGGCAATTTTTATTATTGCCATATTTATCATTGGAAAACAAAAAAACTTATTTAATCCGGTTTTTAAACTCACTTCCACATTTTCAAACGTGAGTGGATTACAGGTAGGCAATAATGTCCGTTTTTCGGGCATCAATGTAGGTACTGTAGACAATATTGTCATTATTAACGATACGTCTGTAAGAGTTGATCTGGTGATCAAAAAAGAAGTGTGGCAGTTTATCAAATCTGACTGTAAAGTTACATTAGGTGCAGAAGGGATAATTGGTGACAAGATTATAATTATCACTCCGGGTAGTACGGATGCTCCGTTGGCAAAGGAAGGGCAAACCCTGACATCAGTAGACCCAATAGAAACAAGTGCCATCATCGCAAGATTAGACGAAACAGCGAAAAATGCGGAGGACATCTCCAAACAAATCTCAGGAATAACGTATGATATTAACAGAGGGAACGGAACGCTAAGCCGGTTAATTCAGGATTCAATCCTTGCGGAGAATCTGAATCAAACCATCGCAAATCTGAATAAATTTTCGAAAGGCTTAACAGGTTCGGATGTTGTCATGTCAAGTTTGAAAGTAACTGCAGGCAATGCAGAAAACATTTCCAAACAGCTTTCAATAATTATGGATAAGATTAACAGGGGAGATGGTACGCTAGGCCGGTTGATACAGGATTCAACCATCGCCGAGAATTTGAATCAGACCGTAATCAATCTGAAAAAGAGCACACAGGGATTGAGTAAAACAAACGCCATCATGGAAAGTCTGGATGTAACCACAACGAATGCAGAAATTATCTCAAAACAACTGGCCGATATCATGGTTGATATTAACAAAGGAAATGGAACACTCGGCCGGTTAATTCAGGATACTACGCTCGCAGAGAATTTGAATCAGACCCTGATCAATTTAAAAAGGAGTTCCAAGGGACTGGACGAGAACATGACTGCTGCTAAAAGCAATTTCCTTTTCAGACGTTATTTTCAGAAAAAAGCCAAAGAATCTGCCGACAAAAAGGAAGCAATAAAAAAAGCTGAAGAACAAAAAATAAAAGAGGCTGAAAAAATTATAAATGAAAAATAAACATCAAAAAAAAAGACAAGGTGATCACCTCGTCTTTTTTTTGTTTTGATATTTTACTACTTTTTCCTGGCCAGTAAAACAAGAAATCCACCCATCACCATAACGGCAAGGCCAATAAACGGTGACCAGCTGAGGTAATGAGGCTGGTTTTGCGATACTTCAATTACGCCAAGATCAACTACTTTTTCACGGGTAAAAAAAGTAAAAGCGGTGAAAATGGTTAAAACTAAACCAATGAGCATTAGAATAAATCCTGCTATTTTCATAAGAATTATTATTTAAATTGTTGATATAAAATAAATTATTTTCAAGTAGAAATAAATCCAACTATTTTAAAGATTCTGTGCGTTTGTTACAATTACTGAACTTTCCATCAGATCTGATTTCAAATATTAAAAGCCAGTTTAATCCCTTGAATCAACATATTGGCTCCCAACACACCTATGATAAGTCCCATTATTTTGCCGATAATTACAAAGTTTTTATTGCCTATAAGCCTGACAATATAACTACTATAGATAAAGGCATAGTAAGTTAACAAGACTATCAACGCGAAAATCAATATTGTTATCAGTTCCTGAAAAAGGCTGACATTGACAACGAAATTCATAGCCGTAACAATGGTTCCGGGACCGGCTAAAATAGGTATGGCTAAGGGAGAAATGGCTACACTTTCATCAAATGTTGAAGTTGCATCAACATGCACACTTGTCTTTTTGGACTGAAGCATGTCAAACCCTATATAAAAGATCAAAATTCCCCCAAAAACTTTAAAGGCAGGAATTGTTAATCCGAATACCTGAAAAATATACTTGCCAATGAGAATGAATGCTAAAACAATCAGAAAAGCAACTATACTTGACGTTTTAGCAATTTCCCTTTTTTTTTGTTCCTCCTGCCCTTCGGTTAGTTTTACAAAAATTGGGATATTCACGATGGGATTCATAATGGCAAAAAACGCCATGAAAACAGTCAGAATGTAACCCCAGATATTTTCCATCTTATTGGATTAATATATTTATTTGTGTTTACAACATTATTATATTTCCTCCGGATGACGGAGAAACAAAAAAGCAGTTCTGAGTTTTTATTCGCTTAAAACTGCTTCCTTTCAATTACCTGATAATATTCACGCTCACCACCAACCGGAAAAGGCCGGAAAAAGCCTGATGTTATTATTCAGTTTGCTTTAAAGAAATCTTTGACGAAAGCAAACATCTGATTTTCTGTCATCTTATCGGTAGTTCTTATCTCAATCGTGATATTATCAAAATTATGATCCTCTTTTATCAGGTTGTACAATTCGTTTTTGGCTTCAGTAGGGCCAAATAACAAAACCTCATCATAATTTCGGATAATGTCGGATATTCTTTTATAATAGGCTGACTGAGTCTGATGCTCCTCCTGATCAGTTTCATGAGTATCCTCATTCTCTATCTTCGTTATTGAATCAGATTCAAATTCGGTTGAGATTATCATATTATTAACCAGTTCCATTATTAAAGCAGAAGAATGATCCATGCAAATACCGAGGTGTTTATTTTTTTTCATATTATATATATTTAAATTATTATTTATAGGGATTTAAAGTCGTATGAAATAGATTCAGGAACCAGGAATAAAGAACCAGGACAAGATAATTATCCTGATTCCTGGTTCCTGTTTCTTGTTTCCTCACTCCCGTATTTTACTATTCAGTGCTATTGCAATATTTTATAAAGTTCATTCAAATCCGGAGATAAAATCACTTCAGTTCTGCGGTTAGATGCACGACCTTCAGCAGTATCATTTGGTTTTACCGGTTTAAATTCGCCTTTACCAGCAGCAGTAATACGTTGGGAATCAAAGCCATTGTCTTTTGTCAATATACGTACAATAGATGTTGCTCTGGCTGTACTCAGGTCCCAGTTATCTTTAAATTGAGCAGTCTTAATCGGGATATTATCCGTATGACCTTCAATCATTACAGTGATATCTTTTGTGCTGTTTAAAACCTGAGCAAGTGATTTAAGTGCAGCTACTCCAAGCGGATCAACCACAGCGCTACCCGATTTGAAAAGCAATTTCTCCTGAAGTGAAACATAAACGTTTCCGTCCTTAATGGAAATAGAAAGTTCATCTGTTTTATATTTCATCAAAGCGTCTGAAATAGTATTCTTCAGCTTGTTCATAACATCTTTTTGTGCCTGAATCATATTCTGAAGGTTGTTCAATCGATTTGCCTGTTCTTCAATCGTCATTTTTGAGGAAGAAGAAAGGTCTGTCAAGTCTTTGTGTACCGAAGCATTTTGATCCTGCAAAGTTGCTTTTTGATTTTGAAGTGATGCTTTCTCACCCCTAAGGTTCAATACCAGATCGTTACATGCATTTAACTGGCCGTGAGTATCGACGCTGTCTTTTTGAAGTTGATCTACATGGTTACGCGAAGCAACCAGCTTTTTACCTGGTCCACAAGAAGCAAAGACCAAACTAACAATCAAAAAAGTGACCGGAATAAAGCGAAATGTCTTTTTCATATTCATATCTTTTAAATAATTATTTAATTGCACAAAGTTGCAAAACTTTATAATACTAAGTGTTACACAACTTTAGATATTAATTACACAATTCACACTTTTTCAAAGAATAAAGGTATTATAATTGACAATTCTCCCTATCGGGTTATTAAATTCAAATTATCCATTGGGATAGCCTTACCAAAAATGGATTTTCTTTTAGTCCTGTGTCCTTTTGCAACCTGAAGTCCCGCCTTGTCAGCCAATAAAAAAATGAATCTGATAAACCATTTTATATATTTGAATGTTATCTGATTAATATTAAATTTTATTTAAAAGCCATACTGAAATGCAAAGTAATAAATTGAAGTTAATTGCAGCTGTTGTATTTATATTTTTTATCTCCTATTCATTTGTAACCGATGAAAAGCAAACCCCAACCCCGGAGAGTACAAGAGCATTGTATCTTCAACATTGTGCAAGTTGTCACGGACAAAATCTGGAACGCTTTGCTGCACGTCAATGGGTGTTTGGCAATTCTTTAAATGAAGTATCATCAACCATTAAAAACGGGCGACCATCCATAGGTATGCCCGATTATGGTAAAGTCATGACCGATGATCAAATTAAAGCCATGGCAAATTATATGATTACAGAAGTTGCCAAAGTACCTGACAATGTGCCATCATCGTTTAATGTTTCGGACACCATAAAGTCAAATAATTTTTCCTTTATTTTGGAAGAAATAATTGGCGAGAATTTAAATATCCCCTGGGGATTGGCATTTCTACCCAATGGTGATATTTTAGTAACCGAAAAGTCGGGGAAATTATATCAGGTTTCAAAAGGTGTAATGACTAAAATTGAGGGACTTCCCGCGATAACGGTCAAAGGTCAGGGCGGATTGATGGATATAGCAATTCATCCGAAGTTTAAAACAAATCATTTGATCTATATTTCTTATGCCGATGGTAACTCACCAACCAGTGTGAACACATCCATAGCCCGGGCAGAGCTCAAAAATGGTAAACTAATTAATTTAGAGAGGATTATTCATGCTTTACCAAATTCTAATTCAGGAGTACATTTTGGTTGTCGTATGATTTTCGACAAAAACGGGTATCTGTTTTTTTCTATCGGTGAACGCGGCACTAAAGAAAATGCGCAGGACCTGACAAATTATTGCGGCAAAATTCACCGGGTATTTGACGACGGAAGAATTCCGGATGACAATCCGTTTACAAAAACACCAAATGCCATTGGGAGTATATGGAGCTATGGTCACAGAAATCCGCAAGGACTCTGGTATGATAAAAAAACCGGGCTGATCTGGGAAAACGAACATGCCCCAAAAGGAGGAGACGAGCTGAATATCATTAAAAAAGGTGTGAATTATGGATGGCCGGAAATAACCTTTGGGATCAATTATGACGGGACAATACTCTCGCCCGATACTGCCAAAGCCGGGATGGAACAACCTGTCTTTTACTGGATTCCTTCTATTGCACCAAGTTCTTTGACCAGAGTAACCGGTTCGGTATATAAAGGCTGGGATGGTGATTTTTTAAGCGGCTCGTTAAGTTATGAATACCTCGAACGTTCAATTATGAAAAATAATAAAGTTGTAGGCAGCGAAAAACTTTTGCAAAAAATCGGTCGGGTACGCAATGTGATTGAAGGTCCTGATGGGTATATTTATGTAGCTGTTGAAAAGTCGGGTAAGATATATAAGTTAGTTCCTGTTAAGACCACTGCACCCTGAAGGGGGATAGCCTTCAAGCTAAGATATTTTTTTATTTTTGTAAATATCCGGTTTTCGGGCTGAAAGTCCTTTATAACATAGCCCAATGGCAACGTCCTGAAAGGACAGCGCCTTGGGTTTAATTAAGAAATACAATTTGCGCCCTGAAAGGGCAATATATTGGGAAATTGCTAATTATCATTATGTTACCATTTTCAGGATTTTACCTTTGGCTGGAATATACCGGACTTTCAGTCTTTTAATTCCTTTGCTTGAAGGCTATGCCCTGAAGGGAGACTAAAACGCAGTATATGAGTATAGCTTAGAAGTAATATTCTCTGAATGCAAAATAAAACTCCATTTGTAGATTGTGCTTACAAACTAATTAGAAATAAATCAATTATACTTATCCGTCAATAAGCTGCAAAAAGTGATTATCCGTTCATTTTCCATTTTATTTTTCCTGTTCAGCTTCCTGACATGCCTGCCCATCTATGCATTTCGAGCGGCAGACAATGACAGTTTGCGTAGCGATACTTCAATAATTAAAATTTTTGATTTGGATGAAGTTGTTGTGACTTCCTTTCGATACAACAACGACATTCGAAACATAGCTGCTCCCATCCAGATTATTGGAAAAAGTAAAATTGGAAATAACGATCTGGGTGATATTTCGGCTGTTTTAAATTCGGTTCCCGGCTTACAAATGCAATCGGGGACTTTTCAAACAACGAAAATCACCATCAGAGGCATTGGTTCGCGCAGTCCTTACAGCTCCAACCGGGCCCGTGCATTTCTCGATGACATTCCCTTAACTACCGGCGATGGCAGTACCGTAATTGACGATATAGAACTTTCCTTTATAGATCAGATAGAAGTGACCAAAGGGCCTCATTCAGCCTGGTATGGTTCCGGCATGGGTGGCTCGTTGCGTTTTGTAAGTTTAAAGGATCCTGAAAAACCTTTTACGGCTGAAACAAATATCAATCTGGGTTCCTTCGGTTTAGCCAAATTCAATGGCAATGTCCGTTTTTCTGATAAAGCCGGGTATTTAAATGTAGGAATAGCACGGATTTCGGGTGATGGTTATCGTCAGAACAGCAAGTTCTCGCGGAATTCAGTTTTCATTTCGGGTCAAAACCGGAACCGGAACAAGCTGAATTATTTGCTGGTTTATAGTGATGTAAATTCACAAACTCCAAGCTCAATCGATGAGGAAACATTCAGCAATACACCATCACTGGCTGCACCAAACTGGCTGAATGTGAAAGGACATAAGAATTATCAACGGTTATTGTGTGGTATTAAAGTTGAATCGCCGATCAATCAACAGATAAAGAACAGAGTGACCTTATCGGGAAGTTTTTACGATCAGTATGAACTTCGACCGTTTAATATTCTGGATGATGAGGCGTTATCGGTAAATTTTCAGGAGAATATCATGTACAGTCATCCGTTATTTTCAGTTGCAACAGGATTTGAATGGCTGCACGAGAATTATTTTTGGAGCATTTTAGAGAATAACACTTTGATTGAAAAACAAAAATCCGGCGAAGCACGCAATCAGTTGAATTCATACATTAGCCTTGAAACGAAACTTCTTCCGTCGCTCATTTTATCGGTAACAGGCAATATTAATTCAACACATTACGCCATATCCGATTTGTTTCCGGCGGATAGTATTGATTATTCCGGCGTCTATTCCAACAAACTTATTTTTTCACCCAAAATTGGATTAAACTACCGGCACAATTCTAATATAAGCTTTTACACATCTGTTGGTCAGGGGTTTTCGAATCCAACAGTAGAAGAGAGTCTTACTTCATACGGATTTTTAAACACATCGTTAAAGCCGGAACAGGGATGGACAATTGATGCAGGAGTCAGAGCTGTAACTTTTGAACATACACTTTCACTGGAAGCATCGGTGTACTATATCATGCTGAATGATTTACTGGTAACCAAACGAATTTCTGAAGAAATATTTTATGGTGAAAATGCCGGGAAAAGCACGCTCAAAGGGATAGAATTTCAACTAAAGTATAAACCAACTCCGTATTTTCAAGTCCTGGCATCGACAAACAAAACGGACAACCGGTTTAATGAGTTTACAAGCAATAATATCAATTTCAAAAACAATCAACTACCCGGAATTCCGGACCTGAATGCAAATCTTGACCTGCAAACAATATTCCTGAAAAGATTTCAATTGAATGCAATTTACACTTATACCGGACAACAATTTATGAATGATGAAAACAGTAAGCGGACAAACGCCTGGCAAACCATAAACCTTCGTGCCGGTTATACAGTTCAAATTTCGGGGAAATATCAGATTCAATGCGTGGCATCAATCAACAATCTTTTCGACGAAAAATATGCCTCAATGATTCTTATCAACGCGCCTTCTTTTTCAGGCAGACCACCGAGATATTACTATCCGGCGTTGCCCCGTAATTTTTTATTTACCGTAAAAATGCGGTTGAATTAACCGGATCAGTAATCGAAATTAATGAACTGTCTCTTAATCTACAGTAGACAACAAATCATCATTTTGGCAATACTTAATTATTAATTAACAATTAAACTCCTGACTTAAAACGGATAACCGATCGCAATATTCAACATCAGATTTTGCCGTCGCCAGGTAGCATCCCCGAATTTTATCTGATTTGTCACCCAACGTTCATTTTCGAGCAACCAGGGTTTACGTAATGGCATGGCCAGATCGAACCGCAAAACAAAAAACGAAACATCGACCCGTAATCCAAATCCGGTACCAACCGCAACTTCATTCAGGAAACTTGAAAACGCGAATGGACTTCCGAGATCGGCCGGATTTGATTTTTGCAACCAGACATTTCCCGCATCCATAAATAATGCTCCCTTGATGAAACGGTAAATTCCAAACCGATATTCGGCATTCATTTCCAGCTTAATATCTCCACCTAATTGTAAGAATCCTATGTTTTCACCATTTTGGTTATAGATTCCCGGGCCCAGTGAATTAATCTGAAAAGCCCGGATACTGTTGGGACCGCCACTAAAAAATTGCTTGGAATAAGGTAAAATTGAAGAATTTCCATAGGCCTTGCCCGCTCCGGCAAAAATCCGCATCGCGATTTTGTCTTTGTTTCTGAAATTATAATAAACTCGCCCGTCGAAACTTAATTTTGCATATTGCGAATAAACAGAACCAATCACCTTGGATGGATTTTCAGGTGCCGGTTTTTCTCCGAATATTATATTAGCCAACGAAAAAACATTACCGGCTGTCTCGGCTGTCACATGAAAATAAGATTGTATTTTTTGTCCGGGAATAACCTGTTCGTTAAATGTATACGAATAACTTCCTCCGGCAATAAACTGCTCTTCGTAGCTTTTTTTCAGAAAAGGTTTGGAAAGCAATAACGCTTCGAAATCTTCCGATTTGTTCGTTATCGAAGTATAACTGACATTGATAGGATTTAATTCATGTTCATTACGGATATCTTCTTTCCATTTAAAACCGTAAATAAACTGAAATGTTCTCATATCAAAGTAGTTGACTCTTTTCATAAAGTTATATGAGAGCGTAAAATGTGTTTTGGGGACATAAATACTGTTTGTAGGCTTTACATTAAACGGCACCACAAAGCGTGGAAAGGTCAGTTCAACCTGAGGATTCCAGGAATAAGAATATAAATTTTTATTTACGCCACTCAATTGCGCCTCAAACGATCCGGCCATATTTAAGTTTAACAATTCAGCCCCCCTGAATGTATTTCTGTTCAGCAGGCTTAAATTCATTCGCGGACCGGTATAATTATTTGATTTTGAAATGATATCCATTTCTGCCCGGAAAGTATGATTGGGCATAGGCGTCATGAGGATGGTCACATCTAAAAACCCGGTTGCAGTAGTATCACTGTCACGGAATTTCACCTGAACAAATTTAAAATTACCCATTGACATCAAACGGCTCAGGGTGATGGTATGATTCAGTCTCGTGTATTTTTCGTTTTTCCTCAGGTATATCGACCGGATAATAACCCCGGAGCTGATATTCATATCAGCTTCTTTTCCCTGAAACACTACATTCCGAAGCATTGTGGTATCTTGTGTACTATCTGCAACTTCTTCTTTTAATGAATAATCCTGATTAATATAGATATTATGAATACGATAAACCATCAGTGCATTGGCCGGAGCATCTTCTTTTAATGTCAGTTTAAAATTAATACTGTCATTAACCGCTGTAGTATCTGCTTTAAATATCAGATAGTCGGGATTGAAGTAAAAGTAGCCCTGCGTTTTCAACAAAGCATCGATTCTTTCCCGTTCATTTTTTAAAGTTTCGAGACTATACTCATCACCTGATTTTATAAGTGTATTCGCTTTATCTCTAATTATCAGCTTACTGATACTGTCATCTGATATGGCATAAACAAGATTCTTAACAATATAAGGCTTATGAATATAACTGGTATAAATAATTTTGGCGGTATGCTTTTTTTCAACAATATCGAACTGTGTATAACATCTGAAAATACCCTGATTAAATAATTTAGCATCAATGATGGCCGATGTTGCCCCGGGTTTGACCGCACTTATCAATACCGGTGCTTCTCCTGTTTTTTGAAGCCACTTTTTAAATTTACTTTTTGGATTTTCTCCGGCCATCATATACAAACTCAATTGAGGACGCATGCCTAAATAACTGCTGTTCGGTTTTGGTCGAATGGCATCTTCGGCAATGGCTTTATAAAATCCTTTGCTAACTTTTTCTGTTGATTCAATTTTCACTTTCGCCCCGGTATAAAGCTTTTCACCGGCCGGCAAATGCCTGGTACCGCTACAAGCTGCCAAAAGGAGGCACGCGAGGAAAACAACAAGATGAAGACCACCCCCAACCCCTTCCCGATAGCTATCGTGAGGGGAGTTGAAGTTACTTTTAGCTCCTATTTTTTTCTTCTTATTCATATCATTGATTGTAATAATCAGTACTAATTCAGTTCCCCTTTAGGGGTTAGGGGTTTTGGTTTCTTTTTTTGGAGTTTCTTGTTTATCTTTTACGGGTCTCTTAAAAAACTCTTTCCATTTATTGAAATCGCGCACATACACCACACCGGCACCGGTTTCAACCAACTGACCTTCGATGGCACCTTCGTATTGATTGTGTCTGAAACCCTTCAGGCGATAACGACCATCTTCTGTCAATTTGTATTCCACAGTCACATCACTTGTAATTTCACTGGCCGAGTTTTGTTTGGCCTTCTCACCTTCTACATCTACACTACCACCCAACTGCACCGATAACCGTTCATTAAAAAGTTGCTTCTTTATACCAATCTCCACTTCTGTTCTTCCCTGAGCTTCTCCGGTTCCATAATCGTCGTACGATTGAATATCAAAATTCAATTCAACTCCGGGTACAACCTTTGAACTCAACTTGTTTAATTGAGTCGATAAAAAAGTTCCTACTGTTGAACGTACCAGGGTAGAAGTTGCATTCGTTTCGGATTGTAAAGGATTTTCCTGAACAAACCGGCCCAATACCAATAAAGCAAAAACCTGTTTATTTAATTGAGAGGGGTCCTCATTTAACATGTTCAGTTTTTGATTCACAGCCCCACCTAAAATTCCTTTATCTTCGGGTGCCAGTTGTATTTCAAAACTTATGATCGGTTGTAAAATGGGACCACGCAATTTCAGCATCACCAAAAATGGATAGAGTTGTTTAAAACCTCCTTTTTCAAGATCACTTAAACCACCTTCCGCATCACTTTTGATAACCATCTGATCGGCCACCAAATCATAGGGTGCTGCCCTGACAGAGTATGAGGCATTCAGTGATATCTCAGCATCCAGGGGATCACCGTTCCACGTGATTGTACTTCCGGGAATAATATCAAACTTCTTTTTTATAACGGATTCCAGTGAAACCAGGTAGCTGCCGTCATTTAGATTGTATGCACCGGTAAGACTCATTTTCCCACTACGGTCCATGGTAAAACTTAAAGCTGCATCACCTTTTACGACCAACGAATCGGACGAAGTGGGATCCATTAATAACCGGAGTGTTGCTTCTTTGTCTATTTCAATTATAGAAGACAGATCAAAGCCTGTAAAGCCTGATTTTTGATCTTCTTTATGTTCAGATCCGTTTAGAATAGGATTCAGTTTCAGGGAATCATCAAATACAACAACGTCTTCACCTTTGTCGGTAGTAAGCTTATCTTCGGGGACAACAAATGTAAAGTTCGAACCTTCTTTCATTTTCAGTTTTGCATTCACAACAGGCAATGACATGGGTCCGTTCACATCTATTCTGCTGTCGATCACCATTCGACCGTAGTATGCATTATTATCTTTTGCTGTGGTGTTTAATATCAAAAAGTCCTTGGTATTGACATGCAAAGCAAAAATAAAATCTGAAAATTGTTTCATTTTAACGGATCCATCAATGGTTGCAACATGTTGATTTGGATCTAACAAGGTGAACGAATTGAAATAGATTCCGTCCGTTTTCAGTTGAATGGTTTCATGTTTTAATTCCAGTCGGTTATTCAGAAAAGCAGGTTTGAGGAATGCATTGTTGAAAACCATTTCACCCGACAGTTCAGGAGCATCAGTTTTGCCGGCAATCAGAAAATTACCGGTAATAGTTCCCGAGGCTTCAGAGATTTGCCCCATCGAAAATGCTTCAATGGTTTTCATCGAAAGTGATTGTATCTGGGCTTTTATGTTCAGTGAGTTTTCACCACCGTTCGGGATAAAATGCCCATTTGCTGTCATATTATTTTCAACACCCGACAAATTCATTTCAATATCAAAGCGCTGAGTGGTTGGATTATCTGCTTTCACAACTAAATTTCCAATGGGGATATTCCGGAAAAACAGATTGCGAATGCTTGCATCGGCTATAATACCATAGGTTTTATTCACCCTTTTGAGTAATACATTTCCATCCACATCACCTTTCAACAGACTACTGTCTTTTTCAATAATACGGGACAGGTCATCAAGTTTAAAGTTTTTAATGCTAATATTCAGGTCATCGTTGAATTTGTTGTGCACCGAGGCTACATTGATCTGACTTGCAGCATTATTAATGAAAAGATTATGTATCAAAAAACCTTGTTTTCCGAATTCAATATAATTATCTTCGGCTATGTCCCATCGGTTATTCATCAAATAGAACTCTTTCGCGTCGAGCGCTAACCTGTAGTTGCCTTTTTCCTTCGTAATCTGCGAACGGATCAACAGTTTTTTATTTTGCAGACCTTCCACTGAGGAAATACCCGCCTGAATTTTATTATCAGCCACTTTTCCATCAAACAAGAAATTAACCATGCTGATTTGTGAATTTGAAATCCGGTCACTTGAAATTTTATAGTTCAATGCAGTTGAATCGGAATTTACAACCATTTCCAGGTTATTTATTTCGGTTGAACCGTACACTATCTTTATCATGTTGGCATTGAGCTTCAACTCATTTTTCTGACTATCGAAACTTCCCTTTATAACACCCGGTTCGAATTCTTTTAATTCAGGAACAAAAACTTCAGAAATTATGGGATGATTATGAAGTTGTATTTCAAAATTAAAATTCGATGAATCCTGCAGATTTTTGACCGGTTTAGCATCTGTAAACGGGAAATAGTTATTGAGGAATTGAGTTATTGACTTCGGAAGAGATGCCGGAGAAATGGTTCCGCTGTATTTTAATCCGATCAGTGAACTCTTCAGGTTTATTTCACTTTTATTCGGTTGATTGATGGATGCAACCAACATTGAATCGAGCACATATCTTTTTTCGTTTTGAACAAGAATCATATCAGTGATACCGGCTTTTCCATTCAAATTATTGATCGTTCCTCCTTTTAAATCAGCGGTTGCATTGAATCCAATCCGCATATCGTCTTTCGAGAAATTTAGTTTCTGCAGGTCGATTCCCTTTACATTCAACTTGAATTTGTAGCGTTCCAGATTGGGAGTCATGTTTACAAGTCCGTCGAAATCAAATTCGGCATTTTTATCTTTCAGATTCACTTTCCCTGCGAACTCCTTGCCGTTGACCGTTCCATCTACTTTCAGGTTGTGATATGTATATTTATTTAGATAAATTTGCGATACTTCGGCCCTGATTACCGCCTGAATCGTTTTTGGATCTAATCCATGTCCGTTAACCTGTGCTGTTAAGGTCACCGGACCATACATTTCCTGGTTTTTCATCAAACGGCCCAAATCGAAATCTTTTATATTTACTTTGCCGTTGAAATTTTCCTGTTGATCCATAGTAGCAAAGAGATTGGCAGCACCAAAGCTACTGCTCATGCCCATAGTCGATTCAAAGGACTTCATTTTTCCTTTGAAAACAACCAACATCGTAATATTTTCGGGAAGGTTTATGCTTTTGGGAATGGATGAACCGGCCATCATTACAATATCCTGTTTGCCCGAGATGACCTTCAGGTTAGGAAAATTAAAAAAGGCGGTTTTTGCATCCGGCAATCCAGTGATAATGAAATCAGTTTCCAAAACGGTATTTACACCTGTTTTTACCTGCAGGTTTTTACCCTTCAGATTATTTATCCTGCCGTTTATTAAACCGGTAACCGTCGTTAGATTATTCTTATCCTTAAAAAAATCCTGTTTGATAAGGTCGGGACTGAAGTAGAGAATATCGGAGTTTCTGAAACCTGCATTTCGAAGATTTAAATTTAAAACCAGCGATGGAAGTGAATCCTTCAGCGATTTTAATGAGTCAAACCGTAAGCTTGCATCAGCATCAATAGTGGAGTTGGTGGTTTGGGCTTTTAAATTTTTGGCAGTAATGGAGTGTTTATCCATACTGAAATTTGTTTCGAAACGGGTGATGGCAAAGTTGTTTTGATCGGTAGCACTGAATTTTTTAACCGATACGACTGTCTTATCCGCTGAATAATAAAAATCCGTGGCCTTGAGATTCAGGTGACTATATTTCATATTATCTGCATCGAAAGCATTTTTTATCGCCGGTTTATTTCCAACTTTATAAATCAGTGTATTTTCATTCAGATCAATGTTTTCGGCTGACACTTTCCAGTCATTTTTCGTTTGAGTATCCGTCACTTCCGCTATTGTGTCAGCAGCTGATCCGGCATCGCCGGTCTTATACTGAATTAAACTTTCCGATAAATAGATTTTATCCAACATTACTAATTCCTTTTCCAAATCTACAGATCCATCTTTTAATTCGAAGTGTTTTATTGCTGCCAGCACATTTTGTTTGTTTACTGAATCGCCATAACTTACTGTTGAATTGTTTATCCGGATATTATTTGCGGTAAATTTTGGTAATATCTTATCAGAAGTTTTATTTTCTGTAACGGATGATTTTTTCATCAGCACACTGGCTTTTAAATTTTCGACCAATAAATCATCAATACGGTAGAATGATTTTTCCATATCGATTTCGTCCATTTTTAAATCCAGATTATCGAGCGATGCCGATACATACAGTCCTCCGAATTCATCATCATAACGTAGCCGGATATTTTCCAGGCTCAACTTGTCCACGCTGAATGTCCATTTGACAGCAGTTTTCGGTTCCTCTTTTACCTTTTTGGTAGTATCAGCAAAAGCTGTCAGCAGAAAATTATAGTTAAACAGCGAATCAGTGATTGAGTTGTGAACGTTTAACGTCAGGTCTTCAAGCGCGAAGTTTTTGACGTTTATTTTATTAGATAGGAGGTCTTTAAGTACAATATTTACTTTTACCGAACCTACATATATTAAGGTATCTTTTTGGAGATCTTCAAGATAAAGTCCTTCGAGAACTACCGATTTAGGAAAGGAAATGCTGACATGTTTTATTTCGACCCTGGTATGGGTTTTATTACTGACAAAAGTGGTGGCAGTATCGATAATCTTGTTTTGAACTGCCGGTATTTGGATGACACCTGCAATAATCAGGAATAAAAGCACGAAAACAAGTACTACCCAAGCGATAGCTTTCAAAGTTTTCTTCAGGAAGGAAAGTACTTTATTCATTTTAATTTAATAGCAAGTAATAGAAGAGAGACAAGAGACAAGAACACAGAGCAAAGATCATAGAAGTGTAAAAGTAAATTAATTAAGCGTTAATTATTTATTTCTATTATCATTACAAATTTCAACTTTTACAAAGGTAATACTTATCAGTTAACAAATGGTATTTAACATAAATAAAAGTCCAGCCCAACAGTAGCTAAAAGTTACGCTGAGGAGAATTATATACAACATACTGAAATAAAAATAACATAAAACAAGTGCAACGACACAGCATTGATTTTAATATTTTCTTATGATACTATTGAGGTTTTGTTTCTCAAACGTGATATTAAAACAAAATCAGATCGGATTTTCAAATTCGGCTATTCATATAATCCAAGCCTGTTTCGGAGCGCAATATTTTCGTTCTGCAGATCAATTAGCTGTTGCAACAAATGAGTGATGGTTTCAATTCCTTCGAGGTTGATATCCAGCTCATAATAGAACCGGATAAACTTTTCGAGTTGACGGAGTTGTTCTCTGTCTATAAACCAGGCTTCTTCAATAGTTGTAATTTCGATCAAACCGGTTTGTTGTAACGAACTGACAAATGAAATTTCGATGTTGTGTTTGGCACAGAATTCATCTATTGCTATTAAATTTTCTGTTTGCATAATACTTTAAATTTGACTATACCTAATTACCAACTCCTTACTCTATACTCCTTACTCAGAACTCCTTACTACCGAATATCTCTTAATTGTTCAAACAATGCTTTCTGTTTTTCCGTGAGATTGACAGGTATTTTTACTGAATAAGTAACCTGCAAATCTCCAAATTGGCCTTCTTTTTTGTATACAGGAAATCCCTTGCCCTTTAAATTCACTTTCGTTCCATTTTGGGTTTCGGGTTTTACTTTCAGTTTTACTTTTCCGTCCAGGGTTTCCAAAATAATTTCTCCGCCCAATACTGCAGTGTATAAATCCAGTTCAACGCTGGTAAACAAATTGTTTCCCAGTCGTTTGATGTTGGGATGATTGGCCACAAAAAAGGTGATATATAAATCTCCGTTTGGTCCGCCGTTCGTCCCGGGACCACCATGCCCCGGTATTTTAATGATTTGTCCGTTTTCAACTCCTGCAGGAACTGTAATCCGGATGTTTTTCCCGTTTACCGATAAAGTTTGTTTGTGGGTTTTGTAGTCATCAATCAGATTCAGATGGATTTCAGTTGTGTAATCCTCGCCCCGGTATTTTACCTGTCTGCCCCTGCCCGCTCCTGTTCCGCCGCCAAACATGGATGCAAAAAAGTCGGAGAAATCGCCGCCGGACTGTCCGAATGAATAACCGGCTCCGCCGGAATCAGCGTACTGAGCCTGCTGTTGTCTTTGTTTTTCAAATTCTTCAGCATGTTGCCAGTCCTTTCCATATTGATCATATTTCTTCCGTTTTTCAGGATCGCTCAATACCTCATTTGCCTCATTGATTTGCTGAAATTTCGATTTAGCATCCTGATTATTCGGGTTTAAATCGGGATGATATTTCCGCGCTAACTTCCGGTAGGCATTTTTGATGTCCTTGGGTGTCGCCGTTTTATCAAGCCCTAATATTTTATAGTAATCAACGTAATCCATAATCAAGTAATTATATTAAACTTTTCGAAATGATTATCAGTGCGACTACATAGAAAAATTAAAAATTATCTTTTACAGTACGAATCAGGCTTATACCTGAGACAAAGAATATAATTCCAAGTATGCTGAATATTGCAACACCTTTAATATCATTTGTACCATTGGTCATATTTGCAAATATTATTGCAGCATAAATAAGACCACCTATCCCAAGTACGGTTAGCAGCGATCCAAAAACTCTTTTGACATTCATATTCGTATTTATTAATTTGATTAAATTTAAAAGTTCTTTTTTTAAACAGAGTAAGCGAAGTAAAAACAGACCGGCTGAATTACTTCGACTTACATTATCTGTTCATTTATATTACTGTCTGATAAGAGACTGGTTCAATGTCCGTATTTATTGCGGAACCATATGAAAAACTTTCTTATCATTTCCATCCATATAGTAATACCAGAATGCATTTTCTTCCAGTTTCAATATAAACAAAGTTCTTGATGTTTGATTGTTAATTCCGGTAATCCTGATTTCAGCATCCTTGTTTTGAAAAGCCCAGGTACCTGTTCCACCAAGAATTGCCCACTGATACGAAAATGATCCTTCCTTTGTGAATGTTTCGGTGTAACCCGCCAGCAACGAAGTGTAATCAACATCATTCAGTTTATAATTATCCACTTTCCAAACGTTCGTAACACGATCTGCCTTTGAAACTAAAGTTATACCTTCATTATCAGGATATTTACTACAACCTTGAACGCCCAACAGCATCAATCCAACGAGAACAATAATAAATAAATTACTTTTTTTATTTTTCATCTTTGTGTGTTAAATTGTGAATGAATTTTCACGCTACAAAGATGAGGTAATTGCCCATGGGCCGTGTTACACAATTAAAAAAAAGAGTTACATAATTCACAGTTTGGTGGTAGTCGGTAGTTTATAGTTGGTAGTCGGTAGTTTATAGTATATAGACTGTAGTTTATAGTATATAGACTGTAGTTGGTATGAATGGTCCGCATTAGACAACTTACTGCTTACTTCAGACTACTTACTACTTTCTACTGACTATAAACTACCGACTAAAAACTTATTCCTTAAAGAACGCATAATCCATATAACCTTTTTCGTCGGCGGCATAAAACAAATCCGTTTTGAGATCTTTCGATAAAGGCCAATTGTTTTCAAATCGCTGAACTAAATCGGGATTATTAATAAATGGACGACCGAATGCGACGAGATCACACAGTTCGCTTTGAATTTCAGCCTCTGCACTTTCCAACTGATAACCACCGCTCAGTATAATTGTGTTTGAGAAAGTATTCCGGATGAGTTTTTTAATTTCCAATGGTACTTCCGGGGCTCCCATGGAAGAATGATCAACCAGATGAATATACAGAATTCCCAGACTGTTCAGTTGTTCTGCCAGATATTTATAGGTATTATTAATCTCGGGATAAATTGGCATATCGCTGGCTACTCCGTAGGGGGACAAACGGATACCGGTTTTCCCGCTTCCGATTGCAACGGCCACTGCGTTTACGACCTCGAGTACAAAGCGGCAACGGTTTTCAACATTTCCGCCATAATTATCTGTACGGATATTGCTTACGGGTGAAAGAAACTGTTCGAGCAAATAACCATTGGCGCTGTGTAATTCGACACCGTCGAATCCGGCTTCGATGGCATTTTTTGCCGCCGTCACATATTCATTTTTAGTCCACTCCAGGTCTTCGGGAGTCATTGCTTTTGGAACAGGAAAATCCTGAAGTTGTTTCTCGTCGGTCCACATTTGTCCGGCAGCTTTTACCGCCGAAGGTGCAATGATCTGCGAGCCCTCAGGCATATTCAGCGGATGGCTTATCCTTCCGGAATGCATCAGTTGTACAAAAATCTTTCCTCCTGACTTGTGCACTGCAGTTGTTGTTTTTTTCCAGCCCTCTATCTGAATCTGGTTAAAGATACCGGGAATGCGGGCATAACCCAGGCCATCGGGCGAAGGTGATGTCCCTTCGGTAATGATTAAACCGGCACCCGAACGTTGTTGGTAATATTTGGCCATCAATTCATTGGGTACATTTCCTATGGCTCTGCATCGGGTCATGGGTGCCATGACCACATGATTTTTCAATTCCATTGAACCGACTTTAACCGGCGTGAATAATTTATATGCTTTCATCTTTTTTTAATCTGGTTATTTGGTTAAACGTTATATTTACTATTAATTTATTTCTGAAGGGTTTACTCTCAGTATGGAAACCACAATAGGCACAATTGAATATCTGAAAAAATTTAAGTACACAATATAAATATTGAATTCAGCATTATTCAGAACATGTTTGAATAATATTATAATTATGAATATATGATTGTGTGTTTTTTTACTGAAAATTATCCTATTGTGGGTTTGCACATAACGTTTTTAATGTCAACGTGCTGTGATCAGAGACTCTTAAGTATAAACTAAAACACATCTTATTTCTTAATGTTTATTTTAATGACTTCCCATTGAATTTCTATCCTATTTACTTTTAGACTTCATAACGAATCGTATCCCTAATTTAGTTGAAACCAGTTGTCCGGATTTATCTCTCAAAAGCAGAGGCAGGTTCTATTTTTATTTTACATCCGGATTCTTCATTTATATTGTTTGAAAATGGCATGGATATAAAACCACTGAAAACAAAAACAGCCCCGGTTAAGGAGCTGTCTTTTTATAACTATTTAAACTTAAAGTAAAATGAGTCCTACATTTGTGGAAATTCCTACAGAAACAACTACATTGGTTTTATACACAGGTTGCAACGGTAGAGTTGGTGTAACAGTAATATCATAAGTACCTTCAGGTAATCCGGCTATCAAGAACTGTCCTTCTTCATTAGAAATAGTAGAGTAAGTTACACCGGTAGCAGAAGTTACCGTTACTGTTGCAATATCACCTGTCAGGGAAATACTTCCGTAGATAGAACCGCTGATAGCAGTATCGATGGTTCTGATCACCGGTTTCAACTGATAATCACCGTTTCCTTGCTTAACAACTGATTTGTTTGCATCAAAGTCGAGCAGGATACTGTAAGAAACACCCGGTTCGAAAGTCTGGTTAATTTGCAGTTTTAATCCCGATTGCATAGCACTGGGAGTACTAAGCGGGTAAACAATACCGTCAACAACCACCGTGTTATTGGATCCTAATATCAATCTGATTTGTGATACGGTTCCCGGGTCAATATCGCCGGTTGCTATCAATGTATCCAAACCGTTAGAGAAATCAAGCAGGTTATAAATCCCGTTGCTCGTGTTCAATACAACTGCACTTCCGTTGGTGCCGGTTATTTCCACACCTTGAATATCCACCATCACAGCATCATAATTTCCGGGAGCATCAGTCATGCTGACAGAAAGATGTGCCTTGTCTGCATCATTATTACAAGAACTGATAAATAAAAATTGAAAGCTAAAAAATAACACATACATTATTTTTTTCATAATCTGAATTCCTTTGTTGTTCATTGTTACGTTCATGTTGTTTTAAATTTTAAGTATATAAAAAATTTATTTCGCTGCAAAGGTGAGCCTCTTTTAACAGTCGGATGTTACAATATTATTTAAAAAAGTTACATGATTCACACAATGGGTTGAGGCATCGGATTTATCGGGATTACATTTTCATTGTCCAGCCCCCTGTTTTTACATTTACCCTAGTGGTTGAAACTATTCAGAATAAACTGCTTATCCTGCATCCGGGTAATTTTAAATCAATAAAAAGTTTATTGATAAAATATAATATGTAATTTTGGAGTCGAAACTGAGAAACAGGATACCTCAAGTTCAATAGTTGAATTCAGTAATTATAAATTGCCAGGACACTGACAAGTAAGCGATTGCCATTTAAAAACTGATGATATATTATCCATGTTTATTCATATGTTTTGTAACAAAAAAAATAAACCATTATGAGAAAATTAAAACTTCAGGTTCAAATGAGTATTGATGGATTCATTGCAGGTACAAAGGGAGAAATGGACTGGTTGGTGTGGGATTGGGACGACAGGCTCAAAGCGTATGTAAATGAATTAACAGAACCTGTCGACTGTATAGTGCTGGGAAGAAAACTGGCACAAGGATTTATTCCCTATTGGGCTACGGTGGCTGCAAATCCCGACGACCCGGAGCATACAGCCGGTAAGAAATTTACCGACACGCCCAAAGTTGTTTTTACCAAAACACTTGAGGAGTCAGCATGGGACAATACCGTTTTAGCAAAAGGCGACCTTGTTGATGAAATCACGAAACTAAAAAAACAAGACGGTAAAGACCTCATCGTTTATGGCGGTGCAACTTTTATATCGGCTCTCATCAAAGAAGGTCTGATCGACGAGTTTCATTTATTCATTGATCCGGCTGCAATTGGTAAGGGATTGACGATTTTCAAAGAACTTGACAGCACCCTGCATCTGACATTGGTAAAATCCACCGCTTTTGAATGCGGCATTGTTGTTCTAAATTACGTACCAAAAGGGAACTAATGGGAAAATGTGTTTAAAATCGAACACTATATATCTGAATGACAGTACAAACGGTCTATTCAGTCTGGTACTATGTATGTAAAACTGCTTATACCTGGATAAATATAAAAATATTATGGCAAAAAAAAGGACTAAAAAAATCGAATCAGAAGAAACAGAATTTCAGCAAGCCACCATCAACCCGAAAGACCTGAATTCATTTTATGCCTGGGATGGTGATACGTTAATACTGAATATCCTGGGCACGCCTTCAGCAAAGCGGGATACCATTGGTAGCGTAAAAGGCACTCAGCTCAAGGTCAGCGTCCGGGAAGCACCGCGGGGTGGGAAAGCGACTGATTATATGGTTCGTTATTTAGCCGGTGAATTTGGTGTTTCAATCAAAGATATTCAGGTTGTTTCCGGAAGGTTAAATATAAACAAACAAATGCGTATCACGAATCCGCAAATCCTGCCATCAGCAATTTCCCGTGAAGCAACTCCGTTGAAAGAAGAAAAAAACGCATCCCCGAAACACAAAAAAAGATAAGCTTCAACCTTGTTGTGGTTGTTTAACATAGAAACGCTCAAAGTACGTCGCACGCTTTGAGGTTTGACCGCTCTCTTCGAATTTTACTGCCTATCGGGCAATAATGTTATTCTTAAAGGAATAAAAAGCTTATCGATAAAAAAGAATTTGTAATTTTGAAGTCGATTGGGATATACAAGATTCTGATAAGCAAAATAGATACTAAATATTAAAATATTAAACTTGTTCCTTTACCTAATTTCATAAAAATGCAGACTGACAACTTATTAAATCAAATAAATTTCATCAAAGAGATTGACAAGATAAAGTATATTCAACGTAAAACTAAATTATTCAACAGCGACCGGCACGAAAATGACGCAGAACATAGCTGGCATTTAGCGATGATGACAATTGTTTTGGCAGAACATGCTGACACACCAATAGACATACTAAAAGTATTGAAAATGGTTTTAATACATGATATAGTTGAAATAGATGCCGGTGACATTTTTATCTATGACACGTTAAGAAACCATTCAAACACAGAAGAAGAACTGAAAGCTGCAAAACGAATTTTCGGACTTTTACCATCAGAACAGGCTGAAGAACTTATTGAAATCTGGCAAGAATTTGAAGATGGAATAACCAATGAAGCAAAATTTGCAAAGGCAATGGACCGGTTTGAACCATTGCTGCAAAACACTTCAAATAATGGTGGAACATGGGCTGAATTTGATGTTGACTACCAAACAGTCCATGACAAAAAGAAGGATATTAAAAAGGGTTCAGCTATCCTTTGGAATTACGCTGAAAACCTGATTAATGAAAGTGTGGATAAGGGGATTCTTAAAAAAAATGATTCAGTGGATAATACAGGTTTAAACCAAGCATAATTGGATCGACAGCTGCTACTTCTAATTCCGGTTATATATTTGCAAACAGACACCAAATACCCACTGTCTTATTCCATTAAAGAATATTTGAATCAAACAAAACATCAAATAAAAACTATGAAATCACTTCGTCATGCAACAGTTATATTATTCCTGCTTGCCGGTCTTTCGGCAACCTATGCTCAAAATAATTTTCGGGCAGGAAAAATAATCACAAATGCAGGTGATACCCTTGTCGGGCTTATTGAATCTACACCTGGTTCAAAACTAAATAAGGCGTGCAGGTTTAAGCAACACGAAAATTCGCAGGTACAAACTTATACACCCGAAAACATACAGGCTTTTATTATTGGTAATGGCATACGAAAGTTTATCAGTAACAGTCTTCCTGATGTTTCCGGGGCTGTATTTCTTGAAGTCCTTTGCGAGGGAAAACTCAATTTATACTTCCTGGATAAAAATGCGGTACAGTATTATATTCAGAAAAAAGGAGACCCTACCATTCACAGCCTACCCTATGAAAGGATGGAGCGGTATGTTGACAACGGCTATGCAAAACGCTTTAAAATCATTGAAACCACTTTCCATATCGATACCCTCAAAATGTTGATGCAGGATAAATCAAACTTGTATCCTGAAATTGAAAAAATTCAGGCTCCAGGGAAAAAGAATCTGATTGCAATTGTGAGTAAATATAATGTCGACTCCCCCGACCCCCTGCCCCAAAAAGAGCAGAAAATAATAGACTTTACCAATCAGCCGGTTTTACTGAGAACCGGAAAAATGAACCTGTATATGCGAACAGATGTTGTAGATGAACAATATTTCTATATTCAAAAAGGAACGGGGACCAGACTGATAGAACTGCCCTTTACGAAAATGAAAGAACTGAATTACCAGGGAATATTGATTCATTCGTATTCAAACCACACTACAAATCATATGGATACCCTGAAAAAATATATGGCTGATGCCATGCCGCTGTATCCTTCTATTGAAGAAATCAGAACCCCGACGAAAAAAAAGCTTCTGAATCTGGTCGATGAATATAATTCATATACAGATGAGATGACATACGTTCAAAAACATACCTTAAAACGACTCCCGTTAAATGTCGATGTGGTACCCGGTTTTAATTTCGTAGTTGCTAACCTTTCAAACCATGTAGTTAAATTCGGTTCGTTACTCGATATTGGCTTTATAAATTCAAATAAACATCTTTATCTGAAGTCGGGCTTGTTTGTCTTTACCGGTTTTACACCGCTTACCGACAGGTATTATGATCCTGCTTCAGCAGAATATGAATATAACTATTATCCACCGGCTATGACCTTTTTAATTCCATTGCAAATAGAATATCGTTTTTTGGAAAAAGCGATTCAACCTCTTTTGTCGGTGGGATATAACCTGTATTTGTTTGATGAAATTAAGCCTTACAATGTATCGCTTTTACCGGTAATTTCTCCGGGTATTAATATTCAGATGGGACAAAAATTTTCCGTCCGTCTTCATCTTGAATTTGAATTTAAAAACAAAACGCTGATTGCCTATATCCCCGAAACCTTTAAAAGAGCCGGTGTGTTTTTTGGATTGCAGATTAAATTGTAATACTTCACTCGCCTTCGTTTGTAAGGAGGGGGTTATGGTTGATTGTTTATAACAATTAAGTAAAGCAGATTTCAACTGTTTTCTATAATTATTTTTCGTTACAAACGAAAAACAAATTCCCCCTCGTTACAAGAGCCTGTGTAAAAACTAAATTTGAAAAGTCAATTGCTTACAAATTGAGACTATACTAAAAAAAAACAAGGGAATAAGGGGTGGTTTTATGTTATTGGATTTCTACTAAGGGTTTAAGACCAATTCAACTTACAATTCAGATAACCCTTATATTCATTTATTTACCCTTAGTAGAAATAGTGGCAGGTATCCATTTTCCCTTATTCCCTTATCGTTATAATTATCAACATTCAATTTGTAAGTATCTCATTCAAAAAATTTCATTTTCACACAGTCTCTACAAACGAGGGGGAGAGAGATAAATCTTTAATTACTCATTTAAGTTTTAGTTTCATAAGATATTTATATTCCGTAAATTAATGGCCACTCACTAAAATAAAGTGTCTACCTTTGTAAAATCTGTAATCAGAGTACAGCAAAAACATCAGGATATACACGCCGGAACAAAAAATATCACAGAAACTGATTGAAACAAGTTATGACAAGAGTATATTGCACTAAGAAACTAAAGGATTTTATCGGAAATATCGATGAAACGCTGCCGGATGATTATATTGATATAAAATTATCAGACTGGAACGCCCATCTGTTTTTTGCAGATAAAAGGAAGTGCATTTTATTTGTCAATATCCTGACATACTATTCTATTTTCATTGCCGACATTGTAAAAAAGGATTTAAAAAACATCGATGAGATTTTCGGAAAGAGGCTGAAAGAACAATTGCTGCATGACAGGGTTATCGACGATTTTGAAAATGTAAAGTTTCTCACTGATGGATCGAAAATAAGTTTCATTAAAACAAACAATAATAAAAAGGTTATCGGCAGAATCAACGATTTTGCGTACACTTTTAAGGCTCATTGTTTCATAAAATATGGACACTTAAATGAAATGGACATTGTACATGAAAATGGCTTAATTAATACGGTACCAACTGGTAAATATGCAGACCTAAAAAAAAGGTGGACAAGTCCGATTCAAAATATTGAAGAAATAATTAAAACCGGCCTATGAGTTGTTACTTTATTTAATTGCTTCCGTGCAAACATCATAGTTCACAGCCCGCAACAACATACGATAACTCATCAGGAAAATACTACGCAATTGCCTGCGAAACAAGCAGGAATTCAACAGCCCATACACCGGCGAATAAATCAAAATGATTTTGCCGGATGTCCGGCAAAAAACAAATTTAATACCCCCAAAAACTCTAAATGGAAGATTTTTTCCCCGATCAAAGATATACCAGCAAAGGAGAGCCCGAACTGGGCATCGGCATCGTAACAGAAACCGGAAACCGGAAGGTTCAGCTTTATTTCCCAGTATCCAATGAAAAGCGAATGTACGCCATGGAAAGTGCACCCCTGCGTAGGGTAGTATTTAAATCCGGCGATACTTTGTTGGATACAAAAGGCTTATCCATGCTTGTCCAGCAGGTTAAAACGGAGGGTGTGCTTTACATGTATTACGGAAAAGACAGAAAATTGTCGGAAGCAGCGCTGGGTAATATGTCGGTAACACATGGTGTGGAGGACAGGCTTTTTATGGGTGATGTTGACACACCTAAAACATTTGCCCTGCGCAGAGAAACACTGCAACACGATTACAGACGGAGATTGTCGGCTGTAAAAGGATTTGTGGGTGGTAGAATTGATCTGATTCCCCATCAACTTTACATCGCCCATGAGGTGAGTTCGCGCTATGCTCCACGGGTGTTGCTGTCCGATCAGGTTGGTCTTGGTAAAACCATTGAAGCCTGTTTAATCCTCCATCGTTTGTTGTTGAGTGGTCGTATTTCGAGGGTGATTATTCTTGTTCCCGAATCCTTAATACATCAATGGTTTGTAGAAGTCCTGCGCAGGTTTAACCTGTGGTTTAATATTTTTGATGAAGAACGTTGTGCCTCACTCGATGGCAGCGCACCCGATGGCAATCCTTTTCTGGACAATCAACTGATTATTTGCAGTATTGAGTTTCTTGCCGATTCGGAAAAACGGGCGCAGCAAGCCATCACCGCCGGTTGGGATATGCTGGTGGTGGACGAAGCACATCATCTGGAATGGTCTGTTGACAATGTTAGTCCGGAGTATGCCGTAGTGGAACAATTGAGCGTAGTGGCAAAAGGCTTATTGCTCCTCACCGCCACTCCCGAGCAATTGGGTGAAGAAAGTCACTTTGCACGACTCCGGTTGCTGGACCCAAACCGCTATGCAAACTATGATGATTTTATCAATGAGTCTTCCGATACTTCAGACATTGCCAATATTGTAGAAAAACTACATCTGGGAAAAAACCTGCCGGCTAAGGATACAAAATTACTTGGCACTTTATTTCCCAAAGAAAGAATACAAGCATTGGCCACAGGAGGTGATGCAGCAAAGGATAAACTGATTGAAGATTTACTGGACCAGCACGGTCCGGGTCGCGTGTTATTCCGGAATAGCAGGTCGGCCATGAGCGGATTTCCAACCCGGAAACCCCATCTCGTCCCCTTAACGGTAACTGAAGATCAAAGTTTGTGGATGCAGCGTATGACAAACGAATTTGCCAACGATACAGAACCATTGGAGACTCCGGATGAACAACAATATTGGTTTGATGAAGACCCCCGTGTGCAGTGGCTGTTAAAGACCATGAAGGCATGCTATCCTGAAAAAGTATTGCTTATCTGCAGTAGTAAAGAAAAGGTACTGGCCCTGGAAGAAGAGCTGGCAAAGCGCAGCAGTATGAAAACCGGCGTTTTTCACGAAGATCTCAGCATTGTGCAACGGGACAGAAACGCGGCCTGGTTCTCGGAACCGGATGGTGCGCAACTGCTGCTTTGTTCTGAAATAGGCAGCGAGGGACGAAATTTCCAGTTTGCCCATCACCTTATACTTTTTGATTTACCGCTTCATCCCGAATTGCTGGAGCAACGCATTGGTCGCCTCGACAGGATCGGTCAAACCGAAGATATTCAAGTGTATATCCTTTACATCACCAACAGTCCGCAGCACAGGCTTGCCAGGTGGTTTCACGAGGGTCTGAATGCCTTCGAAGAAAACCTGGAGGGTGGTAATGAGATTTCCAAATTATTCAGCGACCGGCTTCTAGAGCTTATCAAATCTGAAACAGGACCGGATGTTTGTCCGGAACTGGATGCATTGATCATAGAGACATTCAGCTTCAGAAAAGAACTACAGAAACGCCTTGCAGACGGACGTGACAGGTTGCTGGAAATGAATTCGTTTCGCCCCGTGATCGCCGGGAAGCTGGTGGAACAAATTCAGGCAGAAGACAGCGACAGATCCCTTGAACTGTATTTTACGAAAGTCTTACATCATTTTGATGTGGAAATGGAAGACCTGGCTGCACGGTCTTACTTTTTGCAACCGGCTTCCGAAATCACCGGGGTGTTTCCTTCCATTCCGCGCGAAGGGATTTCAGTTACATTTGACAGAAAACGGGCGTTGAGCCGCGAAGATATCAGTTTCCTCAGTTGGGATCATCCCATGACTACGGGTGCTATCGATATGGTGTTAAGTTCGGGAACCGGAAGTGCCGGGTTTGGTAAGCTGCGGGGAACCAACGGGCGCGGTGTGCTGCTTGAGATCCTTTTTGTGCTTGAGACTTCGGGCGGGCAAAGTATCTATGCAGACCGTTTCCTGCCAAATACGCCCATCCGCATTGTGGTGGATCATACCGGCAAAGAGGTGACAGCGCAGTATGATGTTGAAACATTCAACAAAAACTTAACTCCGGGCGACATGGAACCTTTGCTGGATAATGATATGCTGGTGGAGACAATATTGCCCGATATGATATTGGCAGGTAAAAAGATAGCCGCAGCACAGCGCAACCGGGTAATAGTAAAAGGATTGCAACGCATGAACCTCACGCTGAATCATGAAATTGACAGACTAAGAGTTTTGCAGCAAAAAAACAAGAACATCCGGCCCGAAGAAATTCAGACAGCGCTTGATGAACAGCGTACACTGGCGACGCTTATAACCAATGCAAGTGTAAGTATGGATGCCATTCTGCTGATTATAAAAGAGTAATGCGAATGAAGTTCTGAATTTTTGCCACGAAGTGGTTAAAAAGAAATAACCGGGGAATGAAGATAAAAATAATGGAATCGAAGATCAGCGTAGCTAATAAGGGAGGGGATAATTTTTATATAAATTTTTCTTATGTAACTAAATTTCAACCAACCCAAACTCAGGAATTTTATTTTTGTAAATACTAGGTTTTCGGGCTGAAAGCCCTTAATAACTTAGCCCAATGGCAACGTCCTGAAAGGACAACGCCTTGGGTTAAATTAAGAAATACAATTTGCGCCCTGAAAGGGCAATATATAGGAAAATTGCTATAATTATTTTTATGTTACCCTTTCAGGGTGAAGAACCTAATTTGTATAACTTTCCCAAGGCGTCACCCTTTCAGGGCTTTACCTTGGGCTAGAATATGCCAGACTTTCAGTCTTTTAATTCCTTAGCTTGACGGCTATGCCCCGAAGGGGCTTAGAGCGGATGCCTCAACCAATTTACAACTTGAATTCAAACCATAATTCACCTAAACAAAAAACATATACAACAACCATGCAAACAACCAACCTTCAACTTCAGGATAAATTGCCGCTCACCTGCTCCCGCAGGGGAACCTGCTGTCATGGGAACCTGGTGATGCTAAACCCCTGGGAGTTGGCCTGTCTGGCCGGAGCGAAAAAAATAACTCCGCGTGAATTCCGTGATCTTTACTGTGACTACGGAGGGATACGTTTACGCTTTGATGGAAAACCCAATGAACAGGGGAAAAAAGCCTGCAGTCAATATATTGATAACTTTGGTTGTAGCCTACATACCGCGCGTCCTTTAGCCTGCCGCTTATTTCCCATTGGTCGTCAGATACAAAATGATGCCCTGAGTTATATGTACCAGGGCGATCAATTTCCTTGTCTGGAGTTCTGCCCCGAAGTTTCCGGCCTGCCTTATTTAACGGTAGGGGAATATCTCGCAGACCAGCAGACAGCAGCCTTCGAAACAGCTCAGAATGAGTATTTAAAACTGATGCAAAACCTGGCTGATATTGCCTTTGAACTGCTGCTCGATACCGGCCTGGCTGCATCGGGCGATACCGGAACATTGCCCCTGTGGCGGAAAATGGGCAACGAACTACCGGAAGTATTAGCCCACAGCATCTGCCCGGAATGGACAGACAGTTTGATGATACCGGACATTTCTGTGGATGCCGAAGATCCGGTTTTATTTGCGCAGAAACATACCGATTTACTACAATTAAAAGTGCAGGAAAAATTCGGAGACTTACAGACCTTCCCCGAATTACAGCATGCCTCGGTTTTAATCATGGGTGTAGCCTTACATCTGGCACGTGCCCTAGGAGCAAAACCCGAAATTCTTGCGGAACACTGGATAAATACCGCTAAGCAATACGGGGCTTTGGAATAGTATGAATGATATAAACCACCTCAGCTGTGGAATTTCAGGCACATTAAACTATGAATAGGCAGGTGTGTTAATTTAAAATTTCAATAAAAGCTTATTAATAAAAAATAATCTGTATTTTTGGAGACGAAACTGATGAACTATATTTTTACAGGCGCTATAACTACTGTCAAAATGGAAAACTACTAAATTGCTGATATTAATTAAAATATTTGAGCAATTGATTATTTATGGGTGTTATAGCAAATTCGGAACATTTTAAAATTAATCAACTAATTATGCTATCGACCAAAAATAGCAATTGATGAATATCAGCCATTTATATGGCAGCAAGTCAGAATGCTAAGAAATGGCAAAATAAGAATTCACAAATAAATTCATAAATAAATAAATATGGAAAGTAGGATTAGAAACAACGATGAATTAAAAACAGAATTAATGGAATTAAAGCAAGAATTCCATTACTTGCATTCTCTAAAAGATATAGATGACAAAAAACGTGAGCAACTGACACAAGAATTAGTCAATGTTTATAAAGAAATAGCTTTTCAAAACGAAGAGAAAGGAAAACGTGCATCCGAATTAATTATTGCTAATTTGGAATTAAATTTTCAAACAGAAGAGAAAAAAAAGCTTGCAGCCGAATTAGTAATTGCTAATATTGAACTAACCTTTCAAAACGAAGAGAAAGCAAAACGTGCAGCTGAACTTATTCTTGCAAATAAAGAACTTGCCTTCCAAAACGAAGAGAAAGCAAAACGTGCAGCTGAACTGATTATTGCGAATAAAGAGCTTGCCTTTCAAAACGAAGAGAAAGAAAAACGGATTGTAGAATTAGCCAAAATAAAAAATAAATTAGAACAACTAAATAGTCAATATCTAACAAGAGAACTAAAAATAATTGAATTTAAAAACGAAATAAACGAGTTATTAATCAAGGACGGTAGTGAAGCAAAATATATTATTTAATTCATATAGGCCAGTTGTAGCTCTCACCCCTTCCCTCCTGATCAATAAAAACAGTATTAAAAGCACATAAAGTTCTGATTGTTGGGTGGGATGTGTCATCCTACCCACAGTATGATCAGTACCTGGCTCTGCCTCTACCCTGGACAGATAAATGTACCAGGGCAATCAATTCCCTTGTCTGGAGTGCTGCCCCGAAGTTGCCGGCCTGCCTTATTTAACGGTAGGTGAATACCTCGCAGATCAACAGACAGCAGCCTTCGAAACGGCTCAGAATGAGTATTTGAAACTGATGCAAAACCTGGCTGATATTGCCTTTGAGCTGCTGCTCGATACCGGCCTGACTGAATCGGGAGATACCGGAACATTGCCCCTGTGGCGGAAAATGGGCAACGATAAACCGGAAATATTAGCCCACAGCATCGGCCGGGAATGGACAGACAGTTTGATGATACCGGACATTTCTGTGGATGCCGAAGATCCGGTTTCATTTGTACAGAAACATACTGATTTACTACAATCAAAAGTGCAGGAAAAATTCGGGAACTTACAAACCTTCCCGGAATTACAGCATGCCTCGGTTTTAATCATGGGTGTAGCCTTACATCTGGCACGTGCCCTGGGGGCAAAACCGGAAATACTTGCTGAACACTGGATAAATACAGCAAAGCAACATGGGGCTTTGGAATAGCAGATATAATTCCCCGCAAAAGCGGAGTTACGGGCTTAATAAACTACCTATCGGGAAAAAATGTTAATTCTAAATTCCAATAAAAGCATATAAATAGAAAATAATATGTATTTTTGAAGGCGAAAAGGATATGCAGGATTCCGGAAGGTAGAATAAATACTACTAAATTGAGATATATGAGTAATTGCTTATATATTTGTGTTAGGTATAGCCGTAGAAAAAAAGACAGACTATTATTTCGAACAGTAAGACAAAAAATATGAATGAATTTATTTCGATTAACAAGACAAAATTTATCTTACAATTTAAGGTGACAGTAATAGCGACTTTAATTATTTTGCTCTTTTCTCTGTTAGGTCAACACGAGAAAGGTTTTATAATGTTAGTCGTTCCCATAATAACACAACTTCTAATACACCTATATGATTACATTGAATTCCAAAGAATAAATAAAGTATTAAATAGCCAACCATTTGACAGATTATCAGAAATTGGGTTTCAAAAATCATATTCATACAAAACAACTAAATGGCTCTCTGCGAAACCTATTTTAGTTGGGTCAATTGACAATTATCCAGTAAAATGTGAAGTTGAAAACGGAATTTTACGCGTTATTTCAGACACAAATTTAGATTTAGTTGACAAGTCTCACATGGAAGAACTGAAATCAATATTCGGACGAGGAAATATTGGGTATGACTTTCTTGGTATAGCCTTACTTTTTAGTCCTTCAAGACGTAAAGACATATCATTCGAGAGTCTGAAATCAGAACTGAAACAGTTTATAGCATTTCTCAAAACAAGAAACTTAGACCCATGGGACAGAAACGATAAACAAAAATGAAAACGGGATACTCCTAACACAGCCTTTGTATATTGGCTGGTTGACGTACATTTAGTTGGTTTTGCTCCCGATTTCACTTTGTAATTATGAGAAATGAAACTACCGTCTTTCCTGCGACTAGACCAAATACCCATAGGTTCTGTCGTTTTCAGAAACTTAAAAAAATAAATTACTTGTATGAAAAACATAAACAAAACACGAAATTCATTTTCTATAAAGCTTATTTTTTTTAGCCTAGTGACAGTTTTATTCTTAATTTCCTGTGAGCAAAACTCGAATAAAAATGAGAGTTTAAACGAAAAATTAATCAATATTTACAAGTTAGAAATAAAAACGAAACTTGCTGAAATAGAAGAGTTGATTAAAATCAATCCTCCAAAATATCTGGAATCATTTCATGAAATACAAGGTGTTCAACTCAAATTTGACTCAATTTACAGACTTATTGAAGAAAACAATCTAAACATCCATTTTTTATTAAAAGAAATATATGATCAAACGAAGAACCATTATAAATATAACACTGCAAATAAAATAGATGCTATACTTAATACGAACACAACCTCAATAGATAGCAAAGAATTACAGACCATATTACTTGAATTAAACAGCACAATTATCAGTCAGATTCGCGATGATGTTGGTAGGACAGATTACAAATTCAACAAAATAGATATTTTTGTAATCCCTGAAGAAAGAGTAATAAAAGTTGGTGAAACATATAAGGGGCATGTAGTAATTGGAGCTGTTGATTCTACTGCTTTACCAACTATATCATATGAAGATCAATCAAAACAATTGAAATCGGGCTTCAGACTTATAGAAATTAAAGGAGAAAAAAAAGGAAAATTCAAATCTAAAGGAGAAATAAATTTATTTGTAACCGATGACGGAATAGAGAATAAATATCCTTTTGAATTTGAGTATGAAGTAAAATGAGCTGATGCTAATACAGAGGCATCCTGCGGTCTTCACGACCGAGCATAAAGCCACAATTGCACGCAGACAGACCCAGAATACAATCGTTAATCCTAAACTATCCAGTGTGCGACATCGATTATACCTGGGATAAAAAAGATCAATAACGTAAAACTTGAAATCAAATAAAATTGAATCTTCTATGGAAACGAAAAAACTTAATCAACTGAAAATTTTTATTTATAATGCTTGCAAAATAACTTTAGAAGTCAAAAAAATAACTGCTTTTAGTTTATATGCGATTGTTATTTTAATTTCTTCGTGTACAAAAAATGATGAATTGACTTTCAATGTGGTTTATGGAATTAGTTTACCCAATACACTTTACAATTCTGAAACAGACAGCATAGTCCGGATCGATTTATCAAATGGAACTTACAAGAATCTTTTTTCTACTGAGAAATTTGAAGGGTTAAAATCAACTATATATAAAGCATATTCAAAAAATCAAAATGCCATTATATACGATATTGAAAGACACAAAATAGGCTTTATAAATCTCACTACTTTAACGAGCGAATCAATTGATTTAAGATCAGATTCAACATTTATGGGTATCAAGTCACTGCTAATAATCGAGGAAAAGGATTTATTATTAGTTTTCAACGGACATTTCAATTATTCCGACAACTCAAGATCACTGGAAATTACGTGCATAGATCTAAAAACCAAAAACGTAATCAACAAATCGAAATTAATGGATTTTGAATATTTCTCTCAAAACATATTTACAGAAATTGACGAATTAAACAATCGTATTTTTATTGTTCCCGACAATTCTTCGAAAATTTCAAATAAACTGTATATTTATAATTACGAAAACAAAAGCCTTAAAGAGCAATTAATAACTGCAAATTTTCTGGATGTTCACTATACAGATGTTAACCAACGTATAGTTGGAAGTTCATACACAAAAGATGGAATCGGATTAATTTCGTATTCAATAAATGAGCAAAAAACTGATACGATTGGTAATTATACAGAAATTTATGGGATAATGCCTGTTATGAATTATTTTGACACGAAGAAAAATCTGTATTGGTTAGGTGTATTGAGTACTGATTTAAGTGATAAACTAAAACTGCAGAATATTGATTTGTCAAATGCCAGCTTTACAAGAAGTTTTTCATTCCATAAAGGTATAAATTTTATAAAGTAAATTTTGAGCTTAAATTATTAAAGGAAAATATGATGGCCTAATACACCGGACTTAATAAGGTCGTCACGACCGGGCATAAAGCCACAATTGCACACAGACAGACCAAGAATACACTTCGTTAATCAATAACTATTCAATGTGCAGGATTTAATAAACCAGGAGTAACAAGTTAAATGTAAATCATAAAAGGAATTTAAAAGACTTTGACATGAAAACATTAATCAAACTATTAGTAATCAGCCTTGTCATCATAATGATTGGTTGTGAAAAAAGTAATGAAACAGAATTGGAATTAAGAGGTGACTGGATTGAACTTATCAGTCAAAAGGATACCATATTGTTTGATGATTGGGATGCGGAAAATGTTTTTGCTTTTCGAAGAGGATATGAACTGGTAAATGGGTATATGTTGCCCAAATATGGCTCAGGTATATATAGCTACAAGCTCAAGAAAGATTCTATAATGTTAAATAATATGGTATCGAGCTGTAATTGTTACCCTGCTTACTATTTTCATATAAATTCTACTCGTGATACATTTCAAATTGGTAATTTTTATGATACTTCCTCGGTATCCACTCAACTAAAAACATTCTTCAAAATTAGATAATACCCTAATCCCCTGTCCCTTCGGATATATACAAACCTGATTAAATAAACAAAGCGTTCAGACTGGTCCATGGGATCTGCAATCCCAACTTTATATATTATCCGAATTTTTAATCCGGAAAAATAAAATCCGCTTTGAGTCTGGGTGTGTTACAGGATTACAAACCTAGTTGCCGCAGATCAAAAGAAAACAAGAACAGGAATTACAGATCTCTGTGACAACCAGTAACATTTGTACATTTAAAGAACATATCCCTGAAGACAAGGTATTTTATAGATCTGCAAAAATTAGGAAACACTCTACATTAGAATAAAGAGTCTCTCTTCATTAGACTATAGAGACTCTCTTCATTAGGCTTTAGTGTCTCTCTTCATTAGACTATAGAGCTTCTCTTCATTAGGCTTTAGTGTCTCTCTTAATTAGACTATAGAGACTCTCTTCATTAGGCAATCGAGTCTCCCCCGTCCTATTGGATATATTTATTAGATGAGTAAGGAGTCGAACCGGTGGATGGGTCCCGATAGCTATCGCGGATGTAATTTCACCCTTTGTATTCTAAGTCTTTATAATCCACACTTACCCCAATGTTTATTGGTTAGTCCTCGTTGCACCCAGATTTGAATTATACGCTAATTACAAACTTAGAGTAAAGCGTGCTTTTATTAAAGAAACTTTTGACGGTATATATTGTTTAATGATCAACAAACAAAATAATTAATAAATTGAGTTGTTATTTTGTTCCAAAAAATTGACCGAAATACAATATAATATCTTAGATAAAGTCAGACTTACATTAACTTATAATTGAAATATGAAAAAACTATTATTTATATCAATAATTTTCCTCCTGCCTGCGAATGCTTATTCACAGATAGATTCACTGAATACTTACACAATTTCAAAAAAACACAAGAAACATGATAATTTGAAAGTAATTGGTATTTATACTGCTTCAATCATTTTGAATGGAATCGGAGATGGGCTCAATAACAGCAACCGTAAAACTGCCGGGCATGTAATCAACGCTTTATCTATTGGTATGCTTGTAGCTTCACCTTTTTTAATGGATTACGACAAGAAAAAATGGTATTGGTACTTTGCAACATATACCTCTCTCAGAATTGGGCTGTTTGATTGGACCTATAATATGACCCGAAAATTACCATTTGGATATGTTGGAACGACTGCTCCGACCGATAAATTTTACAAAATTTTAGTGCTTAATCCGAATATTCCACGGCCTATATTTCTGAGTTTAGGAATTGTTATTCCCTTAACTAAATTGTAATTGAAATGATTGGTAATAATAAACCCACTCTCTCATTTCGGCGCAGTCTCCCCCGTCCCACCGGATCTATAAAAACATTATTGCTGTAGAAAGTTTCTTATTCGCTCTTCAGCCAATCGATTAAGCTAAGCAGCATTTCGTTGCTGACAGTATGTCCCCCTTCAAACTCATTATAAGTGGGAATGAGTTTGATTGTTTTCAGGTATGCATTGGCTTCACGGGCATATTCTATGTTCAGTACATTGTCGGATGTACCATGTGAAATAAAAACTTTTAGTTTATTCAATTTCTCCGGCGAAGCAATCTGGGGTCCCTTCTCCCCCTCGTTTGTAACGAGGGGGTGTTGGTTGATTGTTTTATAACAATTTATTAGATCATATTTCAACTGTTTCTTATAATTGTTCATCGTTACAAACGTAGTTCCAATTACCCCTGCTGGCGCGGATTTTTAATCCGTGCCAAAACTTACTAATTTAAAATACTGTTTCTGTGGAAGTTGAATACGGCACGGGTCGATTGATTGTTTTATAACAATAAATTAATCCTGTTTCAACCGTTTCCTATAACTGTTCATCGTTTCAAACGAGGGTTAGAGAGAGAAAACAGCAAAAGCATCTGGAAATACACAATTATAAAAATCGGACAGAACAATAATAATCTTTTTTATGTTTCAGTACACAACAGTGATTTAAACAAAATAAAACTGGTCTGTAAAAGCGACAAATACCCGGTTAACAGGTCATATACAGATGTTAAAGGTCATTGTAAAAAGACAGTAACAAACCAGAGACAATAATAAAAAATAGAACTATATGAGAAAAACAATTGCATTTATGCACGTATCGCTTGATGGTTTTGTAGCAGGACTGAACGGAGAAATGGACTGGATTAAAGTTGATGAAGAAATTTTTGATTATGTAGGATTGCGGATCAGCAAAGGCGACACGGCTTTATATGGACGGGTAACCTACCAGATGATGGAAGATTACTGGCCAACCGCAGGAGACAAGCCGGAAGCAACCAAACACGACATTGAACATGCAAAGTGGTATAACAAAGTTCACAAAATTGTTTTATCGAAAACATTGAAAGGTACAGATTTGACCAACACAGAAATTATCAGCGACAACCTTTCGGACAGAATAAATGAAATAAAACAGCAGGCGGGTGGAGAGATCCTGCTTTTTGGCAGCCCGACAGCAACACATTCGCTTATGCAACAGAACTTAATTGACGGCTACTGGCTATTTGTTAACCCTGTTATTCTTGGACAAGGTATTCCAATGTTTGAGGATATCAAAGACAAAACAATACTAAAACTATTGAATACCCGACAATTTAATTGCGGAGTAACTGAACTGAATTATTTAGTGGACAAACCATAAGCAAACAAAATGACAAAATATGAGAAAAGTAATTGCAGCAATCAATATGACACTGGATGGGTTTTGCGACCATACAGCAATAATTCCGGATGAAGAAATACATCAACATTACACTGACCTGATAAGTAGCGGAGGCACCATTCTATATGGTAGGATAACCTATCAGCTAATGGAATTCTGGCGACCGCTGGTAGAAAATCCTTCAGGTGAAAAATCAATGGACGACTTTGCCATGGTAATAGACAAGATCCCCAAAATTGTTTTTTCACGCACACTTAAAAACGTAGAATGGGAAAGTGCAAAGTTGGCAAACCGGGACCTTGAAGAAGAAGTTTTCGAACTCAGACAATCCCGCGATGGCGGGAGTAAAGACATTTTAGTTGGCAGTAGGAGTTTAATTATGCAGCTAATGAAACTTAACCTGATTGATGAATTCCAACTTTGTGTTCACCCGGTTATAGCAGGAAATGGTTTGCTTTTATTTGAAAATAGTAACGACAGGACTGATCTCAAACTCATAAAGACTAAAACCTTTGGTAGCGGTGCAGTAATTCTTTACTATGAACCGACAAACGAAAAAACAACGAACCGCTAACATGAGTCTCGGTCGTTATTGGTCATGCCGGGACGACTATGAACCATAAAACGGACTCCATTAAATAAACAGATCATGTAATAACAATCAGATGAAACGGGGAACATTTATATTATCGGCACTTGCATTCTTTCCAATGCGTAATTTTTTCGCTAATATTCAAACCAATATATTTATGAGAACGGAAAAGGGATTTAAAGTAAAGGCCGGTGAAGCCAGATTTGGTGTGCACTACAAAATGAAGGGAGTTACGTTAAATAATTTAGATATAAAAATCTCAGGGACTGACACTGAAAATGATTTAGCTGTGTTTGAACAAACCGGACTTACTCCAAACGGAGGGCCACCTTTACACATTCATCCTTTCCAGGACGAATGGTTTTATATTATTGAAGGAGAATATTTATTTCAGGTAGGTGACGACAAATATCAAATGAAATCAGGTGACACAATTTTTCTGCCCAGAAATGTGCAACATGCCTTCCTGCAGTTGACAGAAAAAGGAAAGATGATCGTTTCTTATTTACCAGCCGGAAAGATGGAAGCATTTTTCAAGGTTACAGACAAATGGACTTCTCCACCGAAAAAAGAAGAAATTGCAAAAGTTTTTTCTGACCATGATATGAAAGTTGTTGGAGAGCCGTTGAAAGTTGACTAACCAAACCTTTTGCCCCCTTCTCCTCCCACTCGTTTGAAACCAGTAAGTGCCGGTTGATTGTTTTATAACAATGAAATAAAGCATATTTCAACTGTTCCCTAATACTGTTCATCGTTTCAAACGAGGGCTGAAAAAAGCTGTTATCCACTCGGACTACAGCTTGTTTTTTTAGGAGTGTACAATGCAATACGGTTCTTACTTACAGGAGATTGTATCCGCTTACGCCCTTTTTATTAAATCATGATAGCTTATCTTAATATTCAACCAAACAATTGAGATCAACTAAAATAATGTTTCTACCTTTGGGAAATATTTAATTCGAAAACTGCAAGAGTTTCCGGTCTGTGATACTGGCAATAACCTTTAACCTCTCGATACGCCCTATTTTATCGGTACGAGGAGTAGAGAGTTTCAGGATTTCAGGATTTCAGGATTTAACTCTTCAACGAAATTTGCGCGAAGTAGGAAATTGAAACTGTATAAATTCGGATTCATTTTTTTTCTTATGCTTATTTCCGATTAATTCCCAACAACACTTATGATTTTTTGAAAGGTATAAATACAAACTAATAAATATCCAAAAATGTGGTTTTCCAAATCAACAGAAGAAGTACTAAGAGATATCAATGTCAATCCGTTGCAGGGCCTTTCTGAGGAAGAAGCGAAAGCCAGGCTGGTAAAATACGGGTCAAACAGGCTGACTGGCAAAAAGAAGAAAAACATTTTCCAACTTTTTATTGCCCAACTGCAGGAATGGCTCATTTATATACTTTTTGCAGCAGTAATAATCACCCTTTTAATGGGTGAGTACATTGATGCCATCATCATCATCCTGGTAATCATAACAAATGCTGTTCTTGGTGTTATTCAAGAAGTGAAAGCAGACAAAGCCATTGAAGCACTTCAAAAGATGTCATTCCCGAAAGCACTTGTCCGCAGAAACGGAGTCATTATAGAAGTGAATTCCCATGAAGTTGTTCCCGGTGATATCCTTATTCTGGATACCGGACGGTTCATCGCTGCAGATATTCGTTTAATTGAGTCGGCAAATCTTCAGATAGATGAATCGGCATTGACCGGCGAATCTGTACCTTCCGAGAAAGATGCATCGCTCATTCACAGCAATCCAAAAACTCCTCTGGGAGACCGTGCAAACAGCGCATTCATGTCGACAATGGTAACCAGTGGCAGGGCTGTTGGCGTAGTAGTTGAAACCGGGATGAACACCGAAGTAGGTAAAATTGCGAATCTTATCAACACGGAAGAAAAAAAGAAAACACCCCTGGAAATCCGTTTGGATGTGTTAGGGAAAACACTGGGTAAAATAGCCATTGGCATCTGTGTAATCATTTTTATCATGGCTCTAATTCAGGGTCGCGATCTGGCCGAGATGTTTATTTTATCGGTTTCACTGGCTGTGGCAGCTATACCCGAGGGGCTCGCGGCTATTGTAGCCGTGGTGCTTTCTATCGGTGTAACAAGTATGTCGAAAAGAAAAGCCATTATCAAAAAATTACCTGCCGTCGAAACGCTCGGATCTGTCAACATAATCTGCTCCGACAAAACGGGGACATTAACTCAGAACAAGATGACTGTAAAAAGCTATTTCAACCTGGAGGGCGAAATAGAAGTCAAAAGAAATGGTGAAAACAGTGCCAGCGAAGATGCCATTTTACTTGCAAAAGCCATGGTGCTATGTTCAGATGCAAGCTATGAAAACGGACAGGGGACAGGAGATCCGACTGAAATTGCATTGTTACTTTTGGGAGATGATTTGTCGTTAGATAGAAAAGGTTTAGGTAAAGTTAGCAAACGCATCGACGAGTATTCCTTCGATTCAGACCGCAAATTAATGTCAACGCTTAACGAAGAAAACGGAAAACTAAACGTTTACACTAAAGGAGCTATCGATAACCTGATCAAAATTTCTTCACATGTGTTAGAAAAAGGGAAAGTCATTCCTATCACAGAAGAGCACAAAAAACAGTACCTGCTTGCCACGGAGAAAATGTCGAACAACGCGCTCCGGACTCTGGGTGCAGCATATAAACCTGTCGGTGAAGTAATCACAACTTCGGAAATGGAGAAAGACCTGATACTCCTCGGGCTTGTAGGGATGATCGACCCACCCCGATTGGAAGTGAAGGATTCAATTCATCTGGCTAAAAATGCCGGTATTACTTCAGTCATGATAACCGGCGATCATAAAAACACCGCATTTGCCATCGCTAAAGAACTGGGAATGGCCCAAGCCATCGATCAGGTCGTCACAGGTGAGGAAATGGATGAATTATCCGAACAGGAATTCACCGAAAGGGTTGTCGGTTTCCTTGTATTTGCCCGTGTTTCACCTGAACATAAAGTAAAAATTGTACACGCATTAAAGGCACATGGAAATATAGTATCCATGACCGGTGATGGTGTGAACGATGCACCCTCTCTGAATGCTGCTGATATCGGCGTTGCCATGGGAATTTCCGGAACCGATGTTGCCAAAGGAGCTTCGGACATGATTCTTATGGATGATAATTTCTCAACCATTGTTTCGGCAATAGAACAAGGGCGAAATATTTACAACAACATTAAAAAGTCGGTTATCTTTCTCCTTACCTGTAACCTGGGAGAAGTTGTGGCTATGTTTGTAACATTGCTCCTGGGACTCCAGGCGCCGCTTCTTGCCACCCAACTGTTATGGATTAACCTGATCACAGATTCATTCCCGGCAATTGCGTTGGGCATGGATCCAGGGAATAAGGATGTGATGAAAGAAAAACCGCGGGACCCGAATGAAAGTTTCTTCGCAGGGGGTGCCGGTCTTCATGTTATTTTTGGAGGTGCTTTAATCGGAGTCTTAACCATAATAGCCTTTTGGTTTGGATATTACGAGCATGGATACAGCCCGTTTGATCAATCAGTTCCGGCGAATACGGTAGAAAATGCACGGACTATGGCCTTTATGGTATTGGTTATGTGCCAGCTATTTTTCTCATTGGCAGTAAGGAACAGCACAAAATCAATTTTTCAGATAGGGGTATTCTCTAATAAATACCTGGTTGGAGCTATTTTACTGGGCATTTCGCTTCAATTAGTCGTCATTGGCATTCCTGTAATGCAACGTGCTTTCCATTTGCAAATGCTCGATCTTGGTGGCTGGATAACTGCAATTTCATTAGGTTTGGTACCACTAATGTTCAACGAGATTTTAAAAATCTTTTTACGGGCAAAAATAAGAAAAGAGCAGATAAAAAAAACAGACCATTAAAAAAGTCACTCCCCCTCGTTTGTAACGAGGGGCAGTGAGAGTGATAACAAATAATTTTAGAAACAAATAATACACAACTAAAAATGATTTTAGAAGAAATAATAAATTTCAGACGTTCAATAAGACACTACAAAGATCTTCCCATTGATGCTGAAAAAGTTAGACATTGTATAGAACTAGCAACTTTAGCTCCCAACAGTTCCAATATGCAACTTTGGGAGTTTTATCACATCACGAATCCGGAAATCCTAAAAGAACTCTCTGTCGCCTGTTTAAATCAACAAGCAGCCACAACTGCCCAACAAATGGTAGTTTTCGTAACCAGACAGGATTTGTACCGGAAAAGAGCAAAAAAAATGACGGACCTGGAAACTCAAAATGTTCTGAAAAATAGCCCAACAGAGAAACAAGAGAAAAGAATCAAAAGATGGAAAATGTACTATGGGATAGTCATGCCATTTTTATATTCCCGATTCTTAGGAATTCCGGGGATATTCCGAAAAATTCTAGTGAATATTATTGGGATTTTCAGAACAATCACTTATCAGGTATCTGAAAACGACATGAGAGTCGTAGTTCATAAAACCTGTGCTTTGGCGGCGCAAACGTTTATGTTAGCAATGGCCGGTGAGAGTTATGATACCTGTCCGATGGAAGGTTTTGATGGCCGGAAAGTGAAAAGTATCCTGAAATTGCCTTTGGGGGCAGAAATTAATATGATTGTTTCCTGCGGAATCAGAGATGAACACGGAGTTTGGGGAGACAGAATGAGAATTCCTTTCGACGAAGTTTATCAAAAAATTTGATGAACTACAACTTCCAATATTGTCCGGGTTTGCACTCAATAAATATTTCGAGTTTAACGAAGCGAACTAGTGGTCAACAAACAAAGGAAGTTAAATTTATACTGAAAATAAAAGAAGTTTATACCTTCAACGACATAATACAGTTATAAACTGTACAGGTTATCAGAACAACAGATCCTGACATATCGGGAAGTTCCTGTTTCGCTCAGACTTGTGCTAACATGATGGTATAGGGGGTAGAGATTAATTTAAAGAAAAGTGAAGGATTCAACTGTTAAATCATTTTTCAGGTTCCGGTCAACTTCAAAGCGGAACTTTTGAAGTAAAACATTGTTTCAGTTGATACTGATCATTTAAAGAAATTGAATATGGAGCTTCCGAAAAAATTGTTATTAAAAAAAATCCTGAAATACTTTCTGTTGCTCTTATCTTCAATACTGCTTTTATGCGTGTTGTTATTTATTGCAGTGTATTCGGGGGTTTATGGTTCCTTACCCGACAAGAAAGCCCTGACAGCCATAAAGAATGAAGAATCTTCACTGGTGATTTCCAGCGACAGCTTAATCATTGGGAAGTTTTTTGCCGAGAACCGGACCAATATATCCTGGGCTGAAATTCCCGGTCATCTTAAAAATGCCTTGATTGCCACTGAAGACAAACGCTTTTTTACCCACAGCGGCTACGATCTTCAAAGTTATTTTCGTGTTTTCTTTAAAAGCATCCTTTGGGGCGAAAGCAAAGGCGGCGGGGGAAGTACGCTCACGCAACAGTTGATCAAAAACTTATACGGTCGCCCGAATCACGGTATCCTGAGTATGCCTGTGAACAAGATAAAGGAAATAATTATTGCCACCCGCATCGAAGAAGTGTACAACAAGGAAGAATTATTGCTGTTTTACCTCAATTCCGTTCCTTTTGGCGAAGATGTTTACGGTGTGGAAGCTGCCTCTCACCGGTATTTCAATAAACCTGCCCGCAAGTTGAAAGTGGAAGAATCGGCTGTTTTAGTGGGATTACTGAAAGCGAACACCTATTTTAATCCCCGTCTTAATCCACAAAATTCGCTGGCACGCAGAAACATGGTGCTGACTTTGATGGAAAATCAAAAGTATCTGACTAAGGCTGCGTCGGATAGTTTGCGGAAATTACCCCTGCGACTGAACTATGAAAACATGAATGCAGAAGCTCCGGCGGGCTATTTTGTATATCAGGTAAAGAAAAAAACACTGGAAATTCTGGAAGAAATTCAACGGAAAGGTGGCCGGGAATATGACCTGAAAAAAGATGGGCTCAAAATATATACTACCCTGAATATGCAGATTCAGCAAATAACAACCGAAGGCATTCATAAACATCTGTACGGTATGCAAAAATTGCTGGATAAAGAGCTTCAGAATCACAATATAAAAAAACGTTGGTATCGTAAACAGTTTAAATTATCCGGCGCTGACAATTCTGTCAAAAAAAATATCGAAGTGTTTGGCTGGAAAGGCATTGTTACCAGAAAAATGAATGTAACAGACAGTTTGTGGTATTACTACAAAATGCTGAATGCCTCCGTGCTCATAACCAACCCCGGGGATGGAGCGGTAATTACCTGGATTGGTGGCAACGATTTCAGAATACTTCCGTTTGATATGGTACTGTCACACCGGCAGATAGCTTCCACTTTTAAGCCATTTTTATATGCCACTGCGCTGGAGAACAATTTCAGCCCTTGTACCTATCTTAAAAACATTCAAAAAGTATATCCGGAATACGAAAACTGGGAACCACAGAATTTTGATCATAAATTCACAAAAGACAGCACGGTGGCTCTTTGGTATGCACTGGCCCATTCCATGAACCTGCCAACATTGGATTTATACTTTCAAACAGGGCGCAAAAAACTTATCAATACCTGTAACAGGCTTCATTTTCCGCACTCAAACGATGATTCGCCATCCTTTGCCCTGGGGACACTTGATTTGTCACTCTATGAGGTTGTTCGTGCCTATGGTGCTTTTGCCAATAAGGGTGAAATGACAGAACCGGTGATGATTAATAAAATCACCGATGCCCGGGGAAATATCCTGTTCGAAAGAAAGATTGCCCGCACTGAGAAAGTCTTTAACAAAGAAACCACTGAAATGATTACTGCCATTTTACAAAAGGCCATCAACCAGGGAACAGGAACCCGAATCAGAAACCAGTATGGAATCCGTGCCGATCTGGCAGGCAAAACAGGTACTGCTCAGGACTACACCAATGCCTGGTTTATTGCTTACACGACCAATTTGGTGGTGGGGACCTGGGTCGGTGCAAGTTCCCCCGAAGTTCATTTTTACAGCGGTAACGGTTCCGGTTCTTCACTGGCACTGCCCATAGCCGGCAATGTGCTTCGTGCTATCGAGAATAATGCCGGTTGGAGAAAACAATACCTGACACCTTTTAAAATTTCCCAATCAGTTTATGATGATTTAAATTGTATACCCTATAAAGAAACCGGAATAAAAGGATTTTTCAATCGTTTATTTCATCGGAAAAAAAAGTAATTTCTGAGTTTCGGGTTTTGCGTTTTGTGTTTCAGGTTTCAGGTTTGAAAAGTTTGAAAAGTTTGAAAGGTTTGAGGTTTGGTTAATTGGTTGACTGGTTAATTGGTTAATTGGGTTTGTGGAGTATGAAAATTCTCATTCTTTCATTTCCAAATTAAAACATTTTCAAATTCTTTCGTTCTTTCATTCTTCCATTTTCAAATCTTCAAATCTTCAAATTTCTTCATTCTTTCATTTTTCCATTCTTCCATTTTCAAATCTTCAAATCTTCAAATTTCAGCATTCTTCCATTCTTCCATTCTTTCATTCTTTCAATTTTAATTCAACGAACGATACTCATTCGGAGTATACCCCGTCTCCTTTTTAAACATTCTGGTAAAATGCTGCGGATATTTAAAGCCCAGTTCGTAAGCAATTTCACTGATTGACTTTTCGTGATCAAATATTTTTTCCTTAGCAATATTTATCAGTTTAAACTGTATATGTTCCAGAGCCGATTTACCTGTTTCCCGCTTCAATAAATCCCCCAGATAATTAGGAGAAATAAATAACTTTTCGGCACAATAGCTCACAGTAGGAGTTCCGTAAGCCACCAGCGGTTCCGAAGCAAAGTAATCGTCGAGTACTTTTTCGAATCGTGCTAATATATCGACGTTCACTTTATTACGGGTAATAAATTGTCGGTCGTAGAAACGCTTGCAATAATTCAAAAAAAGTTCGATATAGGTCACAATCAATATTTTACTATGCTTATCGATAGCATGTTCCAGTTCATAACTTATTTTCTCAAGACAATCATCTATAATGATTCTTTCTCTGGTCGAAAGATGTAACGCTTCATTTACCTCGTATGAGAAAAAAGTATATTCTTTTATATTACGACCTAAAGAAGTTCCATGTATCAGATCAGGATGAAATATTAATGCTTTTCCTACTCCTTTTCGTTTTTCGGTTTTATCTTCTATACCAAAGACTTGCCCGGGCGACATAAAAACCAATGTTCCCTCTTCGTAATCGTATGTACTGCAACCGTAAGTCATATTTCCACATTTGGAGTCTTTTAAAAATACTGCATAGACACCCAACTGAGCCCTGAAATAACAAAAAGGTTCTGCCTTTTCAAAATCTACAACACTTACGAGTGGGTGTAATGTCTCCACACCTACCAGTTTGTTGTATTCGGTAACTGTATTTATTCTGATAATTTCACTCATAATAAATAGTATATTTTTGTTTTCTAGTACAAAGATAATAAACTTATTACAGACATATTATTACATGGAACTACAATCAGTAATTATGGTTAGTAAACCAGTAATCCGGGTAATTTTATCAGGCTTTTATCATCTAATTTTGTATTCGAGATAATAACAATAAAAAAACAATCAATTTAAAGGAATAAACAATGAAAAACTTCAGTTATCACAATCCTACACGAATAGAGTTCGGAAAAGGGAAAGAAGAAAATATTGGTCAATATATTTCGGAATACGGCGTATCAAAAGTTTTAATCGTGTATGGTTCAGATCGTATTAAACAGACTGGTCTGTTTGACAAAGTTGTCAAATCACTTACCGACAATGGCATTAGTATTGAATCATTGGGTGGCGTGCAGAGCAACCCATTGCTAAGCAAGGTTTATGAAGGAATTGAATTAGCCAAAACAAAGGGAGTTGAAGCTGTTTTGGCAATTGGTGGTGGTTCGGTACTCGACACATCCAAATCCATTGCAGCCGGAGCTGTTTATGATGGTGATGTTTGGGATTTCTTTACCTACAAGGCAGTTGCCAACAAAGCATTGAAGATTTTTGATATTATGACCCTTGCAGCTACCGGAAGCGAGATGAATAATTTTGCAGTAGTAACCAAAGATGAAACCAAGGAAAAATTCAGCCTTACAGCTACATCGGTGGCTTTTCCAACAGTTTCAATTATCAACCCTGAACTACAAGCTACTGTTACCAATGAATATTTGGCCTATTCGGCTTCCGATATTTTTGCGCATAGTTTGGATATGTACCTTTCAGCTACTTATTTGCCTGAATACATGGCCGGATACGTTGAAAATATCCTAAAAACGGTTATGCGTACAACAGAAGTTCTGCTCAAAGATGCATCCAACTACGAAGTGCGTGCCGAATTTGCCTGGGCGGCTACACAAGCCTTGAATTTCACAACATTCTGTGGAGTGGAAAACAATCGTTACGATACACACTTTCTGGAACATACTCTTTCGGCAGAATACAATATTGCCCACGGAGCAGGATTGTCCATAATTATGCCTGCATGGATGAAATGGCAAAAAGAATTCTTGCCTGAACGGTTTGAACGGTTTGCAAAAAACATGTTCAATGTGGAAGGTGCTGATGCCGGAATCGAAGCATTGAAACAATGGTATTCAAAAATCGGGGCACCAGTTACGTTGAAAGAAGGTAATGTCCCCGAAGAAGATATTCCTATGTTGGTAGAAAAATTATCGGTTGTTGCCAAATTATGGGGAGCTGAAGCGTTATATACCAAAAAGATGATAACTACGGTGCTTGAAAACGCAAAGTAGTTTATCACAATGCATACCATACATATGATTTCCAAGGACTTTGAATGCATTGGCTTGTATCAATGAATTGATTCCGGAGAACAATTAACAATTAAAAGAGAAAATAAAATGAACGATTTCAAACAAATATTCCCATTGGGAGAGAAAAATGATGCTTACGCACAATATTTCACAGGTCAGAGTTATTTGGCAGTACTAACAAAGGACAATGTTACATCCTATAATGTGACTTTCGAGCCCGGTTGTCGCAACAACTGGCATATCCATCATAAAGGTGGTCAAATACTTTTTTGCATTGCAGGTAAAGGTTGGTACCAGGAAGAAGGAAAATCTGCACTATCACTACGCCCGGGCGATGTGGTAAACATTCCCGCTGAAGTAAAACATTGGCATGGAGCTGCAAAAGATAGCTGGTTTGCCCACATTGCCCTTAGTGTACCGGCTGAAGACGCAACTACAGAGTGGTTAAATCCTGTTACCAATGAAGAATACAACAAATTGTAATAGTTGGTGTTAATTCAGAGCTGAATATGGAAATTTTTGAAAGATTACAATCCGGGGAAGCAGTTCGGTTTAACGACCCTCAGTATCCGAAGATTTTTGAAATAGCTTCACGAACCATGAAGTTATCGACAGAACTTAATACTTTGGCCAATATTGAGAATATACGACAGCTGTTGAGCGAAATTTCAGGAGCGCAAATTGATGCAAGTACAACAGTCCTTGCACCGTTTCATATCAATTTAGGGATATTTACACGAATTGGTAAAAATGTTTTTATAAACCACGACTGTACGTTCCTTGATATTGGCGGAATAACCATTGAAGATGATGTGTTGATTGGACCAAAGGTAAGCCTGATAACCGAGAGCCATCCGCTTAATCCGTCCGGGCGGAAAGCGCTTATTGTGAAACCAGTGCTAATAAAACGAAATGCGTGGATTGGAGCTGGTGCAACAATATTGCCAGGCGTTACCGTGGGCGAAAATTCGGTGGTGGCAGCCGGAGCAGTGGTTAGCAAAGATGTGCCTGCCAATACGGTTGTTGCGGGTGTTCCTGCAAAGGTTATTAAAACCGTAAACGAATGAAACTATTAAAAATTTATCATTAAAACAATTATAATCATGAAAAAGATAATAATCCAGGCTGTAATAGCCATTCTTATAGTGGGTCAGGTACTTGCTCAAACAAAGCACAATACGAAATCTACAGAGATGGAACAAATAACGCCAAAAGTCTATACTACATTTAAGGTAAGCAATAATACTAAAATGTATAAGGTTACTTTTAAAAACCAATACAATATGAAAGTTGCAGGACATCTTTTTATGCCTGTGAACCTGGACCAGAACAAAATGCACGCAGCTATTATTGTTGGGCACCCAATGGGAGCTGTTAAAGAACAAAGTGCAAACGTGTATGCTTCAAACATGGCAGAGCGTGGTTTTGTAACCTTGTCACTTGACTTATCATTCTGGGGTGAGAGCGAGGGTCAGCCACGCAATATTGTTGCCCCCGACATTTATGCAGAAGATTTCAGTGCAGCAGTTGACTTTCTGGGTACGCGACCGTTTGTTGATAAGAACCGGATCGGTATAATTGGTGTTTGTGGAAGTGGTAGCTTTGTAATTAGTGCCGCAAAAATTGACCCACGAATGAAAGCAATTGCAACGGTTAGCATGTATGACATGGGTTCGGCCAATCGCAATGCGTTAAACCATTCGCTTACACTTGAACAGAGAAAAGCAATTATTGCCGAAGCCGCCGAACAACGATATGTAGAGTTTACAGGTGGCGAAACCAAATACACAAGCGGAACCGTACATCAGTTGGATGAAAACACCCACCCCATACAGCGTGAGTTTTTTAACTTCTACCGCACACCGCGTGGCGAGTATACCCCGAAAGGAGGATCGCCTGAACTTACAACGCACCCAACTCTAACCAGCAACGTTAAGTTTATGAATTTCTATCCGTTCGACGATATTGAAACGATTTCCCCTCGTCCCATGCTTTTCATCACGGGCGACCAGGCTCACTCGAAAGAGTTTAGCGAAGAAGCTTATAAACGTGCAGCCGAACCCAAAGAACTTTATTATATACCCGGAGCCGGACATGTGGATTTATATGATAAAGTAAACCTGATTCCCTTTGATAAGTTGGAAAACTTTTTCAATAAATACCTGAAATAGTTTTTATATTTGATTTTATTTTATCAATAAAAGTACTTTTAAGCGACAAATAATAATATTTAATACCAACATTAAAATGAAGTCCCTAGCTGCAATTATTTTTTCTGTCATTTCTGTATTCAGCTGTTTTGCAGCTTGTAATAACGGAAATACTGCAATTGTTGTTAATGAGGGTGGCACTGAAAACACAAGCAATGCTATGAGAATAACAATTGGAACCCACACTTTCGCTGCTACGCTTTATGATAATGCAACAGCTGCTGCATTCAAAACCCTGCTTCCAATGACTATCAGCATGAGCGAGTTGAACGGAAATGAGAAGTATTTTTATCTTCCAAACAGTTTACCCACCAATGTAATAAATCCCGGAACTATACAATCAGGCGATTTAATGATATACGGCTCTAATTATCTGGTTGTTTTCTATCAAACATTCTCAAGTTCCTACAGTTATACAAAGCTGGGGCGCATCGATAATCCGGCAGAACTTGCTGCTGCCGTAGGCAATGGAAGTGTGATGGTTAGTTTTGAGCTTGTTAACTCAACTACTGCAATAGAAGAATCAAATGCAGATAATGAATACAACTTCAAATTCGACCAACAAATGATTGAAGCTACTGAAGAATGTGACAAATTGATTTTGTATAACCTTCAGGGAAGCATCATCAGACAAGTCACAGGAAATCGTATGTACTTAACCAATCTTCATGCTGGCACTTACATGGTTAGAGTAGAAATTGGGAATATTTACTTTGTCAGAAAGATTATCTTATTCACTCCCACTCGTTTGTGACTGGTTCAGCGTTTCAGCATTTCGCGTTTCAGGTCAAATAAAACAACTTATAATTTCTTACCTGCCTGCCGCAGGCAAGTCAGTGTAAATCATTCTTCCATTTTTTCATTTTTTCATTCTTCCATTTTCAATCCCGATAGCTATCGGGACAAATTGTCTCATTTTCAAATTCTTCCATTCTTCCATTTTCAAATTGAAACAGCTATTGAGTGATCATTCAGAGCGGTTAAAGAAACATTTCCCCTGTTTTTAGTTTAATTTGAAATTTAAGCAAATAGAATAATAAAGAATTAAATAAAGTTCATATATTTGCATCACAACAAAATATAAAATTTTCGAAATCAAAATTGTCTTTGTCAAATTTATTTGCAATCCCTTTTATTGTGATTAGGGACCTGCTCACAGGTTCCGGTGTACTTTTTCATTATCAGAAATTATACCTTCTCATCAACTTTCAAGAGCAAAATCCGTTGTACATAAAGTTATCTTAAAATAAGTTGATGAAAAATTTCACAACTATGGTAACAATTCAATATTTCAGCTCCAAATTATGCAATAAAATCATTCAATGAATAAATACCCCATCCCCGAAAATGAAGAACTACGTTTAGCTGCATTAAACGATTATAATATTCTAGATACCATTAATGAAGAAGAATTCGACAGGTTAACTGAACTTGCTTCATTAATCTGTGGTGTACCCATCGCCCTGGTAAGTCTGATAGACAAGGATAGACAATGGTTTAAGTCGAAGGTTGGACTGGATGCCACGGAAACTCCAAGAGACATCTCATTTTGTCAATATGCAATTATGGGGAGCGATGCATTTGAAGTTGAAGATGCCACCATTGATCAACGTTTTAAGACCAACCCGCTCGTTACTGACCAGCCCAATATACGTTTTTATGCCGGATACCCGCTGACCGACCCCGATGGATATAATCTGGGAACACTTTGTGTAATTGACAGAAAACCAAAAAAACTGACAAAAGATCAACTGCTGGCATTGGAACTGCTGGCCAAAGAGGTAGTATCACAAATCGTTTCGAGAAAAAGAAACTTTGAACGTGAAAAACTTGAAAAGCTATTTCAATTGGCTGAAGATTTAATTTGTGTTGCTAATGCCGATGGTTATTTTATCAAGGTAAACCCTGCTTTTACAAACACGCTGGGCTGGACAGAAGATGAACTGTTAAGCACACCTTTTGTCAACTTTGTTCACCCGGATGATATCCCATCTTTAACGAATGAGGTTGAAAGACTTGCCGGGGGCGAAAATAGCATTAACTTTGAAGTAAGATACAAAAAAAAATCAGGTGGTTATATCAACTTAAGCTGGATCGCAAATTCGAATGAACAAACCGGGGAAACGTATGCTATTGCCAGGGATGTTACTGACGAGAAAAAAAGAAAAGAGGAGACTTTACGTTTAGTTGAATTCCAAAACTCAATATTAAATGGAACTGATTATTCAGTTATTGCTACTAATCAGGAGGGAATTATTACCTTATTCAACAAAGGAGCCGAAATAATGTTGGGTTACGAAGCCGCGGAACTTGTCGATAAAAAAAGCCCTGATTTATTCCATGATGCTAAGGATATAATAAAAAGGGCTGATGAGTTGACCCGGGAATTAAATAAACCGGTAGCCCCAAACTTTGATGTATTTACAACGAATGCGTCAATGGGTAAAGAAGATATTCATGAATGGACCTATATAACTAAGAACGGCAAAAAATTAACCGTCGAACTTTCCATTAATGCACTCAGAAACAGTAACAATGAAATTACAGGATTTTTGGGAGTAGCACACGATATCTCTAAGCTTAAAAAATCACTGAATGAAGTTTATCAACTCCGGAATGCACTTGACAAAACTTCGATACTTGCAATTACAGACCAAAATGGCATTATCAAATCTATAAATAATAAATTCTGTGAAATATCAAAGTATTCAGAATCAGAATTGATAGGAAAGGATCACAAGATATTAAACTCGGGAGAACACGCTAAAGAGTTTATTGCCAATTTGTGGGAAACAATCCAATCGGGCAAAATATGGCAGGGGGAAATTAAGAACAAAAATAAAAATGGCGATTATTACTGGGTGAATTCTTCTATTGTTCCATTTTTAGATGATTACGGCGAACCAATTGAATATATTGCTATAAGTAAAGATATTACACTCCGGAAAAACATTGAAGCGCAACTTGAGGCAGCCATTATAAAGGCTGAAATGGCCACAAAAGCCAAAGACATTTTCCTGGCAAACATGAGCCATGAGATACGGACCCCCCTGAATGCCATTGTTGGGTTTAACGATTTGCTAAAATCAACCGCACTGACTCCGGAGCAGGAAAAACATGTGAATATAGTTGCCACCGCTTCTCAAAATCTGATGATCATCATAAATGACATACTCGACATATCGAAATTAGAAAGTGGGTTCATTCATTTAGAAAAAAACAGAATCAGTATAAAATCTATTGCTGATTATGTGATTAAATTAGAAGCACCCAAAGCAAAATCAAAGGGTATTAAGCTTTTTTCAAGTCTTGATCATGAAACACCCGATTTTGTAATTGGTGACCAGACCAGAATTGTTCAGATATTAACAAACCTGATAAGTAATGCCATAAAATTCACAAATGAAGGATTTGTTGAATTAAAAATAATAGTATTGCGGCAGGATTCAGATTCCACCCGAATTAAGTTTTCGGTAACCGACACCGGAATTGGTATTGCCCAAGAAAAACAATCCGAAATTTTCGAACGGTTTACACAAGCTGAGGCCTCTACTACCCGGATTTTCGGAGGTACCGGCCTTGGACTTAACATAGCCAAAATGCTTGTAGAAAAGCACAATGGAAAAATTTATTTATCAAGTAAACCGGGCGAAGGTTCTGTTTTCACTTTTGAAATCGATTTCGAAATCAGTACGAAAAGTGAACCGGATGGTTCTGAAAACTCTAAGGTACAGAAATCTGACACAAGTTTGTCGAATATCCGTATCCTGGTGGCTGAAGATAATGAGTTTAATCAGATATTAGCCAAAACCTATTTACAGCAGAAAGATGCAATAGTTGACATTGCCGAAGATGGTCTGGTTGCAATAGAAAAATTAAAATATAACCAATACGATCTTGTGCTTATGGATTTGCAAATGCCCAATATGGATGGCTATGAAGCAACCAGAATAATCCGGACTGAATTGAAAATGGATATTCCTGTTATAGCCTGTTCGGCACATTCCAATACCGGCGAAAAAGATTCCTGTATTGAAAAAGGAATGAATGATTTTATCTCAAAACCATACATTAAAAAAGATTTTCTCAACACAATAAAATACTGGATCCAACAAAAGACTAACAATCAGGCACTCCAAGCAGTTGAACAGGATAAAACACAATCAGACGAGATTGTTTCCCTGGAGAATCTGAAAGAATTATCGGGAGGCGATCGAAGTTTTGAAAAGGAAATGATTGCTTTATTTCTGAAACAATCAAATGAATTGCTTCAGAACATTGAACTTTGGATGGCAACCGGCAATTTCGAATCTGTTCAATTCGCGGCACACAAATTAAAATCATCGTTCGGGATTATTGGTGCTAACACTCAATCTCTTGAAAAACTCGAAGCACTGGTTTCGGGGCCCGACAATACGAACAAATTCATCACAGAGTTAACTGAACTGAGCAAACAATTGGAACAAATTAACTCCTATTTAAATAATAACTTAAACCAATTAGAATTATGAATTTAGTATTAATAGAAGATGACGACATGTTGCGCAAGTCACTTTCCTTTTTTCTGACTTCAAACAAGTATGATGTCGTTGAATTTGATAACGGACTGGATGCGATTGAATATATCCGGTCCAACGAATCGACAATAGACATTGTGATTACTGATTTAAATTTGCCTTTTGCAGGAGGGAAAGAGATTGTACATACTACCCGGCAGTTGAAAAACAAATCGATTATAATCATTGTATTAACTTCCTTTGGATTGGAATCGAATGAACTTGAATTATTTGACTTGGGTGCTGACGAATTTATGTCTAAACCTTTTAGTCCGGCTGTTTTATTAAAAAGAATCGAAAAACTCACTGCAAATTCATGAAAAAATCCAGGTCCTTTTTCATGTCAGGTATATTCCTGATGTTGATTTTCATATCAGTTAATGGGCATAGTCAAACCGAAAATTCCGATTCCCTTTTTCAGATAGTGCAACAGCATGCACGAAATGAAAATTACGATGGCGCAATAGAAGAAATAAAATATCTGATCGGTAAATATCCTCAAAACAGTGATTATCAAACCTATTTAAGCCGGTTGTATTATTGGAAAAAAGATGTTGCATCTGCACTGAAAATCATTTCGCCCTTATTGTTGTCGAACCCTAAAAACGAAGAGATTCTGGCATTGTCTGTCAGTTTAGAGCTGGCGAATGAAAACTATGATGAAGTTATTAAACAAAGTGATACCGGAATTCAGGAGTTCCCCGATCGTGCCGGTTTCTATCTGATCAAAAAGAGCATAGCCCTGGGAATAACAAATCAGGATAAACAGGCATTGACTGCATTGAAGTCGATATCAAAAGATTCAGATTTTTACAAAGATGCTCAGGAAATAAAAACACAAATCCTTAAAAAGCAAAAAAACACTATTTCAGTCGGATATTTAAACACTTCATTTGGCAACGCCGGTCTGGCCCCCTGGCAACTGATGCATATCGAATATATGCGTAAAACAACCGGAATTGCTTATGTAGGGCGGCTTAATTACGGTTATGTTTATGGCAAATCATCGGTACAGGCTGAGATGGATGCTTACCCTAAAATCGGAAAAAAAAGTTATTTATATCTGAACGCAGGCATTTCGGATGGAAATAGTACGTTTCCTTTGTTTCGGTTCGGTGCTGAGATTTATAAAGATTTCAGTATTTACAATACATCATTGGGACTACGATATTTACATTTTAAGACAGATAAAGTTGCATTGGTCACTGGGCATTTTGCGGTAAACTTTAACAGTTTTCAAATTGCATACCGGCCTTATTTAGGACTAAAAGGAAATGAATGGCTACCCTCTCATATCTTAAGCTTCCAAAAATCGTTCGAAAACCACGAATCCTATATCCAGCTTAACATGCAATATGGCGTGCTGCCCTATTTTTTCATAATCAGTGATGAGTTTCAGCGTGTCAGTTCCTATAGGTTAGGTGTATCAGGTAAATTCAGAATAATGGATAATCTGTTCATCCAACCATTGGTCATGCAAGAATGGGAAGAGTATTTTCCCGGCAAATTCAGGAATCGATTAAATGTTCAACTAGTTTTAAGCAAACGATTTTAACATGTTATTACTTAACTCTTTTTTTCAATTTCAAAACTCAAACCTGGAAAAAGGCATCCTCTTTTTCATAGTTGTATTTTTGACGATAACTTTAATGCTTATCCTGAGTTTGTTTTTTATACGTGCAAAACGAATCCGAAGGATCAGGTTTAAGAATCTTATGCAGGCCAAAGTGGATCATATGCTGTTTCAGTTTTTATTTACCAGCCTGAACTATGAAGAGCTTCTTAGGAATTCGGATTTTGCTTTATATCAGAAACATTTGCTTTTTCAAAAAATAACTGTAAAAGCAATTATTTCTTTACGTAACAACTATACCGGAGAGTACAGATTAAAATTGAACGAATTATATGTAGAATCCGGTCTTGTGGAGTATTCAATGAAGAAGCTCAATTCTAAAAAATGGTCGGACAATGTTGAAGGAATTCGGGATTTATCGAACATGAATGTTCAAAAAGCATATTCTAAAATTGAACAATTTCTTAACCATAAAAACAATATGGTTCGAACTGAGGCGATACTGGGAATGATCAGACTGAAAGGAATAGGTGAATTAAACAGCATCGCAAACTCAGATATTTATTTAGATGATTGGACACAAAGCAATATTCTCTACATTTTACAAGAAAATAAAATTGAACTTCCTTCAGATTTAGTGGATCTTTTGAATAGTAAGAACTTATCTGTCGTTCTTCTGGTAATCAGAGCTATAAAATATTTTAATTCCAAAGAGCATATCAAATCGCTAAGTGATTATGCAGATAGCACTTCGGATAAAAAAATCACAACCGAATTGGTTCAAACATTGAAAAAATTGAATGAATCTAACAACCAGGCACTATGACAGGAATAAAATCATTGGATATTGCTATTCTCATCTTTAATTACTTTGTGCTGTTTTTCGCCATTTCTGTTATGCTATCATATATCATTCTGGCTATAATTTCGGCTACTTCACTGAAATCCTATCTACGAAGAAATAAATATGTTAACTACGATGTACTTCTGACAGCAGAAAACACCCCACATATTTCGTTAATCGCCCCGGCTTATAATGAAGGTCTGACGATTCGGGAAAATGTTCAATCCTTATTAGCCATTAAATACAACAATTTCGACGTGATCGTGGTGAATGATGGAAGTAAAGACGAATCTGTTGCCATATTAATCAGTGCTTTTGATTTAGTAAAATCGGAACTGGATTACCACGCTCAAATTCCGACAAAAGATGTAAAAGCCATTTACACATCGACCAATCCGACTTTTTCAAAACTAAAAGTTGTAGACAAATATAACGGTGGGAAGGCGGATGCATTAAACACGGGCATTAATATATCAAAAAATCCTTATATTGTCTGTATCGATGTGGATTGTATCATGGATAAAGATGCCCTGTTGAAACTTGCCAAACCTTTTATGGAACAAAGTAATAAACGAATTATAGCTACAGGTGGTGTAATACGCATTGCGAATAATTGTGTAATAAAAGCAGGTAAACTGGTCGATGTGAAGGCTCCGGATAACTTTCTGGCAAAAGTGCAGGTCATTGAATACCTGCGGGCATTTATTTTAGGCAGAATGGCCTGGGCTAAAATGGATGGATTATTAATTATAAGTGGAGCATTCGGAATGTTTGATCGCGAAATAGTGGTAAATGCCGGGGGCTATAATCCCAAAACAGTTGGTGAAGATATGGAGTTGATAGTACGAATGAGACGTTTTATGATCGAACAAAAACAACCCTACGCCGTGCAATATATTCCCGATCCTCTTTGCTGGACCGAAGTACCTGAGACTTACTCAATTTTAAGGAATCAGAGAAGCAGATGGACCCGGGGAACAGCAGAGACGCTTTGGATGCACAGAAAGATGTTGTTTAATCCAAAATATAAAATCTTGGGTTTCATAAGTTTTCCATATTGGTTGATTTATGAATATTTAGCTCCAATCATTGAATTGACTGGGTTATTGATTACGATATTATTTGTATTTTTAGGAATTATAAACTGGACGTACTTTATATTATTCTTTTTACTGGTTTATTCATTTGCACTTATGTTCTCGATGCTTGCACTGTTTGCAGAAGAATCAACCTATAGGCGTTACAAAACATTAAAAGATTTGGGAAAGTTTTGTATTGCAGCTTTGATAGAACCTTTCATTTTTCATCCATTTACGGTATATGCTGCTATTCGTGGCAATTGGCAGATAATAAAAGGCACCAAAGGTTGGGGAGAGATGAAAAGAACCGGTTTTAATCAACCGCCAACGAACGTAAAATAAATGATCTTATTTTTTATATGAATGTTTATTATCTCAATACAAATGGGAGAAATTACCATTTTCAATTTCAGGTTCAGAAGACAAAAACCAACTCAGGTTCAGGTTTATCAAAGCGTAAGCCCGACCTGAAAATATAAGCAGTTACAAACTGTACAGATTATAAGCACAAGTTACGCTTCGCTAAACTTGCGCTAAACTGAGTTAAACAGAGAGGTTTTGTAATGTTTATGGCGTGATGTTACCAATCTTACAAAAAACAAGAAATTTCATAAAATGTTCCCATATTGGGAATTTATAATTATCTTTGCATCATAATTCTGGTATATGGAGAGAATATTTGCAAAAAGCACCTTGAGAAACTTTTGGGAAACACATCCAGATTCCGAACAATACCTAAAGACCTGGTATGATACTGCTATGAGTTCAAATTGGAACACACCAAATGAAGTTAAACAGACCTATATTAATGCAAGTATTCTGAAAGACAGTAGAATTGTTTTTAACATAAAAGGCAATTCATATAGACTGGTCGCAAAATTTAACTTTGAGAAGCAATGGATTTTTATACGTTTCATTGGAACTCATGTTGAATATGATAAGATTGATGCAAATACAATTTAAAGTTACAAGACATGGAAATAAAACCAATAAAAACAGCATCTGACTATACCCAAACATTGAAAAGGCTTGAAACCATTTTTAGTGCAGAAATTGGAACGATAGAAAGCGATGAAGCAGACTTACTTGGTCTGTTGATAGACGAATATGAAAAAAAACATTATCCAATAGAAGCTCCGGATCCAATTGAAGCGATTAAAATAAGAATGGAAGAAATGCAGCTTAAACAGATTGATCTTGTAAATGAAATTGGAGGAAAGAGTCGGGTTTCGGAAATATTAAACCGAAAAAGAAAACTTACCGTTGAAATGATTCGAAAATTAACTGCCAGATTAAACCTTTCACCAGAATTATTAATCAATGACTATCAATTGACAAAATAAAGTCCGGTTGGCAAAATCATAGACAGGTCAGGGGTATAAATTGTCAATTTTTGATCTATCCACAGTGCAGAATTTATTGACCAGAAATAATAAAGTTACTCCATTCGACCTTAAAAAAATCATTTAGACCTGAATGAAGATCAATTCAAGTTCTAATAAGTGTTTGTGTACTGGTTTTTTCATAGAAACGCTTAAAGAAGGTCGCACGCTTTGAGGTTTGACCACATAATCAATTCCCAACTCCCGTAATTTTGCCCTGTTTTGAAAAATCGAGGTTGAATACGATGCGGATGCGGTCTTTAAACGATCCGGTGATGGATTGAATATTATTGGTAACCAATACAGGAAAATAAACCTCCAACAGATTCCAGAGACCAACTTTGAATCCGGCTTCAGCAAAAAGCGGGGAATTATAACCGGTATTCAGACCATGATCGTTTAACAACAGGTTGACAAAGGGTTTTATTCCAATACTGCCGGCTTTCCCGGGCAAATTACTGGATAAGGAAAGCGAAACCAACCAGTTGCTATACCCGAGTTTGTCGTTTACCGGCGATACCAGACCACCTTCAGCAAGGCTCATTTGTCGGGACAATAAGGTTGTCGGGTAAATACCGAACCGATCGGGATAAGTGCCTTCGTACAGGTATTGTTCGCGACCACTTCGGCCACCCGGGGCAAGTGCATAATAAGCATGGGATGTATTTTTCAGCACTGTGCCCGCGAAAAGCCGAATCTCCAGCCCGTTGTCTCTCCCGTTATAGCTCTGTTTGTAATTAAAATCAACAGCTGCCTTTTGAAAAGCTTTTCCCGATTCGAAAGAAACCAACAGGTCAAATGGATTCACTAAACTTGTTTTTTGCAAATTATAGCCAAGCTGCATATACGCATTCATGCCGGCTGGCTCAACATTTAAAATCTGAGAAAGATCGGAAGCCACCATAAAACGTCCGTAAACTTTTTGCCGGAAAGGGTTGGTGATTTTGTTAGTTCTGAAATTAATATCCACACCCGTCATTAGTTTTTGATAGCTTTTATCGCCCGGAGCCCCGAATTGCGTTCCTTCGAGCGTAAGCTTTGCCAAACGTACTATATTATTGAAAGGCGTAATATTGTACGATACCTTTCCATAACCCGCCAAAGATGAATTGCTAAAAGAATAAAAAGGCATAACAAAATACTGAACCGGCTTGGGTATAATGAAACCGTTATGCAGAGCCACACCAACCATAAAACCATTTTCATAGTTCCAGTTGACAGCCGGTATATACATCAACGGATGTTTTTCGGGATCTTCAATACTAAACAAAAGTTGGGGTTGCACAGGATCGGCCTTCGGAAAAATGCCGGTTGTCCGTATATTGTTGTTGAGTCTGTACAGTTCGGGCATGATATGATCCGGATCAATTTTGAAATCAGTAAAATCACCCGGTGGCGTATCTATCCATTTTTGCCCGGTAAATCCGTCGACCCACTTTTCGTAGCATACCGAGTCGGCACACATACCTGCAATAAGCACCGGAGAATTCAGTTCACCATCATTCTCAACGAGCAGTTTTTGGTTTTCATAACGAACTATTTTATAATCGAGCCGCTTGGTGGTTCCAATCAGGTCATCAAAAAACCAACTTAAGTCTTTATCGGTGTGCGAGGCAAATACCGCTCGAAGATCTTCGGGTTGCGGATGTTTGTATTTCCACTGGCGATAATAATCATGAACGATAGCATCGTACAGGGAATCACCAAGATATGATCTCAGGTAAATAAAACTGATGGTTGCTTTGTTATAAATAATCAGGCTATAATTCATCGTGTTGTAGTCCGTCGAAGCCAGGTTTATTGGCTGTTCCTGGTTGATGCGCGCCGTAAGCAGCCATTCGAGTTCCAGCAAGCGTTGCGCCGGTATATCCTGCAAGTGAAAGAAATTGGCCTGTTTTTGTTTCTTAAAAAAGCTCTCCCAGAGTTTTTTTTCGGGATACCTGTTGTTCAGATATCTTACTTCATACGAATTTGTAATTCCTTCGTCCATAAAAGGGAAGCGGCGTTCGTTGGAGCCAAGGGCACCGTAAAACCAGCTGTGACAGGCTTCGTGAGCAATGACTTTATCCAGGTTAAAAGCATCTTTTGTCTGTCCGACAACCGTTAAACCGGGGTATTCCATACCCAAACCGGCACTTAAGGCGCTTTGAACCACTGTAAAAGTTGCATAGGGATAATCGCCGATCATCTTCGAAAATTCTAAGATAGCATGATTCGAATATTTCAAAGCATTTCTCCACATCCTCGATTGCCGGTTTGTACACATCACCCAGGTTGTCACAGTTCTGCCCGACTCCGGAAGCGTTACCTTACCTTTCATCACATTAAACTCCTTATCGGCGAACCATGCAAAATCATGCAGGTTGGTTCCTGTATAATGCAGGGTCTTTGTTCGTTCGGCTGACTTGATATGTTTCACTTTACCGAGCATGGTGATACTTTTCCAGGTGGTGTCCGCAGCAAGTGAATCAAGCATTTCCAGTTCGCTTTTGGTTTGCAGATTGCCGGTTGCACCCACCACATAATTTTCGGGCAGCGTAATGCTTACATCGAAGCTCCCGAATTCGGAATAAAACTCACCCTGATCGAGATAGGGCATTTGATGCCAGCCGGTTTTATCATAGACAGCCGGTTTGGGATACCATTGTGATATTTGATAAGACTGGTCGATATGACCCAGTCGGGAAGTGACTCCTTTGGGTAGTTTGACATGGAAAGGAGTAGATACTGTCAGCGATTGACCGGGATAAAGCGGTTCATTCAACATGATTTTGCAGATATCCGGTTGGTTTGGCAGCAAGTCCCAGCGAACGGACTGATTGTTGACCTTAAAATCCAATGAATCGATATAACCCCGCAGTTCGGGGTCATTAAACAAACGTTCTTTTCCTTTTACAATGAATTTTTGTTTCCCCAGATCGGTTTTATTGTCGGAATAGGCATTGGGCCACAGGTGAAAATACAGGAATCGAAGGGTATCGGGGGAATTGTTGATATATTCCATTTTCCCGAAAGCTGATAATTCGTGTTTTTTATCATTCAGCGAAACATCAATTTTATAATTTACCTCCTGCTGAAAATAAGACAGTGAAGAAGCTTCCGGGGTAACACCGAAGAAGAGAATAATAACCAGCAGCAAATGTTTCATCTGTAATGTATAGTCGATCATGGTTTTGTTATTGGTTAATTCGTTGATTGGTTGATTCGTTCCACGTTTGAAAGGTTTGAAAAGTTTCGTGTTCCGCGTTCCGTGTTTGATGTTTGGTTGATTGGTTGATTGGTTGATTGGTTAATTGGTTAATTGGGATTCTAAAAAAGTCATTCTTCCATTCTTTCATTCTTCCATTTTCAAATTGACACATTTTCAAATCTTTCCATTCTTCCATTCTTTCATTTTCAAATTGGCACATTTTCAAATTTTCTCATTCTTTCATTTTCAAATTTTCAAATTGACACATTTTCAAATCTGGTTCTTACTCCATACTCAGAACCCCTACGAATTAACCCAAAAAATAGAGTTCCGTATAATACAGAACTCTATTTTCATGAATAATGTTTAAAATTATTCGGGATATATTTTTAAAGTAAAATGATCAACACAATGATCAAAATCAAAAGGGTACTACCACCAATATAAATATATGGGTCGCTACTCTTCATTGTTTCTTTAATGTCTTTCAATTCGCTTTTCAATTCGCTTTTTTCGGTTGCAGTCATTTCTGATTTGTCCATTTCGCGAATTTCTTCTACACGTGCTGTCAAAGCAGTTACCTCTTCCTGAGTTAATTTGCTGTCCATTTCTGTTGTAGTTGCTGCGCTTTTCGAAGCAGTGTTAGCTGCAAATACGGGAGATACACTTAATGATATGAACATTAAAAGTGCCAATAAATTAATTTTTTTCATTTTGTTGTTTTTGTTAAATTGATTAGATAATTGAACGATGTAAAAGTAGTTGGTTTAACAATGCGAGTTGTTACACAATTTTGGAAATGAGTTACATAATTCACAGATAGCTGATAGTAGGTAGTAAGGAGTAAGAAGCAGGAACCAAGAGCCAAGAACCAGGAATCAAGACAAAAGACATGATTTCAGGAACCCAGAAGTCAGAACTCAAATCTCAGAATCAAGAATCAAGAACCAGGAACCAGGACAAAAGACATGATTTCAGGAATCACCAATCTCAGAACTTCAAATTCAAAATCCGGTACTCAGAACTCGTAACTCAGAACTCAGAACTCAAAAACCACTCTTAACCTAAAGGGGCTTGGGGTAGCATTCTTTCTATAGCGCCACATGTTTCTTCAGTTTAAACAGCTTGTATATCTCGAACCAAATAATGGTTGATAATCCCGCCAGACTACAAATCAGCACATCAATCAGACTAAGCTTGTGGAACTGAAATAAATCCAGAAAAAACGGAACATTGAGAATAAGCGCCAGAAAGAAAATGGCACCTCCTACAACCCATAAAACGGCCCGGTTGGGTGTGGCAATAATTTTGAATATATTATCGGTCCACGACCGGTTGGTCAATATAACGGCTATATTTGCTACAATCAGGGTAGTAAATGCCATGGTCCGTACTTCATCGGCCTCGTAAGCAAAGTACAAACCGGCAAAGTAAACCGCCAGGGAAATTAGCAGGATACCAACTCCCTGTAAACAACTGAAGAGGATTTTATTGGCTCCAAAAAAAGGGTCATTTATACCTTTTGGCGGCCGGCTCATGACGTTTGACTCTTCTTTTTCAGCTTCAAATATGATGGAACAGGCCGGATCGATAATTAATTCGAGAAAAACAATATGTACCGGCCAAAGGATAATTGGAAAATTGCCCACCAGAATTGGTAATAACGATAATCCGGCTATGGGTACATGGATGGCAAAGATATATCCAAATGACTTTTGAAGGTTATCAAATATACGTCTCCCCATCCGTATGGCTCCCACAATGGATGAAAAATTATCGTCCATAAGTACCAGCGAAGAAGCTTCGCGCGCCACATCTGTTCCCTTCTGCCCCATGGCAATGCCAATATTGGCGGCTTTAAGGGCAGGAGCATCATTCACTCCGTCGCCGGTCATGGCCACAATTTCACCATTCCGTTTTAATGCTTCTACTATTTTGAGTTTTTGTTCGGGAACTACACGGGCAAAAACATTGATTCCTGTAATTTTTTCGCACAATTCATCTTCCGACATGGCCTGCAATTCAGCACCGGTCATGCATTTATCAGGATTTTCGAGACCTATTTCCATGGCTATATGCTGTGCAGTGACAGGATAATCGCCTGTAATCATAATCACCCGGATACCTGCGCTATAGCAATCTGTCACAGCTTGTTTTACATTTTTACGAATCGGATCGGACAACCCAATCAGGCCTATAAATTCAAATTTAAAATCGTGCTGAATTTCAGGTAAACCCGTGGAATTAATTTTTGCTTTTGCTACACCCAAAACCCGCAAACCATCAGCAGCCAGTGCTTCAACAGCCTCCGAAAGCCGGGTTATTTCTTTTTTATCCAAATGACACAAATCAAAAATTGCTTCGGGAGCACCTTTTGTGGCAATAATTTTCTCTTTTGTTTCTTTTGATGAAAAAACGCGCGACATGGCCAGTAATTCTTTCGAAAGCGCATATTCCCTGATCATATCCCAGTTTTTGTGGATATGGTCGGTTCCTTTCAGTTCCAGTTTTCCCATGCCGGTAATGGCTTTTTCCATGGGATCAAACGGATTGGTTTGGCTGGAAAGAATCCCAAACTCCATAATTTCATGAAATTCAGGGCTCAACTCTTCCGGCTTTTCTATTGTATAAAAATCTTTCCCGTTATACAACTTCGTCACTGTCATTTTATTTTCGGTCAATGTTCCGGTTTTATCGGTACAAAGCACGGTTGCCGAACCAAGCGTTTCAATGGCCGTAGGATTACGGGTCAACACTTTCTTTTTCGACATGCGCCAGGCACCAAGTGCCATAAACACTGTGAGTATCACCGGAAATTCTTCGGGTAACACGGCCATTGCCAGCGTTATGCCTGCTAAAAATCCATTAATCAGGTTTCCACGGGTAAGGGTATAACCAACGATAACCAGAACACAAAGTAAAATAGCAATAATTGTCAATTTTTTCACCAATGAACCCATTTCCTTTTTAAGCCGGGTAGGTTCATCTTTTAAGCCTTCCAATGCTTTACCAATTTTACCAATTTCGGTATTCACACCAATGCTTGTAACCCTTGCGATGCCGTTTCCCTGAACAATCATGGAACCTGAGTAAACAAAAGGCAAATCGTCCCCGCCGGGTTGTGTGATTTTTTGAACTTCATCCCAATCGCTTTTTCTGACGGAAACCGGTTCACCCGTAAGTAATGATTCATCAGCAAGTAAATTAACCGATTGCAGAACAGTTGCATCTGCCGGAACCCTGTCACCTTCCTGCAAAATTATCAAATCTTCAGTTACGACTTCCACCCCACCAATCCGTTTTTCAACACCGTCGCGAATAACCAATGCCCGGGGACTTGCCATGTCTTTCAGGGCATCAAGTGCTTTCTCGGTTTTCTTTTGCTGAAAAAATTCAATTCCCATGATAACGAAAACAAAACTCAACAACATCAAACCTTCCTGCAATTCCCCCAAAACCAGATACAAACTACCGCATGCAACCAACAGAATAAACATGGGTTCCTTGATAACTCCAAGTGCAATAGATAAAAAGTTTTTTGGCTTTGATGACGGAAGACTGTTCAACCCTTCTGATTTCAACTTTTGGTTTACCTGTGAAGTGGTTAATCCTTTGAATTTATCCGAATTAATCGTAGTAGTTTGTTTTTCTTGTTTCATAACATGATTGTTTGAAAAGACCAAAACCCCGTATGGAGCTAATTGAGTGAAATCCGGAAGTGATTTGGGTATGTTTTTTTTTCAGAATATGACTTTATGTCCTAAAATATATTACGTCTCGCCATGGCGGGATCCAAACAGAAACAAACTTTTTTAGTAATAATTTCTATACTGTTAGTTCTTGTAAATTTTATCTATAAGTCGCAAATTATAAAGAATATATATCAGGTAAATTTAATATCATTGTCCGCTAAAGTTTTGCCTTTGCGTGATTTTATCCTGAATTATAGTTTCTGATTCTTGGTTCCTACATCCTGAATCTTGTTTCATTCTTTTATTCTTTCATTTTCAAATGGTAATGAAGTGGACATCCCGTTTTGGGCGGGATTGGCACATTTTCAAATTGTCAAATTCTTTCATTCTTTCATTTTCAAATTGGCACATTCTTTCATTCTTGCTTATTACTTCTTGCGTCTTGGTTCCTGGATCTTGCTTCCTGATTCCCGGTTCTTGGCTCCCGGTTCTTCAACAGGAATTAACGGGACTTCTTTTACAGCAATTTCGTTAGGTTGCACTTTCCCCGGGAACAGATTTGCATAAGCATGTGTAAACTCGGCTCCAAACAAAACAATGATGGAAGTATAGTTTACCCAAAGCATAATTAATATGATAGAACCTGCTGTACCGTATCCGATTGCGGGATTTGCTTTCCCAAAATATAAACCAAGGGCAAATTTTCCAACTTCAAAAAGAAAGGCTGTCACGAACGATCCAACCCAGACATGCCTCCATTTTATTTTAGCATCGGGTAAAAACTTGAACATTAATGCAAACAATACAGCCAGAATTGATAAAGACAGCATAAAATTAATCCCTTGTATAATGATCATAAATGAATCGGAAAAATGTGCCGTCAGCCAGGTGCTAAAAGCTGAAATTAAAGCCGATATAACAAGCGATACGATCAACAAGAATGCAATGGAAACAACCAAACCGAAAGAAAACAAACGCACCTTGATAACTTTCCAGATACCCGATTTAGTGGTATCCAGCTTGACTTCCCAAACAGCATTTAACGCCGTCTGAAATTCGGCAAATACACCGGTTGCTCCTACCAGAATGGTAATGATCCCTATGATAGTAGCCAATAAGGAATTTCGCAGGCGGCTGGCTGAAATAATCATATCCTGTATCTGTTTGGCAGTATCGGCTCCCATGGTGGAAGTAAATTGTGAAGCCACCTGATTATTCACGGCTTCGTGTCCAAAGAAATATCCGGCAAGTGTCATAATCACCACCAGTAATCCCGGTAATGAAAAGATGGCATAATAAGCTATTATCGAACTCTCACGAAACGGGTCCTTATCAATCCAGCTTTTAAAAGCGGTTTTTAAAATTGAGAATATGTTCTTTAAACGATTGATCATTTGTAATTTTAATTGTGCTTTACTCGGTTGGTGCATATATCTTTTATAAATGTGTACTACAATGTATTATATTTCAATCTATTCCGCTGCAAATTAAATCAATTCAGAATTAAACTTCTTCGTTTCTTCCGGGAATAAACTGTGACTGCTTGCTCAAAAATTATTATCGGTCAGAATTGAATCCATTACATCGATTAAACTTATCATATTTGTATTTTTTTTAATAAAAGCTGATTCCATGTCGATTATTTACCATCCAAATGAAAATAACTTTGACGATACAAAATTATAAATATTCAGCACAGTGATTGTTGTATAATTTTTATTAAAAGTTACATCATTCACACATCTTCCTATTTTAGGTTTTTTGAAGAACTACTGTTTTTTATAGCGTATCCCATGTACATAACTTGAGTGCTCCTGCTCTCAACCATTCTGAATTTTTCACCAAATTCTTCGTATGTAAGTTCTCCATTTGCTCTTTTGCGGAGGTAACCAAGCATTTTAAGATAGGAGATGTTTGGTTTTGCTCCGCGGTGTTCTTTCCAATCTAATTGGTTTTTGAGGAGTAATGATTTTATTTCAGCGGGTTTGATAAACATTTCCCAAACATGAAGGTTAGGCGGCATAATAGCCCATATTTTCCACTCCTGCAATACTTTGATAGCAGCTAATTTACTGAATAATGTACGATTGAACGTGTCGTAAATAAAAATTCCGCCGTTTTTCAAAACACGTGAAATCTCAGAAATTACTTTTGGTAAGTCACGAACATGTTCGAGCACATCGCAACAAAAAACTACATCGAAGGAATTATTTAGAAATGGCAAGTTCTCACCGGTTCCTTTCTCATATTTTATCTTCAGGTTGTTTTCCTGTGCATGTTTTATCGCGATATTCAATGATTGCTCTGATGGGTCGATTCCGGTAGTAATAAACCCCATTTTCGCTATCTCTTCGGTTAATATTCCTCCCCCACAACCAACTTCAAGTGCACTTATTTCTTCAGAATTTATTTCAAGTCGTTCCAATATATTTTTTGCATAATTTACACGGAAAGGATTAATTAATGTTCTTATAAGATTAAGTGAAAAGTCTGATTGCCACCATTTTTCTCCTTCTAAATTATAAATATCATTGTCTATTAAACTGTATATTTCTTCAGGAACTTTCTGCATTTTGCTCTGTTTTCGAATGTAATTTATTTGTGTGTGATAAGTGAAAACCTGTTTGTTATTCGGCTTTTCCTATTATTCGTACCGGTTCGTAGTTCATAAATACCTCTTTTTACCCATCCAATTCCCAGAGCCAATTCAATCCTTTTTAAAAGTACCAGTAAACGCCAAACAGGTTGACGTGAATGAAATGCTTTTAATAAAAAATTGCCAATTATAAGCATCCACCCGGGAATTATATGTTCCTTTTCATAAAAATAAAAGTTGGGGAATCGAAATGAGTAGCGTTTTGCGATTGTGTGAATATCGGCCAAACCTATTTTCTCAGGTTCAATTTTTACCGGACGCAAAAAATTGTCACTTGTACAATGGATATCATGTTTCCTAATCTCTTCGGCAAGGGGAGACCCGTTGTAAACACGAACACCAGTAGATACAAAAACCAAATCCCATTTTGATGCAAGTCTGCCCATCATATTCAGGGTTTCAAGAACAGTTTCCTGTGTTTCAGCAAGTGCGCCAAGCATAATGAACCAGGTCACGGGGATCTTCTTCTTCTTTAGAAGATTTGCGGTGCTGATAACATCCGAACATTTAAAATCTTTGGAGAGACTCTCAAGTATTGAATCACAAGCCGACTCAGCACCTATATCCACTTCATTAAAACCAGCAGTTTTCATCAGATCCAGAAGCTCTTCGTCCACAGCCGCAGGAGAAAGCCCCATTGTATGCAGTTTGACGTCAAGATTTTTACTGATGACTTCCCTCAAAACCTCTTTCGCATGAGCGAGTGGAATATTAAAAATGCTATCAGCAAATTCAACGTGATTGATGCCTGTTTCGTTCACAAGAATTTCAATTTCATCGGCTACACACCTTGGATTTATTAAGCGATATTGCTTTCCTTCAATATTATTGTACGTGCAATAAGAGCACCTTAATGCGCAGCCCCGCTTGGTCTGTATCTGGACAGGAGACCCAAAGCGGCGATAACGGTCAAGGTCCAGATAACGGAGTAGTTTAGGAAAAGGCAGCGAATCTAATTCCTGCACACGGAAAGGCTCATTGTCCTGAATAATTGTCGTATTCCTGCGAATAATTAAGCCTTTTAATCCTTCCAAAGGCTGCCGGTTTTCAATGCGATTAACAAATTCAAGCATTACAGCTTCACCATCGCCACGTATCGCATATTCAAGGTCAAAATATTCAAGCATCTCTCTGCCGCTGATACCAACCGATGGACCACCAATGACAATCGGTCCTGAAAATTCTTTTTTGCAATTATCAACAACGTCATTTTTAACATCTTCCAGCAGAAAATGAACATTATACCCTCCTGTATCATCGATGTTTCTGATGCTGATGCCGATGACATCAGGAGTAAAATTCTGAACTGCCTTCTTTAAATCATGAGCACAATTAACAGAAAAACACAAATCGAGAAAACAAACATTATGACGTTGATTAGTTTCCAGAATTGTTGCTATGTAACATAGCCCGAAAGGAATTACCGGCCAGGGATGCTTGAATCTATTGGAATTTATGAGTAAAACCTTAGCCATAGCTCATGATTTAACTATTCAAATATTGATGCTCCCCAGTTAACTTTGATAGCATATTCCATGCAGGTTTTAAAGATATCATAAGTAAACTCAGGAGGATGATGATTATCGGTTATCAGGATTGCATTCGTCCTGTCGAATTCCCGGTTATCAGACAAATAAGGCCGGTAAGGTTCAACAAAACGATCGAACAGTTCTTCAGCCGGATTTCTTAATAAATCGTTGGGCATCGGACCGTAAATAATTTCTACTCCCCTTACTTTCATTAGCTGTTCGTAATACTTCACCAGGATTTTCATTGTTGTACGACAGGGGTTTGTCAGGTGGTAAATACCATTAACGGAACAATTCTCTATTATTTTAACGGTAGTGTTTACAAAATAATCAACCGGGATAATATTAATATCTCCTTCGTACGGCAAATATATTTTGAGAGGTAAAAACAGATAACCTTCCTTATCGATGAAAATACCGTTTTTCGCTGCTTTCAACCCCCCATTATTCATAATATCATTCAGATAAATATCCCTGATGGATAGAGCTGATCGAACAGGGAAATACAAGGCATTGAACTTAAGCGAACGTCCCGTCTGTGAATTGCCATAAACAATTGATGGTCTAATAATTGAAAGAGGGATTTCGTTTTTATCGCAAAACCTTGAAATGAGGTTTTCGGCTGCAGCTTTACTCTCTTCATATACATTGGTAAATGTTTTTGCAGATGAGAGAGTTTCTTTGCAATAGCTTACACCGGTACCTGCAACGTATGCAGTACTGATATAATGGAAGAATTTAACATGCGCATTCTTTGAGAATTCAAGGATTCCCTTGAGGTTATTGATGTTTGCAGCCATCACCTTTTCACGTTTGCTTTCGGAAAAGCAGGTATCCGATGCGCAATGAATTACTGAATCTACAACTGAACAGAGCATGGAATATTCTCCCGTAGAAATTCCCAGATTATCCTGCGACAGATCGGTATCAATACAATTAATCTGCTCAGACATGCTTTCAACTCCAAACCATTTTAAAAGTCTGAAGATACGCTCCTGAAGAGATTCGTTTTTTGCCGCACGGCCAAGTATAATGATTTTATAGCCACTGGTAAGCATCGAAGCCATCAGGTGACTACCCAAAAAACCGGTTGCACCGGTCAGGGCTATGGTTGGTTTATTGTTGACTAACAAAACTTCAGGATTTAATTTATGAATATAATAAGTTCTCTTTTCTGCAAAACCCCTGATACAAAACATAAGGGTGACCTTTTACAACCCCGGTTTTAACTGAATATTCATCAATTAACATATTCGCATCCATCCCAACTTGTCTTACTCTCTGTATCTCATCTGGATCATTATAGTCATAAAAGAAATCATATTCAAAAATGCATCTTTTCCCGTTGTCGATTGGAGTGATAAATCCAAAATCATTGTCAATATGATACTTTTCACCGATTAGTCTGAATTTGTTACAGAATTCATTAATTAACTCCTTATCTACAGGCAAATAAAGGAGTGCCGGTAAAAAAGGCTTTTTGCGGCCAACACGAGCACTCATAATCCTGAACGTATTAAGCCATAGAATATCTGTCATTTCAGGACGTGAGAAAAGTTTTTCAAAAAACGGACTTAAATCCTTATCAACTTCCTGAGCATACGACTTTGCCGAGGGCGAAAGAGCTGTTTCAAAAAGCTCTGCGAAACTTTTGATTTTTAGATATGAATAAGGTTCATCATCAGAAAGTTCTTTAACCAATTCAAGCCATTGAGCATTTTTGAGTGATGGCAATCCAAGGTAAAGTGCTTTAAAAAGACGCTCGTCAAAGAATGGAAATCCCATTTCGCTGATGGTGCGAATTGCATATTTATCTCCGATTACGACTGCCAGCCAGGGTATATTTAATTTCTCAGCAAAAATATTTTTAATATCGGAGGCCATTTTTTTTGTAGGAGAAAGAAATGTTGAAATATATTCGACCCCGACAACTCCTAAAGCCAATCCGATATGCCTCACAGAACAGTCTTTAATAAAATCAAGGGCATTATTAAGCGTTTCAAAAGGAACAAGAATTCCTCTTTCATCTTCAGTAACAGGGTGAAGTCGTATATCAGCGGATACACAAATGCCCGGAGAATTTTTATGCTCCAGATTTTTGTAGGAATAAAGATTTGGAGAGAAGGTTTCATTAAGATTGAAAAATGAACCTGTGGAATCAACGAATTCAGCATTGATGAAGTTATCCGCATTTATCCCGTAGGTTGTTGAAAACGTTGACATTATTCCTGAGCACATGATATTGGCACAAACAAGCGCTGCCGGTTCGCCTGCATTTATCCGGTAACCTCTTTTCCGGGCTTGTTTTTGAAGATCGAATGCTGCAACTCCCGGTCCCACTTTCACCATCCAGTTCTTTTCGTCAAATTCAATTGTTTTCATCCGGTTAAGATCCATAATTGCTCCCTCATGCACAGCAAATCCCATAAGATTCTGACCATTTCCGCGCATGGTATAAGGAATGTTATTTTTCTTAAATAGTTTCACAAGAGATGCAATTTCCTCTTTTGTATTTGGCATCACCACATAATCAGGCATTTTGGGTTCAGATATCGCACTAAGGTCATGAGAATAGGTTACTGTAATTCCTTCATCGTTTGTCGCCCATTCATCACCCACAATTTTTCTTATTTCAGTAAGAATAGCGTCTTCTTTTGCAGGTTTTATTTCTCCACCGTTTTGAACAAAATTTTCTATATGGTTTTTCAAAGCCGCCATAACTTTTGTCGGACGCAACTCATTAACGAAATAACACTGGTAATCGCATTTGCCACATAAATCGCAACTGTCGGCAATCTCGACGCATTTTTCGGTCACCGGAATTTTATTCTCTGCCAATGCTTCATAAAGGATCATCCTTCCCTGGGGATAGAAACTTACGAAATGCTTTTTTAAGCCCGAAGAACACACACCGCTGCCAAGGAAATCGATTTTACACATCGCATAATGGCGGCAGTTTTTGGCCGTTTTTAAATTTTCATCCATAATTCAGTCAGTTTTTGTTTAGTAAAGTTACAAATTGTCTTCCGTATTCTATACTCATCTTCAGGGATCTTCGTCAGGGCATCTTTCAGCAGTTTCCGTTATCTTCTTATCTTTTTTTATAATCACTGATTCATTTTTAATTCTTCCAGCAAAGCTTTAGCAGCGGCTCCGGAAGATGCAGGATTCTGACCGGTTATCAACAAGCCGTCTTTTTTCACATAAACTCCCCAGTCAGGACCGCTGCTGTAATGGCCGCCCAACTTTTTCATTTCGTCTTCCAGCAAAAAAGGAACTATCTCTGTCAATTTTACGGCTTCTTCTTCAGAATTCGAAAATCCGGTAACTTCTTTACCTTTTACCAATGGCTCACCATTGGGCGCTTTCACATTGGCCAATGCTGCCGGTGCGTGACACACAAAAGCCACCGGTTTATTGTTTTTATAAAAGTTTTCGATTAGTGCGATGGACTGTGGATCGGTAGCCAAATCCCATAACGGACCATGACCTCCGGGATAAAAAACCGCGTCATAATCCGCCTCATTCACTTCACTAAGTTTTACTGTGTGAGCCACTTTATCAATTAAGTCATAATCACCAAAAAATCTTTTGGTGGCAGCGGTCTGCGCTTCGGGTGTTTCACTTTTGGGATCCACCGGTGGCTGACCTCCTTTTGGAGAGGCTATGGTTAATTCAGCGCCCGCGTCAGCCAGTACATAATAGGGTGCGGCGAATTCTTCAATCCAGAAACCGGTTTTTTCGCCGGTATTGCCTAAATTGCTGTGCGATGTAAGGACGATTAATACGTTCATATTTGTATCCATTTTATTTGACTTTTTGATTATTAGAATTACTATTATAGAATTGTTTTCAACTATACGGCACAATAGGTTCCTCTTAGTTCGGCGTCAACAGGGCGATGGTTTACCAGGTACTTTCTCATTGCATCAATAACATGTTCAGACTTGTTTTCGCGATTGCGTCCATATTTCTGAGGAACTCCCTGCATTGTGACGAATGCTGCTGAGTAATATTTGTCAGCCTGAATCTCTTCATTACCAACATATAGTTTTTGAATTCGGTTGCCCGAAGGATTTTCTATCTTAAAGTAAACATTAAGACCGAGACAACGTTTCACATAGCCGCCCATCTGCTGATAGGGATCACATGAAAACGTCCTTTCGAGATTCTCCTCCAACATTGCTTTAATTTCCTCGCCTGTCAACTCTACTGTTGAAACATGTGGATTCATTGGAATTATGTTATAGAGATCATTCAAAGTTATTGGTCCCGGAACTATCGGTGCGCCGAAGCGCCAACCATTCGAAAATGCCAATTGCGAGCCGGTACTTTCGAGCAATGCCTGAAGAAGGAAATTGTCCATGGTGGTTTCCAGGGTTGTTCCCCGGTTGAGCGCGGTGTCAGTTTCGCCAACAACCTCTGTGAGTTCATTCTTGTAAGGCGCGAGCGCTTGAAATACCAGTTCATCAACTATGGGGTCGGGTTTTATGGTTGCTTCAACTTCAATTAGTTGGTGCTTGTAATCTGTAATTTGTCCATCAACTATCTCTAAATCTAAACGTCCCAAGAAAGAACCATGGCAACCTGATTGTATTAAAATCGTTTTCCCAATAACAACCGGTTTGTAAAGCCGGTTATGAGTATGACCGCTTAAACAAATATCAATACCCTGAACTTCGGACAAAAGCTTCATATCCTGAGTAAACCCAAGATGCGAGATCAGGACAATCATGTCAACTTTTTCCTTCATGCGCAGTAAATCAATAATTGGCGGAAGTTCATCGTTGCCCAGTGTAAAATATATCCCTTCGCTGTACGATGGAGGCATGGTTTTGTCAACAATATTCGAAGCTATTCCAATAAGACCGATACGTAATCCTCCAATCTCTTTAATGGAATAGGGTTTATAAACCAGCTTTTTTGTTGCTTTATCATAGACATTGATTGCCAGCATCGGATAATTGAGTTCAGCAACCCGCCGGTTAAATATCGTTGGACCAAAAGCAAATTCCCAGTGCGCTGTCATGGCATCAAGTCCCAATGCATTTAAGATAGGGATCATAGCCTTTCCTTGTGTATCAAGGGCAGGATAAGTGCCATGCAAGGTATCACCACAGTCGCAAAAAAGACAATTCCCCTTACTTTCAGCCCGAATCTGTTTTACAATGGTGGCAATGCGGGCATAACCTCCGGTTTGACGGTAAACGGCATGGTCACCCTGCCAGAACATCTCCTGGTGTAAATCAAAATAGGCATGGGTGTCATTCATTTGAATGATAGTGAGCGATCTTTTATCTGCCATTTGAGTAGTTTTAAGTATTAAAAAGGCACGTTTTTATGAAAGCGTATACTTTAATAATTGAATGTCAATCCTGCTCCCAATCCCATATCACTATCGTAATGAGTTGATATGGAAATATATTTTGTTAGGATATAACGAAGCCCTGCCATGTACTCTTTATCTGTATTTATCATCATATTAAATCGTAAGCGACTGGTAACCGGTAAATCTTCCCGGCTTAACTGAAACCGAAATTTGCCATCACCATCTACCCTAAAATCAGCAATAAACAGCATTGGTAATGTGTAGGCAATACCTGCTACTACAGTTTCACGGTTGTTCTTATTGCTTTTCTGGCCGAACCAATTTTTTTCTTCGCTGCCGAAAATGTTTTTGGGACCACCTTCTAATTTATAGTGATAATCAAAACCTAAGTATGGATACAACCATTGCATGCGGCCAAGATAACGACCAATCATTGTTTCGCTTTCGTAACCATGCATATCCTGGTAACCCAAATGCCACTGTGTGCTTACTTTCCATCTTGTATTTGCAAACATGGCTTGGCCATCGCTTCCGTTACTTTCAATGCCTGCCTTTGCCATGAAATGAAACATCCTATCGTCAGCATATAATTTTCGTTGTGCAAATTTCGGATTTGGTATTTCAGGATTTGGTGGTGAGTTTTCATAGCTAAAAATCCTGCCCATCCCGCTCATCATGTGGTATAAAATATGGCAGTGAAAGAACCAATCCCCACTTTCAGTAGCTGCAAATTCTATGGTATCTCTTTCCATTGGCATAATGTCAATCGTGTTTTTTAATGGCGCATAATCGCCTTGTCCGTTCAATACTCTGAAATCGTGTCCGTGCAGGTGCATGGGATGACGCATCATGCTGTTATTATATAAAACAATTCTTAGGTTTTCTCCTTTCCTTATAAGTATTTTGTCACTTTCGGATACTTTTTTGTTATCCAATGTCCAAACATATCTGTTCATGTTTCCGGTTAAATCAAATCTTAATTCTTTTAGAGTACCTGTGGGCAAAGTAGTTTTTTCGGGTGAACGTAACATGCCATAGTTGAGTGTTACAATATCCGGATTGCTGTTATCCATATCCATGCCTGCCATGCTGCTATGCTTCTTCATTTTTTTATCCTGAGTGCTAGCTTTTTTCATCGTTTCTTTAGCATTTTCGGGACCTGTAATTTCAGGATACATAACGGTATTCATATCCATTACCTGATTCTGCATGCGCATACCTTCCATTTCGATCATATTGCCTTTCATGTCCATCATGCCATTCATCATCTTCATGCCTGCAAAATACTTTAGCCCGGGCAATTTTACTGCTGGTACTTTTTTGCCACTTCCTAACCAAAGAGAAGTTGATTTGGTACGGTCTTCGGGTGTTACTAAAAACTCGTAACTCTTGTTTTCGGGTATAGTTACAATAACATCATAGGTTTCAGCAACTGCTATGATCAACCGATCTACTTCTACCGGTTCCACATCGTTGCCATCACTTGCCACAACAGTTATTTTGCCACCTGAATAAGTGAGCCAAAAGTAATCGGATGCACCACCGTTAGCTATACGTAACCTTATTCTGTCGCCTGCTTTGAACTGTGGTTGTTCATTTTGATTTTTACCATTGATTAAAAATTCATCAAAGTACACATCGCTTACATCCATTGCGTTCATTCGTTTCCACTCGTTGGTCAGCTTGGTATTAAAATGCCCTTTGCCTATGGCTTCTGCATAGCTTTGGACCGTACCTTTTTTAATAGCAAACCAATCGGTAGCATTGTGCAGACTGCGATTAACTTCTTTAGGATTCATATCAGTCCATTCACTTATTACAACCGGTATCGTTGGTATGTCCCATTCTTTTCTTTTGTTCATGATGAACATTCCATACATGCCAATTTGCTCCTGAAACCCTGTATGGCTGTGATACCAATGTGTACCGTGCTGTATGATGGGAAACTTATATAAATGTGTTGTCTGAGGTTTAATGGGCATCTGGGTAAGGTTAGGAACACCGTCATATTGATTTGGCAGAAATAATCCGTGCCAATGCAGGGATGTTTCTTCCTCCAGATTATTGTGGACATAGATTTCTGCCGTATCGCCTTCTGTAAAAGTGAGTGTGGGCATTGGGATCTGTCCGTTTACAGCAATAGCCCTTTTTGATTTTTTACCAAATGTCACTACTGTATCCGCAATGTATAAATCGTAGCGGATGGTACGCGATGGTGTATTGTTTACAATTGTTTTTATATTGCCAAGGTTAGCTTTTGGAATGGGCATTTTGTTTATATTATCCATCTGCATATTACCCATGTTCCTATCTTTTTTATTTGCCTTTTCTTTTGACTTTTGCATATCGGAAGGCTTAACCGGCTTAGGTTTTGTAACCTGTTTGGGATTTTCCATTATCAGTTTCATGCCACACTTAGGACAGTTTCCGGGTTTGGTGGCATGTATTTCCGGGTGCATGGGACAAGTATAGGAGACAGGCTGTAAATGAGGTTTCGTTTCTTTTTTGTTCATGTCCATACCTTTCATCTCCTGTGCAGACGAAATAGAATAAGTGAAAAGGAGGAATAATAATATTGTTATCTTTATGTTCATAGGATACTCGGTTTAAATCAATATTGTTTCCTGCATTAAGTACTATGAATCAGATAAATTACCAGGAATATTCCGACAGACAGGACAGACAGAAGAAGCAGAATATCAAGTATTGATGAGGATTTATAGATTTCTTCATCTATTTGTCTCTCAACTTTTTTGTATCTGATAAATGCGAGTAAGCTCATCAGTGTGCCAAAACCGACAAGGAATATTCCAACGATTGCTGAATATCCATGTGAAGGAGGCATTGTATTTTCAATAGTTGATTTTCCCAAAATAATCGACATTTGTTACATGAACAAGGCAAACTTTTCGACAACAAAACCGAATGCCATTATCCCAATACTTGTTCTTATCCAGGCAAGAAATGTTCGTTCATTCGCCATGTGAACACGGCGATTACCAACTTTTTTAGATTCCTTATCTTCAATTATCTCTGTCATAGTTCTAACACTAATATTTAGTTTGAACTACTTTTTTGCAGGTGGATTTTTTACCTGTTCGATGGATAATTTCTTAGTGCAAAAGAACCAATCATAGCAAGTTATATTCTCATCTTTACTTTCCATCCGTTCTTTGGCCGCCCCGCACGAAGATGCTGTTGAAACAATTACATCATCGCCGGGATTCCAATTGGCAGGAGTAGCAACACCAAATGCATCAGCTGTTTGAAGAGCGATTATAACTCTTTTCAATTCGTCAAAGTTTCTGCCTAATGAAAGTGGATAATAAATAATGGCCCTTATGATTCCTTTGGGATCGACAAAGAAAACAGCTCTTACTGCCTTGGTGTTACTTTCGCCAGGTTGTATCATTCCGTATTTTGTGGCTATTTCCATTGTAATATCTTCGATCAATGGAAATTTAACATCAACATTTTTCATGCCTTTGAACTCTATTTTCTCTTTAATAGTACGCAACCAGGCTATGTGGCTGTATAATCCATCAATTGACAAACCCACCAATTGAGTATTTAAGGCCGTAAATTCATCCTGCATACTCGCAAACGTCATGAATTCTGATGTGCAAACCGGTGTAAAATCAGCCGGATGGCTGAAAAGAATAATCCATTTTCCTGAATAATCTGTAGGAAAATTAATATTTCCCTGTGTTGTTACCGCTTTAAATTCAGGCGCTTTGTCGCCAATGCGTGGCATAGCAATGATTTCATTTTCCATTTTTTTTAATTTTAAGATTGTCGCAATTTGATTTTTTGTAATTCATATTTCTTTGCATGAAGTTTGATTGAAACATATTGTTGTTCAACTCAGTTTCCCGCAAATTTGATCATCTCTACATTAATCTTTTGAGTATTTTTACCACTCTGGTTTTAGTATCACTTTCGTCCATCCTTTGTCACGAGCATCAAAATGCTTGTAAGCTTCCGGCGCCTCGCCAAGTGAAAGCTCATGTGAGATAATCAATGACGGTTTGGCTTTACCTGCAGAGATAAGCGTGCAAAGCTGACGATTGTAAGACTTTACATTAGCCTGCCCTGTTGCTATGCGTTGCCCTTTCATCCAGAAGTTACCAAAGTCAAAATCCATGTGTCCTTCTTTCTGAAGTGGATCTTTTGATTTTGGATCTTTAGGTACAAATACACCTACTACACCTATAGATCCTGTAGCTTTCACTGCCTGTACCAGTTCGTTCATAGTAATGTTAGAATGTTCAGTACCATGCTTATCGCAACATTGGTAGCCTACGCATTCACATCCTTTATCTGCACCTATACCTTTGGTAAGCTCAAGAACTTGTTCAACAGCAGAACCCTTTGAAAAATCAATAGCAATAGCTCCAAATTCTACAGCAAGTTTCAACCTGTCTTCGTGATTATCAACAACCATGATCTGGCTGGCACCTTTAATGCTTGCAGAGTGCGCTGCCATAAGCCCAACTGGGCCTGCGCCATAGATGACCACAGAATCTCCGGGCTGCACATTAGCGAGTTCGGTTGCGTGATATCCGGTAGGAAAAATATCAGATAACATCACATAATCATTTTCCTTTTCTATTGCATCTTCTGGTAATTTCAGGCAATTAAAATCGCCATAAGGAACCCTCAGGTATTCAGCCTGACCGCCGCTGTAAGGTCCCATTCCTGCAAAACCGTAAGCAGCACCTGCCATACCTGGATTCATCGTGAGGCAAAAACCTGTATATCCACTTTCACAATTTTTGCAATGACCACAGCCAATATTAAAAGGCAGGCATACCATATCACCAACTTTAATACTAGTTACAGATTTACCTATTTCAACTACCTTACCCAAATTTTCGTGACCAAATATTCTTCCTTTTTCCATATCTGTTCTTCCTTCATACATGTGTAGGTCAGAACCGCAGATATTAGTGGTCGTGATCTTCACCAGCACATCGGTGGGCTGTTCGATTTTCGCGTCCGGCACATCCATCACCCGCACATCGCGGGGTCCGTTGTAAACTAATGCTTTCATATTGTTATCTCCTATTTTAAAAGTCGGTTAGTATTCATTTGGAACCTTTAATAAATATGTTAATTTTTAGTCGGTAAATTAGATCAGCTCTGCATTAAACTTTTGAGTTTGCTCCAGAAACAATTTACTTCATACCTAATGACTTTAAAGCATTTTCATATCTTTTAGCTACTTCTGCCCAGTTTACAATATTCCAGAATGCATCAATGTAATCAGGTCTTTTGTTCTGATATTTCAAATAATAAGCGTGTTCCCAAACATCCATTACAAGCAGAGGTGTTCCCTTCGCTTCGGCAATATCCATTAAAGGATTATCCTGATTTGGTGTAGAACTAATAAAGAGTTTGCCTTTATCATCCAAACTTAGCCATGCCCATCCACTGCCAAATCGGGTTTTTCCGGCATCCGAAAATTGCTTTTTAAACTCATCAAAGGAGGTAAACGATTTTGTAATGGCATCTGATAATTTTCCGGTTGGCAAGCCACCTCCTGAAGCTTTCAAGCCTTCCCAATAAAAGGTGTGGTTGAAATAACCACCACCGTTATTTCTGACTGCCACAGGATATTTACTTATATTTCTGAAAATATCCTTTATATCCATTGATTCCATTTTTGTGTCCTTAATGGCAGTTATGAAATTGTCATAATAGGCTTTATGGTGTTTGCCATAATGAATTTCAAGCGTTAGCTTATCAATGAAAGGTTCAAGTGCATCGTAAGAATAAGGCAGCGGTTGAAATTCGAATTTGTTTGCTGTTTTCATGTTGTTTTGTTTTTTAGAGTCGCTATTTGTTTGATTCTTCGATATATTTTGTGCTTGTGCAATAAATGAATACTGCAACCCAAGAAATCCTAATATAATTACTGTTAGAGCTAATTTTATTCATTGGTTGTCTTTTTTAGGGTGATTTAAATTCTGGTATATTTATTCTCCTTTCTTATTTGCTTTCAGGCTTATTTCCTTTACTTTTCCAATACTCCATTGCTTCTGTTTCTAATTTTGCTAATCTTGAATAATAATCAGGAAACTCCTTTAAATGAGCCCAGGCAATTTTTCCCGTCAAAATTTCATTATTATTTGTAACATTAGTTTCAGAAAACTTTGTCCCATGTTCGAACTCAACATTTATACCTTTTGTGAATTCCTCCAATTTAACCTCGTTCCAATCGATACCGATATTCTCACCGATTTCTTTTGCATCCTTTGAATCTAATTTCTTCATTTTTAGTTATTTTTGTTGATTATAAGCCATTTTCTACAATACGCGCATAAATGCTACCAAATTTTTCTTCTCCAGAGCTGTAAGATGTAATTCCTGAATCAGGTTGAAGTATTCAACAACATCTTCCAAAGTAAAACATCTTCCGTCGTGCAAATAGGGTGGCGAGTCTTTTATCCCTCTTAAAGGAAAGGTTTTAATCATACCATCATGCGCCATCAACATGCCGTTCTCCATTTCTTGTTTATAAAAACGTTCAGCTTTTAAATCGTGCATGCTATTATCAGTATAATAAGGTGCGGTATGGCACGAAACGCATCTGCCTTTTCCGTTGAAAATTGCTTCTCCATCCAACTCAGCCTTAGTCGCTTTGGTCTTATCCAACTCGCCATAAATATCGAACTTGGTTGAAGGTGGAAAAGCCAGAATTGCCATGAATTCAGCCATAAAGTGAACTTGCGAGCCTCGTTCGAACACGTTAACTCCTTTCTTGGCTGCCATGGCATGATCTCCATCAAAATAGGCGGCACGCTGTTCGAATTCAGTGAAATCTTCTATGGTTTTAAGTGCCCTTTGCGAACCAAAGAGCCGCTGAATATTCACACCACGTAAGGATGGCGTTTCGATTCGGTGTCTAAACTCTTGTGGTCGAATGTCTCCAACCAGGTGATTTGCTCCATTGGTATGACCGTTGGCATGACAATCAAAACAACTGACGCCAAGACTGGGGCGTTCGGTACGACGGTCTTCGGTAGCATTAAACTGTTGTTGCGGGAACTGGGTTACCAATAAGCGCAATCCTTCGAGTTGCTTGGGGTTCAAAAGCCCATTGAAAATTTCGTAATAATTATCGATAGTTATCAATTGTCCTTTGGAAACATCACCCAGATCGGGTCTTGTGGTCAGATAAATAGGGGGTACTACATCCGGAAGAATATGCTCCGGAAGATCAAAATCCAGATCGAAACGAACAAGCCGTGGAAACACATTCGTAATCATGGGTGGAAAAAGCATGCCACCCTCGGCATGATCGGCAAAAGGCAGGGGCTTATATGGAAAAATTCCCTTCATTTTGATCTGCTCAGGTGTTAACTTATCAAGCTCCAACCAACTGGTGCCTTGAAGTTTAGCTGTAGGTCCCACAGGTATGGGTTTTCCTCCTGACATGACAACATCAGGAGATGTCTTTTTTGAAAGATCGTACCTGTTGTTTAACAATGCCATGTGTTCTTTTGCACGCTCCACCTTTACCTTCATCCTGTCAGCCTTAATTTGGTCAAAACCTACATCCTGGTTGATAGGTCCATAAGAAGAAACAATTTTAGGTTGTTGAGCGAAAGAAGCATCAAAGTTGATTATTCCAATCAACAAGATGCAAAAGCAAATTAGTTTTTTCTTTAATTGGTTCATTTTTCATTCCTCCATTTTTAAAAATTAATATTTAAATTAACTGCAGTTTAAAACAATAATTTATTGCTAATTTAACTAAAAATATCAATCTGTCCTTGTAATATAGCACGTAAATGATACCTATATGTATCGGATTGTTTCAGCGGAAATTCATATTTCTGTAATTCTTCAGGTTTTAAAGGTGTGTTATTCAAATAAAGCACTCCAACATAAAAATTGGACAACAGTATACGATGCCAAAGTTTGGATGTTACTATATCCATATTATTATTTAAATAAATCACAACAGATTCACCTTCGGTAAAACGAATGGATTCGCCCTAAAATTCAATTATTAATAGTCATTCCTAAACTACTTGCTTGTCTGATTCATTTTTCCCTGATTGATGGCTAGGTGATAAGTAGTCGTATCAGTTTGTGTCCATTCGCGTAATAGTGTTAACTTAATTAAAGCGAAATGAAATATATCAAATTTTATTTTATTTACTTTAGGTTAAATTTGACTCGTGTTCCTGATCTCTATTTTCCTTTTACTTATCCAGTTATGAGACTGAAGCTTCTGCGGCATTGCCTGACAAATCCACATTGAAATCCTTTTCATTCCTATTTCCATCCTTTTCATTTGAAACTTTGATTTTCGAAATGTCATTGGGATTTATTTCTTTTTCTCATATATAAAAGTTATAAAAATCTTCACATAGAGGATAGTAATTATTTGAATTTTTCATATCATATAAAATTATTGTGAATTAAGATATTTAGTTTTAATCAGTTTTTTTATTTTAATTTTTCGGATTGTTCCAAAATGTATTTATTCAGCATTGAACTCAGCGAATCATAATATGATTTTAAATTCTTTAGTGTTATTTCCATATTTGTTTCATCAGGGATTGTCACTGGTATTTCTTCTAAAAATTTAATCAATTCTGGATAATGATCTTTTATCTTCATTGTCACTTGTATGATTTTTAGATTCAAGTCCCTCTCAATATCTTTGTGAATCTTACTTTCATTCAGCGTCTGTCCATTAATAGCAGCCTCTGTTTCTAAATCTGATTTATTTTCCATTTTAGTAGGTTGTTTAAACTCTAATTTTACTTAATATTACCCATTGTTTTTTCGTCAATGGTAACGCCCAATCCATTTGCTACTGCCATTCCTAATTGACTATCGGCACGAAAGAAATGACGAAGTTGCCGGTTAATAATTTCATCCTTTTTCAGCCCAACAATGCCTTTCATTGAGCTAACAATGTTGCTTACCAAATTAATCCGGTCTTGTTCATTCATTGCGTTTCGATACAATAAACCCGGTTGCGTGAAATGATCGTCATCGTTTTCATTGCGGTCATACCAATCGGCCATATTTGACTCCGCTGTTATCTGATCCAAGTGCATAGCAGGTTCTTTGTAACTTTCGTCAACAACGATTTCGTCAAAACTATTTGGGCGGTAATTTGGGTTTGCTCCTCCATTATCACTGGTTTGCATGTACCCGTCACGTTGATAATTTGCAACAGTATAAGGACATTGGTTTACCGGAATTTGTTCGTAATTAGCACCTAAACGATAACGCTGTGCATCGGGATATGAAAGCAGACGACCTTGCAGCACTTTATCGGGCGAGTAACCAATGCCGTCGACAACGTGAGCCGGGGCAAAAGCAGACTGCTCAACATCCCGAAAATAGTTCTCCGGAATTTCGTTCAGTTCCATGATTCCGACATCCAACAACGGATAATCTTTATGCAGCCAGACTTTGGTCAGGTCAAACGGATTCCATCTGAAAGCTTTTGCCTGTGCATCTGTCATCACCTGTATTTTCAACGTCCACTTAGGAAAATCTTTTCTGGCAATGGCCTCCACCATATCCCGTTGAGCCTGATCGAGGTCAATACCCTTCATTTCATTGGCTTCTTTTTCTGTGAAGTTTTTAATTCCCTGTACTGTTTTGAAATGAAATTTCACCCAAACACGTTGGTTATTTTTATTGATAAGTGAAAAGGTATGACTGCCAAAACCATCCATGTTCCGGTAGGAAAATGGTGTACCACGGTCACTCATCAGTATCAATACCTGATGCAAACTTTCGGGATTCAAACTGTAAAAATCCCACATCATAGTAGGGCTTTTACAATTGGTCATTGGGTCGCGCTTTTGAGTATGTATGAAGTGAGAGAACTTTTTAGGATCTTTGATAAAGAAAACAGGTGTATTATTGCCCACCAAATCCCAGTTACCATCTTCGGTGTAGAATTTCAGGGCAAAACCACGTGGGTCTCTTTCGCTGTCGGCTCCTCCTTTTTCGCCACCCACTATAGAGAAGCGCGCAAACATCTTTGTCTGCTTGCCAATTTCAGAAAAAATTTTTGCCTTTGTATATTGAGTAATATCGTGTGTAACGGTAAAAGTGCCGAAAGCTCCTGTTCCTTTGGCATGAACAACTCTTTCGGGAATACGTTCCCGATTGAAATGTGCCATATCTTCGTGCAGGAAATAGTCCTGTAACAGAACCGGACCGCGGTTACCGGCTGTCATTGAGTTTTCAAACTCGGAATAGGGTCGGCCGCTTGCTGTGGTGAGTTTTTTCTTTTCCATTATTATATCGGTTTAAAAGATAAAAGAATATTCAACTGATGGCGCAACTGTTTTAGAATTGAGTCGTTATCGTCTGTGCTAATGATTTCCGGTTCATCATAAACCGTTGCAAAAAACTTCGTAAGTTGATCATTGAATTCGTTGGGGTTTTCAAAATTACTTAAATGACCGGCATGCTTTATGATATGTAAGGTTGAATCCTGAATCCTTTCATGCATAAACCTTGCTGCTTCAGGTGGCGTGATTTTATCTTCCTCTCCCACCAGGACAAGTATGGGTACCTTTATTTTATTCAGCATGTTGCATGTTTCTTCACGAACATATAAAGCCAGGATAGTTTTGTAAAGCGATTGTTCAGTGGTATTTAATATCATTTCCCTTACAGCCTCAATTTCGGCTATTTTTGATGTAAAAGATTCTGATGCAAAAAGGTTTTTCAAACTTTCTTCTATATACTTTTCCGCACCATTTTCCTTGATGCTTTCAATTGTTTTCATCCGTTTTTCTTTTACTTCGGGCGGATCGGCTATGCAATGCGTATCACTCAAAACTAGTGCATCAAAACGTTCGGGATAGTTTTCAATTGCATTTAATACTATGTATCCGCCCATAGATAAACCACAGAGTGAGGCTTTATCAATTTTCAATACATCCATTAAAAAGAGTAAATCGCTAACAAAAAGTTCAATAGAAAATTCTTCATTTCCAGCCTCAGAGTCCCCATGCCCGCGAATGTCGTATGCAATCACCCGATAATTTTCTTTTAACGCTTCTATTTGTTTATTCCACATTGATTTATTAAGCGGAAACCCATGAATAAAAATGATAACAGGAGCTTCATCCGGTCCTTCATCAGTGTAACTGACCACCAGATTATTTACAAGAGTTTTGATGTTGTTTCCAAAATAGCGCATAGAGTGTGATTATTTGAATACGTGACTATATCTTGAACTTTATATTTTTTCTACTGTAATTGCTTTTTTATCTATTCCTAAATTTGATAATTGTTTTTGTATAGCATCCATCATAGGCGGTGGTCCGCAGACATAAACATTTTTGGTGGTGTCGTTAATATACGCTTTTAGAAAACCTTCGGTGATTTGCCCGTGTGCATATCCTTCAACCTTTTCATCAGATAAAATATTGATAAAATTCTTGTCCAATAATCCTTTAAATTCGGATGAAAGAATGATATCTTCTTTCTTTTTGTTGGCAAAGATGAGTTTGTTATCACCAATTTCATTTTTTGAATGAAGTTCTCTGAAAATGGAAATAAACGGAGTAATACCGGCACCTCCGGCAATAAACACACCTTCGCCTTTGTAAGAGATGGCGCCAAACACATCGTGTAAAATCAACTCATCATCTTTTTTTAATTTCAGAAATTCGTTGGTTACACCTTTGTGCGCAGGATAAGTTTTAATGTTAAACTCGAGAAAATCATCTTCGGGAAGACAAGTGAATGTAAAAGGATTCTTCTTTACTTTCCAATCGGGTTTATTTATTGAAACTTCGGTAGCTTGCCCGGGAGTGAAGTTATACTGTTTTGGTTTCTCAGTAACAATTTGCAGCACATCGTGGGTGATATGCTTAATTGATTTTATTTTTACAAGATGTTGTTTCATGGCAGTTTTTTTTAAATTAATAGATTACCGATATCATCACAGCATACCAATGCACAGCCATTTACCAATATGGCTTTTCCTCATCTTAAAATTGTTTTCTAATTCCTCTTATAAAACTCAACTAATGATGGGACTTTCAGTTTGATTAACCAGATAATTCTCTAAACCCATCTGTTTAATCTGAGCTTGTTGCATTTCTGCCCAATCGACGTGATCTTCTTCCATTTTTAGTATTTTGGTTAACAAATCGACTGAACCCTGATCATCAACCTCACGAGCGAGTTTGATAGCGTCATTATATTCTTTGACAACATTAAGTTCTACTTCATTGTCGTTTCCGATTATTTCTGAAACCGTTTTACCAATCTTCATAACATTTAGTTTGGATACCGTTGGCGCACCATCCAGAAAAATGATTCGCTCGATAAGCCACTCGGCATGGTGCATTTCATCCATGGCCTGCTTCCGGATAGCTTTGTGAAGTTTGCTGTAACCCCAGTTTGCACACATTTCAGATTGCACCATGTACTGATTGATAACAGTGAGTTCATCTGCCAATAACGAATTCAATACGGTTAGTAATTTTTCGTTGCCTTTCATTTTATATGAGTTTTATGAATGAATTTTATGGGAACTAAGTTGAGAACCTTTAGCTGTAATTTGGTTACAGAATTTATATGAAAAATTACATCATTCACACATTTTTTCCTGAATAAATGATATTATCTGTTAAATGAAAAAAGCAATGCGTCTTTATTTTTTTTTCCTGTAATCATGTCGCATATTATTTCGGCTGCAATTACACTAAAGGTAATTCCATTTCCGCCAAAACCCAGTGCGTAATAGGTATGAGGTGTTTTATTGTATGTTCCGATGTATGGTAGCGCATCTTTTGTCGAGCCGAATGTTCCTGTCCAGCAAAATTCGGGAATGAGTTCAGTTGCGGGAAATAATTTTGAAAAGTCGTTTTTTAGTAATGCAGATTTTTTTTTGATTAGTTTATCTCGTTTGTGGGGGTTGTAAAATTCTTCGTCTCTTCCGCCAATAATTATTCTGTTGTCTTTGGTTAAACGCATGTATAAATACGGGTCAGCCGTATTCCACATTAGCGTTTTATCCTTCCAGGCCGGTATTGGCGATTGTATATGTTCTGATGCAAGTGCATAGGTTGACTGAAGTTTTACAATTTTTTTTTCCAGAAATTCTGTTATCTCGTAACCGGATGCGTTCACAATTTTATTTGCAGTAATAATGTGTCCCTTTTCCGTAATTAATTCCACGCTATTTTTTTTATATTCTATTTTTGAAATTACAGTTCTGTCAAATACCTGAAGTCCTTTTTTTATACTTGCTTTAAGCAAAGCATGAGTAAACATATATGCATCAGTGGAGGCGCCCTGCGCAGAGAGAATAGCTGCCGGAGCGGAGAAACCGAATTGTTGATGTATTTCTTTTTCATCTAATAGTTCAACTTGAAATCCTGCTTTTTTACGAACTAAAAATTCTTTTTCAATCAGTTTTTTATCTTTTTTATACGCAGCGAAAAACAAACTTTTTTGTTTTTCAAATAGGGTGAATTTAATTTCTTGTGATATACTTTGTATGGTGTCAATAGATTCAGAACATAACTTGTATGCTCGTACCGCAGCTTGCAACCCGATTTGGTTTTCAAGTACTGACAACGGTTTGTCTAACTCATATTGCAGCAGTGATGTGCTTGCGCATGTGCTGCCTAAGCCAATAGTTCGCGCGTCAACAACTATACAATTTAAGCCGGCATTAACAAGATAATAAGCAGTTAAAGCTCCGGAAATTCCACCACCGATTATTGCAACATCTGTTTTAACAGACTGTTCCAACTTTGGATAGTTGGCTGGCAATCCGCTGTTTATTAGCCAATATGGATAACCTGTTGTAAGATTCATAAAAGTAATTTACTTTTCCGTTTCTGCATTTGGTGCATCAACGGGTTTTGATTGCGGTGAACCAAATTCTCTTAAATATATTGAAAGAAAAATAATTGCAAAAACGGAAACAAATTCGCTTTGCCAGTTTTGAAATGATTCAAACCAAAATCTGCTGTTGCTTAAATAGGCCAACATGCTTTCGGTGCTTTTATCTTCAAATAGCCTGATTTGGTTAAAATCCTTATTGCTTCCATACCAGTGCAAAACAAACGAAATAAGAAATAGCGCTAACAATGAAAGTGACAACGAATGTTTATAAACAGACAATATAAATCCACCTTTTTTAACAGCCCATGGAGCATTCGACCGATTCTTTGGTTCCCTGTCTACTTCTTCTGTGACACCAAGTTTTTTAGATTCGGATGAACCTTTCTGCTTGAGAAAAACGGTGAGCCAAACGAAAAGCCCCATCTGAAAAAATTCACTTTCCCAATTTTCAAAAGTTGCCTCAATGAAATGTCCCGTTTTAAAATATTGAAACAGGGTTACGATGCGATGGTTATGATCAGCTAAAAAATCATTGTACTGCTGCAAACCGGTAAATGTTTGTCCGGTTAAACTCAGGAAAAATAAGAGCAAAAAAGCAATGCTTAGGCTATTCGTATAAATGAATGACTTTTTTTGTTTTGACATACCGAGAGTTTCTAGCTACATTGCCCAAGTAAAAGCCAGATGACCACAAAAACTACAATGGTACCTAAACAGCCTCCGCCTAATTTATAAGCTCCGTATCCTGATATTAATCCTTTAAATAAATTATTCATTTGATTTATTGTTTGTTGAATTAAAAGTTACTGTTTTATTATTTATCAAAGGTCTGGATTTAATTATGGGAATCGTTACACAATTTTGGTAAAGATTTACATATTTGCCACATTTTTACTGGTGTTGCATCAGTCCAAACCAGTTGGATTTTTTTTGGATTTAAGTCTAATTTGAGAGCTCTATCACAGATACAAACCTCAACTATCTCCCTTATTTATAATACAATGTAACTTCATAGCATCCTTTTAAAAGCAAAAACAGGGATTATACCATAAAGGTTATTGGATTATTATAGAATTCACTTTGGTATTATGTGTGTGCTCCACGTTTTTGTTGATTTTAGCTCATTTTCTATAATGCACGCAGAAACGCAACCAAATTTTGCTTTTCCTGAGTTGCCAGATGTAATTCCTGAACCAGGTTGAAATATTCCACAACATCTTCCAGTGTAAAACATCTTCCGTCGTGCATATAGGGTGGCGAGTCTTTAATCCCTCTTAAAGGAAAGGTTTTAATCATACCATCATGCGCCATCATCATGCCGTTTTCCATTTCTTGTTTATAAAAACGTTCAGCTTTTAAATCGTGCATGCTATTATCAGTATAATAAGGTGCGGTATGGCACGAAACGCATCTACCTTTACCGTTGAATATTGCTTCTCCCTGCAACTCAGCCTTAGATGCTTTGGTTTTATCCAAATCGCCATAAATATCGAACTTGGATGATGGAGGAAAAGCCAGAATTGCCATGAATTCAGCCATAAAGTGAACTTGCGAACCTCGTTCGAACACGTTAACTCCTTTTTTGGCTGCCATGGCATGATCTCCATCAAAATAGGCGGCACGTTGTTCGAATTCGGTGAAATCTTCTATGGTCTTAAGTGCCCTTTGCGAACCAAAGATTCGCTGAATATTCACACCACGCAGGGATGGTGTTTCAATTCGATGTCTAAACTCTTGTGGTCGAATGTCTCCAACCAGGTGATTAGCTCCGTTGGTATGTCCGTTGGCATGACAATCAAAACAACTGACACCAAGGCTGGGGCGATCGGTTCGACGGTCTTCGGTAGCATTAAACTGTTGTTGCGGGAACTGGGTTACCAATAATCGCAATCCTTCGAGTTGCTTGGGGTTCAAAAGCCCATTGAAAATTTCGTAATAATTATCGATAGTTATCAATTGTCCTTTGGAAACATCACCCAGATCAGGTCTTGTGGTCAGATAAATAGGGGGTACTACATCCGGAAGAATATGCTCCGGAAGATCAAAATCCAGATCGAAACGAACAAGCCGTGGAAGCACATTCGTAATCATGGGTGGAAAAAGCATGCCACCCTCTGCATGATCGGCAAAAGGCAGGGGCTTATATGGAAAAATTCCCTTCATTTTGATCTGCTCAGGTGTTAACTTGTCAAGCTCCAACCAACTGGTGCCTTGAAGTTTAGCTGTAGGTCCCACAGGTATGGGTTTTCCTCCTGACATGACAACATCAGGAGATGTCTTTTTTGAAAGATCGTACCTGTTGTTTAACAAGGTCATGTGTTCTTTTGCACGCTCCACCTTTACCTTCATCCTGTCAGCCTTAATTTGGTCAAAACCTACATCCTGGTTGATAGGTCCATAAGAAGAAACAATTTTAGGTTGTTGAGCGAAAGAAGCATCAAAGTTGATTATTCCAATCAACAAGATGCAAAAGCAAATTAGTTTTTTCTTTAATTGGTTCATTTTTCATTCCTCCATTTTTTAAAATTAATATTAAAATTTACTGCAGTTTAAAACAATAATTTAATTTCAGAATAAATTTGATCGGTTTTCACTTTTTAATTTCAATTATCCAATCATTACATCATAATTCAAACTAAATGCATTGGCTACTGATTTGTACGAATCATGACTCAAACAGATACAGCAATATCCAAAAACAGAATCGTTATCTGTTAAATTACATTGATGAAGTTATCAATTGAGCTCTCCAATAAATATTGAAGAGCCTAAATTCAGGTTTCACAAAATTCATTTACTTTCTTTTTCAATTTCTTCTTCAACTTCTTTTGCCCCTTTGGCATATAATTTTTCTTCGTCCGGGGCCAATTCGTGGAGCAATCTCAGAAACTCCCCGGCATGTACCCGTTCCTCATCTGCAATGTCTTTGAGAACTTCTACAGCGAGTTTATTATCAGTTGACTCAGCGAGTTGCATATACATCTGTACCGCTTCATACTCAGCAGCCACCATGAAACGGATTGCTCTTATGAGCTCCGCATCGGTAAGCTTTCTATCATTTGCTAACCCTGAAAAGGGTGATCCGAAATCTGGCATATTTTTTATTTTTTTAGGTTACACTAAATAATCAATTATTCGATTTTTTTTTATTAAATCACTTCACCCAAATGTTTATAATTGGACTTAATGATTTTAATTACTTCATCCGATCTACCGCTTAACATCATTTTCCCCATATAAAAAGCAAAACCTTTCATCTGGTCAAACTCCAGTGTTGGAGGCATGGCAAGGGCATTCGGGTCAGTCAGAATGGTAATTAATGCTGGTCCATCCTGTTGAAAGGCCTTTTCTAATGCTGATTTCACTTCCGCGGGATTATTAATTGTAATTCCATACATTCCCATTGCATCCGCTATTTTATCAAAATCAGGATTGAGCATATCCGTTTCCACATCAGGAATTCCGGCTACTTCCATTTCCAGTTTCACCATACCCAACGAACGGTTATTAAAAAGCACAATCTTCACCGGTAAATTATATTGAACAATGGTCATCAAATCGCCCAACATCATAGAAATACCTCCATCACCACAGAAAGCAATCACTTGTTGACCGGGTCGGGCAAGTGCTGCACCAATGGCTTGTGGCATTGCATTCGCCATAGAACCGTGATTGAATGAACCCAACATTTTTCGCTCACCGGTTCCATCTATATAGCGTGCAGCCCATACACAACACATTCCGGTATCTACTGTGAATATCGCATCTTTGTCAGCTAACTCATTGATCACCGATGATACATATTCGGGATGAATAGAATGTGGTTCTCCTGGGTCACTTACATAGTACAATAAATTCTTTTTTACTTCTTTGTAAAAATCTAATTGCCTATCGAGGAAAGTAACATCATCCTTCATTTTAATCATTGGTAGAAGGACTTTTAAAGTATCTTTTATATCCCCGCAAAGCCCCAGATCAAGTTTAGCTCTTCGCCCAAGGTTTTCCGGTTTTATATCAATTTGCACTATTTTATTATGAACAGGCATGAAAGGCGTATACGGAAAATCCGTCCCTAATAATACAAGTAATTCACATTCGTGCATACTTTGGTACGCCGAAGGAATGCCCAACAAACCTGTGAGACCCACCTCATACGGATTATCATACTGGATTGCCATCTTTGCTTTATATGAATAAGCAACCGGAGATTTTAGTTTTTCGCACAATTGAATAATCTCGTCATGTGCATCCGCAGCTCCCAGCCCACAGTAAATCGTGACCTTTTGGTGCGAGTTTAATAGTTCGGCGAGTTGTAACAGTTCATTTTCAGATGGAATGATAACCGGTTTATTCCTAAAAAGCAATGTTGTGGTTTCGGCTTCTACTGCAGGAAGATTGGTAATATCACCAGGTAATCCAAGAACTGCAACTCCTTTCTGATGTACGGCATGTTGAAGTGCTGACTGCAACATACGGGGAAATTGTGTAGGTGTCGAAGCCATTTGGTTATAGCAACTGCAATCATCAAAAAGTTTGAATATGTTTGTCTCCTGAAAATAATCAGTACCAAATTCTTTAGTAGGAATGGTAGAAGCAATTGCCAATACTGAAGCAGATGAACGATGGGCATCATACAAACCATTGATAAGATGAACATGTCCCGGGCCACTACTACCGGCACAACATGCCAGACCATTTAACTGCGCCTCAGCACCTGCAGCAAAAGCAGCGGTTTCTTCGTTACGAACATGAATCCATTTGATTTTGCCGTTGCGCTGAATTGCTGCATTTACATGATTTAGGCTGTCGCCAGTTACGGCATAAATTCGTTGAATTCCTGCCTCAACCAATGTTTCCACCAGTTGATCCGAGACATTTTTACTCATAAGTCAGGTTTTATTTTTTTAAAGCTTTCATTAATGATTTTACCGAGCCTTCACTTTCAAGAATTACTTTGCTGTTCTTCATCATATTATTTTCCGATTCGATTCTGAAAGTGAGATGGAGTTTGTAACCTACGTTATTGCCTTTTTTCAGCAAATCAAATAGTGTTTTGCCCACTTCTTTAAAAGATATTGTTATCGGAATTGTCAGTTCGGTAACACTTTTTGCATGAATATCCGTAAGACCAGGAATTATACCCTTAATCAATTTATTGTCTTCAATGGAAAGTTCATAAGCGATGTTCTTTGATTTGAGCGAAAATGCATTTTGATTTTTTATTGAAACGAGAAGTTGAAAAACCGCGCCCGAAAAATTTAGTGAAATAATTTCGATATGCCCTGCTATAACCTCCGGGATATGAACCAATGGGAGGAATTTTTTTATATCTACATCAAATTGTTTTTTAAATAAAATGTCGGTAAAAAAGGATACCCGAAAACGATATTCAACCGAATCAATATTTTCCCGCTCATTGGCTTTTAAGATCGAAATAAGATCGCTATTGAAAATTGTGATAGGCAGCGAAATCCTGCTAATATCATTACTTTTCAGTGTTATTGATTTTTTGTAATGATCCTTCATTACCTCTTTATCATCAATAAAAATCCTGTATTGCAAACTATCAGCAGTGAATGAGAGCGGAATTTGATTTTTGATGAGCACTTTTACCGTCATTTCTGTTTTCTCAGAAGTAAGTGATGTTATGTCTACCTGTGACAATTCCAAACGCGGCAGCAAAAATGTTTTGTTCGGATCCTTATCATGTACATAGCTCCAAGAACGCCATATAAGAAACGAAGCAATGATGACAATGAAAACAATTACAAGTATTAATATATTTTTCTTTTTCATAATATTATGAAGTTTCTTCATCAGGTGTCAACTCGTAGAGAATTTTCAAAAACTCTCCGGTATCTACCAGTTCCTCATCTGCGATGTCTTTCAGGACGTCTACAGCGAGTTTATTGTCATATTAATCACCGGGTTACACTAAATAATTCGTTGAATTCCTGTCTCAACCAATGTTTCCACCAGTTGATCTGATACATTTTTACTCATAAGAGCGCTATCTTAAAGTCCAATAAATAATTTCAGTGCGTAGTTTTCATTGGAGGCACTTTTAAACCGGCTTCTTTTGCTTCGCTTATACCAATTGCAATGGCTTGTTTTCTGTTTGTTACTTTGCCAGCACTGCCATTTTTGCCCGATTTTAAAGTTCCTGCCTTAAATTCGTGCATCACTTTCTCAATTTTTTCCTGGGCTTTTTTTGAATATTTTGCCATATCATATTATTGAAGTTATTCAGTAATTCATGTTTATACTACTTTGTTGACTGAAACATTTTACAATTTAACTCAATTTCCCGCAAATTTGATGAGTTCAGTATTGAACTTCTTAGTTTCCTCCAGAAATAAACTGTGCCCGCTCTGCTCAAATGCTACCAGATGCGAACCGGTAATTCCGGCTTTCATCTGTTCTGCCAGATCGAATGAACATATTTTGTCTTTTTTCCCATGCAGTATCAGTGTCGGAATTTCTATTTTTTTCAAGTTTGATCTCAAATCCGTATCACGTAAAGCGTACAAACATTGGGCTGTGGCATGGGCTGTAGCTACTAATCCCAATCCATTCAGCCATCTGCTTATACCCTCATTTAACGTGGTTTCAGTAGCGGAGAATATCTTTGCGAAATTGACCAGAAGCATTGGTCTGTCTTTATAATTCAATTTAATTAAATCATCTACTGCACTTTGCGGAAGATTATAGGGAAAATCATCCCGTTGTGTCCAGATAGGTGCTGCTGCTCCGGCCAATACCAACTTCGAAACCCTGGATGATCCATACAACGACACATAATTAATGGCTATGGCTCCACCCATAGAAAAGCCACACAAAACGGCATCTTTAATGTCCAGTTTATCTAAAACTCTTTTTATATCCAAAGCATGTACATCGTAATTATAGGCTGTATAGGGTTTACTCGATTTGCCAAAACCCCGTAAAGTGATACCAATTACGCGGAAATTATTATTCATCAAATCGTTGTATTGGTATTCATACATTTCGTCACTTAACGGCCAACCGGGTATTAAAACAATGGGCCTACCTTCGCCGGCATCAGTAATGTGAAGATTCACATAAGGTTCAACTTCAATATACTCAGCTCTGACCTTTCCAAACATTTTGTTTTCAACTAATTTTTCCATGATTTTAAATATTATATTGTTTTATTTATTATCAATTCACCTTGCTGAGAAATTGTAAAATAGTCCGGCAGATTTAAAACTGACCAATTATTTTTCAGCTTATTTACTTGTTAACCAATCATTCATCTTTTTACATCAGCCAAATCATCATAATCATATTTGCCTACACGATTCTAATTATTTTACATAACTTTCTCTGTCAATATCTTCTATTTCATTTACCGGCTATGAATCTGAAACATCTATGATATTGGCTGACTCCTCAGCATTTGAATCCTTGGAATTCCTTTTTTTAGCGTTTTCTTTTGAAACTTTGATTTTCGGAATTCCTTCGGGTTTTAATGCCTCTCCTTCTGTGTAAAAATCGTAAAAATCTTCTCCGATTGGACCTTTACTTTCATTTGCATCATTCATAATATTTAAAATTATAGAGAATCAAATTATTTAATATTAATCAGATTTATTTAAATTTTCAGGATGCTCCAAAATATATTTATTCAACATCGAATTCAGCGAATCAAAATATGATTTTAAATTTCCCAGCGTAATATCCGGCCTTTTTTCATCCGGAATAGTTACCGGCATTTCTTCTATATATTTTGACAGCTCAGGATATTGATCCTTGATAATCATTGTGACTTTCAGTATTTTTGAATTCAACTCTTTCTTGGAATCTTTAAAATCTTCATCTATATTTATGTTATGTACATAAATATCCGGTTGCAAATCTTTTTGTAGTTTATCATTTACTGTTTTAGGTTCTGTCTCTGATTTATTTTCCATCTTCACAGGTTGTTATCATTGATCAAATTGTTTGTTTCTCAATATTATATCGATTTAAAAGCGAAGAAAATACTAAGTTTATTCTTTATCTGTTTTAAGTTTGAATTGAAATTAGCCGGGTTTAATAACGGTTTCTTTTTATAAACTATTTCAAAAAACAGCTTCAGTTGTTTATTAAAATCACCCGGATTTTCCAGATTACTTAAATGACCGGCATGCTTAACGATGTGCAAAAGAGATTCTTTAGTATTTTCATGCATGAATTGTGCTGCCGTAGGAGGTGTTATTTTATCTTCCTCTCCCACCAGAATAAGTACAGGGATTTTTATTTCCGGTAGTATGCTGCAGGTTTCATTACGGGAGGATAAAGCAAGTAAGGTCTTGGTAATGGATTGTTTGGTGGTTCCCAGTATCATATTCTTTACATCTGCTATTTCTGCAACTTTTGTAGTAAACGATTCCGGTGCAAAAAGATTTTTTACACTCTCTCCTGCATATTCTTCCAGTCCATTTTCATGAATGTTTTCAATAGACTTCATCCGTTTGTCTCTTCCTTCCGGTGTATCGGCTACGCAATTGGTATCACTCAGTATAATTGCATCAAATCTTTTTTGGAAGTTTCTTATTGCATTTAAAACGATATATCCGCCCATAGATAAACCACATAGGGATGCCTTTTTAATCTTCAGTACATCCATTAAGCCGATTAAATCTCCGACCAAATGGTCTATTGAGAAAGTACAATCCCCTGTTTCAGAGTTCCCATGACCGCGGATATCGTATGCAATCACACGGTAATTATCTTTTAGCGTTTTCATTTGCTTATCCCACATCGATTTATTAAGCGGAAAGCCATGAATGAAAATGATAACCGGTGCTTCTTCCGGTCCGACATCACTGTAACTGACTAATAGATTATTTACGAGTGTTGTTATATTGTTTCCTGAATGGCGCATTGAGTTTTAGTTATTTGAAATCGTGAATATATCCTGAATTTTATATTGCTTCAACTATAATTGATTTTTTATCTATTCCTAAATTTGACAATTGCTTTAGTATGGCATCCATCATCGAAGGAGGTCCACACAGATAAACATTTTTTGTGGAGTCGTTAATATAGGTTTTTAGGAAGCCTTCGGTGATTTTACCGTGTGCATATCCATCAACCTTTTCATCTGATAAAATATTGATAAAATTTTTACCCAACAATTCATTAAATTCTGACAATAGAATGATATCCTCTTTCGTTTTGTTTGCAAAAATGAGTTTATTATCACCAATCTCATTTTTAGCCTGTAGATCCCTGAGAATGGAAATAAATGGAGTAACACCGGCACCACCGGCAATAAATACACCCACACCCTTGTAAGAAATAGCCCCAAATACATCGTGTAAAATCAACTCATCATCTTTTTTCAATTTCAGAAGTTCATTGGTTACACCTTTGTGTTCAGGATATGTTTTAATAGTAAACTCAAGGAAATCATCTTTGGGAAGACAAGTGAAAGTGAATGGATTCTTCTTTACTTTCCAATCGGGTTTATTTATTGAAACTTCAGTAGCCTGCCCCGGAGTGAAGTGATACTGTTCTGGTTTCTCAGTAACAATTTGAAGCACATCATGGGTAATATGCTTAATCGATTCTAGTTTAACAAGATGTTGTTTCATATTGGTATTTTTTAATTGGAAATTAAATAGTCTTTTTTCAAATTTTCAAAACCTTATTTTCTTCTTTAATTCTTACAGATAACATGATCGCATTAAGTACTGTAAAAACAATAGCCGTAAAATACAAATGGAATACCAACGGAATAATTGCAATTTCTGAAATTACAACCAGGTAATTTGGGTGTTTAAGGTATTTGTATACCCCCTTTTTTATCAAAGGAAAATCCGTGATATGATAAATCTTTGTGTTCCAGAACTTCCCTAATGATAGGATAATCCAAGCTTTAAATAACAAAATCAATAAATACAGGACAAGGAAAAACAGACTAAAAAACGCTGTTTGCTTTGTCGAATATTCAATAATTAATGAGACAATAAACAATATGTGAAGTGAAACAATGTATGGATAATGCTTATGCCCATATTCAATGGCACCATTCTGCAATAACCATATTTCATTCCTTTGGGAAAGGATTAGTTCTCCTATTCTCAAAAGGATAATGAACGATATGAAGAATATAAATGCCATAGTATTATTTGTTCATTTGAAGCAAAACCATCTCACACGAAAATCCGGGTCCCATGGATACCATTAAGCCATAACCGTTTTCGAAGCTATGCTTAAAAAACCGTTCCAACACATATAAAACTGTCGTACTGGACATATTACCATTGTCGTTCATCACCTCCCGGGTGTACTTCAAAAAGTCACCTTTCACTTCCAAAGCTTCTTCATAAGCCGTTAATACTTTCTTCCCTCCCGGATGAAAAATGAAATTTTTAATATCCGATAGCTTCAGATGCTGTTTATCTAAGAATGAAGTAATATCATTTCGTACATTTTTTTCGATTATGGATGGAATATCCGATGAGAACAGCACTTTAAATCCGGTGTCAAGAAACTCCCAGCCCATAACATCCAACGAATCATAATACAATTTGCTTTCAGAAGCCAGAAATGTTATTTTTTTTCTGGTTTTAGTTATGTGATTATCTCCCGCAATCAGACAGGCAGCCACTCCATCAGCAAATAAACTGGAACCTATAAAATTACTCTTGCTATAATCATCTCGTAAAAAAGTTAACGAGCACAATTCCACTGCAACCAGTAAAACCACAGCATCCGGATTTGCTTTTGCTAAAATGCAGGCTTTTGAATAACCCGAAACTCCTCCGCCACAACCCAAACCAAATATTGCCATGCGGTTTATGTTTTGGCTCAGTTTCATTTTATTTATGATAAGCGCGTCTAAACTGGGTGTGGAAAGTCCGGTAGTGGAAATAAAGATGATGTCGGTAATTTCTTCCTTCTGAATATGTGCAGAAGAAATACATTCCTCAATTGCTTTGATAGAATATTCCAACGAAATCCGGATATATTCTGCATTTTGTTCCTGAAAAGTATGCAGGTCAGTGTAGTAATCAAGTGGTTTACAAAAATTACGGGTAATTATTCCTGTATTATCAAATGCGCTCAGCATCCGTTCCACTTGTGGGTACGAAGGAGCAAATAAGTCGTTGGCATATTGCTTTACTTCCTGCTGATCAGCCTTGAAAGGAAAGTCAATTGTAGATAGGGCCGCTAATGATGGCATAAGTTCTGATTTTAGATAGTTATTTTTTGCCTGTCAAAATAGCTGCAAAAAGTTAAAACCTTTAAGTAGACATCCCGATTAAAGGCTATGAATTAGTTTGCAGAGTCTTCGGTTTGATTAACCAGGTAATTCTCCAACCCCATTTGATCTATCTGTGCACGTTGCATTTCGGCCCAATCCACATGTCCTTCTTCCATTTTAAGTATTTTTGTCAGCAGATCAACTGAAACCTGATCATCAACTTCACGGGCGAGTTTGATTGCATCATTATATTCTCTGACAACATTGAGCTCTACATCATTGTCGTTACTAATTATTTCTGATACTGTTTTACCAATCTTCATTACATTAAGTTTGGATACAGTTGGTGCTCCATCCAAAAAAATAATTCGCTCAATGAGCCACTCAGCATGGAGCATTTCGTCCATTGCCTGTTTTCTTATTGCTTTTTGAAGTTTTGTATAGCCCCAGTTTGCACACATTTCAGATTGCACCATATATTGGTTTATAACAGTAAGTTCATCAGCTAATAGTGAGTTTAAGACTACTATTAATTTATCATTTCCTTTCATAATTGTATTTTCAAAATTGAATAATTGTTACTTCTAAATTAGAAAAACAAAGTTATTGGGTTTAAAATTGTAATCGTTACATAATTTCCGAATAAAGTTACATTATTCACACATTTTCTGCAACATCTATGGTTAGTTCTTCTAAAGATTTAATGCGCAATGGAATAGGATTCAGTTGCCAAAGACTATCATTTTTCTTTTTATAAATTCTGATTGTTCTTATTAGTTCTAAATTCCTTTAGCGTTATTTTCTTTTAACAGCATATCCCATATACATAATTTGAGTACTCCTGCATTCGACCATACGAAATTTTTTACTAAATTCTTCATAGGTCAATTCTCCAATGGCTCTTTTGTGGAGATATCTAAGCATTTTCGGATAGGAGATATTTTGTTTTATTCCACGATGTTCTTTACAATTCAATTGATTTTCCTGTAATAAAGCCCTTATCTCCTCGGGTTTGATAAACATCTCCCAAACATGAAGATTAGGAGGCATGATAGCCCATCGTTTCCATTCTTGTAATATTTTGATAGCCGTTATTTTGCTGATAAATGTACGATTGAAAGTGTCATAAATAAATATGCCTCCGTTTTTCAAAACACGTGAAATCTCAGAAATCACTTTTGGTAAGTCCCTAACATGTTCAAGCACATCGCAACAAAAGACAACATCGAAGGAATTATTCTGAAATTGCAAATCCTCTCCGACTCCCTTCTCATATTTTATTTTCAGGTTGTTTTCTTTTGCATGTTTGATAGCAATATTCAATGATTGCTCTGATGGATCAATTCCGGTAGTATTAAATCCCATTTTTGCGATCTCTTCAGTTAATATCCCTCCACCACAGCCAACTTCAAGTGCATTTATTTCTTCTGAATTTATTTTATGTTCATCCAATATATTTTTTGCATAATTTAGGCGTACAGGATTAAATATTGCTTTCATCAGATTAAGTGAAAAGTCAGGTTGCCACCATTTTTCTCCTTCCAAATTATAAATATCATTATCTATTTGACTGTATATTTCCTCAGGTATTTTCTTCATTTTGCAAAGTTTTCGAATGAAATTATTTGAACATGATAAGAGGTTAGTTTTTCTCATTTACCGTTGCAAAAACTGACTCCCCCCAGTTTACGCGAATGGCATATTCCATACAGTTTTTGAATATTTCATCGGTAAATTCCGGTGGATGCAAATTATCTGTTACTAAGTCAGTATTTGCCCTGTCGAAAATTCTGTTATCTGATAGATAGTCACGGTAGGGTTCTATAAAACGATCGAACAGTTCTTCTGCAGGATTGCGTAAAGCATTGTCTGCAGATTTGCCATAAATAATCTCCACCCCTTTGATCTTCATAAATTGTTCGTTATAGACAGAAATGACTTCCAGCTTTGTAGGAGAATTATTTGTTAAATGATAGATTCCACCAGAAGTAGCATTGTCAATTATTTTCATTGTGGCATTCACAAAATAATCAACAGGAATGAGGTTTAGAGCGCCTTCTTTAGGTAAATATATTCTGAGTGGTAAAAAAAGATAACCTTCATCATCAATGAATATTCCAGACTGACCGGATTTCTTACCGCCATGATTTATTATGTCATTCAGATAGATCTCTTTGATATATTTTACTGACTGTAAAGGAAAATACAAAGCATTAAACCTGAGCGAACGACCTGTGTGCGAATCACCATAAACAATTGATGGACGAATTATTGTAAATGGTATTGAATTATTCTCACAATATGTACCAATAATGTTTTCAGCCAGGGCTTTACTTTCTTCATATACATTTAAAAACTCTGTTGCTGAAGAGAGGCATTCTTTGCATATAGTACCATTCTTCCCGGAAACATACGAGGTACTTATATAATGGAAAAAATTCACCTTGGCATTTGCTGCAAATTCAAGAATGCCTTCTAAACTGGTTACATTGGATTTGAAAACAATGTCACGCTTTCGTTCGCTAAAACTTGTATCTGAAGCACAATGGATAATCTGCTCAGTGGTTTCACATAGGTTTTTGTATTCTGCTTCCGGTATGCCCAACATAGGTTTTATAAAATCAATTTCCACGAACTCTAATTGACCGGCTAATTCTTCAATACCGAACCATCGTAAAAGTTTGGAGATTCTGTCCTGTAAAGTTTCTTCTTTAGCCGGACGGCCAAGTACAATGATTTTATAACCACCGGTAAGCATAGAAGCCATAAGGTGGCTACCCAAAAAACCGGTTGCACCGGTCAAGGCTATTATTGGTTTATTATTATCGAACATAAAATAGCTTTTTTAGGTCTATAAATACAATAAATTTTCTTTTCTGCAGCAACCCTGATTAACAACATATCGAACCTGCCTGATTGTGCCGGTTTTTACGGAATATTCATCTAACAGGGTACCAGCTTCATATGTTGCCTGTTGAATACTTGAAACTTCAGCCTGATCATTATGGTCGAAATAATAATCGTATTCCCAGACGCATCTTTTTCCATTGTCAATAGGCGTAATAAATCCAAGTTCGTTTTTTAGGTGATACTTTTCGGCAATATCTCGTAACCCGTCCTGTATTTCTGCAATCAATGAATTGTCAATCGGGAGATATAAAACAAGCGCTACACAAGGATTTTCCCGGCAACAGCGTGAACTTTGTATTCTGAACGTATTCAACCATACGAGATCGTTCATCTCCGGTCTGGAGTATAGTTTCTCAAAAAAAAGGCGTAAATCAGGGTCAATGTCCTGAGTCAGTTGAGCGGGAGAAGGAGCAAGTGCCGTTTCGGCAAGTTCCGCGAATTGGCTGAGTTTGAGGTAAGAAAAGGGTTCATCGTCTGAAAGTCCCTTCAGTAAGCTCAACCACTCCGCAGATTTAAGCGAAGACAATCCCTGAAAAATGGTTTTGAAAAGTTTTTGGTCTATGGCCGGAAACCCCATCTCACGGACGGAACGTAAAGCATATGTATCTCCAATGAGAAGTACAAGAAAAGGCATTCCCAATTTATTGATGAAGATATTCTTTGCTTCGATGGCAAGTTTTTTGGTTGGGGCGATAAAAGATGAAATAAACTCGCTTCCGAGAATTCCTATTGCAAGACCAATATGCCGCCTTGCACAGTCCTTAGCGAAATCAAGTGCACTATCAAGAGTTTGAAAAGGTACAAGAATCCCGCTTTCATCATCGGTAACGGGATGTAGTTTCATACTTACCGATACACAAATGGCAAAAGCTTCATGGTCTGAAATTGAATTTTGGAACGAGAAAAGATTGGGCGCAGTAATGTCATTCAGCCTGAAAAATGAACCGTCTTTTGCAATAAACTCTGCGTCGATATAGTTGTCGGCAGAAATACCGTATGTCGTTGAAAAGAGGGAAAGCAAACCGGAGGTCATGATGTTAGCGCAAACGAGAGCTGCCGGTTCAGCTGTATGTACTCTGTAGCCACGCTTTTTTGCTTCCTGTTGGAGATCAAATGACGCAATACCTGGTCCTACTTTCACAAACCAGTTCTTTTCATCAAAATCAATAGTCTTCATACGGCTAAGATCCAGGATCGCTCCTTCACTGAATACTAATCCATGACTGGATGCGCCATTGCCACGCACAACATAGGGAATTTTATTTTTATTCAAGAGTTTAATGATGGAAGAAATCTCTTCTTTTGAATTTGGCATGACAACATATTCCGGCATTTTAAAAGTTACATGCGGGCACAAGTCATGATGATAAGCTATTCTGATCGCGGGATCGTTAGTAGCCCAGTAATCGCCGACAATTCCTTTTATTTCAGTAAGGATACTGTCATCTTCCGTATTGACTATTTTACCGCCACTTTTAAGATAAGCGTCTATATGATCTTTTAATGCCTTCATTACTTTTGAGGGACGCATTTCATTCACATAGTAACACTGATAATCGCACTTACCACATAGATTACAACTGTCTGCAATCTCTACACATTTTTCAGTTACAGGGATTGTATTCTCTGCAATCGCTGCATAAAGGTCCATTCTGCCTACGGGATAAAAACTCGCATAATGTTTCTCCAAACCTGAAACGCATACACCACTACCAAGAAAATCAATTTTACACATGGCAAAATGACGGCAATTTTTTGCGGTTTTTAAAATCTCGTTCATAGTTTGTTTTTTTTACTTTGTCTCATGAGAACCTCATTTGTCACTGAATTCACTTTTGATGTGCTTGTAAACATGAATGCATCAATACAATCCGGCATTTTTGTTCTGTTAGTTCAACTAATAAGGATGTTTTCATACACTACTTGTAAAGAATCAACCTGCTGAACCTTCGGTTTGATTAACCAGGTAATTCTCCAACCCCATTTGATCTATCTGTGCACGTTGCATTTCGGCCCAATCAACATGTCCTTCTTCCATTTTCAGTATTTTTGTAAGCAAATCAACTGAACCCTGATCATCAACTTCACGGGCGAGTTTGATTGCATCATTATATTCTCTGACAACATTGAGCTCTACATCATTGTCGTTAGTTATTATTTCTGATACTGTTTTACCAATCTTCATTACATTAAGTTTGGATACAGTTGGTGCTCCATCCAAAAAAATAATTCGTTCAATGAGCCACTCAGCATGGAGCATTTCGTCCATTGCCTGTTTTCGTATTGCTTTTTGAAGTTTTGTATAGCCCCAGTTTGAACACATTTCAGATTGCACCATGTATTGGTTTACAACAGTAAGTTCATCTGCCAAAAGCGCATTCATAACTGTAATTAACTTTTCATTTCCTTTCATAATTGTATTTTTTAATCTGATTTGACCTTTTGATTGATTTTTTTTTCATGAATTGCGAAAACAAAGTTAGCTGGCTTCAACCAAATATTTGTTACATAATATTTGGAAAAAGTTGCATATTTCACACATTACCAAACTATTATTAGCAATGCCGGCTTTACAAAATTCGATAAATTATTGTGGAAGGAGTTAGTCGCGTTTTTTTGTTGGGATAATAAAAAGCGGGATGGTAGTTTTTTGTAAGACATCAGCAGTTACACTTCCCATCAAAATATTTTCCATCCATTTAGTACTGTGAGAGCCCATTACAATAATATCGGCATCCAATTCTGTGGCAGTTTCCAGGATCATATCCGCAAATGCACCTTCTTTTAAAACGGTTTGCATATTTTCATCTCCAAGATGGCGTTTTACTTTATCAAGAAAATTTTGTGATGTTAGTTGCAATTCATCAATGCTATCCAATTGCAATGGACCCATATTGAGGTAAGTTAAAGAGTATTTCACCAAATCTTCAATGACATGCAATAGTATCACTTCAGCGCCCAATGTTTGAGCCAATGTAAAACCTACTTCTGCTATCCTTTGTGCTGTAGGATCAAAATCAAGCGCTATCAAAACTTTATTCATTTTGTTTGTTTTCATTATCATTGAATTTATAAAATTGGTTATTCAAATAATCATTAAATCGATAAATATAGAAATTAAAGTTATTATGACCTACTTACAATCCTCCACAATAGCAAATGAAATATAATTTCAACTGGCGTTTTATTCATTTTTCAGTAACGTACTTTCAGAGCAATTTCTCCCAAAGATTTTAATTCTTCCTGCGTTGTGAATATTGCACGACCCTTCTTGGAAATGATATTCCATGCTATATCGCTTGTTATATCATCAATAACTCCCGGCAAAGTGACATCAGTTACTAAATCTAACGAGAATTCACCCGTAACTCTTACAGCCTGATGAAAATTATCATTTACGATTAATAAATCTCCCCGGCCTTCTTTAGCAGCACGATATATTTCTGATAAATCAGTTATGACATTACCTTTTCCTACAGCGTCCTGCAATTCCTTAATTGCTTCCGCTCTACCCTTTTTTTGCTGTACATTTACGATTTCCCAGGTATCATGCGCTATTGAATGATTGGCAGTGTTATTATAGTTTAAATTTGTCCAACCAAGGTAAACTGAAGGTTTATCGGCAACTTTCATCAACCGGTTATAATTGTCATTTGTGCTGATCACAACACATTTCATGTCGGTTTTATTATTCACGCTCACAACCGCCTTGTCAATCTTATTGAAAAATTCACGAACTGAACGCTCAGCCTGCTTACTATTGCTGATTTCTTCACTATCACTCAATTCCGGAGATTCTTTAGTGAAAGGAAAATCATCATTTTTAATTTCACCCATTATTTCATCATTCATGGCAAGAAGCAACCGAACTTCAGATTGAGTTAGTTTAAGAATAAGATATTCTTCAGTTCGATTAAAAACTTTTATAAATGGTTTTAAAGCAAAATTCCCGGAAACATGGACTTCATTTTGTAAAATTGGCCAGGTTGATTGTAGAATTTCTTTTGTGGAATTCGATATAAATAAATGTAAACTATCCAGATTATAATTGACGTCTATTTCCTGTTCAATCTGATCAATTTTTTCAATTAAATCAGTCAACTGTTGTTTTCCAAATTGTTTAATAACCCGTTCCTTTGCCTCAACTAATAGTGCTTTCAAAACGACAATATCCTTTTGATTTTCAGGAAAATTTCTGTGTGTGTTCATCGAAATTGTAACACAAGGGACATTTTTCTCAGCAGCAAGTTTTTCTAATTTTTCTCTTTTCATAAAATTTAATATTGTGTCGTTAATTTAAATGATTGACTAAATAAAATTATTGAAATCAATTTCTCTTATTTTGAAATCAGCATAAAGCAAGTATTAAAAGGGAGATTCAACCTTTCTTCTTTGTTTTTTGACTGCATGTGCAATCTGTAAAATTTTAGATGCAATTTCCTCGGGCGAAAGAATAAAATCTATATGCCCACTGGCTATTGCACTCTCAGGCATATCCGGTTGTCCGGCCGTTTCTGGCTTTTGTGCTATGGTAATGCCGCCTGCCTCCTTTATGTTTAACAATGCAGCTGCTCCATCACCATCATATCCTGAGACAATAACAGCGATAAGCTTTCCATCCCAGTTTTCAGCCAGTGATTTCATGAAAACTGTTATCACATCAGGCCATCCCCAAGGTTTTGAGATTGGTTTTAAGCGGAACTCCCCGTCAAGAACATGCAAATCGCGGTTTTCCGGAATAATAAATACATGGTTGGGCTCTATGTCTAATCTTTCTGTGATCAGCTCAACCGGCATTTCGGTGTATTTTGGGAGAATTTCATGCAGGGTTGTGGCCATCTTTGTCATATGATTTACAATGACGACTGTAACGCCCATATCGGCAGGGAGATTCTTTAATAATCGAATATAAGCATCAAGTCCACCGGCTGACCCTCCCACACAAATTACAGGGAAATCTTTTGCATTAGTTTTAGTTTTCATTTTCTATTCAGTTTTATAAAAAAAATAATTTTTTCTTTCAATTCTAATTGAGATATAAATAACAATATCCCTTATTTATTTTCCGGTATTTTCTTCCAGATTTTCATGATCTTCACCACCCAGGCTATAGTAGTTATTCTCTTCATCTTCACTTCCAATTTCTTCCTGATTATCATCCAATTCAGAACCAGGAACATCTAAATCGTTACCTGAAACATCTTCATAGAAATCTTTTTGATTATTTTCTCCAACTACTTCATTTTCTTTGATGATGGAAATTCCCTCCGGATCAATTTCTTCCTCTTCTTTACTCTGAGCATATATATCTTCACTTGCCGGATAAGATGGATATCCGGGTAGAATAATCTCTTTTTGGCTACCTTCTTGTCTGACAAGTGGGTATTTATTCTCTTTTATTTCTTCCATTTTGCTATTATTAATTAGTTTGAATTATGTTGCGTAAGTTCAAGGAATGTTGATGTGATCTGATTTTGTTTTATTATTCGAATCAGGTAAAATAAATGTGGGTAATTCACTGCAATACATTACGATCCCGACTGATAAAGTGCCACAACCGGGAAAGACTTGTCGAGAAAGGTGATAAATAATGGAATTCACAAACAGTGAATTTTCAATAAAAAGTCGTTACTCGTCGTTCCAATCAAACAGAGTCTGTATTGCAATACAATAGCCATCTAAATGGCTGATGCATTTTAATATTGCAAGGTCATTCTCAACCCTTTCAGGCAGAAATCCCGGTTAAGGAATTATTGTTCCGGAAATTCCAATATACAACAAAGGCATAGTATCAATCATTACACGGTTTTTTTGTTGTGAACCAACTAAGGAAAACGACCACGTTACGTTTGAAATTATGCCATTGTTTCCAACAATGTTTTAATGCCGCAATGCTTAAGTTTCAGATGTAGTTTCCGGTTCCCAGTGGTTATTTTCGAAGACGCGCCCAACACTTTTATAATAGAGTGTTTTGCAAATCTCGATATTGGGTTTTGTAAAGATCATTAATTCATTACCAAAATGTTTTAATGACTTTTTGGTTTTATACGCTACTTTAAATCTCCACAATGATTTTACATGTCTTATTTTCATCACTTTCCAGAGTTTATTATCAAAAGCATAACCTAAACTTTTATAATATAATGCCTTGAAGTATTCGATACTTGGAGTAGCGAAGATGTTCAGATCATTTTCCGATTGCCTTCTTCTGGATTTACGCATACCATTAAATTGCCAGAATGATTTTGATCTGGATATTGTTTCTGCTTCCCAACAATTTTGTCTAAATACATAACCATTACTTTGATAATATATGGTTTTTAGGCTATCAATATTTGGAGTTGCGAATATATTTAAATCTATTCCAACTTGTTTAATTGCATTTTTAACTCTGTGGGATTCCTTAACCTGTTTGAATACTTTTACCAGTTTTTTTTCACCGGCTTTCAAACTAAATTTTTGTAGCAGGAATGCAATACTCTTATAATACGAAACTTTGAAGTTTTCGATATTGGGAGTTTTGAAGATCTTTAAATCAGTTTCAGTTTTCATAATCTATATATTTATTTATTATTTGTATTTTTAATTTGCCAGAATGCTTCTTTTAAAGGAGTTGTTTCAACTTCCCAACTGTTTTTTCCAAAGCCATAAATTTCAGTCATTATATAATACTTCCGTTGCCATATTTGTTCAGGCAAAAGTTGTAATATTGAAGCATTTTCAACAGCTTTGGGGAAATATTTCGCTTTACCGTCTTCGTAGGCAAATGTCCAGAGTTCACTGGTAAATATTTCTTCTTTCTGCCATAGTTTAACGACTGCTTTATTTACTGCCTCATGCCTGTTATGTCGTGTATATTCTCCTGTAGAATTGTGTGTAATTATCAAATCGTATTGTCTGACCGGCAACAACTTAAGAATGGTATTTTCAATTTCATTTTCGTTCAACAAATGTTGTTCGGGACCATCCTCAAGATCGCCCATAATCCCTTTCGAATTCAACTCTTTCAGCGCATTAAAAAAACGGACAGATTTATCTTTGTCGTCACCTCCAGTAAGACAAACCACTAAACAGTCCCATAATGGATGGCTAAGGATTGTTCCGCCTGCCCATAATGTTTCATCATTGGGATGAGCTACAATCAGGGCCACTGACTTCCTTCTTTCACTTTTCATCTTTATATTTTTCTAAGGTTAAACGTGCCATCAGATAGCTTACCGTTGACTCAGCACCTTGATTCAGATTCACATGTGTTTCTTCCAAACCATCGTAACAACCACCGGTACATGGATTATAAACAATTTGATTCAAACGGTTTTTACCTAAAAACCAGTTAAATGCTGTAACCATTTTCAGCCGGTAATCTTCGTTCAGTAGTACATTGTAGAATTTACTTAATGTCATAATGGTATAGGCTACATCAATGGGTTGTTCTCCAAATTTCGCGGCTTTATGTCCTTTCTGCAACCAGCTTTTGTTGGAAATCACTTCAATTCCATTTTCATTAAACGTAAGAGACAACAAAAAATTGAGTGTAGTCTTGGCAATATCTTTATAAATCGTTTCCCCGGTTGCCATCCATGCATACAACATGGCTTCAGGTAAGGTACTGTTTGCATATGTGATATAACTCTCAAACCATTCCCATTTTTCGTTCGATTCATGTTTATACATCTCAAGCAAACGACTTGCAAATATTTTTATCAGGTCAATATGATGAGGAGACTTTTTGTCGATTTGTGCGTAATGCAATCCTTTAATCGCGAAAGCAATAGCCCTTGGTGAACTTATTGTTTCTACATTAAGCAGCGATTTTTCAAAAATGGTTTCAGCTTCAAGCACTAAATCTTCAGGTAACCGTTTACTTATTGACAATAAATATCCCAATGCCCAGATTGCTCTTCCATTGGAGTCTTCTAAATTTACTGCGTAGTTTTGATCCGTAAATTGCATATCTTTATTCACATAATTCAGAAAGTCACCACCAGGTAACTGACAAAATTTAATAAAACCAAGATATTTTCGAATATCATTAATATCTTCTTTATCGCCTATTAATTTCAAATGCATACATAATGTAATCATTGCCCGCGCATTATCATCCAGGGTATAGCCACTACGAATATCGGGTTGGTTTATTCTTGAAAACTGAATAATCCCAACATTGGTGGTCATGTCTTTTAAATGATCCAGCTTAATTGCCGGCAGGTCATATTCCAGACTGATTTTCCCGGCACCTATTTTTTCGATTAACTTGGCATGTGCCACTGCAGAGTTTTCCCATACTGAAGAAATTACTTTCTGCAAAGTAGTGGAACTCATGTGTTTTCGTAAAGGTTTATCATTAAGTAAACGCAATACACTATCAGCCAGTTGTTTCGAATCGCGAAAATCGAAAATTATCCCTGTATCTTCTGTCAGTATTTCTTTTGCATGTGGTATCGGAGTAGAAATAATGGGACAAGCGCAACTCATGGCATAAACAAATGTACCACTGACAGCCTGATTGGGGTCATTGGTCGTAAACAGATAAATGTCGGTTAGCTGCAAATATTCAAGCAAATCCGGTGTTGACAAATACTGATTGATAAACTGCACATTATTTTGCAAGTCATAATCCATTACGATTTGCTCAAGTTTATTTCTGTATATTTCACCTTCGTTTTTAACAACTTCGGGATGGGTTTTTCCGATAATCAAAAACATAACATCAGGGTATTGTTTAACAATGTCAGGTAACGCATCTAATGTAGTTTCGAGACTCTTCCCTGAGCTTAACAAACCGAAAGTCGTAAGCACTTTTCGTCCGGATAACCCGTATTTAGCCTTCAGTGACTTTTTACTTAAATGGGGTACCAAATGTGTGCCATGTGCAATTACCGATATTTTTTGTTCTGAAACTCCATATTCGTTTATCAAAATATTGGCTGAAGTATGGGTCATAACGATAATAGACCTGCATATTGCCGCCATGTGTTTTACTTTCGCTTTCAATTTATCATCCGGGGCAGGTAAAACGGTATGAAAAACAATGGCTACCGGTTTAGTCAATTCGGATATGAATTTGATAAATGCTTGTTCCTGTTCCCTGTAAAACCCGAACTCATGTTGTATCAAAACGATCTGAATGTCTTTATCCTGATTAATAGAATCAGTCAATTTTTCAAAACTCGCCACACGCGATGTATCAAGAATATATTTTACTTCTTCCGGATAATCAAAGTCCGAGCGACCCGATTCCAAAGCACAAACCTTGATGGATAAAGAATTGCTGAATTTATTATTCAACGCCTTAATTAAATCCTGCGAATAGGTTGCAATGCCGCATTCCCTTGGTGGGAAAGAAGTGATGACCAGTATTTCAGCCAACTCCTGTGAAATCTTTTGTATGATGTTGTGGTTATTCCTACGCGGCATAACACGGGCATACACAGCCTCTCCGGTAGCTGACGACATAAGATTCTGATTTATATTAATATCAAACTGATTGGTAGTATTTTCGTTTTTCATTTTATGAAGTTTTTGCAGAAATTATTAGACTATAAACTGGTTACTTTAAATAATTTAAATGACAATCAGTTCTCAAATAAATATTAATTATCTTATCTTTATTTTCTTTTTCCTGAATAATGGTTTTATTTTAATTACCGGGGGCATGGTATCACCCAATAAAAATCCCCAGGGTTTTAATGAATCAATATGATCGAAAATCACTTTAACGATAGCTAACAACGGTATGGAAAGAAACATGCCCGAAATCCCCCATAATATATTGCCAACAAGTACTACAATGATGGAGAAGAGTGCATTGATCTTCACCTTCGAAGCCACAATTTTCGGTACAATATAATTATTATCAATCATTTGAATAGTTACATAAACTATTACAACATAAACGGCATACCAGGCAGTCGTTTTGGTAACTAAAGCGACCATTATAGGTAATGAAATGGCAATAATTCCACCAATATAGGGAATAACGTTAAGCAATGCCCCGATTACACCCAGCAATACAGCGTATTCAATGCCAAGGATTAAAAGACCAACAGAATTGAGTACCCCTACTATTACAGCTTCGATAACCAGTCCGACAAGATAGTGTTGAACCACGTTCTTGGTTTCTTTAACAATTTCGGCTGCTTCACTTTCATGATTATTCACAAATAACCGGCGAATAAACTCGAGCAATAGTGGTTTGTAATATAAAATGACAAAGATATAAACCGGAATTATTAATAAAACTGCAACCCCGCTACCCACACTTACAAGGGTTTGTCCAATAGCTGCACCGTTCATATTAATAAGTTCACCCTGCGTTTTATTAATCCATTCATGAACATATTGGGGTTTTACATCAAAATAACGGGCAAATTCGGTTATGGTTTGATTGAGTAGTCCGGTAAATTTTTCGACCAAAACAGGCCATGATTCAGCAAACTGACTGGCTTGTGAAAAAATAAAAGCTGCAAATCCAACTATAATGATTAAAGTAAGAATTAAAGTAATAATGATAGCTAGTATTCTGTTTACTTTTAACCTTGAGAAAAAATTTACAACCGGGTTCAGTAAAATGGCAATTATAGATGAAAAAATAAGCGGAACAATAATGCTTTGCCCGATATATAAAACTGCAATTAAGGCACATATACCCACAAAAAAAAGGCTTGCCTTGGCAGAATAGGGTAGTATCGTTTTTTTATCAATCACAACTTTTCAGTATTAGTTTCCTTTTTATTTAATACTTTATCCATGAGAAATTGCCCTACTGTTTTAAAGATTTCAGGATGTTGAGCAATAATATTAGTTATTCCAAATTGCAAAACCGTACCTAAAAGTTTTTTAAACGGATTGTGCGATGTTCCCACCGTAATAACTTTGGTTAAATAACCGGTAACTAAACCTACGGCAGCACCTAACATATTATCAATCAAATATGGTGATGTTGCAATATCATTCATCGTCCTTTTGATAATATTCGCCGGGGTCAGACTATCGATAGTATAGAAGAACTGTTCTTTCAATAATTGTCCATGAATGGTATTTTCTAATTCTAATTGCTTAATCGCAATTTTAAGATCGGCTGCGGAGTTAATTTTTTCCATGTTTTTAAATTATAGAGTACAATGTATAATTTTGCAAAATAATTATCTATCAAATGAATGAAGTAAATATTTTTAATAATTTTCTTTTTTTAGAAACATTCTGATTATAAAATCGTAGAATATCCTTTTTAACCATTTGCGGAAAAAGAAGTGCGATACAAAGGCTACAAAAGCATAAAATCCGGCTACTACAAAGAAACCATAAAACATTTCGCCCAGCAGAGTGCCTACCCACAGGGCTGCTCCCAAATTTAAAAAAAGCATGAACGTCATAATTATCACAATAATAATTGAACGGGACATAAATGAAGAAACTTCATCCGAAGTTTTGTCCAGCACTTTGAGTTTCACCAGTTCGAAACTTGATTGACCATAATCAACTGTTCTTTCAAGAAGTGTTTCTAAAGTATTTGTACTATTTTCCATGATTCAGATTATATAATTATTTATTAGCTACTGTTATTTAGTTACTTAAAGGTTGCATATTGCTATGAGCAATAGTCAACAGGAATACAGAGTCTTCAGTCGTTGTCAAGCTGTATTTGATTTTTTCATGAAGTGTCAGGTATTGACCTTTGTCCAGCATCACGGATTCATTTCGGGTATGCAACTTTAATTTACCTTCAAGGATCTGAAAAGTAATGGAATCACCTGTCTGAAATGACTCTATTTCAGTGCCTTCCTGTGCAACTGTAAGTACAATTTGTTTTCCGGGCGATTTCAGGAGAATCTTTGAGTTCAGATCCTGCAATAAACCGGCGTGATACAGTTTCATATTTTCAACCAATGATGGTACATTGAGATTCAGTAAAGTGTAATCCAGATATTGTATTTCATCCGAAAGTGGATATTTTGATTTCAATGTTATCTTTTCCATGATTTTTAAGTTTTACGATATGAATAATTGTGTACCCTGTTTTGATTAATGTTATGTTGCAATATCCATATAGCACTAAGATTCAACAGCATGATAGAATCTTAAATAGAATTGAGTCCACTCCGAAAATCCTTGACAGGATTAATCATCAAAAATTAGACTTCCGGGATGGACTCAATATCTATACTATCTTTGAATAGACTATTTTTTTGCAGATTTCATTTCTTTTTCTACAACTTCTTCTACTTCTTCAACATAGTCGTTAACATCATCTTTTCCTTTTTCAAATTTTTCGGTAAGTGTATCAACGAAATCATTGAATTTATCTTTCAAAGCATCTACCTGATCTTCACCTTTTCTGTAAATTTTTCTACGGATAACTGTTCCTTTTGCAGGTGCAAATAAAACTCCTAATAATGCTCCGGTGGCTGCTCCGGCCAATACGCCTAATAATACTTTTGCTGTACTCATAATGTTGTTTTTTTTATATTTTGATTAATACTAATTGTTATGGTGCAAATGTAATGCTATCACCATGGGTATGTGTTACAAAATTATCCGAAAAAGTTACATCTTTCACACATATAGCAATTGACAAAAATCGAATTGAAAGATAATGATTGTACCTTTATTTATACCGAAGTGCTGATTATTAATAAACAACCCTTCCTCCGTGTCAACTGGCACCGGGGAAGGGTAATTAATTTTCGGATCTCTGCAATAATCTTCTTCAGGCATTCACCTCAATGATCGTGCAGGACTAAAACATCCAGATTAGAATCTGAATCCTACTGTGGCTTGTCCCCAAACGTTTTTATAGCGATTTGATGTTGAAGTTCCGTCTCCATTATTATCAAAAAGATCCCAACCTACTCTTGCACTCAAAACGATTGGCTCCAGGTTAACATCAAAACCTGTCACTAAACACAAGGTATTTTTACGGATATTGTCCGTATCAAAATCCTGGTTTATTTCAAAGTCGCTGATCGGGTTAACAACAACATCCTTCTGACTAATCAAATAAGAATATTGAGGTCCTAAGAAAATAGTCACCAAATCATCGGGTTTCACTGCAAACAAAATTGGCACATCAATGTAGTTCGATGTTCGGGTTAAACTAACTTCACTACCAAGAAAAGTTCCGCTTGCTTTAAAACCTCTTTGAGAAAACAACAGCTCAGGCTGAATACCAAAATAGGTACCGATAGGGATGCTTACAAAAGCACCTCCCGCTAAACCAAATTTACCACCTGCATCATAATCTGCTTCCTGTGAATCGTAAACATTTGCATAATTCGCTCCAACTTTTACACCAAAATGCAACTTATTGCTCGATTCCTGTGCATTCATATTGCTTGCCATAAAGACTAAAGCAACAACCATAAACATTACTTTTTTCATTTGATTTTTTTTTGAATTAATAAAAATATTAAAACTGCAAATTAGTCCGGGAAACTTTCAGAACCTATTGCCTGTTTTTTTGTTTTGAAAATTACTGGAATTCACCGGCTTTAATTACTTACAAACCATTGTACTCCAATTTATTATTGTTCTATTTTACATTCTTAATTGTCAGACCTTTAAAAGCTTCTCCCAATTTATCAAAATCGTGGTTAAATTCATTCCGGAATGCTATCCAATTCTCGATTGACAATGCTTCGTAATGGTCCAGCCGGATTAACAGATTCCTGTTTTTTAGTTCCAACCCTGCCAATGTTTTATTATTACTAATTTTCGCTTTCCCATTCTCATTTACTATCCCGGCTTTGAATGCTGCGATTTTTATCTCATTCAACCGAATCTTTTCTTTTGCAGTTATCCTGAATTGATAAATGGAATCCTTTAAGGTCTGCTTTTGCTCTTGTTTAGCAATTAATAAATTTTCTGTTGCAACCTGTAAATTTACTTTAACTTCATCTGCGTTTGATGTTGATGACTGGCAACTGCTTAATCCGGTTCCCAGCACACATACAATTAAAGTCCGGCTAAAAATTTGTTTTATCACATGTTGTAATTTTAATGGGTTTTGAGCGACTTTATTTTTTTTAAATGATAGTTTTAAAAAGTTACTGTTTAAAATCCTGTAATAATTTTTTGTAAATCTTCTTTTGATTTACCAAGACTTATTTCCAATTTACCAAACATCATCTCTTTCTTTTCTTTTGCAAAATTCTTATTGTTCCTTGTTAAGAATGCGAACTTTGCATTGAAATGAACTTTTATTTCATTCCAATTTCTATTTTTTGGTATTACGTCCATATTCTTTGCATTATTAATTGTAAAATTTAATGGTACAAAGGTCGTCATAATCATCCAGCTGATATTTACATAATTATCGAAATAACTTGCATTATTCACACCTACATCATTCTCTTATACGCAGTTTAGAGTATAACTCATATATAATGAAGTCTTTCTGTTCTCTTTTAAATTAATTTCTCAATTCCGGTCATACCTGCTAAACTGATGATAAGAAAACTCAATTCTTTTAAATAATCACATATTGTTTTCTGAGATTTGCAAGGCAGAAAACAGGATTTTTTGTAATTCTTTTTGTGACTTACTAAGGGTTGATTCTTTTTTTTCAAGCACCTTCGTTTTTATTACATCAGCAAATCTTATCTCATTGTCAGATAATTCAGCTAATCTTTTATTGAAATTATCTTTCAACTTAGTCCAATTTTCTTTTTCATTTATTCTGCTCATTTATTGTACTTAATTACTTTGTTGTTTTTAATAGGACAAAGGTCGTCCTTTTGAGCCACTCATTAGTTACATTATTTTCAAAGATACATGCATAATTCCCACCTTTCCCGTTCGTTGAAATTATTTTCCGGGAAATAAATACGGCTCTTTTTTCATTCAGTTTTTGGCTCTGCCTTTGGATAGAAACCGTTTTTTTATCTGTAAACAGATATTGCTTCAAATTTTAAAGCATATGACATATTATTATACAGACAACCCCTCCACAATGCCAGCTGACATTAAGGTAGGGTTGAATGATCTTCGGATTTATTGATTACAACAATCTGTTGAATCGCTTTTTATTCAGAACGGAATAATCAGGCGGCATCAATAGCTGCCTTAAAGCATCCGGCTGAAATTATTGATTAATGAAGTGAAATTCCTACAGAAGAAACTGCAGTTGAGAGATCGAGAAATATACCAACATTTTTAGTCAGGTGATACTCAGTTCCCAGGTGAAAATCGAGAAACAAAGGACTGGGATCATTGTAATATGTTCTGTCACCCGGATAGGCGGCATCCCATACTGTACTTACTACTGAAAATCCCACTGAACCTGCAACATAAAAATCCCAGTTATACCCTGCTCTCAATAATTGATCGAGATAAACAGTACCTTTAATTCCGAATGGCATTACTGTCTCTCGATAGTAAGGATCGGAGTATGAATAGATGGTGACAAAAGGAGCCAATGTGAAATTTCTTGCCACTCCAAATTCATAATTCAAATTAAACACGGGCAAAGTATGATTATAAGCACCTGTGTAACCACCAATACCTACACCAACATTTAAAACACCACCATGTTTTTCGGGAAAGAAAATATTCTGAGCTGATAAATTCACGCTCAATATCATGAGAAAGACTGCAATAGTTAATGATTTCGTTTTCATCTTTTTATTATTTAAATTAATTATTTTATTCTAAAGCACCATAATGTTTTAATATTTCATGATATTACTACATTGAAATCTAAAAATTTGTCCGGTTTCTTATCTGTGATTATTTCCGTTACCGTGCCCCTGATTACGGTTACCGTGCTCTTGTTTACTGTGTCCCTGATTATTCCCTTTGCTGTGTCCCTGGTCATTTCCCCCGGAACGCTGGGTATTTCTTTGATAAGACTGTTTATTATTTCTGTTAACATTCCCATTCGAGCGGTTTACCTGATGTGAGTTTCCGTAAGATCTGTTTGCCACATGTGAGTTTCCACGTCCCGGTCTCACCCCAATACTTCTCTGTTGTTGACCGCGGTAGCCTCTTGCATATTTCGTTCGGTATGCTCTATGGTGAGTATAAGGCGTATTTCCGCGATAATCAGTCATCACTACTTTATACCCGTTATACAAATCATAATTCCTGTAACGTGCTGGCAAATAAGTTCTGTGTATCCATCCGTTTCCGTTGTAATATATAAAACGGGCATTCTGAATATCATAATAAGCTTCTACATCAGGCAGGTAATAATAACGAACATCCGAATATCCATTATCCGAATATCCAACAGGACCCCATTGCGGAGGTGTACCAAAATTCACATTAACTGATATTTGTCCCTGCATAGAACCGGCTATCAATAAAGCCATTGCTAAAACAATAAATTTTAAAGTTTTCATTTTTATTTATTTTAAAGAGTGAAAAAAATATTATAGTTTTTCACGGTACAAAGGTGAGGACTTTATTACCCGGGAAATTTACACAATCTTTTTAAAGAGTTACAACATTCATACCTTTCCTCACGATATCATATTTTTTTGTTTCAAATAATTGATTTATAAAAAAAACGCATGCGCTTGATATTCTGCATTATAAACAACAGTATTTTTTATTGCTAAATGAATTGCCCGGAGTTCTGTTCATAAAAATCAGGAATCATCATGCTTTCAGTAGCTGTTGACAAGTGCTTACTGACTATTAATATTCTCTTTAGGATGAATTATGTTTCTATCCGTTACTATTCACTGAAAAACGAGTACCTTTGTGGCATGTTTCTCAAAATGAGGAATAAAAATTAATCAGGTAAATAAAATGACTTTTTCAGACTTAGGAATTAACGACAATATAATTCAGGCGTTAACCGAAAACAATATTTCCAGACCAACAGACATTCAGGCACAGGCGATTCCGCATATTCTTCAACACAATCAGGATTTAGTAGCTGTAGCACAAACCGGAACCGGAAAAACGGCGGCTTTCTGCTTGCCAATCCTGCAAACAATAGATCCCAAGTTTGGAAAAATACAGGCTTTGGTGTTGGTTCCTACCCGTGAATTGGGACAACAGGTAGCCCGCGAATTCTTTCTATTCTCCAAATATCTTTCCCGTGTTTTTGCCGAAGCTGTTTATGGTGGAGCTCCCATAGATGATCAGATACAAAAACTAAAACGTGCTACCCATGTGGTAGTTGCTACTCCGGGAAGGTTAATCGACCTGCTCGAACGGGATGCAATCAATTTGCAGGATCTGAAATACCTGGTATTGGATGAAGCCGACGAGATGATGAATATGGGTTTCAAGTCCGAAATTGATCAGATTCTGAAATCATGCAAAAAAGACATTACCAAGATGTTGTTTACAGCAACCATGCCAAACGATGTAAAGCAATTGATTCGTGATTATCTGCGCCCTGAATTCGCAGAAATACGCATCAATGCCGAAGAGTTTATAAATCAAAAGATTGAACATCAATATCTGATTTATAAACAGGGAGAGAAGCTCGATTATTTAAAGGCTTTTTTAACAGAACGAACCGATCAACGCGGCATTCTGTTTTGTCGCACCAAAACTGCGGCTAAAAGACTGGCTAAACAGCTGGCAGGATTCGAAGTTGTGGCGGATGCCTTACATGGCAACCTGAATCAGGAATCACGCGAGAAAGTGATGCGTGGATTTAAAAAAGGACGCATTAATTTGTTGGTGGCTACCGACATTGCCGCCCGCGGCATTGATGTAAAAGAACTGGATTATATTATCCATTATCATTTGCCTGAAAAATCGGAGCAATATACACACCGGAGCGGACGAACCGCACGTGCAGGAAAATCAGGTGTTTCGGTTTGTTTCGTAAAAACGGATACATTAGATGAAATTAAAACGCTGGAGTCCGAACTCAATATTCAATTTTCGGTTTTGGCAGTAGAACCTGTATCCGGTTCAGTTAAAAGTGAACCTGTTACGATCTATATGAACATGGGATTTGCACAAAGCTTTACAAAAAACAATATTCCTGAGTTCCTTGAAGAAGAAGCTGGTATGAATGCCGGAGATGTTCAGAATGTGGTGGTGGAAGACAGCCGGTCTTATTTTGATGTTCCCGGGAAATACGAACAACAGATATTTATCAATCTGAAAGGTTATAAGCTGTTTCACCGGAACGTAAAACTCACCCTTGACGGAGAAAACAGTAAACGGAATATTTATTGAACCGGAAGATCAGACTCATTCAGGCTTAACTATTATACATGATGCCCGACAACAAGAATATCACTTGTTTGCCGGGCATTATTCATTTATTAAAATGGACTCAAAATCAAATTGAACGGAGTGTGGGTTACAGGATAGGTAGGGAAAAATAGTTAATGAATTTGATGATTATGTTATGAATGTTTTGTATGTTTGTGGTTTAAAAAATGGATGATCACAAATTCTTTTTGTTAATTCAAAAAAAAAACGATCAGCATTCAATAGAAAAATCTGTTCAGACTGATTAATTTTCAAATTCACAATTAAATAATAACAATTCACTATGGCATCCGGAAGAAATCTGGTTTTGGCATTTTTAGTATTATTCATGTTTGGTTGCAGTACCCAACAAAAAGTGAATAAAACGAATATCAGGGAGAATTTTGAGGAGTTTTCGAAAAAGTTTTATACCGACAGTCAGTTTCAGTTGAACCGGATTACTTTTCCGCTTAAGGGACAACACAATATTGATGTTCCGGTTACGGCTACGAATGCATTGGGCGATTCTTTGATTTCAGGATGGAAAAAGAAGGACTGGGTCATGTTGAAAAACAGCTACTTTCCAAATAATGAAAAAGTTATTGTCATTGAAAACACGACTTACTTACGCAAGACTCAGAAAAGAGCTAAATCGGTTACCATAGTAACCTATATCGAGAATTCGGGTTTTTCGATTACAGAAAAATACGCTTTGAAGCATGGGAAGTGGTATCTGGTATATTTTTCGAGTTTAAGCTACTAATACTCCCTGATAACATGCAGCCGGATTCATCAAAATTAAAATCTCCTCTACCCCAACATCGGAATCGAATCATTTATTCATTTGCTGTGCTTGCAGTTATAATATTGGGCTTGTGTTCCAGAAAATTCGCTGCCGGTTTGCCGGAATGGATAAATACTTACCTGGGTGATGCTTTATGGGCTTTGATGATTTACCTGATCGTAGCCATGCTTTTCAAAAACAAAGGAATCAAAATCGTTGCGATAATAAGTTTGCTTTTCTGTTACACAATAGAACTGAGCCAGCTGTATCATGCTCCCTGGATAGACAGCATCAGAAGCACAACTTTGGGTGGACTGGTGTTGGGATTTGGATTTCTTTGGAGCGATATGATCGCCTATACGATAGGTATTGCCATGGGAAGCGGTATAGAAAGTATGATTTTTCACTCACAAAAGCATAAGATCAGCGGAATTTAGAAATGTTCCGCGTTTCGTGTTTCGCTTTTGAAAAGGTTGATTGGTTAATTGGTTGATTGGGGTTTGAAAAGTTTGAGGTTTGAAAGGTTTGAAAGGTTTGAAAAGTTTCGTGTTTAAGATTCCTGGTCTTGGATCTTGGTTCTTGGTTGATTGGTTGATTGGGATTCTAAAAGAGTCATTATTTCATTTTTCCATTCTTCTATTCTTTCATTCTTTCATTCTTCCATTCTTCCATTTTTTCATTTTCAAATTGGCACATCTTCAAATTTTCAAATTCCTTCAATTGACACATTTTCAAATTTTTCTTTAGTCTTGGCTCTTGATTCTTGGTTCCTGGCTCCTGGTTTAAACTAATTCTTCTTTTATTACTGTCAGTTTAATTCCCAGATTAATTCTGCTTTCCATCCTTACACTACCATCTTTATTGAGATATTTCCGCAAGTTGGTTAGTATATTATTGAGTGAGCCCTCTTTTATTTTGGTTTCTTTCACCTGCCAAACACATTCAATAATTTCCCTTTTACTGATAAAAGTATTGAAGTTCTTGCATAATAAGGTAAGCACAGCCGATTCGTAGTTGTTAAGATGCGTAACTGTATCATTGATCTGTAAGGATTGCTCTGCAGGAAAAAAGCTGTAATTACCAACATGATATGCGTCATCGAAAGCATTGGCACATTGCTGTTTGCCTATCAGATTCTCCATTCGCAATAATACTTCTATCAGTCGATAGGGTTTGCGTACATAATCGGTATTTCCAATGCTAAAACCATTTTTAAAATCATCGTTTCCGTCGCGGGAAGTAGTAAATAAAATCGGAACATTGCTTTCAAGGCGGATTTGTTTCCCAATTTCAAATCCATCGAGCACCCCGTTCAGAATGACGTCAAGCAATACGATATGAGGTTGGAAAAGACGCAGTTCTTCCATTACTGTATCTCCGGCGGTCAGATACCGGACTTGATAATTCTTCATTTCCAAAGCACCTGTGAGCGGTATCCCCAGATTGACATCGTCTTCTACTATCAGTACCCTGTGCATGATTGGTTAATTAGTTAATTGGTTGATTGGTTAATTGGTTGATTGGGCTTTGAATAGTTTTGTGTTTTGTGTTGAAGAGTCCCGCAATGGCGGGATGTCCGTTTCACTACCATTTGAAAAGTTTGAAAGGTTTGAAAGGTTTCGCGTTTCATATTAGTTTACTTACCTCATACTTCTTACTTCTTACTCCTTACTCCTTGCTTCTTACCTCTTTTATCTGTGCTCTTGATTCTTGGTTCTTCCTACCTACTACAGACTCCCGACTCAGAACTCAGAACTATAAATTCCGAACTATCTCTTAATTATCAGAATGGCAGCAATACGCTGAATTCACTTCCCATACCCGGATGACTTTTTACTTCCACCTCTCCTTTATGTTTTTCCACTATCGTTTTTACATAGTTCAATCCGATTCCAAATCCGTTTATAGTAGTATTTTCAGGGTTTACGCGTGTATACTTATCGAATATAACCGGTAATTTTTCTTCAGGTATTCCATATCCATTATCTTTAACCGATACAATAATCCAATGACCCGTTTTCCGGATGGTAATGATGATCAATACCTGATTATTTGAATATTTAATGGCATTGTCGATCAAATTGGCGAAACACTGGCTTAACAGATGGGCATCACCGGTAACCGAGATCTCGTTCAATTCATATACCGTTTGTATTTCTACCTGCTTCACTGGATAGCTTACAAACTTTGTCTTTAGTTCTTCAAAAAGTTGTTGAAGATTTACCGGTTCTTTATTTAATATCAGCAGTCCTTCCTCCAGTTTGGACAATGCCACTATCATATTAATTGTATCGTTCAATTCCGAAGTCGCATTGATGGATTTACTCACCAGCAATTCCCACTGCGCGGTATTATCTTTAAAGGCAGGCATCGATAAACAATCCAGATTGAATGATAAACTGGCCACCGGACGCTTCAGCTCGTGTGCAATGGTAGTCAGAAACTCATTTTTAAAAGTTACCAGTTGTTTTTGTCTGGCCAGTATGCGAAGCAGAAACCTGAACCCAAGCAAACAAAGTATGGAAAGTATAAATGAACTGATCAACATTAGACCCATACGCTTGATAATTAGCCCGAACGGATTAATCAATACCAATTGCAGCGACTTTTGCTTGTCTAAATCTACTTCTAAGATTTTGGATGGAACCAATAAAATATTCGATTGGATGGCTTTATCCGAATGTTTCAAAACCTTACCAGTAGTTGGATCAACAATATTGATCAAAAATTCCGATCGGATATTCCTCGATTTCAGTATACTTTCTGTCACGCTGTCGAGGGTGGTCAGATTCAATGGAACCAACCGGCTGATTTGTGTATTGATAACTAAATCTAATAATCCCAATACATTATCAGCATAATCCGTCCGTTTGCTACAATCGAATTTTACTGTGTTTTGAGACGTTTTCGGTGGAGGAGTAATGATGTTTGATTCGCCAACCAACTGTTTGTACAATTTATGTCTTTTGTTTAAATCCTTCCGGAATGCATCTTCAAGTATGGCATTCGTTTCACGGCTTAACGAAGCACGTGTATTCCGGAAATGGTCGAGCACCAGATAGGCTTGTGTTGCAAATATCATTAACAGGCATAAAGCAACCAGATATGTAATACGATGTGGTGTCATTTTTCGGTGATCAGTTATCGGTTGTACGCTCTATCCATGTTGTTATTCAATCGTTTGATATTGACTGATCACATGTTATTTCATCTCAATACTTTTATCTATCGACAAAAATAAACATAAATCCGCAACAAAATGGCATGATTAAGAAACAATCTTTTAAAAACAACTAAATATTTATACATAATTTGACTATCGTTTTATGTTTTTTATATGAAATGTGAGAAGCTTATGAGAATATTAGTAGAACCTTGTGAGAATATTATACAAAAAAATCGTATAATATTGCAATATCAAATGATAGAATAAAAGCAGGTTCCGAAAACGTCAAAAAAAGGCTGGTAAACATCTAAAATTAGATGTTGCACTAATGAAAAACATTAAAGGTGGAAACCGGCTTGAAGTAACAAATCCGGATGGAACAAAAACAACTGTTTGGATATAATTTTTTAAATGATATGTCTGTTTGGATTGTGACTACTCACTTCCGGGAAATGGATTTATTTAGAAATTCGTGACGGATTTAAACGGCATAAGCGGTACAGTTCAACCGGCGTGATAGTGAATAATCGTATTTTTTCTTAGTACCTAAACCAAAGAATAAGGATAAAATGCAGCTTGTAATTTTCAGGAACTGTACCGTTTTTTTTAAAGAAAACAAATGCTGTTTTTTCACCATATCAGCAATCATAAAACAGGCCGGTAAAAAAAATGCTGGAAATGTATTTCGAGCCTGAAACAGATCTCCCAAGGTGTCAGGAATTGTGTTTCGACCCTGAAACAGATCTCCCAAGGAGTCAGGAATTGTATTTCAACACTGAAACAGATCTCCCAAGGTGTCAGGAATTGTGTTTCGACCCTGAAACAGATCTCCCAAGGTGTCAGGAATTGTATTTCAACCCTGAAACAGATCTCCCAAGGTGTCAGGAATTGTATTTCAACCCTGAAACAGATCTCCAAAGGTGTCAGGAACTGTTTTGAATCCTAGAAATAACGATCCTGATATTTTCGGTCAATTATTAGATTACCCTTAAATAATAACACTAAAATTAGCAACATTATGAAAATCAATTTAACGCAACTAAGCACCAAAGATCTGGCTGCATTAAGCCAACGTACCATTGTTGTTTCTGATGAACCTGCCTTTGCTGTTGTAAAGGACAATCCCCTGTTGGCAGCCTTAAAATCGGTGTACAACGAATACGATACTGTTTATACCAAAAAGGCTTACAGCGGTAAAAGCGACTTGCTGATGGATGGCGACGACGATCGTGATGCACCCTTTGGTGGGTTTAAATTTATTTTGATTGGACATATCAAGGTGAGCAGTTCACCCTATAAGCAGGATGCCAAAGATATTTATTCAATTATCGAAAAATTCGGCATTGATCTGGATCGCTACAAATGGGCAGAAGAATCGGCACAAATGAAAAAGCTGCTCGATGAACTCTATAGACCGGCAAATGCAGCCAAAATTGAACGCATGCAGTTAACAGCCGTACTGAACCAGATAAAAGATGCTCAAACGGCATTCGAAAAACTGTTTGTAGAAATAGCCGGAGAAAACTCCGAACTACGGATGATGGAATCAGCCTCGTCGTTCCGCAAGGTCCTCGAAACGGCACTGCGCAATTATTTTAACCTGGTGAAAGCCATGAACCAACTTCCGGGCTGGAAAGAACTTTATGCCAAACTGGATGAAATGGTAAAAGCCGCCAATAACAACCGCCAGGGTCCGCCGAAAACGGATACGCCGACTGCTTAAATTAAATATCAAAACACAAACGCCGGCTGTCCCGGATATGTGACAAAATTCTTCAGGGTATGATAAGTTGTATACACTATATAGCTCATAAAAAATTGAAGACCAGGAACTAACTCCTACGCTGCTCTTGCTTTCAGAAGATCGATGTTACAGGTAAGGGTATTCAATAATAACAGTTTTAAAACACTCCTATGTCTCAAAAAACCTCAGGATTATTGTTCTGAGGTTTTTTTATTTTTTGTGCTAAATGCTAAATCTGTCCTATGAAATGGGCATTTCCATGCAGAAAATCTACTTATCCTGTAATAGTGTTAATTTTAAATCTCAAAAAAAGGTTTTTAATAGAGAATAATATGTATTTTTGGAGACGAAACGAATTAACAGGATGTTGGGAAACAATTATTTAAATGAAATGCAGATAAAGGAGCTGTTTTGAGCAATTGATTATATTTTGGCATTCGGGGCTGACGTAATAACAATGCAAAGTTGAATAAACATCTAAAAAAACAACTTTTTCTTTTATTACAATTGATAAAATTACGCTTAAAACATTAAAAAACACCATGAAAAATAAATTTCGAATTCAGTGGCTAATAATTTTGCTTTTCTTAATAACTGTTCAAACTTTGGAAAGTTCCACACCTGAACCTCAAGTTATAAGTGTTCCTCTTGAAATAAAAACGAATGTACCTGCAGATTACAATTTGACAAGTCTTTATGAGAACAGAGACAGACTGAAAGGCATTCCCAATTATCTGAATGAAGAAAATAGCCTAGTTAAGTATTATTCCTTCGGTACAGATACATTGTTCATGCTCATTGGCGATGCAAATGAAAAAGAACGGATATGTATTATAGATGTAGATATGAACAGAGATTTCTCCGATAATTATAACTACCACTACGACCTACGTAATGCCGAACTCAATTATCCTCCTCAATCCATTCTCGTTACCAATAAAAGTAAGGAGAGAAAATATTATTTTGTCAGCCCAGTATTTAAAAATGGAGCAAAAATCACATATAGTCAGAAAAATGAAATACAACAAAGGTATCGTTTACTATTGGGAATAAACCAGTATTACAAAGGGACATTATATATAAATAATAAGCCTTATGTAACTGTAATCGAACACGATCTGCGAAGTCCATCGGGGAGGTTTATGTATTTATTGACAGATTCTATAAAATTTGATGAAAACAGGTTGGGTGGGTATAAGTTTAATGAAGACAAAGATGCATTTTTAATTGACAGTTTAGTAATCAAACCACTTTCATTTTCTGTAAACAGAACTAATATTGACATACAGATTACAAAAATTGCTGATTTAAAAAAAGAACAGTTATTCGGTTTTGACGAAGGATTTTATGCTCTCTCAATCAATAAAAAAGATATCAAAGGGAAAGAGTTTAAATTAGATAAACTAAAGGGAAAATATGTTCTTCTCGACTTTTGGGGAACATGGTGCAATCCATGCATAGCACTACTACCACATATTTCAGACCTACATAAACAATATCCCGATTTGGAAATTGTAAGTATTGCGTCCGAATTTAATGAAACCGACAAAAATAAAATTCCTGGTTTCATTAAGAAATACGAAATGGATTGGGTAAACATATTTGAATTGATTAGAAAGGAGGGAAATATAACTTCGACTTATAATATATCTTCATTTCCTACAACCATGCTAATTGGCCCTAAAGGCGAAATAATTCACAGAGGAGGCAGTGGAACCATTCAGCAACTTGACAGGAAACTAAAAGATATTTTCAACAAAGTAATAAAACAAAACAACTAAAAAATTAAAGTAGTTTGATCCATTATATTCCAGGTAATTAAAACAAAACTAACTCCGGTTCAGGTTTAGCGATGCGTAACCCGTACCAGAGATATACAAAGTCTTTAACTTCAAAATTAAAACAATTATAAACTGAAATAATTATCAGCACAATAAACACCTTGCTAAACTTAATCCAAACAGAGACTTATGAAAACTCTATTGAAATCAATTAATTTTAGATTACAAAAATAACTCTCCCCTTCGTTTGAAACGAGGGGATGGGATGGGTTTGGATACGATTTCCAGAATAAATGATGTATAAATCCTTAAATCAATCATTCACACATGAAAACAACACTAAAATTATCGCTATTTACTTTCTGTATGGCATTGCTGATGCCGGTTGTTAACGCCCAGGGTTCTGATGCTAATAAATCAGGTCTGGTAAGTACTGCCTGGCGCATGGTGCAGAACGTCGTAGACAGCGCTCACTCAGAACGGACGATGTACTTTAAAAAAGATTTTACTTTCGAGAGCCGCAACCTCGATGGTTCGGTATTTAACGGTGGAAGGTATCGTTTAATAGATGATAAAACCTTCGTTACCGTTCATTACGATGCGCAAACGGCTAATCTATTCAATTTTACAATAAAGAATGATACGCTTCATTTTAAAGGAAATTTTATTGATCCTTATTTCCCTGAAAATGATGACAAAACGGGCTTTAGTCCGATTGAAGAGATTTTTGTGAGAATAAATGATTGGGTAGATGAAGATCGTGGTATAAAGTTTAGCGGAGATTCGTTGTTGTCCACAGCATTGGCAAGGTCGGCCAAAGAAGGCAAGTTGATTTTTATGGATTGTTACACCAGTTGGTGCGGACCCTGTAAGTATTTAGCCCGAAACATTTTCCCGTTGTCCGAAGTAGGTGATTTCTATAACAGTCACTTTATCAATCTTACGTTCGATATGGAAAAGGGGGAAGGAATTAATATTGCTAAAAATTATGGTATTCATGCTTTTCCCACTTTATTGTTTTTAAATGCTGCAGGCGAAACGGTACATGTGGGACTTGGTGCACTGGATGCAAACACGTTGATTGAACTTGGAAAAACCGCGCTGGACGACACCCAAAACTTACGATCAATACTAAAGAAAATCAAGGCCGGTGACAAAAGCGTCCAGACATTAACACTCTATTTAAAGAATAACTATTATGCAACCGATAAAGATGCCCTGTTGAATGAATATTTTAAAACGGCAAGCGCACAGGAAAAACTATCGAAGGACGCCTGGTATTTGTTTAAAAATTATATAAATGATATTGACAATGATCAGTTCCGATACTTTCTCAGGCATCGTTCCGCTTATGAAAAGAAATTCGGAAAAAAGGAAGTTAATGTCAAAATACTAATGGCATTTAGTTACTATCAGCAGCGGTACAATAATAATCCCGTGAAAGCAGCATCGGTGAAGTCAATTGATCCGGCACTGTATTCGGAATTTTTAATAGTGCGGGACTTTATTGATGCAACCCGGATGCTTCAAAGCAAGAAAGAGGATAAAGGGAATTGGGACAATTATATAACCAAAGTAAAAGCATATCTGTCGTTAGACAGCACAGAACCCATGGCAATAAATGATGTCTGTTGGAAGATATATGAAAACTACAGGACATTTAATGATACCACCACCCTGAGACTGGCTAAGGATTGGCAGGAAAAAGCGTATAATGCACTCCCCAACAATCATCCGATAAATGACACCTACGCGCATATATTATTCGACCTGGGATATGTAAAAGAAGCTATTGAGCATGAAGAGTCAGCCATAAAAATAGCTACCGAATTGAATAACACCAAGGATTTGAAGTTTTATACTGCTGAAATTGAAATATTCAGAAAAAAACTATAGACTGAGTGAAACGGAGACTTGTGCCTGCCTGACTCAGGTAGGTTCAAGTTACACTTCGTTAAACTCGAATTATCCAGTTTGCTGCATTCAACAGACTTAGAGGAATAGGAGGTTTGTAGTGAATTGAAAGTTGGAAAGGTTTCGCGTTTCGTGTTTCGTGTTTGAAAAGTTTGATATTTGATTAATTGGTTGATTCGTTATTTGGTTGATTGGGATTTTATAAGATTCATTCTTCCATTTTACAATTCTTTCATTCCTCCATTCTTTATTTTCAAATTGACACATTTTCAAATTAGCACATTCTTCCATTCTTCCATTTTCAAATTGACACATTTTCAAATTTTCAAATTGGCACATTCTCAAATCTTCAAATCATTCTATTACTTTGAGAAAAACCCGCTTCGTTTTACAACAAAGCGGGTTTTCAATTATTTACCGGTCAAATTTATACCGGACTGACAGCGTCAGGGATCTACTTCTTGATCAGTTTCTTTTCCAACGTACCTTCAGCATTAATTATTTTAACGATATACATACCCGGAGGTAAAGTTGCAATATCAATGTAAGTTTTGCCTGTAAACTGTTTATTCAGTGTGATTACTCCGTTCAGATTGTATATTGAAACTGTGGAGGTTTTCTCACCTGCTTCAATAAAGAATCCTTCGGCAGCAGGATTTGGATAAATAGTGATATCATTTTTCTGTAATGATTCTTTTAAATCAGAATCAGTATTTTTATAATGACCTATTATACCCCTGAAATCATACTCAAAATTCTCATTGGTACCAAATCCAATCATTTGCTCACCGGTAAACCAGCCATTGTTTTCGTCCCAGAAGAAAATACTGAACATAGATCCGTTTAAGAAACCGGGATCCTGATGTGTCCAGTTAGCACCACCATCGGTAGTATGCAAAATGGTATGAGCCGGCCAACTTGAATCTTCATTTGTAATCCAACCGGTATTCGCATTTAAGAAATATACAGATTTACTGTTTGACTCATTTGAAATTTCAGCATTTGTAACCGCCGTCCAATCACTTCCGTTCGTTGTTTTGAAAATCTTACCACCATGCCCGACAACCCATCCGTGGGTTAAATCTGTAAACTGAATGGCATTAAACTCATAATCAGTATTTCCGGCATCAGTAAACTGAACAGTCCAATGAACACCACCATCGGTTGTGTGTGAAATTGACCATTCCGGAGTTTTAATTGAATCGGATGAATATCTTGTTATTGACCAACCATTGTTGGGATCAACAAAATAGAATATACCGAGTGGTCCATGCGTTGTCATCGGATTCCAGTTACTACCGCCATCTATGCTATGGTATAGTTTTAAGTCCCCTGTCGACATATTGTAAACAGAAGCCCAACCATTATTCTCATCAACAAACTGTATCTGCAGACCCACATCGCCACTGACCGATAAATCTTTCTGCATTGCTGCAAGCGTGAATCCACCATTTTCTTCGCTCATAGTCATAATAACTGAACGCTTATCTGCACTCATAAAACCATGTATATCTCTGCCACTGGTGGTAACCAATCCATCTGAAGATATGGAAAGGGAAACATCATCATCGGAAAAGTCACCGTCGCTATCTACAAAGTTTAATGAACCTTCCCCATCTGAATTCAGGTTAATTACACCATGCGTCCAACCTGATTTCTGAATGAGACTTGATGCCGGGTTGCTTGTTGTAATCAGATGTGTTTGCCATCTTCCCTGAAGATCGGATGTAGTGTATGTACTGTCCGGTACGACTTTTTGTCCAAAGCCGAGCGTGTAACCGCCACCACCGTCAGTCATGGTTAATATTAGCGAACGCTTATCCGCACTTAAGTAACCATGTGAATCTCCACCGACAGTAATAACGCCGTTCGCGTTAATTGACATTGATACAGCAGAAACCATATCTGAACTACCATTGCTTTTTACTTTGTTCGACAACGTTCCGTTTCCACTTGCATCTAAAGTAATGATGCCGTGCAGCCAACCTGCCCACTTCGTAAGATCTCCTGAAACAAGTGAATGCCACTGCCAGGTGCCCTGCAAATCGGATATGTTATAGGTGACTTCAGTTATTTGCTTTTGCATAACATAGAAACTGTAACCATTGTCATCTTCATTTCCGGTCATGAAAATTTTACTTTTATCGATACTCATAAATCCGATTTCATCCCCTTCCACAGAAATTACCCCTCCTGAGGAGATAGACATTGGCACTATTGGAGATTTAATACTTCCATTACTTTTTGAAATTGAGAACGAGCAGATTCCGCTTGCATCAATTGTTCCGGTACCAAACATCCATCCTCCTACTGATAAAATATCGGTAAGATTTTTAGTAGTAAGAGCATGCAATTGCCAGGTTCCCTGAAGGTCAGAGATGTTGTAAGTTACGGTTGCACTAGATTTGGGGAGTTCTTGCTTTAACCAGTTGCCACCACCATCTTTCGTACTGTAAATCACAGCTCCGTTCACTATATCAAAATTAAAAGTAGTGTCTGTTGTAAATGACTTTAAGGCCCAACCGTGCGTTGCATTCACCCAACTCATTGAAAGTGCAGGATCGGACATATTACCTGTTACATCGCCAGGGAATGGAGTAACTACATTCCAGGTAGCACCACCGTTGATGGTATGAAGCAGATTTCCGCTACTACCACAGGCAATCCATCCTTCGGTAGCACTTACAAATTGTATTTTCCCTACTGATTCACCATCCGGATTCGTTTGAAGTTCCCAATCAGATTCAATCAGCGTTGGGTTATAAACAGCCAGCCATCTTGCCACCACATCATTTGCCGAATAGTTTCGGTTCGTTGTGTAATCGCCTGAAGCATTCACTTCAACAAAATCCCACGATGGACCGGAACAGTACTTATACCCAAAGGATGGATGTGAAGATAAGGTTATGATGTAATGTGTATCGTCAACCTTTGTCATTTCCTGGAAACTCCAGTCATTCATGCGACCGGCTATATAACATGCTTTGGTTCCCGTAGGTACAGTTACCGAATAAGTCATATTAACACGGACGACATTAGGATCAAACAAACTTTCCCATTTCGCAACGGTATCACTTACTGCATACATTCTGCTCATATAATTACCAGAAGCATTCAATTCACGATATTCCCATTCCGGACCCGAAAAATAGATATACTCAAACACTGAATTTGAGGGCAAGGTTATTTTATAATGTGTCTCATCAACCTTTGTCATTAATTGCAGCGTCCATCCATTCATATCGCCTGCAATAAAGCAAGTTTTTGTTCCGGCAGGAACTGTAACATTATAAATGAAATTGGTGAGTATAATTTCAGGATCATACACCGATGCCCATTTTACAACGACATCATTTTCAGCATAATTCCGGTCCTGAGTTTCACTGCCATCGGCATTTACTTCAACATAACCCCAACCGGGACCTGAACAATATTTATACAACTGGCTCACTGAAGCACCCTGAATGGTTATTGTATAATGCGTATCATCAATTTTGGTCATTGGCTGTTGCGTCCAGTTATTCATTTGACCGGCAATATAACAGGCTTTAGTTCCGTCAGGAACAGTAACTGAATAAGTAATGCCGGTATGCGCTGATGGATCATACACTGAGGCCCATCTTACAACCGTATCACTAGCAGCATAGTTCCTGTTAGGAGTTTCACTGCCATCGGTATTTATCTCAACATAATTCCAACCGGGACCTGAACAATATTTATACAACTGGCTCACGGAAGCTCCCTGTATGGTTATTGTATAATGTGTATCGTCAACTTTGTTCATTAGCTGTTGCGTCCAGTTATTCATTTGACCGGCAATATAACAGGCTTTGGTACCAACAGGAACAGTAACATTATAAATAACAGAGCCTTCACCCTCCACAATATTTACAAAGTCCTTCCATTGACCGGCAGCCTGATAGGCCGATTTAGAACCGACAGGCACATACAAAGTACAGGTCGTTTTGTTGACATTTAAAAATACATCGATTGAAGAACTTAGATCAACCGGGGTAGTTGCACGCACGGTGATGGATGTTAAACCTTTGCAATTATTGAAAGCTGATTCTCCAATAAAGGTCACCGATGCCGGTATATCGATAGTTGTGAGACTCTCACAACTGAAGAATGAATATCTCGAAAGCGTATTTACAGTATTGGGTATGAGAAACTGTTGAAGCGACCAACCTGCAAAAGCAGATTTATCAACAACTACAACTCCCTCAGGAATCTGATAAACCGGAACATATTTCCCATTCGGATAACAAATAATCGTATTTTTCATTTTATTAAACAAAACACCATCAATAGTTGTCAGGTATGGGTTGTCGCCTGCAACCTGAAAGGATGTCAACAGAAAATTATAGGTAAATGAACATAATCCGATGGTTGATAAAGAAGCCGGAATAATAACCGAATTTAACTCACTATCAGCAAATGCCCAGTCTTCAACAGTTGTAACCCCATTAGGCAATACAATGCTTGTCAAGCTACTGCCTGTAAATGCAGCGACTTCTATTTTAGTAATAGTTGGCGGCAACTTTATTGTTTTGAGAGTTTTTCTACCGGTGTTTGTCATTTGTGTATAAAACGCATGATTTGGAATTGCATTAGCTGCATATTCTGTATAACCATCGTTAGGTCCTGCTGTTCCTGAATAAGACGCTATAACAACCTCATTCATATCCAGATCGGTTAGAAGTGGCATATTATCGCGCATGGTTTTGAAATCGCGGGCATCGACAATTCCCATTATCTTCAGATTCGTAACGATACTAAGTTCTGTTGAAGTTAAGGCCGAATGTAAACCTCCTGCAGCAACAGTTACAGTTTTATAATTCTGTTCCACAATATTGCTAAAATCGAGCCATTGATACGCTGCCTGATAAAGTGCTTTTGAACCCGCAGGCACGTACAACACACATCTGTTTTTGTCAATCCAGTTAAACACGCTATCCGAAGCGCTTAAATCGACAGGTGTAGCAGCATTAGCATAAATTGAGATTAAATTCCGGCAATTGAAAAAAGCATAGCCCATGATGGTTGTTACAGAAGCAGGTATTGTAATTTCTGAAAGTCCAAAACAATTCTCAAAAGCCCAATCCTCTAATGTTGTAACCGATATTGGAATTTTTATGGCAGTTAATCCTGTACAATTATAAAATGCGTCAACTGCAATTGTCGTAACGGTTGACGGAATGTCGTAATTACCTGATTTCATAGCCGGGCAATACATCAGCCGGGTCATATTCTTATTAAACAAGACACCATCGACAGCTGCATAACTGGAATTATTGGAAGCTACAGTTATAGAAGCACCCGAGCCCAGAAAAGCTACATCGCCAACAGCAGTAACACTTGGCAAAATTTCGAAGTATTTTAAATCAGCGCAAAGTCCAAATGCATAAACTTCAATTGTGTTGAGTAATGAAGCGGGTCCGAAGGATACAGAAGATAATTTACTGCAATTGTAAAATGCAGAGTTCCTTATTGAAGTCACAGCTGTCGGAATTGTAATATGCGTAAGACTTGTGCAATTAGCAAAAGTCGCAGTATCAATTAAAGTAACCGACTGAGGTATGTTTACCGAATTCAGACTACTACAATAGTTGAAAGCAGCATATCCGATTGAATTAACTGTTGGAGGAATATCTATGGAAATCAACCCACCGCATTTATTAAAAGCCGACCGGGCTATTGCTGTAATATTGTTTGGGCAAATAAAATTGGTTAAACTTATTTTCCCGGCCTGTATGTAAAAGGCTGTCCGGGGAATTGTATTGGCAGGATATGTTTTAATTGATGTACTTTGCGTGCCCTCCGTTCCGGTATATTCCAGAATACTTGTTCCGCTCAGGTCCACATCAGCCAGTAGCGGCATATTATCGCGCATGGTTTTAAAATCACGCGCATCGATAGTACCTGTAAGTTTCAGTCTGGTTAATGTTGCCTTTTCAGTTTCAGTCAAAGTAGTGGATAAAGAGCCGGCAGTTATATTTATGGAATTTGTTTCACTCATTTCTACAATATTCATAAAATCCTGCCATTGGTTGGCTACCTGATAGGCAGCTTTTGAACCATTAGGAACATACAATGTACAAGTTGTTTTATTTATATTGTTAAAAACGCTGGTGGAAGAACTTAAATTTATTGGAATTGGAGCATAAGCGTAGATAGATGTCAATCCACTACAACTGTAAAATGCACCTGCAGCTATTGAAGAAACCGAATTTGGTATGGTTAGCTTACCGTCGAACCCAGTACAATACGAAAAAGCACTACTTCCAATTGAAGTAACAGTGTTTGGTATCGTTAAGTCACCTGTAAACCCTGTACAAGTCAGAAAAGCATTATTGCCAATGGTAATCAGAGAATCCGGTAAAGTTAAGTTTCCTGTTAAACCATTACAACCTGAAAAAGCATCATTGGCTATTGAAGTGACAGAACCCGGGAGCCATAAATTCCCGGTTAATCCACTACAAGTGTATAAAGCAGAACTTCCAATTGAAGTCATTGTATTGGGGAATTTTATCGTTTTCAGAGATGTTTTTGCTCCACTTACAGCAAATTTGAATGAAAATTTCGGCATTTCATTAGCCGGATATGAAAAACTTGAAGGATAAGGTCCATCAGTTCCATTATAGGCCAGAATGTTTACCCCACTGATATCTAAATTAGTAAGTTGAATTAACTCATCGCGCATACACTTCACGTCACGTGCGTCAATAGTGCCGGTAAGTACCAGATTGGTTATTGTTGCCTTTTCAGTTTCAGTCAAAGCAGTGGATAAAGAGCCGGCAGTGATGTTGTAGACTTTTTCGTTCTCTCCGCCTTTCATCTTTAAAATAAAAATATCCTTCGCACCAGAGCTGTGTAATGTAAATGTTTCAAAGGCTGCATCGCCCTGAAACGATCCACTTATGTAGACAGTATTATTATCTTTTTTAATTTTAACAGCAATATCGTCCAGACTACCTCCGTAAAAAACGGAATCATTCATGGCACCGTCTTCAGCATTCAGTTGAAAAATAAATGCATCTTTCCCTCCGGCCCCATAACTGGAAGTTTCACCAACTACCAGCACTTTGTTATCGAAAAACTCTATACCATGGGCAATTTCATCCAGACTTCCACCCCATAGGGTTTTCCAGATCACATTCCCGTTCTCATCATATTTAAGAATGACAACATTTTTCCCCTGACCGGTTGTTTGCTCATAACCTGCTGCAAATAAATACTCACCGGATGAACAAATTGCATTTAAGCCCGAATTGACGGTAATTTCCGTAGATTTTTCCCAGGTCAGATTTCCCGCCTGATCCGATTTCCATAAAGTGATATGTGAATCGGAACTTCCTGCAGTATAAACGTTATTATTCAATATGCTGATTGAATTGGCAGTATTAAAATGACCGGAAGTCGTGTTTCCCATTACTTCTTTCCATATCAGATTGTTATTCGTGTCATATTTAGTAAGTACAGCCGTGTTATTATTTCCGTTTGCCTGCGGTGTTCCACACGCATAAATATAACGAATGCCTTCTTCGATATTTAAGATGTCATCGTTAAACCCTTCATAACCCTGATAAGGGAATAAAGCAGGTTTTGCTATCCAGTCGACACCGCCGGTGCCTGTACCGGTTGCCCCGTTCAATGGAAATTTACACAGCACCGGTTTGATTTCTTTACCTCCTGAATTATCAGTAGTCTGTGAATAGCTCCAACCTGCTGCATAAATACCATTCTCATCCGAAGTGACACCAGTGAACATTTCACCACCACCTGAAACTACATTGGGCCAGATAATTGACCAGACAGGCGTATTAATATCTTCAACCGGATATTTCATCAATAATGACTGACCGGCATCATTTCCGACAATATAAAGCCATCCGTTGGAAATATACATTCCGGCAGGATCCTGGTCATTAGCACTACCATACCGGGAGGCTTGTTGAATATAATCAGTAATCCGGTTTGCAGAATGCTCGGTAATTGTCAACAATTGATTTGCAGATACATTTGCCATTCTGGTGACATTTCCGCTTGACCAATACACGCACAATGAATCGATTGTAGCGTTTTGCCCTACCCCAAAATGAAAAATATCAGACTGGTTATTCCCAATTGTTCCGTTACTATATTGTGTGAGTTTTTTAGTACCAATTTTCAGCACCACCCGCGAGCCGGTTCCATCTTTCGGAGAAAAAGTACCAACCAGTTTAATCCGTAAGTATTTATTTAAAGATGTATTCGGATTTTTCATTAAAGATTGAAGATAGTTTAACCCACTATTCCAATTCTGCGAGTAAAAATCCAAATCGCCATCATTATCATAATCGAACCATACAGAATTATTGCCTAACCCTTTAAATCCACCGTTGTAACCGATCTGAAGACCATAAGTAGCTGCAGTATTCGTAAATGTGCTGCCGTTATTTTCCCACAGCTGGATTCTGGTGTCGCTCCAAAACCCACCCATTCCGGTTGTTGAAATATCAAAATTACCATCATTATTAAAATCAACCGCCGAAAGCCGGCCGTAATAATCATTCACCGGATGTAAATTGTAGGTAGATCTCATGTCTGTATATGTGCCATTTCCGTTATTTTTCCAGAGAATGTTTAGTACCGTACCACAACAGTCGGAAGTTCCATTTAGAAAATCCAGTAATCCATCATTATTATAATCCAATACGGTAATAAAATTGTGCGTGGATGCATCCGCTAAACCGGCGCCGGTAACTTTTGTAAATGTTGCATTGCCATTATTTTTATATAGAAAAAACGGATCAGCCCTGTACCCATCAAAGGTTCCCTTTGTTCCGCTTTGTTCACAAACTGCAATATCAGCAAACTGATCGTTGTTATAATCAGTCACGCTTAAACCAGCCGGAAAAATATTTACAGGAAAGCTTAGTAATTCTACAACCGTATTCAGCGTGGGACTGGTTGGATTATTCAGTTTATTTTCCAGAACAGCTACTTTACTGTCGGTACAGGCATTGGTTGCTGTTCTGTTTGTCGAAGCAAATAGTATGTCCAAATCCCCGTCTTTATCAAAGTCGACAGGCATGATGTTAGTACAGAAATGGTTTGTTCCGTGCAGAATTGGATTTACGATGCCAAATGCAGTTGTTTTCTCAACAAAGGAGGCATCATAATTCATAAAAATCCGCAGTGTATCATTCACTTTACTCCCCCCGTGATTCAAATAATAAACGACATCTTTGAATCCATTGTTATCTAAATCGGTGCAAATAATACTACTCACTTCAGTCGAGAAAACAGGGAAGTTGGTCACCGAAGAAACATCAGTGAAGGTTCCGTTTCCATTATTTTTATACAATAATGCTGCAGCAGTTTTGGTGGAATAGATGATATCTTCGAAACCATCGTTGTTGAAGTCAAACAATTCTCTGATTTCAGCGATCTTATCAACTCTTTCTAAGCCTGAACCGGCTATCTGATCTGTAAAGGTCTGTGATTTTGCAATAAAGCCCGTAAATACAAGGGCTACACAAAGGATGACGAACTTTTTCATGGTCTATATTATTTGATACATTAATATTTATTCCTCGTATTGAATATATTTTTGGCAGGAAATGATCACAGGAAAATAATCAAGATTTGTAACTGCAGATACGCAAGACATTGCACATCTACAGCGAATTACACATCTGTCGGTTCGTGGTTAAAAGGGGTATGGGAGTGATTTGAGGATAAGCAGGAGCTTAAAAAAGAAATGCCTCTGAAAGTAAGAAATACTTTCAAAGGCAAGTGGAATAATTTAGTAAATGGAGTGTATAAAAAAGAACTTAACGATTCATTGTTAATACAGAAAAGACATCGTGCATATTCATTATTTTCCCGTAGAATTGCAGGTTTTACAAACAGCAGATTACCATAATTGTTTGTAAACGAATCACTATTTTGAAGAGTCAGACACATAACTTCAAATCAGAGAAAAAGCCGGTAATACAAAGTGAATTAACACTAATATCTTAGAGAGAAAATCGCGGGAAGAAATACGGGGTCAAATATATGATTTATTTTCATAAAAACACTAAATAATTCAATATATTTTTTATTTATTCGTTATTTAACTAAAATGTCGCTTGGTGAAGTGGTGGATTGGTTGATTGGTTGATTGGTTGATTGGTTAATTGGTTGATTGGTTGACTGGTTAATTGGTTCAATGGTTAATTGGTTCAATGGTTGACTGGTTGATTGGTTGATTGGTAGATTGGTTAATTGGTTGACTGGTTAATTGGTTAATTGGGATTCTATAAGATTCATTCTTTCATTCTTCCATTCTTTCATTTTCAAGTTGGCACATCTTCAAATTCTTCCATTATTCTTCCATTCTTTCATTTTTCCATTTCTTCATTTTCAAATTGGCACATTGGCACATTTTCAAATTCTTCTATTCTTCCATTCTTTCATTTTCAAATGGTAACGAAGTGTACATCCCGTTTTGGGCGGGATTAGCACATTTTCAAATCTTCAAATTTTGTTATTCCTATTTCCGATACAAACAACATTCCGGTAATTGGCTGTACACCTTATCCGGAGCTTTATATCTCTCCGTATCGTGGCCAACTTTTGCAATGGCTTTCTGAATAACATCTCCATTGGTTTTGGTTGAATAAAACTGGAGATGAAGCATTTTTGTTTTAGCGTTCCATTCGGCAGAAGTTACTCCCGTAATAGATTTAGAAGTTTTTTCAATCCTGTCTTTACACATATCGCAATCTCCTGAAACCTTAATTGTTTGTTGTGCTAATCCGGATTTCTTTACTTCTTTCGGATCTGGTACAGGTTTCAAATTGTTGCTCTGATCCATTTTATCCCCGCTTTTTTCCGGAATACTTTTTTCATCGCGGTTCATCATACTCGGTTTTCCGGCCAGTTGAGCTGCTGCATCAACGCTAAAGGTACCATCGGTAACAATTTCTTCGCCTTCAGCAAGTCCGCTGAGTACCACATAACTGTTTCCCAGCATGGGACCGAGTTCAATCTCACGCATTTTGAAAACGGAATCATCAGTATCGCTCTGTTTTACATAGACTATGGAGCGCTTGCCTGTCCATAACACCGCAGAACGTGGAATCACCAGTTTATCTTTGAACTCATTCAGACTGGCCCGGACAATTCCGGTGGCAAACATTTCGGGTTTCAGTTTCCCGGCAGCATTATTTATTTCAACCCGTACCTTGGCCACACGATTTACCGGATCAATCACCGGATCAATAAATTTTATATTTGCCGTAAAATCTTTTCCGGGTATTGCCTGGAGCTTAAATGAAATTGTGTTCCCGACTTTCAGGAAAGGCAAATCGCTTTCGTAGGCATCGAACAACACCCAGACGTTTGAAAGATTTGCCACATCGAACAAAACCGCTCCTTCCGAAACATGATCGCCGGTGTTCACACGCTTTGCCGTTACAATCCCGCTGGTATTCGAAAGGACTTCAAAATTTGTTTTTACACGGCCTGAACTTTCGATATAGGCTATTTGCTTGTCGGTCAGCTTCCATTGGCGGAGTCTTTCTCTGGCAGCATCATAAATCTCTGGTTGGGTTTGTTTGGACTTTGCTGCTTCCAACAATTCCTGTTGCGCAGTAATCAGATCGGGAGAATAAATCAAAGCCAGGGTTTGTCCATGCCGAACCGGTTCGCCCGTGAAGTTGACAAATAATTTTTCTATCCTTCCCGCAATATGTGCGGTCTGGTTTTGTAATAAGCGCTCATCAGCCTGCACTTTTCCGTACAAACGAACTTCTTTCACCGGTTTATGGCTACTGACAATGGAAGTGGACACGTTGGCAAGCGCCAGGGCCTCTTCAGAGAAATGAATCGCGTTCGTGTCAGCTTTTGCCCCATGACTTTGATTCAAAAGAATCAAATCCATAGCGCAAATCGGACATTTACCGGGCTTATCCATGCGAATTTGCGGGTGCATGGAGCAAGTCCAGATTTCTGACTTAGCGTCTGCTGAAGCATGATCATGTTCATCTTTTACTTCTTTGGGCGAGTGAAAGAACAACCAACCAATAAACAGTCCGGTCAGTATTAAAAGTCCGTTGCGGACATATTTGTTTGAAAATATTTTTTTCATATTGATGTAATTATTATCCCCAACCCCTAGAGGGGAGCTGAAGTTAGTATTGTTATATTTATAACTGTATCAGAAACTGTTTCTTAGAACCCCATTGGGGGCAGGGATCTATTGTTTAAGTCTTTTCATCCAGGCCACGGCTTTATTGAAATCGGTTAATGCTTCCACCTGTTTAAACTCATAGTCCAGTAATTGCTGGCGTATCCGGAGAATATCCGTCAGATTTGAACCGGATGATGAAAAGGTTTTTATGGAAATATCCAATGATTTCTTAGCCAACCGACTTTGACTTTCGTACAATTTCATACGCCGTTGTGCATCGTTGTATAGCTGCAAAGCTTCATAATACTCCGTTTGTAAAGCATTGACCGTGGCCTGATAGTTTTGTTCCGTTGCCGCTTTCAAATAACTGGTTTCCACTTGCATGGCTTTGTATTTCTTGCGGTAAACGGGTAAAGTTACCGTCACCATGGGCATAATCATATCCTGACCATTCATGGGCGAGGTTGACATTTCACTTTTATTGATAACCGAATAATTCAGTCCCACTCCCACCATGGGCAGCCCCATTTGTTTCTGCATTTTTCTTCGGGCTTCCAGTGATTGTTTTTCGTATTGCAACATAATCAGCATGGGATTAACGCTAAACATGGAATCGGAAACCGTCAGATACGCAATATCCAAAGGTTCTGCCGGCAGGGTTTCAGCTGCAGAAACCGGTGTTTTGAGCGACCGGTTTAACTGACTGTTGAAACGGGCCATCAGTACTTGTTCCTCATTCCTCAACGAAGCAATATTGTTTTCAAGGTCACCCAACTCAATCTGAATCTGATACACATTAGCCAAACCTGAACTTCCGGCAGATGACACCATGGAAGAAGATGCAGATGAAGTTGTTGAACCGGAAACAGTCGAACCTCCATTTCCACCCATTGAATTCATGCCGCCTGAAGCTGAAGAAGTAGTTGCAGTATTTCCACCCGGCATATTTGCACCCGAAGAGGACGAACTGCCGGTAGAAGTACCCGATTTATACTTCACCAAGGTGAGCCGTTCTATCGTTTTCAACAAGTCAACATTCTTTTCCGAAATGATTATATTCTGACGAACTTTATACAAATCGAACCAGGTTCGCTGCACATCGTAATAAACCTGCAATTTAGCATCCCTGAAAGTCTCGAATCCGGCTTTTGCCATCAGACTCATTTCGTCTTTTGCATTTTTGATAACGCCAAACCACGGGAACATCTGCATCAGCTTAATGTCCGCAACCTGATTCCCGGCCATCAATTCCATTGGACTCAGAAAAACCCCCATTTCCAGTTGCGGGTCGGGCAAACTACCCACCTGCGGTACTTTCTGTAATGCCGCCTGATATTCATTGTATCGCTGTAAAACAACAGGATTGTTTTTAGTGGCCATCCCGAGGTAATGCATCAGTGAATCCTGCGAATAGGCTGAAACATAAAATGTCAAACCTATCAAATATAATATTAACTTTTTCATTCTTTCATTTTTTCATTCTTTCATTTTCAAATTCGCATATTTTCAAATCTTCAAATTCTTTCATTCTTCCATTTTCAAATTTTCAAATTCGTACATTTTCAAATCATTTCATTCTTTCATTTTCAAATTCACACATTTTCAAATCTTCAAATTATTTCATTTTCAAATCCTTTTTCACCGCGTGTTCCCGCCACATAGCCTGGAAGAGCGGCACTACATAAATGGTCATAACCTGAATAATCATACCTCCAAAAGCTGGAATGGCCATGGGCACCATAATATCCGCACCTTTTCCGGTGGAAGTAAGTACCGGCAACAAGGCTATAACCGCCACTGCTGTTGTCATCATGGCAGGACGAACCCTTTTTTTTCCGGCCAATACCACCGCTTCACGCACTTCGTGAACGGTTGTGGGTTTCTTCTCTTCAAAAACCTGATGAATATAAGTTCCCATGATCACACCATCATTGGTAGCGATGCCAAACAAAGCAATGAATCCCACCCAAACGGCCACACTCAGATTAATTGTATGCATTTGGAAAAGGTCGCGCATATTCATTCCTGAAACGGAAAAGTTCAGGAACCAATCCTGTCCGTAAAGCCACAACATAATAAATCCACCGGCAAAGGCCACAAAAACTCCGGAGAAATGGATAAACGATGCAGTCACTGATTTGAACTGAAAGTACAACAAGAGCAAAATAAGCAATAAACTGATTGGAATAACAATACCCAGCCTTTTTGTTGCACGGATTTCATTTTCATAGTTTCCGGCAAACTTAAACGAAACACCCGGCTGAAGTTTTATTTCACCGGAATCCATTTTCTTTTGAATAATATCAGCAGCTTCGTTCACTACATCCACTTCGGCTTTGTTTTCAATTTTATCGAAAATGACATATCCCACCAGAAAAGTATTTTCACTTCGGATCATCTGAGCACCGCGGGTGTAATCAATATCGGCAATTTCGCCCAACGGAATTTGTGTTCCGCTCATGGATGGAATTAAAATTCGTTTAATATCATCGGGATTATCCCTTAACTCACGAGCATACCTGACCCGCATGGGGAAACGTTCCTGTCCTTCAACCGTAGTACTTAAGGCCATACCACCCATGGCAACCTGCAGGATTTCCTGCACATCACTGACGGTCATACCATAACGCGCCATGGCCTCACGGTTCAGTTTAATTTCCAGATAGGGCGCACCAACCGCCCGGTCGTAAAACACCGACGACGCTTTGACCGAAGGAATATCTTTCAATGCTTTTTCAAATTGCATTCCCGCTTTTTCGATTGATTCCAGATCGGGGCCATACACTTTCAGTCCCATGGGTGCCCGCATGCCGGTGGAAAGCATCACCAGACGCGTTTCGATGGGTTGCAATTTTGGTGCAGAAGTCAGACCCGGAATATCGGTCACTTTCACAATTTCATTCCAGATATCATTCGGTTTCCTGATCTGCGGGCGCCACTGTCGGAAATACTCACCATGCGCATCCAGGGTCAAACTATCCGCGGGAATAACGCGAAAAGTTTCTTTTGCGGGATTATAGACTTTTCCGTTTTTCAACAGGAATGCATCATCCCCATCGACCCTGAAACGTTCCCGGTGACCTTCTTCATTTAAAATATATTCAGGCCGGTAATTAATTGTGTTTTCGAACATTTGCACCGGCGCCGGATCCAACGCTGAATTCACACGTCCCCATTTACCAACCGCGGCTTCCACCTCGGGAATTGCCGACAGCCGTTTATCCAGGGTTTCGATATATTGCAGGTTCCTTTCGATACTCGAATGCGGCATACTGGTTGGCATCAGCAAATACGAACCTTCGTTGAGCGACGGCATAAATTCTTTACCTGTTCCCGGGAAAAGTTTAGCCGGAGCGTGCCAACCAATTTTGTCAAATCCGCTTGCCACAAATCCGAATGTTTTGTCAAATCCCTGCCATGCCAACAATCCGAACAACAGGGTAAAAGCCGGAAGCATCAGGAATTTCCATTTATTTATCAATGCCCAGCGAAGAATGGGTTCGTAAAAATGAACCATCGTCATCAGTGCGGTCAGGATTACTGAAACAATTCCGGTAACGAACAGGAAGTTAACCAACAAGCTGTTATGCGCACCCAGGGGCAACCATTCCATTGATAAATAATACACTGCCACAAAAACCGTGATGCCGATATTGATATAGTTCGGATATTCTTTTTGTTTTTCCGGCCAACGGAAATCCTGCAAATTATTGATGCCAACAGCAACCAGTGCCAGGGCAGGCCAAACCTGCCAGAAAATAACGATTGCAATTCCGGCCACAATCAGACCGCCATTAAAATACTTCCGCACTTTCTTGGTATCCATCCGGATATCGAAAAGTATATGTACCAGCGTTGGCAATACCACGATTCCCAAAAAGAATGCCGACAACAGTGCAAAGGTCTTGGTGAAAGCCAGCGGATGAAACAATTTACCTTCGGCAGCTTCCATGGCAAATACCGGTAAAAAGCTGACTATGGTAGTGGCAATTGATGTAACCACCGCATCACGCACTTCGGTAGTTGCATTATAGATTACCGACATCAACTCTTTACCACGTACACCTTTGTTCTCAGGCATCTCCAGATGTCGCAGAATATTCTCAACATCCACAATGCCGATATCCACCATCACTCCAATGGCAATGGCAATGCCCGAAAGCGCCACGATATTGGCATCCACATGGAAAAAATGCATCAGGATAAATGTCATCAGCACGCCCAGGGGCAATAATCCAGCAACAATAATCGAAGCACGCAGATTCAGTACCAGCACGATAATGACGATGATGCTAATCAGAATTTCGTGCGACAAGGCGGATTCGAGCGTCCCAATTGTTTCCTTAATTAATCCGGTGCGGTCGTAAAATGGTACAACCGTCACTTTCGACACCGTCCCATCCGGCAAAGTCTTTTGTGGCAATCCCGCTTCAATTTCTTTAATTTTCGTTTTGACATTGCCGATCACTTCCATGGGATTGGAACCATAACGGGCAACCACCACCGCTCCTACCGCTTCTACTCCCGACTTGTCCAGACCACCCCGCCGTGTTGCCGGGCCAAAGGAAGTCTGAGCTACATCCTTTATCCGTACCGGGACATTATTTCGAACCGAGACGACAGAATTTTCAAGATCTTCGAGACTTTTCACATAACCCAAACCACGGATAATATACTCCACCTGGTTCAGCTCAATGGTTTCGGCGCCAATGTCCAGGTTACTTTTCCGGACGGCATTCATCACATCCATTACCGACACATTAAACGCTTTCAACGCTTCGGGATTGACATCCACCTGGTATTCCTTGGTAAAACCGCCCACCGAGGCCACTTCCGAAACACCTTCGGCTGCCGAAAGTCCGTATTTCACATAGAAATCCTGAATGGTTCGTAATTCCTGCGGATTCCAGCCTCCGGTGGGCTTCCCTGTTTTCGGATCGCGACCTTCGAGCGTGTACCAGAAAATCTGACCCAGCGCAGTGGCATCCGGTCCCAATGTTGGTTGTACACCCTGCGGCAAAGTTCCGGCAGGCAAGGAGTTCAGTTTCTCCAGAATTCGCGAACGGCTCCAGTAAAACTCCACCTCATCTTTAAAAATAATATAGATAAAAGACATTCCGAACATGGACGTGCTCCGGATGGTTCTAACACCGGGAATGCCCAACAGCGCCGAAGTCAGCGGATAACTGATCTGATCCTGTATATCTTTTGGCGAACGTCCCATCCATTCGGCAGAAACGATTTGTTGATTGTCACCAATATCGGGAATGGCATCAACCGGAACCGGATCACGCGGAATCATGCCGGTCTTCCAGTTGAAAGGCGAATACATTACCCCCATCACAATAAATGACAGCAGAAAAATAAACGTTACCAGCCGGTGATAGAGAAAATAATGAACGAGTTTATTAAACATTGAATCAAATTTGAAGTTGATTTGATTTGAAGATGAGGAAATTTGAAAATTTGAAAATGAAAGATTATACGTTCAGCTACAGAAACTCTGCATGCAGGAACAATTTTCTTTTTCTTCAAATTTTCAAATCAGATCATCTTCAAATTAATTATGAATACTGTCAGTCGACATATTCATTTGCATAGTATCAGTACCGGCAACTTTTTTAAGTTCTAAGGTCATTCCACATTTTGGGCAATCGCCCGGTTTATCTTCATGAACTTCGGGATGCATGGGACATGTGTAATAATCTGCTGTTACAAGCTCCTGCGTTTCAACCTGAGCATCTGTTTTTGTTGTTTTACTTCCACAGGATACACCCAGGAATAAAAAAAACGAAAGCGTTGAGAGAATCATTAGTTTTTTCATTTTTCTTGATTTTTTAATTGTAAATACCATTGTGATACGTTTGATGAGCAATCCGGAGATTACACATACTTCGGTAATATGCTCCCACTGTTGCGGTATCGCCCATCATTGTTTTGTAATCCTTTGAATCACTATCCATCATGCCACCCTGCATCATACCCCCGGCAGCAGAATAGCCGTTCATCATAAACCCATTTTTATACATCATATCACCAAACATGTTGTAGTGAAGTGTAAACATAGAATCGTACTGATGATACAGCTTGTCATACTTCAGACAATAGGCATTATTAATTCGAACTTTAGCTGTATCATACACCATTTTCAGGGTATCATTATACGCTTTGGTCAGCATTAAACTACTTTCTATCTTAGCCTTTTCGGCATCAATCTGTGCAGAGTCCACGTTACTGCTATCTTTTGCACAACCTGAGAATATCATTAACAGGGCGAAAACACCGGCAAATAATCCGTTTGTTTTTTTCATTTTCTTTGTTTTTTATAATCGTTGAAATTTCAAAATGATCCGGAATAAAGCACTTTTATCCCGAATCATTTTAAACCTTATCGGTACTTACAACATCCGGGTAAAGCATTGTAAACCTTTGCGGATGCTTTGAACTTAGGCGTGTCATGACCAACGGCAGCAATTTTCTTTTGCACATCATCACTTTTCACTTTGGCAGGGTTATAAACCAAGGTAAGCATTTCTGTTTTATCGCTCCAGACAGCCTTAACAACACCATCCACTTTGGCAGCTTTTTCGATACGGGTTTTACACATTTCGCAATTACCGGAAACTTTGATGGTCTCGGTTTTCATTGCCACTTTATTGCTTTGAGAAAATAAAGTGCTGCTTAATACTACCGCAAATACAGCGGTAAAGATGAATTTTAAAGTTTTCATTTTGTTGCGTTTTTTAATGTGACCACAGGCCCTTCCGATAGTTATCGTGATGGGCTTAAGACCAGGGTGATAAATGTTTTGATTTTTTGGGTTTTATAATTTCTGATATCATTTCCAAAAACTGCAACCTGAAGTAGTTTTACGCATCGTTAAAATTAAACGATACTAATTTTAAGCTCCCCACAAGGGGTTGGAGGTAATTTTTGGATATGACAATGCTTTAGCAAAAAAGCATAGCTTTTGCTAAAACATCAAGAGGAAGATGGATCAAATACGGAAAACGCAAATATCGGGTAGGCTGACATCACCGGTAAGGAATTTGCCGGGTGGATGGACATTTGCGTAAGCGGAAAATTTGTTGGAAATAAATTGCAATCCTAAAGTAGCGGGAATGTAAAATACCTGTGACACTTGCGCTACAGGTTCATTTAACTGAAAAACAGAAGGACTGTAGTTATTGTCGACTGCATAAAAAGATATTTCGTCCTTACAGCAGCTTTCGGCAGATAAACTTGTTCCGGTTGGGTTGGGTTGTTCTACAGCACACATGCCGCAACTGGCTTTTTCCCGGTCTAACGAAAGCTTAACGGCAAAAACTTCACCACCACATAAGTGCGTAGCCAATGAAAGATGCATCCCCGAAAGGAGTATCATGACAGCAAATAATATGGAGAATAGTTTTTTCATTTAGTAGTGAAACAAAGCCGGGCATAAAAAGTTTGCGACAAAAGTAAGATAAAATTATATCCGGAGGTCAAAAAAGGCGGACGATATACTAAAATTAAATTTAATTCACAGATTGCAGTTTACAATATTAGTCTCAAAACAACATGAAATACCCGTCCATTGGGTAGATTATGACTTCATGTAAGACTGTGCTCTGAACTCAAAAAAACTCATTTCCGGATTTCCGGTTAACATACCCTTTTCGAGTTAATTAATCAAAATACATTTAAAACAATGACGCTTCGCAAGGTTTTCCCGACGGGGGTTTGCTTTTATTCTCCCCGGAGAAAATGGTATACCTGACATGAGAAAGCAAAACTTAAAATGTTGCAGGAAACAGAACGGGAAGCTTACTTCGCTGCCGGACGGCAAAAGGCCCTGTCCATCAAAAACCGCATTGACAGTACCGACCGCGAGATAGATGGTATGGTATATCAATTGTATGGATTGAAGGAGGAAGAAATAGCGATAGTGGAGGGTTAAAAAAGCAAGTCTTATGTTTTCTTTATCATTCCCCTAAATGGGTATGGTGACAAAGTGGAAATTTCGGGTACTAAAGTAACCGCTTTTCTTTGTTTTAACGATAGATCCAATCACAAATTCGAAATAAAACACCTCAGAACAGCCCGAATAACTAAAAAATAAGTTGAATGCTTAAAATATCGTATCCCTTTTCTGTAGATGTTGTATGTTTACAGTCTATAAGATAAAAATACAAAACAAAGGGTGGCTAATCATTGCTAAGTATAAATCACAAAAAAAACCAAAATTATGAATGACCGGGGAAAAGACCGAAAAAGCACTCACGATGAATTACAAATAACGATCATTTTATAATAGAATTTATTGCATGAAACTGACTTTCAAAACAAAACCGACTCTCATTACAACGTTAATCATACTAACCCTACTTCTGACCTGGCTTGCAGGTTATGTTGTCGAAGATGAAATGCGAAATGATCTTCTGCTACAAACCAAAATAGGGGCAAATTCCATAGATGCCAGTTCTATAAAAAATCTTACCGGAACTGCCGCCGATTTAAAATCTCCGGATTACCTTCGACTCAAACAGCAGCTTGCCAACATAATGAAAGTTGACAGGCATCTGCATTTCGTCTATTTAATGGGTGTAAAAAAGAATGGGGAGGTATTCTTTTATGTAGACGACAGACCGGATGGACATCCCGAAGGATCAGCTCCCGGAAGCCCCTACCTTGAAGCACCCAAAGAATTTAACAGGGTAATGCAAACAGGTATTGCCACAGTGGAAGGTCCTTCGTCAGATAGCTGGGGTTCATTTGTCAGTGCTTGCGCACCAGTTCTCGACCCTAAAACAGGAAAAACAATCGCAATATTTACCATCGATTACGCTACCGGTTCATGGTATTGGAAAATTATTTCGCGCTCAGCAATACCGGTCGGTTTGTTAATCTTACTTATGTTGGGGATATTTTCAACGTTGGTTTCAAGACGCAGGGGTGAATTATTAAAGAAAAGCGAAGATAAATATCGTTTTATGTTCGACAATAATCCGCAACCCAATTGGATTTATGATCTGGAGACGCTCTCATTCCTGGAAGTAAATGAAGCTGCGATTCAACATTATGGCTACTCAAAGGAAGAATTCCTGTCGATGACATTAAAAGATATTCGTCCGCCCGAAGATATTCCCTCTCTTTTAGAAAATGTCAATCATACCCGTAATCCATTAAATAACTCAGGTGAGTGGAGACACATCAAGAAAAATGCTGAACTGATATTTGTTGAAATCATATCGCATACGGTCATCTTTAATGGAAGGGAAGCACGCCACGTTTTAATTCAGGATATCACTGATCGCAGAAAGGCTGAGGAAATGCACAAACAAGCAGTATATGAATTGGAAAATCTCCATAACAATCTGGATGAAGCTGTTTTCTCGGTGGATGTGATTCAAAACAAGATGATTTATGCCTCTATAGGTCACCAAAAAGTATTTGGACATTCACCGGATGAGTTTTTCAGGAATCCACAATTGTGGTATGAATTAATTGTTCCGGAAGATAAACTCAAGGTCGATGCCGGTAATCCTGTTTTATTATCAGGGGAAAAGCTCTGTCATGAGTTCAGGATAGCGGATACCAATGATCAAATTCACTGGATTGAAGCAAAAATGAATCCAACTCTCGACGAAAACGGAAAACTGACGCGAATAGATGGCATTGCCTATGATATTACGCGACGGAAGCAGACTGAAACAGAACTTATTGAATCGGAGATAAATTTCCGTCGTTCCATTGCTGAATCTCCGGTTGGTATACGGATTGTATCGGTTGAAGGAAAAACAATTTATACGAATAAAGCTTTCCTTGAAATATATGAATTCAACAGTCTGGACGAATTTACAAGTTCGCCTGCAACAAAACGATATACTCCCGAAAGCTATGCACAACATCAGATTAGAAAGAAAAAAAGAAAAGAAGGAGTAGAAGTATTCGATTATGAAATAAGTATCATCTGTAAAAATGCTGAAATTCGACATGTAAAAGTTTCAAGGAAGGAAGTACTGTGGAATGGCATTCAACATTTCCAGGTAATAAATCTGAATATTACAGAACAAAGGAATGCAGAAAAACAATTGAGAAAACTTTCCAAAGCAGTAGAGCAAAGCCCCGATGCCATATGTATTACCGATACTGAAGGAATAATTGAATATGTCAATCCAAGAACGATAGTGTTGACAGGTTACTCAATCGAAGAACTTGTTGGTCGTAATGCAAAAATATTCAGTTCGGGCGAGAAACCAAAGGAAGAATATACGCAACTCTGGCAAACCATAAAATCGGGAAATGTCTGGAGTGGTGAATTGCACAACAAGAAAAAAATTGGAGAACTTTATTGGGAATCAACTACTATTTCTCCGATTTTTGATATTGAATGTCAAATCACGCATTTTCTTTCCATAAAGGAAGATATCACTGAACGTAAACGGTCAGAGATAGCCTTAAGCAATTCGGAGGAACAATTACGTAAATTTGCATCCCACCTACAAAATGTCCGGGAAGAGGAAAAAGTTGCATTAGCACGCGAAATACATGATGATCTTGGTCAGATTCTGGTTGCACTAAAAATTGACATGGGCCTGTTGAAACAAAAAATAACAAAAACAAAAACGCTTACAGACTCCGTAGAAATTCTGCCTAAATTTGACAATATTGATGTATTGATAGACAATACAATAAAAACGGCCAGAAGGATAATGAACGGCCTGCGACCCGAGTTACTTGAATTGTATGGCTTCGTGGGAGCATCTAAAGAATATCTTCGTGTTTTTGAGGAAAGACATCAAATCAGATGTGAATTTGAATCTGATTTTCCTGATCTTGAAATAAATGAACAACAATCCCTTGCACTCTTCAGGATACTTCAGGAAGCACTGAATAATATTGTAAAACATGCCAAAGCTACATTGGTAAAGATACAACTTGAAAATTCCGGGAATAAGTTAAATATGGAAATTATTGATAATGGTGTAGGGTTTGATAAAAATAACAGCGGCAGACAAGACTCATACGGCATGATAGGCATGAAAGAAAGGGTCGTTTTGCTGGAAGGTGTACTGGATATTACAAGTGAAGTCGGCCAGGGAACCTGTGTAAGGGTTGAAATTCCATATTTTAGCGATCATGCATTATAGTCTAAACCCACGTAGCAAGTTTATAGTCAGTACAAAATGAAAAAAGAGGGGATAACAGATGTATTTCCTGAAAAGCGGGTTTATATAAAGACTGAAAGTCTGGCATATTCCAGCCCAGGGTAAAACCCTGAAAGGGTGACACCTTGGGAAAGTTATACAAATTAGGTTCTTCGCCCTGAAAGGGCAACATAATGATAATTATAGCAATATTCCAAAATATTGCCCTTTCAGGGCGCAAATTGTATTTCTTAATTTAATCCTTTCAGGACGTTGCCATTGGGCTAAGTTATAAAGGGCCTTCAGCCCGAAAACCAAGTATATACAAAAATAAAATACCTTAGCTTGACGACTATGGGGGTTTAGGATTCTTATTCTTACCATACACTACCTGGATTCTACCAACTACCGACTATAAACTACCGACTATACTCGTAACTTCTTACTCAAAACTCAGAACTACCGACTAACAAAAATGACTTTTTATTGTATTTATTACAAATATGCAAATAAAATGAAGACAATGCAGAAATATCTATCAAAATTGAAATATCTTTGCATAATCTTTTATATTATTTCCTTCTATACTACGTTATTTGAAAGAAATATTTTATTTGATAAATAGTTATTTGTATTTTCAACACAGCATTAATCCGGCAATATTTATGAAGAAGTTTTTTGACGTTTACTTTTCGATGCTTACATCTGTGGTTTTATTGGTTATTTTCGGGGGCAGCATTGCTTATGCCACCTTTGCCGAAAGCAGTACAGGAACCGAATATGCCAGGGACATAGTCTATAATGCCAAATGGTTCGAAGTACTGATGGTGCTTTTAATTATCAATCTGGTGGGCAATGTGTTCCGTTACAGGATAGTCAACAGACGTAAGTTTAGCATACTGCTTTTTCATTTGGCTTTTATATTAATATTGATAGGTGCCGGCGTTACCCGTTATTTCGGTTCGGAAGGCATCATGCATATTCGTCAGGGCGAAACCAGCAACGAAATTTCGTCAGATAAATCTTCGGTAGGAATTGTAGCGGAGTATAAAGGTGATCGGGTAGAAAAGACTACCGAGGCCACTTTTTCGGAAAACGGATCGAATAATTTCTCGGAGACTTTAACGATAGCCGGGAAAACAATCACTGTTGAGAATGAGCTTTTTGTTCCCAACTCAATCGAAGCCATCGTTCCCGACGAACAGGGTGAACCTGCGCTTTCGCTTTTTGTGATGAACAGTCAAAACAGAGGCCAGGACTTTATATTATTAAACGGTGAAACGAATGAATTCGAAGACGTTAGCTTTGCTTTTGGTGACAGCACAAAACAGGCCAATATCACTTTTACGCTGTTGAATAATGAACTGTATTTTAAAACCACCATGCCCGTTTCGACCATGAGCATGATGGGCAAAAGCGAGAATATGCTGATGCCCGGCATGGCTTATCTTGCCGAACAAAAAACGATTTACAAAACAGAAAATGTGATTTTCGTGTTGAAGACCTATATGGCGAAAGCGAAAAAGAACCTGACGCAACTCACTCCCGACATGAATAAAGCCGGGATCATCAAAGAAGGTAAGGATGCGATCATTTTCAAAATAAGCGATGGTAACCTGACGAAACGGGTGAATGTTTTAAGCGGGGATAATGAAATCTCACAACCGGCCACATGTCAGCTTAACGATGTAAAAGTATCCGTGTCGTATGGCATGTTAAAGCACAAACTTCCTTTCAGCATTACCCTGCGTGAGTTTCAACTGGAACGTTATGCGGGCTCCAACAGTCCTTCGTCCTACGCCAGTGAAATTACGGTCACCGACACGGAGTTAAAAACCGAACGCCCCTTCCGTATTTATATGAATAATATCTTAAACTACCGCGGTTACCGTTTTTTCCAGTCTTCTTACGATCAGGATGAAAAAGGAACCGTATTATCTGTGAACCACGATTATTGGGGAACATTGATCACCTATGCCGGTTATTTTTTAATGATGCTGGGGATGATACTGACTATGTTTAACAAAAACAGCCGGTTCAGGACTTTATTGAAATTGAGCAATGAATTGCAGTTAAAACGAAAAGCCGGTAAAACACTTTTATTGGCCGGTTTGCTGTTGGCTTCCGGGTCTATGTTTGCTTCAGGCGCTGAAATCACCAAAAAAGCACATCTGAAAGCATTGAGTAGCTTGTTGATTCAGGATGAAGCACAGGGACGCATTGAACCTTTCAACACTTTTGCTTCGGATATTTTGCGGAAAATTGCAAAAAAATCATCTTACAATGAAATGTCGGCAGTGGAAGTAATGCTGGGCATGAGCTCAAATCCTGCGGGCTGGCAAAATGAACCCATAATTAAAGTTGCAAATGATCAACTGGCGAAAGAATTAGGGGCAGTTGACAAGTATGTTTCCTTCAATCAGCTTTTCGATTATGACAATGGAGGAGCCTACCGGTTGACTGAACAGATTGATATAACCTACAAAAAAGAACAGTCAACGCTCAGCAAATACGAAAAAGAGCTTGTGAATGTAGACGAACGCGTCAATATTTGTTATCTGATTTTCACCAATAATATACTGGCATTGTTTCCGGTTCCCGGTCACGAAACCGGTAAATGGAGCACTGCCAAACCAGTTGTAAATGAATCAGTACACCATCACACAGGTTCTGCGGAAATGGGTGGAATGGGAGGAATGGGTGAAATGGGCGAAATGACTGCACCTGCCGGAATTGAAGGTAAAACACCTCCTCCGGGAATGGGTGGCATGTCGGAAGAGCAAATAAATGCCATGATGGGAAAAGCTCCGGTTACTGCAGCGCTGCCTTCGAATGATTCACCGGAAATGTTGCTGGTCAGTTATTTTAAAGCTGCAAACGAAGCAATGACTTCAGGCAACTGGGGAGAAGCGAACGATCAGTTAACCCGAATCAAGCGTTATCAGTTAATCAATGGCGGCAACAATTTACCTTCGAACAGTAAAATCAGTCTTGAGATTTTTTACAACGATCTGAATATCTTCGGAAAACTGGCCATCATCTACATGTTGATGGGCTTTTTACTGCTGATCTTGCATTTAACGGACATTTTTAAACACAAAGCCAGCCTGGATAAATACCTGAATGCGGGCATTTACCCTTTTCTGCTGATCTTCGTAGTTTATACGGCAGGACTGGCCATTCGTTGGTATATTTCCGGTCACGCGCCCTGGAGCAATGGATATGAAGCCATGATTTTTGTGGGTTGGGCAACGGCGCTTTCCGGGCTGTTATTTGCACGCAAATCATCGATCAGCCTTTCTGTTACCGGTATTTTGTCGGGCATAGCCTTGATGGTGGCCGGCATGAGCTGGATGAATCCGGAAATTACAAATCTGGTACCGGTGCTAAAATCATATTGGTTAATCATCCACGTGGCCGTTATTACTTCGAGTTACGGATTTTTGGCCATGGGTGCTTTGCTGGGCTTGCTCAATTTAATTTTAATGATAGCCCGTACTAAAAAGAACAATCTAAGACTGAAAGACAGTATTCAGGAAATCAGCTATATCATCGAAATTGCGCTGACCATCGGATTATTGATGCTAACCATTGGTTGTTTTCTGGGCGGTGTATGGGCTAACGAATCGTGGGGAAGATACTGGGGCTGGGATCCGAAAGAAACCTGGGCATTGGTAAGCATTTTGTTTTATTCGGCCATTCTGCATTTACGCAATATCCCAAAAACCAACAATCAGTTTATTTTGAGTAGCATGGCGTTGATAGGATTTAGCACCATTTTAATGACATTTTTTGGTGTTAACTATTATCTTACGGGGATGCATTCGTATGCGCAGGGAACACCGCCGTCAATACCGGTTGGAGTCTATTTTGGAGTTACAGCCATCATAATACTGGTAGTATGGGCGTATAATGCCGAGAAAAAAAATCTAAAATTATAAACTGGCAAATTGGCCTGACTAAATTCTAATGATTTGATTAAATGGATAGTTATATTGTTTTCTTCAGGCAAAAACAATCATTGTAATTAAGATTCAATTTAAATAATCCGGTTTGCCTGTAAATTTGTGTTCATTACAAACTGAATACAGTATATTTGTACTGATTTAGGGGAGTTAAACAGAGACTAAGACACGCTATTTTACATTGAAAAGAAGGCGTTTACAGTATATTCACGAGTGATAAATAAAGAAAAAACAATAGCTAAATGACCGTATTTGTTCACAGATTATCTTTAAGCCTTTATTTTTTATTGATCACCATTGCTATCGTTGTATTGACTTACATAGGGTTGTCATATTACAACGAACCTATCGAAACCCGCTATTTTCATCCAATGTATAAATACCTGGAGCCAAGCGGGATCATAGGACACGGATTGGGCATTAGCGGGACTTTACTCATCGTCATTGGGCTGTTTGGATATATGGCGCGTAAAAGGATGAAAGTATTTTCCCGTATTGGCAAATTAAAATACTGGCTTGAATTTCATATTTTTTTGTGCACCATTGGTTCTGTTTTCGTGTTGTTTCACACCTCTTTCAAATTTGGGGGCATAATCTCCGTTGGTTTCTGGAGTTTAGCCATAGTCTGGGCAAGTGGCGTTATTGGCCGGTTTATTTATTTACAAATTCCCCGTACCATCGAAGGACGTGAATTAAGTTTACAGGAAATAAAAAACATAAAAGAAGATCTTGATACTGAGTTGAAAAGCAAATATAATATCGATTTTTCTGAAATTAAGACCGGTAGATTTTCTAAAATAAGGCTGGAGCTGATTTCCAAAAACATATCAGGCAAAGATCTCAGAAAGGTAAAAAAACTCATCAGGAATCAGATAACAATCAGCAAACGGATAGAAAGCTTGGCCACCATGCAAAATCTTTTCAGATACTGGCATGTAGCACATCTGCCTTTTGCACTGATCATGTTAATTATTATGGTGATTCATGTTAGTGTATCGCTCTTTTTTGGTTATAAATGGATATTTTAAAGAAGAAGCAAGAGCTAAGAAAGTAAGAGCTAAGGAAAGAAAAAAAAATCGATTCTTGGATGTAATAAAAACTTATGACTGATAAATTAATAGAATATCTCATTTACGGCATTGCTTTTTTACTGATTCTGATTGTTTTATATATCTACTTAAAAAAACAGAAGCGGGAGTCGAAAGAAGTAGATGTGAAAATAGCACAGGCCAAAGAAGATGGTGTAAACGAACCAATTTCCTTGTATCCGGTGGTTGATCCGAACAGGTGTATTAAAAGCGGGGCCTGTATTGCAGCTTGTCCGGAGCACGATGTGCTGGGCATTCGGAACGGCAAAGCTACCATAATAAATGCAACTCGTTGTATCGGTCATGGCGCCTGTTTGCGGGCTTGTCCGGTTGAAGCCATAAGTCTTTGGATAGGTACCGAAAAAAGAGGAGTTGATTTGCCTCATGTGTCGCCCACTTTCGAAACAAATGTACCCGGAGTATTTATTGCCGGAGAACTTGGTGGAATGGGTTTAATCAGAAATGCTGTTACTCAGGGCAAAGAAGCGGTAGAGAATATTGCGAAAATAATAAATAAAGATGCAAGCGCTGATTATGATTTAATTGTAGTTGGTGCAGGTCCGGCAGGAATTTCAGCTACACTGGCTGCAAAAAAAGCAAATTTAAAAGTGTTGACCCTCGAACAAGGTACGCTGGGTGGAACTGTTTTTACTTTTCCGCGATCTAAAATAGTGATGACACATCCCATGGATTTACCACTGTACGGGAAAGTGAAATTGAATGAAACTTCGAAAACCGAATTACTGGATTTATGGAAAACGGTTATTTCGAAAAACGATATTTTAATCAGGGAAAATTCAAAAGTAGAAGCTATTATTTCTGATGGAGAAAGGTTTAAAATTGAAACGGTAAATGGTGACAACTTTACGGGTAAAACGGTATTATTAGCCATTGGCCGACGCGGCACTCCACGCAAACTGAACGTACCGGGCGAAGAAACAGAAAAAGTAGCATATCGCTTACTGGAGCCTGAAGAAATCAGCAATAAGAAAATTCTGGTGGTCGGTGGTGGTGACTCTGCCATTGAATCTGCCTTGCTTTTGGCAGATCAAAACAAGGTAACATTGTCTTACCGGAGTAAAGCTTTCAGCAGATTAAAACCAAAGAATGCCGAAAAAATACAGGCTGCCATCGAAAGTGGTTTGATAGATGTAAAACTCAACTCAAATGTAGTTTCCATAGAAACAGATACGGTTCATTACACTTTAAATGATTCGAAAGAATTGTTGAAACTGGAAAATGAGTTGATTTATATTTTTGCCGGAGGAGAGCTCCCTACTGAATTTTTAAAAAAAATTGGGATCACCGTTACAACCAAATTTGGAGATGTGGTTTTGAGACCGGGTAAGTAGTCGGTAGTTTATAGTTTATAGCATACCAGTCTCGTAAAGACGAGACTAAAATCTCATTTAAAAAAATATAAAGCAGAGATTGTATTACCCCTAACCCCTCCCGCATTTTATTCAGGTCCACCCACAGAAGGCAGATTTAAAGGGAGGAGTTTGAAACGGATTTTTTTACAGACAAAACGCTAACGGCGTTTGAAGATATACATATTTCACTTTACGAATTATCTAACAAACTATTAGACATTCAGAATGAATATAAAAAGATTATTACCAATACTTACTTTTTTAATCTTATGCGGACAAAATTTGTCTGCTCAGATCTCTCCGGGAGAACTGAGTAAAGTGCATGCCTATCTGGAAGGTGTAAGCAATTGCACCAAATGTCATGATGTTGGAAATAAGGTTACCCGCGAAAAATGTTTGTTTTGCCACGATGATATCAAACAAAATATTGCGGCAAAAAAAGGGTATCATGCCTCATCCGAGGTGAACGGGAAAGCCTGCGTTTCGTGTCATAATGACCACCACGGTAAAAATTTTCAAATCATTCGCTTCGACAAAAAAAACTTTGATCATCGTAAAACAGGTTTTGCTTTAAAAGGAGAACACGCGAAACAAGATTGTAAAGCCTGCCATAAACAAGAGTTTATAAGCGATTCCCGCTTAAAAACAAAACCGACTACCTATTTAGGGTTGAAACAGGAATGCCTCAGTTGTCATGAAGATTATCACCAGGGTAAATTATCCTCAAAATGTACCAATTGCCATGGTTTTGATTCATTTAAAAATGCTACCGGTTTTGATCACAGCACCACCCGTTTTCCTTTGTTGGGAAGACATAAAAGCGTGAAATGCATTGAATGCCACAAAACTGAAATCATCAATGGTAAACCGGTTCAGAAATTTAAAGGTTTAAAATTCGAAAATTGCACGGCCTGCCACGAAGATGTGCACAAAAATAAATTCGGACAAAATTGTAAACAATGTCATACCGAAGAATCATTTCACTTCAATAAAGGAATGAAGACTTTCGATCACGACAAGACAAATTTCAAACTGCTGGGAGAGCACAAACTGGTGGATTGCAAAGCATGTCATAAAACAAGCCTCACTGCACGTATAAAACACGACAGATGTACCGATTGTCATACCGACTATCATAAAAAAGAATTTGCAAAAAACGGCATTTCGCCCGATTGTAACCAGTGTCATAACAACAACGGATTTACGCCAAGCACCTACACCATCGAAAAACACAATGCTTCGAGGTTTAAACTCGAAGGTGCGCATTTGGCTTCACCTTGTATGGCCTGTCATAAAAAACAGGAAAACTGGACCTTTAAAAGCATGGGCACTAAGTGCGTCGAATGTCATAAAAACGAACACAAGGGCTTTATTGACGAAAAGTATTTCCCGAATGAAAATTGCACATCGTGTCACAACGTAACGGAATGGAAGTCGGTAACGTTCGACCACAACAAAACACATTTCAAACTCGAGGGAGCACATGCCAAAGAAGCCTGCTCAGCCTGCCACTATAGAAATAATGAGCAGGGTATCCGGACACAACAATTCGGGGGTACCTCTCAGGAATGCTCCGCCTGCCACAAAGATTCACATGTCAATCAATTTGCAGTAAACGGGAAAACGGATTGTACCCGATGTCATGGATTTGATGCCTGGGAGAAATCAAAATACGATCACAATTCATCCCGGTTTAAGCTCGACGGCGAACACGCAAATATAGAATGTGCTGCATGCCACAAACCTGTGATGAACGAAAAAGGGAAATATATTCAATATAAATTCAACAATATAGAATGTTCAAACTGTCATTCATAACGTTGGCATTACTGCTCTCCACCCATATACTTGCGATTCAATCTCCACACGGGGCGAATTTAAGTATAAAGTGCGACATGTGCCATAGTACTGACAGCTGGACTAAAATTAAAACAAATGCTTTCAATCACGATCAGACTGATTTCCCCTTGGTCGGGCAACACAAGGTTGTGGCATGCAGGAAATGTCATACTGATCTGGTATTCTCAAATGCAAAAACAGATTGTAATGCCTGTCACGCAGATGTACATCAACAAACTGTAGGGCTGGATTGTGAGCGATGTCATACGCCCGCATCGTGGATAGTAAAAGATGTTACCCGGATACATAATCAAAGCAGATTTCCGTTAAATGGTCAACATGCCCGGACAGATTGTTATCAATGTCATAAATCAGCTTCCCTGTTGCGTTTTGACCCAATGCGGTCAGCATGTGTCGACTGTCATATAAATGATTATAATGCGACTACAAATCCATCCCATATAGCATCGAAATTTCCGACAGATTGCAACTTCTGTCATAATGAGCAAAGCTGGCTATCGTCTACTTTTGATCATAACACCACTGCTTTTCCACTCCAGGGTGCCCATACCGGTATAGAATGCAACAAATGTCACGCAACCGGATACGCCGGAACTTCAACAGCCTGTGTTAGTTGTCACCGAACAAATTATGATGGTGCAACCAATCCGAATCACCTTGCAAATAATTTCTCAACAGAATGTCAGACCTGTCATAATGTAACAGCCTGGCAACCATCAACGTTTAACCACAACAGCACGGCCTTTCCGTTGACCGGCGGACATGTCGGGGTGGAATGTATAAAATGTCATGGAAACGGGTATGTTAGTACGCCATCGACCTGTGTGAGCTGTCATCAGGCAAATTACAATGCCACGACCAATCCGAACCATCTCACCAATAAATTCTCAACCGATTGTCAGACCTGTCATAACGCAACAGCATGGCAACCTTCCACTTTTAACCACAACACTACCGCTTTTCCATTGACCGGAGGACATGTCGGGGTGGATTGTATTAAATGTCATGGCAACGGGTATGTAAGTACACCTTCTACCTGTGTGAGTTGTCACCAGACTAACTTTAATGCAACAACCAATCCAAATCACGTAACAGCGAAGTTCTCTACAGACTGCCAGACCTGTCACAATGCAATAGCATGGCAACCTTCAACTTTCAATCACAATACCGCTACGACTTTTCCATTAACCGGAAGTCATGTTGGTGTGGATTGCATTAAATGTCATGCCAATGGATATGCCGGAACTTCAACGACCTGTGTTAGCTGTCATCAGGCAAATTACAATGCCACGACCAATCCGAACCACCTGACGAATAAGTTCTCAACCGATTGTCAGACCTGTCATAACGTAACAGCCTGGCAACCTTCAACATTTAATCACAACACCACTGCCTTTCCATTAACCGGCGGACATGTCGGAGTGGACTGTATTCAATGTCATGGCAACGGGTATGTAAGTACGCCATCGACCTGTGTGAGCTGCCATCAGGCAAATTACAATGCCACGACCAATCCGAATCACCTGACGAATAAGTTCTCAACCGATTGCCAAACCTGTCATAATGCAACTGCCTGGCAACCTTCAACATTTAACCACAACACCACTGCATTTCCGTTAACCGGAAGTCATGTTGGAGTTGCCTGTATTACCTGTCATGAAAAAGGATATGCCGGAATTCCGACAACCTGCGTCAGCTGTCATCAGGCAAATTATAACGTGGCAACAAATCCGAACCACATAGCTGCAAAATTCTCAACGGAATGTCAGACCTGTCACAATACAATAGCCTGGCAGCCTTCCACTTTCAACCATAATACGGCAACTGCATTCCCTTTAAAGGGCGGGCATATCGGCGTTGATTGCATTAAATGTCATACGAACGGTTATGCGGGAATTTCAACAACCTGTGTAAGTTGTCACATGGCAGACTATAATACAACGACTAATCCGGCACATGCGGCGGCCAAATTCCCGACAACCTGTGAAACTTGTCATACCGTAACTGCGTGGATACCTTCATCATTTAATCATTCCACATATTTTCCGATCACAACTTCAAGACATAATGTTAGCTGTACAATCTGCCATACTACACCGACCAATTACGCGTTGTTCACTTGTCTGACTGCTTCTTGTCATCCAAAAGCTACAACAGACTCGGATCATAGAGGTGAGACTGGCTATGTTTATAATAGTGCGAATTGTTACTCCTGTCATCCAAGAGGAAATAATTAAAAAAACGCTTAGTATTTTATTTAAAAAGACATTTTTATAAATACAAAAATTATCCATGCGAAAATTCATAATTATAATATTATCCTGTTTTATTGTCACAACTGTTTTTGCAGAAAAATCTCCACACGGAGAAAAACTGAAAATCAACTGTGCGGTTTGCCATACTACCGACAACTGGAATAAGATTAGAACTGGCGAATTTAATCACAACAAAACCAACTTCCCTTTAGTGGGTCAACATCAAACGGTTAATTGCAGGCAGTGCCATACTTCACTTGAATTTTCGAAAGCTAAAAGTGACTGCAATTCCTGTCACACCGACATCCATCAGGGAACTGTCGGACACGATTGCGCGCGCTGTCACACGCCAAATTCATGGATCGTGAATAACGTGAAACAAATTCATCAACAACAAGGATTTTCATTAATCGGTGCACATGCATCTGCCGATTGTGCCCGTTGTCACACTTCTGCATCTAAACTCCGGTTCGATAATATCCGCACAGATTGCTTTGCATGTCATAAAAATAAATATGATGAAACAACAGGTGGACGGATTGATCATAAAGCCCTGGGATTCGATATCGATTGTGGTCGTTGCCACAATATGACCGGACTGGATTGGTCTTCAAACGGCAGGGGTTTCGAACATGGATTCTTCCCGCTGATAGGTGGTCATAATATTGCCTGCGATGTTTGCCATTTCGAAAATGATTATAAAACAAAACTTACATCGGATTGTTATTCATGTCATTCGGGCACCTATGATGCAACAAATAATCCGTCACACGCATCTGCGGGATTTTCAACCGACTGTAAGACCTGCCACTCCATCAATGCCTGGACACCGGCAACTTTCGATCATGAGAAGTACTTTCCTATAAAAAGCGGTAAACATCAGGGAATAAATTGCATCGAATGTCATACAAATTCTGCAAATTACGCCACTTTCGCTTGTACCAATTGCCATGAACACAGTAAATCACGTATGGATTCGGAACACGATGATGTTGGTGGATACGTATATAACAGTACAAATTGTTATTCATGTCATCCTAAAGGAAAAGCTGACTAAGTAAATTCCAATTATTACTTTTACTTTCAAAACAGACAATTTAATGTTCAATTGTTTGTTAATCAATTTAAATTACTTATGAAAGCAAGATTTTTTTATTTAATAATTTATATTAGTCTGAGTGTAAACCTCTTTGGACAGGTTTCCGAAGAACTTATTAAAGGGAATATCTCTTATATGAGTTCTCAGAATATATACGTGAAATTCGTAAATACCGATGGGATACATATAGGTGATACCTTGTATCTGGTTCAGCAGGAGAAGCTGGTTCCGGTTTTGCTGGTAACAGCTTTATCTTCTATTTCATGTGTCGGGAGCCCGGTGTCCACGATTCCACTGACTGTCTCTACTCAAATTACAGCTAAAATTAAGATAAAAAGCACCTCCATAGATGTAATCGCTGAAAAATCTAAAGAATCTATTGTTGTCAACGACCTGTCAGTTAAAGCTGTTGAAAAAAAGGAGCACGAAAAAGGTTCAAAATCCAGGATTGACGGACGTTTGTCTGTATCAAGCTATACCAATGTTTCAAATTACACTAAAAACCAGCGGTTCCGCTATAATTTATCACTGAATGCTGCACACATAGCCAATACCAATCTTTCGGCGGAAAGTTATATCTCATTCACACATATGAACTCTTTTCCGGCCAAAACAACCGATTGGCAGGGAATAAATAATGCCTTAAAAATTTACAGTTTAGCACTGAAATACGACCTGAGCAAAACTGCAATCCTCTCTTTTGGGCGGAAAACAAATAACAATATGGCCAATATTGGAGCGGTAGATGGACTTCAGTTTGAAAAAGTCAGTAAGAACTTTACCTATGGCGCATTGGTCGGCTCACGCCCTGACTATTTCGATTATAGTTTCAATCCGAAATTGTTGCAGTTTGGGGCTTTTGTCAGTCACAATGTCCAACAGAAAAATGGCAATATGCAAACTTCATTCGCGGTTTTCAACCAAATGAATAACTTTATGACCGATCGGCGTTTTGCTTATATCCAGCACAACAATTCGTTACTAAAAAACGTGGATCTTTTTTGTTCCTTCGAATTTGATTTATACAGTAAAATTGACAGTGTGCCAACCAATACACTCAATCTGACCAGTACCTACATTTCTTTGCGATACCGGCCCTGGAAACAATTATCCATGTCTTTATCGTACGATGCCCGAAAGAATATATACTACTACGAAACTTTTAAGAATCAAATTGACAGTATTCTGGACAAAACAACCCGGCAAGGATTCAGATTCAACAGCATTATTCGCCCGATCAAATACATGAACCTGGGAATAAATGCCGGTTATCGCTTGCCAACCAACCAGCGAACCGATACAGTTGCCAGTGTGAATGCAAATGCCTATCTGGGTTATACTAATTTACCTTTTAATTTAGCTACAACAATCACTGCTACCGGTTTCAAATCGGGCACGACAAAAGGTACTGTTTATGGGATTTCTTTATCAAGGGATTTTATCTCCGGAAACATAAACGCGGAGATCGAATACAGACTGGCCAACTATCTGTATGGCAATTCGCTGCTACCTACCAAACAAAACATTGCAGCATTCAGCCTATCCTGGCGCCTCGCAAAAAAGCTGACGCTCTCAGCGAATGTGGAGGCTACATTTGAAAATGACAATGCAGGACAACCAAATAATGCAGGACGCGCATTTCTCAATATCAGCCAACGGTTTTAAGTTGGTTGATTGGTTGATTGGTTGATTCGTTAATTGGTTGATTGGTTAATTCGTTGATTAGTTAATTCGTTGATTAGTTAATTGGTTGATTGGTTTCACGTTTGAAAGGTTTCGAGTTCTGAGTTACGGGTTCCTAGTTTGAAAGGTTTGAAAAGTTCTGAGTTCTGAGTTACGAGTATGAAGGGTTTTCTGTTCAATATTAAGTAGTCATTCCTTCATTTTTCCAATCTATCATCTCCCAATCGTAAATTGTAAATCTCTTCATTCTTTCATTTTCAAATTCCCACATTCTTCCATTCTTCATTCTTTCATTTTCAAATTGTCAAATTTTCAAATTCCCACATTCTTCCATTCTTCCATTCTTTCATTTTCAAATTTTCAAATTTTCAAATTTCTTCTTTCATTTTTTCACTTTCAACAAATCCTCCAGTTTTATCAATTCGTCGCGAAGTTGTGCTGCTTCGAGGAAATCGAGTTTTTTGGCTGCATCGTGCATGGCTTTCTTGGTTCTGGCAATAGTTTTTTCCAGGGCTGTTTTCGACATATATTGCACCACAGGATCGGCGGCTATTCCCTGCATCAACTCAGGTTCAACATATGCATAAGGTTCAACTTTACTGAATGAGTTTCGCTCCCCTTTTGTAATTGCTGTCGGGGTAATACCATGCAGTTCATTGTAAGCCAACTGCTTTTCCCGTCGCCGGTTAGTCTCCGAGATGGTTTTTGCCATACTGTCGGTCATTTTATCGGCATACATAATCACACGTCCGTTCAGGTTACGGGCCGCACGTCCTGCGGTTTGGGTCAGCGAACGGTGCGAACGCAAAAAACCTTCCTTATCGGCATCCAGAATCGCCACCAACGAAACTTCGGGTAAATCGAGCCCTTCACGCAAGAGGTTTACACCTACCAGCACATCATAAATCCCCCGGCGTAAATCTTCCATAATCTGCACCCTGTCGAGTGTGTCCACATCGGAGTGAATATAATTACAGCGCACACCCATTTTGGTAAGGTAATCCGTCAGTTCTTCGGCCATGCGTTTCGTCAGCGTGGTGACCAGCGTACGTTCGTCTTTTTCGGTACGTACCGTAATTTCTTCCAATAAATCATCAATCTGATTCAGACTGGGGCGCACATCTATAACCGGATCCAGCAAACCTGTCGGACGGATCAGCTGATCGATAATAATCCCTTCGCTTTTAGCCAATTCGTAATCGGCCGGTGTGGCACTTACGTAAATGGTTTGAGGTGCCAGGGCCTCGAATTCTTCAAACTGCAACGGTCGGTTGTCTTTGGCAGAGGGCAGGCGGAAACCATAATCCACCAGGTTTTGCTTACGCGCGGCATCCCCGCCGAACATGGCACGGATCTGCGAAATGGAAACGTGACTCTCGTCGATTACCATCAAAAAATCTTTGGGGAAATAATCCATCAGGCAGAACGGACGACTTCCGGGTTCGCGGCCATCAAAATAACGCGAATAATTCTCAATACCTGAACAATAGCCCAGCTCCTTGATCATTTCAATATCATAGTTTACCCTTTCGTAAATGCGTTTGGCCTCATAATTCTTGCCTATGGAACGGAAATAATCGACCTGCCGCGCCATATCAATTTCAATGTGCTGAATGGCATCAGCAATTCGCTCCTTGGTGGTCACAAAAATACTGGCCGGATAAATTTTATAAGTATCACAGGTTTCAATCACCTGAAAATTCATCGGATCAACGGTGAGTATTTCCTCTATCACGTCGCCCCAGAAAACCACGCGCAAAACAAAATCGGCATAGGCCAGGAAAATATCCACCGTATCGCCTTTTACCCTGAAATTTCCGCGATTGAGCTCTATTTCATTGCGCGAATACAAACTATCCACCAATTTGCGTAAAAAGTCATTACGTACCAACTTTTGTCCACGATGAATTTCAATCACGTTACTGGTGAAATCATCGGGATTACCCATACCGTAAATGCACGAAACCGACGAAACCACGATCACATCCCTCCTACCCGACAGCAAAGCCGATGTGGTTGCCAGTCGAAGTTTTTCAATTTCCTGATTGATGGATAAATCTTTTTCAATATAGGTATCGCTGATTGGCAGATAGGCTTCAGGCTGGTAATAATCGTAATACGACACAAAGTATTCTACGGCATTCTCGGGGAAGAATGCTTTAAATTCTCCGTACAACTGCGCTGCCAGTGTTTTGTTGTGGCTCAGTATCAGCGTCGGACGTTGCACCTGTTGCACTACGTTGGCGATGGTAAAAGTTTTTCCGGAACCCGTAACACCCAGCAAAGTCTGATAAGGGATATTCGTTTTCAATCCTTCAACCAATTGCTTGATAGCTTCGGGTTGATCGCCGGTAGGGAGAAAAGGGGATGTGAGTTTAAAAGGCACTTTTTAGTTTATAGTTTATAGTGGATAGTTTATAGTTGGTATTCGGTAGTTTATAGTTCTGTTACAGATTGCGGGGCACTTAGTTGTCAACCAATCCCGCCATGGATGGACAGGCGAGAAGCTTCAGACAAACTCAAAATCCGCTATTAATTCTGACCTTTGTATTAGTGGCAGTAGTTATTGTTCAAGAATGATTTTGAAATGCGGCAGTTCAACTTGTAACATCACTTTTGCCTGTAAAGCATTAAAAACCCGCATAAGAGTCTCTATTGTGACATTACTGGCATTATTTTCAATTCTTGAAATTTGAGATTTTTGCACGCCAATTAGTTTTCCAAGCTCTTCCTGCGTTAATTTTCGCTCCTGTCTGGTCTGTTTAATAGCCTGACCAATCAAGTCCATTTGTAATTCATATTCAAATCTATCCCGGTTTGGGGTGCCAATTTTACCGATAAGTTTGTCTTGAACTTCGTCTAATGTATGAGTTTTCATTTCTTTCTCTTATGAGTGTTCAATATTACTGAGAAATTCAAAAGCCTCATCTAAAAAAACAATGTCAAAAAGTTTTTCCATACATTTGATTCCTGATAGTGCAAAGATATACAAAATGTTTCATTATATAGAAACTATTTTCACATCGTGATTTTAATATAGTATGGCCTATATTTGATAAGGAGTTGCCCGGAGCATGGTTTATTAAACACATAAACGCTTAAACAGTTCAACGGTCAGGCAGTTCAACGGTTTAAGGAAAGCATAGCGGATTTAAAAGAAATGAACATTCCGTTTCTTCGGAACAAAAAAATATCAATCCTGGGATAATGGCATTACAATCCACAGAATAATATACAACAGCAGACCGGGAAAGCCAACAGTAAAGACAGATAAAATGGCATAAACAGCACGCACAAGGGTGATATCCAGATCAAAGTATTCGGCAATACCGGCACAAACTCCTGCCACGAGTTGGTTTTTCGAACGCATAAGTTTTTTGTTCATATCTAAAATATTTATTGATTAATTATGAAGCAAAGTAACAAAAAAAATGTTGAAAAAAAAAAGAAATATGAGAAATAAAGTACATTAAGATTATTCCAAACATTACCTACCTCTGCTTTTCGGCAAATAAATGCGACATGCAAAACTGATCCCGAATTACCGAGAGCTTAGCACTTCGTTCAAACCTGCGCGATCCCTTTACAGCAAATTATTCAACATTCCCGTGCCATTTTGGTAGGCAATACCAAATGTCACATATGTATTATCACGCGTTGTCAACTAAATCCTTATACGGACTATCATTGAGTATTTCAACTGCCCGCTGATAGTCATTTATGTTTATCTGGATATCAATTCTTTCTGCAGGATTTGATCCCATATAGGTACTTAGAACAGATAAGGCAGGATTGTCTGAAACTAACAGCGTATAGATTCCGGATTCTTCCAGAACGCTCTGAATATCGGCGGCGATTACTCTGTCTTCAATTGAAAGCAGAATTCTTAAGTCATTTTTCTCCATGGATTTTTTAAATTAAAAGTAATGTTATGCTGCCTGACGAAGCGGCGGTTTTTTAACATTTAAGTTGATAAGAAGCACATTTCGGGATCATTCACAGATGTAGTACAACTGAGACTTTATGCCGTATAGTTCCGACCGCATGAAATTCTATATATCAGGGTTTTGTAAATTCCTATTATTTCAGTGAAATTGTATCTTCTCCCGTTCTATAAAATCGATAAGACTTGTTGGTTTCTTTCCGGTAAGTTTTTCGTAATAATCAGAGATAAGCGGTTCTTTTTGAAATCTTGGTAGAAAATGTAACAGTATCATTACTAAAATTAAGCCGTTTACCATTCCTTCTTTTTTCTTAATCTTATAAAATTCAATTGGACTTCCATTTGAAAAACGAATGGGTCTTTTAATCGATGCATTTATTAAGTCGACAACTTTATAAAAATCCAGGTTCTCGCTTCCTGTCAGTTCGATGGCAAGATTCCTGTAATCCGAAAATCTATTCAGCAAAACAGAAGAAACCTCACCAATATTTTCAATATCTATCCAATTAAATTTCGCTTTCCCCGATGGTAAGATTATTTGTCTTTTTGTTTGTATGTCTTCGAGTAAAGTTGTAGTCAGATTTTGCATGAAATAACTAGGCCTTAGAAAAATATAGTCCAACTTATATTCTTGTATTAGTCTTTCAATTTTGTTGTGTGGTATCACTTTACTTTTCTCAGCTCCCTGCACCGACAAAAATACAACTTCTTTTACCTTATGTTCTTTGATTTTTCGAACCAATGGTCTAAAGTATTTCTCAATGTCAGATATATTAGGTGGTCTGAGAATAAATATCGTATCTGTATTTTTTAAAGCATTATCAAAAGTTTCTGGTTTTTCAAAATCAAAATCCACAAAATCAATATCGGAGAAGCCTGTAAATAGCCTTTTCGCACTTTCAATATGTCTTACACCTGCAATTATTTTATTTGGAGTTCCACTTTTTTCTAAAAACCGAATTACCTGAAACCCAACATTCCCCGTTGCACCTGTTATTAATATCTGTTTCATCGCAAAAATTTATTTCGTTTTTTTATTCGCCTGACACAAATATTTATTTGTATAAAGTCATTCTCTTTTATTTCAACCTATCCTTATTGAGCTAATTGCATCGCTTTTTGCATATCGGGAATACCATATCCGTAGGGTAATACCGGGTTATTGTATCGATCCGACGATTTACGGATAATATCCAGTAATTGTTTATTTGTCAACGCAGGATAGGCCTGCCATAAACAGGCTGCCATGCCGCATATTATTGGACTTGAATAGGAGGTCCCCTGTCTGAATTCAGCCCAGTTGTAAATACTTATAACCGCTGTAGGATAAGCCCCCAATGCAACAATATCGGGTTTAAATCGTCCATCCACAGTCATTGCAAACGAAGAAAAATCAGTTATAACACCCGATTTATTGACTGCGCCAACAGTCAGTACGTTTGGAGAATCACCCGGTGCCCCGACCCAACTGGTGGAGTTGCCGGCACAATTGACAATAAAGATTCCTTTATCAAAAGCCATATTTGCTCCCCGGGTTGCCATAGCAGTCTTGCCGTCCATATCTTCCCATTTATATTGAAAGCTAAATCCGTCATGATAATAATATGATAACGATGAATTTACAATATCCACGCCTGCACTGTCTGCAAATTCGATAGCCGCAACCCAGTAATCTTCTTCAACCGGGTACTCGGATGTTACAACTTCCGTACGCAATAGCCAGTAATTCGCATCGGGGGCCGTTCCTACAAAGCTACCCGGTTTGTTTGTGGCCATACAGGATGTTACCCAAATACCATGATTTTCGACATAGGGATTTTTATCTTCATATATAAAAGACTTCGCTCCTTTTATTTTAATATTATTCAATGAAGTGTTGGTTGTGATATCTAAAAAACCGGCGTCAATAACCGCAATATCTATACCCTCACCTTTGAATCCCTGTTCATGCAATGTTTGTCCTTTATTTAATTTGATATTATTCCATGCAGTCCCATAATAGGTAGTATCAATATCACTTTTATTTAAAGCGACTTTATCGTTCCAATTGTTTTCAACGAAATCTTTACGGGATTTTTGCGGATTCCGGATTGATTGTCCAACCATAACCGCATCATTGACGAAAGGCAATTCCTTGATTTTATCCGGGAAATAAATATCAGAACTGATCACGGTTACTGTTTGCAACCATCTGCTTTTAGCGATTACAATTCCACCGGCATTTTCAATTTGCGTTATATAGTCCGTTGAGATTGGCAAATCAGTTTCATCTACAGGAATGTTCCACTTGTTTCTTCTGGCTATGGCTTTCGGTGATAGAAATTCTTCGGGCCTGTTTATTGAATAGCCGGAGATTCCCTTATCTTTTAAGATTATACGAAATTTATAGTCATTTGCATCGGTTACATTTACCTCGCATTTAACCGAGTCTTTCCCGTTTACAATACCAATGATAGTTGTATTTCCGGCTGCCATTGCCTGTACTATGCCTTTTTCGGTTACTGTAGCAATCTTAAGGTTGGTTGAACTCCAGGCTACATTAAAAGAATCCAGTGCTACATCATTAACCTTAACAGAAACAGCTAATTGCCAACTCTCCCAAAAATGTCTACCAATACTCAATGATGCAGGAAAAACGCTGACGATTGTAATATCTTTAGTTTCATCTACCGGAACTATTTCCGGATCTTTACACGATGTAAAAAGAAAAAACAATAAACCGATGGTTCCCCAGAATGATAGATAAAACTTCATGCTTTTTAATAATTGAATTTAGTTGTTCGTTTTTATCAAAATAATATTATTGATAATTTAATTGCTGCATTTTCCCTGTTCTCCACTGGGAAATTCTTAAATGTTCACATATGGCTAATTCCCAACGAACAATCTGAATGCTTTGCTCATTAACTCAGCTTCGTATATTTCCGCAGGGACATAAAACTCCTCACCTCCGCTTTTTTGCAATACCATGTTAGCCGATGTTGTTCTTTAAGACCATTATTTTGTTGTCTTACTGCCCAGTTCTTTTCCTAATTTTTCATATTCGATGTCGTTCGGTTCCCATAACTCAATTTTATTACCTTCAACATCAAGAATATGGACAAATTTACCATAATCATAGGTTTCGATAGTGTCCAGCAAAGTTACGTCATTCTTTTTCAACTCTGCAACAAGCGTTTCCAGGTTTGCAACCCGATAATTAATCATAAAGTCTTTTGTAGAAGGTTCAAAGTATTTTGTTTTTTCGTTAAACGGACTCCATTGTGTAAATCCTTTTTTGGTAGAGTCATCACTTTGACGCCATTCAAAAACGGTCCCATACTGGTTTGTATTTAACCCAAGATTTGTTTGATACCAATCTTTCATTTTGTTGGGGTCTTTACATTTAAAAAAGATGCCCCCGATGCCTGTTACTTTTTTCATTTTTTGCTGGTCGTTAGATGGTTCTGTTATGATTGCCTTAAATGCGAAACCAAAACCGAATGATGTCGCGAGTGCTAAAATTATTATTATCGTCTTTTTCATTTTGTTTGAATGTTTATTCTCAGTTGTGTTGTCTTTTATGTTTATTCCAATAACACCAATATCCAATCAACCACTCATTCATCTCCCGCTTAATCAATATCACCAAACAAGTTTCTTCCCACTTAAACAGTTGTTATTTTGTTTTCCGGAGAGTCTGAACGAAGTGGAGACTTGAACAATCGAATGTCATTTGCCGTTGCAAATGACCAATCCGTTCCTTTGTTTTTATGAAATTAATTTCCGGAAAATAGTTTTTTTGCTTTCTTCCAATTTATCAATTCCTCATTCTGTATTCGATAAGTTTGAATTTTAGAAGAAATTATTTTTGATTGTTTCATTGCTTCTAAATGTGTTCCATTACGGTAGAAATCGTTAATGTCATTGTCATTTACCCATAAAGTCATTGTGTACCAAACCTTCAAATTCAACCCGCCCGTTAATTTGTATTTTTTACACCTGGATTGTTTTAACTCTTTTATAATTTGCCCGTTAAACTTAAAAAAGTCAATAAGTTTTGAATAAGAATTTAATTCAATTTTAGTTATTGATACGATCATTCTTTTTGTCTTTAGTTGTTTTTTTTCACGGATTGCTAATACCACTATATAATCTATTGCTCATTCATCTCTTTTTTAATCAATATCACCAAAAGTGTTTATTCCCACTTAGAATATTGGACTTGTGTTTTCCATGAAATCCAATCCGGGTTTATTATTACTCCTGGTCTATTCAATACTGATCTTATTTTCAGCCTATTTATGGCTGGCAGGTCCGGGTCCACACTTCGTTCATACTCAAACTATCTGTTTGCGAACCATGACGAAAAGGAGTCTTTAGTTATCCTGAACAGTATTCAACACTGTGTTCTATCAAAATGATACCCCCCCCTACATTTTCAATATATTAATAGTAGAAATGGTTTTCCCGGCAATTTCAAATCTTAAAATCAACATTTGTGTCGAAGGGCATAATTTGGACAGATAAAATGTTTGATGATAAGTTCCGGCTCTAAACTTTGACAGATCGATAGTATGCAGCAAATTACCTGTCAAATCGTATATTTTCAAGTACTTATCAGCATCTGCGTCTTGCTGATTTATGGTAAATAACAAATTGATCTCGTCGGATGCCGGATTCGGATAAATTTTTATTTCCGATTTGTCTGCTGAATTTACCATTTCCAATTGAGACGTTGATGGAATATCAACCGGCACAAAAATACTGTCGACATGATTATTAAATGTAGTGTCTTCGACATAGGCAGTATACCGGCATCGCATTTTTTCGAACAAACTAAGGTTTATCAACGCTTCTACAGCAGAGGGTGTATCTCCGTTAATTAAAATATCAGCTTCCATATCATCTATTGCATATTTCGTCCAAAACGTTCGTGGTAAATCACTGTTCAAAGTATTTGTAAAATTGACCTGATAAGGAAATAAATTATAACCGCCGGGTTCAAATCCCTCAATATTAAGAGTTGCCAATCCGGGAACTTTATATCGGCCTGTGATAATAAAATCCGAGTTTGCATAAATAGCTGGGAATTTTGAAGGATAAAGGCTATATAGTTCCGAATTCGGGAATGTGATATTTACATTTTTGAGTATGGGAAACCTTATTTTATCAAAAACATTACTTATTTCGGATGATAAATTGTCCGACTCGCTTATATAGGAAACAAAGCCGTAATTAAGATTGCTAAGTTTTTCCAGTTTAAGCCTGTCGATTTTATTGCCGATTGCAATCACAAAAATCCCTGTTTTTTTGGAATTTAAAGTTTCAATACTTGCCGGGGAAACCGAACTTATTCCATCTGTAAAAACCAGGATGGAACTTGGGTTTGTCTTCACTTTTAATTGATTTATCGACGTAGTCAGTCCGGTATTCAGATCACTGCCGCCCTGAGGACTGACAGCTGTAAGCCATGCTTTGGCAGATGTGATATTCGAGGTATTGGCAACAACCGGCTGTGTTTGCCACGAACTGACCGCAGCATTGAAAACAACAATGTTGAATGAATCTTTGACACTCAATTTATCCAATGCTGCAGCTATTGCTTGTTTGCTTTGATTTAATTTATTTCCCGTCATTGATGTGGAATTTCCAAGCAGGAAAATTATATTTACGGGAAATGAGTTAGTAATCGTTGTTGAAACTTCAGGTCTCCCTATCAAAGTAAAATATCCATCTTTATTCTCTTCTTTCGTTGAATAAAAATCAATGTTCAATGTGCTGTTCTGAATGGTGTAATTAAACAATATATCAGTTGCAGGATAAACCTGTTGTTTTAAATAGGCCAATTTTAAATCAGTGCTTGTTGAGTTCAATGTGTAAAAACCGGCATTTGATGGCATGTCGTAACCGGTAATGGTTCTGCCTGAATGTACGTTGATATCTACTTTTAGATAGTCCAATGGATAGCTAAGAAATTTCTTTGTATCAAATGGATATTTATAGGAACAGGTACCATTGGCATGTTTTAAAACACTGATATAATGCAGTTCTACCCATTTTACGCCATTGGGTAAAATATTCGACAGTTTTATTCTGATCGCATTTTGCCCCATGTATTCATTCAGATTTGCAATAATCTCGTTGCTTCCCGTCCCCGGATTTGAGGTTTGAGGTACGACATCAAGAATTGCCTCCACAAGCGTATCGCCAACCGAATAGAGCAAACTTGTAACACGTGAGTTTAAAGGAACAGGAAATGAATACGTTGCATCAACAGTTTTGTTCCATTCATTTTCAAACTCTTGCCTTACGATAGTTTCTGCTGTCAATCCATTTATATTTACGGTTATTTCAGTAGATTTATTTTTCAGGAACAAGCCGGGATAATTTTCATTTTTAGAAGTAAGCACTCCGTCAGCAAATGAATTCAGACTTATAAGTAATAATACGATTAATATATGACAGGTCTTCATTGTAATTGATTTTAATTATTAATAAAATTAATTGTTTGAATATCAATAATGTCGCCATTATTATTTAATACCGATATTCTCATAAATAAAAGCATATTTCCGATAGTCTGATTATTTGGAATTATATTATTTAACTCGATCGTATTATTTTCAGACTGAATTGTATTTTTATAAACAATTTGACCCAGCGAGTTGAAAAGCTCAATTTTACACTTGTTACTGTTACAACCCTTAATCGTAAGATTTGAATTGGATTTTATCGGATTTGGATACAGGTTGATAGTAGCATTTCCATCAGATGCTTTCTGCAGTGAAGGATTATAAATTATGGTAGAATAACCACCCAGCCCGGCATAATGTGCTTCCACTTTAAATGTGGCAGCAGTTGTTATCGGAGTACCCGGCAAGTATCTGATCACGTAGCGGGGACTCTCATCCATCCGTGAAACTTTCAATAAAATATCTCTGAAATTACCGTTAATATCAAAAAAGCTCCCATCGGTATTGATCAGAATCTGATCGTAATAATTCAATTGTTCGGCAGTACTCCCGATACAATGTACCTGAATTGATTTTAAAAGCAGTTCATTGATAACCTGTTCTTTTGTCAACTGCGTAGCCCAGTTGTTAATATGAAAGGCCGCATCTGTAATCCAGATAAAAATACGTTTGGCATCGGGTCTGAATGCAAATTGGGATGCCGTCAATAATGCCTGCAACGAATTTTCAGGATAATCATCGCCTCCGTGTGCATATTGTGCGGCCACCTGGTTATAGAATGTCTGAACATTTGAAGTAAAACCATAATTATTCTCTACCTGATCAAGAAATGTCACCAGGCCAAGTTTAAAATCGATACCTTTTGCACTCAGACTGTCAGAAAATTCTATGATATTATTCTTAACGCCATTTATCTCTTCAGTCATACTACCTGTTACATCCAATACGAAAACAATATCGGCTTTATTTACGCCTCCTGTTGTATCTTTTCCCAATGTAAAATCGGTAATTCGCACATTATCTTTGTAGAAGAGAATATTATTTTTGGTTAATGTTGTCAGAATCTGATTGTTTTCATTCTTTTGCACACTAAAATTGAGATCAATAAATCCATTGTTTTTAGAAACTGTATCAATTGAAACGGTTAAACCTTCGTTAGAAAATGGTGCAGCGGGTATAAACAAGTGCCTTGTAATCTGGTCAACTATAGTTTGTCCGTTCATTAATTGCAGCGTTATGGGTACTAAAATCGAGTCGTAAGATTCTGAGATCTGAACAGGAACGGGCAATAAATTTAAAGAATCAGTTGGCAACAAATTAAAAGTGGAAGCCGATGACCATGCTGTAGTATAATCAGTGGCCGGAATATTAAAGGAAAGTCCCGGATTTTGAATTTTGTCATTGTTTATTATTTTCACCAAAGAGTTTACATTCAGTGGGAAAAGCATGTTATTGGCTATTGTCAAAGATGTTGGCATATCCCACCGTAAAAACTGATTCGACTGGATATCGGGTTTTAAAAGTGCCAATACAACTTTAACTGAACTGCTTTCTGCAGGTTGCAACAGCACTTCGTCCCATTCATGCAGCAATGCCAGATCAAAAATTGTGCTGACCGAAGTCTTATTGTTATACAAATCCTGCCAGTTTCCCGCCTTTATAACACCCGGTTTATTTGCCGTATAAATCATTGAAATTCCGAGGCCTTTTTGACCGGTTGCACGTTCCCAGATCTCCAGTTTTTCCGGCTTGTCGGTTATCGTCGTAAGATTTTGCACAAAGCCCTGATTATAGAATAAGTTACCATCGCCCCACTTCCCCAGTGCTGCATCAAATAGCAATCCCGTTTTAATACGATGAGCGGTAGCGGAATTATTTGTTACCGTATATGACATCTCTATATTACCCGAACTGTTTAAATTAAGCGAGAATATTGTATTAATTCCCTCCGGTAGTGTAACCGAGTAATTTAATGTATCCGCTGCCCGCATTAACTTCGAATCCGGGTTGGAGAGATACTCTATCGGATTGTATTGATAACCGTCAACCGTAATCAGCGGATTGGAAGAAATTGCAAAGGGATGACCAAAGCTGATCTGACACTGATTATCAAATATAGAATCGGATATGCCCCGATTTGTTCCAATTGTAAAATACCCGCCTTTCATCAGGGTGTATTGAAACTGATCACTTTGATTGGCAAGCCAGGAGCTGCCGGTGCTTTCTACCGAAGATTTCGACTTCATAGCATTTTCCTGGAATGAACAGTCAAATCGGGTTTTGGGATCTGAAAAGCTGTCGGTTATCGGGATGTTTTGAGAAAAAAGCATACAATTGCAGAGCAATCCGATTCCTAAGAGTAAAGTTTTTTTCATTTGTCAAAATTATTAAATTAAGATATCTTTCTTTTGTTCTTTCAATAAAATCATAAGTCAGTTTGTCATTCATAAGCCAGTTCTTTTCAGGCAGGCTGATTACTACCGAGCCTATGCGCACCTGCGGTTTGTGGGAGCGTTCGCTGTCGTGAAACGACAAAGTGAATGCGGGCGCAAAACCTGCTAAAAGCACGTCAACCAGCCAATGCCAATAGAGCGTGTGTTATGTGCTAGCAGCTTGGTTTTGTTTTGTTTGTCTTTTTCGTCCGTTCCTAAACCTAATTAATGGATTGTTGTACCGTTATTTATTATTTCGATTCCTTTTTCAAGCAACTCGTCTTTTCCATTTTTTATTCCATTTATTGTGGGTTCAATTTTTACATCGGGGATAATACCGACTCTTTGAGTGGGAGTTCCATTTGGATAAAAAACACCAATTCCGGAAATGTAGGTACTTAATCCTCCGGGTAAAGTGATCGGTGAAACGTTACCATCAGCACCTGCAGTTGTGCTGCCAACAATTGTTGTGTTTCTGCCTGCCCGGAATGCCATTGTAGTATATTCTGCCTGACTTTGGGTAAACTCATTTACAAGTACAACCAACTTCCCGTTATACGTTTCAACCCCTTTCGGAATCTTTGCACCCGATCTGAACGTAAATCTTCCGGGATTATCTACGCTTCCTTCTGTGAATTTCACGAACGGGACTGTATCTGTCACAAAATAGGAACCTAATGAAAAAGGTACAAAAGTGGATGGATAGTTTCGTATGTCAATAATAATTCCCGTTGTACTTTTAAACGATTCCTTAATGGTAGATATATCTTCGGCCTTAATGGTAGCTAATGTTATATAGCCTATATTTCCATCTAACAGTTTATAGCATTTTTCTTCTTTATTTATTTTATTCCACCCGTACATTTTCAAATTGCTTTTATTGTAAAGAAGCAACGACTTTTGTTTTTTCTGTCCGGAAGACAAATAGGTTATTAAAATGCTATCCTTGTTTGATCGCAACAGGTCGCCTGCAATATCTCTTAATCTTGCCGCCTGGTTGGAAGCCGGATAATAGGGTCTCAGGCTGTCGATTATTGATTCTACAGGCTTATGATTGATATTGGTAATTATATCACCAATCTTCAATTGGGCAATACCAACATATTCAGGATTATAATAATCTGTCACAACCAGTTTGCCTTCTACAAACTGTACCCGGAAAGGCGAATACATATCTCCCCTCAATTCAGCTATTTTACTTCCGCCTCCCCATAAATTGGCATGGGTATCATTTACCTCGCCAATAATACGAAGTGCAGCTAGTTCATATTCCAATTTATCTTTTGTCCCGATAAACAGTGGAATATAATCTTTGAGTACTTTAGTCCAGTTTTTATTGGTTATATTTTTATTTGGGTCAAAATACTGAATCATATTCCAGAATCTGTAAAGGGATAATAATCTGAAACCTGCATCGGGATAAGGCATATATGAATAAGCTTCTTCATGTGTAAAAACTGGGTTGTTAACCCATGGTGCCATGCTTATATAAAAATGCTTTCCCTGATTTCTGTTTTGGTATATTTCATTTATTTTATCTTTCAGCGAATTGCTTATTTTGCTTTTTACAATCCACGATAAATCGGGTTTCATAAAAACATCTGAGCTAGTATCTTTACAAGTACTACAAGTAGGCACTTTTCCATATTTATCTATCCATCCCACTAATAGCTCATCACGTTGTCTGGTATTCGTAGTTTTTAAATAGGCTGGCAGTATGCGAAACAACTCATAGTCCCAGTTATAATTTCCTGCTGCAACAGCTGGATGATAATACTTAAGGAATCCCCATACTTTACCCAATAATTCCAGATTGTCAGTTAAGCGATCATTTACCAATGGAAATTGAATTCTTGAACCATAATAAAATTCATCATCTTTTTCTGCAGGTAACATAGAATTTTCATAAGGTTTCATGTCGTAAATCTCTTTTCCGTCAATTGTAATGTGAAAATTATCTAACCATATTTTTCCTTTACCCGCTAGTAAGCCACCAACTACAATTTGTTTTGTCTTAGCCGGATTCATTGCAAGCGTAACTTCATATTTTGTCCAGTCTGTTGTACCTTTAATTCCTCTTTTTTGCATGTTATCGAATGCGATCATAGGATCTATTCTCATCCATAAACCTGCAAAACCATCTGTTACATTTTCAGTTTTTATATAACCGGAGAGTGTTATTTGTTTTCCATCATAATTACTTGGAAGTGTAAAGCTTAATGCCTTAAATTTGGCAGTATCTTTTTCGTTAAATTCAATTACCACGGAATACTTACCATGATTTACTGCAATTGAATCAGAATAAATCAGATAATTTGAAGTTCCGAAATTATCCCAACCAATCGGAAATCTATTTTTGGTTCTTTCAAAGTCAAGATTAAACATAGAACTATCACCTTTCATTGTTTGCGGGCATACAGACAATGTTAATAAAGTAAAGAAAGATAGGATAAAAAATTTTCTCATTTTATAATTCATTTAATATTGGTCTTTAATATTTCCTGCTTAATTCACATCTGCAAACTCGCTCTTTTTCTTTTTTTTGCTGTTGTGCCTAACACCAAAATCTAATCAATTGCTCATATATTTCCTATAAATTTCACCAAATATCCATATTTCCACTTATACAGTTTTCTTTCTGACTTCCGGAAATACTAATCCCGGATATCTTATTTCTCCATGTCAATTAAATACACACGCCGGATATTTAGTGTTTGCTTAAAAAGTAATAGATTACTGTTAATCACTGATATATTCGGTTGTCGAAATTATTTAATGCAAAGAAAAACATAATAATAAAACCCCATCAATCTTGTAAAACCATTTTAATAAATTCCCCTTTAGGGGATAAATATCAATAGAAAAACGGGGAACATTTTACAAATTCCCCGTAGGGGATAGACCTAATTCGATATTTATTAATTCCCTACGGGAAATTTATTCAGGTCGATTTTTTTTCTATTGCTATTGATTCCTTACGGGAAAATGCACAAAACTTATCTTTGAGTTTTTAAGCAAGCCATTATTAAAGATTAAATATAAATACCGGAACTGCAACATCAATAAATTGACCGCATGTACCGGGCATTCCCCTTCCCTCCATCCTGCCCTATCCACCTGCTTCAAATGATGCATCATTCCCGGTCCGGAAAGGTCATTTATTCTCAGAACTGTCTTGTTTGTTTTTCGAAAATGCTTCATTCAAAGCCTCATCTATACTACTATTCAGAAACACATTACCAAACGCTCCGACTCCGATAACTTTGGGATTACCATCCAACGTTATTTTTGTTGTCGAAAAAAAGACATAATTATCTGAACTGATTATATTTTCCACTATCCTATCAATGATGGGTTTGCCTATACGCATCCCCAATGCTTGTCCTGTCGATTCCGGTTTGCTGTCACTTTCAGTTACATTCTCATTCATTGATTTTTGCATCAGAGAATAACATTCCGTTTTTATTACTTCTTTGTGTTTTTCTGAATCCGGATTCGTAATAACGGCACAAATTCCAATAAAGATAATTATAATTATTTCTACCCGGCCATTATTTTTTTTATTTCTATTTTTGTTTGATTTAAGATACCGATTTCCTTTTTTGTCAGAGATTACACTTTTAATCTTGTTCTCAAAATCAATTGGATATCTGTTTGTTTTTGAGTTCAATGATAATAACACTTCAGTAGATAAATTATTTAAACCGGTAAGAAGAGATTTTTCCATCTCAGTCCTTCTGATTTTAATCTCGTTTTCAATTAATTTTTCAGTATAACCCGATAAGTCCTTATTGTAATCTAATAGTGATTTAAGATAATCAAAGCCCAATTCAATAACATTTAATTTTGTTATGACCATTGGCATATATTGCATTGCGTTTCGCTTATTTATTTCCTGGTTTTCATGAATACGACTCATGTCTAAATTAAGAGGTCTATGTTTTTTCATATCATATAAGGTTAATGTGATATTATATAAATACGCTGTGATTTAATTTGTAAAACCGTTATAAGTAACCGGAACGATATTATGTCATATTTTCAAAAAGATAGAATTCAAATAATTTTCCTCCATTAATTACATCATATTAATTAAAGCCCTATCTTTCTTATTCTGTAAGACCCGATAAACTGAAAACAAATCAATTATTTATAAAAACAAAAAGCCAGCCCGCAGGTAATTTGTGAAAAGGGTGCAGTCCCGTTATTTTTCCCAAAAAGGGAGTATTCCGCTAAGAATGCGATTCGTTTTCCAATTCTTATCCCCCCGGAAGCTCCATACCAATGCGAGAAGCCTATATCACCTTCATTCGTTTTAAAATCATAGTTATTTGATATCTCGAAAATATATTTTGGACTACAATATAAACTGATCCAGTCAACAGGATGGTACGAAAAGTAGAAGGGCAAAAGGGCATGGTATTGCCGTGTTCTGGCATCTTCAAACTTAAAACTCATATAACTACCACCCAAACCAACACTTCCTGCCAGTATGGAATTTTTATCTCCCAGCAACTGGTATTTAAGATCCAACAACATGGTAAAGCCTGAATTTATTTTTAATCCTGCGTCTAAATGATCCGAAACACCATAACGTACACCTAACTCGGCAAAACGAAAACTATTCAAAAAATCAGTTGGACTTTGCGGGGTTACATAATGTGAGAATCCTCCATCAACCAAATAATCAAATTTGCCTTTTTCGGTTACACGTGCTGTTTGCATGGTCGACATGGAAGCACAGCCCGTAAAAATCAAAACCAAAAGCCACAAAACGATCCTTACTGTAAATTTTCCTGTAAACATAATAACTTGTTTGTATTTTAATTTAGAAGCCAATACTCCCGGACAAGCTCCCGAAATCTATAAATATTGCCGGTTACCCGCGATCTCTCTGAACGCTTTGCTTATTTAATCAGGTTTGTATATATCCGCGGGGACAGGGCTTAATGTTTTTGACATAAAATAATCTCTTGACGATTTCATTAAACCTAATATTAGTATAACTATTGGTATAAAAATAGATATATGTAATGCTATCGTCAAAAAGAAGTCAAATCCAAAAACTACCCAAAATCCAATTCTTTTTTTTCTGTTTAAGAGAATATATTCTAGAATGCATAGAATAATAGTTATCAAGAGTCTACCTGCCAAAAAACCGGCTGTATAAGCAGGACTATCAAATGGTCTGTAAATACCGCTATTACTTAAAATTGGATGAGCAAAACCGGTAAAGAATCCTTCTTCGGGATTCAAAAACAAAACAAACGTTGTAATAATAATAGTGACGACCAGAATTAAAAGACGAAATAACAACAATCCATTTATCCACTTAATAGTTGTAGGTTTCTTAGTTGTTTCCATATTCTCAGAGTTTCATAGATAAATATTTATTCTGTTTTCCTTTCTTTGCCTTGTCCTTCCGGAAATTCTCTTTTTAGTCCGGGTTTACTCATTGTCACAAACCGGGATCGTTCAGGTTCTGAACGAAGCGGCGACCCGGACTGATCAGGGCTTTTCTCCTTATTTCACAATATTTGATTTTAGAATAATTCCGTTATTTACAATACGTACGGTTGTTGTTAGTTTTGCTTTGGCTATTTCACCGGCATTATTTTGAATGTCAATACCGGAAGTTATATGTATCCATTCTTCGTTACTCTTTAAAATTATTGTTGAATCGTTATACAGCAGATGAACAGTACCATTTGCCTCAACATTAGTAATATGAAGATTTTGTGTCTGATATGGTAATTCGTAAATACCAAAAAGCATAGTACTTACACCGCCACCGGCTACGCCGGTAAGGCATCTGCCTCTTCCATAAACCAGTTTTAATGATTTATTTATGTCAAAACTGATATAGCCGGACAAAATACCTGCAGAAGAATTATATGAATAAGATGGAGAATCTATCATTGGTCCTGTAATGTAATTCCCTTCTATGAGTTCCCCTTCGGTTATCTCATCATGTTCAATAAAAACACATTTGTCAGTGCTTATTTCCCAATCATCTTTATTGGTATCACAACCGTAAACTATAAATAAGCCGATAGTGGCAATTACGGTTGAAACTATACTATCTCTGAATTTAGTCTTTCTCATGAATCCTAATTTTTAGTTTTTTATTCCGGGTATACTCCATATCACAAACCGGATCGTTCGAGTCTGAACGAAATGGAGACAAAGTCATTCGTTCAATTATGCTATCATATTCTTTTTCTGAAAATTAAAAAAAAGATTTAATGTAGCTCCTGTTACTAGTATTATTTGCGCACCATAAATAATTTGCAGCGTAAGGTTGACTTCCGGATGAATTAAAAAAGAAAAAGCTTCTATTACATATAAAATCAGCAAAGTAAGTGCTAAGTATTTTGTCCACATTATCCCTTGCCTGATAATTAATCCCACGCCACCGACTATGAATAAACTAATGATTATAAGCAACAGACTGTTTGATTCGTCAGGAATAAACATTCGGGTAATAACACCTGAAATGATAATTAGCCCGGTTGTCACAAATAGCAAATTAGAAGATAGAATGAATTTTGATCGATGTGTTGTTTCCATAATTCCTGAATTTAGATATTGATTTATTTCTTATTGCTTTACTGTACTATTTAAATGTTGCTCCCTTTCCACAACTGATTCTTTTCGCAGCCGGGTCCGGCATACCCGTCATGCTAAGGTATTAAAAGACTGAAAGTCTGGCATATTCCAGCCCAGGGTAAAACCCTGAAAGGGTGACGAAGGTTATACAATTTTTGTTTCTTCGCCCTGAAAGGGCAACATAATAATTATATTTTCAATTTTTCAATATATTGCCCCTTCAGGGCGCAAATTGTATTTCTTCATTTAATCCTTTCAGGACGTTGCCATTGGGCTAAGTTATAATGGGCTTTCAGCCCGAAAACCAAATATTTATATAAATAAAAACACCTTAGCTTGACGGCTATTCCCCTTTAGGGGTTAGGGGTATTCATACTTGCGCTTTCCGGGATTAATCCGGCCCAACAATTGAAGATTTATCAAATTGTCTGAGTATAGCATATGCGAGCGGAAAAATCAATGTCAATAATATTTCTTTTGTGTGGAAGTTCAATTCGAATATCAAAATCGCTAATGAACATAGAAACGATACAACTCCCATTGATAAGAAAAAGTTGCTTAAGAAATTTTTTAAATTTGTCATTGTGTCAAAGTTTTGATTTATTTATCTATTTATTTAATCCTATTTTCCGGATAGGTGCCGGCTCTGTTTCCCCCTGTCATCCCCGATATGCTTTTTAAATCTACAAATATTGCCGGTGCCCCGCGACCAGTCTGAACGCTTTGCTTATTTAATCAGGTTTGTATATATCCGCGGGGACGGGGCCGCTGGCATATTTATTTAGAATCTAACAAGTCATTCAAATTAATTATTTTACTGCCATTTTTTTCGTAATAATTCAGCATTTCGTCAATTTTCCTTTTATCATAACTCGTAATACAATCTGATAAGACTGTAACTTTGTAGTTTTCCTTGCACATATTAAATACGGTTGATTTCACGCAGGCAATGGCGTCTGCTCCTGTAATGTAAAATTCGCTTATTTCATTTTTCTTGATAAAGTCAGTAAAATCTTCGCTGGTCAATGCGTTGCCTTTGGATTTTTCAAAAATATTTTTGGAAACCAATTTCATGTCCGAAACTAATTCAGACCCACGAGTATTAGGTTTGAAAGTCCTTGTGCCTTCAGATAAGTTATAATGCCTTATATAAACGACATGAATTTCATTTTCCACTGCCCAATCTATTGACCGATTAATATTGTCAATGATTTCTTTGTAGTTTTTGGTAATATCATTTTGAATGTCAATTACCACTAAAGAATTTTTCTGCATGGGATTTCCTTCTTTTATTTTATGTTTTAATTCAATTTTCTATTTCATTGTCCATCGCACTGTCGCTTGTTCGCTTGCCCCTAACACCAAAACAGATGCAATTGCTCCTGTATTTCCTTTATAATCAATATCACCAAAATCCCAAACTCCCATTTACACCCCGAATTTTATTCCCTTCCTATCCGAATCAAACTTGTCCTCCCGGAACTATCCAAGGTGTGCAAACCTGGACGAGAATGGACTATCCAGTGTGTGCAAACTTGGACGAAATAAGTATAAAAGTTCAGACATATATTTTAATTAGATTACTATATTTATCTCACTAAAAATTCAACCAAGCATAAATCTTTTTAAACCAAATTGTTCTTTTTGTTTCTGACAAAAGTTCTGGAATTCAGATCTTTTTTGTTGAGCTTTAATTCTGTTAATCAAGTCTTCGGGAACTGGCTCGTGTTCGCCATTATCTAGAAACCAGTTATGTCTAAATCTACCTGCAACCTGTCCTACAGGACAAGGATAAATTGTGTCAAAACCTTTTTGTTCAGATCGTTCGTTAATGTAGTAGTACATATCGTCGCCCTCAATTACGAATGAATTGCCATAGTTTTTGTCAATTGATATAGCAGTGATTTTAAACTCTTCCATTTTATTCAATTTCAATCATATCAATCTCTTTCATTATTCTATCCGTTTCGGTCAATGCCACAATAATCTTTTGATAATGCAGAATATCTTCAAACTCCAGGTTTCGTCCTTTACGATCTTTTAGCCACTTTTGAGCCGGTTGATACCCACCAATATAAAAGTTCCATGCTGAACTTGGTACATCGGCAAAATACTGTGTTTCGTTAATATACACTGCCCCTAAATAATCGGGGTAATTGATATTTCCATTTTCATTTGTAATTTCGGGATTGTAAACGTACATTTCGAAACGTGGCCTTACTACTACATTATCTCCATCCATCGGATATTGCGTAATATACTTTTCAACTTTTGGCGATTCCAATAAATGAATCTGACGTATTTCTCCACCCAATTTTACCAACTGCCAAAACGTTTCTTTGTCTTTTGGATAGGGAACTCTGGGGAAATCAATCTTTAGAAATTCCTTGTACTTTTCCCTGTAAGTTGGCGAATGCAACACCGCATAGATATAATCCAATATATCGATGGGAGCAAACGTATCTTCAGCTAATTCTTTTTCTTTGGTAAATGTCAATCCTAATTTCTCAGCCAGTTGATTTACGATTTCTACGTTTAGGTTTGGTATTCTTTCAGGTTTATTATCAATGGTTTGTTGTTCTTTATTGATTGAGTAAAGATAGAGTGGGAAAACTGAGGGACCACCACGCCTATACATGTTTGTGTCAGCAATTTTTTTAGTGATATACAGACAATCAAAATAATTAAGATTTGCAGCTTGAGGTTGACTAACTAAAATAAGACCAATATTGGGTTTTATGAAATTTCGCATTACGTTAAATCTGGGATACCCCATAACACCTTTTGTTATACCTGTATAATTCATATATCTAAAATCAAAAGGTCGATAAGTAATTTCAGTTGCAATTATAGGATTGCTCTTTAGGTCTTGTTTAGCATAAGAAATTTTCCAATCGCGGACATCTATAAATCCATATTTATGTTTTATTTCATCTTCCGATAAAGAAATAAAATCATCACGTAATATTTTTGATTGAGATTTTGAAAACGAGATACTTGCATCATCTCTTTGAGTTTTAATTCCATTCGCATTCAAAGTAATAAGTTCATTAATTTTGAAACCCTTCTCATACATTCCAGACTCATCAAAACATTTCTTTACTAAATAATAATTTGGGCTTCCTATATTTAATAAATTCCAATTCAAGGTCTGTAATGAGTTTTCATTCAGATATTCATATTTGAAATCTCTTTTACCATATAAGTCTAAATGAAATACTTCTCCAATATCATTTTTCTTTTTCTTTCCTGTTTTTATAAATAAATTAATAGAAACCCCTTGCATAATGTCAAACACATTTTGATCGGGTGAACCATCAGGGCATACTTCTTTTTTCTTAGCATTACCATGTAAATCCAGAATATATATTTTATCAAAACTTTCCAACAAATGTTTTCGCATCTGGCGATGTATTATACCATCAAGAAAACTATTGTTGGAAATATATGCTAAAACACCACTTCCGTTATTATCTATAAAATGCTGACCAAAACGAATAAACTTAATATAATCATCTGAAAGAGGTTGGATATTTCGCTCATTTAAATCCTTTTTGTAATCGGCAGTCAGCTTTTCTATCCATTCACTTTTGTTAGTGCTACTAACAGAATAAGGCGGATTCCCCATCACCACCATAACGGGTGTATCCCGTTTAATATAGTTTGCTTCGTTTGCTTCAGAGCTTAACCAATTCGCAAAGAGGGTTCCGGTGTCGGGGTGGTGTTCCTCCAAACTATTGGTCAGATAAACCCTGAAACGTTGGTCTTTAGTAGGTTTAAAGCCTGTTTCTTTCAGCAATAAATCTAATTGAAGATGCGCCATGGCATAACTTGCCATTAGCAACTCAAAACCATTCAGGCGTGGTAAAAGGTGAGTTTCTACATAATTGCTCCAAATACCTTGTTGCCCTTCAAACTTTTTGTGAACGAGTTTTATTACTTCTGCCAAAAAAGTTCCGGTTCCTGTGGCCGGATCGAGTATTTGAACCCGGTGAACTTCCTGTTCTATTTGTTTATATCCGGTTGTAGATCGTTTGTCGGCAGTTTGTGTATCAAGATTAATTTTAGTCTTTGAAGTGTCGGCCAATCCTTGCGGTAAATCAAATTCAGTTTTCAGTATATCATCAACGGCCCGAACTATAAAATTGACTACGGGCGCAGGAGTATACCATACACCCCGGGCTTTGCGGAGTTTCGGGTCATATTCACTCAGAAAAGTTTCGTAAAAATGGATAATCGGGTCTTCCATTTTTGTGCTTTTACCATAGTTTTTCAGAATTTCTTCCACATTGCAAGCCAGAAATATTTCAACTAAACTATCCACAATCCATTTAATGCGGTCGTCAATTTCCGGTCCGGCAATATAGCCAAACAGTTTTCGTAAAAACGGATTTGATTTCGGAATCAATTCGGCAGCTTCCTGTCGGCTAAAGGTCGGCAAAGTAGGGTCATGCAGTCTGGCTGCAAACATTCCATAAGCAATGGTTTGAGCATACACATCAGCAAATCCTTTTGAAGTAATGTCGTGGATAAGAATTTGTTTGAAGGCGTTCATCTGGTCTTTCAGCGTACTGTCTTCCTGATTTTCTTCATCGCTGTTCAATGCTTTCTCTATAACCTCCGAAAGAAGACGGGCTTTCCCTGCCATCATTTCCGCCAATTTCTTCGAACTCTTTATTGTCTGCCCATGGTGCGAACAAAAGTCTTTAATGAAGTTCTCAAAACTGGCAAAATTCTCTGGTAATGGCTTAATCTCTAAAGCCCCTCCTTTGGAGGGGTTTGGGGAGGTCTCGCCAATGGCAATTTTAGTTACAAATTGTCCATCATGATAAAGCAGGAAGTTAAGATAATCTGTAAAGATCAGGTTTCCAAGCGAAGCTTTGTAACGGTCGAACTGTTCCTTGTTTCCCGTTTTCTTTACTCCCTCAAGATCTTTATCGCCAATATCTTTCGCCTCAATAAATCCAACCGGAATGTCTTTCTTGGTCAGAATATAGTCCGGTGCGCCACACGATTGTCTTTTTGGTTCATTCGTTGCTCTGATTGTCGGAACTAAACTTTCAATCAGTTGCTGCAAATCGCCACGAAATGTATGTTCAGTGCCGTTTCCAAGTTTATAGCGTTGGTTTATATTGTCGATATATTGGTCTAATGTCATAATTTTATAATTTCGATATAGGATGAGATAAAGGTAGTCGGTTATTTTTATTTTTATTTGGGTTGCAGCTAACTACTGAGACGATTTACGGTAATGTTCACAATCGTTCTGTGACAAAGTGAATGCGGAAGCAAAACCCCGAAATGCATTTCAGCAGCAAAGTATCATAGAGCATGTGTTAGTAAATCTTGCATTATTCAATTATACAAATTTCATCTGTTTTAAATATCTCAAACACACCTATAAAACGGTAGTTAAAACCCTGAAAATTATTATATATGTTTTTGTTGAGTAAATTCACTTTTTCAAGCAACTCTTTCTTAGAATTTACATCTAAGATTGGTTTTACTTTTTCAAAAAAACGTTTTGATTTCATTCTTTGTATAATCTTGGGTTTCCCTGAACCTCTATTATATATTGATAATCTTGGAACCCAAAAAGTATTGTGCATTAACAATCCGCAATAATGAAGTAATGTGTCTGTTTCAAGAATGTCTTCAAATGTAATTGTGTGATTTGTAGCTCTTTCTTTTATTAAATCGGCAGAAACAGAAGCTCTATTTAGTTTTAGTCTTCCATTATGGATTTCATCTAAATACTTATTGTAATTATTAAATGTCTGACTATATAGTTTAAAATCTAAATCATAATGCTCATGTTCTGCACCATAATGATTCTTTAATAAAAATGCAATGCAATCGTATTTATCATGTTTTAATAGAATTGATATTAAATAAAGAAACATTTCGTACAAGAAAAGTTGTAAATGATTATTATAATCATAATATAAATCTTGAATTTTTGAATTTACAGCATTATATGCAGATTCAAGAATTTTAAATAACCATTCTTGATCAACTACTGAATACTTGACGTAAGCAATCATCGTTTCAATATATTCATCACGCAAACTTTTAAGTTGCTCAAATTTAGAAATTATAGTTTCATCTATTGGAGGGTTGTTCGGATCAATGTTACTTGGAATTAAAAAATCCTTAAGTGTTTTATCGAATAAGTCAAAATAGTCTGATAATAAACCGACTGTATTAGATTTTCCATTTATTAATGATTCTCTTAAAGGTCTATATTTATGAGCCGTTTGTAAAAAAGTAGGCTCATCTTCACTAATGTAAGCAGGAGCTTCCCCTATTGGAGGTCTTTTGTGCTTTGGTTTTCCAAAGATTCTTCTAATAAGTTGTTCATAATTTTCCTCAAATTGTTCTGTGTTTGATAAGTCAATATAGAAACGAGTGTTTACAAATGTGGGTAGACAAGCTTTTCCGTTGTCATAACTTTCTCGTACAATCGGAATAAACTTGTCCTGACCAACGTTATTATATATTTCACTAGATACAATTTGACTTTCAATACCAACTCCACCTTTTTTCATATTTGCCTTTTCAGTGTAATCTTTATTGCAAATAATCAAAACATTTTGAATTTCTGGGTCATTTACCATCTTTTCCATGAAATGAAACTTATCTTGCCCTTCCTTTGCATCCCATTCATCAATTATAACATGAATTCCATCTCTGGTAAGTCTTTCAGCAAGTTCAAGTGTCCAATTCTTATTCAAAATAGGACTCCAACTGTATGATATGAAAATTTTCGGTTTTAGACTCATTTTCTGTTTTTTTTCTGTTTTTACTATCATCAATTATACAATCATTCATCTCCTCTTTAATCAAAATCATGAAAATCAATATATCCTATTAATTACCCAAATTTCAATCAAACCGTATCAGAATTGATCCTTTATTTTTTTTCACTCCCACTGTTGGCGGCGACTGTTACCCGTGTTATTTCGTTTTGATTTTACGGTTGACACTGATTATAAATTCGCGCCAACAGGAGAGGAACATTTTAATAAATCAATCACCTGGATTATGTTTGTGAGGTTTCAGATCCGGATATTTAGGACTATTATCCGGATTAACACGTCTTCTTTGATCAGATGAACCATCATCTTTTCTGGGTTTAGGCCCTGGTTTAATTTCTTGAATTGTTTCCATAATCTAAAAAATAAATAATTAATAATTAAACATTGATATATAATAATACTCTTTACTTATGTTTTTTTTCTCAGTTGCAATTTCTTGTTCATTTTCTATATTTGCTGCTAGCAAACTATACTTTATGCATTTGTCGGTTTTCGGTAGCATTCACCTTCGTCCTGATAATAAGTTAATTCTGGAGAAAAACCGCTGGAATAAACGTCAGCCCGCCTGTGACCATAGCGTGTGTTAGACGGTCGCCCATTTTTCGTGTTCTTTTCAATTTTTATAATTTAATTCACTTGCTCGTTAAATTCTTTTTCGTATTTTCTTTCCGCTTTTACTCTATTGAATACAGATTGAATAAATGAATAATTTAAAATTTGTAATACAGCTAAAGGTACAATGTATAAAATAATACCTATACTATTTGATAACCAACTTGGAATAAATTCACAATATTTGTCAATAAACCACAATATCGTAATTATAACAACAAAAATAAAATATATACAAGCATTCTTTCTATCTCGTTTTATTTTCGTCCTAACAAAGTTGACCTTTTCCGTTTTTAATTCGTCTATTGATTCATTTGTTAGTTTAAGAGCACTCTCATTACTGCAAGTTATTTGTATATAAAATTTTCCTTCTTTAATAGAATTACTTGTCTTTACTGGTAACTCATTCAAATAACCAACTATTTCTTTATTTTTTATGTCTTCTTTGATCAGTTCTTTTTGAGCTTCGTCAAGGCTTATGTCATTATTATTTACCAATTGACGTTTTATGTGTTTCTTTATTTGAGGTGTCGTCAAATCAGTTGTAATTTCCCAACGCACATATTTGAAATCTGGATTTACAAATAGAATTGGTTCTTTAATCTTATTTTCTGTACAATGTTCATGTAATGAATTGTAATCAATAAATTTTTCATCAGATAATTTTATAATGAAAGCTCCTGTTATGAAATTTTCCTTGATTTTTTCTTCACCCAATTGTTCTAATTCGCTTTTAGAAATTTCTCGCAATTCCATTTTGCTTTTGACTTCACCAAAGTCAAATTCAAAAGAGAAATTTTTTAAAGATTGTATTATTCCTTGTATAATTTGTTCGTAATCTACCATGTTTCATTTATAATCGTTGTTTCTATATTCAGCAAAATCTCAAGAGATTCACAAAAAAGGATCCTTTGTCAGTTTTTTTTTCGAATTCCCCCTAACGACTGAGGTTATGGGCATTTGGCATTTGGCGGTTTGCGGTTTGCGCGAGCATTCGCTGTCGTGAAACGACGAAGTGAATGCGGGAGCAAAACCCGCGAAATGCACGTCAGCCGCCAGTGCACATAGGCGTGTATTACTTCCCTCTTCCCGTAAGCGGTTATCAGAAACCTCTGAAAACGATCCGCTAAATCCATAAGATCACAACCACTTTTATTAACGCTCACTTTACAACAGCAGTGTAGGGATGTAGTGCAAATGAGACTTAATGCTGGGTCGTACCGACCGCACGAAGTCCTATGTATTAGGTTTAGTTATTTTTTTCGTTATTCTCTTGAATTTGAATCACAACAGAATTCATTTGTCCAATCTGTTGAATATTTTTAATATTAAATGTTTCGTTAAGAACATTATAATTCAAATTTATTGCTGTATTCTGAATTACAACAGTCGTTTCTTCCAATTTGTCTTTTGCTTGAATTAATGGTGTCATGCCGCTAGCGAATGAACCCAATGCACCTAAAACAATAATTGTCTCTTTAATTCGACCAATCAATCTTGACCAATTTACGTTCTCTTTTTGTAATTCGATTAGCGCTCTAGTTAGATATTCTATAAGTTGTTTTTTGCTTTTCTCTGTTAATGTTTCGTCTTCGCCAATTAGAATAATAGCTTCGTTAATCAATTCTTGAATTTTCTTTTTATTCGAATTCGCCGGTTGATAAAAACCATTTAGAGTCAAGCTGTCATAATAACCATTATATCTAGTTGTTTTGTTAATAAGTCCAATTGTCTTCGAATACAATTCTTCAAAATCATCCTGAATTCTAAGAATTCCAGATTTAATATTGAAAATCAAATGACTTAGTCTTGACTGATTTTTTGTACGTCTATATCTTTTTAAATCAATTCGAAATTCTTCAATTAAGCTTAAATATTCTTCTCTTTCTACTTTAGTAATATAATTCATCTTTTCAATACAATTCAAAAATTTTTCAGCAGCTCCATTTAATTTCAGGAGTTCATCATATTGAAATTCCTTTGAAGAGAATTCATTTAAGTACGTGAGATAATAGTCAAAGATTGCTTCTCTAAGCTCTAAATCACAATTCAGAAATTCGTTGAATGTCATATTTTGTTTTTTTTATAATTAAACCTAACTCCAATATATAAGCAATTTCTCATATATATCCTTTATATTTATTATCAGTAACTCTAATAAATAATCAATTCCTCATATATCTCCATTAAATCAATATCAGCAAAATCCCCTTTATCCCATAAATAATCCCGAATTTTATTCCTTACTATCCGAATAAAATCAAATCCTTGATATTTCGCCCCCCAAAATTAAACATTCTTTTCTAATAAATAATGGGTTTGTTAAAGTATTTATCAACAAACTGAAATAAAAATAGTTAGCAGGCTTTGGGGGAGGGAAAAGAAGTCAATAAATCCCGTGCCGGCAGAAAAAGATGGAGATGAAAGTTAAGAGTAAGGCGGTATTTATAAAAGCTTGTAAAAAAATAAGGGCCGAATTGGAACTTTTTATTATAAATTTTTGGTAGAAAGAATTATAATTTATAATTTTGTAATCGTAAAAATAATTTGTGCATTACTTAAAGCGTTTTGGTGGTTATTATTCTTTTTGTTTCATCTGATTTTCCCCGATTGGTTGTTCAATGATTATAACAGGCGTTTGTATTACCTCCGAATTACTGCTGGTTGTTTTCGCCATCAATATGTGGCAGAGTGAAACACCCATCAAAAGGGCCAACCGGTACCTGGGCGTGGTTTTTATATTGCTGGCTATGCTCAATCTGAGTTTTTTGTTTTTATATTTTGCCCATATCCGTCAATCCCACCTTTTTATTTCCTAGTATTTCCCGTTGGAGCATCTCTTTATTATGGGTCTGGGTCCGGTGCTCTGGTTTTATGTGCTTTTGTTATTTAATCCTGCGCGCCCGGTCACTTCCCGTCAAATCATCGTGCATGCACTTCCCGCGCTGCCCGCCCTGGTTTATGTCGTTTATTATGCCATGCTTCCCCAGCCGGTGCGTTATGGGATGCTCGCGGGTGAGGCCGGTGCGGGGGGATGGATGGATAAGGTTTTGAATTATATTTTCTATATGCAGGTGCTGCCGTATCTGCTGATTTGTTATCTGAAAGTGCATAAACTGCGCGGGTCGAACTATATAATGAAGACCAAAGAATATCAGTATGATATGTTCTGGTTGCTTATTTTTCTGACCTTGTCTGCGGACGCCATCCTGTTCGTCTTATTATCAGACATACAGGTGAATACGAGAGTAGCCCGGATCGGGGTGGGCAGCATGATGTTGGTGATACCGGTTATTTGTATTTTTCTCTTTACCACCTTCAGCAAAGGACTTTCCATCCGGGAGGTCGAAAAAATCCCCGCGAGAACAGCACGTGGCTTGAAAATGGATGATGAGCAGATCACTTTATATACGCAACTGCTGCTGGATGAGATGGAAAACAATAAACCATACCTGCAACAGGATTGTAAACTGGAAACTATCGCTGCCCGGATCAATATCTCTATGCATCTGTTGTCGCACCTGCTCAATGTGCATATGAAAATAAATTTTACCGATTTTGTCAACGAATACCGCTGCAGACATGCCTGTACGCTGCTGGCGGATATAGCAACCAGCAATTTAACCATGGAAGCTATTGGTCAGCAATGTGGTTTCAGCAGCAGGACGAATTTTTATTCCGCATTCAAGAAGGTGCATGGTACAACGCCTACCAGGTTAAAGACTCACTAACCCCTCCGTAATATTTCGAAGCATAATGGGCACAATAGGAAAAAAAAATTACAAACCACAGTAGGCACATTAGGATATATTCTTTATGTCATGTAAATATAATCAGCTCCCGACCTCCCCTAGCCCCTCCAAGGAGGGGGACAAGAGTGGAATTAGGAAATTATATATAAAAATTGAAGTTCTACATATGATATTCATATAATTGCAAATCTTGCTGTGCCGTTCTTATGCCCCTCCTTGGAGGGGTTAGGGGAGGTCAGATAAATCAATTTAAAATAAAACCACAATAATCATTTCTATAAGATTGTTGAGTTCAAATCTTAAAATACCGTTAGGTATTTTCCTATTGTGCCCTTTATTCTCTTATTTTTATTTTCTATTGTGCCTGGTGTGGTTTTATTTTCCCCCTACCCTTTCTTTTGCAAAATCTCCCCCTCCCGAAGAAAAAAGTTGCCTGATAAAAAGAAAAGGTTCGATGCTGAAAATAAAAAGTTGCCTGCTGAAAATAAATGGTTCGATGATGAAAGAAAAAAGTTGGATGCTGAAAGAAAAATATTCGATGCTGAAAATAAATAGTTGCCTGCTGAAAATAAAAAGTTCCCTGATAAAAATAAATAGTTGCCTGCTAAAACAAAAAAGTTCCCTGATAAAAATAAATAGTTGCCTGCTGAAAATAAATAGTTGCCTGCTGACAGAAAAAAGTTCCCTGATAAAAATAAATAGCTGCCTGCTGAACAGTTAAAATCAGGCAGAAAAAGGGCTTTCCCCCCCAACCTTGTACTGCATTATAATCCACTACAAACTTGGCCCTAAATTATTTGGCAAGTATGATCTGATTGAATATTTTTGCGCATTATTCATTTTAAAATTTGTCGTTTATTAATTTTAAAAATAGAAAAATATGAAAACGAACACCGCAGTTTTGCATCTGAAGAACAAAGATGCTCAGGAAGTATCTCAATTATCGGGTAGAGTTAGCACCAATATGACTGCCAACAAAACCAAATTCCCCAACCCCGATCCGAGCCTGGAAGTTATGGACGCGGAAACAGTGAAACTGAACACGGCTATAAAATCGAAAGATGGATCGAAGGTGAATAATCAGCTGATTGAAGATCAGACGAAAGTGGTACATGGAATGCTGAAGTCACAGGCTATGTATGTCAACAAAGAAGCACAGGGAGATAAAACCGTTATTTTACTTTCGGGCTTCGACTGTAATAACGAACGTACCTCAAAGGATATTCCGGGGAAGGCATTGATTAAGCGCGTGGAAGATGGCACTGTGGCCTGCAGTGCCAAAATATTTGTGGATGCACTGGACGGAGCCGACCGTTACAAAGTGGAGATAACCACCACCCCTGCCGACCCGGCCAGCTGGAAAACTGTCCTCGATTTCGGCGCATTGAATAAAATGGAGATCCGCAACCTGACCCGCGGACAGGAAATTTTTATCCGCGTAACCGGTGGAAATACCCACGGATGGGGAATCGCCAGCGATATGGTGCCTTTTATTCCGCGGTGAAAAAAGGGAGACGACCCCTAACCCCTAAAGGGGAACAAGAGTGGTATTAGGAGTCTTTGAGTTCTGTAGAGAATGTTATAGGAGACGGTTGTAATATTACATACCCGCAATTTATCCCGAATTGGCGGGAGGGGCTTGGGGCGGTATAATGCTGATTATAAATTGTTTCAGGTTTTAGTTGAATTGCTCCTGCTTTAATTGAATTGACTCCAGCTTTAGCTGGAGGGAGGATAGAGAATTTAAATCATATTATTGGCTTTAGCCAAATGTATATATATGATTATCATGTTATAAATAAGAAACAATTTGGCTAAAGCCGATAAATAACATCCTTTTTTTTCCTCCCTCCCTCCAGCTAAAGCTGGAGTCAATTCAAAAAATGGAGGCAATTCAAAAGCTGAAGGCAATTCAAAAGCTGGAGGCAATTCAAAAAGTGGAGTCAATTCAAAAAGAAATATCCTTCTGATTACTTCATCCATACAGGAGCAGATTTACTTTCATTATATATCAAACAATTAACACGGGCGATCCTGACACCTATACATACAGATATCAATTATTTAAACGCAACATTCACCTTGTATTCTGTCACAATCTTTGGGGCCTTTATCTCCAGAAACTCTTTTTTATTTCCAAAATCGGGTATCACCTCTTTATCCAGATAACTCAAATAAGGAGCATCCTTGGCCATGGGAATAAAATAGAAATACATTCCGTTATTTTTTAATGCCCCGGCAAATCGCTTCAAACCCACTGTCCAGGGGGTACTGGTGTACAGGTTATCGGTTTGCAGTTCACCCTGCATCATGCATACTCCGCGGTCGCCCCGGTAATCGAATGTGATAAAAATATCATTCACTTTTGTCCAGTCAACAGCAGGGGCTTTGAGCACAAAATGGCGGTCGTCGGTCATGATCAGCTGAATATCCGGTTCAACTTTTGGGACGCGAATCAACCATTGGCTGATATTTTTTAGCGGGGACTTACCCTTTGTAACAACGGCATCTGTGGCTGAAATTCCGCTTACTGCCGGATAAACATTTATTTCCATGGTTTCCTCACTCGTACTTATCAACGACATGTTCTGTCCGTCATTAAGCACAAGCGATTTGCTTAGAACCAGATGTGCATTATCATTTCCAACCAGATATGCATACAGCGCCTGATCGTACGGAAGTATCAGAAACGACACCCCATTTACCTGCATTTCACAGATCTTTCCGGCAGGCAAGGTCACAACCGTATTTCCTCCATGAATAATACTTTTTATGCCATTTCCACTTGCTTTCACCTTTCCGGCGAATAGTATCTCCGGTGCAATTCCGTCAATAGATACCAGTACGTTATACCGTTTGTCCTTATTGGTAAATTTGCAGAAAGGCTGAACGGTTGCCATCCGTACCACAACGCCATCGATATTCAGATTAAAAGGAAGTATTGCCGAACTCCCGGCTTTCAGCGTAAATGTTCCGGTTCGGGGAAACGTGATTTCACCTGATTTTGTTGCGACATTTATTTTCAAATCTTTTAAATCAGACATTTGCACATGATCCTGATAGTTATGCATAAACACGAAACCTTTGTCGCCATCGGTTCTTACAGCATAGCGCAGGGTTGTGTTATTGTTGGCTTTCAGACTATCGTTGGTTGCAGGCAAAACAGTGTGAAGGGGTGCTAAATCATTGCCAAATGACTTCAGGAAGTAATTGATCAATTTCAACGAATAGAAACCGCTGCTTACATTCCCAAACTCACCAACCGGCGCCTGATAATCATATGATTTATTGCTCAAACCAAAACCTTCGGCAAAGAAATAGTTCCCCACAGAAGGCGTTGTACCACCGTGATACATATAAAAGCCCAGACCATTGGTGCCGCTACCCACGGTGCGTACCATCATGGGCAGAAAACTTTCACCGGGAACCCGCGGACGACGGGAATAAGTCACGCACATACCGGTTCCCAACTCGGCAGCCAGGGATGGATAGAGATTTACATCGTAACTGACCGGTAAATAATCGGGTTTTTGATGTATGTCCTTAAACAAATAAAATGGGGACGGTCTGATACTCGACTCCCAAAACGGAAATGCATAACCTGCCATAACCGGGATTGACCCTTTTTCAATAATGGAAGCATATCCCCAACCGGTTGCCGTGTAGATTGGGGCTATCAAACCTGCCTTGATAGCTAATTGCTTGAGCGTTTTCATATGGTCGCGTCCAACATCAGCGAATTCATTGCCCTGTTGATTTATACCTACGCCAATTTGAGTAATCGTTCGGTCCCGTTGTGCTACAGTGTTCTCTCGTGGAGCATCCTGATAGGTAAATCCCCAGGGAGCTGCCGAATGTTGGTATTCATTTTCAATCTGAACCCCGATGATTGGGCCACCATCTTTGAACATCAAACCGTTAAGCTGTTTCCCAATTTTCTGATATAGCCTGTTGACATAAAACAAATAAGCAGGGTCGTTGCTGCGCACATCAATCGGCCTGCCATACAACCAATCTGGCAAACCGCCATTGCGAATTTCGCCATGGTCAAACGGGCCGACACGCATCAATACATCCAGTCCGTTTTTGGCACAAAGTTCCGTAAACAGACGAACATTCAAATCGCCAGACCAATCGAATTTAGCTTCTTTGAATTCGTGCATATTCCAGAATACATAGGTGGCAACCACCGTAATACCACCCGCTTTCATTTTTTTCAACTCTTCATCCCAGAATTGGTGCGGATAACGACTAAAATGAAACTCTCCGATAACCGGAATAAAAGGTCTGCCGTTTCTTTCGAGATAAAAACTGTTTACCCCTATGGTATCGCCCTTTTTGTTACGTCCTCCCAAATCGAGATGACCACGGATAATTTCTTTTTCTGCCTTACTTACATCAATATTGTAGGTTGTCTGCGACTGTCCCGCAAAAGCTATCATTATTCCAAGTGCCAATAAGATTCTCTTTCTCATTTTAATTTCTGTATTTGATTTAATAATATTCACAATATAATAAATGAATATCGGGTTTTTCGCCCTGAAAGGGCAATATATTGGAAAATTGCTATAATTATCATTATGTTGCCCTTTCAGGGCGAAGAACCTTAATTGTATAACTGACCCAAGGCGTCACCCTTACAGGGTTTTACCTTGGGCTGGAATATGCCAGACTTTCAGTCTTTTAATACCTGAGATTGACGGCTATGCCCTCCAAGAAGGGTTATAAGATCGCAACAGCAAGATTTACTATTATATGAACATCGTAAGTACAACTTCAATTTTTATATATAATTTCCTAATTCCACTCTTGTCCCCCTCCTTGGAGGGGTTAGGGGAGGTCGGGAGCTGAGTATATTTATGAATGTAAGTTTTTTTTCTTTCACGCAAAGACGCAAAGGCCGCAAATGGAACATGCCGGTTTATCGGTAGAAGAAAAATACAACATAATATTATTCCAATTACTTATGCGTATGTAATTTAAAAATACTTACCCACCTTAAACAGTATAGAGCAGGCATTTTTCAGCGGTTTCTCACCAGCGACACATCATCAACCTGACATTGCGCACCCGCTGCACCAACAGACCAAAAACCAATTTCTACCTTCCCTCCTTTTACTTTTATATTTTTTAGCTCGATGGGTGTCCAGGTTGAATTTTGTTCCATTTTCTTTGAAAAGGTCTTTCCCCCTTCACTTTTGGCATATATTTCCAGACTTTGAAATCCACTGCTGCATTTCACTTTAGCTGAAAGGGTATAGCTTCCGTCGGTTAATTTCACGTAGGGAGTTGATGCTATTGTTTGATATACTTTTCGTTCAAAACTAACTTTATCGCTGATGTTCAGACTCTTTTCGCCGATCACAAGCTTTCTGTCGCTTTCACTATTGAAATAGTTTAAAACAGGAGAATTAATGCTATCAAGTCCGATCTTATTTCCCTCGATTACCTCAGAAAACCAACCTGTCAATTGTATTTGTACGGGTTTAATATGGCTGGGAATATACCTGCGGTCTGCCTCAAAGCTTCCGTTCTTTATATAATTATTGTCTTCGGCTACTTCCCAGGCACCTGTTTTGGCATTCAGGTTCCACGAACCTAGCGAATTAAAATAAGGTGTTTTCCCATCAAACGAAACCGGACACCATTGGTTATACCCCAATCCATTGCCTGCGAAGTTTGACCAGCGATCGCCGCAATAAATGATTGTTTCCTGCTCGCTGCCTTTTACAGAACAGAAAAAACCGGTCTGCGAAATATGTGCAAAATCTTCGGAAGCACCATTCATAACCAACATTTCATTGGTGGGTAGATACGGTCCCATGATATCGTCGGCTACCAGATAATAAGCAAAAGAAGCATCCCAACCATATATATTTGATGCAAACATATAATACCTGTTGTTGTACTTGAACATGCAGTTCCCTTCACGGCTTTCACCCTTAAAAATCTGCGTGCAGTCCAACAGATTGACCTGCCCGTCTTTTACGCCAATTTCGGAAACATAGATCTTGTTTCGACCTCTTCCGTATGAATAAACAAGGTATGACTTTCCGGTATCTTCATCCGTAAATACCGTTTGATCGCCGGTATTTGATGTGCCAATCATCGCTTCCATACTTATTTCCTGATGACAGGTAAATTGCCCGGTTGGTGAATCGGAAACGGCAAACAATACTTTATTACCATGCTGAACAACCATAGCGTATTTATTCAACTCCCGGATATAAGCTACTCCCAGGCGACCTACCCAGGTCTTTCTTGTCTTATTTACTTCTTCTTTGGTTAAAACATCGCCTTCGAATGTCCAGTTTGCCAGATCAACAGAACTATAACAGGTTACAGATTCAAATGTCGAGCTTTTAGTATGCGTTACAGATGGATCGTTACGATATCTGTCAGCTTCTGCATAATGTACACCATACCAATAATATTTTTTTACCCCGGTAACCGGATCAGCAAATCTGAATATACCACCACCCTGACTGTAAATTGGCTGCCCGTCTTTGGTATTCCAGAACACATCATTTTTGATATTGACTGACTGTCCAGAAGCAGAGTAACATATCCCAATGATACATACCAACACCAACAGAACTACCTTAACAGAATCAATTTTTACAACTTTCATTTTACTTTTCATAATCTGGGTATTTAAATCTTTTCTTAGGAATTATCTGAATGATTTCAAATCTCATATAAATTGAATAAGCTTTATAAATTACCTGAACTCCCTGATGGTTTATATTCATTTTTGAGGCTTCCTATAAATAAGTAGCAGGCTAAATAAAATGTCTGATTTTTTTTATTGTTTTTCCTGACATTGAATTTGAATTTTTCCACATAGCTTCACATAGCATTTTCACATAGTACAAAATAGCTTTAATTCCCTGATATCAGAATATTTCACTTATTATTGGTAAACATAGGAACACATAGCCAAAGATTTATAGATTTTACCCGGAAATGAAAAAAGATTAATATTAATACTATGTTTTCTCCCGAATTCGGGATGTACCATATGTCATCTTATTTTTAAACTATGTGTTTCTATATATGCTCTGTGAAACTCCTATATAACTCTTTTTAATTCGCTGATAATCAAACTTTATATTTAATCGATAAATAAGGGAAAAGATTTGGTGCAATCAAGTTTCTATTAAGGGTGAAGATCCAAAAGAAGTGGAATTTAATGTTTCAAATAAAAAAGCCCTTATTTATTTGTTTTTTTTCCCTTAGTAGCCAGGAATAAGAAAATGTCTTAACCCTTATTCCCTTATTGAAATCCAATCCCAATTCTACAGATCTTTAAGTTATCTGTATTTATATTGGAGTGTTCACACTACAGGGAACTATGTGCCAAAAAAAAATATAATATTAATTTGTTCCACTACCTTATATTTAAAACTCAAAACAAGTATCAAAGCCCTCAAAATTGATTCAGATCAGGTTTACAATCATCTAAAACGTATTCAGCAGCTAAATTACAGTTTTTTTTTAATATAACTAATTTCTTATTCACTTTGAATAAAAATTACAACCGTCTTCTATAATATCTCCTGCAAAACCTTGGGGTTATCTGTCTATAATTTAGTTATCTTCACCCACCTTAAACATTATACAACCCAAATACTTCTATCTGTGAAAAATAAATTGTATATTTGTTCCCTTGAATATTTCCCGTGAATTTCGACTATGTTTTGTAGCTAACTCAAGGAAGTTATTTGTATCTGTAATTGCATCTTTTCACAATGGGAATCATCATAATAGCAAATATGTAGTGCTATTTAACCGAAATGATTATTTGCTGTTTATCCGGTATTTAACTCCTCAGAAAAGTTCCTTTTTAATAAACAATAAATCCGGGATTTTGGAACTATTATTTTAAACAAAAACCAATAGTAAATTCAATTTTCGCCTGAAAAGTTTTCAAAAAATCATAAGAATTAATTTAACAGCAACTTATTATGAACAAAATTGCATTATCATTTAAAACAACTGTTTCTATAATTTTATTAGTCTTAGTTTGTAATAGTTGCGTAAAAACGGTCGAACCGGTCCTTATGCCGGAATTAGTCACAACAGCAGTTAGCAATATCACTGAAGGATCTGCTGAAAGCGGAGGATTTATTTCTTCAGATGCCGGCAATGAAATTACTTCGCGGGGTGTGTGTTGGGGAACAAATCCAAATCCAACCATTGCTGACAGCTTAACCAAAGATGCTGCAGGGACAGGCAAGTTCAACAGTAAAATTTTAAGATTGTCACCAAATACAACTTACTATTTGAGAGCATATGCTGTAAACAAGAATGGAACAGCCTATGGACTACAGGAAACTTTTACAACCCGACCACTGGGAATCACAACCACAGAAATAACAGAAATTGCCATTGATTCCGCTAAAACAGGAGGCAATATTGCAATACCTGGTGACAGTTCAAACATTACTGAACGTGGTGTTTGCTGGAACACACAACCTGCGCCGACTATTCAAAACAACAAAACCACAGATGGAAAAGGAACAGGTGCATTTAGCAGTACATTGACTGGCTTACAAACAAATACAACCTACTTTGTACGTGTATATGCAACTAACAGCGGGGGAACCTACTACGGGAATGAAATCAGTTTTAAAACTCAAAATGGTATCGTTGGCCTTACTACAACTGCTGCATCTGGTATCGGAATATTTACTGCCACTTCAGGAGGCATCATTACCGAAGAAAGTGGTACATCAGTACTTGCACGTGGATTGTGCTGGAGTACTTCTCCCAATCCGACAGTTTCTGACAACAAGACAAACGATGGAAATGGTATTGGTTCATATTCATCATCCCTCACTGAATTATCTCCGAATACAACATACTATATTCGTGTTTATGCAACCAATACAGTTGGCACAAGTTATGGAAATGAGTTGAACTTTAAAACACTAAGTGGTATCGTTAGTTTAACGACGACTATTTTAAATAATATCGGTGAAACTGTAGCCAATTCAGGTGGAAGTATAACAGCCGACGGTGGTTCAGCGGTGATTGCACGTGGTGTATGTTGGAATACCACCTCCAATCCTTCAATTTCTGACAGCAAGACAACCAATGGTAGTGGAGTCGGTATTTTTACGTCTTCACTGACAGGCTTGTCATATAACACAACCTACTATATTCGGGCTTATGCAACGAATATCGTTGGTACAAGTTACGGGAACGAGCTGAGCTTTAAAACATCAGCGACAGTTACGGATGCAGATGGCAACAGCTATACTACTATTAAAATTGGAACACAAACCTGGATGCTTGAAAATCTGAAAACCACCAAATACAACGATGGTACAGATATTCCATTGGTGACAAATAATAATAGTTGGTCTGTTTTGACAACTCCGGCCTATTGTTGGTATAATAATATAGCTACCAATAAAAATAAATATGGTGCTTTATATAACGGCCATGCGGTAAATAGCGGAAAGTTGGCTCCGGAAGGATGGCATGTCGCTACCGAAGCCGAATGGACAGCACTTGAGAATTATATAAGTGTACACGCCGGCTTTTCGATTAATATTGGGCCGGCATTGTCTGCAACGACTGACTGGACCACATCAACGGCTGTTGGTGCTATCGGAAATAATTTGACAAAAAACAACAGTTCCGGGTTTACCGCACTTCCCGGCGGTTACCGCGACATCTTTGGTTTTTTCACCGCTTTTGGGACCGACGGTAACTGGTGGACATCTACTCAAAGCAATAGTACTGCAAACAGTTACAAAAATCTGAATTATGCTAAATATATTTTGTACAAAAATAATATCAACAGGATTAATGGTTATTCCGTACGTTGTATTAAGGATTAATAGATTTTTGTCAAACATATATTTTTCCGGTTCTGCAATGAATAAGGCGGGTAAATACATTTAGTTTGTTTTGCAGTTGACTCTGTGTAACTATATGTCTATAATTTAAATATATTTACCCACCATGATCATAATAGAGCCTTCAAAATTTACGGTTCGAAAGATGGTAAATAATAAGAGAAAGTATTGGATGAATTGATTATAAAATTAAAAAAGACCTACACCCTCGTGTAAGTCTTTGATAATTAATTGTCGGGATGACAAGATTCGAACTTGCGACCACTGGTCCCCCAGATTTTAACCTTCAACAGTGTTTTTTTGGGGAACATCTATTGAAAATATATCCCGACAAACCGGTTGCCATTGTAAAAAGCGAAAAGTCCGCAATCATTGCAGGTTGTATAATGCCCGAATTAATTTGGCTTGCTGCAGGAAACATCAATGGACTATCTGTTGAAAAATGTTTGGTACTAAAAGGACGAGAGATTATTCTTTACCCTGATTTGGGAGCTTATGAGAAATGGAGCTTGAAAGCAACCAAAATAAAGGAAAAGTGCAATTGCAAGATTACAATATCCACTTTATTGGAAGATGAAGCCACCGACACGGACAGAGGTAATGGGTTAGATATTGCTGATTATATAATTACCGAATATAAATCAAAAAAAATAATTATTAATCTTCAGTGTTACTTTAGTCCAACCCTTCAATCAATGATTTACAAAAACAAATCAATATTGATACTTTTAAATAACTTAGCACTTGAAGAAATCTAAACATATTCGGGTTATTCAAATGCTATCCGTTCAATTAAATTTCAAAAAAACAACACCAAATACAACTAAATAAAAAATATATACTACTTTTGTATTCATTGTAAAGTATACAAGAGTCTAATATGTCAATCAAGAAGATAGATGAAAACGTAATCAGGGGAATTGCTGGAGGTGAAGAAAGAGCTTTTTCTTTGCTCTACGATTGCTATTACACCTATCTAAATACTGTTGCATATTGTTATATATTTAATAGGGAAGTTGCTAATGAAATTGTCAACGATGTATTCATTAATATCTGGCATAAAAGAAGTACATTATCTTATCCAATTCATTCCTACCTTGTTCAATCAGTCAAAAATGGATGTTTAAATCACATACGTTCAAAGCGAACTAATGAACGTGTGCTAACTGAGCACAAAAAACAATTGCTCGATTTTCAAGAGGAGTACATTTTATCAAATCCAACTCCTTTGCAATATGTAGAAACTCAAGAAATTGAAAAAGAAGTTCGAAATGCGATTGAGAAACTCCCAGAAAAATGTAGGATTATTTTCGAACAGTACTTATTTTCAGGGAAGCTTCCCGAAGATATTGCAAATGAACTTTCGCTTAATGTGAGTACTGTTAGGGTTCAAATTAAGAATGCACTGGATAAATTAAAAATATCGCTTAATCACCTTATCGGTGTCTTATTATTTTTTTTGTTGAAATCATTATTTTAAACAGCTAGCAAATTTAACGTATTTCCATATTTAAAGGATGCAAAAAGAGAATAAGAATTTTGAAGATCTTATGATTGATTACTTTTCGGGTAGTATATCCGAAATGGATCAACAATATCTATTTGATTTAATAAAGTCAAGTAGTGATTTCAAAATACAATTTGTTGAAATGGTTAAGTTACGTGCTATAACATTTACAGCTCAGATTGAATCTGAGAAAAAGAAAAACTATAATCTTCTAATTGACCAAATTAGCACTGTTCCTACATTTTATAAGTCTAGTTCATGGTTGGGTAATTTAAGACGAATTGCTGCTATTATAACTCTTATAATTTCAGTTTCTGTCGCTTCGTATTATGTTTATAAAGATATTACTTCACAAGATGATTCAACTATCTGTTTTGAAACATTTGCTCCATTAGGTTCTCAAACTAAAATTATTCTTCCAGATAGCACTATAGTCTGGATCAATTCCGGCTCTTCTTTAAAATATAATCAAGCATTTGGTAAAAAAGATCGTGAAGTAATACTCGCAGGCGAAGGTTATTTTGAGGTAAAGATTGACAAAACGAAACCATTCATTGTTCATACCGATTCATTAAATGTGAACGTTTTGGGAACGATCTTCAATGTCAGAGCTTATAAAGAAGATGATAATGTTATTGTAAACTTGTTTAAAGGATCTGTCAATGTTTCATTATCTAAACCTGGAAGTGCTGGTTTGCATATTATGAAACCAAACGAAAAATTAGTGTTCAGCAAACAAACAAAGAAAATTGAATCTTCGGAGGTAAGTGCTTCCAGTTCTGCGCTATGGACTACAGGCAAACTGTGTTTTGTTGATGCTACAATTGAACAAATTTCGAAAGATCTTGAACGTAAATACTCTATGAAGATTCGGATTGAAAACGAAAAAATAAAAAAAGAACTTTTCTCTGGAAGTTTAAATTTAGATCTCACACTCGAAGAAATTCTTTCCTACATTGATGTTGATAAAAAGTTCAAACTAAATCAAGTTGGTGACACAATATACATCGGCATCAAGTAATCCTCAAACTACTGAAACTATTAAAATAGTTTGTAGTTCTCTAAAATACGGATTTACAGATTTACCAACTATAAACTAAAACGGATTGCGCGTAAATGAATATATAAAACTCCAAGTGTAAATTATAGGACATCATTAGATAATGACGACCGGCTCTCTCTCTATTTGTCAATTAATACTTTACAACTCTTTTTGTTAAATAATCCTCCATTTTAAAAAAAACATAAGTTATTCTAAACGTTTTTTTATCGATATGTGTATATGTTTATAGAAAGCAATAAAATGCAATCTAATCTGACACATGATCGATAATACTCAAAAATTTGAAGAACTAATGATGAATCATTTATCGGAAAACATTTCCGATAGTGATGAATTGTTATTGTTACACATTCTCAACTCAGATCCCAAGTTCAAAGATCTATATAACGAAGTGGTTAAGGCCAGAGCCATTTATCAAATTCCACTTATTGAATCTAAGAAAGCTTCTAACTATAAGTTATTACTAATGCTTTTAAATAATGGAGGAATATTAAACCGACAATCGAATTTCATTCATTCTTTTTTAAAAATTGCAGCTAGCATCATTTTCATCCTTTCCGCTTCCGTATCTACCTATTATATTTTTAAAGGCAACAATGATTTTTCAAACAATTTGATGGTATACGAAACAGTAGTACCACAAGGCTCACAAACAAAAATTATTTTACCCGATAAAACTGTAGTCTGGCTTAACTCTGGCTCAAAACTGAGATATAGCAGCTCGTACGGTGAAAAAGACAGATCAGTTTATCTCACAGGAGAGGGATATTTTGACGTTCAAAAAAATCAAAAGAAACCATTTCTTGTTTATGCCAACAATATCAAGGTAAAGGTATTAGGTACTGTATTCAATGTCAGATCTTATACTACTGAGCCTTCAGTTGAGGTAAACTTGCTGGTTGGTAAAGTTGACATTTCGCTGAAAAAAGGAAATATATCTAAGAAGTTGAGCTTATGCCCAAATGAAAAGATGGTTTACAATAAGGCTAATAATACTATTATATCTTATAAAGTTGATGCTTCTCGATCGGTAATGTGGATTACAGGTAAACTGAGTTTTGTTGATGCTTCGTTAGAAGATATTATAAAAGAATTGGAACGCAAATACGATATTCAAATTAAAATTGAGATTCAAAGCAAGAAAAAAGAGTTGTTTTCGGGTAGCTTGGATTTAAATCAACCCATTGAAAAAATTTTGGAATATATTGATGTAGACAAAAAATACACCCGGACTTTTAATGGAAAAATAATAACTATAACTGATAAAAATTAAGATAATATGAGAGTGTGTTTATCTAAATGAAGTCATCTTGACTTTTTGTTGTTTTTAATTTTCTAGAATAATATAATCATAAAGGCTATGTAATTGAAGCTTTTCCAGCAAGAAACAGTAATATCAAATCTATTAAGCAGAGATCTGAAACTATCCATCCACGCATTGGTTCTTTCAATAGCATATCGTTGTTTATAAAATAAATCATCTAATAAATACTCCTCTTTTTTTCTCCATTACGAGAATTGAAATCCACATTTGGAGTAACTCTCCACTTAGTACAAATGGAGCGAAAATCCTTTGAATTAAAACCTGAATCAGCATTAACTAAAAGGCCATCAGGGTTAATTTTTGCTCCTTCTAATGACGAGAACAGTTCTTCTGAGGATTTTTCTATTACATATTAATCATTATGATTACCCCCCCAGTGGACTTGATAAAGTCAGTTGTAAGCCTTGTCGATCAGAAAGATTCAATGAATTTGTTGTTACCCTTTTCTTCCTACCCTGATGGGCAACTTCTTCGCCTCCGTGAAGTGCTGTGGAATGACTACCATCTAAACCGACACTGGATAAATCCAGAAATGATTTAAGTTTTTCCAATATCTTTGTTCAACAAGATTCACACTGGCCATTCTTACTCCATTTGCTAAAAAATGACCAAAGACCGTTTTGTGACTTAGTACAACTCCTGAAAACAAACTTTTCACTGGTAACATATGCCACTGACAGCCTGTTTTGAGATTATACAATATGCTGTTTATTACTTCTATCAGACAACTACTTGTCTGAAATTCTCTTTTTGTTACGATAAATGGGATAGTATTTCAATTCTTATTGTATCTTTGTCAAGTACTTGGTACACCATAGAAGGGACTCGTTATGTCGCATACAAAATGTTCCCTTCTTTTTAATATTGTTCTATCACCTCAATAAGTCAAGACGACTTCGATATAAAATTTGTTACTTTGTAGGAATATGTATAAACACAACGAGATTGAGTTCTATGATACTCAATTCTCATTAATTACAAACATTAAACTACAATATTACAACGCCTTTATATAATATCAAATGAAAATCGGAATGAGAAACGGAATTTCAATTGCAACACATTTCCCAATAAAGTTTTGTAGATCAACTATACAACGGGCTATATTTCTAATGATTACATCCTTTTTAGTAGTTATAACAGTTTCCGCACAAGTAGTAAAAATAACAATCAAGCAAAATAACAAACAATTAATTCAAATTCTAAACGAGATTGAATCAAAAAGTGGATATTCATTTCTTGTCCGCAGTAATGATGTCGATTTGAACCAAATTGTATCTATTGATGCAAAAGATAAGAATATAAAGGAGATACTCTCAATCCTATTCAGTGATAAAGGAATAAAATACGAACTAAATGGAAAAAGTATTTCAATATTCATTCCTCAAGAATCGCAAAACACAACTACAAAATTAAATGTGATTAAGAAAATAAACTGTTATGTTACAGATGAGAGAGATGATCCAATTATTGGAGCTACCGCTATTATTAAAGGCACAAGCATAGGTGCTATTTCCGACATTAATGGTATGTTATCGATAAGTGTTCCTGAAGATGCCAAATTATTAATTTCATTTATTGGTTACAATTCCCAGGTTGTGAGTGTGGTAAATCAAGATATTATATTTATAAAATTGGAAGTAAATAATAAATTATTAGATGAAATAGTAGTTATTGGATATGGGTCAGTAAAAAAATCGGATATAACAGGTGCTGTGAGTTATATTAAGGGGACAACAATATCAAAAAGAAAAACTGTACAAATATCAACAGCTCTACAAGGCTCAAGTCCTGGTACTCTGGTAACTCGTAATACTAGTGCTCCGGATGCGTCATCTTTAATAAGAATAAGAGGAATAACCACCATTGGTGACGCAAATCCATTAATCATTTTAGATGGAATACCTGTCGACGACATCGATAACATTAATCCAAATGATGTTGAGAACATTTCTATATTAAAAGATGCGGCATCTGCGTCCATTTACGGAGCACGTGCAGCATCTGGGGTTATACTAATAACTACAAAAAGAGCAAAAGTTGGGCAATTAAGTTTAGAATATAATTTTGAATATGGTGTTGAAGAAGCTACCCGAAAGCCTGGTTTTGTTGGAGTAAAAAAATTCATGGAAATGGTGAATGAGTTGCGCTGGAACGATAATGGAAATGGTCCCAATAAATATCCTATCTATTTTCAAAATACAATAGAAAAATATAATTTATTAAATACAGCCAATCCAGATCTTTATCCAAATACTGACTGGTTAGGATTGATTCTAAAAAATTCCGCTCCACGTCAAAGTCAGAATATAAATATTCTGGCTGGAACAAAAGATGTAAGTACAATGATTTCATTGGCTTATGATAAAAGGGATGCTTTGTACAACGGACGTAATTTTGAGCGTTACACAGCTAGAGTTAATAATGACATTAATATCAATAAACAGTTTACAGTATCTGCTGATTTTAGCTTTAAGCGAACTACGACTCAATCGCCTACAGTAGATCCATATTATAGAATGTTTATCACACCTCCGCTTTATGCTGCTATTTGGTCTAATGGAATGATTGCCTCTGGGAAAGATGGTGCAAATATTTATGGACAATTGAATAAAGGAGGCCAATACAATTACACAAATTATATAATTGGTGGAAAAGTATCATTAGATTATTTTCCATTTAAAGATTTAAAATTGTCAGCTATAGTATCACCTTCTCTTGGAACTGAAAAAAGTAAATTATTTATAAAAGCAACACCATATACCTCATATAATAACCCCAATGTAAATGAAGGATTTTTAGAAGGTTTATCACAGACATCATTATCAGAAGATAGGAATGATAATTTCAGATTAACTGGTCAATTGCTTTTGAATTATTTGAAATCATTTGATAATCACAATATAAATATAATGGCTGGCTATGAGTCATATTATTCATTCAATGAAAATTTAACAGCTTCGCGTAGTAATTATTCATTCGACAATTATCCATATTTGAGTAACGGTTCATTAGAAAACAGAGATAATTCTGGGGATGCTTATGAAAATGCATACCGTTCATATTTTGGGCGCATTATGTACAACTTTAAGAATAGATATTTCATTCAAGGGAACACACGTCGCGACGGATCTTCTCGCTTCGCTAAAGAATATCGTTGGGGTACTTTCCCATCATTTTCAGGCGGATGGGTAATTTCTGAAGAATCTTTTCTGAAAGATATTTCATTTTTATCATATCTAAAACTAAGAGGTTCATGGGGAACACTTGGAAACGAACGCATTAGTAATTATCCTTATCAAGCATCAATTAATTTCGATAATAGTTCGTTATTTTATATGGGCACAACTGTAGTTTCAGAACAATCTGCTGCACAGTATCAATATGCCATACAAAACATTACTTGGGAAACCACAGAATCAAAAAATTTAGGCTTAGATGCTAATCTGTTTAAAAACAGATTAAGAATAACGGCTGATTATTATCAAAAAACAACCAAAGACATGTTATTGGCATTAGAAATTCCAAAATATATGGGATTTAATAACCCAAATCAGAATACTGGAAAAATGACTTCAAAAGGTTGGGAAGTTGAACTCAGTTGGAATGATAAAATTGGCGAACTTAACTTTTCTGCAAGTGCGAATATTTCCGATTCCAAATCGCTAATGGGTGATTTGGGGGGAACACAGTTTCTTGGAGATCAGATTATAACGCAAGGCAGTCAATTTGACGAATGGTATGGGTATAAATCAGTCGGTTTGTATCAAACGGTGGATCAGGTGAACATTTTACCAAAGCTTAATAATCTTGTAAAGCAAGGCGATATAATTTATAAAGATATTAGCGGACCTAATGGAGCTCCTGATGGTAAAATATCTCCGGAATATGATCGAGTTTTATTAGGTGGTTCATTACCCAGATATATCTATGGTGGAGGTTTTGAATTGAATTATAAAAATTTTGATTTTTCTATTCTATTTCAAGGAGTAGGTCAACAAAATGTACGCTTAACAAAAAACATGATTACTCCAATGGCTGAAAACTGGGGGAATTTTCAGGAAATTTTGGTTGGTAATTATTGGAGTCAAAACAATTCACCGGATCAAAATCTCACAGCTAAATTTCCTAGATTGACAGATACAGCACGTGAAAATAATTATGCAATGTCTGATTATTGGCTATTTAATGGTTCGTATTTAAGATTAAAAAATATTTCTCTAGGATATAGTATTCCTACTAATGTGACAAAATTATTGGGTGTTCAACGTATAAAGATAAATTTGACTCTTGCTGACTTATTATCAATTGATAAATACCCTGATGGTTGGGATCCAGAAAAAAACTCTTTATCTTATCCTATTACCAAATCATATATTTTGGGACTTTCAGTTAAATTCTAAGAAATCGCTCCAATGAGAAAAATAAAAACACTAGCTTTGGGTTTAATTATCTTTACTTCATGTGTCAATTTGGATTTAAATCCTTTGTCTTATGGATCAAGTGACTCGTGGTATTCAACTGCCGAAGAGGTAGATATGTCTCTTAATGGATTATATAAGAATGCGTTTATAGGAAATGATGAAGATGAATGGACTGACGACTATTTTACAAGAAATACACCTAGTCCATTAATTACAGGTACTTTAAATAGTCAAACCGATTTTGTAATAAACTATTGGATTCTTTCCTATAAAGCCATAGAAAGAGCCAATGCTATTTTAGAAGGTATAGATAAGGCTAAAAATACAATGACGGCTAATATGTATGCTAAATATAAAGCCGAGGCACTATTTATTAGAGCTTATCAGTATTCAAGATTAATCTCTCATTTTGGAGATGTTCCTTATTATACAAATGTACTTACTTTAGAAGAATCATTCTCATTAAAACGAATAGATAAAAATACCATTCTAAGGGCAATTTATGAAGATTTTGATTCTGCAGCTACATATTTGCCAACATCTTATTCAGACTCAGAGATTAAACGTGCCACAAGAGGTGCTGCTTATGCTTTAAAAGCTCGAATTGCTTTATACATGGGTGATTATAGCATTGCCCGAGATGCTGCTAAAGCTTGCATGGATTTAAATGTTTATGACTTGAATACTGATTTTGAAACTCTATTTTTGTCAAAAACAAAGAATGCAAAAGAAACTGTTTTTGGCATTCCACGTTCAATTGCACTTGGTTATCCACTTGATATTACAAGATATTTTTGTATGGCTCGCATATCAAGAAATGCAGGAGGATATTGTGGGATAAATCCTTCGTGGGAATTATTTTGTTCTTTCTTATGTTCAGATGGAATGGAAATTGACAAATCACCACTTTTTGACCCTCACAATCCATTTCAAAATCGGGATCCTAGATGTACAGTTACTATTGCAGAATTTCAAACTCCATATTTAGGCTTTATGTTTAATCCACATCCAGATTCTCTTAAAAGTTTAAATTTTTCTACAAATGTTATGGTTGATAATAAAGATTGTCGTTCAGTTAATCAATATGCCTCATACAACGGAATGGTTTGGAAAAAAGGGGTTGATAAAGATTGGTTGTTAAATGGATATAAAATAGAACCAGACAAAATTATAATCAGATATGCAGATGTATTGTTGATTTTTGCAGAAGCTAAAATTGAATTGAATGAGACTGATCAGGAAGCAAGAGATGCTATTAACAAAGTTCGTGCTCGTGCATATAAAGTTAATTACACTCAGACAACTTCATATCCAGAAGTAGTAGCTACATCGCAATCGGAGTTAAGGAAAATAATTAGAACTGAGCGCCGTATGGAATTTGCCTTTGAAGGATTGCGTTACATGGATTTGATTAGATGGAAATTAGCTGGTAAAGCATTAAATCGGGATAATTTTGGGTTGTTGGATCCTACTGAATTGCTTACAAAAGTAGTAAGTCAAGGTTTATGGTTTTTTCCTCTGGTGCCGGTTATTGATTCAGATGGTCTACCAGATTTTAGTTCAATGTACAGTACAGGACTAATCAAACAACTCTCAATTCGTACATTTAATGAAAGCAGACAGTATTTGTGGCCAATTCCTTTAACTGACATATTGACCAATAAGAATTTAACTCAAAATCCTAACTACTAATAATAAAATCAATATACTTCAATTAAACAATCTCTTTTATTAACTGGTAAACTAATTTATATTTAACTTGAGTAAAAATTTCATTTCTTTTACGGCAAAAAGAGTATCTACATATGTTGATATTTTTTATTCTAGGTTTTGGAAGTAGTAAGGCAATTTACACACAAACCCGTTATTCTGTAGACTTGAAAATTTATGGAGGTTCTCCAGCCGCAATTATGGCAGCAGTAGAGATAAGTCAGTCTGGAAAATCATTTTTTGTAGATTCTCAAGATGTTGATTTGGGAGGATTGACAACAGGTGGACTTGGATTTACAGAAACAGATTTTATTATTAACGACTAATCCAACTACGATTAGTTGTAATAACAATGAAACAACAAAAGATGACGCAAATCATATTAATTAAATTTGAGGCTATTATAATAATTTAAATTCACTATCTCTTTAATATTTTATAGGTTTGAAGGAATGTCTGACAATATATAGTCGGACATTCCTTTTTTTGTTTAACTATTCCTTTTTGTTTTATTCATTTACATGTGTTTATATATTTCCAACTATCTGCAAAAATAAATTTTATTGATGAATTACAAAATAATATTGAATTAATCTAAATGTTTTTTTATCGAGAAGTGTATATATTTATAGAGCAATAAAATGCTATCCATACTAATACTGGGTGAAAAATCAAAAACTAATGATGAAATATCTTTCAGAAAACATTTCGGAGCGTAATAAGGATGTGTTGTTAGAGATTCTCAACTCATGCACAAGGTTCAAAGTTCTAATTAATAAAATTACAAAGAATATAGCCATACCACAAATTACATCTTTTGAGTCCGATATAGCATCAGGTAGCAAATCTGTTTATTCTAAAAATAGTCTATTGTCAAATATACTACCTCATTTAAATAAATATTTTTTAAAAATTTCAGTTATTATCCTCTTGGTCTTTGCGACTTATATTTCTGCCTATACTTTTTCTAAAGGTCATTACAACTCATCAAGTAACATGACAGATTTCGAAGTTTCAATGTCTCATTCTCTACAAACCAAAACAACTACTTCGCGAGAAATTAGTTTATATAAAACCCCATTTCTCTCAAACATAAAGACCTGTCATAAAAATAATAGATTGGGGATAAATTTCCAGGCTTATTTAATCGACGGATATCTTTTGGAACTTTTAGTCCAGTCTTCAAAACACATGCAGCATACGATTCGATAAGTGCTGAGCCTTGAGCATTTGGGGAATCAGCTAAGGTAATAAACCGTCTCAATTTTCAATTTAATTACCGTATGTCGCTTTTATTTATTCTTCAATTCATGAAGCTTCTCAAACAGGTTTACCAGTTTCTCGCTCTTTAGCTATTAACTATACAAATGAAGAAAATATATACAAAACAGCATACAAAAAAAATATCATTTCGGGCCTTCTTTACCGGCAGAACTGGTTGAATGCTCTAAAGAGTTCGTAAAGGGTTATCTCCAGGCAGAAAAAAAGTATTTCAGGGTTTCGGTTCATTGTCTAAAGTTAGATCATCAGTCGGAGATGTTAATACCACAGATGAGAGTCTACATTTGGTTTCTTCAGACTATGGAAATTATAGTACTAAGACAATTACAATGCCAATTACAAACAATGAAATTAGAATAAATTGGTAAAAAAAACCAATCTTAAAAAAATCACAATATGAAAAAACACTTAAAGTCTATTTTTATTATTCAAGTTTTAATTTTATTTTCAATTACAATTGGGTATGCTCAGGAATCTAAAATCTCGGGTAAAGTTTCATCAAAAGATGGTGAACCGATAATAGGTGCCTCTGTCTTTATTAAAGGAACATCTGTTGGATCAATTACAGATTTAAATGGCAACTTTTCATTAATACCACCTTCAAACTCAAAAATGCTTGTAGTTAGTTTTATTGGTATGAAGACTCAAGAAGTACCTATCACGTCAAATAAAAATTACAATGTGGTTTTAGAAGATAATTCTTATAGACTAGATGAAGTTGTAGCAGTTGGTTATGGGTCCATAAAAAAGACAGATCTCACGGGATCAGTTTCGACTGTCAATATAAAAGACCTGGAAAAAGTATCTGCAAAATCTTTCGATCAAGCTTTAGCTGGACGGATAGCTGGTGTAACAGTTGCCGGGAATGATGGACAACCCGGTTCTGTAAATAATATTACAGTAAGAGGATCAGGATCAATAACTCAGGACAATTCACCCTTATATGTTATTGACGGTTTTCCATTAGAAGATGAAATAAACAATGCAATTAATCCAACAGATATTGAATCAATAAACGTTTTGAAAGATGCCTCCGCAACTGCAATATATGGTGCCAGAGGAGCAAACGGAGTAGTTATCATTACAACTAAAAAAGGCAAATCCGAGATGCCAAAGCTAACGTTTAATACCTATTTTGGATTTCAGGATGTTGCAAAACAAATGGATTTGTTAAACCCGTATGAATTTGTAAAATATCAATCAGAACTAAATCCTATAGCTGCTACAGCACTTTATCTTTCAGATGGTAAAACCACTGACTACTATAAAACTATATCACCTCTAAATTTACAGGATTATATTTATCAAACTTCTCCAATCCAAAATTATTCAATTTCCTTAAGAGGTGGAAATGATAAAACTAAATATTCTGTTTCCGGAAATATCTTTGATCAACAAGGGATTGTTGTTAATTCTGGTTTTAACCGTTATCAAGGCCGGGTGAATCTTGAGCAAACAATAAATAATAGAATTACAGCTACAATAAGTGTAAATTATAGTTATAGCAATAAATATGGAGTTAATCCGGCTGAAATTGCGTCTAATACATCTTACAGCAATAATCTATTTTACTCAGTTTGGGGTTACAGACCGATTGCCGGAAGTTCAGATGGAGATTTATTGGATCAATACATTGATCCTGCCTTAAGTGGTAATTTAACAGATTTTAGAGTGAATCCTGTAATATCAAGAAAGAATGAAATTAACAATACGATAACGACTTCATTGCTTGCAAATGCCTCTTTTGAATATAAAATTACTCAAGACCTCACTTTAAAAATATCCGGCGGGTTAACGAACCGAATGATCCGATCAGAAGCATTTTACAATTCACTAACAAGTAGAGGGGGAATTTATAGTGCTGTTGGTGTAAATGGGTCAATTTACTATTCACCAAGTGATTCCTGGCTAAATGAGAACACACTTACGTATAAAAAATCATTCAAGAAACAATACGTTAATGTTATGGCTGGATACACAATGCAAGGTCAAACAAATGGGATTTATGGATTTTATGCAAATCAAGTTCCAAATGAGTCTCTCGGTCTAGATGGTTTGGATCAGGCTGCATCAACTTCAATAACATCAACAACCTCAAGCTGGGGATTAGTATCTTTTCTAGGTAGAGCAAACTATAGCTATTGGTCAAAATATTTACTGACAGTTTCTTTCAGAGCCGATGGATCTTCTAAGTTTAGTCCGTCTAATCGTTGGGGTTACTTCCCATCTGCTTCAATTGCATGGAATATGAACAAAGAAAACTTTCTTAAAGATATTGTCGCTATTTCTGACGCAAAATTAAGACTTAGTTATGGATTAACTGGTAATAACAGAATCAGTAGCTTTGGATATCTTTCTCAAATTACTCTTGACAAACTGTCCGGATATTCATACAATAATCAAACTACATCAATTGGAGCTCAATTGTCAACGTTAGGAAATCCTGATCTGAAATGGGAAACTACGAATCAAATAAATATTGGGTATGATTTCGGAATGTTTGAAAATCGCATAAAGTTAACAGCTGATGTTTACAGAAAAACCACAAATGATTTATTATTATTAGCACAACTTCCCTATACAACAGGTGTTGGATCTGCATATAAAAATGTTGGTAAAGTTAGGAATGATGGTTTAGAACTTTCACTTAACACCGTAAATATCCAAACAAATGACTTTACATGGAGAAGTGGTTTCAATATTAGTTTTAATAAAAATGAAGTATTGGAATTAACTGAAAATCAACAAGAAATCCTTAGTTCTGTTTCTTTTGATTTTGCTTACAACTCTTTATTCTCATATACTGCCAAAGTTGGAGAGCCAATTGCCCAAATGAGAGGTTATTTATGGGATGGAGTTTATCAATATGATGATTTTGATAAATCAACATCTGGTACTTATACAATTAAAAGTACTGTGACGACTAATGGAACCCCTCGTGCGAATATTCAACCGGGTGATATCAAGTATAAAGATCTTAATGGAGATTTGGTAGTTGATGCTAAAGATATCACAACTATAGGAAAAGGAATGCCAATTCATACAGGTGGTTTTATAAATGATTTTTCATATAAAAATTTTGATTTAAACATCTTTTTTCAATGGTCTTATGGTAATGACTTGATAAATGCCAATCGACTAGTTTTTGAAGGAAATGGTAAAAATTCATTCAATTTAAATCAATTTGCTAGTTGGGCTAATCGTTGGGAATCAGATAATCCAAGTAATACCCTATTTCGTACCGGAGGACAAGGTCCATCTGTCTTTTCCAGCCGTATAATTGAAGATGGTTCTTACCTAAGATTTAAAAACATTACTCTGGGTTATAATTTTGATAAAAAGTTTATGAATAAGCTGAAAATTAGTTCTGCAAGATTATATACTTCAGCTCAGAACATCTTCACTTTAACGAACTATTCAGGTCCTGATCCGGAAGTTTCTATTCGTAACTCTAATTTAACGCCGGGATTTGATTATTCAGCTTACCCACGTGCGCGTGTATTTACTTTTGGTATAGATGTAACATTTTAAACGCATATATTTCTGATTTACAATACAAATCAAGCATAATTAAAACACTTTAAATTAAGACAGAATTAATCATTTAAAAATAAGATATGAAAACAAATATAATTCTTGTGACTTTTTTAGTTTGTTTCTTTTCATCCTGTGAGAGCATATTAGATCAAAAACCTACAGATTTTATAAGTCCTGAATCTTTTTACTCTAATGAAACTGAACTAAGAAGTGCACTTAATGGCGTATATTCACAGCTCACTGAATCAAATTGTTATGGTAACAACTATCTATATCTGTTCAATGCCAATACAGACGAATCATATGGATATGCAAACTTAGAATTGGAACCTACATATCAATACAGCTCAACTACAACGAAAGTTAATCTTTTTTGGAATGCATGCTATATCGGTGTCGAACGTGCGAACATGTTACTTGCGAACATTAATAAGGCTGATATAGATGGAACCAAAAGGAATATAATTAAAGGAGAGACTTTGTTTCTACGATCGTTCTTTTATTTTATTTTAGTAAGCAATTATGGAGATGTTCCATTGAAAATAATTCCTACAGCTTCAGTAAATGACGTAAATATAGCACGAACACCGACTGAAGAAGTATACAAACAAATACTTACAGATATGGTCGCAGCTGACACATTATTGAAGACACAGACTGCAACTACGCTTGGATATGGTGGAAGGATATCAAGGACTGCAGTACAAGGTATGCTTGCCAGAGTTTGTCTATATATGGCTGGATATCCACTAAATGATAAAACCAAATATGTTGATGCTTTATACTGGGCAAAGAAAGTAGTCGATTCAAAAGAACATGCATTAAATCCTGAATACAAATCAGTTTTCATGAATTATATTACAGATAAATACGATGTAAAAGAATCAATATGGGAACTGGAGTTTTTTCGAAATAATGATGGTTTAATTAACAAAGGTGGAACCTATGCTGGCAGATTTTGTGGAATTTCTACGACGAATGCCGATATTGGATATAGTACAGGCAGTATACGTGTAACTAAAAAATTATATGACCTATATGAAATAAATCCTCAAAGTACTACTTCTCCAAATAAAGATTCTTACGACTTAAGAAGGGATTGGAATTGTGCAAATTATACTTGGACTTCAACTGGTGTTAAAACTGCGAATACAAATACATGGAGAATGTGTGCTGGAAAATGGAGAAGAGAATATGAAATTGTAACTCCTAAGAGTACAGTATATACACCTGAAAATTTTCCTATGCTACGCTACAGCGATGTTCTATTAATGCTTGCAGAGGCTGAAAATGAGGTGCATGGCGCTACTGACACTGCATATAATGCAATCAATCAGGTTAGAAGAAGAGCCTACGGTTTATTATTATCTACGCCACCTAATCCAACTGTAAATGCCGATCTTCCAAGTGGATTAAGTAAAGAACAATTTTTAAAGGCAATAAAAGATGAACGGTCAAGGGAGTTTTGTTTTGAAGCTTTACGTAGGTCAGACTTAATTAGATGGGGAAATTTCATTGGAGATATGAAAGATTTCTTAGCTTATGCTCAAGCAAATGGAGGTACTGCAACTAATATTATTACTGCTTCAACGTTAATAACAGATCGAAATTTATTGCTTCCTATTCCTAATTATGACATATCTCTGAATAAATTATTGACTCAAAATCCGGGTTATTAAAATTGGATTTGATTTATCTTAAAATGGCTATTCAATAACAAAGAATTATAAACTATAAATAATATAATGAAGAATATTCTCATTGTCATTTTTTTCTTGTTTGCATTTGGTCAGATTAGATCACAAACAGAGGACGTTAAATTGACCCGTATCTCTGAGTCTCTTTTAAATACTAGTGTTAAATCTGGAGTCTGTATGGACTTGGCTTCTGCTAAAACAGAGGATGTAGACAGTTTAATTAAGCTGATGGCTGATGCTGGCGTTGATTATATTAGGTTGAATTTTCGTTGGGCATATATTGAAACACTAAAAGGAAACTTTAACTGGACAATTCATGATAGACTTGTTGATAAACTGATTGCTAATAATATTGCCATTGATGGGCTATTTGGAGTAGTTCCTTCATGGGCTAACGGAATGACTGCACAAAACACTCCTGTCGGTTATAATTCTACTTCTTACCCACCAACTAATGTGCAGGATTTTTACGATTTTGTAAAAGTTACAGTAGAAAGATATAAAACCAGAATTCGCTATTGGACGATGAGAAACGAACCTAACTTAGCATCATATTGGGCTCCGGCACCTAATATAGAAGAATACACACTTAATTTAAAAGCGGGATATGAAGCTGTGAAGGCTGTAGATCCTGATATAAAAGTGATTGGTGGAACCATTGGTGGCAACGGAGTTTTTATGGGTTGGGAATCACCAGAATCGCGATATTTTTTACAAAAAATGTGTGATAGTAAAGCAACAGATTATTGTGATATTATTTCAATTCATCCCTACAATGATCCCGTTAAAGGCATTGATGCCTTACAGGCACGAATTGACGAGGCTATTAATGTGCTGAAAATTAATGGAATAAATAAACCAGTTTGGGTAGATGAGATTGGGTGGTCAACACTTCGAATGGATGGAACACCATTAGCTACTGAGGATGAAGTTGCAGCATGGTTAACAAAAGTATTTACTGAATTAAAAAATGTAGATCGTATTTTATGGTACAACTTTAAGGATGCAATATATGATCCCCAAAATAAAGAACATCATTTTGGTGTTGTAGACTATAATTTACAGCCCAAAAAAGCTTATTACGCATTAAAGCAACTTAATGGAATTTACTCAGACACAGTTGTTAATGGAATTACATCAGCTACGTGGATAAAATCACTGAATATCGGAAATTTTAATTCAATTGGAACTGACTCTAGATGTATGACTTATGCCAATGACAAACTATATTTTGGGGATCGTGACGGTACAACAACAACTTACCCGGGTTCTGCAAAAAAAATTCAAGTTTATAATGCTACAACAGGTGATTTTATTAAAACAGTTACACTGCCTTCTATAAATGACGCTTATGGAAATAATTCAATTAGAACAGATGCAGCTGGAAATTTGATATTAACAAACATGACTACCGATGCACGAACTGCAACAGGAACACCTTTTAATGTTTGGAAAATGGCTGATGAAGACGCCACTCCAACCTTAATTATAAATTATACAGATCCGACAGCTTCGAAAGCTGTGCGTATTGATTTTGGAAGTATTTATGGAGATGTAAATGGTGATGGTTATATTCTGGCTTCTATTAGTAAATCAGGTACTGTTGTTGATGATCAAGATAAAACAATCCTCAAATGGACCATAAACAGTGGCGTTGTATCTTCAACACCTGAGAAAATTATTCTTCAAAGCTATTCTCCGGCTACGGTAACATCAAATGGTAGTTATGCTCAGATATACCCTGTAAATGCTTCTCAATTTTACGTCGATGGAGCAACAACTTATCCAACATTATATAATACAAATGGTACAATAGCAGATGGATTCTCAAATGCGCCGGCAGGTATTACTAAACCGATTACCAATGCCAATGGAGTTGCAACGGTAAAGCTTGGAACTACTGACTTTTTAATCTGTGGTGCAAATACAGAAACAACATTAGCGACCAAGAATTGCTTTTACTTATATCAAATGGGAGATGGTGGTACTTTTACAGGAATGACATTGTTGGATACATTGCCGGTAGCTGGCTTAGGATCAGCGATAAATACTTATAGCGTTGTGTTACCTGTAGTTGAGAAAATCAATGAAACTAAAGCAAATATCTATCTATATGCCAACAAAAATGGCTTTGCAAAGTATGAGTTGACCATAAACTCCTCAATAACAGATGTAAACAAAATCAAAATCGATGATAATTACATATCAATAAAAAATGGAAAAATTATATTCTCTGAAATTTCAAATGTAGATGTTTATAATAGCTTAGGACAAAAATTATTTTCCAGGCAAAAAGTGCATTCAATTGATGCTCCAATTTATAAAGGCATATATATTATAAAATTTGTAAACCAGAAAGGTTTATCAAAATCAAAAAAAATACTTACAAATTAAATGTCATTTTAGATAAATGTTTAATGGTGATGTACAAAAATAATTACTTAGCAAACATCTCAATAACTTTATATTAAACCAATACTTATTCAAACTATTTTAAATTCCAAGTCATGAAAAAATCATTTCCTATCATCATTATTATGTGTCTAATCAGTATTGCAAGCATTATAAATGCTCAAGAAGTTACATCATCCTGTAAATGGATAAAATCTCTGAATGAAGAAAATTTCACTTCATTTGTTGGAGCTGACTCAAGATGTATGGCTTATGCCAATGGAAAGTTATATTTTGGTGACCGTAACGGTACAGGTACTACTGGATCGGCAAAAAAAATACAAATTTATGATGCAACAACAGGTGATTTTATTAAAACAGTTAAACCACCTGTAATAAATGACGCTTTTGGAAATAATACAATTAGAACAGATGCTGCTGGAAATTTAATACTGACGAACTTAACTTTGGATGCAAGAACTGCAACAGGAACACCTTTCCATGTTTGGAAAATGGTTAATGAAGACGCCACTCCAACCTTAATTATTGATTATACAGATCCTACAGCTACGAAAGCTGTGCGTATTGATTTTGGAAGTATTTACGGAGATGTAAATGGTGATGGTTATATTCTGGCTTCTATTAGTAAATCAGGTACTGTTGTTACAGATCAAGATAAAACAATTCTCAAATGGATTATAAACAGGGGCGTTGTATCTTCAACACCTGAGAAAATTATTCTTCAAAGCTATTCTCCGGCTACGATAACTTCAAATGGTAGTTTTGCTCAGATATACCCTGTAAATGCTACACAATTTTACGTCGATGGAGCAACAACTTATCCAACATTATATAATACAAATGGTACAATAGCTGATGGATTCTCAAATGCGCCAGCAGGAATTACTAAACCGATTACTAATGCTAATGGAGTTGCAACAGTAAAGCTTGGAACTACTGACTTTTTAATCTGTGGTGCAAATACAGAAACAACATTAGCTACCAAGAATTGCTTTTATTTATATAAAATGGGAACTGGTGGTACTTTTACAGGAATGACATTGTTGAATACATTACCGTTAACTGGCTTAGGGTCATCGGCAAATACTTATAGCATTGTGTTGCCTGTAGTTGAGAAGATCAGTGAAACGAAAGCCAATATCTATCTGTATGCCAATAAAAATGGCTATGCAAAGTATGAATTGACTATAAACTCCTCAACAACAGATGTAACTAAAAATAAAAAACATTGATAATTATATATCAATAAGAAATAGAATAATTACATTTTCTGAGATGTCAAATGTAGATTTTTCAATATAATTGAACAAAAGACTCTTCCGGAACATGGTGTTTATGAGTTTGATAAACCTGTAACTACAGGCTGATATACTATCAAAGCAATAAATAAAACTAGGCTATCAATAAAAATATCTATAAATTAAATATCATTTGAAAATATACCTCGTCAAATCAATACAAAGTGACTTTTTACTCAAACAATTTTAAAATTTAATGTTATGAAGAAATTATTATTACTTGTTACATGCTTTATTAGTGTTCTAAGCATCGTAAATGCACAATCAAGTGCAATATTATCCTCTATATGGACTAAATCTCTGAATACCGGAAATTTTACTTCAATTGGAACTGACTCAAGATGTATGGCTTATGCCAATGGCAAACTATATTTTGGGGACCGTAACGGTACGGGTACGGACTCAACATCTATCAAAAAGATAAAAGTTTATGATGCTATAACCGGTGATTCAATTAAAACAGTTACGCTCCCAACTATAAATGACGCTTTTGGGAATAATACAGTTAGAACAGATGCGGCTGGAAATTTGATATTAACAAACATGACTACAGATGCACGAACAGCAACAGGAACACCTTTTCATGTATGGAAAATGGCTAATGAAGATGCTACTCCAACTTTAATTATAAACTTCACAGACCCAACTGCTACGAAAGCTATGCGAATTGATTTTGGAAGTATTTATGGAGATGTAAATGGTGACGGTTATATTCTGGCTTCTATTAGTAAATCAGGTACTGTTACAGATCAAGATAAAACAATCCTCAAATGGACTATAAACAGTGGCGTTGTATCTTCAACACCTGAGAAAATTATTCTTCAAGGCTATTCTCCGGCTACGGTAACTTCAAATGGTAGTTATGCTCAGATATACCCTGTAAATGCTACTCAATTTTACGTCGATGGAGCAACAACTTATCCAACATTATATAATACAAATGGTACAATAGCAGATGGATTCTCAAATGCGCCAATAGGTATTACTAAACCGAAAACTAATGGCAATGGGGTTGCCACAGTAAAGCTTGGAACTACTGACTTTTTAATCTGTGGTGCAAATGCAGATACAGATTTAACGACTAAGAATTGCTTCTATTTATATAAAATGGGAGATGGTGGTACTTTTACAGGAATGATATTGTTGGATACATTACCTGTAGCTGGCTTAGGGACAGGGGCAAATATTTATAGTGTTGTGTTGCCTGTCGTTGAGAAGATCAATGAAACGAAAGCCAATATCTATCTGTATGCCTATAAAAATGGTATTGCAAAGTATGAACTGTCGATCAACGCAACTGCTATTAATGAAATCAAAAATGATGATAATTATATTACGATTAAGAATGGGGAAATTATACTCCCGGAGATGTCAAATGTAGATATTTATAGTGTCTCAGGGCAAAAATTGATTTCGAGTCAAAATGTTTATTCAATTAATGCACCCGCTCGTAGAGGCATATATGTTGTTAAAATAAAAAATCAAACAGGTTTATCAAAAACAAAAAAAATATTTGTACGCTGAATTTAAATAAATCACTTTTTTACACATCACTTGATCAAATGAGATAATACTCATTTCTTAGACTTAATAATATTTTATTTCATTTTTATTAAGTCTAAGAAATGACAAGTGTTTTATTCAAAAAATTATAAGAATCAAAGTTATGAAGAAATTATTGCTTATTGTTATATGTTTAATTGGTATTGCCAGAATTGTAGCAAATAGTTCAAATATTGTATTACCGGCAATTGAGAAACTTAGTGAATCAAGAGCAAATATCTACCTAAATTCTGACTTAAATGGCATTACAAAGTATGAAATTAATGTAGATAGTCCTGTTGGTAAAACAAAAACAACTAAAAATATAAATGTTGTAAGTACCGGAGTTTGCATGGATTTAGCTGCAGCTAAAACAGAAGAAGTTGACATTTGCATATACGGGGGCACCTCTGCGGGAGTTATTGCCGCTTATACTGCAAGAAAAATGGGAAAATCAGTCATTTTGATTGAACCGGGCAGACATTTAGGTGGAATGTCTTCGGGAGGTCTTGGGTTTACCGATATCGGAAACAAATATGTTGTAACCAGCTTAGCCAGGGATTTTTATCGCCGCATAGGTGCACATTACGGGAAATTTGAACAATGGATATTTGAGCCAAAAGTTGCTGAAGAAATATTTAACGACTATGTTAAACGTGCTGGCTTTAACGTATTGTTTTCGAAACGTCTAATTAAAGTGAAGAAAGAAGGAAACCAGATAAAAGAAATTACACTTCAGAATTCGTATAACCCTACAGTTGCTACAAATAAAATAATTCGTGCTAAAGTATTTCTGGACTGCACATACGAGGGCGATCTGATGGCACACTCAGGCGTTTCTTATACAGTTGGGAGGGAATCAAATAGTCAATATGGTGAATCTGTAAATGGGGTTCAGTTTATGCAAGTGCACCAGTTTGTTCCCGCAATTGATCCTTACAAGATAGCTGGTGATCCGAAAAGTGGTTTGTTATGGGGGATAAATAATCACTCATTGGAACCCAATGGGACAGGAAATAAAAAAGTACAGGCATACAATTTTCGTATCACGCTTACCAATGTACCTGCAAATCGTATCTTTATTACCAAACCAGAAAATTATGACCCACAAAAATATCAATTACTATTACGCTTAAAAGAAAAAGAACCCTGGCAAACAATTGAGGACGTTTTTATTTGGAGTTTAATGCCTAATGGGAAAACAGATATTAATAACAGGGGTGGTTTTTCTACGGATATGATCGGTATGAATTGGGAATATCCCGATGGTGATTATACTACGAGGAGTAGAATATTTAAACAGTATGAAGATTATACCAAAGGCTTGCTTTATTTTGTAGGGAATGATCCTCGTATACCTGAGTTCATCCGGACAGAGATGAAACAATGGGGGTATCCGAAGGATGAATATACGGATAACGGGAACTGGTCTCCTCAATTGTATGTTCGCGAAGCCAGGCGCATGGTAGGAGAGCTTGTAATGACCGAGCATTATTGTTTGGGGAAAATAAAGGCAACGGATGGAGTAGGAATGGCTGCATACGGTATGGATTCGCATAATTGCGACAGGCTGATAGTTAACGGACAGGTTAAAAACGAAGGGAATGTTGAGGTACATGGTTTTGCACCTTATGCAATTTCGTATAGCGCCTTAATTCCTAAGCAAGAGGAAGCTGCAAATTTACTGGTTCCGGTATGTTTGTCTGCCTCTCATATAGCTTATGGTTCGATTCGTATGGAGCCGGTATTTATGGTGTTGGCTCAATCTTCTGCCATAGCTGCCTGTCAGGCAATTGATAAAAATGTGTCTGTTCAGCAGGTAGATGTCAAAGAAATACGTAACATACTGAAGAACGATCCTTTAGCAGATGGCAGTACTCCGGAAATATTAGTTGATAATGAGGATAGTGACTTTGTAAATATAACCGGTGATTGGAAAAAGGAAACATCAAGAGAAGGCTATGGCCCTTCCTATTTATTGGATGGTACTAAAGAAATAACACCAAAATCGATCCGGTTTAACCCAAAGATCATTAAAAATACTACTTACCAGGTTTATGTCTATCTTCCAAAGATCCCTAATTCATCAACAAAAACTCATGTCTCCATTTATGACGGGGAAACGGTCACTGAAAAACTGGTCGATATGTCGGACTTATTGGTAGAAGGGCAAACGTTTGGGGAATGGCTCCCTTTAGGCAAATATGATTTAAAGCCGGGAGATAAAGCTTACGTAGAAATTTCAAACAAAAACGCCGATGGTGTGATCGTGGCCGATGCCGTGCTTTTTGTACCCGAGAAATAACCTGAAGGTTCGATTAAATCAAAAAAAACTACCGTAAGGTGTTGATAAACTGCTTCAACAACAGCATATTTAAATTGAACGGTTAACGATTCACCATCAAAGGATGATGATTATGCATCGTATTTAACACCGCTTACAAGTTTTTATCCGGAAGTTTCTGCTAATCCTATTATGATAGAGATGGTAAAAGGCATTAGAATTAAAAATGACAATAATAAATTTTCAATAACACATTAACAATTAAAGATATGACTCAAAGTATTTTACTAACAGGCTATAATATTACTTATGACTTTTGTATAAAAAGCTCCAATAAAATGAATATTAAAAAGTTTCTTCTTTCTCTGGTTTTTGTATGCTACCTGACATCTCCAGGCATGTTATATGGTCAGGAAAAAGCAGTTCATGAAAAGGGAAAAGATCAAAATGAGTTGCTAACTATTGTACAAACCGTTCCCGGGAATATTTTTTATGAAAAGGAAAATAAAACCTTCATAGTCCATACCAGCGGCGATCTGGTTAGCTGGGTGTATTATGATTTTTGGAATAATGAGATAGCATCCGGCAGTCGCAAAATATCTGGAAAAAGTAATAACTTCACAGTTAATCCAGGTAAATCAGGTTGGTTTAAGTTGATGATCACCGCAAAGAAGAAAGGACAGATAATTGCCTCAAAAGAAACCTCATTTGCCGTTGTTTCGGATTTTGACTTAAGTAAAGTTGGTGATTCTCCTTTTATGGTACAAACCCATGCTGCTTTTCAGTCTACAGATACACTTATACCCATTGCTCAAAGGATGGGTGTTAAATACATTAGGGATATAATACGATGGGACGCTGTTGAAACCAAAAAGCAGGTTTTTACTTTTAATGCCAAACAAGATAATTTTATGTCAAAATTGGCGCATTATAACCTGAAGCCTTATTTTGTTACAGCCCTGTATAACGCACTGTATGATAAAGGACTAGTGCCTGTAAGCAGTGAGGCTACCCTTGCATTTGCAAATTATGTTAAGGAAATATTAAATAGATATCCGGCCATAAAACAAATAGAAATTTGGAACGAACCTGATATTGGCAGCTTTTCGAAAGGGATAAAAACTGATGAGGAGAGAGCCAACTTTTCCTTCAATTTATTAAAAGCATCGTACGAGAAAATTCACCCACTGTTCCCTGATGTTAAAATTACAGGATTTGTTTTGGGCGATCAGGCATCAGATTTTTTTATAAATTCTATGTATAAAAAAGGAGCGCTAAAGTATATGGACGAATATTCCTTCCACTCCTATACGTCTGTACCCGAAAACATAACAAGGGATATTGATATGCATAAGCATATTATGGAGTTGTATAATAATGACAAAACTATTCCTATTAATCTCTCAGAAACAGGTTTTACCACGTTTACCTTTACTGAAACAGAACAGGCAGTTAATCTTTCAAGAAGAATTGTCACGGCCTTAGCTCAAGGTATTAGCAAAGTGGGAGTATATATTTTGCAGAACAAATCTATCGAAAACGAGTCCGAGGGAAGGTTTGGGTTAATAAGACATCCGAAGGATATTAAAGGTGCCTATGTGCCAAAGCCTGCATTTGTTGCTTACGCGGCATTAACGCGCCAGTTGACGGGTGCGAAATTTGAGCAGGAAGAGCATATATCTCCTGGAATAATTTATTCCTATAAGTTTATCAAAGGGAATGAAGAAGTTCGATTTATGTATTCTCCTTCGGGTACGGGTGTCAAGCTCCATACCTCTGCAAATATAGAAGTGACCGATCTGATTGGGGCAAAGAAAAGCTATAAGCCGGTTAATGGTATCGTGCATTTAATACTCGATAAAAATCCATTGTATGTTAAAGGTACTTTAAAGGCTCCCTTTGTGGAGGAGGAAATATTAAAACCTGGTAAAACCATTACTTTAAATTATGGATTTTACATTGGCGGATACACGGAGTTCCCGAAGAGAATGGAGGGGGAAATTCTACCCGATAGTATTAAGATGATTAAATGGCGGTCTTCACAAATGTTTAGAGGGGCCGATGGAAAAAAAACGAGGGTAGCAGAAAAACCATTTCCCGGTGCAAAAGCTACCTGGGAAATAGCAATTGCAACGCCTGGTTTATATAATGTATCCGCTTTTATTCCTGCTGATTCGGTTATGTCGATCCATGTTACAAAAAGCGCATCATACAAAATTTACATAAATGGAGTAAATATTGGTAATAAAATAGTAGATCAATATGCAAATCAGGGTAAATGGGTTGATCTGGGCAAGTATGATTTTGCGAGGGGCAATAATAACTATGTTGAGTTAGAGGATGCAAGTTCTGCACACGACAGACCATTACGTGCAGATGGTTTAAAATTGGAATCCATTCCGGCAAAAAAATAACAGCATATCGACAATTAAAAGCATGACTCAAAGCGCCTTACAAATAGGCTATAATGATACGTGTGATTATTATACAATAAACTTCAATAAAATGAATATAAAAAAGTTTCTTCTTTCCCTGGTTTTTGTATGCAGCCTGACAACTCCTGCTATGTTATATGGTCAGGGAAAAGCAGTTCATGAAAATGGAAATGATCAAAATGGGCTGCTAACTATTGTACAAGATACAAAGCTTACAGCTATTAAAGGATTGTTGCAAAGGTTATTACCCAAACAGACAAATAGCTTCGTGTTTGAAGAAATAAAAAGCCTGGCGGGCAGAGATGTTTTTGAGTTGCAATCAAATGGTAATAAGATCGTTATCCGTGGCAGCAATACCAATTCAATGGCAGTAGGACTTAATCATTATCTTAAATATTATTGCCTTACCACGGTTTCCTGGTACAAAGATGAGGTCTTGTATATACCTGCTGTATTGCCAGTTGTACCGCAATTGATAAGGCAGGAAGCACGTTGCCAAAACCGGTTCTTTTTAAATTATTGTACTTATGGCTATTCCATGCCATGGTGGCAATGGTCCGACTGGGAACGCCTTATTGACTGGATGGCGCTCAATGGTATCAATATGCCGCTGGCCATTACCGGGCAAGAAGCCGTATGGTATAATGTATGGAAGAAGATGGGTTTTACCGATATGCAGATACGCGGTTATTTTACCGGTCCCGCCTTCCTGCCCTGGCATCGCATGGCTAATATTGACCATTGGGATGGCCCCTTGCCACAAAGCTGGCTCGATAACCAGATAGTGCTTCAAAAGAAAATAGTAAAGCGCGAAAGAGAATTGGGAATGAAGCCTGTGCTTCCTGCATTTTCAGGCCATGTGCCTGCGATGTTAAAAGAAAAATATCCTGATGTGAAGCTTACGTCATTGGGTAATTGGGCCGGGTTCGATTCAACCTATAATGCTTATTTTCTTGACCCTTTCGAACCACTGTTCAACAAGATACAAAAAATGTTTTTGGATGAGCAGACACGTTTGTTTGGCACCGATCATATTTATGGTGCAGACCCATTTAATGAAGTAAGCCCCCCAAGCTGGGAACCATCCTATTTAGCAAGTGCCTCCAAACAAATATATGGTTCTTTACACCAGGTAGATTCTGCCGCGAAATGGCTGCAAATGGGATGGATATTTTATTTTCAGCGAAAGGATTGGACAAACGAACGGATTAAAGCTTTCCTGGAAGCTGTGCCACAAAATAAAATGATATTGCTTGATTATTTCTGCGACAATACCGAAATATGGAAATTGACCAATAAGTTTTACGGTCAACCTTATATATGGAGCTTCCTGAGTAATTTTGGTGGCAACACATTTTTAAAGGGAGATATTCAGGACGTTGAAAACAAGATCAACAATGTATTTGCCAATGGAGGTGATAATCTTTGGGGCCTTGGGGGTACATTGGAGGGGTTAGACGTGAATATGTTCATGCATGAATATGTGTTTGAAAAAGCATGGTCAAAAGACCCCGTTGACGTTAACGAATGGGCGGCCGCCCTTGCCACAAGAAGATTGGGTAAGAAAGATGAAGATGCCATTGCTGCATGGCAACTGCTCTTTAATAAAATATATATCAAAGGCGATGCGAAACACCAGACATCGCTTACCTGTGCAAGGCCCTCCTTTACCGGGCATAACGGAGATTTTACAGACAATGCCATTCCCTATAGTAATAAAGATCTGTTGAAAGCATGGCAGTTGTTGCTCAACCCCGCTACATCTAAATCTCCTGCAGTGTACCAGTTTGATTTGGTGAATATTGGCCGACAGGTATTGGGCAACTACTTTACCATAGTTAGGGACAGCTTTTCTGTTGCGTACTACAGGCATGACATAAAAGGGCTTGAAAATTACGGAAACAAAATGGAGGGGATTATCAATGACATGGATGAGTTGTTATCTACAAACAGCAGCTTTTTATTAGGTAAATGGTTACATGATGCCGAGGCATTTGGAAAAGACAAAGCAGAAAGAAAATATTATAATGAAGATGCCCGCAAACTCATTACCACATGGGGCGGAAGCCTTACCGATTATGCCAGCCGAAACTGGGCTGGGCTAATGAAAACCTACTACGGTAAACGTTGGCAATTTTTTATAGAAGATGTAACCAATGCTACAAAAGACAATAAGGTTTTTGATGAAAAAGTATTTAATGAAAAAGTTGCTGTTTTTGAACAAAATTGGACAAAAGGGAATGATGAATATAGTGCGGTACCAACAGGAGACTATTTAAAAATAAGTAGGGCGCTATACAAAAAGTATGCACCAGAAATAGAGTTATCGAAATAGCTGAGGACCTGTAAAATTAACAATTCAGGATATATGAATGGCAAGATTAATTTATTGTAAGAAACTCTGCCTGAAAAATTACCGGTAACCGTGTATGTAATTAAGACAGAAGCATCAGTGTAAGTTGCTCGCAGGAAAGCAGCATTAATAAAGAAAAAACATAGTAGAGGAGAGCGGGCTGTATTGGGCCTTGTCACAGGTGTAACACCTGTGGGCGTATTAGCCAAACTGATGAGGCAGCATTAAGAAGATGGTTTGAGCTTTATAGACGTAGAGACGTTTAACCTGGATGAATATTATCCTATGAAACCCGATGCGGCACAGAGTTACGTGACTTTTTTGAACGAAAAAATGGGGAAATTATATTCAATGAAATTTCAAATGTAGATGTTTATAATAGCTTAGTAAAAAAAATATTTTCCAGGCAAAAAGTGCATTCAATTGATGCTCCAATTTATAAAGGCATATATATTATAAAATTTGTAAACCAGAAAGGTTTATCAAAAAAAAAATACTTACACATTAAATGTCATAATACTATAATGATTAATGGTGATGTATAATTATTATTTACAAATATCCCAATTACTTTATATTAAACAAATATTTATTCAAACAATTTAAATTCAATGTCATGAAAAAATCATTATCTATCACCATTATTATGTGTTTAATCAGTGTTGCAAGCATTATAAATGCTCAAGATGTTACATCATCAGCTACGTGGATTAAATCACTGAATACTGGAAACTTCAGTCTAACAGGAACTGACTTAAGATGTATGGCTTATGCCAATAGTAAATTGTATTTTGGTGACCGTATTGGTACAGCTACCACTTCTGCAAAAAAAATACAAGTTTATAATACTACAACAGGTGATTTCATTAAAACCGTTACACTGCCTGATATAAATGACGCTTATGGAAATAATACAATTAGAACAGATGCAGCTGGAAATTTAATACTGATGAACTTAGCTCTGGACGCACGAACAACACCTTTTCATGTCTGGAAAATGGCTAATGAAGACGCCACTCCAACCTTAATTATAGATTATACAGATCCGTCAGCTACGAAAGCTGTGCGTATTGATTTTGGAAGTATTTATGGAGATGTAAATGGTGAAGGTTATATTCTGGCTTCTATTAGTACATCAGGTACTGTTACAGATCAGGATAAAACGATCCTCAAATGGAATATAAACAGTGGAGTTGTATCTTCAACACCTGAAAAAATTATTCTTCAAAGCTATTCTCCGGCTGCGGTAACTTCAAATGGAGGTTATGCCCAGATATACCCTGTAAATGCTACTCAATTTTACGTCGATGGAGCAACAACTTATCCAACATTATATAATACAAATGGTACAATAGCAGATGGATTCTCAAATGCGCCGGCAGGTATTACTAAACCGATTACAAATGCCAATGGAATTGCCACAGTGAAGCTTGGTACTACTGACTTTTTAATCTGTGGTGCAAATACAGAAACAGCATTAGCGACCAAGAATTGTTTTTATTTATATAAAATGGGTGATGGTGGTACTTTTGCAGGAATGACATTAGTAGAAACATTACCAATAATCGGTTTCGGTACAGTAGTGAATGGTTCTGCCGTTGTATTACCAATTATTGAGAAAGTTAATGAATCAAAAGCGAATATCTATCTTTATGCCTATAAAAATGGTTATGCAAAATACGAATTAAACTTAAATAATTACCGTTCAAAAGCAACTGGTGATTGGACAATTACAAGCACATGGGAATCATCAGGAGATAATTCTACATGGAGTAATGCAACTTCAGCCCCGAACTCATCTGCACCAATAATTGATATTATAGCCAATCATGAAATTATTGTTTCAACGAATGCTACTGCTGGTATATTAAATATAAATCCGCAAGCAAAACTCACTATTAATTCCACTAATAATTTAAACATAAATACACTAAATATAAAGAGCGATATAACAGGTACTGGTACATTAGTTGAAAATGGGACATCAACCATTATCAACTCAAATGTACAACAATACCTCACTGTTGGTCGTAACTGGTATCTTTCAAGTCCGGTAGGAGCTGCATCAGTTAGTACTATAAATACTGTTACAGGAAGTACAATAGTAAGTTATGATGAAGTAAATGGAACTTCTGCCCCCTGGATAACTGAGAGTTCTTCTTTAACTCCTAGTAAAGGTTACATCGTAGTTTCGCCGGTAAATACAGAGCCAACGATTACGTTCAGTGGTACGTTGAATACAGGAAGCCAATCTATCGGATTAACCCGCACCGCAGGTCAAACCATGGAAGGTTTTAATTTAGTAGGTAATCCATATCCATCTTATGTAAACTGGGAATCTGCAACAAAAACCAATTTACTTAGCACAATGTGGTATCGTTCAAAGAATGCCGGAAATACAGCTTATGTATTTGACACTTATAATGCAACAGGAAGCATTGGAACCAGTAACAATGGTACAACAGTTACATCCGAAATTCCACCTATGCAAGCCTTTTGGGTAAGAGTAACAACAGGTACCGGAACACTTGCATTTGATAACACAATGCGTTCACATGAGGTTGGAACTAATCGCTTGAAAGCCCCAGCAGTTGCAACCCAACAAGTGCTCCGTTTGCAGGTATCAAACGGAATCAATAGCGATGAAGCCATAGTATTGTTTGATTCCAATGCTTCGGATGGATATGATGCATTCGATTCCCCAAAAATGACGAATAATAATCCGGCTGTTCCTGAAATCTATACTACAGCAGAAGTTGAAAATCTAGTAATTAACGGATTGAACAGCCTTACCACGAATAGAGAGTTGCCATTGGTTTTTAGTACAGGTGCTTCTAACACTTTTACTATCAAATCAACAGAAGTAAGTAATTTTGACTCAGACACCAGGATTATTTTGATAGATAAGTTGTTGAACTTGGAACAAGATATCACAGATGGTACAGCATATAGTTTTATTTCCGATGTTGCAAACACTAATTCTCGCTTTAGTATTCTGTTCAGATCTTTAGCTATTGCTACAGGAATGGATAAAAACAGTTCTAATAATCCTGACATCATGATCTTTAAAAATGCAAATAATCAAATCACGGTTAACTGCGTTGGAGACAACTTTAAGGAAGGAATGATATCAATCTACAGCACCTTGGGGCAAATACTAATGAACACCCATACAACAGGTTCAAACACAGTGATTGGTAAATCATTCGTTCCGGGAGTTTACTTTGTAACTGTAACTGTAACCGGTAAAAGCTTTACAAAAAAGCTAATAATTAATTAAGAACTATCACCTCATCATTTTCCACAAAAGTGGTAAAGGTGAGGTGAATTATCAAATAATTCCAAATAAAACAATTAAAACAGATAATACTATGAACACATATAACAATAAACATCTAAAACTAACTTATATTACTCCACAAATTGAACGGTTGAAACTTGATAATGAAATTTCTCTTGTATTACAATCAATTCCTCCTGAAGGTCCCGGGGAAGCATCAATTGCTCCTGAATACTTTAATAATGACCCATTTAAAACTAATGTTGGATAATACTGCTGGTGCCACCAATCTTCAAATTACAGAGATTTAAACAAAAAACAAATCAATTTCATTCCCTGCTTTGGAGCGCAAAGACCATATCAGATGATTTAAAATGAAGTGTGTAATATGGTTGAATTACTATAAGACACACTTCATTTTCCCATTATTTCAAGTGGTTAAAATTAATACATCAATAAAAATCGAACTTTATTAGTTTCACCAACAGTTATTTAGCAAATGAGATATTCTTATGTACTTAATCATGGTATTAAAATAATAATAGTCAAAGTCATCGGAGATTTACACACTAACGATGTTGCTAAGATGGATAAAGAAATTCGGATAAAAGCAAAGGAGTTGAATTATAAGATCATTTTTGATTTCCGGGAAACAAAAAATTATATAAGCATATCAGATGCCTATAATTGGTTTTCCAATAATTACAAGAATAGTTTCTTTAATTTATGTTTTATTCCGGTTGTCAAAATATCAAACGAAAAAGACAAGTCTTTTTTTCAATTTTTTGAAACCACTATGATCAATAGAGGAGTTAATGTAAAAATGTGTGCAGATGAAATCTCTGCATACCATTGGCTAGAAAATATTGATTAAACAGTAAAGCAACCTAAAGCAATATAACTTTCGGTTGATATGCTTTATAAGAGATTGATTTAATTTCAATATTAAATTATAAAACGTACATCTTTACAACACCTCTCCAGTATAATGAAATTGCATACTTCAATCTACTTGATATATATTTACAATTAGATAATTAAATTTTATTCTATCATGTAAACCCATATTTTGTATCCCTCGTGAGTACATTTGCAATGATCTTTTTTATAAAAGAAGTATCAATCAGAAGTATTTAAAAATTTTATTTATCGTTTGCTATTCCTGAATTTTTTTTCTATAAAAAAAGAATGTTTGATGAACTAAATTATCATACAATCTTTCTTTTTATTTAAACTATTAAAAATCAAAAAAAATAGAACTTATGAATGCTATGCCATTAGTGATTGGTGCAATTTTGTTTTTAGTAATTGCTTATCGATTATATATCAGCTTTGTGGTTGCGAAATTGGCAACGATAAGCGACAATAGAACAACTCCTTCGGGTCGTCTTTACGACGGTCAAAATTATGTACCCATGAGCAAATGGGTTCTCTTTGGTCACCATTTCGCAGCCATTGCAGGTGCAGGCCCATTGGTTGGACCGGTACTGGCAGCTCAGTTTGGTTATTTCCCAGGTTTTATTTGGATGCTTGTAGGATCTGTTTTTGCCGGTGCTGTTCATGATTTTATTATTCTTTATGCATCAACCCGTTCAGATGGAAAATCGTTGGCTGAAATTGCCCGTACCGAAATCAATAAAGTGAGTGGTTTTACGGCTTCTATAGCAATTTTGTTAATTTTGATTATTGCTATGGCTGGATTGGGTTTAGTAGTTATCAATGCCTTATCGGAAAGTTCGTGGGGTACATTTACGATTGCCTCCACTATTCCTATCGCCCTCTTTATGGGCGTGTGGATGTTTAAGTTCCGTAAAGGAAAAACCGTAGAAGCTACTATTATTGGTGTAACGCTTCTCACCATGTCTGTTATTTTTGGCCGTTATATACCAAATTCTCCTTTTGCTTCGTGGTTTACTTTCGATCATAAAACATTAACCATTCTGTTGGTATGCTATGGTTTTGCTGCATCCGTTTTGCCGGTTTGGTTGTTACTTTCACCACGTGATTATCTGAGCTCAATTATGAAAATTGCAGTAATAGGTATGCTTGCAGTGGGTGTTATTATAGTTGCTCCAACAATGCATATGCCGGCATTTACTGAGTTTATTCATGGTGGTGGTCCTATTATTCCCGGAACGTTGTTTCCTTATTTGTTTATCACCATTGCTTGTGGTGCTATATCCGGTTTTCATGCTTTGGTGAGTTCGGGTACCACTCCGAAAATGATTATGAAAGAATCGCATATAAAAAGTATTGCAGCAGGTTCAATGTTAGTAGAAGCTATGGTTAGTATTCTTGCATTAATTGCAGCATCAAGTTTATTGCCTCTTGATTATTTTGCGATTAACGTCCCTGCGGAGAAATTTGCTGCTATTCTTCCACAGCTTCATGCAATGGGATTTGTAGATTCAAATCTGACACAATTATCGGCTGAAGTAGGTGAAAAGATTGCAGGTCGCACAGGCGGTGCAGTATCGTTAGGAGTTGGCATGGCACAGATTTTCTCAGCAATTCCCGGTTTAAATGGATTAATGTCATACTGGTATCATTTTGCCATTATGTTTGAAGCTTTGTTTATTCTCACCACCATCGATGCAGGAACCCGTATTGGTAGATTTGTATTGCAGGAAATGCTTGGCAAAATATATGCACCATTTGGTCGCACCAACTGGTTACCTGGAAATCTTATTGCCAGCTTTTTGATCGTATTCTGCTGGGGCTATTTTATTTACACAGGAAGTGTTTCCACCATTTGGCCTCTCTTTGGCACAGCAAATCAACTCCTGGCATCCATTGCTTTAGCTGTTGGTACATCATATATTATCAACCATGGTAAAATAAAATATGCATGGATAACCATTGTCCCGTTTGTGTTTATTGGATTCACAACACTTTATGCCGGCTTTACTAATATCATAAACATTTATTTTCCACAAGTTCTGAATTCTGAAACTATAGTACAAGGGATTATAAACCTTACTTTATCAGGTGTGATTATCTTTTGTGCCGGGGTGGTATTTTATAATTCTATTCCGAAATGGGTGAAAGCGTTTAAAGGACGTGAAAATTAAAAGAATTCCCTTATGTTTACAGGATTCAAATGATGGCAAACAAATATCTAACTGGTCAAATAGGATCATGAAGTGCATATATGATATAAATCCGGAAGGTCAAACTATCAATGTAGAATTGATAGGCAGATTAAAAACAAAAGAATTGGCTGATCTGAGTCTAAAAATTATGTTAAAAGCAAAAGAGTTGAAATACAAAATAATTTTCGATTGTAGAATGCTAAAAATAAAAATAACAATTGTAGAGGCATATTATTGGTATGCGAAATATTACGATCATATTGACATTGGATTAAGAAGTATCTCTATAGCATACATTGTCAATAAAGAAAATTTGGATTTTTATTCTTTCTTTGAATGCACTTGCATGAATAATGGTATTCAAATAAAAGTATTCCAAAAAAAAACGGATATTTTTAATTGGATTGAAAGTATAAAAAGATAGTGACACTATCTTTAAAAACATGTTGAATTAAAGTTTGGCTTAATTAATAGATTATTTTGTCCTATTGATTGGTTTATTAAGATTGAGTTAATGTTCACTATCTCTTTCTATTATTTTTTTTTGGGAGGAAAGAATGTTTGAAAATTAAAAAATTCAGGCATTCTTTCTTTTTTTACTAAGTGATTAAAAATGAATATGGCAAATCCCCTCTTTATAGAAATCCCCGATAATATTGATGATATGCAAACTCCATCAACCCAAGTCTGGAGAGGTTTGAATATAAAAACAATATCTACACATTAATTTGTCAGGTATTTTGCGCCATTTACTTGACACACTTTAATACTCACGAACAATTTAGTTGCGGTCTAAAATCACTATAACCCAATACAGAAAAGACCTTTACGTCATCCGCAACCGCAACTCCGCAACCAAGTAGTATTTTCCCTAATCTAAATGTGAAAATCTATTTTATTTGAAAAATAGGAGTAAAACAATACAGGAATGAGACCGTGCTGTAAGCGGTCAGGCTTCGCATGAAAGTCAATTACGGTCAGCTCCGCAGGGCAGATCCCCGGCAAGTAAAAATCCCCGCCCCTTGTACCTCCGGGCTTGCACGGTCTTTTTACTTGCCTCCGCACAATCCACCCTGCTGTTGTTTTTTTTCTGTCACACTTGCCTGCCGAAGGCAGGCTTTTTGCAATCCTCGCACATTTAGCACTTTGCTTTTTCTTGTACCTCAGAAAAAAACTTCAATCCAGAAAAGAATAAAACCTATAATGGTAGAGAAAAGTTAGAGCCCAAACTAAAAAAGACCTACACGCTCGTGTAAGTCTTTGATAATTAATAGTCGGGATGACAAGATTCGAACTTGCGACCACTGGTCCCCCAGACCAGTACTCTAAACCGGACTGAGCTACATCCCGCCGATTATTGATGACACAAAAGTACATAAAAATATTGATTTATTCGAAATCTTAATCCGGGTTTTTACAATTTTTTGATTCGTGTTTCACGTTTCACGTTTGAAAAGTTTGATGTTTGGTTGATTGGTTGATTAGTTAATTGGTTATTGGGTGATTGGTTGATTGGTTAATTGGTTGTTTGGGATTCTAAAAGAGTCATTCTTCCATTCTTCCATTTTTCCATTCTTTCATTTTTTCATTTTCAAATTTCTACATTTTCAAATCTTCAAATTCTCTTTCAATTAGCTCTTTTGTCTTGGATCCTGGCTCTTGGTTCTTGGTTCTACAGTAGCGGACTAAACAGTCTTGCGAAAGACTCTTTTAATTTTTGTCTTCTTTTCCGGTTGTTCCATGAATCCAGAGTCATCTCATCGCTTTCCTCCACATCTTTCATGAACAGTTCTTTGAGGTGTAGTGCTGTTTTTTGTTCGTAAATAAAAGCATTCACTTCAAAATTATGCACAAAACTTCGCTCGTCGATATTGCAGGATCCCACGATAGAAATAAAATCGTCGATGACGATTGCTTTGCTGTGCAGAAAACCTTTTTTATACCTGAAAATACGCACACCCGCTTCCAGCATCTGACCAAGATAACTGGAGGTACTGGCATCCGAGAATCGGGAGTCGGACCTTGTAGGAATCATTAACCGCACATCCACCCCACTCAACGCAGCCATTACGATACAGGATGCAATGATATCGTTAGGCATAAAATAAGGCGTATGAATATATACATATTTGGTTGCCGAAATAATGGCTGCTGAAAATCCCTGCATGATTGCTTCCCAGTCGGAATCAGGACCACTGCTGACAATCTGAACCAGATTATCATCGTATTTTTGCGGCTCGGGAAAGTATTTCGCATCTACAATAAATTTCTGTTCTACAAAATACCAGTCATCGAGAAACAACAGTTGAAGTCCATGCACGGCTGAACCTTCAATACAGATAAATGTGTCGCGCCAACGACCCAGGGTATTGCCGTAAATATAGCGGTCGGCAAAGTTCAGGCCACCCGTAAAACCTATCTTCCCATCTACAATCACGATCTTCCTGTGATTCCGGTAATTTATCTTGCTGTTGGAAAAATGAAAACGAAACCGAAAAGGTAAAAAAGAACGGACATACACCCCGGCATCACGCAATGACTTCAGGTATTTTTCGGATAAGTCGAAACTTCCCAGATAATCATAGATCATCCGGACACGAACACCTTCTTTTGCCTTTATAATGAGCAATTCCCTTAATTGATTGGAAATTTTATCGTCACCAAATATAAAAAATTCAATATGAATATGATCTTTTGCATTCCTTATCGCTTCAAAAAAAGCATCGAAAGTAATTTCTCCATTTGATAAAACCCGGATCTTATTGTTTGAATAACCCAATGATTCGCTGTTTTTGTAGAGCATTTTAATCAGGTTAAGCTGATTATCGTTCACTGCTAACATTTTCAAATGCTTCTTGTCGAAAGTAGCGACAGACCGTCCAGTTACACGACGAATACTTTTTTTAGAAATTATTTTTTTCTTCCTGTAATTTTGACCCAACATCAAATAAAAGAACATACCTAATAAAGGAATGAACAAGAGTACCAACACCCACGAAAGCGATTTTGCGGGATTACGATTCTCGAGCAATATAATCGAAATTATACTGATCAGCGTATAGGCATAAAATACAAAGAATATTATCAATAAAATATGGGTCATACAGGTAATTAATAATGAAAAATTAATAATTAAGTAATGAGAATATTATTGCTTTTAAAGTACTTCAATCAACCTTCTTTTTTATAGAACAACCAGTCATGATCATTATATTTTTTATGTTCAACCGGTTGAACAGGTAAAACTGGGGCCGTAATACCTTCTTTAATTTGTTGTTGGGAAACCTCCACATTGGCTTCGTCCCAAAGCCCCGACAGAATAAAACTGTTCAGAATTAGTGCACCACCTTCAACCAGCACCGAATGGATATTCCGCCTGTAAATTTCGTGCAGGATAGTGTTCAACATAGCTGTCTCGAAATCAATTTTAATAAACGTCAGATTTGGTTCATCCGGTTTCTCAATTTCTGTAAAAATGAGGGTCGGGACACTTCCATCCAGCAGATTAAAATGAGCAGGAATACGCCCCTTGCGATCGATGGCGATGCGAACCGGTGATTTACCCGACCAGTTGCGAACCGTAAGGGTTGGATTGTCCAACAAAACCGTATTGGCGCCAACCAGTATCGCCTGGTTTTCGGAACGCATTTTATGGGTGAGTTGTTTTGTGATACCATTTGAAATGATCAGTGGTGGCTCAGATACATCGGTTCGTTTCCGGTCCAGAAAACCATCCCTGGTCTGCGCCCATTTTAGCAAAACATACGGACGTTTTTGCTCCTGAAAAATAAAAAATCTTTTATTCAACTCCTTGCATGCTTCAGGCAACACACCCACTACAACTTCAATTCCGGCCTTTCGAAGCATTTCCACACCACGACCGGCGACCTGAGGATTTGGATCGAGCGTTCCGATAACTACACGCGGAATTTGACTCCTGACTATCAATTCGGCGCAGGGTGGTGTATGCCCGTAATGCGAACAAGGTTCTAAATTGACATACAAGGTGGATTTCTTCAGTAAATCCGGATTTTTCACTGAGCGGATTGCATTCGGTTCGGCATGTGGTTCGCCATAACGTTGATGGTAACCTTCTCCAATTATCATGTCATCGCAAACCAACACAGCACCCACCATAGGATTTGGAGCCACATAACCATCACCAAACTGAGCCAGTTGCAGGCAGCGATTCATATATTTTAATTCATAATTCATATTCTCTTGTTCAGTGTTCCTGGTTGATTGGTTGATTGGTTGATTGGTTAATTGGTTGATTGGTTAATTGGTTGATTGGTGATTGGTTGATTGGTTAATTGGTTAATTGGTTAATTGGTTGATTGGTTGATTGGTTGATTGGTTGATTGGTTGATTGGTTGATTGGTTGATTGGGATGCCGTAAGAGTCATTCTTCCATTTTCAAATTGTCACATTTTCAAATCTTCAAATTTCTTTCATTCTTCCATTCTTCCATTCTTCCATTCTTTCATTTTCAAATCTTCAAATTTTCAAATCTTCAAATTTCTTTCATTCTTCCATTCTTCCATTCTTTCATTTTCAAATTGTCAAATTTTCAAATTTTCAAATTTTCAAATTTTTTCCATTCTTTCATTTTCAAATGTTTCTATTACCTGGCTCTTTTGTCTTTGTTCTTTTGTCTTTGCTCTTTTGTCTTGATTCCTGGCTCTTGGCTCTTGGTTCTTATTTCATTATCTTTGCACCATGCATACCGCCATAAAGCACATACAAACTGAACTTCAGGGACTATACCCCGACACAGAAATAAAAAGTTTCAGCTTCCTGATCGTAGAGAAGCTGACGGGACTTTCACGCACTGAAATAATCTTTAACAAAAATACACTTTTTTCCGAAGAACAACATCATGAAGTGGAAAGTTTTATCGAAAAATTGAAAATATTTACACCCATTCAGTATATTTTGGGTGAAACTGAGTTTTTCGGGCTCCCGTTTCACGTAAATAAATCTGTTTTGATACCCCGACCTGAAACCGAAGAGTTAGTGGATTGGATTCGAAACGAACACGACAGGCATGCAAACCTGAACATACTGGATATCGGAACCGGAAGTGGTTGCATTGCCGTTTCACTGAATCATGAGTTTCCAAATGCTTCGGTTGATGGTTTTGATATTTCCGAAAGCGCCTTAGTAGCTGCCCGCGGAAATGCCATTCTCAATCAAGTAGACGTAAATTTCCGGCAGGTCGACATTTTGAGCGTACCACATTTTAATCAGAAATGGGATATTATCGTGAGCAATCCACCCTATATTCCTGAACAGGAAAAAAGCGGAATTCAACCGAACGTACTGGACAACGAACCACATCTGGCCCTTTTTGTACCCGACAACGATCCGCTGCTTTTCTATCGCCATATTGCTGATTTTGCCCTGCTACATTTACAATCGGGCGGGAAGTTGTATTTCGAAATCCACCGTGATACCGGAAAATCCTGCGTGGATTTGCTGAACAGACTTGGATTTAAGGATGTGAAACTGCGTAAAGATATTTCGGGAAATGACAGAATGGTGAGAGCCTTTTTTAGGAGGTAGTTAGTAGTTCTGAGTTTAGAGTAAGAAGTATTGAGTTTTTGTTTATAGTTGGTAGTTTATAGCATTACAGTCTTGTAAAGACGAGACTAAAAATTAAATGAAACTTTTAAAGTTAAATTATTGGAGACGATACTAATTTAATTCCCCGCAATTTATCCCGCATGCGGGAGGTGCTAGGGGTTATTTTTGTTTCATAGGAGTCGAAAGTAATTAATTGGTTGTTTTCCTCGTCAAAAGATTCAGCATTTTTATTAGCTTTGCAAACTAAAACTAGTAATAATTATCACTTTTATACTGATTACATATTATGAATTAATTCTATTTACTGGAATTAATTTTTGCATTACGGAATATTATTGTATTTTTGCCTAATATAATTAACGAAATGAGAATTGTAACTTTTTCAACTATCAAAGAGTTTATAAAAAGTCATTCAAACGCTGATGTAGCTCTTAGAGATTGGTATAAAAAAACCGAAAAAAGTGAATGGTCATGTTACGCTGATATAAAGTAAACCTTTAATAGTGTCGATCAGGTTGGGAACGATCGCTTTGTTTTCAACATAAAGGGCAATGATTTCAGATTAGTTGCCATTATTATTTTCAGTTCTAAAAAAGTGTACATACGCTTTATTGGAACTCATAAAGAATATGATAAAATTGACTGCTCAAATATTTAAAATTATGGCAAAGATTAAAACAGAAAATCAATATAAAGGAGCAAATGAAAGAATCGAAGAACTGCTGAAAGTTGTAGGTAATGAAACAGCTGTAGACGATAAAAACTATATTGAATTAGACTTACTTTCAGATTTAGTAGCCGATTACGAAGAAGAACATTACCCGATTGCATCTCCTACTCTTGTGGAAATCATCAAACTTCGCATGTATGAGATGAATCTAACGCAACTGAAACTTTCAGAATTACTTGGCATTAGCCCGTCGCGTGTGAGTGAATATTTGTCCGGCAAAAGCGAACCCACTTTAAAAGTAGCCCGGGAAATAAGTAAAAAATTAAATATCGACGCCAATATAGTGCTGGGCGTTTAATTCGAAATTAATATAAGCGCTTATTATTAAAACATCCTGGGTCAAGATTCCTGCCTCTTGATTCTTGGTTCTTGATTCTTGATTCTTGATTCTTGGTTCTTGATTCTTGGTTCTTGATTATAACATCCTGCCTCTTATTCCAAAAAATATGATTAAACTGCACAAAGACCATCCTTGGGTTCATTATTTGTTGTTATTATTTGGCATTCTGTGCATTTCATGGTCAGCTATCCTCGTGAAGCTGGCGGATATCAGCGGATTTGGTTCGGGTTTTTACCGGCTGTTGATTGGCACCATAGCTATCATTCCTATCTGGCTGTATTTTAAAAAGCCAATCACTGACACGAAAGGAGTCAAAGTTGCCATCATTTGCGGTGTACTGTTTGCCTGCGATATTGCTTTGTGGAATAGTTCGATCATGCTCTCCAAAGCCACCATCTCGACCTTATTAGCCAATCTGGCTCCGGTCTGGGTAGGTCTGGGTGCCTTGCTCTTTATGAAAGAAAAACCGGCCCTGATTTTCTGGATCGGAACAGTGATTTCCATTCTGGGAGTCACCATCATCATTGGTGTAAATCAGGTAATGGAGGCAAATCTAAACTTCGGGAATGTGCTGGCCATTATCGCGAGTATGTTTTATGGGGCCTATCTGCTAACCGTCCGGAAAGGCAGAATCACACTCGACACTTTTTCATTTACCACTATTTCGATGATTACAAGCACAGTGGTACTGGGACTGATTTGCCTGTTCACCTCCACCCCACTTTGGGGTTTCAGCACAACAACCTGGTTGGCTTTAGGTGCGTTGGGTCTGGTTCCGCAATTGCTGGGCTGGCTCGCCATCAACCAGGCATTGGGTCATATCCGGCCAACGGTAGCTTCAGTCAGTTTATTGAGTCAGACTGTTTTTACAGCCTTGTTTTCCATGCTGGTACTCGGAGAATTGCTTACGATACAAGAAATCGGCGGAGCGGTAGTAGTATTGGTTGGTATTTACCTGGTGACCCGAAAGAAGAAACAAGCAGAATAACCTCGCTGACATGAATTTAGTCAAAGGCTGGCAACTTTTATTTGTTTGAAAATTATCAGCGATCTAAAAGCTCCACCTTATCCTGCCATAGCAGGCATAGGTATTACCATAAGCCCCGTATTCCGTTCCGGCAACGCCCAGCATGAGTTGTGCCGTGAGCATAAGCTCAAGGTCATCGAGTAGTGAGACAGTAGCAGTAGGACCAAGATAGGCAGAATAATCGGAGGGATTGAACATGGTTGCAAATGCAACATTGAAAATCGGACTTACAGGATATGAAATTTGCCCGAAAAGTTCGTATCTCCCCAGACTTAATTGTTTGGCACTTAATTTATAGTCGGGACTGAGCAATGATATTCCGCCTATCGAATCGGTTGCGCCCATACTGTTGAACAGAAATGCACCGCCTATGTACAATGAATTATCGAAGGAATAATCAGCAGAAATTGTGGCCGAAACAGATGTTTTTGCATTCGCGGCCGCCTCGAATGCCGGCATAAAAATACTTCCTTCGCCACGGAATGACAACTTTCCAATGCCACCCGACCAGCCGCCACCGAGTACGAAATCAGATTCGTTTTTTCCTCCAATAAACTGAATATCATAATCGTGAAAATTGAAACGATAACGTGCGGCAGCTGTAGTTTTATGATTCTTACCGGTTTTATATGCCAGATCAAGCGACGAAGTACCGGAGGTGTACCACGTCAGCGAAACGGCATCGCTTCCCGGTCGTTCCTCATAATCAAAATCGATATACGAAAAGGCATTGAACAAATCGTTCGGATTCCACACCAGATCGATGCCCCAGTTGATTCGCTGACGACCGGCTTTGAGCTGAAATTTTCCCAGGGTGTAATCTACATATAAACGGTCGATGGAAGTATTCATAAACCAACCCTCATTTTCGGTCAGATTCCACGACAGGTCCACGATGCCATCATCATTCTCAAACCAGGAAGCATATTGCGGAATTTGACTGATCATTTTTCCTGCAAGTAAACGATTCCTGATGCCCATTTCGAAGCGAAGACTTGAATTGGGATTATACTCAAAATTCAGGCGGTTGTGAATCATATTATAATTCGTAGCATCCAGCACATCGCCCGATGGCAGAGGAACTCCGTTTTCGAGAAAATAAAAAGTTTGCATGTCTTTTATATAACCGTTCAACTCCAGTTTCTGAGCATAAAATTGCCCCGAAAGTACAGACAGAAATATCAACATAAGAAATCGTTTCATATCTAATCTCATAATTAATAAAGATTACGACTAACACTTTCTACTCAAAACTCAGTACTACTGACTACCGACTGCCGACTTTTTCGTCTTTTACAATTTTTCCATCTTCGAGCACAATCACCCGGCGGGCTTTATTCACAACACGTTGATCGTGGGTTGAAAACAAAAAAGTAATATTTTCCTTTTCATTCAGTTCAATCATAATATCGAGTAATTTTTCGGTGGTTTTCGAATCCAGATTGGCAGTCGGTTCGTCGGCTATGATAAATTTTGGACGCGAAGCCATGGCACGTGCTACGGCAACCCGTTGCTGCTGTCCACCCGACATTTGATTCGGACGACTATCCATGCGGTCACCAAGACCTACATCGGATAGAATTTCGGAGGTTCTGGTCTTTATTTTTTGTTTATCCAGTCCCTGCATTTCCATAATAAACGAAACATTCTCCCTGGCCGTGAGCACCGGTATCAGGTTATACGACTGAAAAACAAAGCCAATATTATGCAACCGAAAATCAACCAATTGTTTTGCATTCAGGGTTGAAATATCAATATTATCCACCAGAATTTCGCCAGAAGTAGCCTTATCCAGACCACCGATCATGTTGAGCAGCGTGGTCTTTCCCGAACCTGACGGACCTACAATGGCCGTAAATTCGCCTTTTTCAACAATCAGATTTATATGATCTACAGCGGTAACTTCCATTGCAGTATTGGTATATATTTTTACCAGATCCTTTATTTCAATTACATTCATTGCTTATGTTTTTATTTATATCGTTTTACAAAAAACTAATTATCTATCTTTAAGGCTTCCACCGGATTTAATTTCAATGCCTTACGGGCCGGCAAAATTGACGATAAAATACCAGTTGCAATAACCATCAAAGTGACGCCGAAAAAGAAGGCAGCATCAATTTCGGGATAAACAAGGGCAGACCAACCCATGGCTTCCATCCCTTCGCCAACCGACGAAAAATTGATTCCTGTATGTCCGGTGATCAAAATGATTATCCATCCCACAATCATGCCGGCTACCGCACCAACTAATGTCAGAAAAATGGTTTCGAGCATTATCATATTAAACACACGTTTTTTATTCATCCCTACAGCCATCAACATGCCAAGTTCTTTGGTGCGCTCCAACACAGACATCATCATGGTGTTGATTATCCCAAAAGCCAGCGCAAACAGTATGAAACCCATGATAATTGAATAAAATAAATCCATAAAATCGTTCATCATGGCAGCATCGGTAGCAAGTTCTTTCCAGGATAGAACACTCAACCCGGGAAAGGCTTTCCGTATGTCCGACTGTACATTTTTCAACTCTTCATTGTCGTTGAGGACCATACCGGTTTCATGGAATTCCATATTTGACAGACCGGCAACAGCAGCCAGATCGGAATGCAAAACATATGCATTCATTAGATCAAACATCGTGTTGTTTGTTTTGAAAATTCCACAGACTTTAAATGCCTGCGAAATAAGTTCACCGTTTTTGCCAGTAAAAGTAAATACAACTTTGGAATTCAGACGATAATGTTTCGCTGCTCCCAGAATTTCAGCACTGTAGTTTTTCAGATCTTTGAGCGAAAGCAATTTAGTCAACTGTTTTTTTAATAAATTTTCGGTATTGAATCTTTTATTTTCAATAACTTTCAACTTTTCTATAACCGGTTCGGGTATACCGGCAATTTTCAAGCTATCGAATGTCTCAGCTTTGATCGTATAGTTTTTAATACGCAATTGTTCTGCTGTTCTATCGCTGATTACAATCGGATAGGATCCGGATCCGGCGAAATAGGTCCCTGCGTTTGGGAGAATTAATTTGTAGAGATCAGAAACCTGCTTTTCCTTTTCCAAATCGATGCCCTGCAGCATTAACACTGAGTTTCCCCGTGAAGTAGAAGCCATAGACATCAATTTGATCCGTTGACTGAATGCTTTTACACGTTTGTCATTTTGCAAATAACTTACAACAGCCTCACTTTGGGGAATAAAATTATTGATTTCCTCGTTATTCAGGAATTCGGGATTATATAATTTAAGGTGTCCCACTTCGGTATAAATTACCGACTGCATGCGTTGTTTTATCCAACCATTCATAAGTCCGGAAGTAAAAACACCGGCAGTAGTACCCAGCAACACAGCCGTGATGACGATCAGACTGCGCTTGCGGTTTCGCCACACATTTTTCCATGCAATTGACCAGATCATATTCTTTTATTTACTATTTGACATTTTACTATTTACAATTTAAGACACCCACGCTCTACTGAATTCAGATATGAAACTAACCATGTATGGCTTTAATAACATTCAGTTTTAGAATACTACGAACGGGGAAATAACTTGCAAGCACCACCATACACAAAATTACCAAACCCTGCATGGTAAAATAACTGCCGAACCAGGCAAGTGGCATAACCGGATCAAATCCCATGTCGAGGTACATTCGGGCCATGTCACCGGTCATTTTAAAGGGGTAATAATATCCGTACAAAACGACAGGTACCGAAGCCAACATTCCCAGTGCCGTTCCCATAAATCCGAGCATCAACATTTCAATGGTAACAATGGCTGCTAATTTGCCTCGCTTCATACCGATTGCCACCATAACGCCAAATTCCCGCATACGTTCCGAAATCATCATCAACACTGTTCCGAAGATACCGAAGAAAATAATGACGTACAAAATAGCCAGAAACATTTGTCCACTTTTATTATCGCCTTCAATCTGTTGTTTCAAAGTAGGAATCAGTGTTTCCCAGTTTTTCACCGTAACATTTTCATCTATCAACACTTTGTTCAGATCTGATTCGGTATCATACATATCATCCGTATTTTTCAGGTTTATGGCAATGGAAGTAATCTGTCCGTTAAGGCCCAGAAATTCACCCGCCATATCAATAGTCATATATACCAGTTTATTGTCCAGATCGGGTGCCGGAACTTTCACAATGCCACGTATTGGGAATATGCCGGCGGCACTTACTCCCTGATAACCCTGCCCCATCAATATCAGGGTATCTCCTATGTTTACTTTCAGGTATTTCGATAACCGGTCGGATACCAACACGCCATCGTCGTTCGGATTTAAATAGACAGAATGTACAACAGAATTTTTCAGAATTAAATCGATATCTGATTGACTAGTTTCGGCAAGCCCCAGATCATCAATCAGATTACTTTCCTTCACAAAAGAAGTGTTGATATTTTGTTTTAGTTTTTCAAGAACATCTTTTGGGAAATCAGTTTGTTGTTTCAGACGTTCAAGGGTGAGTGGAGTAATGCGATAAAGGACTAATTTGTGTTCCGGATTGGACATAAATCTCTCCTTTTCAGGAGAAATCCCGGTAATGATTACTCCCTTCGATAAATTCCCCGAGGAAGCCAAAGCGCCCGATTCGATACGAGGAACGGCCACTTTTACATTGGGAACAGAACTGATTTTGTTCATTAATTCAGATGAGGATTCGAAAGAATTGTCGATGGTGGGATCATCGAAATAATCGGGATGTTGTACTTGCAGATAACCTGCGTACGCCTCAATACTTTGTTTAATCATGTGTTCGTATGTTCCCAACTGAAACGAGCGCATAATCACAGCAAAGAAAACTGCAAAAAAAATGGAAGAAGTGGTGATGATTGTCCGCCGCTTGTTACGCCATAGATTTCGCCACGCAATTTTTAGAATATCATTCATCTGTTTGAATTTTTAGAATCAATTCTAAACTTTTCTATCAACCAATTAACTCTTCAATTCCCCCTTTAGGGGGTTAGGGGGTCTTAACCAATCAACTATTTCACCCGCTTCATATTCTGTTGTGAGAAAAATTCCTGATCTATATTGATATTGAACTTCATCTTTTTTATAATTACGATGGTCTTATTGCCAGGTTCATCTGCCGGGATTATTTCGAGTACCGAAGGTAACTGACGATCATCAAAAACGGTGATTTTCGATGCCAAATGCGTTTTCACCAACACTTCATCTTCATCAAAAAATTCTTCTTTCATCCCTAAAAAATCTTTTTCTGTAATCCATAAAATAATTTTACCCCATATCACATTCGAATTTTTCAATGGCATCAGTTCTATTTTATAACATTTAAATCCGTCCACAATCTCGTTTCCAAGAATTCTATGGGTATAGTCTTTCACATACGACGATTCCTTTAAAATATCATCATTGGTATAATCGGATCCCATCCAGCCTTGCGACATCATCGACGGCGGAAGTTTTATCAATCGTTGAATTGTCGGATTCCAGCTCCAGAGATTATTTCCGTTTTTCAAAAAAGTCTGACCTTGCTCTTTTGCGGGAGCGGTAATCAGGGTCAGTGAGTTTCCTGCTGTTTCGGCCCACGATTTCATTTCTATAGTACGTTTGTATTTTGGCCGGACTATGGTCATGATCATTTCGCTGTAACTCGATTTTTCGCCATTAAATTTGGTCTCCGATTTACGGACAATTTCTTTGGCATCCTGAGCTGTAACAGGCGATAAGATTCCGAACACCAAAATCCCGACAATCAACATTGATTTTAAAGCTTTCATGTGGTAAATCTTTAGATAATGTGATTTTTATTTTTTATGCACGAATTGTTTTAGTAACCATTTTCCACAGTAAAAATACTTGTTTTTAAAGAAAAATAGTCTGACTACCCTTCCGGTTTTGAAGTACTCAGGCAAAAGGTTTATCTTATTTCAAATTCCCTTTATTAAAATAATTTGCAGGTATTTTGCTGTCCAGTTGAACATCTGTCATGGTCATTTTTGTTCCATCGCCTTCTTTGAGCATGTCCTTGTACACTATCGTCATCGGAAACCACCTTCCCTGGACTTTCTTCACATCCGACAAAACTATGCGTTTCAGCAACTTGCCGCTTTTGGCAAACAGATCAACTTTGAGCGGTACGTAACGATCCTGATCCACCCACATTTTCTGGGAGTAATAGGTGACATCCTGCAATATCGCCGTGAGCGTAACCACCCAGCATTTGCGCCCTTCCAGCACTTCTTCACCGGTCACTTCGGCTTTGTATTGCTCCAGTAAAGGTCTGTCGTTCATCATATCTTCGTAAGACATATCGCTCCCCATCACCGATTGACGCAACATATGACCCGAAATCTGAATGATACGGTCGGTCGAAGGAGAATAGATCCACAACTGATTTTCGAGTTTCAGCATCTTGGTACCTTTCTCGCGTGCCGGAGCCAGGTATTCGGTAAATGCTTTATGGTTTCCTTCACTGTATGTTTTCGCAATCATTGTACGTTTGGTCCGTAATGATCCAATTTCCATCGAAGCGGTTATCACACGTGTTTTGGCAGACATATTATTGTCTACTTTATCGAGAATGGTTTTCCCCGAGGGATAATTTTGTGAAAACAAAGTTCCTGATAAGAAAAAAGAAAAAAGAATAAGAACCCCCTTACCCCTAAAGGGGAGATTAGTTAGTTTATTCATTGATTTCATATTATTTGTTTTATATAATTATAAATTTACCCCTTGCAGGGAATCTTCAGAAGTCTCGTCTTTATAAAAAACATGATATAATTTTAAAGAGACAACAGTAAATTAATTCCCCTTTAGGGGTTAGGGGTCGTTTTTATCCCTCCAACTCCTTAAACAAATTAGCAGTCTGGCGCTTATAAATACCAATTCCGGCTAACATTGATCCGATTACAGTTGAAAGCACACCCGGAAAGAAACCTATAAAGTAGGTGGTTGTATTGATTTGCGCCCTGAAAACGCTTGGCAACATCATGTTCGAATTCTGCATCATTTTGGTGGCATCAATACCATAATGCTGCATCAACCAGGCGAAAATAAGCCCTATACCAGTTCCTATAACAGATCCTATTAAACCTACCAACAAAGATTCGGCTATTAAAGAACTGTAAATCTCGTGTTTACTTTCGCCGATAGCCATGCGCAGTCCAAATTCACCGTATCGTCGCAGTCCACCTACCAAACCGGCATTCCACAGCACTATGGACATGGCAAAAACGAAAATAAGAATAATCAGCCACTGTGCATTTTCGGAATAGGCAATCATAAAATCCATGCCACTAATGCCACTCATAGACAACATGGTCAGTGAGAACTGATCAGTTTTTTTGGTATTATCCTTATTAAATTCAGCCGATAATGCTTTAGCTTTGGAATCGACATAAGGCGAATCATTAAAGAAACCCAACACTTCACCGGCTGCGTCTTCCATATTCAAAGCCACACGGACATCTTCAATATCGGCCAGAATCATACCTTTATCTAAAACAGCAGTACCAAAATGAATGGTACCACACACTTCAAAGTTGTACATCGCCATATCTCCATACATGGAATTGGAAATCAAGGTCACCGGGTCGCCTAATTTTAAGTTCATCTTTTTGAACAGCTCATCGGTTATCAGTATTTCCCTGCTTTTTTGGGGGAAACGGCCTGAAAACAATTTTGATTTCAAATCCATCCGGTTGATTTCATTCTGAGTCCCTAACAAATGAATGCCCATCCCCATTACATTTCCCTGTGAAAGGGTCAGTCCTGTTGAGTCAGGCGAATCCAGTAATCCACCAAACTGAATACGGTCTGTCCAGGTCATATCGGGATAGGTCGTTTTCAGTTTTTTCATTACATCCTGAATACCTGTAATGGCATAATCATTGGGTAACTGAGATTGATTTTCCTTATAGGCAAAGGTCAGCACCTTCACATGCCCGGATGAAAATTTAGCTGTGGTTTCTATACTGTCGGCAAAAATACCACTCATGTACGCTTGCAAAAAAACCGTCATCATTACACCAAACGAAACGACTATAATGGGTAGAAGACTTCGGGTCTTGTCGCGTAATAATCCGTTGAATAAAAATTTTATCATTTTAGTTGATTGGTTAATTCGTTGATTGGTTCACTGGTTAATTTGTTGATTGGTTGATTGGCTAACTGGTTGATTGGTTAATTCGATACTAGTAGTTTCATGGAATTTGATCCAATTAACTAATTAACCAATCAACGAATTAACTTATTAACTACTTCACTATTTCACTTTCCCCCGTATGGCATCCGTAGGATTCATTTTTGCAATTTTACGTGCCGGTAAATAACTGACAGCAGCTGTAACCAGGAGAATGAAAATCATGGTACCGATTACCAGTTGCGGCGTTATGGTGGCATACATCGTATCAGCCATTGGAACACCGAGTTCACTGGCATCCATATTGAATGAATACCCGTATTTTACCATGTAAATCAGAATGGGAGTTCCCCAGATTGCTCCAAGTCCGAACGCTAAAATTGCATTGATGGTACCTTCCAGTGTAAAATGCCAGACCACTTGTCTTTGAGTCATCCCCAAAGCTATCATGGTTCCGATTTCACGTTGACGTCTGAAAATAGCCAGCGTTTGTGTATCGAAAATGGCCAGCATCGCCAACAGTAGAAATAAAAGATACATAAAGCTGGTACCTATAGACTTGGTTTTCACCAATAATATGGTTGATTCGGTAAGTTTATCTACATCCTTATATTCCCAACCCGATACCTTTACTGGCTGGATTTCGGGTGATTTAATCAATAAATTGGCGCAATTTTCCTGCAGGGTCATTTGTTGAAGCCGCTCCAGCGGAATCCACAAAATACCGTTATCAATCGTAGGTATTGACGATTTGAAGATACCTGCCACCCGGATATCAGCTGCCTCGAAAGTTCCGTTTCTGTCACGCCAACGCAATGTGACTATATCATTTATCTTCAACCCGGTTTGTCTGGCCATAAACGCACCCAGAATTACCGGAATTTCTTCAGATTTAACGTTTAGCTTTTGGGTAGGTATTTTCAACAATTTCTGGTCAGGTCGAATTCCTTTCAACAACACACTCTGCATTCTTCCGTCAGGATATATGCTCCCGGTTGATATCAAAACCGGCTCTATCAAATGATTTTCACAGTCTTTTTTGAATGCCTGCGGTATTTCAACTGTACTTGAATCAAGTGAAAACGGGTCAAAAGGATCATATTTCGACTGCCAGTATTGACCACCGGCAATTTCCCATTTTACGGTATCATCAACAGCCTGCCTGCTCCAACCCTGCAAAATCCCCTGCAAAAGAATAATCAACACAAAAGATATTGAAAGCACGAATACATTGAGCCAGGTTTTCAGACCGTTTCCTATTAAGCTTTTAAAAGCTGTTTTAAATAGTTTCATCTTGTTTACTTGTTAATTCGTTGATTAGTTAATTGGTTAATTTGACAATAAGTCAATCAGTTCATTACTTAAAAAACTCAGAACTTATTCAGTTATCAACTTATCTTCAAGCACTTTTCCATCCTGTAAATAAATAATCCGTTTCAGGTAACCGATTACTTTCTCGTCGTGCGTAGCGAAAATAAAAGTGGTTTTTAGTTCCTTATTCAGCTTTTCCATACTTTTCAATATATTGTGCGAGTTTGCGGAATCCAGATTTGCGGTTGGTTCGTCGGCAAGCACTAACGAAGGACGTTTTACCATGGCACGGGCAATAGCCACACGCTGGCATTCTCCTCCCGATAACTGAGCCGGGCGCGACTTCACTTTATCAGTCAATCCCAACCATTTAAGGGTTTCCATCACACGTTCTTTGCGATCAGCGGCTGACATATTCAACAAAAGCAGTGGAAATTCCACGTTTTCGAACACCGTGTAAACAGGCAACAAATTATAATTCTGAAATATAAAACCCAGCTCTTCTTTGCGAAGTTTTGCTGCTTGTTTGGGCGTCAGTTTCCCTACAGATTTGCTCAACACCACCACTTCACCTTTCGAGGGGACATCCAACGAACCGATAATATTCAACAAAGTGGTTTTACCTGATCCGCTCGGGCCAACCAATCCGGCAAATTCACCTTCGGAGAACTTTAAATCAATCCCATTTAAAGCAGTAAAAAATCCCGATCCTACAGGAAAATTCTTTACCAGGTTTTTAACGTCTACAATTGTTTTCATGTTATATATGATATTAATAGATATTATACTGAGCGATATTGATTGATATTTGCCTTCGGCGATATTAATTGATATTATGCTGCGCGATATTTGCCTTTGCCGATATTAATTGATATTAGCTGCGCGATATTAATTCGTGTAATTCGTTTAGAATTCGTGTAATTCGTAAATAATCGTGAAATTTCGTTTTTAAATTCGTGTAATTCGTATATATCAAAAATTATAATTCGCCATCAATTGAATTCCTTTTCCTGCAAACAGATTTCTGCCCTGCGTACTTAAACTAAGTAATTGACTATTATCGGGATTCCAGAAGCCAATGGCATACAAACTCCAGTTATCGTAAGTCCGGCTCCAACTCATGTAATTGTAAAGAAGACCGGAACCGGTGACGTAAAATACCATGGCCGAAACATTGTCGAGCATCGAAACAGGATAATTAAACAGACTTCCAATCAGATTTACAGCTTTCCCACCGGTCAAAAACTGCTGTCCGGCATGATAACGGAAATACTCCAAAGTCACTCCAATTCCATTCGCTACCGGAAGTGTATAATCTGCACCCACATTCCACACATCCTGAATCTGTGGCAAATAATATGAATTCTCATCCAACAGAGTCACGCTCGACTCGAACCAGATTCCAATGCCAATGTCCCACTTTCCATCCAAACCTATTCGAGATTCGTTTAAGTATGTATGTTCCGGCGCAGATGGGAATAAACTTTGCACATTCGCTTTTCGGTAATGTGTACTCAAGGCTAACTCTCCTGGACCGGCAGGCATTTGAAACCGTCCGCCGACTTCGGGTTTCCATTGTGCTGTTCCCATTGTATCCCAACCTTTTGGATGTATATTTCCCATTAAAGTCCACAACCAGACATTCGCATTATCCTGAAAATAATACCGTCCCAACAGACCATAAACGCCATCAGTCAGTTGCAGGGGATCGCGTACATCCATGCCATCGAACCACATCAACGGTCGAAAAAGTTTGGCAGTCCCGAAATTAATCTTCTGTAACCCGGCACGTAGTTCCCATTTATCGGTAGCATACCTCATCCAAACGCGGTAGGGTTTAAACTGACCCATGACACTATCGTTTCGGAACCCTGTAAAATTAGCCGAACCATTAATATTCAATGATGCTTCAAAGTCAATTTTCGACTTTTCTGAAAACGAATAATTCCCCAACAATGTCGGCACAAACCGTCCTCCAAATTGAAAATGCATCGGATTCTCAAATTGCGCAACACCCCAAGCTGTTACCTGCCCGTTGAATGAAAGGTTGGTTGAATCATGCTGTGCGTTAGCGTAGCAAAAAATCAACAATAAAATGAAAGTGATTTTTATCCTTAAATTCATATTACACACATCTGGTTAATTATTCGATGACTTACATTCCAAAGCACTTAATTTCTATGTCTCCCATCTTTCATCCTGGTTCTTGATTGAAAGGTTTCACGTTTGAAAGGTTTGAAGTTCCGAGTTCCCTGGTCTTTTATCTTGGCTCTTGGTTCTTGGCTCTTGGCTCTTGATTCTTGATTCTATTTCACCGGCATTATACCATATATAATAGATTGTGAGATTTGTCTGGTCATGGTCTCTACATCCGGGAACATAGCCATCAACGCTTCGGTACTGCAAAGTTCCACCTGTTTTTGCATCATCCACATCACGTAATCCAGATTCAGTTCAGGATTCATTTCTCCTTTTTCCTGTGCATTTTTATAAAAATCGTAGACCAGGGTCATCGATTCAGCCATAATCTTGTTGAAATATTCGAGAATATCGGTCGCATCCGGATTGTAAAAATCTGCTACAAACTCCATTGAAAAATCTTTACTCAACCCAAATTTTAAAGCCAGCATTTTTTCGAGTTTCTGAGCAAAACTTCCTTCTCCTTCGATGATTCTTCGTGTCTCAACAAAGGCTTCATCCGACATTTCTTTCAAAATATAAAGTACCAATGCGGTCTTATTTTCGTAAAGCGTATAAAAGGTTTTACGACTGACGCTTGCTTTTTTGCAAATCTCCTCAATGCTAACTTTCTTAAAACCATGTTTCCAGAACAGATCTTTGGCTGTTAATTCAATTTGTTGTTTTTTTGTTCGTTTCATATTGGTTTAGGACACATATACGCAGCAAAGTTACATAATTTATTTACATGGCAATATTATGTCACCCATTTCTTTCTCTATTCTCATAAATAATGTCATTTAATATCCTGTAAAAGCAAATTATTGAGAAAAACAGGATATATTTCACGCCCTATTAAAAAATTACTACATTTGTCAAATTATTTAATCGCAGTTTACACCATTCGAAGAATAATATGAAAAAGGAATATACATTGGACGAGTTGTTGCACAAAGCAGCTTCCTATTGTTCAATCTCCGAACATTGCATATCGGAAGTTGAAGAAAAATTGACTGCCTGGGGAGTTTCCGACTCAGATAAAAAGAAGATTATTAAACATTTAATCTCTGAGGATTTCATTAACGAAAAAAGATATTGTAATCATTTCGTCAGAGATAAATTCCGGTTCAATAAATGGGGAAAGATAAAAATCACTTTCGCGCTCAAATCGAAAAAACTGGACAATGAACTGATTCAATCTGCCATTAACACCATCGACGATGGGGAGTACCAGGAACTGTTGGCTTCCTTAATGAAAACAAAATTGATTGGGCTGAAATACGAGTACGAGTACGAAAAACAGGGAAAACTTTTTCGATTTGCACAAAGCCGTGGATTTGAGAGCAATGTGATTGAAAGAGCATTACGCAATATACCCTCATCCCCGGAAAAGCAGCTCTAAGACTGACTTAATTTTACTTCAAAAATTAGCAAAAGGTGAAACGCGGAACGTGGAACACGAAACTCGGAACTCGGAACGTCAAACCCTTCAAACTAAACCTCAAACCATTCATGACGAGATATTCAGCCAAAGAAGAAAGAGCCAATACAAATACGCACGCATTGGGAATTGTTTTTGGATTAATTGCCGGATTCTTTTTAATTCATAAGGCCATAACTTCAGGGAATTATTGGGCAATAGCAAGTTATGCAACTTATGTAGTATTCATGACTATTTCCTATATAACTTCCACGCTATATCATTTCGATAAAATCGAAGTTAGGAAAACAGTTCGCCGTAAATTTGACCATGCTGCCATTTACCTGCATATTGCCGGCACTTATACCCCTTTCACACTGGTAGTTTTGCGGGAGCAGGGAGCCTGGGGCTGGAGTTTATTTGCGGTAATATGGACTGCCGCCCTGGCAGGAGTTTTGCTTAGTATTCTTAAACTTAAAAACACCAGCAGACTCGAAACAATTTGTTATGTAGCTATGGGCTGGGTAGTTGTTTTTGCATTAAAGCCACTGATGGATGTATTATCAGTTTCTGACTCAATGAATGCGTTTTACTGGCTTATTGGCGGCGGACTTTTTTATACGGTTGGTGCGATCATTTATTCACTCAAAAAAATCGAATTCATGCACGCAATATGGCATCTCTTTGTGTTGGGTGGTAGCGTTTGCCATGCTTTGGCGATTTACAGCATTAAGATCTAAATCCCGGTTCCGGGTTTGATAGGTTTGAAAGGTTTGTGGTTTGAAAGGTTCCGCGTTCCGTGTTTCGCGTTTCGTGTTTTGGATTAAGTATTCTGTGTTCAACATTACACGATAATTTAATTATTCCATTTTTTCATTCTTCCATTTTCAAATGGTAACGAAGTGGACATCCCGTTTTGGGCGGGATTGGCACATTTTCATATTGGCACATTCTTCCATTTTCAAATTCTTCCATTACGAAGCTCTTTTGTCTTGGCTCCTGGATCTTGGTTCTTGGTTCTTACTCCTTACTCCTCACTCAATAAATCCCCCTCCCAGCACTTTCCCATCCCTGTAAAACACGGACGTTTGCCCCGGGGCAATAGATTCCAGCGGTTCGGCAAGTTGCACTTTTGCTTTTCCATTTTCAAGAAAAACGACCCGGCACAAGGTATTTTGTTTGCGGTAGCGAATACGGCAGATCGTATCAAAATCAGCTGAGAACATACTTCTGTCAACAATATTCAAATCCCTGATAAAGAATTCTGTTTTATACATGTTTATGAGCGGAGCTAAAATCACCTCATTGGATTGTGGTCGGATTTCTTTGACAAAAACTTTCCGGTTCAGATGCATCAAACCACGACGCTGACCAACAGTGTAAAGGGGAAATCCTTCATGACGACCCAGCGTTTTTCCATTTTCATCAACGAAGTCTCCCGGAAAGATAAACTTTTCAGGTTCAGCTATTTGTGCTTTTAAGAATGGACGGTAATCTCCGGAACAAAAACAGGCTCCGAGACTGTCTTTCTTTTCTGAAACCTTTTTGTATCCACGTTTAGCCGCCATAGACCGGACCTCTGTTTTATGAAATTTCCCGAGAGGAAAGATAATCCGGGACAATTGAGTTTGTGTCAATCCCCACAAAAAGAACGATTGATCTTTGTCGGGATCTGCACCTTCGGCAATAAAGTAATGATTATTCTCGTCAACAATACTAACGTAATGTCCCATGGCTACTTTTTCGCATCCAAGGCGGTCAGCTTCATCCAGAATGAGTTTCCATTTCAGTTCGTTATTACATTTTGCACAAGGGAAAGGTGTTCTTCCGGCAAGATACTCATCTACAAAATAGCCAACCACTTTTTCGCGAAAGACATCCCTTGCATCGTAGGAAATATGTTCTATGCCCAATTGTTCTGCCAACAATGCAGCATCCTGCAAATGCACATTTTCCCCTTCTTCCCAAAAACGAAAAGTAATGCCCACGACATCCCAGCCTTGTTCCAATAAAAGAATGGCAGCAACCGAACTATCGGTGCCGCCACTCATTCCTAATAGGATACGTTTATTCACGTTTGGAGTTTTGTGTTTGAATGTTAATTGGTTAATTGGTAAATTAGGTAATTGGTTAATTAGGAGTAGTATGGATTTTTTTAGAATTTAAACATATTCTTCAATACCAAAATTAAACTCATTTCAACATCCAAATAATAAACTCTATGATCTCAGCCATCCAATTAACCAATCAACCAATTAACCAATCAACCAGTTAACTAATTAACTAACTCAAAAAGGCAAATCACTTCCTTCGGCTGCAACAGGCGCTGCATCAAAAGGTGTGGTAGCAGGAGATACAGCAACCGGACCGGCACCAGCGGCAGTTTTATCTACTTTCCAGGCACGTATAGTGGTGTACCAACGACCGTTAAATTCGCGGCTTTCAACATCAAAACTCATACTTACAACATCATCTATTGCCAAAGGGAATTGGTCTATTTTATCATTAAAGAGATTGAAACATACTTTTTTTGGATACTGGTCAGCTGTTTCGAGCACATAATCCTGCGAACGCCATGTTCCGTTTTTTCCTTGTCCGGTTGCGATAGGCAACACGGCAATAATTTTTCCTGAGATTTCCATTCTGATAGTTCTATTTATTATGAATTGATTTTAGAACGGCAAAGATAATGAAGAAAAAAGAAAGGAAAGAATGAAATCAAAATTATTTTAAATTCCGGCGACATAAAAGTAACTACTAACCTGATTTGATGTAAGCGTTTAAACTTATCATCGTGAATTAATGAACATAAATATTTTCTGTTTGTTTAATACACACAATCAAAACAACTAAAATAAAAAGCAATTATTATGAAAAAAAACATGGGATCGTATGATAAATTAATCAGACTTGTATTGGCAATCGTCTTAATAGTTCTTTATTATACGGGAGTTATTAGTGGAACAATCGGTATAATTGGATTGGTTCTGGCATTGGTTTTCACAGTTACCAGTTTGATTAGCTTCTGCCCGCTGTACACATTGTTTGGGATAAGCACCTGCAAACACGAAAAAGTATAACAAGTTTCGGAGATGGTCCGGAAACAACAATTCGTTTACGTTTAAAACGGGTTGCTGTCTTTTTCCAAAATCTTTTATCCTGCAATATTTTTTCGTTGCCGGTCTATTGTATTTCTGTTTGAGAAAGCAAGATGCATTTTATAAACCAAAATAAACAAACGGGATAGCTCAGGTCCTGGAAATTTCGTTTGAAATTTACATTTTGCCATCTCGGCTTTACAATTAGAAAAAAAATGTAATAAATAGAGCCTTAATTTTGTCATTCGGACAGAATTTTGTACTTTTGTGGCGAAATCAAAAAAAACTCAATTTTAAACAACAAATAAAATGATTAAAGTAGGTATCAATGGTTTTGGTCGCATCGGACGTTTAGTTTTCCGTGCCGCTCAAGAAAGAAACGATGTACAAATCGTTGCAGTTAATGATCCATTTTTGGACATCGATTATTTAGTGTATATGTTGCAATACGACACCGTACACGGTAAATTTCAAGGTAAAATTGAAAACAAAGGTGGTAAATTACACATCAATGATGTTGAAGTTGCTTTCTTTGCAGAAAAAGATCCTGCTAACATTGGTTGGGGTGCTGCAGGTGCAGAATATGTTGTTGAATCAACAGGTGTTTTCACAACTATCGAAAAAGCCGGTCTTCACTTAAAAGGTGGTGCAAAAAAAGTTGTTATTTCTGCTCCTTCTAACGATGCTCCTATGTTCGTTTGTGGTGTAAACTTAGAAACTTATACCAAAGACATGGATGTTGTTTCAAACGCATCTTGTACTACTAACTGTTTGGCTCCTATGGCTAAAGTTATCAATGACAACTTCGGAATTCTTGAAGGCTTGATGACTACAGTTCACGCTGCTACCAACACTCAAAAAACAGTTGATGCTCCTTCAGCAAAAGACTGGCGCGGTGGTCGTTCTATCTTAGGAAACATTATCCCTTCTTCTACCGGTGCTGCTAAAGCTGTAGGTAAAGTAATTCCTGCTTTGAACGGCAAATTAACCGGTATGGCTTTCCGTGTACCAACTGCAGACGTTTCTGTAGTTGACTTAACTGTACGTTTGGAAAAATCTGCTTCTTATGACGAAATCAAGGCTGCTATGAAATTAGCTTCTGAAACTACCATGAAAGGTATCCTTGGATATACTGAAGATTCAGTTGTTTCTTCAGACTTTATCCACGAGACCCGCACTTCAGTTTTTGATGCAAATGCAGGTATTGCTTTGAACGGTAACTTCGTAAAATTAGTTAGCTGGTACGACAATGAGTGGGGTTATTCTTCAAAAGTGTTGGATTTGATCGCACACATGGATTCAGTAAAATAAACTGAAATCCTCAAATATATTAATCAGGCTGTCTAAATTTTAGACAGCCTGATTTTTTTTTGTCAAATTGACAGTACTGGAATAGAGGACAAATAAGTTTCAACAAAAATCCCGTATCAACCTGGTTCTTTGATCTTGGTTCTTGGTTCTTGACTCTTGGTTCTTCTTTACAACAAATCACTCGCTAATTCCGACAAATAACTTCGTTCTCCTTTTATCAGATTAATGTGGGCAAAAATACTTTGTCCGTGCATACGGTCAATCATGTATACCAGGCCGTTTGAGAACATATCCAGATAAGGAGAGTCAATTTGTTGAATATCGCCCGTAAATACAATTTTAGTCCCCTCACCGGCACGCGTGATGATGGTTTTCACTTCGTGGGGTGTCAGGTTTTGCGCTTCGTCAACAATAAAGAAAGTATCGCTTAAACTTCTGCCCCTGATATATGCCAGGGCTTCAATTACCAGTTGATCGTTGTGCTGCATATCATCGATTAATTTAATTTCCTTCCCCTGATACGAAAAGTTATGCTTAATCACATTCAGGTTATCGAATAAGGGTTGCATGTAAGGAGCCACTTTTTGTTTCTCGTCGCCCGGAAGGAACCCGAGATCTTTGTTTCCCAACGCCACGATAGGACGAGCCAACAGGATTTGTTTATAAACATCATTTTTGTGAAGCGCAGCAGCCAATGCCAACAACGTTTTTCCTGTTCCGGATTTACCGGTCAGTGCCACCAGTTTCACTTCGTCGTCCAGCAACACATTCATGGCAAATGTTTGTTCGGCATTGCGCGGCTCAATACCGAAACAACGTTCTTTTTCTATCCGCTTCACCATGCCTGTTTGTGGAATATAGCGTGCCAACACACTTGAACGGACACTTTTCAGTATAAAACAATCCTGCGGTTCAATATCCGAAGCAAAATCAAGTTCTTCGAGTGGTATAATGCCACCGTTGGTATACAACCTGTCAATAAGTTCAGGCGGAACATTTTCGTAAACCTCATGATTCTTTTCAAAAACATTGAAATCAGTCACTTTATCGTTGATATAATCTTCCGCATCCAGGCCCAGTGAGAGCGCTTTCATTCGCAAGTTAATATCTTTACTGATCAGAATCGTTTTAGTATTTTTCTTAGATTCGCGTAATGTATACGTTGATGCCAGAATACGATGATCGCTGGTTTTATCAATGAACGACTTCGAAATTATATCGGGATATTCACCGCCGGTAAGAATAAACAATTTTCCTTTCCCCTCACCTATGTCTGCTCCTTTCTTAAATAATTTCTCATCTGCAATTAAATCCAGCTCGCGTGCAAATTCCCGGGCGTTGAAGTTTATCTGTTCATTCCCTTTTTTGAAATGATCCAGCTCTTCCAGCACTACAATTGGAATGTAGATGTCATTTTCCTCGAAATTTTGAAGGCATTTATAATCATGCAGGATAACATTGGTATCCAAAACGAAATTTTTCTTTGCTCCCATATCATCTAAGTTACTAATAATGAATAATTAACAATTTAAAACAGAATTCGCAATAAAAATACAAACTAAAATTGAATAAACGGGCATATTTGCTTAATAATTTTAAAATAAAATACAGCTTACATTTTGTTGAAATTTTCAATTTAAAGTTAAACAAAAAATGGGATTCCAAATAGTTCGTACAACCATCAATAAGAATAATAACGGAGTTATCAATCCGGCTAAGGTTGGACAAAAAAGCAGAATAGTTTTTTTTTAATCCGGTTCAAAAATCACAGCGATAAACACCCGATTTCCGAATTTGAATCCGGCAGAGTATCGCACAAAAAAACCGTTGACACATAGAAGCATCAACGGTTTTTTTTAATCTACAAGATGTTTCTACAACATTATTTTCTGTGTATTTTTTCCAACGCGAACGATATATAAACCCTTTGTTAAGTTATTGATTCCAACAGAACCATTAACTAAAGCAGAAGTTTGTACTTTGGCTCCCAACGCTGAGAATATTTCAACGATTGATCCATTGGCTACATTTCTAACCAATAAATTTTTACCGACTACACTAACGTTGAAAGCAGATGTAGAAGGATTGGAAACGCCTGTTGAAGTAAATAATGCAGACCACGAAGTAGCAACACGGATACCGTCTAAAAATAATGAAGGAGCAGTATCAGCTACAGAACTCCCCTGTCTGATATTAATTCCACCCAAACCTTTTGCAGCAGAAGGAACAGAAGTTCCACCTGTAGTATTAGCTACCCAACCAGTAGTTGGCTCAGAAGTTATACTTGGATTCACTATAATTGAAGTAGCAGCAGTAGCAGCATCAACTTTAACTACAAGCAAATAAGTTGTATTTAAATCGTAAGTTGAAGTTGTATAAGTTGGTGAGTAAGTTCCACCTGAAGCTGTCAGTACACCAAATGCAATTTTTGTACCATCTAACTTTACGTAGAGACGAGCAAAAAAGGCAGAAGTAGAACCTGTTTCAACAACATGCATGAAATAATCACCTACTGTTCCAGCTGTAGTTATATTCACCAATACTGAATAGTATAAATTCCCTGTCAGTTGTGCAGTAAAAGCTTTAGTTATATCCTGACCTGTATTCATAACTGTCAATTCCCGTCCAACACCTGAAGTAGGATATCCTCCATAGGTCATAGTTGAAGCAGTCACAGTCAGTGGATTAACCACAGAAGTTCCAACAATTGCCCAGCCGCCAGTTCCAACCATAGGTGTAGCTACTGCATAGTCGAAATTTTCATCTACAAGTAGTTGTGCTTGCATAAACCCCACACAAGCAATAAAAGATAATAATAGAGTAATTTTCTTCATGTTCTTTGTTTTTTTTATTTATGAATAATTTCTTTTTAAAATATCACTCACAAAGATAATGGATATTTATTACAAAAACAATACATTTTTTCCTCTATTTCAATGATATTTTAATTCTAAAAAAAACACTCATCTAAAAACCTGAAACACAATACAATTTATTTTTATTTCTTTAAATCCTTTGTCATTTATTTCGAAATTATCAAATTTCGGTCTATAAAGATTGTTTGAAAATGAGTATAGATATTGATTAGTGTCAGTTTTACATTATTTCCCCGAAAAACAATTATCTTTGTACTCATTTTAATATTGAAATACATGGCGGAAACGTTAAAACCGGAATATATTTTTGAAACAAGCTGGGAAGTTTGTAATATGGTGGGTGGCATTTACACTGTACTATCAACACGGGCAGCTACTTTGCAGGAAACCTATCCTGACAAATTGGTTTTTATTGGCCCGGATGTATGGAAAGATAAAGAAAATCCACTTTTTGACGAATCGGAAGATTTATACCCTGACTGGAAAATATTCACCTCAAAAGAATATCATTTAAAAATAAGAATTGGCCGTTGGAATATCCCCGGAAGACCGATAGCCGTCCTGGTTGATTTTATACCCCTCATGGTTCGTAAAAACGAAATATACGGGCATATCTGGGAACAGGCGGGCGTGAGTTCCATGGCTGCTTTTGGCGATTACGACGAATCATCCATGTTTGGTTATGCTACCGGTATGATTATCGAGAGTTATTACAGGCATTTCAAGCTAAACGCCAACAATGAAGTAGTAGCTCACTTCAACGAATGGATGACCACTTTTGGTGCATTCTACATCAGAGAACATTTACCCGCTGTAGCAACACTTTTTACTACTCACGCTACATCCATCGGCCGATCCATAGCCGGAAACCACAAACCATTGTACGATTATATCAATGAATATAATGGCGACCAGATGGCACATGAGCTGAATATGGTTTCAAAACATTCTACCGAAAAAATAGCGGCACATCTGGTCGATTGTTTTACTACTGTGAGCGAGATTACCGGTCTGGAATGCGAACAATTACTTGACAAAAAGCCGGATGTTATTACACCGAATGGTTTCGAGGATGATTTTGTTCCGAAAGGAAGAAAGTTCACTGCAGCACGTAAAGATGCACGCACCACCTTGCGACATGTAGCCGAAACCTTACTTGGATACGAATTGAGCGAAGATGCATTGTTTGTCAGCACAGCAGGTCGTTATGAATATAAAAATAAAGGAATCAACACCTTTATGAAATCGTTGAAGTTATTATCTGAAAATCCCGATATGACTAAAGAAGTAGTTGTTTTTATCATGGTTCCGGCCTATATTAATGGTCCACGTTTCGATTTAGCGACCAGTTTGCTTCATCCCGAAATAAAATTCAATACCTCAAACCGTTTTACAACGCATGAGTTACATGATTTTTACACAGACAATGTTATGTCGGCCATCGATTGGTACCATTTCACGAACCAACAGACTCAAAAAGTAAAAATAATTTTTGTACCCTCTTATCTGAATGGAGTTGATGGTATTTTCAATAAACCTTATTACGACTTATTAATAGGAATGGACCTGACGGTATTCCCATCCTACTATGAACCATGGGGATATACTCCACTCGAAAGTGTGGCATTTTCAGTTCCTACAATAACAACCGATTTATCCGGTTTTGGTCAATGGGTATCGCACGAACCTCAAGGTATTGAGTGCGGAGTGGGTGTAATACATCGTTCCGACTACAATGGTTTTTTAGTGGCAACTCAGATTGCTGAAATGATTCAACAATTCGCAACTTTCAATGAGAATAAAGTAAAAGCGATTCGTAAACTGGCAGCCGTACTTGCTGAGAAAGCGCTTTGGAAACACTTTATTCAATATTACGATACAGCATATCATATCGCGCTTTCAAATAAAAATAAAAGGGCGGTTTAAAAATTAAAAATCAGCGGTTAAACACAGATTTTCTTATCATATTGGAATTTCTGCAAACGATTGAAATGAATAACCTTTGATTTAATGTGTATTCTTTCGTTCTTTAACCGTTTATTATTATTTTTGCATCCTAAAGAAAAATTGAGAAAATGTGGAAAGCTAATAATGCAGGGACATTACTGTATTTAAATTCAGCCGTTTTCACTTATTAGAAATAACAGTATTAGCAAACAAAAAGATTATGAAGATTAAAGTTAACAACGTAAATGAACCAAACCTGAGGGAAATCAGTGTAAAAACATTTTTACCCGAAAGTCTGAACAAATTAGACGAAATTGCCCAAAACATATGGTGGGTCTGGGATAGTAATGCCAAAAATTTATTCAGGAGAATTGACACCAAGGCATGGATAGAAGCAGCTTCAAATCCGGTTCAGTTGCTCAACATCCTGAATTTCGAGAAGCTCGTTGCTATGGGCAAAGATGAAGTATTTACACAAAAAGTAAATGCGGTATATGACGATTTCAAGGCATATATGAATGCACCTAAAAACACCAATGCCCCTTCGATAGCCTATTTCAGTATGGAATACGGTTTAACCGAAGTGTTGAAAATTTATTCAGGCGGTTTGGGAGTTCTGGCAGGAGACTATTTAAAAGAAGCCAGTGATTGTAATGTTGACCTGACCGCAGTTGGATTTCTTTACCGCTACGGTTATTTCACGCAGGAACTTTCTGTTGACGGTCAACAAATCCCTGTTTATGAAGCTCAGAACTTCAACAATCTACCGGTGAAACAGGTGAAAGATGAAAACGATGAACCGATATTGATTGAAGTTCCATATCCTGGACGTACTGTTTATGCCTATTTGTGGAAAGTTTCGGTGGGTCGTGTTTCGCTTTATTTACTGGATACCGACAATGATTTGAATAGTGAATACGATCGGGTCATTACCCATCAACTGTACGGTGGTGACTGGGAAAACCGTATGAAACAAGAATTCATGCTGGGTATTGGTGGTATGTTGGCCCTAAAAAAATTAGGCATTGAAAAACAGGTATATCATTGTAACGAAGGTCATGCAGCCTTAATTAACGCTCAACGTCTGGTAGATCTTATTGCTGAAAAGAACTTATCATTCAACGAAGCGCTCGAAGTGGTTCGCGCCAGTTCATTATACACTGTTCATACACCGGTTCCTGCCGGTCATGATAGTTTCGATGAAACTTTATTCAGTAAATATATGAGTGAATTTCCCGCTAAACTGAGACTAAGCTGGGATGAATTTATTGACATGGGACGTGAACGCCCGGGTGATGAAAGTGAAAAATTCAGCATGAGTACTTTTGCCTGCAATACCTGTCAGGAAGTAAACGGCGTAAGTTGGTTACACGGTAAAGTTTCTCAGGAAATGTTTCAACCGATATGGAAAGGTTACTTCCCTGAAGAATTGCACGTTAGTTATGTAACCAACGGTGTTCATTTACCTACCTGGACTTCATCGGAGTGGAAAGAATTATACGAAAAACATTTCACCAAAGATTTCTATGCCGATCAATCGAATATTAAAATTTGGGAGAAAATATACAATGTTGCAGATCAGGAAATCTGGAACACCCGCATGTCGCTGAAGAACAAGCTTGTAGATTATATTAAAGCTCAATTCCGCGACAATTGGTTAAAGAATCAGGGAGATCCTTCGCGAATTATGTCAGTTTTGGATGCTATTAATCCCAATGCATTGATTATCGGTTTTGGTCGCCGTTTTGCAACTTACAAACGTGCCCACTTACTTTTCACTGATTTAGAGCGTTTGGAACGGATCGTAAATGACCCGCTTCGTCCCGTTCAATTTTTATTTACCGGGAAAGCGCATCCGGCAGATGGAGCCGGTCAGGGCTTAATTAAACACATTGTAGAAATATCGCGTATGCCACAGTTCCTTGGAAAAATTATTTTCCTCGAAAATTACGACATGCGTTTGGCAAAACGTCTTGTTTGTGGTGTGGACATCTGGCTCAATACACCTACCCGTCCACTCGAAGCATCGGGCACATCGGGAGAGAAAGCACAAATGAATGGTGTGCTTAACTTTTCAGTACTTGATGGATGGTGGTTAGAAGGTTATGTGAAAGGTGCCGGATGGGCATTGACCGAAAAACGCACCTATGAAAATACGGAACATCAGGATCAACTGGATGCAGCAACCATTTACAGTATGCTTGAAAATGAAATTGTGCCACTGTATTATGCGAAAAACACAAAAGGATATTCTCCGGAATGGATTCAGGTAATTAAAAATTCAATTGCTCAAATCACCCCCCGTTTTACTACTAAACGAATGATTGACGATTACATTTCCAGGTTCTATACCAAATTAGCTACCCGTTCAGCTTTACTTAAAGCCAACAACTTCGCGAAGGCAAAAGAAATTGCTGCATGGAAAGAGAAAATTGCCAGAGGATGGGATAGTATTGAAATCGTCACCATGGATGTTCCGGATAAAATGATTCACAATCCTATTGTCGGAGAAATGAACAGTATCAATATCGTGATTGATGTTAAGGATGTCAACGAAAAAGGTTTTGGTATTGAACTGGTATCCACTAAATTAGGCAAAAACAATGTAGATATGTTGTACAGTGTGGAAGAAATGAAACTTGTAAAAACAGAAGGCTCAAAATTGTATTTCAACATTGAAAAACAACTTAATATGGCCGGTACATTCAAATACGGATTCCGTATGTTCCCCAAAAATGAAGATTTACCACACCGTCAGGATTTCTGCTTTGTAAGGTGGATCTAGTGATAAGTTAATTTGAAAATGTGCCAATTTGTCCCGATAGCTATCGGGATTGAAAATGAAAAGAATCAAAGAATTACAATTCATTCAATACGTCACAATTAGCTTAACACATCACGAGTAGATTTATCAGTTTACAATTTATTGTTGAACATAGATTTAAATAAAAAAAAGACCGGTTTCCGGTCTTTTTTTTATTTAATATTCTCAAAAATACAAAAAATCGCCGTAACAAATATGTTACGGCGATAAGTACTAAGAACGAAAAATATATACTTTATGCTTTTTCTGACAAATAACTTGCAATACCTTCTTGTGTTGGTTTCAATGATTTGTCACCTTTTTTCCAGTTAGCCGGACATACTTCACCAAATTCTTCGGTAAATTGCAGTGCATCAATTACACGAAGCACTTCTTCTACATTACGTCCCAGTGGCAAATCGTTTACCAGTTGATGACGAACAACACCTTGTTTATCAATCAGGAATAGACCGCGGTATGCTTTTGGCTCCCCTACAAACGTTTCATCTCCAAGTTCGTCGTATTCTTCCGAACCGATTAAAACATCATAATTCTTTGAAATTGATAGATTTTGATCAACTACCAAGGGATAAGTTACACCTTGAATTCCACCCTGGTTTTGTGGTGTTTGAAGCCATTTCCAGTGAGAAAATTCCGAATCGGTTGAAGCACCAACTACAACGGTGTTACGGGCTGCAAATTCTGCTGCTTTATCCTGGAATGCGATCAACTCTGTTGGGCACACAAAAGTAAAGTCTGCGGGATAAAAGAAGAATACTACATATTTTTCTCCTTCAAACTGTTCAAGTGAAAAGTTTTCTACAATTTCACTGCCGTTTATTACAGCCTTGCTGTTAAAAACCGGCGCTTTTTTTCCTACTAATACTGACATATTATTTTTTTATTATTGGTTATTAATTTCTGATTGCAAAAATACAAACTAAAAAATTAATTTCAATAAAATATCCGATTGAATTTATTTATAAGCCTATAGAGAAAAGAATTCAGACTTTATAAATCAATACAGTAGCATATGCTGCTATCCCTTCTTTACGACCTACAAATCCCATGCGTTCCGATGTAGTAGCTTTTATTGACAGGGTATCCTTATCGACACCCATAACTTCGGATAAACAATCCTGCATAGCCGGAATATGTGGATTCAGTTTGGGTTCTTCAGCACAAACCGTACAATCGGCATTTGCAAATTCAAAGCCTTTACTTCTAAGTAGCAGCATTGTTTCTAACAACAATATCTTACTGTCAATATTCTTGTAGTCATTTGATGTGTCAGGAAAATGAAACCCGATGTCCCGCAAATTAGCGGCTCCAAGCAAGGCATCACACAAGGCGTGAATCAACACATCAGCATCAGAATGGCCCATCAGTCCAACAGTGTGGTCAATCCTGATTCCACCCATCCACAATTCGCGTTCAGGGGCAAAAGCGTGTACATCATAACCAAATCCTACCCGTATATTCATAATTCAGATTTTTATATTAAAAACGAAAACGGTTGAACCAACCTGAAGGTATAGAACAACCGTTTTTATTATTACATTGCTGATATTTTACAGCAAGTTTATTCAGGATCAAACTTTTCGAAACAGAACCAAGACACAAGAACCAGAGAAATTTGAAGATTTGAAAATGTGTTAATTTGAAAATGAAAGAATGTGCCAATTTGAAAATGGAAGAATGACTCATTTAAAATCCCAATCAACTATTCAAAAAAAACAAATCATTCAATAACCAATCATCCAATTAACCAATAACCAATTAACTAATCAACTAATTAACCAATCAACTTTTTCAAACGCGAAACGCAACCCGAATTACTTCACCAGATTTTTCAATCCGAACAGGTCGAACGAAAGCGAGAAACGCAAAGTTTGATCAAGTGGGTTTGACTGTGATGTTGAGATAACATAGGCAGCATCCAACTGGAATACATTTAATTTGAAACCCGCTCCTGCTGTAAAATACTTCCGGTTACCTTTATACTGGTCCTCATTATAATAACCACCACGAACAAAGAACTGATTATTATAGGCATACTCTGCACCTATTGACCAGTTAATCTCGCGTAATTCTTCGGAGATACCACCCGGTGCATCGTTAAATGACATAAATATACCCGATATCGGTGTTAAATCACTGTACTCCTTCGCTGTCATATTGTTCTGTGTAGGCACCAGTAATTTATTGATGTCGGCACTTACCGAAATGCGATTGTAATTATCCAGCGGATAATCGAATGAGCCTCCCAAACGTAAATTGGTAGGAATAAAGTTACTGGTTTCATATTGATCGTACGAAACTTTGGCACCAATATTTGACACATTTAAACCAAATGCCAATGTTCCATCAGAAGTTTGAAGTGCTATAGGAGTTCTGTAATAAGCGGCCACATCTGCGGCTACTGACTTTCCGGGGTACATTTCGGTTCCACCACTCAGGTTTATACCGTTGTTCAAATCAGAATAAATAAATCGCATGGTAGCCGATGCTGAAAATTTGTCGGACAACATACGTGAGTAGGCTAAGTCAACAGCAATTTCATTCGGGTGTGCCGATCCCTGTGGAAAACCCAATTGATCCATCAAGGTGATATCACCGAGTGAAAAATAACGTAACGAAGCACTTAAAGCCTGACGTTGATCAAATTTCCAATATCCGGATAAATAAGCCAGGTCTATATCTGTAACCAGCTTACGAAGCCAGGGAGTGTAGGATAAAGACAAACCGGCTTCACTTTCCATAAAAACATATTTTGCAGGATTCCAATACTGCGAATTTACATCGGGCGAAGTTGCCGCACCGACATCACCCATCGCGCCTGCTCGGGAATCGGGAGCTATTGAAAGAGAAGGAACTGCTGTAACAATTGGATTATTTTCCTGAGCTTCAGTACTCAGAGAATATGAAATTAAAACAATAAAAGCCAAAAGGATTTTTTTCATTCGGGGGAATATTTATTATAACGGATACAAATTTACAAATTTAAATCAAAACCTAAAACATCTAAACGTGAATTTTCAGATTTATTGTTCTACTATAATCATTTTATTAGTTTTAGAGCTAATATCACTATCAATAGTTTTAATATTTACACGATACAAATAGATTCCTGCTTTAACCCTCATGCCATCATTCGTTTTCAAATCCCAAACCAGATTATCGGCGGTTGGCTGAGAGAATGACCAGATCTGACGTCCCGAAAGATCAAATATTTCTACTGAAGTACTGAGTATCGTTTCGGGCCGATCGTGATATACAACAAATCGCGTACCGGTACTTACAGGATTTGGATAGTTTGAAACAGAGAAAATTTCAGGGATTAAACCCTTTACTACTTCAAAATCAATAGATTTTGTTGTAGAATTATTTAGCAAATCCCATACCCGGAAGGTCAATGTATGCTTGCCATCGATCATTTCTGGTAATTTATACTTCACAACGCCTTCGGTATAACTATTTTCAGTTGCCTGATAGTAATCATTCAAAATGTATGACTGTGCAGGATCGTGATCAACAGTCAGCAACACATCATGACCAATTCCGCTACCAACCGTATTTATACCATTTATGTCATTCACGTTTGCCTCGAAAAGTGGAGTTTCGTTCACTTTATCACCCGAAACAAAATTCTTTGAATTCAAATATAATTCAACATTTGGGCCATCGGTTTCATCCACATATTCTGTATCGGTACCACCAATCAGGAAATTCTCGAAATAGCCTTGTGCTTCTGAATCGTTAATATCATCCTGGGCATAATAATTTATTCGTCCGGTTCCAAAATTATATTTTATATCTTTTGGTAATCTGAAAGAGAAACTGAAAACTCCGTTTACAACTTCTGCATCTCCTGAAAACAAAGTGTTCGGTCTATCGGAATAAGTCAATACCCCATCGTCATGATTATTTAAAGTAATTATTCTCTGAATTTTATCATATACAACCGCGTGCAGTGTTCCATTAAATCCATCAACTTTAAGTCCGTTTTCGTCAGCAATAAACCCTTGAACTGTAGCCATTGACAAGGCACGCAAGGTATCGTTTCCAAAACTTGTACTTTCATTCACCTTGCTGGTTAATACCTGATATTTTGAAGGATAATTTAATTTCACAGCAGGATCGCCTAAATAAACATAGGATAATTTATTAATATCTGAACCTGCATTATTCTTTGAGAATGCAATCACATCACCAACACGTTGATCCACATGATTCACTTTTTTGAATAGGTTTTCACAAACCAGTTTATTCAACGTAAAATTTTGTGAAGCATAAACAGGTCGTGCAGCCGAAAGAATACCAATACCACCCCCCACAGGATTTAAAACCACTTGCTCGCCAGCTGAAACATTCTGCACGTCAAATTGCAGGAAGTCGCAGGTAGCAGCTACCCATAACGGCAAGTGTTGATTCGACAGTGCTTTTACATCTGCATTTGATAAAATAGATTCATTGGTCCAACCGGAAGGGCCCGCATGTCCCGAAAAATCCAATAAGAATAAACCGGAACGTAATAAATTCTGAAAACGACTTTTTGCCAACGGGTAACTTTCACCACTGGCGGTAATCTCCTGGTGAAAAGCATCAAGATAAATTTTATTCAGTTGATATGACGGAAAATTCCGGGCAATAGATACGGCGACACTGTCGGCCTGTCTCATATGTAAAGCAGCGTCTCCATCATCAGCCAGAAAGCACAGTTGGTTTTTCCAGCTACCTTTTTCCGTATTATTAATATAACCTACAGTTTTAGCTACAACATCTGTTGCCTGTTGCGAAGTAGTAACAGGGAAGCGACCTACACTTATATCCATCAAATGAGAGGGAACCTGCAAGCCTTCATTATCATCTAAAAATGCAAAATAATCATCTGTAATATAAGAATCTGTCTGCTTTAATGAATTTTCGGCCTGGTAAGTTAAAATCAAATTATCTCCCGAATTTTGTGAGATTTTACGGTTGTCATAAGATCCTCTTCCGAAAAGCAACAAATACTTCGGCATATCATCCTTATTGTTAGATGACAAAGCCCTGTCGTACAACATCTTCATCATCCAGCGGTAAGCAGTTGCGTCCGGTGCTCCTGAAGAAAATTCATTGTATACCTGATCTGTAGTGACTACTTCAACTGTCAGATTATCTTTTTCACGATGCGCTTTAGCCAGGGTTTCTGATTGTGAAACGAAATCGGGATGTGTGATTATAACCATATCAACCGGTGACAGACCATGCAAATTCTGATTTGATATTATTCCCACTGTTTCCGGCTTTGAAAAAGCGGAAGAGGCAGTTGGATCTATTGCCATATAGCGTTTTAGATCATTACTGGAATCCACAAAAGTTAATTTTCCACCGATTAGTTCTGTAGTTATTCTACTGATATTTGCCGGATCAGTAACATCCCAGATTTGCACATTTGCATTTGCATCACTCAACTCATAGCGACTGTAAAATCCTTTTCCCAAATAATCGTAGTTTTGAAAAGGCATCACTGAACCACTCATCTTCAGTTGACGACGTACATTAACTTCCAGATAATTTAAAAAGCCTACTGATGAAGCAGAAGTCGATTTATCATAAGTTAACCTGAAAGTAAAGATATCACCCTGAGGAGTAAATTCATAAATACCCGAAGCACCTTTTGCACGTTCATACTGATCGTCGGCTCTTTTTGAGACATTAAGTATTTTGGTTTGCCCACTGTTTAAACTTAGCGCAAAACTTGTGGCAACTACCGACGAAGCAGCCACATCAAGGCGTACAGAACTTGGTCGTGTTAATACCGGATTTGGGAAACTAAAGGGTAAATATACGGAAACGATATCACTGAATGTCTCACCATAAAATTCTTTACCTGATTCTGTCAGGTTTGTCAGGTCTCTCTCATAAACTTTATAATCAAGAAATTCATCTACCGGTACAATCGTGGGAGATTGCGGTAAATTAATTTGTTTTGGGATGATTTTTTTTCCGGTTCCGGAATCTGAAGTCACAAAATAATAACCATACTGTGAATACGGATTACTAAAATGCAAGAACATCAGTTTTGTTTTATCGTACGTCCAGCGATTGATACCCTGAGCATAGAATAAAATATAATCACCGGCGTTAAAAACACCATCCGCGCCTTTTTCCATGAAGATGGCTGCTTCGGGTAAATCATCAATTTTATTCAGTAAAAAACTTTGTTCGAGCACACCGCCACCATATCCGAGAACCCTTACATTCGCCGGATCAATTCCCATCGAATTCAGATCTTCATAGGTAAGTTTATAGATTCCGTTTTCTTTTATTCTTATTTTCAAGAACTTACCCTGTGCCAAAACAGAAGATTCTGCATAAGTGTGCCGGGTTGCAGCAGTAACTTTCTGTGCTGAACGTGATTTGGTAATTTGCAAATCGAAAGTTAGCAGTTTTAGAATTTGACCATCACGGCTTACAAACGGAGACACATTCAAATCCAGGAAAGTCACACCGCGTGCATGCAGCAAATCACTCATAACCTGTGGTTCAACCGGTAAGGTGTTACCCTCTATCAATTCATTTTCCTCAGTAGTTAATGGAATATATACAGGATTTTTCACCGTTGCATTATATGAAAATGCCTGATCACAGGTTATCCGATGATTGAAATAAGGCAAACGGTTTCCGGCAGGGTATCTCGCCCCCTCAAAAGAAATTACTTTGGTAAAGGTTGAATCCAGATACCATTTATCAACACCTTTCCAATTGAGCTTCACAGAAGTTGTTTCTGTGGTTTGAGCCAACAGGACGGAGTTAGTTAAGCCTAAAAATGCGAGTATTAAGAGAATATATTTCATGAAATGGTTTAGACTTTGATTACGTGATTTATTTTGTAGTAACGTATTAATTGATTGTTTATTATTCGACAATCAAAGTAGTAAGTTTACTTGATATAAAAATCAAACATTTTTTTATCAAATATATAACCTTCCAACCTGTCACCTATAGCAACTTTGCCCACTCCTACAGGAGTTCCTGTAAAAAGAATATCGCCAATCTTGATTGTAAAAAAACGGCTTACATAGGCAATAAGTTCATTGACGGGAAAAATCATATCGGCAGAATTTCCTTGTTGTACCGTTTTACCATTCAGATCTAACCGAAAGCTGATGTTCTGAACATTACCCAACTCACTAACGGGCAAAAAGTTGCCTATTACCGCAGAATTATCAAAGGCTTTACTAATCTCCCAGGGTTTTCCTTCCGATTTCAGTTTCCGTTGCAGGTCACGCGCGGTAAAATCAATGCCCAATCCAATTTCGGCATAATAACGATCTGAAAATTTAGAATCTATATTTTTCCCCAACCGGTTGAATTTAATAATCAGCTCAGCTTCGTAGTGAAGTTCCTGCGTGAAATCGGGAATAAAAAAAGGTTTGTTATTTTTTAATAATGCCGAATCCGGCTTCATGAATACGACAGGTTCTGTGGGATGTGCACTGTTTAATTCTTTATTGTGTTCGGAATAATTCTGACCGATGGCAAATATTTTCATTTGTTTTTGGGTTGTTTTAGATAGATATCTCTTTTTCTTTCATCTTCCTTTATGGCATTTAGCCTGTTAAACATAACGGCCAGATGTGCATAAATGGATGTGTTTTGTACAATAATATTTTCGGGGACACGAATCCTGAATGGTGTAAAATTCCAGATAGCCTGAATTCCTCCGGCTATCATAATCTCTGAAACCATTTGAGCTTTATCCACAGGAACAGTGAGCACGCCAATATTTATTCCTGTCTGTTGTTGTAACTCTACAAACCGGTCGAGATGATGTATGGGGATTCGATTAATACTGGTTCCCGATAATTCATATTTAACATCAAAACCGGCTACAATTTCCAGTCCGAATTGTTCCAAACCATTATCGTGCATCAAAGCACCACCTAAACTTCCTACACCGAACAAAAAGGCTTTGTGCGAATTTGTAAATCCAAGAAACGCTTCGAGAATTCCAACAAGTTCTTTTACATCATAACCGACACGGGTTCGACCGGCAATATTGACATACGATAAATCTTTTGCGACCATGGAAGCATCAACTGCAATGTTTTTAGCAATTTGAGTTGATGATAAATATGACTCTCCATCTTTAAGAACCAATTGAGCATAAGCTAAATACCATGGAAGGCGTCTTAAAGTCGGCTCAGGGACTTTAAAATGGATGGTTGATTCTTTTTGGGGCATTTTATTTGAGATTAAATAAATTAACTTACAAAAATAATCATTTTTTTTTAAACTCTTGTACGCGACTTGTATTAAAAAACATTGAAACAGTTTTTTAGCCTGTTACCTGACTTATTATCCGGCTAATTTGATTAACTTTGCAGGCTTAATTTCACAAATTAAGATTTCTAAATTTAATATCTCAAATCAATTATTTTCAACATATTATGGAGTACAATTTCAGAGAAATAGAGCAGAAATGGCAATCATACTGGAAAAAGAACAACACGTATAAAACCGAAATTAATCAAAACAAACCCAAATACTATGTTTTGGATATGTTCCCATATCCATCAGGTGCCGGTTTACACGTTGGTCATCCACTCGGTTATATTGCTTCCGACATTTTCAGTCGCTATAAACGCTTGCAAGGTTTCAATGTGCTTCATCCCATGGGCTACGATGCTTACGGTTTACCTGCCGAACAATACGCCATCCAAACGGGTCAACATCCGGCTGTTACTACCAAGAAGAATATCGCCAGATATCGTGAACAATTGGATAAAATCGGATTTTGCTACGACTGGAGCAGGGAGATCCGCACCTGTGAACCCGATTATTACCATTGGACGCAATGGGCATTTATACAAATGTTTAATCATTACTTCAACACGCAATTAAATAAAGCCCAACCAATTGAATCTTTGATAAAAAGCTTTGAAACTTCGGGGACGGAAGGCATTCAGGCAGCGTGTACTGAAGAATTGGATTTCACTGCCGAAGCATGGAAAAATAAATCAGAAAAAGAACAACAGGAAGTATTACTGAATTATCGTATTGCTTATCTGGCCGATGTCAGAGTAAACTGGTGTACAGCTTTGGGAACTGTGTTGGCCAATGACGAAGTAAGCGAAGGTGTTTCAGTTCGTGGCGGACACCCGGTTGAACAAAGAGTAATGCGCCAATGGAGTTTACGCGTTTCGGCTTATGCACAACGTTTACTGAATGGTTTGAATGTTATTGATTGGACAGATTCACTGACAGAGACACAAAAAAACTGGATTGGACGAAGTGAAGGTGCGGAAATGAGGTTTGACCTGAAAGGACAGGATTTTTCATTTGAAGTCTTTACTACCAGGGCAGATACAATTTTCGGTGTAACTTTCATGGTGTTGGCACCCGAAAGCGAATTAGTTAAACAAATGACTACTCCCGGGCAGGCTGCTGAAGTTGAAAATTATTTGTCAGCAACAAAAAAAAGAACCGAACGCGAACGTATTGCCGACAGACGGGTTTCGGGCGTTTTCTCGGGTTCATATGCAATAAACCCGGTTAGTGGCACCGAAATTCCAATCTGGATTAGCGATTATGTTTTAGCAGGTTACGGAACCGGTGCCATCATGGCAGTTCCGGCACACGATAGTCGCGACTATGCATTTGCCAAATTTTTCGGATTAGAAATTATTCCGCTGATTGAAGGTTGCGATGTAAGCGAAGAAAGCCTGGATGCAAAAGAAGGCATCATGATGAATTCCGGTTTCTTAAATGGACTTACTGTTAAAGAAGCAATTGCGAAAGCAAAAGATTATATTGTTGAGAAAAAAATCGGTCGGATAAAAACAAATTTCCGCTTACGCGATGCGATTTTCAGTCGTCAACGCTACTGGGGTGAACCGTTCCCGGTTTATTACAAGGAGGGCATGCCTTATATGCTGGATGAAAGCAAACTACCGCTGGAACTTCCTGAAATTGATAAATTTCTTCCGACGGAGAAAGGTGAACCACCACTTGGCCGGGCAAAAAACTGGGAAACCGATGACCATTTTCCACTCGAACTTTGCACCATGCCGGGCTTTGCAGGTTCTTCTGCATATTACCTGCGTTACATGGATCCAAAAAATGATAAAGCTTTGGTAAGCAAGGAAGCAAACGAATACTGGCGCAATGTGGACTTATATATTGGCGGCACCGAACATGCAACCGGGCACCTGGTCTACAGCCGGTTCTGGAATAAATTTCTGTTCGACCTGGGTCTGGTTTGCGAAGATGAACCTTTCAAAAAGTTGATTAATCAGGGGATGATCCAGGGAAGAAGTAATTTTGTATACAGAATTAAAAACAGCAATACTTTTGTGTCATTAAATCTGAAAAACGGATATGAAACAACCCCGATTCATGTTGATGTGAATATTGTAAGCAATGACATACTTGACCTGGAAGCATTCAAAAACTGGAATCCGGAATATAAGACTGCTGAATTTATTCTGGAAGATGGAAAATATCATTGCGGTTGGGCGGTAGAGAAAATGTCGAAATCGATGTATAATGTTGTCAATCCGGATGTTATTGTTGAAAAATATGGCGCTGACACATTGCGTCTTTACGAAATGTTCCTTGGACCGTTGGAACAATCAAAACCCTGGGATACCAACGGCATTGACGGCGTTCACCGTTTTTTAAAACGTTTGTGGACTTTATTCTACAAAGAAGATACATTCCATGTAAATAATGAAATCCCAACGGCAGAAGAACTGAAGATATTGCATAAAACCATAAAAAAAATCACCTTCGATATTGAGAATTTTTCTTACAACACTTCAGTATCGGCATTTATGATTTGTGTAAATGAGCTTTTCGCTTTAAAATGCCATAAAAAAGAAATTTTAGAACCACTTGTAATTCTTTTGGCACCCTTTGCACCGCATGTTGCCGAAGAATTGTTTCAGGCTTTAGGAAATACCGACACCGTTTGCGATGCCGTTTTTCCGGTTTGTAATGAAGACTATCTGATTGAAACAGCTGTAAAATATCCGATTTCATTCAACGGAAAAGTTCGATTCACCATTGAACTTCCGGCCAATATGAGCAAAGATGAAGTAGAAAAAATTACATTAGCAAACGAACAGACCTCTAAATTTTTAGAAGGGAGAACGCCAAAGAAAATCATTGTGGTACCAGGAAAAATAGTAAATATAGTATTATAAAAGGAGACCCCTAAACCCGAAAGGGGAATTGAGTTAGTAAATTCTTATAAGATTTTTATATGAAGGATATAGGGAAAAACAAACAAAACAAAAGTAATTCAAGTTCACCATTGGGGGCCGGGGGTAAAATAAAGTCAATGACTAAAGAAACTTGGATATCCATTCGGGAATATATCTTTATTGCCTTCGGATTATTGATGTACAGCGCTGCATGGAAAGCATTTTTACTCCCCCATTTAATCACCGGGGGTGGCGCAACAGGCATAGGAGCTATCGTTTATTATGCGACTGGTTTTCCAATTTCCATAACCTACTTTTCCATCAACTTCGTGTTGTTAGTCATAGCTGTACGGACTGTTGGTCTGGCTTTCAGTCTGCGCACTATCTACGGAGTGATAGTTCTTACTACGTTTTTCGCGGTATTACCTCAGGCAGTTCCCGGAACATTTGTCGGAGCAGAGGATAATTTTATGGCTTGCGTGCTTGGCGGATTGCTGTCGGGTGCTGGAATCGGCATCGTTTTTCTTTCAAATGGGAGTTCGGGTGGTACCGATATTATTGCTAAAGTGGTCAATAAGTACCGGAATATAACCTTAGGTCGCGTTTTACTATACTGCGACGTCTTCATAATATGTTCAACCTATTTTTTTGAATTCGGCAGCATTGAAAAAATCGTGTACGGCCTCAGTACGATGGCCATAACAACAGTGACTGTGGATATGGTAATCAATGGTGTGAGACAATCGGTTCAGTTTTTTATTTTTTCTAAAGAATACGAAGAAATTGCAACACGCATTAATCTCGATGTGCATCGCGGTGTAACTGTGATCGACGGAATGGGTTGGTATTCGAAAGAACCTGTTAAAGTCATCACCGTTGTGGCCCGTAAAAATGAATCCATAAAGATATTCCGTATTGTAAAAGAAATTGACCCCAATGCGTTTATTTCCCAATCGTCGGTTATTGGAGTTTACGGAGAAGGATTTGATGTAATAAAAGGAAAGTAAGAAAAATGAGCGATAATTTAAAACAAAAAACTCTTAGTGCATTAACATGGACCACAGTTGATAGATTTGGTCAACAAAGTGTACAATTTATTATAGGACTAGTTTTAGCGAGATTATTATCTCCGGATGATTATGGACTATTTGGGTTGGTTACAATTTTTGCGGCATTATCATTTGTATTAATTGAAAGTGGTTTTGGTCAGGCACTTATACGAAAAAAAGATGCAAATGATACTGATTTTAATTCAGTCTTTTATTTTAATATTTTTGTTTCGGCTCTGCTATATTTTATCCTTTATTTTTCTACTCCTGCAATTGCGAACTTCTTTAAACAACCTCAATTAATTAATATTGGAAGAGTTATTTTTATAGCTATTTTGTTTAATGCCTTCTATCTGGTTCCTTTTGCTAAAATGGTCAAAGAGATGGATTTCAAAACTGTAGCTAAAGTCAATCTATCTGCCACCATTTTAAGTGGATCCTGTGGAGTAGTTTTAGCTTTTATGCATTTTGGAGTTTGGGCATTAGTAACACAACAGGTATCGTTTCACTTTTTTCGAATGATTGCATATTACAATTTTGTAAGATGGAGACCTAAACGTATATTTTCATTCAGTGTTATTCGTGAATTTTGGAGTTTTAGCATTCATATATTAGGCACATCATTATTAAATGTCGTATTTAACAATCTATATATATTAATTTTAGGAAAATTCTATCAAAAGAAAGAAGTCGGATATTACACCTATGCAAATAAATTAAGTGAAACGTTTAATTTCACTTTTCAACAGATTCTTCTGGGAAGTACGTTTTCAATGTTTAGTCAAATTCAGGATGATGATGAACGTTTTAAACGAATTTTCAGAGAATTTTCAAAGAAAATTTCAATCATAACATTACCGGTAATGACGGTTTTAGTTGCTGTGGCATATCCATTTATTATTGTTTTACTTACAAATAAATGGGCAGCATCAGTTCCATATTTTCAGTTACTTTGTTTGGCGTCACTTTTCACTCCATTTTATTCTTTGAATATGAGTGCTTTAAATGCCAGAGGAAATTCAAAAGGCACTTTTATAATTGAAACAATTAAAAAGAGCTTGATTCTGATATCAGTTTTTGTATGTTTCCAGTACGGAGTAATAGCTTTACTGTGGGGTTACGTAATTGCTTGTTTTATATCTTATCTTATTTCAACCATTTATTTGAAACGAGAAATAAAAATCTATATTAAGCATCAAATAATTGACATTTTACCTAGCCTATTTTTCGGCATTGTAATTGCGCTTGCTGCTTATTCTTTGAGTTTTATTATAAGCAATCTTCATATTTTGCTACTTTGCCAATTCTTTCTTGTTTTAATAATGTACTGGTTTATAGTATATAAATATCAACCAGAACTTTATAAACAAGCAATAGATTTTATTTCTGACAAAATTAACACTTTGAAAAAGAAATAACTTCGAGGCTAAATTTCATCCTTATTTATAAATTCATTCAGGATATTCCTTATTTTTTCTTCACGTATTTTGATCGAAAATAAACTCAATGTCCTTTCACGTGCAGCAATACCTGTATCAAGTTTTAAAGCCTGTAAAATGCATTTTTCTAAACTTTCTACATTTCTTTGTTTCACAATTACACCGGTATCGCCAATAGCATCCGGAATACCATTTACATTCGATCCCACGGGTATACATTCTAATAACATAGCTTCACTCAAAGTATTTGGCATTCCTTCTGTAATCGATGCCTGTACGAAAACTTTTGCCTGATTATATTTCAGATTTAACACTTCTTGTGGACAAAAGGTAGGTATTATTTGTAAATTTAAAATTTTAGAAACTCTATAAGTTTCTTCAGTCCACTCAAGAAATTTTGGATTTAAACCGATTAAAACGAAATTCAAATCTTTATTCAATGTAGCCACTTCGATAAATAAATCAAAACCTTTGTTGTAAAAATCGCCAATTTGAGTCATTGCTCCCACAGTTAATATCAAATTGTCTTGCTTCAAAATTGAATTATCTCTTACAATCCGGGTAGAATCAATTCCATTATAAACAATCTCAGTCCTGGTATTCAAATTCTGTACATAATGTTGAATTCCATCAATATGAGGATTTTCACTATTATAATAATAATTTTCGTGATATAAGAGCGATTTGTGATTTGCTATAATCAGGCTTGTATTTCTTAAAGCATACCGTACACATTTACCCCGAAATTTCTTACGATATACGCCTTTTTTTAATTCAGGATAAGATACAGCCTCTTGTCCTCCAATAAAAATTACGGATTTCTTATGTGTCAGCTTAGCAACAAAAGCCATGATAGCAGAATGATAATCGGCAAACCAAGCCACAAAAATGACATCTCTACGAAATAAATTTGATAACAAATAAAAAAACAACAAAAAAAGTCTCCACCCAAAAACTACTTTATTTTTATTTTGAAGCATCAAAAAGGGTTTAACTTTAAATTGTTTTTCCATAATCTCCTGATCTCCAAGTATAAAAGAAGAGTTTGATGGTTTAATATAGATAATTCGTGTTTTTTCCATTAAAAATAGCCTTTAAAAATAACAGATCATTGTTGAATGTATTAATACAAACAGTTCATTAGAATTAAAAATTGACTGTTTTAAAATACTTTTGCAAAAGTAACAAATCATTTCCAAAAATTACTACACACGAGCAGTATGGACCAAACAATAAGATCATTAATGATTTCTAATATACTGAATTACAACATTACTTTAGTTAATTAGAGTTTATGTATTCACAATTATTTCTTTAATACTTTAACTATGAAAAGATTATCGTATCTTTGATGTTCAAAATTTGAACTTGATTATGAAAATATTAATTACAGGATATTCCGGTTTTATTGGTAGTTATTTACTAAAACGACTCAATAAAAATGAGCATGAGTTGGTCTTAGCTGATATTACTAATGGTACAGATATCTGTGATTGGCAACAAGTTAAACATTTTACAGGAATTGACATCATCATTCACTTAGCAAATCTGTCTTTTGTCCCGGCATCATACGAACAACCAAAACGTTTCTACGAAACAAACTATTTGAGTACCTTGAATATGTTGGAACTTTGCAGATTAAATGGTGCAAAAATGATTTATTTTAGTTCATACATGTATGGGCACCCTCAATATCAGCCGATTGATGAAAATCACCCTATTCAGGCTTATAACCCATACTCACAAACGAAAGTAATTTGCGAAAGTTTATGTGAAGGTTATAACCGCGATTTCAAGGTTCCGATTACGATTTTCCGTCCATTTAATATCTATGGCAAAGGACAAAATCCTGAGTTTCTTATTCCAAGTATCATTCAACAGGCTCATAACGGTAAGATTGTAATCAGAGACGATAGACCAAAACGCGACTATATTCATGTTGAAGATATTATCAGTGCAATCATTACTGCCATTGAAATTAAAGATGAAAACGACTCAATTAAAAAATATAATTTAGGTAGCGGAATAAGTTATTCTGTTAAGGATATAATTGATATAGTACGTGAATTCTTCGATTCAGAAATTGAGTATATTTGCAGCCACGAAGTTCGGGCAAATGAAGTGCTGGATACAATAGCAGATATTACAAAAATAAAACGGGAATTGAATTGGGAGCCAAAAATATCCATTAAAGAAGGATTGAGAAAAATGCTTACTTTGTAGCAAATAAGAATTTAGTCACTAAACGTATGCTGATTTTATCGGCTTAATGAAATAATTTAGAATGAAGAATATTTTGGTTACCGGTGCAGGTGGATTTATCGGTTCACATCTTACCGAATTATTAGTAGAAAAAGGGTATAATGTCAAAGCATTTGTACATTATAATTCATGGAATAAATGGGGCTGGTTAGATACAAGCATTGTGAAGAATAAAGTCGAAATCATCACGGGTGATATTCGTGACTATGACTCGGTAAATGCAGCCATGCAAGGTTGTGACACTGTATTTCATTTAGCAGCCTTAATTGGCATTCCATATTCTTATGTTTCGCCTCAGGCTTATATTAAAACAAATATCGATGGCACTTACAACATTTTACAATCAGCGCGTCAATTGGGGGTTGAAAAAGTAATTGTAACTTCTACCAGCGAAACTTACGGTACAGCCCAGTACGTTCCCATTGACGAAAATCATCCAATGGTCGGTCAATCGCCTTACTCAGCAACAAAAATTGCTGCCGATCAATTATCCATCAGTTACTACAAATCATTCGATTTACCAGTTAAAATTGTTCGTCCGTTCAATACATACGGTCCCCGACAATCGGCACGTGCCATTATTCCCACTGTAGTTTCTCAAATCTTAAACGGTGAAACAGCCTTAAAACTAGGAAATTTAAGTCCAACAAGAGATTTGACTTTTGTTAAAGATACTGCCAATGGATTTTATCAAATAGCAAAAGCTGATGGTCTTTTCGGTGAAATCACAAATATAGGAATGAGTGAAGAAATTACTATTGGTAATTTAGTACAACTCATTGCAGATTTGATCGGAACAAAAGTGAAAATCATTTCGGATGAGCAACGCATTCGCCCGGATAAAAGCGAAGTAGAAAGACTTTTCTGTAACAACACAAAGATTTTATCAAATACAGACTGGAAGCCCGACTACACACTTGAGAGCGGGTTAAAGGAAACCATAGAATGGATAAGAAATAATATGTCATACTTTAAATCAAACATTTACAATGTCTAAAAGAGCTGTTATTTTAGCAGGTGGAAAAGGGACCCGTTTGAAACCTTACACCATTAGTCTTCCAAAACCTCTAGTTCCGGTTGGTGAAATGCCAATTTTAGAAATCATTATCCGCAAATTAACCAAAAGCGGTTTTGACCACATTACAATAACTGTGAATCATATGGCTGACATTATTCGGGCATTCTGTGGAGACGGAAGTAAATGGGGAACTCATATTGATTATTCGATGGAAGACAAACCTTTGAGTACAATGGGGCCATTAAAACTGATCAAAGATTTACCCGAAGACTTTCTCGTAATGAATGGAGATGTATTAACGGATCTCGATTTTGAAACATTCTACCGGGAGCACGTTGACTCTAAAAACATATTTACTGTCTCAGCTTATTCGCGTGATCAAAAAGTAGATTATGGAGTTTTAGAAGTCGGAGCAGATGACAAATTAGTGAATTTTGTTGAAAAACCGGTCACACGATATAATGTGAGCATGGGCGTTTATATGGCAAATAAGAAAATTCTTGATTATATTCCTGCAGATCAATTCTATGGATTCGACCATTTGATGCTTGATTTAATCAAACAGGCGCATCCGGCCACTGTAAAAGTCCATTCAGGATATTGGTTGGATATTGGTCGCCCTGATGATTATGAAAAGGCATGTAACGACTTTGAAGAAAATAAAATACTGATTTAATCAAATCAGTATTTTTTATTTGTAACTCACACGGCCCAATTTATTTGCAAAAGACTCAATATCTGCATGGAATATACTAAAGACAAAACCTACAACCGATCTTATTTTCCAAATTGGAGAGTACAAACCATAACAAAAAATTGACTTCAGGTAATTTTTTCGTGCACCTTTAAAATCCTTTCTTATCAACTTATACCTTCCTGAGCGCGAATTAGCCTCTACAAGTTGTTTCCGAAAGTGTTTATTTATATGTTGTCTGGTAATTTCTGTTTTGCAAAACAATACATTTTCTCTATCAAAAAAATCCAGAGCAAAACGGTAAAATCCTTCATAAATTTCAGCGGTATATGTTTTAGTGATCTGATTGGGATAAAAACGCCATTTACCCAATGGTTGCTTAATACATGAGAATTTACCACATAGTGAAAGTTCAATCCATGTAGTTAAGTCAACTAAAGGTAATTGATGACTTTGTTTAAAACCACCGATTTTTGTCAATGCACTTTTACGAATCAGAACCGAAAGTGCAACGATAAAATTACTGAAGAGCAAAAATTTTGTTGCTGAACCAACCGGATCATTCAGTAACACTTCATTTGTACGAAAGGAAAAATCTGTAAGATTGTAATCCATTTTCAAATCGGTTGAAGATGAGAAAGCCTGTCCATAGGACAAGACAATTTGATCATCTGATTCCATTTCTTTTATCTGGATGGCCAACTTTTCGGGTAACCACACATCATCACCCTCCAGAATTGCAATATATTTCCCCGTTGATTGAGCCAGTGCAAAATTATAGGTTTCTCCCAACCTGAAAATTCCCACATTTTCCTGAGTAAAAACACGAACGCGTGGATCTTTCTTCGCAAATGAACTTGCTATCGAGAGTGTCTTATCTGTACTGCCATCATCGACAACTATCATCTCCCAATTTAAATAGGTCTGTGCTTGTGCAGAACGGATACAATCTGCAATATAATTGGCATGATTGTATGTTGGCGAAATTATGGAAACTAAGGGTGAACTCATATGCGAACAGGTTTTGCAACTGTAGCAAACTGCTTATAACGAGCATCTTTCAAAAATCCAAATGAAAGGTTAATAAATAATTTCTCTTTCCAACTTTTACAAGGTCTTATCCCTTCATGTACTAACACTTCATAACCTTGTTCTGTAAACATGCGACAGATACTTTTAGTAGTGAAAAATCGGATATGTGTGTCATCTAAAATTCCACCTTCAGGTTTATAACGAAACTCACCTTCGACAACTACTTCTGTAATTAAATTTGAAATGTACCTGAAATTGGGAATTGAAGAAACCAATACACCGTCGGATGACAATAACAACTTCACTTGTTGAATTGTATCCCATGGAGAATAAATATGTTCCAACACATCATTAAAAATAACGCAATCAAAATAATTTTTAGGTAATTGATCGAAAATGGCATTAAAATCGCCTACCAACACCTTATGACAAACCGTAGATGCTACCCGTGCTGCATCGGGATTTATTTCTACACCCCATAACTCACGGTCAGCCCTGCTTATCATATTACAGAATGTACCTTCGCTACAACCAACGTCTAAAATACGTTTTGCATTTTCAGGAATATATTTCAACATCTCAGGACGTTGACTATGGAAATAACCGATTTCAGTTTTGTGAAGTGTTGATTGATCTAACATATTATTATTTTGTATTTTAAAGTGATTTATTAAATTTAAGTTGAACACAAATTACATTTATTTCTGCTGAATTTTCAATTTTCGTTTTAATGCTGTTATTAAAAAATAATTCCAGTTCATAACATCTAAAAAATGAAGTTTAAAATTACTCAAATGGGTATCTATTGTTGAAACCGGCAATTTATTTTTCCATTTATTTCTCACTTTTCGGTTTGAAACAGTGTTCTCAGCGGCATAATTACCATCAGAGAAATGTGCCAATAATACACCTCTATCCACAATAACACGAAAGGACTGAAAAAACACCTGTAACGAAAAATCTATATCGTACCCATGAAAATGAGTCAACATTTTTTCATCGAATCTACAATACTTAAAAATTTCTTTTTTAGTAAACATAAAAACTCCATCAATACAAACAACGTCTTCTGTTTCAATTTTTTCTTGACTAATATCGAAATCTTTATATTTATCCCAGTGAATAATATGTCCACGTAAAAACTGACTTAATCCGGGACCCTGACCAATTGCCGAAGGGTAACTCGACCGGAATTTTGTTCCTGCAATTCCAACTAAACCTATCGAGTGATCATTATTCATCATTGAAACAAGTCTGCTACCCCACTTCCCGGTTTTAAATAGTACATCTTCATGCACAAAACACAAATAAGGATATTTAGCTTTCTCAACACCCATATTATATGCTTCGCAAATCGAGTAACGATCAGCATTTTCTATTGCAACAATCTCATATTCAACTCCAATTGTTTCCTTAATATTTTCAGAAACACGTTTAAATAATGCCGGTTTATATGTTGATATTATAACTGAAATCATTTCACAGTAATTTAAAACTACAATTCCTTAATAATTTTTGCTGCCTTTTCCGCTGCTTTTCCTTTTCCATATAAATCTACCGAAAAATCGGAAGTTTTTGTTTTGAAAAATTCGAAAGCATTTTTCAATTTCAACGGATCGCTGCCAACCAACCGGTTGAATCCATTTTCTATGAGTTCCACCCATTCGGTTTGTTTGCGCAGGGTAATACAATGTTTTCCAAAGAAGAATGCTTCTTTCTGAACGCCGCCACTATCGGTAATTACTAATTCGCATGATTTCAATAACATAATCATATCGAAATAGCCCACGGGATCAATCAATATGAATTCAGGAACGATGTTCAGTTGAGTCAGGATATTACGGGTCCGTGGATGAATGGGAACAACCACCGGTGTTTGACGGTTGATTTCGTTCAGCCCGGCAACGATATTTCGCACATTTTCAGGCGAATCGGTATTTTCCTGCCGGTGAATGGTTGCCAACACAAATTCAGGTAAATTGTGGCGTTTTAAAATGTCCGACTTTTGTTCCGCTCTGGCTGCATAATACATGGCTGCATCCTGCATCACATCTCCATTTTTAATAATTTGTACCGGCATATTTTCAAAACCTTCGCGTTGCAGATTTTTTATTGCGGTATCGGTCGGACAAAAAAGCACATTCGAAATCCTGTCGGTCAGGATGCGGTTGATTTCTTCCGGCATATCCATATTAAACGAACGCAAACCAGCTTCGACATGAATGACAGGGATATGCAGTTTCGAGGCTGCCAGTGCACCGGCAAGCGTGGAATTGGTATCTCCGAATACCATTACGCCATCCGGTTTTTCTTTTATCAAAATTTTCTCAATTCCTTCGAGCATACGTCCCGTCATGGCACCATGAGTCAATCCGTGTATGGTAAGTTGAAAAGCCGGCTTTGGGATTTCCATTTCATCGAAAAACACGTCCGACATATTCGCATCAAAATGCTGTCCTGTATGAATCATCAATTCCTCAACGCCCAGCAACCTGAATTGCCGGCTCAGCGTAGCAGCTTTTATGAATTGTGGTCGTGCACCTACAATGGTTATTATTTTATGCATCAGGAAGTAATTTCGTTTGAATTATGTGAGAACAAATTATTTTTAAGAATTTGCAACGTTATGTATTAAAAAAAAATGGTGCTATTAAATAAACCATTTCTAAATCTAAAGATACCAGCTAACCCGTAATTATTAATTATAAAGAATTCATCAACGCAGTCAACTCACCCGTAAGACTTTTCCGGGAAAAATGCTCTACAGAACCTGAGTCTACATCCAATGAATTGCTTTTGTACCGGGCATAATAATCCAATATAATCTGTCTGGTCGTTACTTCATCCGTAAAGTCAACCATCGTCCCTGCCCCGGTATCACTGAGGACTTTTGCAGCATCGCCATCCAATAATCCCAACGCAAAAATTGGTCGTTTTGCAGCGAGATACTCAAACAGTTTACCGGTAAGAATTGATTTTGTACCCTTTTGATTTAATAATAACAACAATAATAACTGTGATGATTGTTGTTTCGCAATGGCCTCATCATGTGGCAGGTACGGTATTTTCACCAACTGTTCCTGTAAACCGGACTGCCTGATGGCATCCAACACTGAAAAATCAATTTTACCAATCAATTGAATAACCAGATCAGATTGAAATGCCGGATTCTGCTGACAAATTTCGCTCAGCACTTTCCACAAAACATGCGGATTCTGTCTTTCGGTCAACAGCCCGATGTGCGAAATGGTGAACTTTTCGTCCAACGTTTTCTTTTCCAACCGGATATCATCTTTATCATACCCGTTCGTAATAATCTGAAGCTTCTTTGGATTTAATAATTCAAATTCGTCTTTCATCCCTTGCGACACCACCAATACACAATCGGCATTTTGAATAATTTTTTTCTCCAAACGATGATGGATTCTGTTGGCAATCCAACTAATTTTCAAATCTTTGTAATAGTAAACGTTTGTCCATGGATCACGGAAATCGGCAATCCAGGGCTTATCGGGAAAGATTCGACTCAACTCCAATCCAATAAAATGAACCGAATGCGGTGGACCGGTGGTTACGATAACATCAACGGGGTTTTCAATCAGATATTTTGTGAGATAGCGGACGGATGGGCGAATCCAGAATCTCCTTGGATCAGGAATCAAAAAATTCCCGCGAATCCATACTGATAGTTTATCTTTCCAGCCATGTTTCTTATTTTCCGAAATAAAACCGGCATTGATGGGTTCACCTTTTTTTTGGGAAAGCTTCCGGTAAAAATTATAAGGTTCCCAGATCGGGATTTTCAATATGGTGATGCCGGTAGGAATATCCTTCTCAAATGAATGGTCAATCGATGGAAATTCCGGATTCTCAGGTGTAAAGACAACAGGTTCCCAGCCAAAATCACGCAGGTATTTGGCGAATTTCACCCAGCGTTGAACGCCGGAGCCTCCACTTGGTAGCCAGTAATATGTAATAATGAGAACCTTTTTCATTGACTCCTGTATCTCCATAATGGAAACTTTTCGATTAGTTTGTTTTTATTCTTTCAATCGCGCTCTTCAACCTGGCAATAGTTTCTTCCTTACCCAGGACAGCAATGATATCAAACATATGCGGACCTTTCGGTTCACCGACAACAGAAAGGCGGAATGCATTCATGATGCCACCCATGTTATATTCTTTGTTTTCAATCCATTCTTTTACAATTTCTTCAGTATTTTCAGGGCTGAAAGTATCGATGCCCGATAAAAGATCAATCAATTCAATCATTTGATCCGGCGTTTCGGCTTTCCAGCGTTTTTGAACTGTTTTGGCATCATATTCTGTTGGTGCTATAAAAAAGAAACTTGATTGACCCCAGAGGTCAGTAATAAAATTGGCACGTTCTTTTACCAAAGACACAATTTTAACCAGCTTCTGGTCATCAACTACAATATCTTTTTCATTTAAAACCAGTTGAAAAATCTCAGCGATCTCTTCATTCGATTTTGTTTGCAGGTATTGGTGATTGAACCATTTTCCTTTTTCGTAATCGAACTTGGCACCACTCTTACTGACTCTGTCCAGAGAGAACAAATCAATCAGTTCCTGCATGGTAAAAACTTCCTGTTCAGTTCCCGGGTTCCAGCCAAGCAAGGCCAGGAAATTGACAACTGCTTCGGGGAAATAACCCGCTTCGCGATATCCGGGAGAGGTTTCTCCGGTTTTAGGATCTTTCCAGTTGAGTGGAAAAACGGGGAATCCAAGTCTGTCACCATCCCGTTTGCTTAGTTTTCCGTTGCCATCGGGTTTGAGTAATAAAGGTAGATGGGCAAATTCAGGCATCACATCCGTCCAACCCAGATACTGATACAACAGTACATGAAGCGGCGCGGAAGGCAACCATTCTTCACCACGAATGACGTGCGAAATCTCCATCAAATAATCATCCACCACGTTCGCCAAATGATAAGTCGGCAGTTCGTCCGACGATTTGAAGAGCACTTTATCATCGATTACCGACGAATTAAAAACTACTTCGCCACGTATTATATCCAGCACTTTAATTTCCAGATCGGGTTCTATTTTGATACGGACAACGTATTGTTCGCCATTTTCAATGCGGGTTTTCACTTCATCTGCCGGCAAAGTCAACGAATTAGTCATCAGATCGCGCGTTCTGGCATCGTATTGAAAGTTTGCAATTTCCGAGCGTTTTGCTTCCAGGTCGGCAGGCGTATCGAAAGCAAGATAGGCCAGACCGGCATCCAATAATTGATCTACATATTTCCGGTAAATCGTTTTACGTTCACTCTGACGATAAGGTGCATGCTTACCAACTGTCTTTGCTCCTACACCCTCATCAATTTTGATTCCTAACCAGTTAAGCGATTCAACGATATAATCTTCGGCTCCGTCCACAAAACGGGCAGAGTCGGTATCTTCAATACGCAGCAACATATCGCCGCCGTGTTTCTTGGCAAAAAGATAATTGTACAAGGCAGTACGAACACCACCTATATGTAAAGCTCCGGTTGGGCTGGGAGCAAAGCGCACTCTGACTTTTCTCATTCGATATTTTTTAGTTGAAAACCACTTTCAGTTGAGGAAAAGTGATTTTTGAAATGAACTGCAAAAATAACACATTTTGAGGGAATAAACGGGTTAATTCATAGAACATTTTAAGAATAGATGTTTTCAACCAGGTAGCAGCAAAATTATTATGTCGTGTTTTTCTTCTCCCGATAAATCGGCATGTTCCATTTGCGACCATTGCGGTCTTTACATGAAATAAAAAAACCATGCAAATGGTACATACCGACGTGACGTTAGGCACAAAGAACATAAAGAAAACGTTTATAACAAAGAGTCGTTTTTTAAAATAATTAAGACTCAATGTCTTTTAAATAACGATTTTAAAAATTGAATCTTTAATGGGATAATCTATTTAATAAGGGAATAAGGGTGTTGATGGTATCACTTTTTTTCTATTAAGGGGTTCGAAACAGGATATTCTTCTCTTTATTAACCATTAGTTGTACATCAAGAAATAAAAAAACCCGATAAAAATAACCTGAAAATAATTTGCAATCTGCATTATACCGCCCCAAGCCCCTCCCGCAAGCGGGATAAATTGCGGGGATGTAATATTACAACCGTCTCCTATAACATCTTCTAAAAAACTCAAAAAATCATGAAACCACTCTTTACATCCCCTTCAGGGCATAGCCGTCAAGCGAAGGAATTAAAAGACTGAAAGTCTGGCATATTCTAGCCCAAGGTAAAGCCCTGAAAGGGTGACGCCTTGGGAAGGATACAAATTAGGTTCTTCGTCCTGAAAGGGCACCATAATGATATTTATAGCAATTTTCCAATATATTGCCCTATCAGAGCGCAAATTGTATTTCTTAATTTAACCCAAGGCGCTGTCCTTTCAGGACGTTGCCATTGGGCTAAGTTATAATGGGCTTTCAGCCCGAAAACCAAACATTTGCAAAAATAAAACACCTTAGCTTGACAGCTATGCCCCTTTAGGACTTGGCGCGGTTTGGAACGGTTGAAATATAGTCATTTAATAGTCATCAATAATCTCTATGTCTCCGCTTATTAAATAGTAAATGCGTGTATAAATGGTATTTAATAAAGAATAATGAAATTAGTCCCTTTCATTTGCCGCCTGAAACAAGGAAAAATACTTACCTTTTAATGCCAGCAATTCGGAATGGCTGCCCGATTCGGTGACTTCACCTGCATCAAAAAAATAAATGATATCAGCCCATTGCACCGTGCTGAGCCGGTGACTGATAATAACCGCCGTTTTATTGTGGGATAAGGTTTTCAGACTTTTTATGATCTGCATTTCGGAATCTGCATCCAGGGCGCTCGATGGTTCATCCATAAGTATCAGGGCTGAATCGCGGTAGAAAGCCCTGGCTATCGCCATTTTTTGCCATTGTCCGATACTCAGTTCCTCACCACCGGCAAATAAATTTCCCAGTAAGGTATTGTATCCATTGGGTAAATTCTCAATCACATCGGCAATACCTGCGGCCTGTGCCGCCGCTTTGGCTTTTACAAGATCAGTTTTAGTTTTAATATTCCCCAATCTTACATTTTCCAACGCTGAAACATTATACAGGGCAAAATCCTGAAATACAGCCGTTATATTATCACAAACGCCCGTTTGTCCGATTTGGGATGCATCAATCCCATCGAAAAGAATTCTTCCGGAATCGGGGCTATAGAAACCGCAGAGTAATTTTATCAGGGTTGTTTTGCCCGAACCGTTAGCTCCCACGAAAGCCACCGTTTTACCGGCAGGGATGGTAATATCAACGGACTTCAACGCATTTCTTTTGCTCGTTTCGTAGCGGAAACTGACCTGCTCAATCCGGATTTCCTTTTTCAAAGAAAACTGCGATTTCTCGTTCTTTTGTTTATTCCATTTTGTAGGCAGATTTAAAAAGGTCATAAAATCATTTAAGAAGGCATTGTCTTCCCTGATTTGTGTCAGCGACCGGAATAAATCATTCAGCACCGAATAACCTCTCTGAAAAGCGAAGAAAAACAAGACTACCGTTCCAATGGAGATTTCGCCGTTTAACTTCAGAAAGGACACATAAGCCAGGGTGAAGAATATTAATATTATGGAGAAAACCTGCGCGCTGATTGCCAGCCAAAGGTTCGATTTACTCAGTGTAATTTTTTCATCAAAAAGCAGTTTTTGCGCAGCCGAAAAGCGTTTCAGAAAGAAACCCGAGAAACCGAACAGTTTCATCTCTTTGGCAAATGGAAATCCGGTGAGGACGCGGTTGAAATAATACATCTCCCGTTCTTTTGTACTTTGAGATTCCTTCAGCTTGTACAATTTCCCCGAGTATTTCAGCCGGACCAGTACGCCCGGAATGATGGCAATTATTAATAGTACAACTAAATACCAGCGGATTGTAAAAAAGATGGCAACCATAAACAGGGCGGCAGCAACCGATTTTACAGCCGTCAATACCTCGTGGATAATCTTTATGGGGCGGAACGAAGCTTCCTGCACTGCCCGGTGTATTTTATCCTGTTCGCCGGGATTTTCGTAATGCGATAAGTCCAGTGAAGCATGTTTCTTATGGAGCATCCCGTAAATGCGTCGCGTGACCGATTGAGATAATTTTTCGGAATAAAAACCTTTTACTTCGGTGAGTATGCCGTTTATTAAAAAAACCAGGGCGGTACTGATTAAGAGCCAGATAAAAACGGAGCGCTGACCCGCTTCAAGGGCCGATGGTTTTGTCAAAAAATCAATCAACGATTTAATGCATACAATAATAACAAAGGGTAGAATTCCTTGTAGGCCTGCAATGATCAGGTTGACTGACAGCACTTTTCCGGAGTGCCGGGTAATGATGGAGAAGTTATGTTTCAGGGATCGTAAGCCGGAATTAATCCTTTCGGCATGGTACTTTATACGCAGATTGATATTAAAAAACGGGATTGCCAGTCTGGAGAGATGCAGTGAAGAATACCGGTGCATTTTCATAGAGAGACTGTCCAATTGTTTTACCTGCTTTTTTCTTTGAAAGGAACTTAACTTCCCTACAAGTGCATCCTCTGTAAAAGGTTTATCGGTGTGGTAATTCTTATCACCTTTGGCAATATAAAACCGGGTACTGTTGTGGATTTTGATGACAATCAGCCGGTGTGCAATTAATTTATTGTTCACTCTAAAAACCACAATATCACCGACCTGTAAATCCTCAGCCGTACATTTTTCAACCAGTCCGACATCGCCGGGCCTTAATGCAGGATACATGCTGTAACCCTGCATGCGGAAACTCAGCGAATGGTTATCATCCAGCAGGGTTTCGGCAAAATCAAGCAGTTGATTATTTAGTTCCTCCGTTTTCATTTTCCAGCACAAATTTTATTACGTTGGCATCGGGAACAAATCCCAGTTCATAAACAGGAACATGAGCACACAGGTCACTCAGGAAATTCAGATGATGCTGAATAAGTTTTTGTTCGAAATTATTTTGAATGCAAAAAGCCAGTACTTTTGAAACGGCCAAAGCACCCGACAGCTTCTTCATCCTGTTTGCCGGTGAATGGCTGATCAGATAAATCCCGGAAAGCATTGCTTTTTTGGGTATATCTTTGTAATACATAGGCGTGTTGTAAGCCACATAGCCGGCATCACTTTTCCGGATAATCAGCCTGTCGTCGTTTATGACCAGGTTGCCGGCATCGGCCCATATTTTCGACATCGTGCTTTTTCCGTTACCCGAGAAACCCGAAAAGATCCGGCCTTTCGATCCGTCGAAAATGCAGGAAGCGTGAATCATCACCGCCTCCGACTTTAAGGTCAGATAGTGCATAACGATAGGCCCCAATGGATATTTCAAGGGCCAGATGCTGCTTTCGGATAAAGGATCGGAATAGACTTTCCAGTGCGAATAAGTCTTATCCAACAACGCATATTGCTGAATTTCATCTTTGTTTTGCTGGTCGTAGATGATAAATCCTAAACCGGTACCGGAACGGTATATGGAATAGAACTTTTGCTCGTCATTTTTGGCTTCAAAAACAAGATCATCTGCTTGGAAAGCGAACGGTGGAATACCTGTATAGCAATGAATCGTTGCATCTGCCCTACGGTTATCGTCTTCCACGAGAAAGGGAGAATAACCCTCTTCCGGTTCTATAAAGTTTTCTGAGTCTAATTTTAATAAAAAATCGGCAATGGAAATATTGATGGAATTCAGCATGTATGGGATTTTCAATTTAATGGACTGACAGTGAGGCTATTTATTAATTTTTAATTATTAATTACAACGTACTTTCCAGCTTTTTAATAAAGCCTTCAATATCTCTTCTGGCGGTTTCCACATCAATATCAAAGGCTTCGGTCATCAGGTTTTCCAGGTCTTCTACTGTGTTTTTCCCATCAATATTTTCCCAGATAAACCGTCCCGTTTCGTTCATGGTAAACAGTTCGTTCATTTGAGCCACATTGCCCGTTAACGGAACTAATATTAATTCATTGCCAACTCCTCTGACAACAAATTTCGATTTCATTTTGTAAAGTGTCTGTAAGTCCATGCGAATTGTATAATAAAGATTATTAGTAGATTCAATCTGCTACAAAGATAAAAAAATAATTGAGTTTATACGAATAAAAAAAATCCCCGATCGCGCGGGGATTTTTCTGTATTAACCAAGACTGGTTTTAAACGGATCGTTGTTGAAGTTTTCAGGAGCCTTTGACCAGTTTGGGTCCCCCTCCGGACTTGAATCCGATTGCAACACCAATGAAATTTCGTTGTCTAACAGAATTCGCTCAATCTGCGGTGGACAATAAGTCATCTTAATTTTATTCTCTATATTTGCTTTCATATCGATTATTTTTTTTAGTTGACTTATTTAATGATTATTTTCTTAGTCATGTTTTGTCCACCGTTATTTACGGTTACCATATAAACGCCCGGTGTAAATGTACCGTTGATTTCGGTTGTTGTCTTTGTCAGTTTTTGATGGGTCAGTTTTTGATGGGTCAGTTTTTGTCCAACTGCATTATAAACCGATACAGAAGATTGCTCATTGATTCCGCCATTACAAATCACCGTTATCTGATTATTCAGATTGCGATACACCAAAACGTCAGAATTGTCAGCAGCATTACCCGGACCAGTAGTTATTGAAGCTGATTTAAACAGGATACTGAAACGATCGTTGCTTGCCGTAGCATCAGAAGTGAAGCTATACGGACTGCCCGGTGTGAGTTCCTGCTCTGTGTTTGTCAGTTTGTCGAGCAACATAACTTTTAGATCGCTGTTTAAATTACTGATTTCGGTAGCTTCTATCGTAAAGTTATTTATCATACCCGGACGAAAACCCAATGCCAGCTCTTTGTTTGCGCTGAAATTATTCACGTGGTTTATTACCAATTCTTCAGCACCTGCCAGTGTGTATATTTCCGGTACATTTACATTATCGTTCGTCATCTTCTGAGAATCATAGTAGTCGAAAACATCCAATGCATTCGGATCCGAAACAATAATTGCCGCGTCGCTGTTGATACCGTTCGATACTTTCAGACGTAAAATCTGCAATTCATCCACTCCGGGTGCCCTCAAACGATTTGTTGTCAGGCTTTGATCCTTGTGTGAACGCTGACCATTTACAAAGTTAAGCGTAACTGAAGTATCGTCGGCATCCACCTTCATCCAGAATGCCTGCATAGGCGGTACATATTGTGTTACCAGTCCATTGGCTCCATTATTAGTACCTGTGGTTCCATCAAATGTATCGAAGGTCATAGTTCCATCGATACTGCCGCTTAATAGTGTACGGTACCAGATGGTAGGTCGAACATTTGAAGAATTTGTTGCGGCAGCTTTTACTGCGTTCCAGTCCAGGTAAGAAGGATAAGGATTACCCACCAGATTAAAACCACGTTTTCCGGCTGTTGCACCTGTACGGGTAACAGTGACAGGTGCTAAATCACCGTTATTCAATGTACCTGTAAATGTATAAGTAGCATCTGTCCCGCCGATATAAGTTACATAACCTTTTCCCGGAACAAGTGCTGTGGTATTGGAAGTAAATTGTGCCACATAACCCGGAACTGTTTCATTATACGAAGTCATTTTATTGGTTCCTCCTTCTACATTAAATACTGCTGCTGTTGCTGCCGATACCGGACTGGACAAATACCAGTTGGCACGGGTGGAAGTGCCGGCAAAGCCGGTGAGGAATTGCTGCACATTGACTGTTTCGCTTCCGGTTATACTTGCAGGAGTAAGTATTGTTGCTGTACCTGCACCCGTAGTTGACAATAAATTCAATGAACCGTTGTTGGTTAAACTTCCGGTAGTAGTCAGTTGTCTGCCTGCAGAAACATTCAAGACAGAACCGCTTGCTAGCGATAAATTACCACTTGCTGTCCGGTTTGCATTCAGGTTGACAATCCCTGAATTAATTGTAATATAATTAGGCACTTGCGAGCTGGACCAGGAATAATCACTTTCATTTACATCATAGCTGATGCCGACACCCTGATTAAATTTAAGAATCGCAGTTGAACCATAAAAATCAGTTGGCGGAGCAGTAGAAATAAAACCACCTGCACCAATTTCTAAAGTTGCGGACACAGAAGAATTTGTACCGAACGATGCACCAACATTGGATATACCACCTGTTTTATTGATTGTGATATTCTGAAATGCCATGGCTCCCGAGGTTGCATGAATGGCATCTCCACTACCGGGAGCACCCGTAAATACGATGGTTGAACCACCACTCCCATTTGACCAGGTACCGTTATTGGTTAATGTTGCAGATGTACCTGCAATAGATTTAACAACAGTCAGCGTTCTTGGCGTTTCATCACTGGCAGTAAAAACAATTCCTGAATTAATGATGATTGAACCTACTGAAACATCATTATTTAAAGTCAAATCGTGAGCAATAATATATGTAGCAGAAGTTGAAGCAGGAACAGAACCATCGCACCAGTTACCGGCACTATTCCACAGAGCATCTCCACCTGATTTGGTGGTCGGATTTATAGAAATTGAATAATTCGATCCGCCATTACTATCATAAACATTTGCATTCCAATCGTCCCAACCATGAAAATAATAAGCAGTTGAATTTGATTTTACATTAACATCTGCAGTCCAGGTTGAATTATTCCCATTGTTTGCTCCTTGCGTCATAGAATATGCCACCCAAATTCCGCCTTCATTCATTTGAATTTCAGCATGACAGCCGGCATAACTATCAAACATTTCTACATAAAAATGAATTGTTTGTGAATTATTGGGTTGAGTACCCGTAGAGTGATTGCCCATCCAACTAATAGTCGCCGAGGCAGATAAAACGACCAACATGAAACCTAAAGTAAAGACTAATTTTTTCATAAATGGAATTATTTAATGGTTAAGTTTGAATGATGCCTGTACGATAGCTTACTCATTAGTTCTTGTTTAGCAAAAACACAAGTCTATTTATCGTTGCTTAAATCGCTACAAATATATGAAACAGCAATGGTTGAATATTTATATTTCTTTATAAATAATAAAGTTTTTATACGCAAACGTTTGCGTCACTTCAGAATAAACGAATTCTGAAATAACGAATTTGAATTATAAGCAAAAAAAAATCCCCGATCGCGCGGGGATTTTTCTGTATTAACCAAGATTGGTTTTAAACGGATCGTTGTTGAAGTTTTCAGGAGCCTTTGACCAGTTTGGGTCCCCTTCCGGATTAGCCGATTCCAACACCAATGAGATTTCATTGTCTAACCTGATTCGCTCAATCTGCGGTGGACAATAAGTCATCTTAATTTTATTCTCTATATTTGCTTTCATATCGATTATTTTTTTAGTTGACTTATTTAATGATTATTTTCTTAGTCATGTTTTGTCCACCGTCATTTACGGTTACCATATAAACGCCCGGTGTAAATGTACCGTTGATTTCGGTTGTTGTCTTTGTCAGTTTTTGATGGGTCAGTTTTTGTCCAACTGCATTATAAACCGATACAGAAGATTGCTCATTGATTCCGCCATTACAAATCACCGTAATCTGATTATTCAGATTGCGATACACCAAAACGTTGGAATTGTCAGTAGCATTACCCGGACCGGTAGTTATTGAAGCTGATTTAAACAGAATGCTGAAACGATCGTTGCTTGCCGTTGCTTCAGAAGTGAAGCTGTACGGATTGCCCGGAGTGAGTTCCTGCTCAGTGTTTGTCAGTTTGTCGAGCAACATAACTTTTAAATCGCTGTCAAAATTAGTGATTTCAGATGCCTGGATAGTAAATTCGCCAACTTTACCCGGACGGAAACCCAAATTCAGTTCTTTGTTGGCGCTGATATTATTCAGGTGGTTTATTACCAATTCTTCGGTGCCTGCCAGCGTGTATATTTCCGGCACATTTACATTATCGTTCGTCATCTTCTGAGAATCATAGTAGTCGAAAACATCCAATGCATTTGGATCCGAAACAACAATCGCCGCGTCGCTGCTGATACCGTTCGATACTTTCAGACGTAAAATCTGCAATTCATCCACACCGGGTGCCCTCAAACGATTTGTTGTCAGGCTTTGATCCTTATGCGAACGTTGACCATTTACAAAGTTAAGCGTAACTGAAGTTTCGTCTGCATCTACTTTCATCCAGAATGCCTGCATAGGTGGTACGTATTGTGTTACCAGTCCGTTGCTTCCATTATCAGTACCGGTTGTCCCGTCAAAAGTATCGAAGGTCATAGTTCCATTAACACTACCGCTTAATAGTGTACGGTACCAGATGGTAGGTCGAACATTTGAACTTGATGTTGCTGCTGCTTTTACAGCATTCCAGTCAAGATACGAAGGATAGGGATTACCTACTAAATTAAATCCACGTTTACCGGCAGTTGTACCAGTACGGGAAACAGTTACAGCTGGTAAATCACCGTTATTCAAACTTCCACCGGTAAAAGTGTAGGTTGCATCTGTATCTCCTATATAAGTTACATAACCCACTCCCGGAGTAAGTGCTGTGGTATTTGCAGTAAATTGAGGTAAATACGCCGTCGTTAGCTCATTATAAGAAGTCATTTTATTCACTCCACCTTCTACATTAAATACTGCGGCTGTTGCTGACGATACAGGACTGGACAAATACCAGTTTGCACGGGTGGAAGTTCCGGCATGACCGGTAACGTATTGCTGTACATTGGTTGCTCCGCTACCACTGATTGTTGCAGGAGTAAGAATAGTTGCTGTACCTGTGGCATCTGATAATAAATTCAGGGTGCCGTTGTTGGTAAAAGCTCCTGAAACTGTAACTCCTAAACCTTTACTTATGCTGAGTGTAGATCCGTTTGCAATTGTAGTAGCACCTGCAAATGTGACATTATTAACACCAGAAATGATTTGAGTAGAAACTCCATTAAAATTAACTGCCTGAGTAGATGCAATAGTGAGAGTAGCACTATTGTTGGTCAAGTTCCCTGCAATATTTAATGCTCCAGTCATAGTTGTGGTGTAAGTAACACCAGAATTTATCGTAAAGTTTCCTTTAATTGTTAATGCAGATCCTCCGGTTGAAGTATATGTAGCTGCACCAGAGCTTCTTGTTAACGTAAGACTACCATATGTTCGGCCTGATGCAGAAAGAGAGTAACTACTTGTTCCCGGTGCATCATATTCAAAAATGCCTGTTTCAGTACCAACTGTAGTAGAAAGTAAAGGAACTATTCCAGCAGTACTACGTGCTGAATTATGAATATATTTGCCTCCATTATTAATTCTACAAGTACCATTTGCAATTCCGTTAACCTGTATGCCATTTCCTGCAGAACCTCCCGAAGAATTGACCAATACCCCACCTTCATTTATAATAATGTCATCAGTTGAGGATGTATTGTCACCAACAACTAAACCTGCATCATTTGAAGCTCCATAAGTATTTTCAACAGGTAAAGTCAATGTTATCGTATTGGGTAAAGTTGGAGTAATTGATAGCTTTAAGAAGGTTGTTTTTACACTTCCGGAAGGTAGAATCACTGAATAAGAGCCCGAAACATAACTATTATCAAGTACAACAATATCTGTACTTCCAGGAACTGCATTTCCACTCCAATTTGCAGCATCAGACCATGCAGTTGTACTTGCACCTCCATCCCATTTAACTAATGGAGGATCTTGTGTTGTTCCACTTACCGTTGGCACAACACCATCAGTTTTATAATTAATAGAAGTACCACTATTTGTATAGGGCCAGATAGAAAAATTGTAAGTTGTTGAAGCCGATAAACCCGTGAAAACTGCAGTTTGAGTTCCTTGAGCTATATTCTTAACCAAAGTAGCATCAACTTGTACAGTTCCGTCTGATGGTGCTGCAGGATTTGCAGGATCTATGGCAGCTTTTACCAAATAACTATCCGGCACTTGTCCACCCGTAGCATCTATCCATGTAACCGTCACCTGACTACTTGAATTGGTGGTTGTGGTAAAAGATGTTACATGATTGGTTGGTTCCGGTGTTGGCGGTGCAGTTACATTTCCACTACAAGTTACAGTCAATGGAGTTGCATCTGTGGATGTTATATTGATTGTTTCACTATTGTAATTAGCAGTGGTGAGACCAGCTTTCAAACGTGCATAAATAGTAGTTGAAGCTACTGTTCCCCCTGCTTGAATCAATGTAATAGGATTAGAAGCCACAAATGAACCACCCGTACCGGTAGAGATTTCATAATTAGTCGAAGGGGTAACAGAAATATCGTTTGTTAAGTTAGCTCCACTTGTTGTAAAAGACTGTTCTCCCGAAGGTCCATTTCCATAAACATAATTAAAACTTGAAAGTGTGGTTGGATTAAGTGTTATGGTAGGGGTCCCAGATGCAGGTGTTGTAATTGTTCCACTAACAAGTGCAGTGGAATAATTATAAGCCAAATCGCGATGAATAACTGCATATTTATAAGATGTGTTTTGGCTAACTGAATTGTCAGTATAAGTTGTTATAGCAGAACCAACAGAGATAGAAATCACTGTCCAATCAGTTGATACCACATTAGGACCTGCTGTTCCACCACTTAAGGTATAAACTCCTTGATTGTTCATAACAGGAGTAACAGCAGATAAATTAGTAGTTCTTAATATTATGGTGTTTTGAATACCGGTTCCAGCATCCGAACCATTTGTCCAGTTAAATCCGGCTGAAGATGCAGTAACCGTACCTGTTGTAATACTTGTTGCAGCAGTCGGATTTATTAAATCTGCTGTCGTTGCATTATCAACATACATGATTACGTCATCAAAATAGGTTTGTGTTGCAGTTGTATTTACTGAAGCTCTTGAATTTACTCGAAGTGTAAAATTAACCGCTCCCGCAGTTGTGTTTTGCTTATTATAACTTAATTGAGTCAATGTTATTCCAATATTTTGAGTAGCTGCACTTGCCACAGTACCATTCATTGTACCACCACAAGATGCATTAGCATTGGAATTAATTCCTTGTGCCCAACATATAACATGTGCCCACCCAGAAGCTGGAACAGATACAATAGTAGCATTGGTATGAGCCAAATTGGAAGTACTAGTTGAGGAAGCAGATAAAAGCGAATAGGTTCCTGTTCGAGCCCATGCTGTGCTAAAAGTTCCTGTTGTTGTCCAATCCGTAGTAGTATTCTTAGGTGCTTCAATGCCACCGTTAACCGGTGTTTGTCCCCATACACTCCCGCTCCCAACCATCATCACGATAGCCAGCAGCATCGTTTTAATAAAAGTAAATTTTCTCATATTATTAATTTTAAAAGTAGTTATTAAATTGGTTTATATTTTATATTTATAATTGGCTCAAAAATAAACGATTTATATATAATGAGGGTGAATAACATATTAAATTTCAATTAAAAAATAAATTTAAAAATCAAATTTATCAAATGGAAGAACACAAAGATATGAAAGTTTTAAACATCCTCAATCGAAAGTTCAAATAAAGTTATAAACATGTAAATGTTGACAACTTTAACAGGCGTTTTTTAAATAAAACTCTGCACAGGAAACCATAAAGTGTACGGAGCACCTTTGAGCGTTTCTTTGTTGATAAAAGGAACGAAGAAATATTTTTAATGTCTCATGCCTATTCGATTAAAATTTCTATCGAATACACTTTTATATGCTCTTTATCGATCACTTATTCAAAGAAACGTTTTAGTGTCTCGTTCCTCGAAGACTAATCGTTTCTCCACCATAATCCATAAAAAAACCTCCCGGCAATGCCGGGAGGTTTTAAAATTTGAAAATCTTTCGATTATCAATATATTTATTCCTGATTCAAAGTTACGCGTTTGAATGCAATAGCCGTGGCTTTGTTTGCTTTCAGGTAATCGGCAACGGTCAATTTATGGTCTTTGATAAAGGCTTGTTCGAGCAAAGTAGATTCCTGATAGAATTTATTCAGACGACCTTGTGCAATTTTCTCCAACATATTTTCCGGTTTGCCTTCTTCGCGGGCTTTTTCACGGCCAACTTCCAGTTCGGTTTCAATCATTTTAGCCGGAACAGAAGCACGATCCAACGATACCGGATTCATGGCTGCTGCCTGCATGGCCACGTCGCGGGCTACCTGATGATCTACACCTTCTTCGGCAAATGCTACGAGTGTAGCCAGTTTGTTTCCCGGGTGAATATAAGCTGAAGTGGTTCCACCTTGTACGAATTCGTAGAAGTCGAGCTCCATTTTCTCACCGGTGATACCGATACGCTCAATAATCAATTCCGAAATTACCTGACCTCCGATTTTCAAAGCAGCAAGTGCTTCGGTGGTAGCCGGTTTTTCGGCCATGGCTACATCCAGAATGGATTGTGCCAATGCAACGAAATCTGCATTTTTTGCCACAAAGTCGGTTTCGCATTTCAAAGCCATAACAGCAGCAAAACCACCTTCAGACTTAGCCAATACACAACCTTCAGCAGCTTCACGGTCACTGCGTTTTGCAGCTACTGCCTGTCCTTTTTTACGAATAATTTCAATTGCTTTTTCAATATCGTTTTCGGCTTCGGTAAGTGCATTTTTGCAATCCATCATGCCGGCACCTGTCATGGTACGCAATTTTGAAATTTCTGCCATTGTTACTGCCATAATTCTAAGTATTAAATACGACCCCATCCCACTGAAGGGAGTAAGAGCTTAGTATATTGTTAATTAATTTGTATTTCTTTTCTTTTTCCTATTCCCCGCTTTAAGGGTCAGGAGTAAAAAAAAACGAGTTACCAGCTACATAATAAAATTATAACTAGTAACTCGTTTTAAACTATAAACTGTCAACTGTTTACTGTCAACTGTTTTTATTTTTCTTCAATAATGAATTTTTTAGCTACGTTGAGGTTCAAAGCTTCATCATCTTCTTTTTGAGTTCTTGGTCTTTTTGTAATTCTCGATTTTTTGTCTTTTGCAACAGGCACTTCAGAAGAAGCTTCTGTATCGATTTTTTCTACTTTGCGTTCTTCCAGACCTTCCTGGATAGCAGCCATCATAGCATTCAGAATTACGTCTACCGATTTTGTAGCATCGTCATTGGCAGGAATTACGAAATCAATATTGTTTGGATTTGAGTTCGTATCAACAATACCGAAAATTGGAATACCTAAACGTTGCGCTTCTAAAACAGCAATGTGTTCTTTCATTACATCTACAATAAAGAGTGCAGAAGGAAGACGGGTCAAATCGGCAATAGAACCTAAGTTCTTTTCCAGTTTTTCGCGTTGACGTGTAATTTGGAGTTTTTCACGTTTTGAGATATTTTCAAATGTACCATCAGTCGCCATTTTGTCGATTGTAGACATTTTTTTCACAGCCTTACGGATAGTCGGAAAGTTGGTTAACATACCACCAGCCCAACGTTCAGTAATATATGGCATTCCAACAGCTAACGCTTTTTCAGAAACGACATCTTTTGCTTGTTTTTTAGTCGCAACAAATAAAATCTTACGACCTGATTTGGCTATTTGTTTCAATGCAGCAGCAGCTTCATCAACCTTAACTACCGTTTTGTGCAAATCGATAATGTGAATACCGTTGCGCTCCATAAAAATGTAAGGAGCCATTGCCGGATTCCATTTTCGTTTCAAGTGACCAAAGTGGCAACCTGCCTCTAATAATTCTTCAAAATTTGTTCTAGACATTTTTGTTTTTTAAAATTGTTTACATTCTGTTTAAATCAATTGTCGAGTAGCCTTCCAGTATACTTAGAGTCTCGGCAATTTAGATACTAAACCCAATAGATTTACAATTTTATCATTTACAATTTACAATTTATTAAGTGATGAACTTTTAGTCCAATCGTTGATAAAACAGTAAATGGTAAATAGATAAATAGTAAATAAATAAATTAACGTTTTGAGAACTGGAATCTTTTACGGGCTTTTGGTTGTCCCGGTTTCTTACGCTCCACTTCGCGTGGGTCACGAGTCATGAAACCTTCTACTTTCAGTGCCGGTTTGTCTTCCGGGTTGATTTTCACCAACGCACGGGCGATAGCCAGACGTAAAGCACCTGCTTGTCCGTTGAATCCACCACCATCAAGGTTTACTTTGATGTCATATTTTTCAACTACACCTAATTTCGTCAGGGGTTGTTTTACAACAAATTGTAATAAGGGTGACGGAAAATATACGTTTATATCACGTTTATTGATAGTTATTATTCCGGTTCCTTCGCTCACGAAAATACGAGCAACTGCCGCTTTTCTTCTTCCTAAGGCATTTATTACTTCCATACTGATTATTTAAGCGAGTTTAAATCTATTAATTTTGGTTGTTGAGCTTGCATATTGTGTTCCGCTCCCGGGAATACATATAAATTACCCAACAGTTTATCTCCCAGCCGATTTTTAGGTAACATACCTTTCAAAACTTTTCTGATGAGCTTTTCTGAACTTTTCTCCATCAATTTAGCGGGAGAAATTTCACGTTGTCCACCCGGATAGCCCGTGTGACTTAGGTAAATGCGGTCTGTCCATTTGTTACCTGTCAGTTTTACTTTTTCGGCATTGATAAGAATCACATTATCACCACAATCTACGTGGGGAGTGAAACTAGGTTTGTATTTTCCGCGCAAAAGTTTTGCAACTTTCGAACCCATACGCCCCAATACCATATCGGTAGCATCCACTACTACCCATTCTTTCTGCACCGTTGCTTTATTGGCAGAAATGGTTTTATAACTTAAAGTATCCACTTTATAAAAATATTTTTAATTAATAATTGAGTAGTTTTATTTGCTTCATTCTTGTTTTGGAAGAGGCTAATCGGCACAAAACAGGACATTTACACACAACAAGACCTACCATTACACTGTGATAATAAACGGACTGCAAAAATACTGTTTTTCTTTGGATTACCAAACTATTCAGCATCTTTTTTTTAAGTAGCTTTTTTCGGGCTAAATTCAGCGGTTAAATTACTGAAAATACGGCTGATTTAGGGCTTATCCGTTTTAAAGAATTGCAAATATGAAGAAATAATTCTAAGTTTGTAGAAAAATAATTATGAACCGGCTAAAAGAAAATTTCTTCCAACAGGATGCTGTTACAGCCGCCGAGAAACTGCTGGGTAAAATTATGGTACGCGTTGGGGAGGACGGAAAAGTAAACCGTTATCGCATTACCGAAACCGAAGCATACCTGGGCGAAGAAGATTTGGCGTGTCATGCCAGTAAAGGACGCACAGCCCGTACAAAAATTATGTATAACCCCGGTGGATGTTTGTACGTTTACCTTATTTATGGGATGTACTGGATGCTTAACGTGGTTACCGGAGCCGAAAACCATCCGCAGGCAGTATTAATCTGCGGTATTGAAAACATCAGAGGTTCCGGAAAAGTGGGACGCGAACTGAAAATAGATAAAAGCTTTTACGGTGAGAACTTATTAAATTCAAACCGTATCTGGATAGAAGATGCACACGACGAAATAAATTTCATCACTGTCCCTCGTGTGGGTGTTGATTATGCGGGCGATGAATGGAAAAATAAACCATGGAGATTTAAACTCCCTAAATAAGAAATTCCACCTGTTGATACGAAGTTCTGTAAAATCATTGGATTCAGAAAACTCCCGGAAATAAATTTATACTGTCGGGCAATAGAGTGAAAATCCCATTTTACAGTTGTTATATGTCGAAATTTAGAAGAACAAACCTGATATGAAAAGAATGAAAAAATCAACTGGTAGAAAGTTCAACTTATCTCCTGTTATACTAACGATTATCATTCTTATTTCGTTAACCGGATGGTCATGTATTGACAACTCTATTGCGCCACAGCATAAACTACCCAATGTAAATACCGGTCTGACACGATCAGATACCACCGCATTAGATTTTTTTGTGCTGAGCGACTGGGGATTTAGCGGAAGTGATACTCAACGGAGTGTAGCATCGGAGATGGGAAGGGTTTCGAAACTGGTTGGACTGAACTTTATTCTTACCTGTGGCGATAATTTTCAAACTGCCGGAGTTGACAGTGTGAATGATCCTCTGTGGTTCGATAATTATGAAAACGTATATAATGACAGTTCATTGCAGGTACCCTGGCATCCGGCGCTCGGAAATCACGACTACATGGGAAATCCGGACGCACAGGTGGATTATTCAATAAATAGTAAGACCTGGAAAATGCCCGCCAGGTATTATAGCTTTGTTGAAAAAGCAAATACACGAAATGCTGTACGATTCATTGTGCTTGATACACAAGGCTTAATTCAGGATTATCAAAACCTCACTGATACAACTGCATACGATTCCATACCGCAATATCACTGGCTGAAGCATTTGTTATCGGGAGTAAAAGAGCAATGGATCATTGTCACCGGCCATCATCCGGTATTCTCGGCCAGCAATCATCATGGAGACACCTATGAAATGAAAAAACTCATAAAACCTCTTTTTGATCAATACCTGGTCGATTTTTATATCTGTGGACACGATCATCATTTTGAGCACGCGACCGCAACCGGTAAAAAAACAGACTATATAGTTACCGGGACCGGTGGCAGTCCACGCCCTGAAGATAAAAATGAGCGAACAGTTTATTCTATGTCAGCTCCCGGGTTCACTTATATTTCCATAAAAAAAGACAGAGCTGATTTGTATTTTATAACTGTTGACGATCTGATCGGGTATAGTTATACGAAATTTGCAGGACTACACTCAAGAGAACGGATAAATCATTTACTACAGAATTAAAAAGGAAATGCTTTGAGTAAAGACGGAATAATCAACCGTCTTTTTCAATTTATATAAAAGCAAATCTTACAAATCAATACAGATATTGAATTCCAATGAAGTTTAATGCTACAGAAAGTTTCAAACAAATTATTCCTGAATAAGAAATGATAGTAATCCTTCAAAATATATGCTTAATTTTGCACCCGATTTGCAACGCCGTTAATAGCACCTGTCATTTTTGCTCTTAAAAATTGGTTTGTAAAAAAATCTGATTAAAAAATACACATATAATATATAACCTTTTTAAGACAAAGAAAAAATGACAAGACGTACCATTGGCATTCACGAAAAACTGCCTTTTTTAGAAAGCTTACCGCTTAGTTTTCAACACCTGACCGCTATGTTTGGTGCAACGATTCTGGTTCCGATCTTACTGGGTGTAGATCCGGCAATTGCATTGCTAATGAACGGCATTGGGACACTTCTTTATTCATGGGTCACCAAAGGTGGCATTCCGGCATACCTGGGCTCGAGTTTTGCCTTTATTGCACCCGTATTATTGATAATCAGCACATCAGGTGGTTTCAGCCATGCACAGTCCGGCTTTATCTTTTTCGGATTATTTTTTGTGGCCATATCTTTTATCGTAAAAAAATGGGGTATTGGTTGGATTGACATCGTTATGCCACCAGCCATCATGGGTGCCGTAGTAGCCATTATCGGTCTTGAACTGGCTCCCATTGCAGCGCAACAAGCAGGGCTCGCTCCCTGGCCGACAGCTATCGGTGACATTGTTAAACCCTTTGTTGTATCACCCGATGTATTGTTGGTATCCATGTTTACCTTGTGCATTGGAATTATAGGCTCAGTTTTATTCAGGGGATTTTTACAGGTAATTCCAATCTTAATTGCCGTCGTGTCCGGTTATTTGATGGCCCTAAGCATGGGCATGGTGGACACAACAATTATTGGAAATGCAGCCTGGTTTGCAATACCAAAGTTTCAGGCTCCGGTGTTCGATTTAAATGCCATAATCATTATCGCTCCGGCATGTATTGTAGTTTTGGCCGAACACATCAGCCATTTAATCGTTACAGGAAAAATTACGGAAACCGATCTAATGAAAGATCCAGGCTTACACCGGTCACTGCTTGGGGACGGAATCAGCAATGTACTTTCAGGATTTGTAGGTTCGCCTCCAAACACAACCTACGGTGAAAACATTGGCGTTATGGCAATTACCGGTGTGTATTCAGTTTGGGTTATCCGCGGCGCAGCCCTTTTTGCGATCCTCTTTTCGTGCATTGGAAAAGTTTCGGCTGCTATCTCCACTATTCCAACTCCGGTAATGGGTGGCATTACCATGCTTTTATATGGTGTTATTGCCGTGCAGGGATTCCGAATATTTGTAGAACAAAAAGTTGATTTCAGCAAAAACAGCAACATGGTGCTTGGTGCTATAACCTTTGTTGTTGGCGTGAGTGGAGCTGCAATCAATATCGGATCAGTTCAACTCAAAGGAATGGCTTTTGCAGCTGTCGTTGGAGTTTTACTTTCATTGATATTCTGGATGTTAACAAAACTTGGTTGGATGAACAAAGAAGTTTAAATGAACTGTATTAGAATAATGAAATCATAAAACAGGATTTCTACATTATAAAGTTCTACACAAGCAGAGTCAGACTACAGGTCAGGCTCTGCTTGTCTGCATTTTATACTACATCTGAATATTCTAAGGAATTAATAATTTCCAGAATGCTGATAAGCAGGCTTCTGTGAATTAACAAATAGTTCAATAAATATCTTCGATTACTTATTTGTTATTTTTTTAGAATTCACATTCATCTTTCCAACTCCTGATCGTTTCCCTTAAGCACTAAAAATAAAGGAATACAGATGAACAATAATTGCTTAATTGCTGTTTAATTCCTTCATAATAATAGTATGAAAGGGCAATGTTTCTTACATACAATTATTTAGTGAAATTAAAATGTAATTACAAATCCATTTCGATGAAAGATAAAACTTTCATGTTTTAAGGGAGTAGAATGTCAACAGAATGAAAGAAAATAAAGGGGTTATTACTTTATTATTTGTAGGTGTTCTGATGGGTGCCTTAGATATTTCCATAGTGGGGCCCGCTTTACCATCTATCGAAGATGCCTTAAAAATTGACGGGCATAAAATTGGATGGATTTTCTCCATTTATGTTTTATTCAATTTAACAGGTATATCTTTGTTTGCACGATTATCGGATGTGTATGGCCGTCGGAAGATTTATATACTGGCACTTTTCATCTTTGGTCTCGGATCATTATGGGTATCGTTATCGAACAGTTTTGACACTTTATTAATCGGAAGAGCCATACAGGGTTTTGGGGCGAGCGGCATATTCCCCGTTGCATCTGCCATTGTGGGCGACTTATACCCCCCCGAAAAGCGGGGTCAAATGTTAGGATTGCTGGGAGCCGTCTTCGGGATAGCATTCCTGGTGGGACCATTTATTGCAGGTGTATTACTTCATTTTCTGCCCTGGAATTTTCTTTTTATCATCAATGTACCCGTTGCTTTTATCCTTATTTATTATAGTGCCAGAACACTACCCTCCATATCCTACAAAAATGTAATTCACATCGACTGGATTGGAATCGTTTCACTTGGAATTGCATTGGCTGCTTTTACTTATGGATTAAATAATTTCAAAGCATCCGATTGGGTCATTGATCCTGCAAATATAAAAATGATGTTGCCGTTTATCATATCAATCATTTCACTTATTATATTATTCTCCGTTGAGAGACACGCTCAAAATCCGATTATTGAATTCAGCTTTTTCAAAAGCCGCGAAATCATCATTGCCGGTATAATAGCTGTTGTTACCGGATTAGTAGAAGCCTGTTTTGTTTTTATCCCAAAATTTGTGGTAGAAAGCTTTTCAGTAACACCATCCAGAGCTAGTTTCATGCTTCTTCCGTTTGTATTGGCAACAGCTATCGGATCTCCTGTTTTCGGAAGGCTGACAGACAAATATGGAGTGAAGAAAATTATTGCGATTGGACTTTTATTTGCTGCTTTCGGGCTTTATTTACTCTCAACAAGTGGGAACCAGCTTTTTATTTATTATTTGAGCGGTATTTTAACCGGACTTGGTTTGTCGGTGCTGGCAGGGAGTTCGCTACGTTACATTATGCTGAATAATACAAGATTACAGGACCGGGCAACTTCTCAGGGTATGCTGTCGATACTCATTGGTGTTGGACATTTGTCGGGTACAGCTGTTATTGGGATAATTACAGTATCGATGCTGACAAAAAGCGGTTACGAAATCATGTTCGCAGGGGTAGCTTTTTTATTATTAGCCATGTTTATTTTATCTTTTGGATTAAAAAATAAAGTTTATTATAAGCATTGAGAATAAAAAGTTTATCTTTGAGTTTTTAACAACAAAACCCAAACAATTTAAAACCGAATTTCAACATGAAAAAAGTTATAGTTGGTGCTTTATCGGGCTTAGTTGCAGGGATAATTGATATGATCCCAATGATGCTGCAGAAACTGACCTGGGACGCAAATTTATCGGCTCTAACCATGTGGATTGTAGTTGGTATTTTTATTTCAACAATAGACTGGAAAATCAATTCAGTTTTGAAAGGTGTTTTCGTGTCATTATTGGTGCTCCTTCCAACAGCGATACTGATTGGCTGGAAAGAGCCAATGTCGTTGATCCCAATAACCATTATGACTATCATACTCGGAGGAATACTAGGTTACTCAGTTGATAAAATAACAAAAAAACAGGGAGTTTGATTTTTTTCTGCGTTAGACTAAAAACAATTAAGCAAATCGACGCATCGACATTACATAAGTTATTACTAAATGAAATATAAATCAGTTCTCTTTTTCTTATTTATTACTAGTTCGGTGTTATTTGCTCAATCTTATACGATAAGCGGTTATATTACCAATAAAAATACCGGTGAAACATTGATAGGTGCTGTCGCTATGGTAAAAAGCAATAGCATTATTGGTCGATCAAGTAACGATTTTGGTTTCTACTCGCTTACTTTGCCAAAAGGAACCTATGAATTGGTATTTTCGTATATTGGTCATAAGAAACAAATAGTCAATGTCGATCTCACAGGAAATAAGACACTGAATATTGCCATGGAAGATGCAAGTACCAACCTGCAGGAAGTAGTGGTTACAGGATCCAAAGACAATGAAAAGGTGAGACAATCGCAAATGGGAATGGAAAAAATGTCGGTGGAAGTTGCCAGCAAATTACCCGTCATTTTTGGAGAAAGGGATATATTGAAGATCATTCAGCTATTACCGGGCGTAAAATCGGGCGGTGATGGACAAAGCGGGTTTACAGTTCGTGGCGGAACCATTGACCAAAACCTGATTTTATTGGACGATGCACCCGTTTACAATGCATCCCATTTATTGGGATTCTTTTCAACATTTAATTCAGATGCCATCAAAGATGTATCGCTCTACAAAGGTACCGCTCCGGCACAGTTCGGCGGGCGTATTTCGTCGGTGGTGGATGTAAAAATGAACGAAGGTGACAACCAGCACTATGGCGTAAGTGGTGGTATTGGCTTAATCTCATCAAAACTCAACATCGAAGGACCAATACAAAAAGGGAAATCTTCGTTTCTGATATCCGGGAGAAGAACATACGCCGATGTTTTCCTGAAATTAGACGACCGGTTTAAAGATAACCAGTTGTATTTCTATGATTTTAACGCGAAATTAAACTTCCGATTTTCAGATAAAGACCGGTTTTTTTTATCCGGTTATTTTGGCAGGGATGTGTTGGCTATGAGTAACCGTTTTGGCATAAACTGGGGTAACAAAACAGCCACTGCCCGCTGGAATCACCTTTACAACAGCAAACTGTTCGGAAACACTTCCTTGATTTACAGCAATTACAACTACAAAATAAATATTCTGAGTAACAATAATCAGTTTTCTATCCTATCGCAGATTAACGACTGGAATTTAAAACAAGAGTTTCAATACTTCCCGGATGCTAATAATGCCTGGAAAATCGGTTATAACGTAGTTCACCATACAATTACTCCCGGTCAGATTTCAAGCGCAACAATATCAATCGACGAGAATCAAATAAAACATGGCCTCGAATCAGCATTTTACGCCACCAACGACTGGCAGGCTACCGATAAGTTGAAAATTAATTATGGCATTCGGCTTAGTAGTTTTGTAGTATTGGGGGGCAGTGATTATTATACGCTGGACGAAAAGAAAAATGTGACCGACACCATTAACCAAAGCAATCCGGTAAAAAACTACCTCAATATTGAACCGCGCCTTTCGCTCAGCTATACCTTGAATGAAATCAGCTCGATAAAAGCAGCTTATACCAGAAACACACAAAATATGCATTTGATTACCAATTCAATATCCGGAAGTCCTACCGACAAGTGGATCATGAACACAAATATTGTAAAGCCCGAAACCGGCGATCAGGTTTCGCTGGGTTATATTTTCAATTTCAGGGAAAACATGTACGAGTTCAGTGCCGAGACCTATTATAAATCGATGCAAAACCAGATTGATTATAAAGACAATGCCGATGAACAGGCACAGGTCATCGAAACACAATTATTATACGGAAAAGGCAGGGCGTATGGTTTGGAATTACTGCTCAAAAAGAACAAGGGAAAATTTACAGGTTGGTTGGGATACACGCTTTCACGAACGGAGAAGCAAATAGACGGGATCAATCAAAACCAATGGTATGTAGCCCGTCAAGATCGTATACACGACATTTCGATAGTGACCATGTACGATATCTCACAACGTTGGAATATATCAGCTATCTGGGTATACCAAACCGGAAATGCAATTACTTTTCCAAGTGGAAAATATGAAGTATCGGGACAAACAACATGGCTTTACACCGAACGCAACGGCTACCGGATGCCGGCATATCACAGGTTGGATTTGGGAGCAACTTATAAATTAAAAAAACATAAACGATTCAACTCTGAAATATCATTCAGCGTTTATAACGCCTATGGACGTGAGAACCCCTATATTATTACTTTCGAACAAAGTGAATCAGACCCGAATAAAACTGTAGCCATTCAAACCTCATTATTTAAATGGGTGCCTTCCATTTCGTGGAATTTTATTTTTAAATAGATATTCAGTTGTCAGTTGTTTACTCTATCGAAAGGAAGTTGATTACAACCTTATTTCTGACCTTTTTCTTTAGCTTTGAAAAATATGAAAACTATCATTTTTATATTATTCTTTACTATTTTTCTCCTGAGCAGTTGCGACAGGGAAATTAATATAGACCTTAATAAAACGTATCCACGATACGTTATTGATGGAAATCTAAGTACAGATTCAGGCGAATCTTATGTTCTGATAAGCAAAACACTTAACTTTGATCAAACAATGGCTTTTCCGAATGTAAGTGGTGCATTTGTGACCATTACAGACAATACTATTAATAAAACGGACACATTAACTGAATCGGTCAAGGGAATATATATCAATCCGGATTTAAAAGGAACAGAAGGACATAGCTATACCTTGATGGTTAAAACTGATGAAGAAGTATTTACATCAGTATCTGCGATTCCTTATCCTTTGAAATTTGATTCTATCATCCAGCAAAATAATGCCGAAGATGGAATTCCTGAACCTCCCGGAAATATGGGCACGGGACCAATTATTCAGTTTTTACCGGCATATTCAAATACAACGCACACAGACAGTTACTTTCAGTTTATGGTTTTTAAAAATCGCACCCCGTTAAGTGGCATTATTGTAAGAAAAGATATGGGTTCAACAGAAATCACAAGTCTGTTTCCTATTTTTATTCAGGCGAAAAAAAATGATTTCTTAAAAATTGATATGCAATGTTTTGACATTAAAGTGTATGATTATCTTTATGGTTTGAGTCAAAATCTCTATCAGATGAGTGCCACACCTTCAAATCCTAAATCGAACATAAGCAATGGCGCTTTGGGATTTTTTAAAGCACACAGCACACAGAAAAAATCAATAATCATAAAATAAATGGCCAATAAAATCATAAACTCTAAAATCTTTAGTGAACTTAACGCTCTGATTATATAACACTTTACCGGCATTAATCATTCAAATTATATATCATAATCAAAACTGCAGCATAATTAAACTGCTTTATTCAATAGAAAAATAAAAAAAATGAAAACTAAATTTCTGATAACCTTTTTTGCAATGCTTATATTAATCAGTTGCGAAAAGGAAATAGCCATTGACCTTAACAAAAATAATCCGAAATATGTAATTGAGGCAAATTTAAGTACCGAATTAGGCGAATCAAAGGTAAAAATCACCCAAACACTTAATTTTGACGAAACAATTGCCAATCCGACTGTAAGTGGTGCATTCGTAACAATTACTGACAACACACAGATTAAAACAGATACGCTGAAAGAAATGACCGCCGGAATTTACAGCAATTTTGATGCAGTAGGCAAAGAAGGACACAATTACACCTTGAAAGTGAAAATTGGGACTGAAACTTTCACAGCCTTATCCACAACACCTGAAAGTATAAGCTTTGATTCACTTTTACAGTTAAATCTGGCCAGTGAAGGTGGCCCCGGTCGCCCTGGAAGTGATGGTTCAGGCTCAATGATTCGAATTCTGCCTGTTTACAAAAACACGACCCATGCTGACAAATATTTCCAGTTTGTGGTTGTAAAAAACGACACTTTGTTGAATGGTATTGTTGCCCGAAGTGATCTGGGTTCCGGCGGATACTCTATTCCAATACCTTTATTCATACGTGCCAATAAAAATGACATTTTAAAATTTGATATTCAGTTTATTGATAAAACTGTGTTTGACTATCTTTTCGGTTTAAGCCAAAACATCAATCAGTTCAGCGCTACGCCATCTAATCCAACATCGAACATCAGCAATGGTGCTTTGGGTTTCTTCAAAGCACATAGCTCGCAGAAGAAAACACTTATTATAAAGTAAAGCATCAGGTGATGCAATGAGGATATAAAATGCTCATTCAGAATATAAACGCAATGAGGCGGATTTGTAGTTACAAATCCGCCTCACTGTTTAAAACTAGTAATCATTAATCGCTAATAACATAGCCATTAATTGTTTAACTATTAATTTTTAATTAATTACGCCTCACCTCCTCCAAAAGCCATAGGCACGGGTGGTGCAAAGTTATTATCTGCAATTTTTATCTTGCCGTTTTGTTTTTCATACTTCGTAATATTTTCCTGCAAGGCAAAAAGCAATCGTTTAGCATGTTCCGGGGTCAGGATAATGCGCGATTTCACATTTGCCTTCGGTGTTCCGGGCATAATGCGGATAAAATCGACCACAAATTCAGAAGTTGAATGTGAGATGATTGCCAGATTAGAATAAATGCCTTCAGCTATTTCTTCCGATAGTTCAATGTTTAATTGGTTTTCCTGGGGTTCCATAATATTTTCTTTTTAAAAGTTTCGGGTATGAAGAAAAGAGTAATCAGAATCGATTGAAGGTTTATTTTTTATCTATCAATTTTACTGAATACAAAGGTACACTTTTTTATTGATGATAGAAAAAAAACAACTATTGAATAAATAAACAGCACGCTGCCGTTAAAAATAACAAAATATGCATATATTTGTATTTTATTTCGCAAACAATTCAGGTTTTACGTTTGGTTGATTGGTTGATTGGTTGATTGAGGTTTGAAAAGTTCTGAGTTTTGAGTTCTGAGATTTGAAAGGTTTGAGAAGTTTCGGGTTCTGAGTTTCGGGTCGGTTTCTGAATTTCGTTTATTGAGTTTAAAATCTCATTAAAACAACTTGAAAATATTTTATCTGTGTAAATCTGTCTTTAACCTGCCTGCCGCAGGCAAGTCTGTGAGAATCAGGTTTTAATTTTTCCATTCTTTCATTCTTTCATTCTTTCATTCTTTCATTTTCAAATTCTTTCATTCTTTCATTTTTTCATTCTTTCATTCTTTCATTTTCAAATTGTCACATTTTCAAATTCTTGGTTCTTGATTCTTGGTTCTTGATTCTTAAAAATATCGAAATATGAAAAGTCACAACATCTTCTTCGTTTTATTGGCATTATCCGTTAGTTTTCAACTTCAGGCTCAGAACACAGGTACAGAAAAAGACAATAACAAGCCTGTGTTATACACTATTGGATACAACAGAGTTCCCGATCAGTGCAATATCCCTCTGATTGGTTTTATCAATGTTGCTAAAGGGAATCACAGCGGTTTACAGTTGGGTTTCACGAACTACACTGCAGATAGTTTCAAAGGATTAGCCATCGGATTTACCAATACAGTCGGCGACAGCAGCAAGGGCGGACTAATCGGATTCATGAATTTGGTGGGAGACTCTTCAAAAGGCTTGGGTATCGGATTTTTGAATATCATCGGCGACAGTGGCTCCGGAGCTCAAATCGGATTCTTCAATACACTGGGCGATTCATTTCATGGACTTCATGTGGGATTCTTTAATACCATCGGTGATGGAGCGGATGGAATTGAAATTGGCTTTTTCAATACGCTGGGCGATTCTTTCCATGGCTTACAAACGGGGTTTTTCAACACCCTGGGAGATAATGCTGCCGGATTGCAAATCGGATTTTTCAATACCATGGGCAATTCATTTCATGGCATTCAACTTGGATTCGTCAATACCGTCGGCAACAGTGTGGAAGGTGTGGAAATAGGATTTCTGAACACGACACCAAAACTACGCGGCCTGCAGCTGGGATTTATCAACAGAATAGATACAATAGAAAAAGGCGTTCCCATTGGATTCCTGACTTTTGTAAAAAAAGGCGGTTATCAGGACTTGGAAGTCGGGGCTTCAGGAATGTTTCCCGTAAATATTAGTTACAAAACAGGAATACAACAATTTTACACTTCACTCGTGTTCTCCTATAGTCCGGTTTCACACAACCATTATGCCATGGGAATGGGAATAGGATCGTTATTCCCCTTAAACAAAACCTTAGCTTTTAATCCTGAATTATTATCGCAAACAACATCAACTGTTTCGTGGGATCAAATCTACAGCTTCCATTTAAACGCGATTTATAAACTTTCCGATCGCTTCAGCCTCGTGGCCGGACCAACACTTGTGTGGAATCATCTGAATGATGGAGTTGTTTTTCATAAACCGGTTTTCTCATTATATAACAGGGAACTTAATTCCAGGAACAGCTTGTTAATCGGACTAAAGCTGGCAGGGAGGTATCAGCTCGGAAAAATTAAATAAAAGACAATCAAATGATTGAAGCTAAATAACGGAAATCAACACAATCTTATAATACTATACTTATGAAAAATTTAATCTTAATGGGAATAATGTTTTTGACGACATCTTGTTTAACGTTGAATCTTAAAGATTTAAAACCATATCCAAAAATAGAAACATTATTACCGACACTTGAGCCAATGATTGATGAGTATAGTTTTGAAAGTGCATATCCTACCGGATACAATGTAGGCTATCAAACTATCGTTGAACAAGTAAACGATAAAGAGGTAGTTGTAAATTCCGGATTCAAACCTGACTTTAGTCGTAAACAAGATGCGATTACTCTTTTCAACAGGGAAGTAAAAGAAAACATTACAAATCCGTTTGGGGATGTAAAAGGTTCGATAGTTTGTAAAATCGCAGGTGAAAACTCAGAATCAGGTGGTTATGGGTGGACTGCTCTTTCTGCATTTACATTTTTTATTCCTAATTTATTGGGTATGCCAATAGGGAATTACCACACGTCACTGGATTTGGATGTTGAAATATATAACTCTTCGAACAAACTTATTGGGAGTTACAATGCAATTGGAAATTCGAAAATCTGGTGCGCTATGTATTACGGTTATTCATATGGTTCTGTTTACAGGAAATCAAATATAGATGCATTTAAATTGGCAATGAAAGATATTAAAACTCAAATTGAAAAAGATGCAGATAGACTAATTATGGAACTTAATAAGTAGAAAACAGTTCAATCGTAAAAGCTCATGTTGGATTAAGGGTGGGGATTAAGCATTTAGAGAAAAAATCCCGACAATCGTTAGATTATCGGGATTCTTCGTGCGGCTGAAGGGACTCGAACCCCCACGCCTTTCAGCACCAGATCCTAAGTCTGGCGCGGCTACCAATTACGCCACAGCCGCATTTGTTCTGTTAAGCGAGTGCAAAGATACACTTTTTTATGAATCAAAATATAGTTGTTCGACAAAAAAATATATATTTATAAGATTCAGTTATGTTTCACTATCAAAATGAAGGTTGCATAAAATTTAAAATTCAACTAACAATTTCATTTTAAGTGAATAAAAAAACAAAACAAGGTCGAAAAATCAAAACACAATAAATTCATTGTCATTAATAAAAAGAAATAATTATCAAATAAAACAGTTAGAACTAACAGGACTTACATAAAGTTATATAGATTTCTTTGTTGATACAACAGAATCTACTCTTTACTTAATAATTTAACCTGACAATTCCGAAAGTCAGGTTCGTTAGTTTATTGCTTTAAAAAAAATGTAGGTTTCAAATACTATCTGCGTTGTAACAATTATCAAAAACAAGGTCAGCATTAATAAAGATTAGCATGAGAAAAATGATATTTACAATTTTGGTAAGCATAAGCATCCTGACATCTGCCCAAACGAAAAAAGAGATTGAAAAGACATTTTTTTCAAGTGGAGAAAATCTGTCATTCCGGGTTGTATTGAGTTCAGCCCTCACCGGCGATATTACTGCAGGTGAGGCATCCTTAAAAGTATCACGTGATAAAGAAATAATTGGTGGCAATTCTCACATCTATGTAGTTGCCGAAGGAGAAACGTTGGGCTTGGTTGAATTTTTCTATAAAATAGAAGAAAAATTCGAGTCCTGGATTGATGATGAAACAATTTTACCCTTAAAATTCACCCGTCGGACACGCGAAAACAATTATAAAAAGGATGATATCGTTTATTTTAATCACAATAAACTAACAGCTCAAAGCTTAAATAAAAAAATAAATATTCCTGAGAATACACATGATATCATTTCTGCATTTTATTTTGCCCGTATGCAGGACATTTCAAATATGAAAGAAGGTGACAGTTTCAGCATCCCTTACTATTTTGACGATGCGATTTCTGAAACAAAAGTTGTTTACATTGGGAAACAAAAGATCACAACCGGATTAGGAACTTTCAATTGCCTGGTATTTAAACCACTGGCATTAACCGGTAGGGTATTTAACCAAAAATACCCGCTTACCTTTTGGGTTACCGATGATAAAAGACGTGTTCCTGTACTGATTGAATCGAAGCTTATTGTGGGAAAGGCCCGTGCTGAATTAATTTCCTATGTTGCAGGAAATTAAATGTACAGAATTCTGATTCTTTAAAAATTAAATTAAAATCAAACAAAATTGCAGCTCCGCTTGTAAAACTTTTATTTTATTTACTGCCTTAATGTCTTTGCAAGCCGATAAGAAGTGCTCAACAGGACTGCATCGAGTAAAGCAGGATGCGAAGCGCGGATTGGATTGATATCAATGCCACCACGTCGGGTATACATGGCAGCAACCATCAACTGTGAAGGGTCAAAAATATCGTAGAAACGTTTGTAAATCATTTCCACCACCTCTTCGTGAAAATGGTTTTCCTTGCGGAATGAAACCAGGTATTCCATAATGGTACTTAAATCAATTTCATGCCGGGTCGTTATTTCAACAAACAAATCACCCCAATCGGGTTGGTTGGTTACACGACAATTGGACCGCAACAAATCGGACCGAAAAGCATAATGCTGTAATGAATCTGTCTTGACACCGCGAAGCAGTTCGGGTGATTCTTTAAACCTTGTAAAATAGATAGATTCCTGTTTTTCAAGTGGTACCTGCCGCGCTAAATCCGCAGATTTCAATTGAGGAAATGCTTCCTGAGCCTCACTATCGGCGTCGAACAGAACCACACGGACTTCGGTTTGCAATAAATTGCTTAAGTCACGCGTAATGATTTCCGTTACCTGTTTTTCCGCTTCGGCTATTGTTTTTCCAAAGCCATCCATATTAAAGGCATTCAGATACAATTTCAGGGATTTCGATTCCACCAGAAAGGAACTATTGGCAGCATAAATCAATTTTAACACCCTCGAAACAGGCAATCCCAAATCGGTAAGAAAAGAAAGCTCATAGCAGTTCCATACATCGTAGCCAACAAAAGGCAACTGTGTTTCGCTAATCCCGTAATGTTCACGATTTTCGGACCGTGGGATACGAAACAACAAAGAAGGATCGTACTTTTCGGGAGTAGAAGCATTTTTCCCGAGGATGGTGTCTTTTATATCAAATTGCATGGTTATTCAGTTAAAAATTAGAAATAGCTTTTCCAAAGTTCGGAACTTTGGAAAAGTTCAGAACCTGGAAAAGTTATTCAATTCAAAATCTATCAGCTAACAAACTGGCACATTTTTGTTTGAGCCAAACGGTTTCCTTTTCGTTTAACAGTGGCGAAATGGTTTGAAATACCTTTTCATGGTAATCATCTAACCATTGAATTTCTTTCAATTCGAGTGACGTAGAATCAATTAATGCTTTATCGAGAGGGAAAAGCGTCAACGTTTCGAATTGCAAAAATTGTCCGAATTCGGTTTTTTGAGCCGGAATAACATGCACCAGGTTTTCAATACGGATGCCATATTCGTTGGTACGATACATACCAGGTTCATTGGAAATCATCATGCCGGGTTGCAGTACTGTAGGGTTTTCATCCATGCGGATACTTTGCGGACCTTCGTGAACACAAAGGAAATGACCCACCCCGTGACCTGTTCCGTGACCATAATTCAATCCTTCATCCCACAATGCTTTGCGTGCCAGAATATCCAGTTGCGAACCCCGCGTTCCGGCAGGGAATAAAGCTGTAGCCAATGCAATATGACCTTGGAGTACCTTCGTATTATCCTTTATTTGTTTTTCTGTTGGGATTCCAAGCGCAACTGTACGGGTAATGTCCGTTGTTCCATCGAGGTACTGACCACCCGAGTCGAGCAACAGAATATCGGCTGCTTTGAGTTTAAAATCTGTTTCGGGTTGAGCATTGTAATGAACAATGGCACCATGTGAAGCATATCCGGCTATGGTACCGAAACTTTCGCCCACGAAATTTTCCTGTTTGCTGCGGAACTCACGCAATTTAGTGGAAATTGAAATCTCGGACAAATTAGCACTTGCCAGATTTTCTTCCAACCAAATAAAAAACTGAGTCAATGCGACTCCATCTTTCTGCATAGCGCATCGAACACCGGCCATTTCAACCTCATTCTTAATACTTTTCAGTTTAAAAACAGGCGACATGGTATTGCGGATGGTACAAGTAGTGGGAATAGATTCGAACAAAGCCTGATTCAACTTTGCTCCATCAACCATAACTGAATTCGATGGAGAAATTTGTTTCAAAGTTTCATATATTCCTTTGTATGGTGCCACTTCCACGTTTTGACTCCGGAGGTATGCACTTGTATCGTAATTTAGTTTTTCGGGAGCGATAAACAAAGTCGTCCTGTCATTTTCAACTAATGCGTAAGCAATTACCACGGGATTATAATCCACATCATTTCCCCGTATATTGAACAACCAGGCAATATCATCCAAAGCTGAAATAACGAACACATCGGCATGCGCTTTTTTCATTTCGGCACGTAACAAACCGATTTTTTCAATTGCAGGTTTTCCGCAATATTTTGTTTCAAAAACATAGAAAGGCTGCAAGGGCAAAGTTGGACGATCGGTCCAGACCATACCCGGTAAATCGATGGAAATCAGATCCACGTTACTCAATTTTAATTCGGTTTTCATGCCGACATATGTATTGAGGGAAAACATTTCAGCATTCACTCCTACCCTTTCACCGGCTTTCAATTTTGTTGATAACCAGGGAATTATTTCCAACGTTTCGGGCAATCCTTGTTTCATCAATTCGATACCGGTTCCTTCCAGTTGTTCGGCAGCATGAAGGAAATAACGGGAATCTGTCCACAGTCCGGCAGCAGTCAAAGTAACGACCACCGTTCCGGCCGAACCATCGAATCCCGAAATCCAGACACGTTCTTTCCAGTAATCGGCTATATATTCGCTGGCATGCGGATCGGTTCCGGGAATAATGCAGGCAGAAATTCCCTGTTGTTTCATGGCTTCGCGAAGCAATGAAAGATGTTTGAGTATTTTTTCCATTATATAAATGTATATGTTTTTAAGTAATGCAAAGATACTGAAATAAAAATTCAAAATCTGAATTATTATTCATACAACAATATATTATTGTTACTTTTGTTCGAAATTTAAAAGATTACATTGAATTATTTAGCGCACATATTTTTATCGGGGAACGACCACCGGCTTCAGGTCGGCAATTTTATCGGGGACTTTGTCAAAGGAAGTAAATTCACCGGATATCCAACCAGAATCCGGGAAGGGATAATTCTGCACAGAAAAATTGACAGTTTTACTGATTCACATGACATTGTAAAAGAAACCATTACAATACTTCGCCCCACTTTTGGCCGGTATTCGGGCATTATTGCCGATATGTATTTCGATTATTTTTTGGCCGTTAATTTCTCAATCTATTCCTCCGAGAAATCGCTGTATATTTTTGCGAATAAATTTTATTTCTTCGCAATATTAAATTACCGACAACTGCCGGGGAGCGTAAAACGTTTTATTTTCCATTTTATCGGTTCGAACAGACTCTACAAATACTCCTCATTGGATGGGCTACGAAGATCGCTCGAAATAATGGCAAATTACAAGATTTCTGCCATTGATCCGGATAAAACAATTACTTTTTTAGTTGATAACCGGGAGGAATTAGAGTGTAATTTTCAACTTTTTTTTCCTGATTTGATGGAATATGTAAAAAAGGAAATAAAATAGTTTTCGAAAAACACTCATACAAAGATCATTTATTTACTTCTCAGAATTAAAACGACAACATAGTAATGGCGTTTCAGTAATAACTAATCCAAATTTCGTATCTTTGCAAGTTCAATAAAAATATAGCTTTGACAACAGTAACCAACATACACCCACCCGAAACTACTGAGAAAGTAGAAGTTTTCGGGGCTCGGGTTCACAATTTAAAAAATATCGATGTTTCCATTCCCCGAGACGCTTTGACTGTGATTACGGGCTTGAGTGGCAGTGGTAAATCATCACTGGCTTTCGACACCATTTTCGCCGAAGGTCAGCGCCGTTATATCGAGACTTTTTCGGCCTACGCCCGTAGTTTTCTGGGTAATCTGGAACGTCCGGATGTTGATAAAATAACCGGATTGAGTCCTGTCATTTCTATCGAACAAAAAACGACCAATAAAAATCCACGCTCAACAGTGGGTACCACCACCGAAGTCTATGACTTTTTACGTTTACTTTTTGCCCGAGCCGGCCAGGCTTATTCGTATGTAACCGGCGAAAAGATGGTGAAATACTCCGAAGATCAGATTGTAGATTTGATACTGAAGGATTACGAAGGAAAAAAAACCTACCTGCTTGCACCTTTGGTACGGGGACGAAAAGGACATTACAAAGAACTTTTTGAGCAAATACGCAAAAAGGGTTATTTGCATGTCCGCATCGACGGCGAAATACGGGAAGCCACACACGGTTTGAAACTTGACCGCTACAAAAACCACGATATTGAAGTAGTTATCGATCGGCTTGAGGTCAGTGAAAAAGACCGGAAGCGCCTGAAAGAATCGATGCAAAAAGCAATGCAGCAAGGTAACGGCATCGTGATGTTACTGGAAAAAGACGTAGAAACCGTTCGGTATTTCAGTAAAATGTTGATGTGCCCAACCAGTGGTATTTCGTATGACGAACCGGCACCGCATAATTTTTCGTTCAACTCACCGCATGGCGCCTGTCCACGATGTAAAGGACTGGGATATGTAAACGAGATTGACATGGACAAAATTGTTCCTGACAAAAGAATCAGCATTTACAATGGTGGTATTTCCCCACTTGGCAAACATAAAAGCAGTACTATTTTCTGGCAGATAGAAGCCATTCTTGAAAAATATGAATGTACTTTAAAATCACCAATTTCCGACATTCCGGATGAGGCGATGGATGAGATAATGAACGGAACGGAAGAAAGACTAAACATCAAAAATCAGTCCTTGGGTACGAACTATTTCCTGAATTATGAAGGCATCCTGAAGTACATAGAGATGCAACAGGATAATGGCGCTTCGGCTACCGAACAGAAATGGGCGAATCAATATTCCAAATCGATAAAATGTCCCGAATGTAACGGGGCGAGATTGCGTAAAGAATCGCTTCACTTCCGTATGCACGATAAAAACATCGCCGAACTGTCAGCCATGGACATAACCGAATTGTCGGTATGGCTCGAAAATGTGGAGCAATTCTTATCTGAAAAACAAAAAGCCATTGCCGTTGAGATTTTAAAAGAGATACGTACCCGCATTCAGTTTCTGTTGGATGTAGGACTGACTTATCTTTCGCTGAACCGCAGCTCTCAATCACTCTCGGGAGGGGAAAGTCAACGCATAAGGCTGGCAACCCAAATCGGATCTCAATTGGTAAACGTACTCTATATTCTCGACGAACCCAGCATTGGTTTACATCAACGTGACAACCAAAGGCTGATCCGTTCGCTGAAACAACTGCGCGACACCGGCAATTCTGTTATTGTGGTGGAACACGACAAAGACATGATGATGGCAGCCGATTATGTGGTTGATCTTGGCCCACATGCAGGTCTTCATGGTGGTGAAATTGTTTTTTCGGGAACGCCGGAAGAGATGTTACAGGCTGACACATTAACTTCGGCATATCTGAATGGAAAAAAGCGAATTGAAATACCGGAAAAACTTCGTCCGGGAAATGGAGATTTCCTTACAATAAAAGGTGCACGCGGTAATAACCTGAAAAACGTAAACGTAACTTTTCCACTTGGCAAAATGATTTGTGTAACCGGCGTATCGGGAAGCGGGAAATCAACCCTGATAAATGAAACGCTGCAACCGATTCTCAGCCAATACTTTTACCGGTCGTTGCAGGATCCATTGCCTTACGATAGTTTTGAAGGAATTGATAATATAGACAAAGTAGTGGAAGTAGATCAATCGCCCATTGGTCGTACGCCCCGCTCCAATCCGGCAACTTATACTGGTGTTTTTTCAGATATAAGGAATGTTTTCGTTACTTTGCCCGAAGCAAAAATCAGGGGTTACAAACCCGGTCGCTTTTCGTTCAACACTGCCGGTGGCAGATGTGAAGTTTGTGGTGGAAACGGTTATAAGACCATAGAAATGAATTTCTTGCCCGATGTGTATGTACTTTGCGAAAGTTGCAATGGTAAACGTTACAATAAAGAAACACTGGAAGTCCGTTTTAAAGGGAAATCGATCGCCGATGTGCTGGATATGACCATCAATCAGGCTGTGGAATTTTTCGAAAATCAACCTTCAATTCTGAATAAAATTAAAACCTTGCAGGATGTGGGTCTGGGTTATATTAAACTTGGTCAATCGAGCACTACACTTTCAGGAGGCGAAAGTCAACGGGTGAAATTAGCGACTGAACTATCAAAACGGGACACGGGAAAAACTTTGTATATTCTTGACGAACCGACCACCGGATTGCATTTTGAGGATATACGCGTATTACTCGGCGTACTCAACCGGCTGGTAAACAAAGGCAATACAGTAATTGTTATAGAACACAACATGGATGTTATAAAAGTTGCTGATCATATCATCGACATAGGTCCCGAAGGAGGAAATGCCGGTGGTTATGTAATTTGCTCGGGAACTCCGCAACAGGTTGCAAAAAATCCTTCCAGTGAAACAGGGAGGTTCCTGAAAGAAGAACTTAAAACGATGAAGAAATAACTTATAAAATTGACAGGATAATATCCTTAAGTTTCAAATATCTAAAAACCGGTTTATACAAGTATATGTTCTTTTTATGTATCTTTGGTGTTTTATCTGTCAAAAACGGACAAATAAATATTCCGGTTAAACATTTCAACAATTAAACAAATAAACGATATTCAACCATGCACCCCAAATTAAGACCCATAGTATACGGCTTAGGCGTTTTCGCAGTTTACGCATTACTGACTTATGTTTTAAGATTTGCTTTCAACCGCACACCTAACGATGCGGATATTCTTGGGATTTATTCCACCAACGATTTGTTAATAGGCGTGGTGGTTGCTATCGTATTGACTTTTAACCATGAAAGGAAGAAGAACATAAAGTAATCAGGTGTAAATTGACACAAAACAGGGATTCAGTTTATGAATCTGCTGATTTTGAGTTGTGAAGAGGAGAAAAGAAGAAATAATACAAACATGACAGATATAATAAATTATATACTTGGCTTCTTGTCAGGGGAACAGGTTTCGACAGAAATAATAGAACAAATCGGTTATACTTCGAATCCGGCGGAGTTTCAAAATTACAAACTTGTAATTATACCCTCTCCATTTTTCGAAAAAGAAATTTATGGAACTGAATCATCACTTCCGCTGTTACCCTTACAAATATGGGAGGAAACCCCACTTCTTTTCGGACAACCTGAAACAGAAAAAATCGGCGACACAATTGTTTTACGTGCTGATTTAGTGGCAAGTACTTATTTTCTTATTTCAAGGTACGAGGAAATGGTTCGTCGCGATGTACGGGATATACATGGTCGCTTTCCGGGAAAAGAATCATTGCCCTACCGGGCAGGATTTATCGATTCACCATTGGTGGAAGAATATGGGAAAATTCTACGCACACAACTACGTGAAGCCGGGTTCGAGGTTTCTGAACCGCCCAAAATCATCAAAAAAGTTTACCTCACACATGATTTGGATCAACTGGCACATTACAGGAACATTCGTGGTTTTTTAGGAGGTCTTTTACGCGGGATAAGCCGGCCCAAAGAAGGAAACAGAGCCATCAGAAGCTTTTGGGGCGGACTAAGTAACGATCCCTGGTATACCTTTCCCTGGCTGTTTAATTTAGATAATAAAGCCCAAAAAGATTTGACAGCAAAACGCTGTGAATCAATTCTTTTTATCAGGGCTGGTGGCGGAATTGGGAAAGAAGATCAACCCATGATGCTGTTCCACACACCCGATTTTCAAACGCTTATTAAGCTTTGTCACGAGAAAAAAATCGTTTTGGGATTACATGCCAGCTACGAAGCCGGAATTAATCCAAAGCGAATAACAGATGAACGAAAACATCTGGATCGGATTTCAAAAAAGAAAACACTTTATAATCGACATCACTATTTAGGAACGCGTGAACCTGAAGATATGCAGGCTTTAATTGATGCTAAAATTACGGATGATTTTACACTGGGATATGCCGATGTAGCCGGATTCAGATTGGGTTCATGCCGCCCAGTAAAATGGATTAATCCGGTCACCCAAAAACTGACTTCACTCACTTTACATCCACTTACGATTATGGATAGCAGTTTGAGCGACAAACGCTATATGTATCTGAATGCCCACGAAGCTTATGAATATTGTATTCAGCTTATTAACGTTGTGGAAAGCTGGAACGGAGAATTGGTAATGCTTTGGCACAATACTTCGGTAGAAAAAGAACCGAAATCCTACCACCGCGATTTGTACGAGAAGATTATTGAATACCTGAAAACAAAATAACATGCAAAAAACGGCAATCGTATGTGTTACCAACGACCTAAGCACTGACCAACGGGTTCACAAAACCTGCATGACACTCCAGAAATGCGGATATTGGGTCATTGAAACCGGACGTTTACTTCCCGAAAGTTTGCCGCTGGAACGCACTTATTTCACTTTAAGAAAAAAATTGTGGTTTAGGAATGGACCTCAGTTTTATGCAGAATTCAATATCCGTTTGTTCTTGTATTTAATGAATACTGAGGTTGATTTAATTTTTGCCAACGACCTGGATACACTTCCTGCAGCTTATCTGGCTTCGAAACTTCGTAAAAAAAGATTGATTTACGACACGCACGAATATTATACAGAAACACCGGAACTGACAAGTCGTCCAGGCACGCAGGCAATCTGGAAAAAGTTCGAGGATTACTTATTTCCAAAACTAACTGATATTCTGACGGTAAACGCGTCAATAGCGAAACTATACGGCGACAAATATAACAAAACTGTTCATGTAAGCCGGAATATTCCTCCTACTTTTGCACCTGAGCATCTCAAGAGCCGCGCTGAATTAGAATTGCCGGAAAATAAACGCATTTTGATTTTGCAGGGAACAGGCATCAATGTGCAACGTGGTGCTGAAGAAACCGTGTTAGCCATGCAATATCTTCAAAATGCTGTTTTATTGATTGTTGGTAGTGGCGATGTATTTCCAACCTTAAAAAAGATGGTGATAGAACACAACTTGCAGGACAAAGTTATATTCAAACCCAGGATGCCTTTTTCCGAACTACGTCAATACACCATGAACTGCGACCTTGGACTGGCAATTGATAAAGATACCAACCTGAATTATCATTTCTCGTTGCCCAATAAATTGTTCGATTATATTCATTCCGGCATTCCAACACTTTCATCGGGGTTGATAGAACTTAAACAAATCATTGACCAATACGACATTGGTTATTATATTCAAAACCACGACCCGAAACATATTGCGTCTGTGGTAGAGAACATTTTCGCTAATGAAACCAGATATAATACGGTGAAACAAAACACCATAAAAGCGAAAGCGGAATTGTGTTGGGAAAACGAGGAAAAGGTATTGATGTCAGTGATCAATGAACAACAAGCAGTTATTAATTTTTAGTATCAGGTTATATCCTTAGCAGAGATAATAATTTAAAACGAATAAAATAAAACTATGAGACCTTACATATTAGCAGAGTGTAATTGGGATTATATAAAAGATGCTAAATTTGATTTAGCTGTTTTACCCTGGGGTGCTACTGAAGCACACAATTACCATCTTCCATATGCGTGTGATATAATTGAATCTGATTTAATCGCCGCTGAATCGGCCAGAATTGCCTATGAAAAAGGAGCAAAAGTAATTGTTCTGCCTACAATCCCATTCGGTGTCAATACAGGTCAAAAAGACATCTTGCTGGACATGAATATCAATCCAAGCACTCAATTGGCCATTCTCAGGGATGTGATCCGCGTTTTAGACAGGCAGGGAATATACAAATTAATGATATTTAATAGCCACGGTGGCAATGATTTCAAGTCTATGATCAGGGAGATCGGATTGGACTTTCCAAAAATGTTTATCTGTACATCAAACTGGTTTCAGGCTTTAAACCGGTTTGATTACTTCGAAAATCCGGGAGATCATGCTGAAGAAATGGAGACAAGTTTAATGTTGTATCTTAAGCCCGATTTAGTATTACCAAAAGAAAAATGGGGATTAGGCAAGGAAAAGAAAAACAAAATAAGATCTTTTGCCGAAGGTTGGTTGTGGACTGAACGAAAATGGTCGAAAATAACCGAAGATACCGGTGTTGGAAATCCACATAAAGCAACAAAGGAAAAAGGAGAACGCTTTTTTAAAGACCTGACACTGAAAATTGGCAATGTTATGAATGAACTATGTAATGCTGATATTGAAAATTTATATGAATAAAATTTCAATCGAAATTAAAACAAAATAGATTGAGCATTTTTTCAATCTCAAAACAACTCCAATGCTATCCATCCTGATTCCTACATATAATTACAACATCACCCTACTGGTCGCAGATTTGCACCAACAGGCATTGGATACATACATCGATTTTGAAATTGTAGTGATGGAAGATGGTTCGAATCTTTACTTGGAAGAAAACAAATCAGTAAATGACTTTGAGTTTTGCCGGCATTTTATTTTAGCTGAAAATATTGGTCGTTCAGCTATTCGAAACAAACTGGCTGATACCGCTAAATATGAGCATCTGTTGTTTATGGATTGTGATGCTGAAGTATGTTCACCACATTATGTGGAGAAATACATTGCCTTCTGCAAAGAAGAATGTGTTGTGATTGGCGGAACCGCCTACGACCTGGAAGAAAAGAATTCACGATACAGCCTGCGCCTTACTTACGGTCGACAACGTGAAGCCAGGACTGCCAGGGAACGAAATAAAAACAACTTTGCCACTTTCAATTTTCTAATTTCAAAATCCATTTTCAACCGGGTACGTTTTGATGAAACTATTCTTGGTTACGGACACGAAGACATGCTTTTCGGTCATCAACTACACACCCTGGGTTATGAATTTATTCAAATAGAAAATCCACTCATACATAAAGGATTGGATGATAACGAAACTTTTATCCGCAAAACGGAAGAAGGCACGCGCAATTTATTCTTACTTTATCAAACCGGACGATATCCTTATCTGGGAGAAGAATCGAAGTTGTTAAAGACCTTTTTACACATCAAAAAGGCAGGATTGATCCGCTTGTTTGCCTTAAAATTCGATTTAATTAAAAAAATGCTATGTCGCCAGCTTTGTAGTGAATCACCTTCACTCCTACTCTACGACCTTTACAAGATACTTTTTTTGTGTAAAACATCACTACTTAAATGACAAGATGTCAGCAGATCGTCAATCTTTTTAGGTAGAAAACGGCGATATCTGTCATAACTGGCACGAATATGTATTGGCATAAATTCTGTAAAACATTGCATGCATTAGAAATTCAGAAAGTTTAAGGACTATTTTTTATCAAAATAAATAAGCCTTCAAACTCTTCAAATGGGAATAAACTTTCAAACACAAAACACGAAGTACGAAACCTCAAACATTTCAAACCTTTCAAACGAACAAACATAACATAATTTAAAACTGAAAAATATGAATATCAAACCATTAGCCGACCGTGTGTTGGTAAAGCCTACCGCAGCTGAAGAAAAAACTATCAGTGGCATCATTATTCCCGATTCAGCCAAAGAGAAACCTTTGAAAGGTGAAGTTATTGCCATTGGTAACGGTACCAAAGACGAAGAAATGGTAGTGGAAGTTGGCAATTCCGTTTTATTTGGAAAATATGCCGGTCAGGAATTGGAATGGGAAGGTGTGAAATATTTGATCATGAAACAATCGGATATTTTGGCCATCATTTAAAAGAATTTGAAAATGTGAAAATGAAACTTTCTAATTTTTCAAACACGAAACATGAAACTTCAAACTTCAAACTTTTCAAACCTTTCAACCCAACAGTAAACTGTAAATTAAAAAAATTGTAAATCATTAAGATATGTCTAAAGAAATTCTATTCAATATTGACGCTCGCGACCAATTGAAAAAAGGGGTTGATGAGTTGGCAAATGCCGTAAAAGTAACACTTGGCCCAAAAGGTCGCAACGTGATTATCGAGAAAAAATTCGGAGCTCCACACATCACCAAAGATGGTGTAACTGTAGCTAAAGAAATTGAACTGGAAGATCCATTTCAAAACCTGGGCGCACAACTTGTAAAAGAAGTAGCATCAAAGACAGGAGATGATGCCGGTGACGGAACAACAACTGCTACCGTATTGGCACAATCAATCGTAAGCGTTGGAATGAAAAATGTTGCTGCCGGAGCAAATCCAATGGATTTGAAACGCGGTATTGACAAAGCGGTGATTGCAGTAGTAAAAAGCATAGCTTCGCAAGCAAAAGTTGTTGGCGATAACTACGAACAAATTGAACAGGTAGCTTCAGTTTCGGCAAACAACGATGCAGTGATCGGGAAACTGATTGCTGACGCCATGCGCAAAGTTTCGAAAGATGGTGTGATCACCATCGAAGAAGCCAAAGGAACTGATACACATATTGAAGTTGTGGAAGGTATGCAATTCGACCGCGGATATATTTCGCCTTATTTCATTACCAATACCGAAAAGATGGAAGTGGAAATGGAAAAACCTTACATCCTTATCCACGACAAAAAAATATCGAACCTCAAAGAATTGCTTCCAATCCTGGAACCAGCAGTTCAATCGGGTCGTCCATTGTTGATTATTGCCGAAGATGTTGATAGCGATGCTTTAACAACTTTGGTTGTAAACCGCTTGCGTGCTTCTTTGAAAATCTGTGCTGTTAAAGCTCCCGGCTTTGGTGACCGTCGTAAAGAAATGCTCGAAGACATTGCTGTACTAACCGGTGGCATTGTTATTTCGGAAGAAAAAGGAATTAAACTGGAACAAGCTACCCTCGAAATGTTGGGTACTGCCGAAAAAATAACTGTAAACAAAGACAATACAGTTATCGTAAACGGTGCAGGTGCAAAAGAAGCTATTGCAGATCGTGTAACTCAAATCAAAGCACAAATTGCTGCTACAACTTCGGATTACGACCGCGAGAAACTTCAGGAACGCCTGGCTAAACTGGCTGGTGGTGTGGCTGTACTTTATGTTGGTGCTGCTTCGGAAGTAGAAATGAAAGAGAAGAAAGACCGCGTAGACGATGCACTTTGTGCTACCCGTGCTGCTATCGAAGAAGGTATTGTTCCCGGTGGTGGTGTGGCTTATATCCGCGCAATCGCTTCATTAAGTTCAATCAAAGCTGTTAATGATGACGAACAAACCGGTATCGAAATTATCAAACGTGCCATTGAAGAACCTTTGCGTCAAATTGTATATAATGCAGGTAAAGAAGGTGCAGTAGTTGTTCAAAAGGTACTTGAAGGAAAAGATGACTTCGGATACAATGCACAGACCGATAAATACGAACACTTCTTTGGAGCCGGCGTAGTCGATCCTGCTAAAGTTTGCCGTGTTGCGTTGGAAAATGCAGCTTCTATTGCCGGTATGTTCCTTACTACCGAATGTGTAATTACAGAAAAGAAAGAAGATAACGCAGCTCCACAAATGCCTATGGGCGGTGGAATGGGTGGAATGATGTAAGAAAAACCTAAACCTCGTTGCGTGTGAAGCACCTTTGAGAGTTTATAATTACAGAAATATCAAAACTCTTTTGAGTGCTTCGCACTCAAAAAGGTAATAAAAAAGAATCACCGGACGACTTAGGTTGTCCGGTGATTTTTTTTCATCCTGTTTTTATTTTGTCAATATTAGAAATGCAATCTTTTTTCAACGCTTTGTAACAGCTTTGTAATATTATTGTAACATCGTTTTAACTTTTGACATAGTTTGTTTTATGTAAATTGTACCTAATTTTGCAACTTTAAAAAAACTAAAATAAAAACATTACTAAATGGACAGTATTTATCTCTTTATTGTAATTGTATTATTAGGACTGGCAACTTTAGATTTGGTGGTTGGTGTTGCAAATGACGCTGTTAACTTTTTGAATTCCAGCATTGGTTCGAAAGTTGCACCTTTGTGGGTTATTCTCACGGTAGCTTCAGCCGGTATTTTACTTGGCTCACTGTTTTCGAGCGGTATGATGGAAATTGCCCGAAGCGGAGTTTTCTACCCCGACAAGTTTACCTTCCCCGACATCATGATGTTATTTCTGGCAGTAATGATTACAGATGTAGTTCTGTTGGATATATTCAACACATTCGGTCTGCCCACTTCTACAACTGTCTCCTTGATTTTCGAGTTATTAGGTGCTGCAGTAGCTGTTGCCATGGTAAATATCTGGAAAACTGACACCGGATTTTTAATTGACTATATAAACTCAGGTAAAGCACTTACCATAATCTCAGGTATTCTGATCTCGGTAGTTATTGCATTCGGGGTCGGAATTACGATAATGTATTTATCCCGCCTCATTTTCTCTTTCAAATTTAAAGTATCTTTTAAATATGCAGGAGCTTTATGGGCTGGAATTGCCCTGACAGCTATTTCTTATTTTGCAGTTTTTAAAGGACTGAAAAGCACTACATTGATATCAAAAGAAACCATTCATTTTATTTCGGACAATCTGGGAACGGTTCTGCTCTACACATGGTTGTTATGGACAGCAATTATGGCTGTTTTTCAACATATTTTCAAAATAAATATTCTTAAAATTGTCATTCTCGCCGGAACAGCTGCTCTGGCACTTTCGTTTGCCGGCAATGATCTGGTAAACTTTATCGGAGTGTTTATGGCCGGGTTAAGTTCCTTCGAAATTGCATCGGGAGTAGCAGCTTCAGGAGGATCCATTGAGACATTAACGATGGGTCAGTTATCAGATCCTATTAACGTCGACTGGCGATATTTGTTTGGTGCGGGAGTCATCATGGTACTGGCATTGTGGACTTCGAAAAAAGCCCGCAATGTTACCAAAACCGAAGTCAATCTGGCCCGCCAGGGTGAGGGCATCGAACGTTTCTCATCTTCGGGAGCTTCGCGTTCGCTGGTTCGGAATGCTATGAATTTTAGTAAACTGGTAAATATAATTACACCTAAAAGAGTTACTGATTTTATAGAAAGTCGTTTTACACCGCTTTCGGAAGAAGAAAACAATAATGCTTCATTCGACTTAATCCGTGCATCAGTAAACCTGACTGTTTCCGCCTTATTAATTTCGGCAGGTACATCACTTAAACTTCCGCTTTCCACTACTTATGTCACATTTATGGTGGCCATGGGTACGTCACTTGCCGACCGTGCCTGGGGACGCGAAAGTGCGGTTTATCGCATAACCGGAGTTTTAACCGTAATTAGTGGCTGGTTTCTCACCGCTGTTGTAGCTTTCACAGTTTCAGCTTTGGTTGCGTTTATTTTGATGTATGGTGGGATTTATGCCGTAATTGGAATGATAGGATTGGTTATATTCATGTTTATCCAGTTTATGCGGATACATAAAAAACGCGAAAAAAGGGAAGAAAAAGATGAAGAAGATTTCTCAACCGGCGAACATGATATTGTAGTAAAATGCACCCAACAAATTGAAGAATCGGTAGCAACAACGATTCAAATTTATGAGGGAGTTTTGGAAGGTTTATTTAAAGAAGACAGAAAAATTCTGATGAAACTTTATAAACTCGCCGATGAATTTCATGGCAAATCGAAAAGACGCAGGGCTTACGAAGTACTCCCGACTTTACAACGATTAGATCATGATTCACTGGACACCGGACAGTATTACGTACAGGCTGTCGATTATTTTTATGAGATATCTATTTCATTGCGCTATATGACCGAATCGAGCTATAAATTTATTGACAATGCTCACGAAGGCTTCAGTAAAGAGCAAATCGAAGATTTAAAAACACTGGGGGATGAGTTTCTTTCTGTTTATCATGATTTTAATGAAATGATCAAAAATAACAATTATACTGAACTGGCAAAAATCAAAGAACGCCGGGGTGTAATTCTCGATTTGTATGGCGAATTAGTAAAAAAACAAATTCTACGGACTAAAGAAAAAGAAACCGGCACGCGAAACAGCATTTTATTTTTAAGCCTTCTGAATGAGACCAAAGTCATCGCACTCAAATCGATAAATTTAATGCGAGCTCAAATGAATCTGTATAATTCGGATGAATACAATCGTTAATTTATAAAAGTCGAATATTTTTCTATATCATTTATTTCATCATCAAAAATAACCAACCCTGTAAGCAGTCCGCGAGGCACTTACAGGGTTGAATTTTTTCCACACATTCAGGTCAGATTTAGCTGTGTTGAGAGTACCTGTTTGTCATGTTTAATCTTACTAAAGCAGCACTAAGCAAGACAAGGAACTCAAAAAAAGAACCTACCACGCTCCTATTTCATCTATAAACATCAAACTGCCCCCACCACCATGCGGACGATCGGCAGGACATATACCGGCATTTTTTATCAATAGTTTTAGAAAGCGAATATCAACAGAAGGGAAAGTTAGTACAGGACGGAATATCTCCCACTTTCCGGTTGTTGAAGCAGGTATTAGTTTTTTGTCAAGCAATTTGTAGGTGTTCCCATCAGTTGAACCATAGAGTTGAATTTCGGGCGAAAGTTGCACGCAAAGTGCAGGAGCACTTAGTAAGCCCACCGAAAATTGACGGATACTTTGGACGGTATGCATATCCACCACAACTTCACCATCCAAACCTCCGCCAAATCCAACCCACTGCGTGTAGACTTTTGAATTACCCAATATGCCGTCAGTGATTGCATTTATATTTCCACCATCGTACCAGGAGTTCTTTGGCGTATTTGAATATGAAAGTCCTGTCAAAAGACTTACCTGATATGTTTTAGCAAGCGCTTTACCGGTTGGTTTCTCATTAACATAAGCTGCAGCAGTAATTGTTGCCGATTTAGTGATTATTAATGGATTTACGTACAATTTATCACGCATTGTTGGAATTTTTCCGTTTGTAGTGAAACGAATTTGCGCATCGGGATTGTCGCACGAGAGGGAAACTTGTAATTGCTTATCAGCCGTAATATTGGATTGAAACTGCACATCAAAGAAAGATTTGCTGGCATTAATATTTAATTGTTCGTACCGCTTGAATTGCACAGGCATACGCCGGCGAAAACTTTCCCAGTTACGATTTTTTTTACTTCCCCACAACACTTCCGACATGGCGGAAAGCCGGGGAAATGCCATATATTCGATCCTTTCAGTAGTGGGCATATACTCTGTCCACATATTGGCCTGTGCTCCCAACACATGCTTTGCTTCTTCGTCAGTCAATTCAGCCGGTATGGGTTCAAACTGATATACTTTGCTCAATGTTGTATAACCCCCGATAGTCGTGGGTTCGGTTTCCGGATCAGACTGATAATAATCTAAATAACAATGTGTTACCGGTGTCATAATTACATCGTGTCCGGATTTTGCTGCAGTAATACCACCCTTAATTCCTCTCCACGACATAACAGTGGCATTGGGAGCTAATCCGCCATCCAGTATTTCGTCCCAACCGATAATCTGACGACCTTTAGCATTCACAAATTTCTCAATGCGCGCTACGAAATAACTTTGGAGTCCATTTTCATCTTTTAAATTCAATGTTTTTATTGTTGCCTGACAATCGGGACAGGTTTTCCAACGATCTTTGGGGCATTCATCACCACCGATATGAATATAATTTGATGGAAAAATAGCCATGATTTCGGTCAATACATCTTCCAGAAATGTAAAAGTCGATTCCCGCGGACAATAAACTTCCGGAAAAATCCCCCAACGGGATTCCACTTTTACAGTAGAATCCTGATTACAGGACAAATAAGGATATGCTGCAATAGCTGCCTGTGCATGACCGGGTAATTCTATCTCGGGAATCACTGTGATAAAACGTTCTTTTGCATATGCTACAATTTCTTTTGCTTCGTCCTGTGTATAAAAACCACCATAGGGTTTTTCTTCAAATTCTTGCGGAAAGTTCTCGTAATAGTAGCCTGTCAGGGTCTTATCGCGCTTAGAGCCTATTTCGGTCAAACGGGGATATTTTTTAATCTCAATACGCCAACCCTGATCATCGGTAAGATGCCAGTGAAAGATATTGAGCTTATGTATGGCCATGGCATTGATGTACTTTTTAATAAATTCCACAGGAAAGAAGTGACGACAGACATCCAAATGCAAACCCCGGTAAGCAAAACGGGGCGCATCATAAATCTGAACAGCAGGTGCACTCCATTTTTGTATTCCTGACTTTTTGCTTCCATATATTTCAACCGGTAAAAGTTGGTAAAGCGTTTGTAATGCATAAAAGAATCCATTAGCTTTCTGAGCTTCTATGCGTATGGTTTTTGGATTTATACGTAAGCGATACGCTTCTGCACTTAGTATAGCATCTGCTGAGGTTTGAAATATTATGGAATTGAGCGTGTCAGCAACAGAACTGAAATCACGCACTTCCAGCTTTATTCCCGAAACCAGGGCGAATTGATCAGAAAATTGATTTGCAATCTTCAAATTTTCAGGTTGTTGAAAAGAGCAGAGCACCACTGTTTGTTTATTGAAACTAAATGTACCCTGTTGAACAATTAATTCTTGCGGAATAGGAATAATGTTATATTTATTGGCTGCAAACAGACGAAATGTACCAACTCCAAAGAAAAAAGTTATTGCTATGAAACCTGAAAGAAAAAAATTCGATGATTTTCTCATAAAACATTCATTTTAGAATTTTTGTTGTACAAATATACAACCTTTTGCCTGAGATATTGTCCGGAATTATATGAAAACCATGATATTTGCATGCAGAAAATTATCCTGGCACATTAAGCACGGTTTTATACTGCTAAATATCAACACAATGAAAAAACATACTGAGTTTGCAAAAAAAAGAAGTCAACTTTATCATTCGAAAAGAATAATTTCTTAATTTAGTGCTCTGAAAACTAACACAAAAACGACATGCTAATTATTGGAATTGCGGGTGGAACAGGTTCAGGAAAATCAACTGTTGTTCGTAAACTTTTAGAACGTTTACCTCAGGGCGAAGTAGTAATTCTACCACAGGATTCGTATTACCGCGACAGTGGACACTTGCCATTGGAAGAACGTTTGGAAATTAATTTTGACCACCCTGATTCTATCGAATTTGAATTATTGGTTAAACATTTGAAGGAACTTAAAAAAGGGAAAACAATAGAACAACCGGTCTATTCATATCTGACATGTACACGTGCCATCGAAACTATTCCCATTAATCCCTGTCATGTAATTATCATAGAGGGCATTCTGGTACTGACTAATCCGGACTTGCGTAAAATGATGGATCTGAAAGTGTTTGTTGATGCGGATGCAGACGATCGTTTAATCAGGGTAATCAACAGGGACATCGTGGAACGTGGACGTTCGGTAAACAAAGTGATGGAACGCTACGAAAACACTGTAAAACCTATGCACCTCCAGTTTATTGAACCTTCAAAACGATTTGCCGATTTAATAATTCCTCAGGGAGGAAATAACCACATTGCGATCGATATTTTGACAAAATATATAGAAACGAATAATAACCCCCAGACTTAACTGGAAGTTAAGACACAGAATTCGAAACACGAAACTCTTTAACTCAAGAACAAAGAACCAAGACATGGGAAAAAGTCGGTAGTTGATAGTCGGTAGTTGAAAGTTGATAGGAAACGCTAAGAACCAAGACTGATGAGGTAAGTAGTATGAGGTAAGTAAACTAACCCGAAACGCGAAACACGAAACACGGAACGCGAAACTCTTAACCCAAGATCCATGAACCAGCAACATGGAACACGAAACGCAAAACCTTTCAAACTCTTTAAACTTTTCAAACTTTTCAAACCTTAAATTGATAAATTATGCAGCGAAACGAAATGCAAAAAATCATGTTTCTTGACATCGAAACGGTTCCTCAGACTTCCGACTTCTCGGAATTGCCCGATGAGTTAATTCATATTTGGGAAGACAAGTTTAAGTTGATTCACAAGCGAATGCCTGAGAAATATAGCGAGGAAACAACAGCTGCCGAAGCTTATAATAACAGCGCCGGCATTTATTCCGAATTCGGTAAAATCGTTTGCATCTCGGTTGGTTTCATCCATTTTCAGGGCATTGAAATGCATTTCCGCACAAAATCATTTGCCGGTGATGACGAGAAACAACTGCTAAGTGATTTCACTCAACTCATCATCAAATTTTGCACTACCAGAGAGCATACTATTTGCGGGCACAACATTAAGGAGTTTGATATTCCGTATATTTGCAGACGCATGCTTATTAATGGATTGGAATTACCTCCCATTTTCCAGATTGCCGGCAAAAAGCCCTGGGAAATTACCTTTATAGATACACTTGAATTGTGGAAATTCGGCGATTATAAAAACTATACATCCCTAAAACTATTGACAGCCGTCTTTGGAATTCCTACTCCAAAAGATGATATCGATGGAAGTCAGGTGGCACAGGTATATTACATTGAAAAAAACGTTGATCGTATTGCAACTTATTGCCAGAAAGATGTGTTGGCAACTGCACAGGTCTTCCTTCGTATGAATGGAATGGAAGTAATTAAAACGGAGAATATTGAACACGTTGAATCAATTTATAATTAAAAAAAGAACCTTATATCAACTATAAACTATTGACTATAAACTCTTATGAAACAAAAATAACCCCTAACCCCTCCCGCATACGGGATAAATTGCGGGGAATTAAATTAGTATCGAATCCTATAATATTGCTTTAATGTTTCATTTAATTTTCAGACTGACATTCCCATTCTTTAATGCTATAAACTAAACTATAAACTACTGACTATAAACTACCGACTATAAACTATAGACTATGCGAAACAAGTATCTACTTTTACTCCTGCTATTCTCCGTTTTTTTGTTTGCATATTGCGGACAGAAAGAGAAAATAGTATCTTCTGTTTCGTCATCCTCTGATTTGAAAAACATTATTGCATACGACACCTTGAGGGTTGCGACGATGTATGGTGCTACATCTTATTTTCTTTACCGCGATGAATTAATGGGTTTTGACTACGAAATGGTTCAGAATCTAGCCAGGCACTTAAAGGTAAATCTGAAAATTACGATTGCCAAAAATGAAGAAGAGATGATCAAACTACTGAAAGATGGGCAAGTAGATCTCGTAACGTATAACATGATTGAAACAAAAGAATTAAAACGAAATTTCAAATTTGTGCTACCACAGTCCGATTGCTATCAGATTCTTGTTCAAAACATGGGGGTAGAAGCATTATCGGATGTAACCGAACTGGCCGGCAAAAGTGTGCACGTGAAAGCTAACAGCATTTTTGAAAAACGGTTAAAAGCACTGAATAATGAAATTGGCGGAACGATTGATATTGTTATAGCACCCGATTCCATTTCAAACGAAGATCTGATAGACCTGGTTGGCGAAAACAAGATCAAATATACACTGGCCTACCACGATTTGGCTTTACTGCATAAAACATATTACAAACGTTTAAATTGCCGAATGCCGGTAGGTTTCGACCAAAAAAACGGATGGATGGTTAACCTTCAAAGCCTTGAACTGAGTAAAGCCATTGAAAAATGGGAAAAACTGAACATTACTGAACAATTTCAATCGAAACTGAAGGAAAAATACTGGGGAGAAAGTCCTTATTTCTCTCAACGGAAGGTTAAAATACCCAGGGGAGCTATTTCGCCTTATGACCTTTTATTTAAAAAATATGCAGTGCTTATCAATTGGGACTGGAGGTTACTGGCCGCTCTCGTTTTCCACGAATCCAAATTTGATGCCTCGGAAGTATCATGGGTTGGTGCTTCAGGACTTATGCAATTGATGCCGCGCACAGCTGCTAATTTTGGACTCAACAAACAAACCGTGTTTGATCCAGAAATGAACATCGAAGCTGGCGTTCAATATATTAAAAGTCTGAACATGACCTTTCGTCAGGTTGAGAATAAAGAAGAACGTATCAAATTCATTTTGGCCGGATACAACTCAGGGCCGGCACACATACTGGATGCTATGGCTTTAACCAAAAAATATGGACGAAATCCTCATATTTGGTTCGATCAGGTTGAATACTTTCTGCTTAAAAAAAGCGAACCTGAATTTTACCAGGACAAAGTCGTAAAATATGGTTATTTCAGGGGCAGACAAACGGTTCATTATGTACAAAACACACTGGAGACTTACGAGAAATACCTGCGAAAGAAATGAGAGTTTGACGTTTGAATGGTTTGACGTTTGCAAGGTTTGAAAAGTTCTGCGTTTCGTGTTTCGTGTTTCGCGTTCAGTGTTTCGTGTTCTAAGATAATTTAATAAAAATCTGAAATTGTAAATCGTAAATAGATAAATTGTAAATATATATTATGCCAAATAGTGAAATAATTCTTATTAATATTTCCGGAGATGATAAACCGGGAGTAACCTCTGCGATCACTGAAATATTAGGAAAGTACGATGCCACAATTCTGGATATTGGGCAAGCCGATATTCATCATACACTTTCGTTGGGAATTCTTTTCAAAGTATCGAACCAATCCGATTCCGGAAATATATTGAAAGAAGTACTTTTTAAATGCTCCGAATTAAATGTCAATGTTCGTTTTACACCTGTCACAATCGACAGATATGATAATTGGGTGGCACGCCAGGGGAAAAGCAGGTATATAGTCACCGTACTCGGCAAAGTCATTACCGCCAAGCAATTGGCCATGGTAACCAAAGCCGTTTCGGAACAAAATCTGAATATCGACTCCATCATTCGGCTTACCGGCCGGCCATCTATCGAATTGAAAGAAGATGATTCAACCCGTTCCTGCGTAGAGTTATCGCTGCGTGGCACTTTACTCGATAAAAAAATTCTCTCTTCACAGTTTATGCAATACAGTTCCGAATTAGGAATTGATATTTCATTTCAGAAAGATGATATGTACCGCCGTAATCGCCGTTTAATCTGTTTTGATATGGATTCTACACTGATTAAAACAGAAGTGATTGACGAACTGGCCGATCGTAACGGCGTGGGCGAAGAAGTAAGAGCCATTACCGAATCGGCTATGCGTGGCGAAATTGACTTTGGCGAAAGCTTTAAACAAAGGGTAGCTTTATTGAAGGGTTTGGATGAAAAAGAAATGGAAGACATTGCCAAAAACCTGCCCATCATGGAAGGAGCCGAACGATTGATTTCCATTCTGAAAAAAATCGGGTTTAAAGTAGCCATACTCTCCGGTGGTTTTAGCTACTTTGGCAATACACTTAAAAAACGTTTCGACGTAGATTACATGTATGCCAATGAACTGGAGATAATCGACGGGAAACTGACCGGAAATTATATTGGCGATATTGTAGATGGTAAACGCAAAGCAGAATTGTTGCGATTGATTGCACAGGTTGAGAAAATAGATCTGGAACAGGTTATCGCCGTAGGTGACGGTGCCAATGATTTACCCATGTTGAATTTAGCCGGACTTGGAATCGCTTTTCATGCGAAACCCAAGGTAAAAGCCAATGCGCAACAATCTATTTCCACCATTGGACTCGACGGAGTTCTATATTTTCTGGGATTCAGGGATATACATATTGATAATTAGACATTAGAGCCAGGAACAAAGACTAAAAAACAAGGATTTAACTGTTGGGTAAAAACTATGAACAAGAAAAAGGCGATTGTAATTGGAGCTACCGGAATGGTGGGGACACAACTTATACAATTATTATTACAGAGTAAGGCTTACACAGAAGTAGTATCATTGGTACGCAGACCGGGAGGAGTTATACACCCCAAACTGACTGAGCGGGTGGTAAACTTCGACGAACCGGATACCTGGAGTGAATTTGTAACCGGTGATGTGCTGTTTTCAACAATGGGAACAACGATTGCAAAAGCAAAAACTAAAGAAGAACAATACAAAGTTGACTTTACTTATCAGTTTAACGTGGCAAACAGTGCTGCCAGAAACGGGGTGAGAAGCTACGTATTGATATCATCGGCAGGAGCAAATGCCAGATCAAAAAACTTTTACATAAACATGAAAGGACAATTGGATGAAGCCATTCAGGCTTTACCGTTCGAATACATCAGTGTGTTGCGTCCGGGACAGTTGGCAGGCGACCGGAATGAAAAACGGTTGGGTGAGAGAATTGGATTGTCAGTAATGGGCGGATTAAATAAAATCGGCTTATTCGGGAAATACAAACCCATCCAGGCAAGCAAACTGGCAAGAGCCATGGTGCACGCGGCTGAGTTAAGAAAATCAACGACTTACACCCTCGACGAAGTACATAAACTGGCAAAATAAATTTACGTTATTCTAATCAGAATCCCACATTCCAATAAAGTATGTGGGATTTTTTATTGTTGATAACCAAAGAATGCAATAATTTAACTAAAAGACAGTTTTAAATGGGACAACCTTATTAATTACATCCGAAAACCCCAATGAATAACTGATATTGAAGAAAATTACATTCGAAAAATACGACAATAAATCAGATGCAACAGAACATGAAGTCCGTCATTTACCTGACATTAAGCCTCTAAGTTATGTGTCAGACAGAAATTATAAATAAACATATCATCCATTTGTAAATACCAGACTGTTAATTGTAAACTATTTTCAGCTATCTTTGTTCCTCATTTTAAACCATAATCCTTTTTTCCATGCAAAAAATTCTTCTGATTTGCTCCTTAATATTATCAGTCTTCGCCCAGGCACAAAACTACACCATAAGCGGGTATGTTACAGATGTTAAAAGTGGAGAAACATTGATTAGTGCATCCATATTCGATGCAAATACAAATAAGGGAAATGTTAGTAATGCCTATGGTTTTTACTCACTTTCAGTACCAAAAGGTAATGTTGATATAGAATACTCCTATGTCGGCTATTCCACTCAAAGTCGTAAATTCAAATTATCGAAGGATACGATTATCAACATAAAATTGGTTGAATCCATTGAGCTTCAGGAAGTCGTTGTATTTGGAAATCGAAGGGAACTGGGTGTAAAAGGATCACAAATGAGTACCATTAATGTTCCGATTAGCCAGATAAAATCGGTTCCTACTTTATTTGGAGAAACGGATATTATTAAAGCCCTGCAATTACTTCCCGGTGTAAAAGCAGGTACCGAAGGTTCAGCAATGATGTTAGTACGCGGTGGTGGACCGGATGAAAATTTATTATTACTCGATGGCGTTCCGGTATATAATGTGAACCATGCTTTTGGATTCTTTTCTGTATTTAATACGGATGCCCTAAAAGATGTAACTTTTTACAAAGGCAGTTTTCCTGCCCGGTTTGGTGGACGACTGTCTTCGGTAGTGGATATACGGATGAAAGATGGCGATATGACTAAATATCACGGGAATATCACCATTGGACTTATTTCCTCAAAAATAAATATCGAAGGACCCATTATCAAAGGGAAAACAACTTTCGATTTTTCGGCACGGCGCACCTATGGCGACCTGTTATTACAGCCGATTATTGCCATTGCCGCAAAGCAAAATGGTGCCGGGAGAACAAGCGCCGGGTATTACTTTTACGACCTTAATGCAAAAGTCAGTCATAAGTTTTCGGATAAAGACCGCTTATTCCTGAGCACTTACATGGGCGATGATGTGATTTATGCGAATATGCAGGAAAGCTATTCAGATTATGGCGTAGGCACACAAACCGGCCGGCTAAAGATGAACTGGAACTGGGGCAACCTGATCAGTGCATTACGTTGGAATCATGTTATAAATAACAAATTGTTTATGAACACCACGGCGGCTTTTACAAGATACCGGTTTTATATGGGCGTGGGTACCGAATACGAAACCATAATTAAATCGCCGCCTTCAACCACAAATGAATCAATTACCCTGGGCTATAAATCGGGTATAGAAGATTATTCGGCCAAAGTAGATTTCGATTACAATCCGGACCCAAATCATGATATTAAATTTGGTGCGAATTATACCAATCATACTTTTCGCCCGGGTGTAACCATCGCTCAGATAAAAGTTACCGGAAATACAATGGTGCAGCCAATGGACACGACGATAGGAAACCAGGACGTCTTTTCACATGAAATGATGGCTTATTTCGAAGATAACATAAACCTGGGTTCAGCTGTAAAAGCGAATGTAGGATTGCATTACTCAAACTTCTTTGTTCAGAATGAATTTTATCAGTCCTTGCAACCACGACTTGGATTGAGGGTTCTGCTTACTGACAAACTGTCGTTGAAAGCAGGATATGCTTCCATGAGTCAGTACATTCACCTTTTATCCAACAGTAATATCAGTTTACCTACGGATTTATGGGTTCCCGTTACGAAAAGGATAGAACCGATGAAGTCGCATCAGTATTCTGCCGGCGTTTTTTACAATCTGTCAAATATTGTCGACTTTTCTGTCGAAGGATATTATAAATCGATGGATAATTTAATAGAATACAAGGATGGTGCAACATTTTTTGGGTCGTCAACAGGCTGGGAAGACAAAGTAAGTATGGGAAGAGGCTGGGCTTATGGTGTTGAACTTCTGGCACAAAAGTCAATAGGAAAAACCACCGGTTGGGTTGGGTATACCTGGTCGAAATCCGAACGCCTTTTCGATCGACCCGGACAGGAATTAAACAATGGCATCGCCTTTCCGGCAAAATACGACAGACGGCATGACATGAGTATTGTTGTTTCACATGCATTCAGCGATCGCTTCGATATGGCCGCCACCTGGGTTTACAGTACCGGAAGCTGTGGAACATTGGCTTTGCAAAATTATGGTGGAACCAATATCCCGCAAAGCAATAGTTCTTACAATTATGGTTATATCGACGGGAATACTTTCGGAGAAATCAAAACGGGTTCAAATCAGGTGAATACTTCTTTACCTTATGTAAGCTCACGTAATAATTTCAGATACGATCCTTATCATCGGCTGGACCTGGGCATGAACTTTCACAAACAACTGAAACACGGTCGTAGAACCTGGAATATAAGTGTATATAACGCTTATAACCACCTGAATCCTTTTTTGACTACAGTGACTTCGAAATATACGTATAATCCCGTTACCGGACAATCATCTGAAAAGAGGGCACTTACACAGATTTCGATTTTCCCGGTTATACCTTCGGTGAGTTATACTTATAAGTTCTGATAAAAGTTTGAACGGTCTGAGGTTTGAAAGGTTAGAAAGATTTGAGGTTTGAAAGGTTTGAAGGTTTGAAGGTTGAAGAGTTTTAATATTAAAAATTACATTATGAAATCAATAAAAATATATTTAAGTATCCTGCTTGGCATTTTCTTTTTAGCTTCCTGTGAAAAGGAAATAGAATTTAAGGGGGAAATAACCGATCCACTCATTGTTGTGAATTGTTTTATCACTCCCGATTCCGTACTGACTGCGCATGTTTCCGAAAGTCGCTTTTTTCTGCTTGACAATGTCACATTCAGAAATGTGAAAAATGCCGATATATCTGTTTGGGTAAACGGAACATTCAAGGAAAAGATGAGTCTGGTCGAAAACGGTATCTATAAAGGCACGTATGCACCGGTGATAGGAGACAGTATTAAATTGATGGTGAAAGTCCCGACGATGAAAGATGTAAGTTGCGAAGATCTGATTGCAGCAAAACCGGAAATAATTTCTATTGACACTACTGATCTGTGGACCGGACAAACTTATGATATACAATATGGTTCACAAACTACCAATGGAGGTCAGACAATTTATACTAATGATACAATTGCGGTGGTGACGGGACATCAAATCAATTACACCCTGAAATTTAAGGACAATGTCAATGAAAAGAACTTCTATCGTCTGGTTGTGGTGACCAAAGAGCATTATTATAAAATTGACTCTACCACTTCGGATACCATCACGGTGATCAGAGAAAATTATTATTTTAATTTTACAGATGTTGTCTCAGGTAACAATGCCAACAATGATCCCTTATCTATGGGTGATTTCTCGGCAAATAATGCATACAACGTGTTCTCCGATGAACTCTTCAACGGTAAAACATATTCACTTACTTTTTCTACAAACGAAGATGTATACCAATACAAATCAGATTATAAGTATGGAGTTGAAATGCCAGGGAAGAAAGAAGTAGATGTTTATTTGCAAAGCATCAGTAAAAGTTATTACTTCTATTTAAAATCGAGGCCTGCAGCACTAAATGGAAACGACTTCTTTTCAGAGCCGGTTCAAATCCACAACAATATCGAAGGTGGCATAGGCATTCTGGGTAGTTACACTCCAAGTAATGTTATGACTATTGAATTGAAATAAAGTGTAAAGCAAGTAAACTTGCTCTTTAATAACCCAAAGCCCCTCGTTTCTCAACGAGGGGTTTTTTATGAAATCGTTTCAAACAATATAAATCACAAAACACTTTCTTTAAGTTATAATTCTTAAGTTTCCGATCTCTTTTTTCATCGGGAATTCAAATACTTTCAAATTATAACTTAACAGCTATAATTGTTGTCAATTTACTTGCTTTATTACTATAATACAGCAAGTATTGAACAAAACAGAGATATAAACAACCCCCTAAAACCAATTCAAAACCAACCTTGACCACCTAAAGAATAGGCATTTATAAAAATAATTCAACCTTTACAATAAATATATTTACTTTTTTGTTCCAATTTGAAATTAATCCTGTATTTTTACAGCGTTATTTTCTTCAAAACGAACATATCCTGTTTAGATGCATCGAAAAAACGATTAAATAATTGAATTGAGCAAGCCGGTTATACCTGTTTACTTTCAATTTTTGAATGTTACAATGTAAATTATATCTTAATACACTATCTATATTATTTAAAAACACATCAATATGAAAATTGGAATTCCAAAAGAAATTAAAAACAGCGAAAGCCGCGTTGCTTTAACACCCTCTGGCGCAAAAGCACTTGTTGAAAATGGGCATACCGTACTGGTGGAAACACATGCAGGCGAAAATAGCGGATTCAGCAACGAACAATATCTCAAAGCAGGTGCTGAGATTCTTCCTACACCCGAAGATGTTTTTGCCAAGGCAGATATGATTATGAAGGTAAAGGAACCTATCGAGTGCGAATACAAGCTGATCCGTCCCAATCAATTACTTTTCACGTACTTTCATTTTGCTTCAGGAAGAGAACTTACCAAAGCCATGATGAAAAGCGGAGCTGTTTGTCTGGCTTACGAAACTGTTGAAAAAACTGACCGGACCTTGCCATTGCTTATTCCTATGTCGGAAGTAGCAGGACGCATGTCAATTCAGGAAGGTGCACGTTGTCTGGAGAAACCCAAAGGCGGAAAAGGTATCTTACTCGGTGGAGTTCCCGGTGTAAAACCTGCGAATGTATTGATATTGGGTGGAGGTATTGTAGGAACACAGGCTGCTTTGATGGCTGCCGGTCTGGGAGCACATGTTACCATTGCCGATATATCATTGCCACGTCTGCGCTACCTGAGCGAAATCATGCCGGCCAATGTGGACACGTTGATGTCAACAAGTTATAATATCGAAGAACTGTTGCCAATTACCGATTTGGTTATTGGAGCTGTATTGATACCGGGTGCCAAAGCGCCTCACGTGATAACCCGTGAAATGTTGAAATTAATGAAACCGGGTTCTGTGTTGGTTGATGTTGCCATTGATCAGGGCGGTTGTTTCGAAACTTCTCACCCCACAACACATGCCGAACCGGTTTACGTTGTTGATGGTATTCTACATTATTGTGTTGCCAATATACCCGGAGCTGTTCCTTTCACATCAACACTTGCTTTGACAAACGCCACTTTACCATATGCAATGACACTGGCGAACCTAGGTTGGGAAAAAGCCTGCGAAATGAATGAAGATCTGCGCAAAGGTTTGAATATTGTAAACGGTAAAATTGTATGTAAAGCTGTTTCGGATACATTTGAAAATTAATTATCAATAGTTTATAGTTCATAGTTTATAGTTTATAGCTGATGTAAGCCAATTTCTACAGTATAAGACTAAAATTAAATGCCCCTCGTTTACGACGTGGGGCATTTTCTAATACAGCAAGTTCCGTAGGAACGACCGATATTGTAGCAATGGAATTTATTCCGTTGGTTATAGATAGAATGTTTGTAGCAACAGAATTTTTTCCGTTAATAAATCATTATCCATTTGCAGGATTCAAAATAAATATCAACTTTTGTGAACGAATAAACCTGAACACGAAACGCTAAACACAAAACGCAAATCTTATGGAAACAACTTCTATCGCCTGCCCGGCCTGTGGTACTGAAATAAATGTTAGTGAGATTCTCTATCATCAGGTGCAGGATCAACTAAAAAAGGATTTTGAAAAACAGATTGCCGAGAAGGAAATCAGCTACAAAGCCAGACTTGAGGAAATCAATAAAGCCAAAGAACAACTGGCAAAAGAAAAGGAGAATATCCAGCTTCAGATAGAAGATGCGGTCAAATTGAAAATGTCTGTTGAAAAAACAAAACTGGAAAAATCCATCTCTGAAAAGCTGACGGAAGAAACTTCAGAACAAATCTTATCGCTGCAAAAGGAATTGGGTGAAAAAACGGTGAAAGTGCGCGAATTGAATACCGTGAAAGCTGAAATGGAAAGACTGAAACGCGAAAAAGAAGAATTGCGCGAGCAGGTTATACTCGAGAAAGAAAAAGAATTCTCAGAAAAACTCCGTTCCGAGAAGCTCATCATCAAACAACAGGCGGATGAATCGTCTGCACTGAAAATAAAAGAACTGGAAAAGCAGCTTGAGGACCAGAGGAAGCTGGCCGAAGAAATGAAACGCAAGGCTGAACAGGGATCCATGCAGTTGCAGGGAGAGATTCAGGAACTGGCCATAGAAGAAATACTGAAATCGCTTTTCCCATTCGACCTGATTACCGAAGTCGGTAAAGGTATAAAAGGTGCCGATGCCATTCATACCGTACGAAACCATATTGGAGTCGATTGCGGGATCATACTTTACGAAAGCAAACGTACCAAAGCATTCAGCAATGAATGGATAAACAAGTTGAAAGTGGATGCGGTTGCCGCCAAAGCCGATGTTTGTATTATTGTTACCGAAGCATTGCCCGACGGCATGGATAAAATAGGCCAAAAGGATGGCGTATGGATTTGTACCTTCAATGATTTTAAAGGCCTGGTGATGGTTTTGCGCGAAAGCCTCCTCAAAATTAGTGAAGCCTATGCTTCCCAGACCAACAAGGGCGAGAAAATGGAAATGCTTTACCAGTATTTAACAAGCAATGAGTTCCGGATGCAACTGGGTGCAATCGTCGAAGGTTTTTCGGGTCTGCAGGATAGTTATGTACAGGAAAAACGCGCCATGGAACGCATCTGGAAACAAAGAGAAAAACAACTGGAGAAAGTATTGCTCAACACCAATCACTTTATCGGATCTATCAAAGGTATTGCAGGCAGTTCTATTCCCGGATTAAAAGAAATAGGTGCAATGGATAATCTGTTGGAACTGGAATAGACTGCACTCCTACCCCTCGTTTCAAAACATGTAGTTTACAGGGAATCGTTTTAAACTAACAATTGGGGATGCGAATATAAAACAGGTTAACCAAAGCAATGAACAATCCCCTTATACACCATGTTTAATGCTTATATTTAAAAAAACTTACACGTTCAACAATAATAGATAGTTGGAAGTTGACACTTGACAGTTGATAGTAAATAGTAAATGATTAAATTGTAAATGAAATATTGCTTTTTTCTTCAATTGTAAATTGTAAATGAATTAATTGTAAATGAATTAATGATTAAACGTAACTTATACAAAACAACCATAAAGTCCATCCGCAGCATTGTCGAGGATGTTTATGTTCTTTCCTTTGTACGCAACTTTGAATTTAAAGCCGGACAGGTAGTTGCCATCGATCTGGTACCCGATGGACAGGCCAGGCTTTACAGCATTGCCAGTGGAGAACAGGATGATGATGTGGAAATTCTTTTCGACGAGAAGAAGGATGGCAAGCTGACACCTTTTCTTTCGAAGATGAAAGCCGGTGATAAGATCTATGTATCCGATCCTTTCGGAACTTTCCTGTGCGGCACCGAAGCAGCCTACTGGATAGCTGCCGGGACAGGGATTGCACCTTTTGTATCCATGGCAAAATCGGGATTAACAACAAATAAGACATTGATTCAGGGTGCACGTTGGGATGATAACTTCTATTTTTCCGAAGATCTTGAAAAGCTATTGCCCGAAAGTTATATCCGCTGTTGTTCACAGCAGGAAGACACCCTGTATTTCAAGGGGCGACTCACTGAATGGCTCAAAAATCAGGATCATTTGCCTGCAAAGCATCATTATTATGTCTGTGGAAGTGCAGAAATGGTGGTTGAGGTCCGCGATCTTTTGATTGCGAAAGGAATTAAGTTTAAGAATATCATTTCCGAAACCTATTTCTGAAAAAGAACCAAAAATGATAATCAGTGATATCATTTGTCATCAGCTTTTGATTGAGTAATTTAAGTGAAGCCTTCACTAAACTTCATGCTAATGATTTAGATTATTGTTTTTTTGTGATTAAACAAACCTTTTCATTCATCACCTTCAAAACCATAAACCATTTTCTCCTCATGAATGCTGAAATAAAAACCAACCTCTTCGGATTAACACTTACACAATTAAAGACTTTGATGGTTTCGCAGGGGTTACCGGCTTTTACCGCCACACAACTTGCCGACTGGATCTATAAAAAGCAGGTTTTCAGCTTTGCAGACATGACCAACCTCTCGAAAAAGGCAAAAGACATCTTCGAACAGAATTACAGCATACTCAGGATACAACCTTCGAAAGTGCAGACATCGGTTGATGGAACCAAAAAGTATCTGTTTCCCACATCAACCAATAAGTTTATCGAAGCCGCCTATATTCCTGATGCCGAAAGAGCGACGCTTTGTCTCTCCACGCAGATAGGCTGCAAGATGGGTTGCCTGTTTTGCATGACGGGGAAACAAGGCTTTCAGGGAAATCTGACCACAGCAGAGATCATAAACCAGGTACAGACCTTGCCCGAATTCGAAAAGCTCACCAATATCGTGTATATGGGTATGGGTGAACCGCTCGACAATGTGGAGGCAGTGCTCGACAGCATTGAAATCATGACTTCTCCCTGGGGTTACGACTGGAGTCCGAAGCGCATTACTGTATCAACCATCGGAATCATTCCCGCTATGATTACTTTCCTCGAAAAGAGTCAGGTACATCTGGCTGTCAGTCTGCATTCTCCGTTTGATGCAGAGCGGCAGGAGATTATGCCCATACAAAGTGTGTATCCCATCACCGAAGTGATTCGTGAAATCCGTCGTTGGGAACTGGGAAGGCAACGACGTATATCATTCGAATACATTATGTTTAAAGGGGTGAATGATACGGCGCGTCATGCCAACGAACTGGTGCGGTTGCTCAATGGAATTAAATGCCGCATTAACCTCATTCGTTTCCATCCCATCCCCGATACACCCCTCGAAGGCACATCACACGAAGGTATTATTGAATTTCAGAACCGCTTAAAAGCCAAAGGACTGACTGTAACCATACGTGCATCGCGTGGTGAAGACATTTTTGCTGCCTGTGGTTTGTTATCCACCAAAGAATTGTTGAAGAAACAAACTGAAACGGATTATTAAGAATCACCTTACCCCTCTCCTGAAGGAGAGGAGGCAGGTAGTTAGGTGCTTATTAATAAATCAGTTCATCAATGCCGAAGCTTTATTATTCCATGTTATTTCCCTCCCCCGGAATAATACCATTACATTCCACCCTTTCACGGCTCCAAACGTGTGAAATATGCAACAATTAGAAATAACTATGTAATATCTGCGGGTAAAAAATAGATCACCTTTGTATCGTGAAACTACATTCACGCCTGACCCCACCAGTAGTGGGAATACAAAAATTAAATATGATGACAAAAAGAAGAAATGCATTCTCCGTATTCTCAATGTTTGCGGTGGCAATGGTAATGTTGTTTAGTGCTGGTTGTAAAGAAGAAGTAATCGACCCAAGGGATACAACTTATACTCTGAAAGTTAAAGATGTACTCGGAGTAGCTGGCACAGTTACTTTTACCGAAACAAGTAGTAGTACAGCGACCATTGACATTACCATGACCGGTGTACCTGCCGGAAATCATCCTGCACAATTGTGTATGAATTCAGCTATTGAAGGAGGTCCTGTTGTGGTAGTATTAAATCCTGTTGACGCCAATGGTAAAAGTTCAACAACGGTTAGTAATATGTCATATTCAACGTTGATTGATTACAATGGCTATATTCAGGTCATCAAAAGCAATGAAGAACCCAATGTAATTCTTGCAATGGGTGATATAGGTGGAAATGTTATAACGAACATCAATAAATCTTATCCGCTTTCAACTGTTGGAACCTATGGTGTAACAGGAAACGCGTTATTGGAGAAACGTTTAAATGGAAATACCTTAATGACCATTACAGTTACAGGTCTTCTTGAAGGTAATTTTTATCCTGCTACCATGAACCTCGGTTCAATTGAGTCAATAGGTGGTGGACCGGTTACTTTGACGCTGGGTTATATTAATGGAACAACCGGTATTGGCTATACAAATATCAAAAAACTGGACAGCGGTGTTGCTTGTACTTACGATAATTTATTAGTCTATGATGGTTATATCAATATCTATCAGTCTATAGATGCTTCAGGGATTGTTATTTGTCATGGTAATATTGGATCAAATTAAATTATCACGCACATTATTGATGTGTTTTACTTTCAATAATTAATTTTAAAGCCGGGAGATACAATCCCGGCTTTTTTGTGTCCTGACGGATTCGGTGAAGGTTGATTGGTTTGTTTGTTTGTTTGAAAGGTTTGAAAAGTTTGAAATGTTTCGCGTTCCATAGTCTTTTGTCTTGGTTCTGGGTTCTTGGTTCTGGTTTGAAAAGTTTGAAATATTTCGCGTTCCATAGTCTTTTGTCTTGGTTCTTTTGTCTTGGTTCTTGATTCTGGTTTGAAAAGTTTGAAATGTTTCGCGTTCCATAGTCTTTTGTCATTTGTCTTTGTTCTTGGTTCTTGGTTCTGGTTTGAAAAGTTTGAAAGGTTTCACGTTCCATAGTCTTTTGTCTTGGTTCTGGGTTCTGGGTAGAAAAGTTTGAAATGTTTCGCGTTCCATAGTCTTTTGTCTTTTGTCTTGGTTCTTTTGTCTTTTGTCTTTTGTCTCCTCTCAAATAGTTAATAATCCATAATAATGACCCGTTCAATCCTTTTTTTTGGACACGAAACATCATGAAACCCACGCATTAAAGTCAAAATTACAACAGAGGACATGTAGCTGTATTTGCCACAGGTATAGAATTCCATCATTTACATGTATTATATCAAATGACAATATGCAGTTTATTATCAAAATGTTATAAATAACTATTTTAAAAAGCACAATTTCCTGTGCATCTTCTGTATGACGAAGTTAAAGTCTAAAAATACCAGTTGTAGCAATTACATTAATCTACGCATAATATATACTACAAACAACTATGTGTCAGTATTTTGATTTATGTATTATATTTGCAACCAGTAAATACCTGAACCTTCCGGCTTATATATTTAAGACTTATTTTCGGGGAGTTATTATTGCATAAACAGTATAATTATTCAAATATTAACCGGAAAACAGAATATTAATAATTGAAATTTATTTTATGGTATTACTTTAAATGCAAATAATACGTTTTCGTATTCATCAAATTACTTAACTATCTTCTTAGTTTAATCCTACTACAGATGGCAAACCGGTCTAACAATAAAACTTTAAGCACTAAGCTTTATTTATTAGTCATTCTTATGGTTAAGCTGATAGTTGCGCCCAATACAAGTATCAACAAACGATACAACTCCATCCCATTTATCTTCGCTTTTTTATTGATGTTTGCCGGAATAAGTTTCTCAGCCGACGCACAAACCACACCCTTTACATCGAGTACAAGTTATACCGTCCCTGCCGGTGTATCCATTATCAATGTCCAATGTTGGGGTGCTGGTGGTGGTGGTAGTACACGTACTTCAAACGGACAGGGAGGCGGAGGTGGTGGTGGTGCTTATGCAAGCAGCCAGATTTCGGTAACTGCAGGTAGCACATATACGATTGTAGTGGGAAACGGTGGTACAGCCAATACAGCAGGTGGAAATTCCAGTTTTACCCCCTTATCGGTCACACAAGCTACAGTTCTTGCAGCAGGTGGAAGCGCCGGCGCAAACAATGCAGTTACAGCCGGTGCAGGAGGAACAGTTGCGGCTTCTACCGGAACTATACGGTTTGCCGGAGGTAACGGAGGAACAGGTAATGCAACTGCAGAATTTTCAGGTGGCGGTGGCGGTGTTGCAGGTAGTAGTGGTGCAGGTGGAAATGCATTAGGCGCTACAGCAGGGACAGGAACCCCCACCCATGTGGGATCAGGTGGAACCGGAGCTACAGGCGTTAGCGGTTCTTTAGCAGGAAATCCAGGATTAATATATGGTGGCGGAGGCAGTGGTGGTTCAAGATCAAGCTCAAGTGGTGGTATAGGTGGCATAGGAGCCGGTGGTTATGTAACTATCACGGTTATAAACTGGTGTCCGCCGGCATTTACCAGCAGCGTAAGCAATGCTACCGGCCCGATACAGTTCGATGGATCTGTTTCTGTAAGCAACAATGTAAATCCGGCAATGGAGTTTCGTAAAACGGATTATGATTATATTGATCTGAACACTTCACTTTTATCCAATCTGACTCAGTTCAGCATCGAGGGCTGGACTAAATTCAACCTGGCCGACAATGTGGGAACTCGTGTAGGAAGTATTTTCGGGCAAAATGACTGCATAGAATTTGGATTTTATGACCCGAATATCATTCAATGCTGGACTGCAGGTGGCGGACAGGTCGATATCGCGGTTTCATCCTATCCCAACGATAATGCCTGGCATCATATTGCTGCTGTGGGAAACGGGACTACATTGAAGGTCTATGTCGATGGTCTGTTAATCGGAAGCGGTGGATTCAGCACCGCCAATTACGGAAGCTCTGCATTTACCACCAAAATTGGCGGACGCATCTGGGACGATACAGATGGAGGTTCATTTACCGGTCAAATCAAAAAGATCGGGTTCTGGAATACCGCCCTCACAACCGCTCAGATCACTATGCTCGCGGCGGGTTATTATATTTACAAGACAAGCGACACCGGTCTGATCGCCGGCTATAACTTCTTCGATGGATCAGGAACTGTACTCTCCAGTATGCCGGCAGGAAAAAACGGAACGCTAAAGAATTCACCGGTATGGAGTAATATCATGACTTATGCCTGGACCAAAACCGGGGATCCCGGATTCACTCCAAGCACACTTAATATCTCATCGCTTACCACCGGACAGTACAATCTGACCGTTTCAAATGGCACCTGTAGCACATTCAACAGCTTTACGATCATCTCTGATAATACCTGCGCGACATACTGGACCGGGGCCACCGATTCCATATGGATGAAAACATCAAATTGGTCTGCACAATACGTACCGCTTGATGGTGCCGCGGTATCATTTGCAACAACTGCGAACAATGGAACGGCAGCAGTGAATAATTTAATATTGGATATTGACCGAACGGTTAGCAGTCTGACAAATTTATCAGCCAAAAGACTGACTATTCCTCCCGGCAGAAGCCTGACAGTGAACACAACCATCACCAACAACCATCCTGATCAGATTTATATCCAGTCAAATCCTTTCCTGCCGAATGGTACACTGATATTCCACAATACTGTAGATGCACCGGTACAGGCTACAGTTGAAATGTTTTCACTGGCTTCGTGGAATCTGTCAAATCCCGCCGGGAGTAAATACAAATGGCAATACTTTGGAATTCCCGTTCGTTCGCTGAGTACCACCACTCCTCTTTTCGATGGTGTATACGTACGCAGGATGAACGAAAACGACAGCCCGGCACACTGGCAGGCATTGACCAACGCTTCGGCGATGACTTCGTTTACAGGCTATGAAATTTCTCAGGAAGAAGCTAAAACCTATGTGTTTAAAGGTATGCTGGAAAATAGTGATTATAATCTTGTTCAACCCTATACCTCCGGTGTAACCTTTCCGGGTCAAAACCTGATTGCCAATCCCTACACCGCGGCCATCGATATCGCGAAAATCGTTTTCGGGTCACAAATGCAGGAAACCATATACCTGTACAATACGGGTTCAAGGAATGAATGGATAAATGTAGGCCAGGGGATACCGCTTGACTCCACAAACAACCTGACGGGGCAATATACTTCCGTGCCCCTGGCACATGTGGGCGAAGCAGGATTACCGCAGCAAATCCCTTCCATGCAGGCTTTTATTGTCAGGGCAAAGATGTCTTCGGCAAATGCCACCATATCGATTCCATACAGCACTGCCTCTACCATGGTTAAGAATACCGACAGACAGCGCGTTGCTGTAAACAGCGGGGATGCCATCTCCACATGGACGCGTATCGATGTGAAGAGTTCTCGTTTCAGCGACCGCATGTGGATTTTCACCGATGCAAACTGCACCCACGATTTTGACAACGGATATGATGGAGAGAAATTCCCCGGCATTGAAGGAACTCCTCAGCTCTACGCCATGGAGGATGATGGAAATTATCAGGTAAACACGGTGAACGATATAAATAATTCGTGGCTCGGGTTCCGTGCAGGTGCCGACAGCATCTACACGCTTACTTTCAGGCATCAGAACACCGGATCACAGTACAGCAATATTTATTTGATAGATATGGTAAATCGCAAGATGACAGATATCACTGCCGGTAGCGCATCCTATACCTTTCCTGCAAAACCAAATAGTCCCGTCAGTAAACGGTTTAAAATCATCACCAATTACCAGGAACCCGAAAAGTCAGCAGCATCCGACCCTGACAATAGCAAAATAATGATATTCGGTTCACAACAAACATTATTTATCGACAACATCACCGCCCATGATGGAAACCTGTTATTGTATGATCTTTCAGGACAATTCCTGAGTAAGTTCCCTTTCAAGGCCAATACAGTTACCATTATCGATAGTGGACTATCATCGGGGTCCTATCTTTCAAAGGCAGTTACACCATACGAGAAAATCAGCCGGCAATTTATTATGAAATAACTTATGCAGACTGAGTTTCGCGTTCAATGGTTGAGAGTTTTGATGTTCTGAGTTCTGAGTTTCGAGTTTTGAGTCTTTAGTTCTGAATTTGGAGTTCTGAGTTCCGGGTTTCGGATTTTGGGTTATGGACATAAGGTAAAATAAAACAACTTATGATTTCTTACCTGCCAACGGCGTGCATGTCTGTGTAATTCATTTCTCCATTCTTTCATTCCTCCATTCTTTCATTCTATCATTTTCAAATTGGCACATTTTCAAACTCTTTCATTCTTTCATTTTCAAATTGGCACATTTTCAAATTCCTTCATTCTTCCATCCCCCATTCTTTCATTATCATATCCGAAAGTCCCCTGTCCGGAGGATTTAGTGTATCTCGTATATTTTTCGCCCAACTTTGCAAGTATGTTAATTATATTTTGTAATTTTGTATTTATAAATGTAGTACAGTAATATGCAGACAGAATTGCTTAAAACAGGTTTGTGGAAAGTTATACTTAAAGATTGATTTTACAAAGCACAAAATAATAAACCCGCATTCCCCTATAATCAATTAAAACGATTTTTATGGCTTATGATACGAAGAAATTAAATATTTGAATGCAAATCTAATTACCGGGCCGGCATATCCGTTAAATGTACAAGTATGTGAATCAAATTTAGTTTCTGTTTGAATAAGAATAAAACTTATTTTCGCTTCTTATCAGCCAAATCCACTTGCCTTTCTATTATCTATATTTTTAATTCAATCCCCAAAATGAGAAATATACTGATCTGTTTTACCTGTTTAGCATGCTATAGTTGTAATATCAATTCCGATACTTCCTACTATTTCAAAAACAAAACCACTGACACCATCGACATCAAATTTTTCAACCAGGAGAATGAGACGGTTCAGATTAAGATAGCACCTGAAACAGATTATATGTTTTTGCGCGTGGTAGGAATTAGCAGCGGTCCCTCAAAGATGTCACTTGGCTTTAATGATTCTATTTTTGTTTCAAAAAACGATACCACCATTAAATTCTACAGAGACAACAGTGCAAAGAATCAAATTTACAATATGGACAACTGGCCATTGACCAAAGCAATTAATAGCCTCTACGAATACACCTACACTTTTAGTAAGGAAGATTTCAATTAAGCAATTTATTCCTGTATTTTCAAATCAAATCATTTAAAATACAACTTCAATATGAAGCATGATAAATTATGCCGGAAAATTATCGAAAAACAGATATGAAATAACGACATGATATTTTTCTAATTACTTTTAATTGCTCTATATACGGTTTTTTTCATTTTACAAGTCTCTTAGAAAGATCTTTTCCCCCTCCTACTGACCAATCCCGTTAAAGTTACCCGGCCTGGTGACATTGAAACACTGTCATATCTCTTTTAATGTCAGGTATCTTTCTCCTGACTCATCATCATGCCTGCATATAACAGCGCCTGTACAACGTCAAAACAGCATTAAAACATCTTCTTTCAGGCTACCACAGGCGACATCTATTTAATCAGCATAAATAGTTTGGCTGTAAAAACCACGTTCGACTTATGTACAATTGAGTTCAAATCTCAGAATTGTCTGAATCCAGCCTTTAAGATCCTTTTATAAAGGATTTTTAGAATCGTTCCAACTAAACTCAACACTCCTTGCTGTACGTTATGACTTTGTGATACAAGACGAAACCAAATATCTTTTACTATCTTTTCAGATTTTGCTCGCCATAGCATCCGTTGCATCCCAGGAAATGGCTGAAGGAGAAAAAAACAGAATATAATGAGACGAGAGCAATCATTAGAGGATAAATGACACGAAATGATGAGACCAGATAAACGATAAAAGAGAAAAAAGTAATACCTTGATATGATCCGCTGTATGACAAATGCAGGCACATTAAATATGTGATGAAACCACCTGAATGACGAAAGCAACTCTGATAAAGGCATGACAAGACCAGAAAATGATGAAAAGAACGAAGAAATGACGTGACAGGACCCTTACAATGACAAAATCAACCCTGTTAAAGTTGTGATAAAACCACCTGAATAACAAATGCAAGTCGCTTAGTGGCATTAAAAGACCATCAAAACAACAAATGCATCCCTTTTAGAGGCATTATAAGAACTAATATATGATATAAGGAATGAAAAAATGATGTGCGTAGCGACCTGATTGACGAAAGCAACCCTATAAATAAAGTAATGACGCCTGCATATTTACAAAAGCAAGCCTGCAAATCATGCGATGATGACACTACAACGACGAAAGTAACCCTACAAAAATCTTTAGGAATCAAAGAAATCATGTTAGGATATCAAATATATGTCAATAGTTAACTTTAGCCATATATTATATATATTTGTAATTGTAGATTCACCTGAATGGCATTTTAGCTTTTACTTGTTAATCTTTGTTATTTTTGAGTTCTTTTCGTACTATTATATATTTAATACACATTGGAACAAAAATAAAAGATATAAATTTGTATTAGTATTTAAGGCTTATTATTTTAAAAAACATAACACAATACCTCTTTTAAGGCTTTAATTCAGGAAATTCGTTTAAAACATTGCAAATATAAAAAAAACAACCTATAAAAAACAAAAACTGTCTGTATTCAATACTTTCAGATACCGGAGTACCGGGAGAAAAGAGAAAGCAGTTTAATTTTCAAATTATTAAAACATACCGAAAAAAACAGACCATTACCTATTCAGAGTTCAATTAATTATTAATATTAATCCCTTAATACCTACAATTATGAATGCACTTCGTTCTGCTAAGCTGTACATGTATTTTACTGTGGATGAATTTTAAATTTCGAATGCTGTCACTATTTCAGTATTTACAAAGTATCTGGGCTTTTATACTGATTTTAAAAAAGGCAAGAATGAAGTCCTCTTCTATTCCAGTCATTCGGGGGTGAATAAAACAGGAGTTACAGTCAATAAAGCTGAGTTGAAACTCAATCTGGTCACCCAAACGATAGAATCGAGCAAGAAGTTACAGGCTTTTGCTACTTTTGAGAACGATCCCGTGTTATTGCGTGAAACTAAAATTTCACTGAGTAAACTCAAGAACAAATCGGCCAACGAAATCGTGGATTATGCACAATTAGTAATCGAAAGAGCCGAAACATATAAGATGGACATCATTTCTCTGGGATTCAAAGATGAAGATCTGGTAGTTTTAGCAAAAGCGCTTGCCGATTTCAAGGCTGCAATTCCGAAAAGAAGGATCTCCGAAATAGAAAGCGGACAAAACTCAACAAAAATGGAAGCCGGTTACGCCAGGGCTGATAAAGCATTGGAGAATATCGATATCCTGGTGGAAATATTAAAGTTACCCAATCCTGAATTTTACAAGGGCTACAGGGCAAGCCGCAGGATCATCGTCAAAGGAAGCGGAACACTCTCTACCCGCTACCATGTGGTTGATGCCGTTACCGGGCAGAGCATTAGTGGTGTAAGCATCCTGGTTACTCCGGCGGACAGCGGAGCGGTAAGAACAAACAAAAGCAATGTGGTGCTCGAAAAAGTCTCCGGTGAAAAGGGCTGGGCCAATGACAAAAGCCTGACAGCAGGGATGTATAAGGTCACCGTCAAAAAGATAGGCTATGTTGAAAAAGAAGTCAGCTTTGCTGTCACCGACGGTGAAATGAACCTGCTCGTGATAGAGCTCAACAAAAACGCATAAAGATTCAACAGATTGCCTACGATTGCTTTAGAGAAAAGCATGGTATTGCAAATCCCCAGTTTTTTGATTATGAAGGTTAGTTTACAGCGCGCAATTAAAAGCCCCGAAGTTTCGGGGCTTTTTTTAAAACAAGATGAAAAGATATAAAACCAACAGAACTCTAGAAAATATTCTTTTTGTTATGTATTAAGAATATGTAGTTATATTCATAAATAAACTCAGCTCCCGACCTCCCCTAACCCCGTAATTTATCCCGACCTACCTGCGGTAGGCAGGTTTATCGGGAAGGAGGGGGACAAGAGTGGAATCAGGAAATTATATATAAAAATTGAAGTTCTACATTATGATGTTCATATAATTACAAATCTTGCTGACCTCCGCTAATCCATTCAAGGATGGGGACAAGAGTAGAATCAGGAAATTAAATATAAAAATTGAAGTTCTACATTATGATGTTCATTTAATTACAAATCTTACTGACCTCCGCTAATCCATTCAAGGATGGGTTAGCGGAGGTTGGGATAAATCAATTTAAAATCAAAAGCACATTAGGAACAATAGAAAATATTTAATTCAAAGAAATAAATAACCAAACAGAATCAATTTGGCTAAAGCCTTTCAATAGGATTTATTTCTCATCCTCATCCTCCAGCTAAAGCTGGAGGCTATTGAAAATTCAGCTGGAAGGCGAAACCTTTCAAACCTTTCAAACTTTTCAAACCAAATAACCCAATCAACCAATTAACTAATCAACCAATCAACCAATTAACTAATCAACCAATCAACCAATCACCAAACACCATGGACACTTATTACGTAAGCAAGAATGCACAGCCAAACGGAGATCACGAAGTACACAAAGGATCCTGTACTTATCTGCCACATCCCATCAATTTCATGTTTTTAGGAAACTTTGCAACTACTATCGAAGCAGTCAGGGCAGCAAAGAAGTATTATGATCAAACAAATGGATGTATGCATTGTAATACAGGACATCACAGCACCTGATTGCAAACCGGTGTTGAAAGAAAGAATGAGGACTTTATCCGCGAGATGAAGTCCTTTTCTGAGTGGACTAATAATCCATCTCTTAGTACATGACAAAAAATCCAACAATCTAATAAAGATAAGAATAGAACCGACCTATCGTAGGCAGGTTCTATTCTTTTTTGTCATGTAATAATCAAAAAAAACAAACAATTACTGTCGACAGGAACAAAAACACCACCTATTTTCAGGCATTCCGGCATTAAAAACTCTCGGGGAAAGCGTTTTTTTATGAACTGTGAATAAAATAAATGCAAAATAAAAAAAGTTTCTATTATTACAACCGTCTCTGCAGGCACGCAGGGGCGGTTTATTGTTATATATATTAATATAATTCCGATATTTTAAATTTATTTTACTGTACATTTTGTTATATTAATTTTTATATGTAAGTTTGTGCCCAATATCCGGCACATTACTTTATTCTGTTTTTGTAATATAATAATATGAAAACAAAATGTCGCAGTACAAATGTTGTGAAAGCAGTGTTAAATGAAGGCAGCAATATATCACATTAAGCTGTATAATCCATTCATTGTTTATTTTAAATGATTATTCGGGTTTCGCGATTACTCTAATCTATATTATAAGCATTAGGATGTAATGCGGATAATCAAATTATTTTATATTGTCGGGCAGCATAATGAAAATGAAAAAACAATTCAGATTCAGATTGGGAAACCATTTATTAAGCATAAAATCATTATTTAATATCCACAGATAAATAAAAACGCTAAATCCACCCATTATGAGAATTAGTTTTAATGTTACAAAAGCAATTATTTTATTCATTGCCATCTTTATTTTAGCATTAATTTTTACACTGATTGAAGATTATCCCACATTTCATCCCGGTTATGACATTTTATATTATTCCGGAATTATATTCAAACTGATGCTTAAAATCTCGGGGATGCTTGGATTGTTTGTTCTGGCATGCATTCTTTTTAAGAAGAAAATAGAATCACTTGATTAAACTGTAACCGTATTCGGGGAGCAGTCAGTGCAGGAGGAAAAAGGGATTGTGTAAAAATGAAATCAGTAGGGTATAACATTTATGAATCGAAAGTGGACATTAATTTTAAATGATAAGGGAATAAGGGGAAAGGGATATCCGGCACTTCTTCTACTAAGGGGAAATAAATGAATATAAGGCTTATGCGATTTGAAAGTTGAAACGGTCTTAAACCCGTAGTAGAAACCAAATCATAAAAAGCCATTCCCTTATTTTCATATCGATATTGCAATTTGAAAGTATTATAATTTTAAATGATAGTTTTCACACAGCCTCTTAAATAATACAAAGGCGATTTTCGGGCAGATGCATACTGTTGGTGTATATTTCAGCATGAAACTGTGAAACTAAAAGAATATTTTACAGAATTAATCACAACTGTTGAAACTGAAATCAGAAAAACTCAGAGCCCCGTTTAATACTGATTTGAAAAACTATACACGCCGGATCGTTTAAACCAGAAAGAAGTGAATCATGGACCACATACGGCAAGCAGAATAATAACCGTAGCAAAAAACCATATTATGAAATCAATTATAAAATTCCTTATATTGGCAGTATATAAATCATTATACAGTTGCTCAAAAGAGGATGTACCCACAGCGAATAATACAATAAATGTTGTCATACCCGGCACACTTGACTCATTACTTACCGTTATCAAAGATTCAACAATAACTGAGCTGACCATAACAGGTACCATAGATGTCAGGGATATAAAATATATGCGCGATTCAATGCCTGAATTAGCATATTTAGATTTGAAAGATGCAGAAATAGCTGCATACACCGAAAATGTTGGAACAATAGGTTCAATAAGTTATATATATCCGGCTAATACCCTCCCCGACAATTCATTTTTCATATACCCCACAGACAATGGGACTTTAAAAAATATTGTCTTGCCCTTTTCCTTAACTTCAATTGGCGTTTGTGCTTTTGATGGGCGCACCGGCTTAACAACCATTATTATTCCTGAAAGTGTAACTTCAATAGCTAACGGTGCATTTGCCGATTGCTCCGGCTTAACATCATTCACCATTCCCGGCAATGTAATTTCAATAGAAAACAGTGTTTTTCGGAATTGCACAGGTTTGACCTCCTTAACTATTCCCGGCACCACAACAATAATAAGGGGATCTGCTTTTCAGGGCTGTACAGGCTTGAAATCGATTATAATTCCCGAAGGTGTAACTTCATTGGGGCCATCAGCATTTCAGGATTGTACCGGCTTAAGTTCAATTATTATTCCGGCAAGTGTAACTTCAATATGGAATAATATTTTTAGTGGTTGCACCTCCTTAACATCCATCTCGGTTAATGCTTCCGGCAAATATTTAAGCAGTGTAGCGGGTGTTTTATTTAGTAAAGACAAGTCTGTTCTTCTTTGTTATCCGGAGGGCATTCAGGGAGACTATACTATTCCCGAAAGTGTAACTTCAATAGGCCATAGTGCTTTCTCAGGCTGTACTAATTTAAAATCCATTACCATTCCAAACAGTGTGACTTCAATCAGTTTCTCGGCTTTTCAGGATTGTACCGGATTAACGACATTCACAATTCCTTCCGGTGTTACTGTATTCCAGAGTACTGCTTTGGCGGGTTGTACAAATATATCATCACTGTATGCATATCCAATAAAACCGGTTAATCTGGTGTATTCATCTTTTGATGGAATTAATTTGGCTACCTGCATTTTACATGTGCCCGCCGGGAGCAAAAGTGCTTATCAGACAGCTAAGTATTGGAAAGATTTTAAAAATATAGTAGAAATGACAATGTAAGTATTGTCCGCTTACAGTATATATAAAACAATCAAAATTTAAATTAACCCGAAAGGAGATTTCCATGAATAATGATAAAAAGATGATCGTTGGATACCTGGTTGGTGGATTACTTGTACTTGTATTGGCACCTTCAATTATTTATCTGATTACTTCATTATATGATAATGTATTAAGATTAGAAATTATCCCGAATCCGACAATCAGATGGATCATTATCGCTGTATTGTTGCTGATCGGAATTATATATGCCATATCGTCATTGGTAATTCAAAACAGGGTTGGAGAAGGTGGTCCGGTTGAATTAGGGAAAATAGAAATAAGTCCAAAAACAAAGCATCTCGTTGTATCGGGGCCCTACAGAAACACAAGAAACCCTATGTTGTTCGGGGCGTTTTTATTATATCTTGCTTATGCGCTGCTAATTAATTCAACAACTGCACTGGTATTAGTCTGTGTGCTTTTTGTATTTATGTTGACAGTAGTTGTGCCCATGGAAGAAAAGCGGTTATTAAAGGATTTTGGAGATCAATATGTAGCATACCGGAAAAGGGTATCCATGTTTATACCCTGGTGTCAACGAAAAATGTAAAGCGCGCAGGTTTGGGCGAAACGTAGCAAAGTGAGATTATAAATTATTTTATCATATTCTGTGGACTGTACATTATGAATTAAATAAAATCAATCAAAAAGAAGATAATGCCCGCCCTGTTTAGTCCGGGGTTGAAAATTAGCATACACCGGATCATTCAGCATGATTTATTAATAACAACTTGCCAGCGGCAGGCAGGTTTAAAATAAAGATTATGGCAACAATTTTAAAATGTGACAAAAGGGAATTCACAGAAGACCCCGACAAGATTGACAATTTCCGTATATTTTCAGATGTTTCAAGAATAAACAACGGGATAAAGCCTAAGAATCTGAACTTCGATCTGAGGTTATTAAATCCCGGGCAATTCTCGGCGCCCTATCATTTCCACAGGTATGCCGAAGAATTATTTATGGTGGTGTCAGGGGCCATGACTTTGCGAACAGCAGAAGGACTTGAGATAATAAAGAAAGGAGATATTGTATTCTTCGAGATGGGTGAGACCGGTGTCCATCAGTTTTACAATCAGGGTACAGAGCCATGTATCTATCTTGATATACGAACATTTATCAGTTCTGATATTTGTGAATATCCCGATTCAGGGAAGTTAATACTGGCTCCTTCGGATGAGGTATTTAATATGGAAGCAAAATTAAATTTATTCGATGGGGAAATGAATATTTTAGAGAAATGGAAGGAACTTAAAAGCAAGACGGATTTATGAAAAACCGGATACTGATTATCCTTTTGAATATTATTCTTGTTTCTTGTAATTCTACTCAAACAAAACAACAGGACAAAGAAAAAAAAGGGATATCGGACAGTATTACAAATCAACAAACTCAGTCTGTTGAAGAAACCCGGCCTGCTGAAAACAATCGACAGGATGATTGTGCCAGAGGGCAGGCGACACCAATTGTCAAAAAAGAAATTTACCCAAATACAACCTTTGTATTGCAACCGGATAGTATATCGGCAGTTGAGACGATTACGTTCGAAAATAATGATAACCTGATCATTTACAACCGGGGTTGTGAGTATTATGTTTTGACTTTCCTTTTTCAGACTTCCCGTTTTCAGGAAGATATAGACAATCTTCAATTTTGGTACAGTAAAGCCATTTTATTGCTGAGTGACACTAAAAAAGGGCTCGATACACCTTTTGATTTAGATAAGGGAATTGAAAACATTGGTAAATATGTGGATAATGCTTCGAAAGATAATGATAAGATTTTAAAACCGGGGGTACAAATTGATTTCGGTGAGGATGAGATACGCAGCTTTGTAACGATTGATAAAGTCGAAAAGATTACAGACAAAAAATATGCAATAGAACTTTCGTTTTCAATAGGACCACTTTAAGATTAAAAAGACCATTAAACAAAAATAACGATAACATATATCAAAATGAGAAATGACATAAATAAACTAAACGTAATCATACTAATTTTCAGTTTGTTTATTTTAGGTTGTCAACCAAAACAAACAACAGAAGACAAAACTAAAACAATAATTGAATCTGACAGTATTGACATATTTGGAAAATGGTTTTATACTGAATATACAGACTCAACAATAAAGAATAAAAAGATTTATGATTACTCATGGACTATAGCTTCAATTGCATATGAAGTCAAAATTGACAAAGAAAATCCTGACAGTGTAGTGTTCAAAGGTTACCATGAGAAATGGACTTCAAATTTGAAAAAGATTTCAAAAAATCAATATCGAACAGGTGACAAAGACCAATATTGGACACTTACATTTGAAAAATCAGGAAATACAACGAAGCTGTTCATTAAAGAATTCATTAACCCAACTTTTGCTCAAAAGGCAGACCCAAAAGAATATGGGTTTATTAGAAAACAGCTAAATATAAATAATGAAGAAATATATTTCGCCAAACATATTATTGCTGGAGAATATATTGATTCTAAGAGGGGCAAGACAATAATTTTGAAAGAAAATTTGGATTTACTAGGAATTGATTCATTAAACAAATATACAATACAGATTGACCCTTGGGAAATGGTTCCTCAAATGGATATTATTACTTTTTACGAAGGTGATTATAATAAACATACTGACTACAATTGGAAATTCAAAGGCGATTCATTGATACTTTCTAGTATTATTTCAGTGTATGACAATGGCGAAACGATTGGTCCTGATGTAAAAGATGGAGACTATGCTGGTGCAAAAATTGAAAAAGTAATTTATCGATTAAAAAAAACCAAATAACAGAGTATTACAAACGAGGGGGAGTAGGAAACGCCTAGATGATTTGATGACTAAAGGTTTGTAATAAAAAATAATACAATTTGCACGTACCCTCCCCCTCGTTTGTAACGAGGGGGAAATGGTTAAGCGTTTGTAACGCCTAGATGATTTGATGACTAAAGGTTTATAATAAAAAATAATACAATTTGCACGCACCCTCGTACCCTCCCCCTCGTTTGTAACGAGGGGGAAATGGTTAAGCGTTTGTAACGCCAGGATGATTTGATGACTAAAAGTTTGCAATAAAAAATAATACAATTTGCACCCACCCTCCCCCTCGTTTGTAACGAGGGGGAAATGGTTAAGCGTTTGTAACGCCAGGAAGATATGATGATTATAGGTTTGTAATGTTATAAAAAACTACAATATGTCTTCGGAAAATTACAGAATTGAAAAACAAGATGCGGTTTATTTCCTGACTTTTACTGTAACTGATTGGATAGATGTTTTTACACGACTAAATTACCGGAATATAATTACAGCATCGTTAGATTATTGCAGAAAAAACAAAGGATTAAAATTGTATGCATGGTGTTTAATGACAAATCATATCCATTTAGTTTGTAGCATTGAAACACCTCTGAGAATGACTGATTTTCTTCGTGATTATAAGAAATTCACAGCAAAAAAAGTGCTTGATGATATACAGAATTTGCCTGAAAGCAGGAGAGACTGGATGTTGTACAGGTTTGAATTTGCAGGCAAGTTTGATAATCGTATTGAAAAATATCGTTTTTGGCAGGATAAAAGTCATCCTGTCGAATTAACTACAACTGAAATGATTGATCAACGTATCAATTATATTCATGAAAACCCTGTCAGAACGGGATTGGTAGCCAGAGCTAAAGACTATTTGTATAGTTCTGCACGAAATTACGCAGGACTAAGCAGCATTATTGAAATTGATTTTATATAGGACTTGCTATTTTTTTTGTTACAAACAAATAACCATCAACCCCTCGTTACAAACGAGGGGGAGAAGAAGTAGAATTTTATGTAGAACTTGCTTTTTCCTTTGTTACAAACAAATAACCATTAACCCCTCGTTACAAACGAGGGGGAGAAGAAGTAGAATTTTACATAGGACTTGCTTTTTCCTTTGTTACAAACAAACAACCATAAACCCCTCGTTACAAACGAGGGGGAGAAGAAGTAGAATTTTATGTAGGACTTGCTTTTTTTTTGTTACAAACAAATAACCATTAACCCCTCGTTACAAACGAGGGGGAGAAGAATTTTTTGTTACAAATACAGAATCATGATCACCTCATTACAAATAAAGGAGAGTAATTAAATTATAAAATTATGAAGACAAATTATTTGATAAAGCAGTTTATCGGCACATTTATATTTTTTATAATCATATTTGTAAGTGCCGGACGGATTGATTATTGGCAAGGGCTGATATATGTAGCAATTGGGCTGATCATGTTCCTGTTAAGTCTCACGGTGCTGCGCATTGATGACGAATTATTAAAAGAACGTTCAAAGCCGGGAACCGATACAAAGAAATGGGATAAGTTATTATTGGGATTATCCTTACTTGTTACCATTGCAATGTATACTATCGCCGGGCTTGATTCCGGTCGTTATCATTGGTCACCGGATTTTCACTGGAGCTTATACCTGTCGGGAATGATACTGACAGCTGCCGGACAATTAATATTTCTGATTGCTCAAAAACAGAATAAGTTCTTCTCAAGTACGGTCCGGATTCAAACGGACAGGGGACATATTGTTTGTGAGACCGGATTATACAAATTTGTCAGGCATCCCGCATATATGGGTTCGGTGATTCAATCCCTGGGGTTTCCATTGCTTTTTGGTTCGTTGTTGAGTATCATACCGGTGGTGGTAATGATTTTGCTGTTGTTAGAAAGGACCAGTCTGGAAGATAGAACCTTGACATACGGATTGAAAGGATATGCTGAATATACACTTAAAACCCGGTATAAGATGATTCCGGGTGTTTGGTAAAGCGTTGAATTATAAAATTTCGATAGTTGTTTTTCAGTTATGTCTATTGCGGTTTTGTTTCAATATGTTTTTGGTCTCGCAGTGGCGGGATTAGTTACTCTTAAAAAACACTTTATCAATTAACGCTGACATGTCTTCGACGATGTCAGGTTGTTCTCACTGACCTGTCATCGTGCTTGCACATGACAGCGTCACGTATAGGTATTTGAGGGAGTACTAAGGATTTAGAAACAGATGAATTACATATTCACCCTCCCCCTCGTTTGTAACGAGGGGGAAATGGTAGAGCGTTTGTAACGCTAAGAAAGTTTGATGAATAAAGGTTTGTAATAAGAAAAAAGTGCAATCTCCCCCTCATTGTAACAGGGGTAAATAAATTTGCTATTTTTTTGTTACAAACAAATAACACCCTCCCCCTCGTTTCAAAAGAGGGGGAGTAGAATTAGCTGATTCTGAATAAAAAAAACTTGAGCTTATGAAAAAGTTGATATACTTTTTAATTGTTTGTTCCTTCTTCACGAATTGTACGCACCAGATTTCGAGAATTAAGTATACTGTTGAGCCTAAAAGAGTGGATCAATCAAATTGTAATATTCCGGTTAAAAAGTTTGCGATTATACCCGATTCAGTAGCAACAAGAATCGGTAAAATCAAATTAAGTGATTCCGGATTTTCCAGACATTGCAGTGAGGAAGATGCAACAGCGATTATCGAAAAGGAAGGATGCGCTTTAAATGCTGATTTTATTAATATTTCAAATGAAAGCAAACCTGATAGTGTAAGCAATTGCTATCGATGCAATGCTGAATTTTATAAATATAAGAAATAATTAAAATCACCCTCCCCCTCGTTTGTAACGAGGGGGAAATGGTAGAGCGTTTGTAACGCTAAGAAAGTTTGATGAATAAAGGTTTGTAATAAGAAAAAAGTGCAATCTCCCCCTCATTGTAACAGGGGTAAATAAATTTGCTGTTTTTTTGTTACAAACAAATAACCATTAACCCCTCGTTACAAACGAGGGGGAGTAGAGAAAGAAATCAACACAGTAAAAACACATTATAAAACTAAAAATATCAAGCCTATGAATCACATCGAAGTAGTATCAGCAGTTATTATTTACAACGAAAGGATATTGTGTGTGCAACGCAACGAGCACAAATACGATTATATAGCTTATAAATATGAATTTCCGGGTGGTAAGATTGAGCCGGGAGAAACCAAGGAACAGGCTGTTATCAGGGAGATAAAAGAAGAACTGGAACTGGATATTTTTATCGTGGCCGAATATATGACCGTTGAACACGAATACCCCGATTTTACGATGACCATGCATAGCTTTATCTGCTCGTGTGAGAATACAAAGATAGCACTCACCGAACATATTGATTTCCGATGGTTCAACAGAGAGCTGCTCTATTTATTGGATTGGTCGGCAGCCGATATGCCGGTGGTGGAAAAAATCATGAATACAAAAATTTAAGATTCTTCCGGATCACTAACTTCAGCATCATCTTCTTACTACTGCACAATCAGGAGTCAATTGATAATGCGTAGTAATAAGTAATGTGATAAAAATAATGTCGGTTTTTTTTGAAAATAGAAATATGAATAGAACCTGCCTGCCGCAGGCAGGTTCTATTCTTATTAACAGGGGACAATACTTTTTTAGAAGACATAAACTTTCAACATGTTTTAGAATAGAGCCATCATTAGTTATTAGTTTAGATGACAGAAACCATCAAAAACAGAATTGATTTAAAATTGATCTTGCTATTTATTCCGGTTGCCTATGGATCGTATCTTTTCCATGAATCCGGGCACTGGATAGCCGGGGAGATTTTAGGGAATGATATGTCGTACAGTTTAAATTATGTATGGCCAAAGAGCGGACAGTATATCGGCTCCGGTCACGATTTATATGTCAGCATGGGTGGACCTGTATTTACGATACTCCTGTCATTGCTGTTTCTGTTGGTTATTGAAAAATACAAAACCATTTATGCATATCCTGTTGTGTTTTTTCAGTTTTACCTGCGCTTCTTTTCTATTGTATTCGGAGGATTCAGCAAACAGGATGAAGCCAGCATATCAGTCTTAGCCGGAATCGGGACCTATACGGTTGCCATTGTGGTATTGCTGATATTACTGCTGATGGTATGGAGAGCCAGTCATATTTTGAGAGTCAGTTTAAAGGAGAATGGTTATTTCGTCACCATCGGTACCGTCTGTATGTTAATGGTGATTGGAACGTATGAATTTATATTAAAACACTAACCGGACCGGAAAACGATAAGATAATTGGGAATAGTATGTGCCAATTTGAAAATGTGCTAATCCCGCACAAAACGGGATGTCCACCCTGCCTACCGGCAGGCAGGTTCGTTACCATTTGAAAATGAAGGCATGGAAGAGTGTACCTTCAAATAAACAAAAGACTATGTGCCACGATGGCCATCGGGGCGATTTATTGTTTCCAATACAGACCAGGTATATCCAGGTGAATGCCGGATTGTCTGTTATTTAAAATTACATATCCGTTTTAAGCAATATATAGCCTTCCGGTTTTCCAATGATACAGATAAACGAACATAATAAAAACAACTAAAACCAACTCGCCTCGCGCGTCAACTAAAATGAGTAAGATATTTTTGAGCCACACAAGCACTGACAAAGCATTTGTCCGGAAATTAGCTGCTGATTTAAGAAACTACGGACATACGGTATGGATGGACGAAGCTGAAATAAACACCCGCGATTCACTGATCAGGGAAGTCAGCGACGGAATAGATGCAATCGACTACATTGCAGCAGTACTATCAGGCGCCTCTATCGGGACTAATTGGGTAGAGAAAGAACTGAAAACGGCAACCACCAGACCATTTAAAGGGAAATGGGTACCTGTTTTACCGCTAATCATTGAGCAGGTAGCGCTACCCGCTTTCCTCGAAGGTAAGGACTGTACCGATTTTTCGGATCCGGGTGAATATAAAGTCAAACTTCAACAGCTGCTTGATAGTCTTGGAGATAGCAAACTGGTAACCCCTGCTGATTATAAAGCGCTTCAGATCATTCAGAAAGAATTAATCAGAACCAAAGAGATTATTGACCTTCACAGAATAGTTTCAAAAAAGCCTGTTGATTACTCCGTATTATCCACCAGAAGCGCTGAATTGCAGGAATTGATAGCCTCCGAAAACGAAGAATTCCCTGAATATGCCCCAATCAACAACGTTTATGCATTTCAAATGAAAGAATTTCTTGTAACTAACGGGGTTATGATGAATGCGATAGGAAGAACCCTAAGGAGGGGCTGGCGGGTGATCGAAGTGTATATGAACTATTGTGACCAATGGGCTGATCTGGAGCGAATGTATTATGCCTACAACGAGATGATACAGGCGCAGATTGCCATTACACCGGTGCCTGAACCACCTTTATATAAATATTAAACAAACACGCATTGTACTTTTGATTTCTTAGGGTTCTATGGAGAATTGCTATGGGGTGAAGAGTGGATGGGTTATAGAGAAAATTATTTATGAGGGTGTGTAAGTGAACCCAATGATATTTTATAAGTAATACCTATTGACTTATAAGCCCGTAGTAACAAACGTGCCGAGAAAGATATTTAGTATTTTAACCGAATTGACTTTATCTGATACAGAAGATAAACTAAGCCTGATTACTTTTAGTAGTCAGGCTTTCTTTTTTTATATGGACAATAACTACATTATTTTTATTATTAACTAAAGGTGACGTATAGTCTTTGATTTATAGTCAACAAATTAAGAGATTTGTAACATGGAAGTAAAAGAAAAAATTGGAAACAGAATCAGGGATTTGCGACAAGAAAAAGGGATATCGCAAAAGGATTTGGCGTATGACGCCGACCTTGATAGAAGCTATATAGCCAGTGTAGAAAACGGGCAACGTAATATCTCAATAGTGAATATTGAGAAGATTGCTAATGCGTTAAAAGTGAGTTTGAAGGAGTTTTTTTTTGATGTATGTTTTGAAGAAATCAAAGATTTAAAATAAAATCAATTACAAATGACTGATGTTCATAACAAAGTGACCAGAAGTTACAATATGAGCCGGATTAAAGGAAAGAATACGAAACCTGAAATTCTGGTCAGAAAGTTTTTATTTGCAAATGGGTTCAGATACAGATTAAATGACCCTAAACTGCCAGGGAAACCGGATATCGTTTTGCCTAAATACAAAACGGTGATTTTTGTAAATGGATGTTTCTGGCATGGACATGAAAACTGTAAATATTTTAAATTGCCCGGAACCAGGACTGAATGGTGGAAAGAAAAGATAGAGAAAAATATTGAAAATGATTTTAAGAAACAAGCACTAATTAATGAGTTAGGTTTTAAGATTATTATAATTTGGGAATGTCAAATAAAAGACAAGAGCTTTTATTCAACAATAATTGAAGAAATAATAAAAAACAATCTAAATCTGAAGTCTTAAATTCTTTGAAGATTTAACAAGAATAGCAATATATAATTGAATTATAGATATTAATAAAAAGAATGAAGAAAAAATATTCAGATATAAAATCTAAACTTAAGATTGAAGTAACAAAATCCATTGATAATGATTTAGCAAATTTCACTCACTATTTACAAAATTATGGGAATGAAGCTTCTGAATTATACAAACCAATTGCGAGTAACTATTTAATAGAACTCCATGAAAAACTTGATATTGTAAGTGAACCAGAAATGCAATATTATTTACCAATAAAGTGGGATATACCATTCCCTCCTGAAACGAATCCAAAATTCAAATTTATTGATTTATTCGCAGGTATTGGAGGAATAAGACTTGCCTATCAAAATAATGGAGGAAAATGTGTATTTACAAGTGAGTGGGACTATTATTCAAAAAAGACGTATGAGTTAAATTTCGGTGAAGTACCATTTGGAGATATTACAAAAATTTCAGAAAAAGAAATTCCTGATCACGATATTTTATTAGCTGGCTTTCCGTGTCAACCTTTTTCAATTGCAGGAGTTTCGAAAAAGAATTCATTAGGCAGAGCGCACGGATTCTTAGATAAAACACAAGGAACTTTATTTTTTGATGTTGCAAGAATCATTGAATACAAAAAGCCTAAAGCTTTTATGTTGGAAAATGTAAAAAATCTAATTTCACATGATAAAGGTAAAACGTTTAAAATAATTATTGAAACGCTTAAAGAATTAGATTATTCTATTCACTATAAGGTATTAGATGGAAAGCATTTTGTACCACAACATAGAGAAAGAATTATAATTGTTGGTTTTAAAAACTCTATATTCAAAGGTAAAGAAAGTTTTGAATTTCCGGAGCTACCAGAGTCAACAAGAAAAATAAGAGAGATTTTGGAAAATGAAGTAGATAATAAATACACATTATCAGATAAACTATGGAATTATTTACAGGAATATGCAAAAAAACACAAAGCTAAAGGAAATGGGTTTGGTTTTGGTTTAGCAAATTTAGATGGAATTTCAAGAACGATGAGTGCAAGGTATTATAAAGATGGTGCAGAAATTCTAATTCCACAAGATGGGAAAAATCCAAGAAGGTTAACACCTAAAGAATGTTCAAGACTAATGGGTTATCCTGAAAATTTTGAATTTAACGTTTCAGACAATCAAGCCTATAAACAGTTTGGAAATTCAGTAATAGTTCCTTTAATTGAAGCTATTGCAAAACAAATAGTAAAGACAATAACATGAATCCAATTTTAGAGTCAGCTAAAAATTCTGTACATAAAAGCAAAACAGCTTTTTGTAAGTTCATATCAGCTAATGATGCTGGTTTAACAGGGGGTCATCAAGAGGGTTTTTATATTCCTAAGAATTCAATTCCTCTAATGTTTGATACTCCTGGAATTAAAGGTCAAAATAAGGAGCGACTTATATCAATAAAATGGCAAGATATATTTATTACTGAAAGTCGATTTATTTATTATGGACAAGGAACTAGAAATGAATATCGCCTAACTAGATTTGGAAGAGGTTTTCCATTTTTAAAAGATGATAATGTTGGAGACTTGTTTATTTTATGTCATATTGGAGATAACTATTATGAGGGTTATGTTTTACAATCAGATGAAGATATTGAAGAGTTTTTTTTAGAATTTAATATCTCATCTACTGAAACAAATTGCTTAATTAACAAAGTAAACATAATAAGTGCTGAAGATAAATTGCTGCAATGCTTTATTAAATATGTAGATAGTATTAACATTGATTTTCCACCATCAATAGATTTGGCAAATCAGGCTAGAAACTGCTATATTAATTCTTATAAAATCCCAGATGAAGCAATAAATTTAAAACCAGATGAAAATCTTTTAAAATGGATTGAATCAGAATATGAACTTTTCAAAGTATTTGAAAATGATAGGTACAAAAATATAATAAATACTCCTTTTGAAACTGTATCTGATTTTGTAAATCAAGCAAATTCAATACTAAACAGAAGAAAAAGTAGAGCCGGAAAATCCTTAGAACATCATTTAGCAGAAGTTTTTAGAAAATCCGCATTGAAATTTGAAGAGCAGGTTATTACAGAAGAAAGCAAGAAACCGGATTTTATTTTTCCAGATTCATCTAGTTATAAAAATATATTGTTTGACACAAACAAATTGGTTTTTCTAGCATCTAAAACCACATGTAAAGACCGCTGGAGACAGATACTAAATGAAGCTGATCGAATTGAAGAAAAACACTTATTTACATTACAACAAGGCATTTCTAGTAATCAATTAAAAGAGATGTATAAGTATAATGTAAAATTAGTTGTCCCAAAACCTTATTTATCAAGTTTTCCTGTAGATTTTAGAGATAAAATTCTTACTTTAAATGGTTTTATTGGATTGGTAAAGTCAAAGCAAATATAGATCATTAATTATCATTTAACAGAAATAAGTATCAGCATTCAGCAACAATATAATATTATACTCATGGTTTAAATGGAACTTTTTTACCAATTAATTTTCATTATTTGATCTTTCACTTAGAAAGGAGTAAGATTATGAATACGATTGAATTTGAAAACAGGAAATATAGAATAAGACAAATCGAAATTAATGAAGTTGACAATCGTATAATTGCTTCAACATCTTTGAATAAAAAATTAGTTTCAATTGATGGTAACTATAAATCAGACGAAGCAAGATATATTGATGAACAAATATATTTCTTTGTAGATCCAGAGATATTAAAACTTAATGATTTGACTTTAATCAAGTATGTTAATAGATATTGTATTTGAGTTAGTCATTCTATTTTGAAAACAGTATTACAAATCTCATTATTCCAAGCCTAAAGTAAACTTAAGTGTAGTTATACTATCTAATGAAATAATCAAGTGTAACCTTCACTATCAGTAGAAACAAAAATATATGAAACCCAACCAACTAATTTTTCTCTCCCTTTTCCTTAGTTTATTCCTGATAACTTCCTGTAAAACGGAAGATCCTGCCGGGGTGTATGCAGCGTGGAAACAACAAAACGACAGTTATTTCAGTAATATGAAAGACAGCTCGGGTTATGTGTTGTATAATATTCCGGAGTACGAGGGTGGCGGTAGTTTTTATTATAAAATCACTACCCCCGGCGATCAGGGCAGTGTAAGTCCGTTATATAATAGCCAGGTAAAAGTAAACTACAGGGGCAAACTGATCAATCAACTTGTTTTTGATCAAACCTACACCGGACTGATTCCCCCAATGGACAGTATTTCTGCTCCACGACAATTTTATGCGAATCAGCTGATCAGAGGCTGGACTGAGAATTTGATGCAGATGAAAGTGGGAGAAACAAGAACCCTGGTCTTGCCTCAGCAACTTGGTTATGGTGCAGCTGGTGCCGGTATGGCCATTGCTCCTTATTCCACAACGGTGTGGGAGGTGCAGTTAGTGAGCTATTGACTTATTGACGGCTTCACTTGCACTATTGACGGCTTCACTACGCAAAAACAACACTAATACCTAGTGAAGCCGTCAATATCAACTTGCAAGTGAAGCCGTCAATAAATCCGCAAGTAAAGCCGTCATTATTAACTATTTATTCCCGATACTATCCGTCGGAGCAGTCATTTCATGCCGTGGAAGAGCTGCAGGTACGGCATTGATATTGCTGTTTTTGATAACTTCATACCATACTTCGTCACGGAGAATAACGGCTTTGTACTGAACGCCATTGAATTCATAATAAGTCTGCCCGTTTACCACCAGCTTATCATATCCCGGAGGAATACTTCCCACGATAGCACCAATAGGCGGTTGTACTACTTCATATTGACCCTCGCGGGCAGCGTAGTAGGTTCCATAGTCATAATAATACTTTTCACCATTCACCTCTATCTGGTTGGCGCCGGAAGGAAGTTCCTTTATCCGGTGTCCTACGGGAGCGGGTACCACCTTAAACTTCCCGTTTTCGAGGCGTAAGTAAATGCCATCGTCGAAATAATAGTTGTAACGGTCAATCCTGAACCGGAAGGCAAAAGGAGAAATGCCCCGATAATAGCCACCCCATGCCGGGTACCACATAAAGGGTCGGTAAGGAATATAACGGGGTCCGAAATGAACACCAAAATGACCACGGAAAGCCGGCACATAATGATGATATGAACCACCATGTACGATGCCACCACGCCTTTGTGCACTCACCATCGAAACTGTGGATACATTAAAAGCAAGGCACATGACCAATAATGTAAGCAATGATGCCCGGTGTAATAATGCCGGCTGTCTGAAATTAAATTTAAACCGTTTCATAATACTGAATGATTAGATATGGAACAAAAATAACTGCTGAAACCACCACAAGTTTAATACCAAAATGATGAAATTAATGCAGGCTATAAGTCACTTAACTTCATTTAATAATCGAAGGGGATATTGACGGTTTTAGTGGGGTTTTTATTGACGGCTTCACTGGGGTTTTTTATTGACGGCTTCACTTGAGCTTTGCGTTGTTTTTGCGTAGTGAAGCCGTCAATATTAGCAGTGTTATTGACGGCTTCACTTGATATTTGCGTTGTATTTGCGTAGTGAAGCCGTCAATATCAGAAGCCATCAATATCAGAAGCCATCAATAAAATCAATATTATTTCCTTTTGTCAACAATTTCACTGCCCCGTACGTTTTTAAATAGCAACTATATGTTATAACAACTTTAAACAAATAGGAGGTATTAAAATGGAAAAGTCAACACTTTTTGTAATCACCATCAGCCGTCAGTTAGGCAGCGGAGGGGCACTGATAGGAAAGCAACTCGCCAATAAGTTGAATATTTTATTTGCCGACCGCGAGATTATCACCAAAGCCGCCAAACAACTTCAGGTACTGGAAGATGACCTGCAAGGACGTGAAGAGAGATTGCTTTCATTCTGGGAAACCTTCCGTACCGGCATTACAACCCTCGATCATGTGAGCGCTCCGGCTTTATCGGGCATGCTGGAAGCCACGGATGATGAATTATTCACTACCGAAGCCGGAATAATCACCCACCTCACTGATGAACAATCGGTGGTTATTATCGGTAGGTGCGGCTTCCACGTGCTGCGCGATCATCCCAATCATCTCAGTATCTTTTTGTATGCCAACAAGGAATTCCGCAGCGAACGCTTACAAAAGGTACGCAATATTACAAAACCGGAAGCAGACAGCCTGATTGAGAAAAGTGACAAACAAAGAGCCGTCTATTGTAAACGGTTTACAGAAAAAGAATGGACCGACGCCCGGAATTATAATATCTCGGTAGATACTTCCAAAATGGATACCGATAAAACCCTTGAACTGATCTTAAGCTATATCAGGCTACGTTATTGACGGCTTCACTTGCAGGGTTGTTATTGACGGCTTCACTTGCAGGGTTGTTATTGACGGCTTCACTTGCGTAGTGGGTTGTATTTGCGTAGTGAAGCCGTCAATAGTGGCGGTGACATTGACGGCTTCACTTGATATTAGCGTTGGTTTTGCGTAGTGAAGCCGTCAATAATAGCGTAATTCTTAATTTTTTTGTCATGTAATTTTATAATCCGGTCTTTAATAAAAAGATACAACTATGAAAGAAACATACAGTTATAACGAAAGAAACCTCTTCAATGAAGCATTATGCGTGTTGATTGAAGATTACCTGCATAATCCCGAAGCTTTTGCCCCCGATACAGTCATTGCCATTCATGAACATACCACCGAACTGCAACTGACTACCATCAACCAGGTGGATGAACAGTGGGACCTCTACCCCATTGCATACTTTATACAACAGTTCGAAGATGGAGCCCGGCCCCTGGTAAATATTGATGCTACCCTTGATGTTGCAAATCAGTATTTTTTGATTAGGGAGTAGTGTTATTGACGGCTTCACTTGGGGGGTTTTATTGTGTTTATTGACGGCTTCACTTGATATTAGCGTTGGTTTTGCATAGTGAAGCCGTCAATAGTGGTATTTGCGTTGTTTTTGCGTAGTGAAGCCGTCAATATCAGCAGTGGGTTGTATTTGTGTAGTGAAGCCGTCAATAGTAGCGGTGACATTGACAGCTTCACTTGATATTAGCGTTGTTTTTGCGTAGTGAAGCCGTCAATATCAGCAGTGGGTTGTATTTGCGTAGTGAAGCCGTCAATATCAGAAGGCGTCAATATCAAAAGCTGTCAATAGTAAAAGCCGTCAATAGTAGCATCGATAATTACTAACACTTAATATAAGCGATTATGCAATTCGAAACCGGTGATTTATACCATGTCTACAACCAGGGCAACAACAGCGGGCCCATTTTCTTCACACAGGACAACTACTTTTTCTTTATTGAAAAGATGCGTAAGTACATCTTACCCTATGCCGACATCCTTGCCTGGTGTTTGATGCCCAATCATTTTCATTTGATGGTATATGTGCATACGCTGGAGATCGAAGTGAGCGCTGATGAGGATATTGCAATTGATGGAGTCACACCCGTGAAAGCCAACAGTAAGCGTAAAGTAACCAAAAAGCGGGATTTCAACAATGCGATCGGCATACTGTTGCGCTCATATACCCGTGCCATTCATAATCAGGAGGAAATGACAGGTTCACTGTTCCGTAATCCTACCCATGCCAAATGCCTCACCACACCCAAAGGCATCACACCGGCGTACTTCAATACTGCTTTCGGAACCGTAATGAACAGGCATATTTTAGAAGAAGAGTATCCGCAGGTCTGTTTCAACTATATACATGATAATCCGGTTACTTCAAAGCTGGTGAAACATGCTGAAGACTGGACTTTTTCTTCGTATCGCGATTATTGTGGAAAAAGAAACGGACAACTTATAAATAAAGAGAGAGCCAGGGAGTTTGGATTGTATTAATTCGAACAAAATCTCACTTTTTAAGTTATATATGCACAGTATAAGTAGCAGTTTATATATAATGTCTCATTTTAAACTTTCATTTCCTGATACTGTCATTGAATTTATACACATAGTTTCACATAGTATTTTCACATAGTAAAACATTGTTTTAATTCCATGATATCAGAATATTTCGCTCATTATTGGTAAACATAGAACCACATAGACAGAGACTTATAGATTTTAATTCTGAAATGAACTAAAACTCATATTAATACTATGTTTTCTATGTAGTCTTATTTTTAAACTATGTTTTTCTATGTTTGCTCTGTGAAACTATGTGTCAAAAAAAAATACGACATTAATTTATTCCACTAACTTATCTTATTAAATAATTACATAAAAATCAACTATCTATATATTATGGAAACAGCAACGCAAAATCTCGAGAATGACCATGTCTACATCCTTCGGTTGATTGATGTAATGGAAAAAATGGTGATAAAAATTTCTACAAATACCGCACATATGGAAACGGTGGTGTATCTGATAAAGAATTACGCCGATGGTTTTCATCATGCCAAAGAAGAAAATCTGTTTTTCCCCCTGTTGGTGAATATGGGTTTTTCCTACGAACAGGGACCCATACCCGTGATGTTGCACGATCATGTGGAAGGCCGAAAATATGTAAAAGGAATGGCAGCCGGTATTGAACGGTATAAAGCGGGTGATTTATCCGTTCTTCCCGAAATCTACGAGAATATGCAGGGTTATATCGATCTGTTGCGCGCTCATATCTGCAAAGAAAACAATGTTTTATTCCGCATGGCCGACCGGACCCTTTCTGCAGATGATCAATCAACTCTCCTGACCCAATTTGCAGCCATTGAAAATTCCGATTACAGCAATGGACAAATACAAAAGTTCATAACCTCCATCGAAAGCCTGGAAATTGTTTATATGTAGATTGGTTGATTAGTGATTGGTTGATTAGTTAATTAGTTCATTGGTGATTGGTTAATTGGGTGATTGGGTGATTAGGGCTTGCTTAAAAACTCAATGATAAGTTTTGTGCATTTTCCCATAGGGAATCAATAGCAATAGAAAAAAAAATGACCTGAATAAATTTCCCGTAGGGAATTAATTAATATCGAATCAGGTCTATCCCCTACGGGGAATCATTAAATTGTTATCCGTTTTTCTATTGATATTTATCCCCTAAAGGGGAATTTGTTAAACTTGTTTTACATGAGTTTTGAGGATTTATACTATTTTTCTTTACGCTAAACAATTTCGACAACAGAATATATCAATGATTAACTGAAATCTATTCCCATTTCGTCAAACCCTAATTAGGTGATTGGTTGATTAGTTAATTGGTTAATTAGTTAATTGGGTGAGTAGTGATTGAGTGAGTAGTTGATTGGTTAATTTGGTGATTTGATGATTAGGTGATTGGTTGAGTTAGACTCCCGAATTACTATTATTATAAGGCATAAACAGCATTAAAACTGAAGAGTTTATTTATTTACCCAAACCATTTCTCTGATTACTTAAATACCAGATCAACGAATCATCCAGTAACCCATTTCCTAATTACCTAACCAATCAACCAATCAACGAATAACCAAATTAGCTAATCAACCAATTAACCAGTTAACCATTTAACCAGTCAACCAATTAACCAATCAACCATTTAACCCTGAATCCAATTAACCAGTCAACCAATTAACCAATCAACGAATTAACCAATTAACTAATCAACCAGTCAACCAATCAAACAGATGTGTTTCACCGTAGCCCTTGTCCGGAATAATAAATTGATAACGGCAGAACGTTATTATAATGAGTTGCCCATCAAAGGAATTAAACCCGAAGTGGGGACGCCCCTTTTTAGTGATGACATCAGAGAGACTATTCCGCAATATTATTTAGTGAGTGGTTTTTCGCATCCACGCTTACCCATAGTAAAACCCGACGGTATTTTCCTGTACGAATGGGGATTGATACCATCATGGATAAAAGATGCAGAAGCGGCAAAGGATATCCGTACCAAAACATTGAATGCGGTGGGTGAAACCGTATTTGAAAAACCATCGTACCGGAAAAGTATAGCCTCGCAACGTTGCCTGTTGGGCATCAGTGCTTTCTACGAATGGCGTGAAGTGAAAGGTGCGAAATACCCTTACCTGATTCATGCCACCGGAAATGAGATCTTCTCCCTGGGAGCTATCTACGACAGCTGGATCAACAAAGAAACCGGAGAAATAAGAAACACCTTCAGCATTCTCACCACCCCTGCCAATCCCCTGATGGAGAAAATCCACAACCTGAAAAAACGTATGCCATTGATCCTGTCACCCCGGGATGAAATGCAATGGATAGATCCTTCTCTGAAACCCAATCAAATTAATGCCCTGATAAAACCCTACGACGAAAATGACATGACCGCCTACACCATCTCACGTGCTGCCAATAATGCCAGGAATAACCGGAATATGCCGGAGATTATGGAAAAAGTGGAATATAGGGAGTTAGTTGGTAGTTATGAGTAAGGAGTTATGAGTAAGGAGTTATGAGTAAAGAAACCGGGTACCAGGAAATAGTTGGGAGTTGGAAAAAGAACCAAGACAAAAGACAAAAGACAAATGGTCAGGCAACTCGAAACTCAGAACTCAAAACTCAGAACTCAGAACTCAAAACTCCTTACTCAGAACTCAGATCTCAGAACTCGAAACTTCAAACCTTTCAAACCTTTCAAACCACTAAACTCAAAACTTATAGAAAAGGTCAACTTCAAACGGAATGAAAAATTCTGTTGCAAAACCTGACAGCGTCGTAGACCTGTCAGCGTTTAGAATAAGGTAAGTAGTCGTTAGTTGACAATCAATTGAAAAAACCTTAAAAATATCGTCCTAATTATTTTGTCAAGTACAAATTAAGCAGTAATTTTGGTCAACCAAATCATCAATACAGATAGCGTTATACTACATACGAGATTATCGGTTCAAAATTATAAATTAGAAGTACATCCCGTTAAGAATATCCAACATTTATGGCAAAAGTTTCAAAAGTGCAAAGCGTGGACAAGCCCGAAGACATCGTTATTTCCAAGATCAAAGAACTCATCAATTCCGGCGTTTTGAAACCGGGGGATAAACTTCCTGCAGAAAGAAAAATGGCACTCGATTTTGGATTCGGAAGAACCCAGATACGCGAAGCATTGCATAAACTGGAATTCTACGGCATAGTCAAAACATTGCCTCAGAGCGGATCGGTCATCAATGGACTGGACATTACAACCCTTGATGGTTTGATCTCGGATGTGTTGAACCTGCAATCCTATGATTTCTATTCGCTGGTTGAAACCCGCGTATTGCTGGAAGTGAAAGCCATACAATTGTGTGCCGAAAGACGGACGGCGGAGGATATCAGGATGCTCGAGAAGGTGCATAAGAATTATGTGAAATACTTTGACACCCCCGAGCGCGTCAGTCACGACTTTGCTTTTCACCGTGCCATCGCCGAAGCAAGTCATAATCCTGTATTCAAAGCCATGTTGATGATCGTGATTCCCGATATCATGTCCATTTATCAAAAAGACCGCATTTGTGGGCCCAACAAAGCAAACCTGGAAGAACACGAAAGTATGCTGGCCTATATCAAAAGTGGAAACAGTGAAATGGCCGGCAAAATGATGACACAACATTTGCAGGGCGTACTTGATTTTGCAAAATCAAGACTTGGGTGATTGGGTGATTGGTTAATTGGTTAATTGGTTAATTGGGTGACTGGTTAATTGGTTCTTAGTTCCTGTCTCATTTGTCTTGTCTCTTGGTTCTTGGCTCTTGGTTCTTGGCTCTTTTGTCTTTTGTCTTTTATCTTTTGTCTTTTATCTTTTGTCTTTTATCTTTTGTCTTTTATCTTTTGTCTTTTATCTTGCTAATTAAAAATCTCAATTATTTATATATGAAAACAAAAAGTGCAAATTTTCTGAAAGTATCGGAACTGGCCTGGGAAGTGGTGGGAGAAGGACTCACGCGTCAGATTATGGGTTATGATGGGCAACTGATGCTGGTAAAAGTAAAATTTGAAAAAGGAGCCATAGGTTATCTGCACGATCACTTTCATTCGCAGTGTACTTATGTGGCGAGTGGTTTATTCGAAGTAACCATAAACGGCGAGATGCAGATTTTGGTTCCCGGTGATGGTTTTTATGCAGCACCCGATGCACCCCACGGCGTTGTCTGTCTGGAAGCCGGCATATTGATGGATGCTTTTAGTCCCATGCGCCTGGATTTTATTCAGAAGTAATAAATGATATTGAAGTCTGAGTCTGAAAGAAACAGCAAAAAGTGAAGTGTCTCATAGAATATAAGTAATAGGCTAAATTAAATGTCTCATTTTATACTGTCATTTCCTGATACTGTATTTGAATTTTGTCACATAGTTTCACATAGTATTCTCACTTAGTAAAACATAGTTTTAATTTCATGATATTAGAATATTCTGCTTATTATTGACAAACATAGAAATACAAAGTCAGTGACTTATAGATTTTTAAACAGAAATGAAGAAAGACTCATATTAATACTATGTTTACTACTTAAAAGCTATGTGTTTCTATGTATGCTCTGTGAAACTATGTGACAAAAAAAATTCGACATTAATCAGTTCCACTTACTTTGAAAGCCGATACATTGTAACGGCTTTTTTTGTCGGAAAACAAACAGTCAGTATAAGAAACAAAGTCCCTAAAACAAAAAAGAACAATGAAGGAGTCGGGTCATCAATGCATATCATTAAATAGAGAAACGGATAAAGTGAATTATTTATCGGAATATATTCCATTTCATAATAAGTAATCAAAGATATTGAATGAACTGGTAGTCAAACTCCGAAAGCCTGCATATCAGCGCTCCGGCAATTATTAATTGATCATTATTAATTATTAATTACTTATGTTCAGCAAGACGAAAAATTAATGTACTTTTGTGCTTCTCAAGTGTAAAAATGTAAATTGTAAATTATTTTCCATGGCACTAAACATTATTTGGATTGGTTTTATAGTTATTGCTTTCGTGTTGGCATGTGTACAATTATTGTTTTTTGGCAATACACAGATTTTCTCTGATATCATGAATGCGGCTTTCGGCTCTGCCAAGTCAGGTTTTGAAATTTCACTGGGCTTAACGGGTGCTTTATCACTCTGGCTGGGTGTAATGAAAATAGGTGAGAATGGTGGAGTGCTGGAACGTTTATCCCGTTTTGTTGCACCTTTCTTTGTAAGAATATTCCCCGAAATACCTAAAGGGCACCCGGCATTGGCAAGCATGTTTATGAACCTTTCGGCCACCATGCTTGGACTCGACAATGCAGCTACCCCAATGGGTCTGAAAGCCATGGGTGAAATGCAGGAACTTAATCCCGACAAAGACCGCGCGTCCAATTCCATGATATTATTCCTGGTATTGAATACAGCCGGACTAACCCTCATACCCATTTCCATAATGGTTTACCGTGCCCAACTCGGAGCGGTGAATCCTGCCGATATATTTATTCCCATTCTGTTGGCCACTTTTATGGCTTTTATCGCCGGACTGGTCAGTGTGGCTGTTGTTCAGAAAATAAATCTTTTCAACCGCGTGGTAATGGGAACTTTAATCGGGATTTCAGCATTGATCGGCGGAATTATTTATTTTTTAAGCGGATTACCCAAAGAACAAATTGCTCAATACTCCAGTCTCGCAGCTAATTTCATTCTGTTCTCTATTATCATCAGTTTTATTACCATGGCAATCATCAAAAAAGTGAATGTTTACGATTCATTTATTGAAGGTGCAAAAGAAGGATTTAAAGTGGCCATTGGCATTATACCTTATCTGATCGCCATTTTAGTGGCCATTGGCATGTTTCGTGCCTCGGGCGCGCTCGACTTTTTGATAAACGGAATCCGTTGGGCAGTCAGTTTCACGGGTATTAACACGGAATTTGTGGATGCACTTCCTACTGCCTTTATGAAACCATTAAGTGGCAGCGGTGCGCGTGGTATGATGATTGAAGCCATGAGAATACATGGAGCTGATTCCTTTATCGGAAGACTTTCGAGCATTATACAGGGCTCCACCGATACCACTTTTTATATTATCGCTGTTTACTTCGGTTCGGTGGGAATAAAGAATTCGCGTTATGCAATTCTTTGCGGATTGTTTGCCGATGCAGTAGGAATTACAGCGGCAATATTGTTGGGGTATTTGTTTTTTCATTAAACACTTTCAGCATTCCGCGTTTCGTGTTTCGTGTTCCGCGTATCGGGTTTGAAAAGTTTGAAAGGTAAGAAGTTTCGAGTTCTGAGTTCTGAGTTCTGAGTTCTGAGTTCCGGGGTTTCAAATTTTTACTCCTTACTCAGAACTCAGAACTCCTTACTCAGAACTACCGACTACATACTACATACTATAAAATTATGATCCAATACATTGCTGAAGGAAAAGAAATGCCTTCGATACAAAAACAAAACATAAACCGCTGGATCAAGGAAACGGCGGCTGAGTACGGCAAAAAGACAGGTGAAATCACCTATATTTTTTGTACAGACCAACGCATATTGGAAGTAAATAAACAGTTTTTAAAACACGATTATTTTACAGACATTATTACGTTCGACTACAGCGATGGGAATATCATTTCGGGGGATATATTTATCAGTCTGGACACCGTGAAAACCAATGCAGAGGATTTCGAAGTGACATTTGAAATGGAATTGCAACGGATTATGATTCATGGAATCCTGCATCTTTGCGGACAGGATGATAAAACGCCAGAGACACGAAAGGAAATGACCCGGAAGGAAAATCTGGCCCTCGACAAACTCTGAATAATTGCAGATTAACCGGAATTTTCAGACACTAAAAAGTATATACTATTAACTCACTAATTTTCCAATATTATGTTAAATAAAGAGCTCTCTACAAGGGCAATTTATCTACATTAAAAGATTATCACTACTTTTGTTGCAGGTATATCAACAAAATGATAAAATTAAATTGCAAAAAATACGTTCTAAGTCTAATTAATTAAACTCATTGAAACTTTATGAATTTAAAAAAAATTAGATTAGTCCTGTTAAGCATATTGTGTTTTGCTTTTTTAAATGTTTCGGCACAGGAAGATTACCTGGCAGAAATAGGTATATCAGCCGGTGGAGCCTATTATTTAGGTGATGCCAACAATCAGCTTTTCAGTAATCCGCAGTTAGCTTATGGAACTTTCTTCCGGTACAGGTTTAATCCGCGTATTGCCCTGAAAGCAGAGTTTAACCGCGCCAAAATAGCATGGGATGGAAATTCTATTGGAAATCAAGTGAATGCTTTGGATGTCTGTGGAGAATTTAATTTCTTCGATTTGGATCCAAATCTGAACAAACGAACGAGTAGAACTTTTTCACCCTATATTTTTGCGGGTATTGGTATGATAAATAATTTATATATCGGCAATAACACCTATAATGCAAGTATCCCGTTCGGAGTGGGAGTGAAATTAAAAATAGCACCGAGATGGAATCTGAATGCACAGTGGTCGAACAGGTTATCCATGTCGGATAAAATGGAAGGCGTTTTAGAATTAAACAATTCAGGGAATTTAAACGGCAGCAATTTCACAAACAATGATTTATTTTCAACTTTCGCAGTAGGAATAAGTTATGATTTCTGGGAAAGACCATGCGACTGCAAAAACATCAAACATTAACGGTAGCCTTACATAAACCAAGTATTAAACATGTCCTCTTTTAAAGATAAAATAGATATAAATCGCTTACCCGGGCACATTGCCATTATCATGGACGGAAATGGCCGATGGGCCAAAGAACGTGGTTATGATCGTATTTTCGGGCATCAGAATGGGGTGACATCAGTACGCGAGGCCACCGAAACAGCTGCAGAACTGGGGATAAAATTCCTGACCCTGTATGCTTTTTCCACCGAAAACTGGAGTCGTCCGCAGGCCGAAGTGGACGCTTTGATGGAGCTGCTGATTGATACCATAGAAAAAGAAACACCTACACTCAATAAGAATAATGTACGCTTAATGGCGATAGGCGATTTAAGCAGATTACCCGGTACTGCCGGCGAAAAACTGCAACGCTGTATTGTTCAAACCGGCAAAAATACCGGGTTATCATTGGTGCTGGCCCTCAGTTATTCATCACGTTGGGAAATTACAAATGCCGTAAAAAGCATTTGTGCTGAGGTAATTGCAGGAAAATACAACACCGACGATATAAACGATGAACTGATCAGCAATCACCTGACTACAAAATCGATTCCCGATCCTGATTTAATGATCCGGACCAGTGGAGAGGAGCGTGTCAGTAATTTCTTATTGTGGCAAATAGCTTATACAGAGCTGTATTTCACAAAGATTCATTGGCCTGCATTCCGCAAAGAAAATTTGTATGAGGCAATATACGAATTTCAACAGCGGGAAAGACGTTTTGGAAAATAACAGAGATAAAGTTATATTATAAAAGCAGACATATCCCTATCAATAATTACTAATTGTTAATTATTAATTATTAATTAAAACAGTACCCTGACACACCAACATAGAATTATGCAACACAAAACGCTTTTCTCTTTTTCTTTGATATTTCTTTTCAGTCAACTGCTCGTTGCACAAACCACCATTGAAAAAGATTCAACCAAAGACACAACCAACTTACCCATTATTGAATATTCGACTACCTCACCAAAATATGAGATTGCCGAAATTAAAGTTACCGGAGCCGACAATTATGAAGATTTTGTCCTGATTGGATTCTCGGGACTCGCTGTGGGAGATGTTATCAATATCCCGGGAGATGCGATCACCAATGCCATTAAAAGATTTTGGAAACAAGGGCTGTTCTCGGATGTGAAAATTCTGGCCACCAAAATGCAGGACGATAAAGTATGGCTGACCATCGCCCTGAAACAACGTCCACGGGTATCTGAAATCAACTACAATGGACTTAAAAAATCAGAGATTGAAGATCTGGAGCTGAAACTGGGAATAGTGAAAGGGAATCAGATCACTCCAAATATCTCGGACAGAGCCAAAAAGGTGATTGAAAAGCATATGGAAGAAAAAGGCTTTCTGAATGTAGAGGTAAATGTGTACCAACGCAACGACCCAAATAAAGCCGGGCATGTAATTGTAGATATTAATGTAGATAAGAAACTCAAAACCAAGATTCATCAACTGGTTTATACCGGAAATAAAGCCTTGACTCACAATCAGATTAACAAGGCAATGAAAAAAACCAATGATAAAAACTGGCGTAATTTTTTCCGTACCAAGAAATTCGTAAAAGAAGAATACGAAAAAGACAAAACGGCTTTGATTGAAAAGTACAACGAGATTGGTTATCGCGATGCTTATATAGTTTCCGACAGTGTGGTTCCCTTTGATGAAAAAAGCGTTATCGTTTATATAACCATTGACGAAGGTAAAAAATATTATTTCCGCAATATTAAATGGATAGGAAACACCATTTACCCATACGATTTTTTGGATGGTGTGCTGGGAATTAAAAAAGGAGATGTATACAATCACAAGAACCTAATGAAAAGGTTGATGGAAGATGATGATGCCGTAAGCAAACTCTATCAGGACCGTGGTTATCTTTTCTTTCAGGTGGATCCGGTTGAAGTTCAGTTCAATAACGATTCTATCGATTTCGAAATGCGGATGATGGAAGGTAAGCCGGCTACAATCAACGAGATCGGGATCAAAGGGAATACCAGGGTTTACGAACATGTTGTAAGACGCGAATTACGCACCAAACCCGGACAATTGTACAGTCAGTCGGACATCATGCGTTCATTGCGCGAGCTGGCTCAGATGGGGCATTTCGATCAGGAAAAAATGGTACCGGACATTCAGCCAAACCCTGAAAACGGAACGGTGGACATCACTTATCAACTGGAAACAAAAGGAAGCGATCAGGTTGAGTTTTCAGCAGGCTGGGGATCAACAGGTATCGTGGGTAGTATTGGTTTGAAGTTCAGCAATTTTGCCATTCAGAATTTATTCAGACCCGAAACATACAGAATAGTACCTCAAGGTGAAGGACAAACCCTGACTTTAAATGCGCGTACCAACGGACAATCCTATTCATCTGTAAGTCTGTCGTTTTTAGAGCCCTGGCTGGGTGGTAAACGCCCGAATTCGCTTTCAACATCTATTTACTACTCCTCACAATCGGCTGTGAGCGACCGTTACTCGAGTTACAACAACGATTACTACAATTCGATGTACAATAATTATGGAAGTAGTTACGGAAGTAGCTATGGCAGTAATTACGGAAGTGGATCAAGCAGTTTATACCAAAGCGAAATGGACCCTGAGAAATATATGCGTACAATAGGTGCTTCATTGGGTTATGGTAAACGCCTCAGCTGGCCGGATGATTATTTCGTATTCCAGGGCGAATTATCGTATCAATTATTCATGCTTAAAAAGTGGTACTATTTGCCTCCGTTAACCGAGGGAGTTTACAATAACATCAGTTTAAATCTTACTTTAAGCCGCAGCTCTATCGACAATCCAATTTATACGCGTAAAGGTTCGACCTTTTCACTCGGCTTGAAAGTGACACCTCCTTACTCATCATTGAATGGCAAGGATTATACAGATCCGAACATGACCAATGCTGAACGTTATAAATTTATTGAATATCACAAATGGACTTTTAGCGGTAAAACCTTCACCCCTATTTCAGCCGACGAGAAATTGGTATTAATGGGCAGGGTAATGTTTGCTTACCTGGGAGATTATAATGTAAATGCCCGCTCACCTTACGAAACATTTATTATGGGTGGTGATGGTATGTCGAGCTATACGAGTTACGGAACTGAATATGTGGCTATGCGTGGTTATACAAGTGGTTCGTTAACTCCATACGACGCCAGAATTGGTACCAACATGGGTTATTTGTATAACAAATTCACCATGGAGTTGCGTTATCCTTTATCGTTGGAACAGTCAGCAACCATTTATGCGTTGACTTTCCTGGAAGCGGGTAACTGTTTTAATAAAATGTCCGACTACAATCCTTTCGATTTAAAACGAACTGCCGGAGTTGGTGTACGTATTTTCCTTCCAATGTTCGGTATGATGGGAATAGACTGGGGTTATGGATTTGACAAGATCCCCGGTTCTACAACGCCAAGCGGAAGTCAATTCCACTTTGTACTTGGTCAGGAACTGTAGGATAGTGGGTAGTTTTGAGTAGGTAGTTTTGAGTTCTGAGTCGAAAGTATGTAGTTTATAGCATCCCTGTCTCGTAAAGACGAGATTAAATCTAATATAACAAAATAAAGATAGTGATTGTACAGCCCCAAGCCCATAAAGGGAATGTAAAGAGTGGTTTCAGAATTTTCTTTTGTTGAATACTTTATAGGAGACGGTTGTAATATTATATCCACTTCACATTTGGGGCATCTTTAAAAAAACAGATATTCTATTCTTACGATCATCAAATCACTAAAAATAATATTTGGCAAAGATTTTGTAATGCAAACCAACAGTAAAAATTGAAGTATAACCATTAATAGAAAAAAGTCATGAAAAAATTAATTATGTCCCTCTGTTTATTGGCAGGAATAGCTTTTGCAGGAAATGCTCAGAAGTTTGCTATGGTGGATATGGAATACATTATGAAAAATATTCCTTCGTACGAAACAGCCAATGAGCAAATAAACCAGGTTTCCAAAAAATGGCAATCGGAAGTGGAAGCTCAAATGCAGGAAGTTCAGAAAATGTACAAGAACTATCAGACTGAACTTGTGTTCCTTTCGGAAGACATGAAAGTAAAGCGCGAAGAAGAAATCATTGCGAAAGAAAAGGCAGCCCAGGAATTGAAACGCACCTATTTTGGAGCAGAAGGCGAATTATTCAAGAAACGACAAAGTCTTATGAAACCTATTCAGGACGAAGTCTATACAGCCATACAGGAACTGTGTAAAGAGAAAGATTACGAGTTGATTTTAGACAAAACTTCATCGATGAATATCATCTTTTCTTCACCTAAATTAGACGTCAGCGATGCGGTTCTTCAAAAGTTGGGTTATTCAAAATAATTATATACATTTGCAGTCCATTTTCAAACAAATTCAATTTTCAAATAAATATAAACAACTAAAAAAAATATCATGTTAAAAAAAATTGCGCTCGTATTGCTATTTGCATTACCTATTAGTTTGATGGCTCAGGATGCTAAACTAGGCCACATCAATTCACAAGAGATTCTGACAATTATGCCTGAACGTGCAACCATCGAAAAAACAATCAGTGATTTGCAAAGCCAATGGGAAAGCGAATTGGTAAAAATGCGTGAAGAATATAATTCAAAAATCAAAGAATATCAGGAAAAACAGGCTACTATGCCCGAAAGCATCAAACAAGCCCGTCAATCGGAAATTGTAGAAATCGAGCAACGTATTACCACTTTCAACCAGACTGCCAGTGCCGACTTACAAAAGAAACAACAAGAACTGTTTACTCCGGTTATCGAAAAAGTAAAGAAAGCAATCAATGAAGTAGGTGCGGAAAATAATTACCTGTATATTTTCGATTTAAGTACACAAACGATCATCTATCAATCTCCAAAATCGAATGATGTGACTCCGTTAGTAAAGAAGAAACTGGGTTTGAAATAATACCCGAACATGATAAAAAATAAACAGCCTTTGAAGTTCATTCTTCAAAGGCTATTTTTTTATCATATGTTTTATAAAGTCGATGGGATAATAAATAATCATGCGGGGACCGGAGAAACGCATCACTTCACGTATCTTTCTTCTCATCTCTTCTTTATAACAATGTACTTTACAGTCCTTACAGGCGATCTTCTTATCACCATACGGGCATTTGGTCAAACGTTCGAATGCATACGCCCTGACCGCCTCACAGCCGGGGCATAATACTGCTATACTTCCGTGTTTCTTCCGGCAATAAAGCCCTATCATATATTCAACTGTACTTTTCTCGGAATTTATTTTACCCATACATGTCTGAGTCTTTATCAGATTAAAAAAGTGAGATAAATACTATCCCACTTTATTTAATTTCCATAATGTTTTGAATTCACTGATTATTTTTTTAGTTTCAACAGCTTTTCAATTTTTTCTTTAAAGCTGATATTTTCCATAAATCCAGTAAACTTTTCAGCACCCGGGCCGTAAGCAAATACAGGAACAGGAACTCCGGAATGTCCCTTGGTAGAAAATGCAGTTTTCATCTCATCCGATCCGAATTTACCATCCAAAATTGTCAATCCACCGGTTTCGTGGTCGGCAGTAATGATAACAAGTGTATTTCCCATTCTTTTGGCGTAATCAAGTACACGTCCTATTGTTTCATCAAAATCGAGCATTTCTTTAATCTCTTGTCCTGCTTTGTTATCATGACAGGCCCAGTCGATTTGAGAGCCTTCTACCATCAGGAAAAAGCCTTTGGTATTATTATCCAGAATATCAATGGCAGCAACAGTAGCATCGGGCAGCATAGCACCACGTTCGGGCATTCCCGGATTTTGATCCGTGTAAAGCAATCCTGCCAGTTTTCCGGTCTTTACGGCTTTTACATCTTCTATATTATAGGCAATCTGGTAATTTTTCGCTTTCAGTTCATCAGTCAGATTACGTCCATCGGCGCGATCTTCAAAGTATTTACGTCCGCCTCCAATAAAAACATCGATATCTGTTTTCAGATAATCGGTAGCAATTTCATCATACATGCCCCGGTTAACCTGATGTGCGATATAGCTGGCGGGTGTGGCATGCGTTACGGCACAGGCTACAACTATTCCGGTAGCTAAATTGTTCTTATCGGCTTGTTCTAAAATTGTTTGTACGGCTACTGAATCGGGATTCATTCCGATCATTCCGTTCTTCGTTTTCACTCCACAAGCCAATGCAGTTCCACCTGCACCCGAATCGGTAGTAAAATGAGAGGATGAGTATGTTTTTGAAAATCCACTGTAGGTACAACGTTCCAAAGCGAGTTTGTTGCCGTTAACCACCATTCCTGCATATATCTGTGCTAATCCCATACCGTCACCAATCATAAATATAACATTTTTAGGTGTTTTCTGGGCGCTGACTGGTGTATACGACAGGCAAATAAGACTAAAAGTCAGACTAAGTATAATTGTTTTTTTCATTTTCTATTTAATTATTTTTAATAATACAATGAACTGTAATCATTCAGATAAAGCTTTCGAAATACCGAGCAATTCGGTTCTGATGAGTTTCAAACGCTCAACCACTTCCTGTTGTTTAGCAACAGCATCTTTTTTCTGACTCATCTTGCGCTTGGCACCTTCCAGTGTCAACTTTTGTTCGTTTACCAGAAAAATAATCTGCTTGATAATCTGAATATCTTCAGGTGAATAAAAACGCGTCCCCTTCGGATTTCGTTTTGGTTCGAGTTGTTTAAACTCTTTTTCCCAAAACCGCAAATTCGATTGATTCACGCCGAACATGGCGGCAACTTCAGAAATAGAATAAAAAAGCTTTTCCATCAGTTGATTGGTTGATTGGTTAATTGGTTGATTGGTTGATTAGTTAATTGGGTGATTAGTTATTGGTTGGTTAAGAGACTACTCTTACTAACCAATTACTATAAACTACCGACTACTTCCGACTCAAAACTCAAAACTCAGAACTCAGAACTACCGACTATAAACTACCGACTACTTCCGACTCAAAACTCAGAACTCAGAACTACCAACTTCCTACTTAAGTATTTTCAACCGTTGTCCTGTCTGTATAGTAGAACTTCTCAAATGGTTCCATTTTTTCACTTTAGAAACAGATACTCCGTATCTGGCAGCAATATTGCCCAAGTTCTGTCCACGTTTGACTTTATGGTATATTACCCTGCCCGACCCTGCTGATGAAAGCGGACCCTGGGTCTGTAAAATTTCAATTTCACTCCGGCGGTTATTTACAAGTTCATCGGCTTTGTATGCCACAACTTCATCGAATTTATCAATAAAAGTGTTGGCATAATTCAAAGGTAAACACAATACGTAGGGCTTAATATTGCCCGGAATAATATCTTTGCGGTATTGTGCATTCAACAAACGGACTTCTTCTATCGGCAGATTTAATACTGCTGCCACCTGTTCCAAATGAATCCTTTGATGAATCATAATCGTATCGGTAATAACCGGCATCTTGACAATGGCAGGACACAGATTGTGCTCAGCTGAATAATGCATCGCATAATTTGCGGCAATAAAAATAGGCACATAATTTCGTGTCTCGCGGGGTAGATATGGATAAATAGCCCAGTAATCACGTTTTCCGCCGGCTCTTCGAATGGCTTTATTTACATTTCCCGGTCCACAATTGTAAGAGGCAATAACCAGATTCCAGTCACCATAAATTGAATATAAATCTTTCAGGAAATGTGCTGCAGCGTTGGTTGCTTTAACTGGTGATAAGCGCTCATCAACCAGACTGTTGATTTCCAGCCCGTACATTCGGCCTGTTGCAATCATAATTTGCCATAAACCGGCAGCTCCCATGCGCGAAACGATGGTGGTGTTTAGGGCAGATTCAATAATCGACAAATACTTTAATTCGAGCGGAAGATTATTGGCTCCCAAAACCTGTTCAAACAAAGGAAAATAATAGTTGCTCATCCCCATCATATATTCCATCTGATGTCTTTTGCGAATGGTATATAAATCGATAAATGAGCGGATACTCGAGTTATAGGGCATCTCCATCAGGCAAGGCATTTTCGACAGGCGAAGTTTACAGATGGAATCGGATACGGGCGGGGGCATTTCACTCGACGCGCAGTTTGAAACACTGGCCCGTTGAACAACCCAGGAGTGTAACAAATAGTCGAGCGTATTATCGAATTCTTCGGGTAAAGCAAGAGAATCCAGCTCTACAGTTCCATCAAGACTTAGATCTGAAATGGTTTCAGTTTCTTGTGAAAACAAAAGAGATGTACTCATTACCAGAAATATACCAAAAGAGAATAGAGATTTAAAAGTCATTACTTATAATATTTTTTTTATTTAAAACTAAAACTACACTGAACACCAAGTGTATTGCTAAAATCAAACCGGTCTTTCAACAATACCGGTTGAAACCGGAAAGACAAATCGGGACTGATATCAAAATCGTATAACTGAGCATCAACATAGGCTTCAACTAAAGTTAAAGCGTAATATCCAATTGAAACAATGATACTTAAATCGCGATATCGGCGATAAACATCCTGTTTGGATTGTAAGGTTTTTTCCCATTGATCAATCCCACCAATGCCCGGGTGGTCAATCGTATACCCTTTTGGAATAATTTCCAGATAACTGAGTGTAGCCGGATCATTGTCGATTATATCGCGATAAGCGGTTTTGTATGTTTGATACATACCGGAGTTCCAGGAAACAGCATAGGCACAACCCAGAAAACCACCGTAAACGATTGGCAATTTCCAATACTTTCTGTTCAGTATCTGACCAAATCCCGGCAGAATAGCTCCCATCCACACAACCTTCATCGGATCCGGCTTAAATGCAACAGGTTTCAAAGAATCAGGTTTCAGGGAATCAGGGACGAGTATTGCATATTTTTCAACCGTCAATTCAGGTCGTATACTAAGTGTATCTACCGGCAACAGGACAGTATCTGTAACAATCTCAATCTGAGCCCGAACATCTAAAGAGATCAGGAGTATAAAAAGAACAATTATATTTGCGTATTTATTCACCTAAATCAGCCCTTAAATTTTATCGAATAAATCCATGATATGCGTTAACTCTTCATCATTCGAAAAAGGAATAGATATTTTACCTTTGCCATCAGGATTACAAGAGAACTGAACATTTGTTCCAAAAACCTGACTCAACTGAATTTTCAAATCATCAAATTCTTTCAGTGCTTTCACCGGATTAACCGCAACTTTAGGTTTTGTGTCTAAACTTCCCGTTTCTATGAATAAGCGTACCAACTCCTCTACTTTCCGGACCGTATAATCATTCAATACAATTGCTTCATACAAATGCAATTGAGCAGCAGGATCGTTCAAGCCCAATATAGCACGTGCATGTCCCATATCGATTTTTTTATCCTTAATACCCATTTGAATTTCGGCAGGCAAACGCAGCAATCGTAAATAATTGGCAATCGTTGCACGCTTTTTGCCCACACGTTCACTCAGACGTTCCTGTGTCAGTTTATATTCTTCCATCAACCGGTAGAATGTCAGCGCAATTTCAATGGCATTCAAATCTTCACGCTGAATGTTTTCAATCAGTGCCATCTCCATCACTTGCTCATCGGCAGCTGTTTTCACGTAAGCCGGTATTGATTTCAAACCAACCAGTTTTGCAGCCCTGAACCTGCGTTCTCCGGCAATGATCAGATAAGTGTTATCTTCGTTTTTACGTAATGTAATGGGAGATATGACACCTAATTCGCGGATTGACGATGCCAACTCTGTTAAAGCATCTTCATCAAAATAGCTACGGGGTTGATTTGGATTTGCAAAAATCAAATTCATTTCCACTTCGTTGATTGACGAGGAACCGCCGGTACTGATGTGCTCGGTGTCGATTAAAGCACCCAAACCTCTTCCTAAACCTGTAATATTCTTTGCCATATTGTATATGCGAGAACGCTGCTATTATCTATTTGTTATTTTTAAACTTTAAATTTTTCATTTAAATAACTTAGATTCGATTATTATTTATTTTGTTTATTCCATAATCTCAAAAAAGAGGGGCAACACAAAAATGTATAATTATCAATCAATGTCGTTTAGATAAAGAATTGAAAAATTGAATTTTAAATGGTATAATAATATTTTAAAATATGAGGAAAAGGGTGTTTATGGAAAAACCTTTTTCCTTTTAAGGTTTTGAATCAAGATATTCTTCTCTTTTGAAATCCTTAGTAGAAATCAATAATCTCCTTACCTCCCCTTATTAAATCTAAAATGCTTATCTAACCGACGTTGAATTATTAATTTTTAATTATTAATTAATTCTTAAGCTGTTTAGCAATCAATTCTTTGGCCAGATCCATATAATTTGTCGAACCTTTTGATTCGGGATCGTATAGTAATACCGGTTTGCCATGACTTGGAGCCTCGCTCAAACGGACATTACGGGTAATAACAGCTTCGAACACCATACCTTCGAAATGCTTTTTTACTTCTGCATATACCTGATTTGCCAGACGCAAACGATTATCGTACATGGTAAGTAAGAAACCTTCAATTTCGAGGGTCGTATTCAATTTACTTTTAATAATTTTGATGGTATTCAACAATTTGCTGATTCCTTCGAGCGCAAAATACTCGCATTGCACAGGAATAATCACCGAATCGGCAGCAGTAAGTGCGTTTACAGTAATTAAGCCCAGGGAAGGAGAGCAGTCGATCAACAGATAATCGTAGAGTGGTTTTAATGGAATAAGCACATTTTCCATCACCCGTTCGCGGTTATCCATATTCAACATTTCTATCTCAGCACCAACCAAATCGATATGTGAAGGTAAGACAAACAAGTTTTCCACATCGGTGGGGTGTATGGCCTGTATGGGTGGCACACCATCAATCAGACATTCGTAGATGGTAAACTCGAGTGTACGTATATCAATACCCAGTCCCGATGAAGCATTGGCTTGCGGGTCAGCATCAACTAAAAGTACTTTTTTCCCGAGTGATGCCAACGATGCAGCTAAATTGATGGCTGTTGTTGTTTTGCCTACACCACCTTTTTGGTTTGCTAACGCAATTATTTTTCCCATAATAATGTTCAGTTCTTTAAAATTTTATTTAAATTTTCAATTGGGTTAAATTATACGGTTTCGTAAATAATGCTTTCACTGCAGCAGGACAAGATGAAGAGTAGGGCCAAGCTGTTTTGAAACGCTATGCTAAATTGTATCTGAAGTCAAAAAAACATGCCGGAAGGAACTTTCAACCCCAAAAGAACAACAATGTATCCTCAAGGCATTGAATACCATAATTAATAGATTAACCAACAGTAATCATTATCCGATTGGCAAAGATAATAAAATATATCCACCCATTCAACAGGCAAATTGCCCCGGAATTATAAATAAGCTTTTTTAAGGCGACAAAACACACACAATATTTCAACCGGATTAACACTAAGCTCCATCAAATATTATTTCTACAGCAGCATAATTTGTCTTTTCAAGGCTTAAAAAGATCTCCCGAATCAGGCGCTGAATTATCCACGGTTTAAAATTACTGTACCGTTAAAATGATTATCTTTGCAAATCATTTTTTATAAAACATGAAATACTTCCACTTCATACCACTACTTTTATTTTTTATTTCATGCAATTCGGTTATTCCATCTATCGAAGAGCCTGATGCGAATGATACCATCCCGACCGATACTATCCCGAATGACTCCATCCCGAATGACACCATCATCGACCAGGGATTAAACTATGTGTATGATATCGCAGGCATTCCACACATCACACTTGAAATAACGACAGCCGAATGGAACAACCTCCTCGCGTGGTACGACCAGAATCCTGACAATGAAGAATATATTAAAACACATTGCACTTTCACGAAAGACGACAAATCGATAAAAATAACCGACGCAGGCTTACGGATAAGGGGAAATACAAGCCGGAGACGCCCCGAAGGTCAGAAAGGAGAAATGCATAATGCCACAAATCCCGACTGGCATCATTCCAGCTTTGCACTCAGCTTTAAAAAATTCGTCAAAGGACAGGAAATGGCGGGAACCGAAAAAATAAACTTAAAATGGTTCAAAGACGATGCCACCTATGTCAGGGAAGTGTATTGTTACGATTTATTCGAACGTTTTGGTGTGTGGACTGCACCACAATCGAGTTATTGCCGCCTGAGCATAAAGATTTCAGAGGATGCTAAAACGGTCTATTACGGAATTTATCAAATGGTAGAACCGATAGACAAGGAATATCTCAAAAACCGTCCCGGTAAATTCGCAGACAGTGACGGAAACCTTTGGAAAGCCAACTGGAATTCGGACCTTAAAAATCCTGACAGAAGCAGAATGGGCATAGAGAATATCACCCTGACAGAAAATTACACGCCGGTTTACGATCTGAAAACAAATGAAGCGGCCCTGGAAGCTGCCAAAACACAACTGTCAGATTTCATTACCAACCTAAACGGCAAGACAGGCGATGATTTTAAAACCTGGATCAGTCAGAAAATGGACGTGGAACTTTTCCTGAAAACCTACGCGGTGAACGTAATATGCGGTATGTGGGACGATTACTGGTGCAATAAAAACAACTATTATTTTTATTTCGATTCCGCGGGCAAGTTTTACTTTATTCCTTATGACTATGACAACACGCTCGGGACATCTGCAATTATGAAAGATGCAGGGAAACAGGATCTATTAAACTGGGGAAGTACTTCGAATCCTATGGTGCTGAAAATAATCGGCATCCCGGAATATAAAGCGTTGTATATTGGATATATAAAAGATTTATGCAACAGCAACAATGATTACTTTTTTGTTGATAAGAGTATTCCCCGCATATTAAACTGGCAGAATAAAATCCGGGACTTCGTGGATAACGACACCCATGAAGATACGGAGATAATAGACAAACCGGCATATTGGGGCAATTGCAGCTTTTACAGGTTGCTCGACACGAACAACAATTATTTCAAAATACGGGCAGCAAATATCCCGGAATAACATTCTGATAAATTCAGAATATTACATTACAAAAAATTCAATAATCTAATTAAGATAAGAATAGAACGCGGATTTACGCAAATAAAGCGGATATAAAAACGGATAATAAATACTTCGTATTTTGATTTTTAAAGATAATCTATTAATGCTGTCCTTATTACAAGATAACAAAATGAAAAAATACAGATTTAATATTTCAAAGCATTTTGAATGAAAATTGTTTGTTCCGGAAAATCATTCCAATTTATTGGAATTGAAATCCGTTTTTCATCCGTTAAACCCGTGTAAATCCGCGTTCTATTTTTTTTTATCAGATACTATGTAAATTCATAATAACATTATAAATATCGAACAGTAAATTATTTATGAAAATAAGCAACTATAAAAATCTGTTTCTGGCAGTTTGTCTGACGGCGCTTATCGTCCTCTCTTTTTTCTACTTTTTCCGTATTGATTTAACTTCCGACAAGCGATACAGCGTGGCCGATCAGACTAAAAACCTGATGAGCAAAGTTGATGTGCCGCTTTCAGTGGTTGTTTATCTTGAGGGCGATCTGAACCCGGGTTTTCTTCGACTGAAAAAATCAACTGTCGAATTATTGGATGAACTATCTGTTTACTCCGCTAAGAATATAGAAATTCGTTTTGAGAATCCGTCCCTGGCCGACTCCCCTGAAGCACGGGAAAAGAAATATTCGGAGTTGCTGCAACGTGGTCTGACACCAACAGCGGTTTATGAACGCGACAAAGAAGGAAAGTCTATTCAAAAAGTGATTTTTCCCTGGATTGAAATAAATTATAAAGGGAAAATAGTGCCCGTGAGCCTGCTCAAAAACATTCGGGGAAATTCAGGGGAAGAGAATCTGAATATCTCCATCGAAAATTTAGAGTTCGAGATCACCGATGGTATCCGCAGACTGGTTAATACGGAGGTCACAAAAATTGCCTTTATTGAAGGACACGGCGAACTCAATGATGCGGAAACATGGGATATCAGCAAATCGTTGAGCCGCTATTTTCAGGTCGACCGCGGCACTTTAGGCACGGATGCATCCATTCTTGACAATTATAAAGTGATCATCATTGCCAAACCGACTTTGCCTTTCAGCGAAACGGACAAATACATAATCGACCAATACATTATGAATGGTGGTCGCGTGTTGTGGTTAGTAGATGTCGTACGCATTGCAAGTGAAAATCTGTCAACTATCGGACTATCACCGGCCATTGAACTCGATTTGAATTTGAATGATATACTGTTTCGTTACGGTGTTCGCATCAATCCCGTGTTGTTGCAGGATATTCAATGTGCCAACGTTCCCGTGAATATTGCACCGGCAAATGCTACGCCTCAATTTGAACCTTCAACCTGGTTTTACGCACCTTTACTGCTTACATCCGGTCAACATCCGGTCACGCGGAACATAACCGAAGTGCGCGCAGAATTTTGTTCGGGCATCGATCTGGTTGGTGAAAACAAGCAGATGAAGGCTCAGTTACTTTTAGCCACTTCCGACAATACACACATTCTCGGCACACCTTATACCATTGACCTGAGCCAGACACCCAAAGCCAATGACAAAGCGTATTTTAACCTGAGTTATGTACCGGTTGCAGTGGCGTTGGAAGGAGTTTTCGAATCGGATTTTGCAAACCGCAGCACCCCGACAGGATTAACAAATACAATTTCCATTCGGCAATTCAGCGTACCTACCCGTCAAATCGTAGTGGCCGACGGCGATATTATCCGCAACGAAACGAACGGAACAGCCAGTGACAGCACAACAATTCCGCTCGGTTTCGACCGCTATATGAATCAACAATTCGGGAATAAGGAATTTGTTTTGAATTCGGTGCTTTATCTTGCTGACAACGAAGGCTGGATGCAGTTACGTAACCGCACCTTGAAATTGAGATTACTAAACAAGAAAATAACCAATGCAGACAAAACAAGCTGGCAACTGTTGAACGTCATGTTGCCGGTCGGATTGTTACTTCTTTTCGGAATCGGTTACCAGATTGTAAGAAAGAGAAAATATACGAAGTAGACATTGTAAAAACCCATTTTGAAACGCATAAAATTAAGATCTACAGCGTCATCTGGGTAAATTATGCAAATGGGTTGAATAATTCTACATTATATTTCCCGATTGAAGCACATTTTTTCTATTCTACGTGGTTTGGACATTAAACCATGTGGTTTGGACTCTATACCATATGAGGTAGACTCTAAACCACTTGATTTTTGACTAAAATCAGATAAATACGGTTTAATTTTGCCTTTACAACTCCACAGGAACTATCAGTTTAATACTGATGTTTCGTCCCATATTATAAACACCGGTGCGTCCGGTTACATGATTGACGGCAGCATATTTCAAACGGCTGAGATGACTTTGATATGCAATGTCGGCCAGATTGCTTCCGCTGAAATATACAGAACAAATCGTGTGCTTTTTTAAAACAAGGTCGCCGCCTATGCCGGCATTCAGCAGGGTGTAAGCAGGTGTCACAGTCTCGGTATTGTAAGCAGAATATATTTTATCCTGTTTGAAATAATGCTCTGCTCCTACCGACAGGTAAACGTTTTTCAGGTTCTTTCCCACCTTGTCGACATCCGCCCGTATATCCGATTTCCATTTGGCAGCCGGAGTAAGAGGCAGATACCGTGTTGAATCCGGTTGACTGCGGAGTTGTGCATGAACATAAGCAAAACTATTTTCAAAGTGCAGCCAATCCAGCGGATGGGGATGTATATCGATGAAAAATTCGCCCCCCATTAACTGTGCATGGCCCGAATCAAATTTGTAAGACGGATAACCCTCCCGGATAGAGTCACCGCCGGCAACAGCACTCAGCTTGCGTGAGAAAATATAGTTTGACAGGTTGTTTATAAACAGGTTTATTTTGGTGCTCACATGTTCGGTATTGTATCCCAGTTCATAATCAAACTGTAGACTACTTTCGGCTTTTAGTTTTGAGTCCCCTATCTCGTAGCGTATTGTACCTTCGTGCACGCCATTGGAGCTTAGCTCACTAATGTTCGGGGCACGAAAACCGCGCGACAGATTCAGTTTGGTATTCCAGTTTTCAGTCATCTGGTAACTACCACCCAGACTGCCGCTGATACCGCCAAAGTTGGTTGAGAATGGGGAGAATCGTTCTGTTGCAGTCGGATCTGAAGCAATTGTTTTTTCGTCCGCAGCATTCAAATACAATGCTTCACCCCGCTCCGACCGGTTATCAAACCGCAATCCACCGCTTACATCGAGCTTACCCCAATTTTGTTTAGCGATAATAAATACACCGGCATCAAACAGACGATATTCGGGTACCAGGTATTCACTGCCTATATTCAGGGAGTTTTGAACCATGCCATTCATACCGAACGAAAGTCCGAAACCGTTTTTTTCGGGCAAAAGATAATGGATGTCGTAGTTAATGGTATGAAGTTGAAAGTAGAGCGCATAGTCATTCGGGCTCAGAATATCTTCAAACTCCTGACGACGGTTTTGCTGATAGCCGATGGTGGTTTTAAGACTACCCTCGCCGATTAAGATATTATTGTTCCACACCGCTTTGTAATGTTTAACCTGCTGATAAGGCATTTGATGTTTGTAGGACAAAAAGTCAGGCAGCGCAACTATAGCTTCTCCAACGCTGTTGTCATTCAATGCAACCGGTTTAACAAACTGCCCGGTCACCGGGTCGCGATCACCCTCCACGATACCCGGAGTCAGCTGATAAGTGCTCAGCGTGAGATGAGAATATCCCCACCACTGATTAATTCCGACCAAAGCCGATATTGCGTTTTCACTAAAACCTGAATTATAAACATATCCATCGTATTTGTTTTGGTAGGCATGGGCTTGTTTGTTGCTGTAACGCACATTCCACACAAAAGCTTTTTTATGTCCGGCAGAGTTGAGCGAATAAGCCATCAGTCCGTTGTTGGTTTGATAGTTGACCAGCGCATTCAACTGTATTTTTCCCTGAGGTAATACTGGGGCTGAGAAAAAATTAATCACCCCCGCCATGGCATCCGAGCCGTACATTAAACTGGCCGGACCTTTCAGAATTTCAACCCGATCGACATCAAACTCGTCAACCTCAATACCATGCTCATCGCCCCATTGTTGTCCTTCCTGACGAACACCATCGTTTACCACCACCACACGGTTGTATCCCAGACCGCGAATCACTGGCTTTGCGATTCCACTTCCCGTAGTAATTTGAGAGATCCCGGGTTGTGAACTGATGGCATCAATAATATTGGCAGCAGCATTTTGTTGCAGCTCTGCATGCGTAATAATGCTGATTGGAGCCGGCATCCTGATCATTTGGGACGCACCCGCCTGACCGGTCACCACCACTTCATTTATTTCAATGACCGATTCATCGAGTACAAAATCTTTGTTTGAAGTCGTTTTTAGATTTATATTTTCGGCAATCATTTTGTAACCTATCGCGTTTACCTGAATCAGCAGGGTCCTTTGCGGAAGATTATCAATCGTGTAATTTCCATCGGTTCCGCTAACGGCACCTGTTTTCATTTCGGGGAAATAAATCGTTACGCCCTGAACCGGTTCTCCTGTCCGGTCGGTGATACGGCCCTGTAAAAAGGTATGTGCATTGACCGGAGTTTCTGCTCCGGAGTTTAGACTGACAAAAAAAATTGTCAGCAACATAATATATATTTTTTTCATTTGAAGTTTAATTTGTAATAAGAAATAATTGAAATGCTTATCATTGTCATTTAAGCAATTGAAATAATATTGTGTCGTATTTTTTAAAGAATAGAACGCGGATTTTAACGGATTAAGCGGATTTTCGCGGATAAGAATTATCTAACGGATTTAAATCTGGATTTTATTCATATGAATGATAATACCTTTAGTTCAGAAATCATTCCAATTTATTGGAATTAAAATCCGTTTTTAATCCGCTAAATCAGCGATTATCCGCGTTCTATTCTTATTTATATTTTCAGATAATTTCCCGACATTATTTATATCTTATTACTTATCTGAACTGTTACAATGATAAAACAACAGCATAAAACTGAGTTGTACCGTAAAGCACAACACAAGCACAAGGCAATAATTATTGCTTCATGTCTTCGTTTTTTCTTAGGAAAATAACAAGTGAGGGGTTTACAGAGCAGGTGGTGCCCGTAGTTGGAAAAGATGAGAAGATTGGACAGCAAGGCAGGCCACAGTCCGGACAGGTTGATCTTCACGAACAATCACAGAGATTTGCGCAACGGTGATCTGTTTTTGAGGAATAAAAGTACAAAATTCAAAATCGCAGACCGGACAATCATTAATATGATTATTCGAAACAGTCTGTCCGTCATGATGTGTGCTTTCAGCTTCGGAATGCCCGTGATGAGCGAACAAAAGGTGAGCCGGCTTTACAAGCAATGAACCGACAAACACCGCCAGAAAAAGCAGTGCGTATCGTGACTGAATAGTATGTTTCACTATTTTGTTCATTGATTTATTTTTGTGCAAAGGTAATCAGAAGCATACAAATATGAAATGGATCAATTGTTATTATTTTACTGTCAATAAAACAATGATTAATTCCAACCGCAATTCCGGTATATCTTTTATTGAGGCCCACAACCACAGGTAGCAGGATCTTTTGATGCTCCTTTCGCGATATTTTTTGTAATTTCTTTTTTTATGTCGCAGCCATTACACCCACCGCAAGGAGATGTATCTTTCTTCCGGATGTTTTTCACCACAGCATATACGGAGTAGCCTATGGCAAAAGCGATGATAATGAAGACTATTATATTTTGAACCATTTGATGTCTGTCTCTTTATAGAGAATTAAATTTATAAATTAAAAAAACCTTTCATATTTTGATTACAATCATCAACTTATAAAACAAAATCTGGTGACGAAAGTAAGCACTTACTCCCCCTTTAGGGGGTTAGGGGGTCGGTCTTACACAAACAAACTTCCTATCTGAAAAGTTGCAAAGGCCACAATCCAGGCGATGGCAGTAGTGTAAACCATAGTAAACACGGCCCAACCCCAGCTCGATTCCTTTTTAATGGCAGCAATAACCGCCACGCAAGGGAAATAGATTAGGATAAAAAGCATAAAGCCGAAGCTAACAAGTGGTGTGAATACTTTTTGACCTTGCAGCTCGCCCTTGTTATGTGTTTGTGCCATCAGCTTTTCTTTGAGTGAACCTGAGTCAGCATCTGCTTTCAGATCGGCCTGATAAAGAATTCCCATGGTACTCACCACGATTTCCTTGGCTGCCAATCCCGTGATAATGCTTACACCCATTTTCCAGTCAAAGCCCAGGGGTTTAATTACCGGTTCGATGGCATGTCCAAGCTGACCGATATAGGATTTTTCCTGACGCTCCGATTCTTTATTGATTTCCAGTTGCGTAATTATTTCGTCTTTGTCGTTTGATGCCAGCAAATTGTCGGATTGTGTGTTTACAATTTGAGTATCGTAGTTGGTGCTGTATTCAATATTACGTGGAAAATATCCCAACGCCCATATTAAAATAGAAGCCAGCAAAATGACTGTCCCCATTTTATTCAGGTATTGTTGTCCTTTGTGCCACATATGAATACTCGTATTTTTCAAAGTCGGAATACGGTAAGGTGGTAACTCCATAACGAAAGGCACTTCTTTTTTTGCAAAAACAAGACGTTTCATAATCATTGCTGTAAATACCGCGAGCAGTATCCCGATCAGGTAAATGGTAAACAACACCAGGCCCTGGTTTTGCGGAAATATAGCTGAAATCAACAGGACATAAACCGGTAACCGGGCACTACAGGACATAAATGGCGTGATGATCATCGTCAGAATTCTGTCCTTTTTATTTTCCAGGGTACGTGTGGCCATAATGGCGGGCACATTGCAACCGAATCCCATGACAAGGGGAATAAATGATTTGCCGTGAAGACCGATTTTATGCATCAACTTATCCATTATAAAGGAAGCCCTGGCCATATAACCGGTATCTTCCATCAAAGAGATAAAGAAAAACAGAATCATAATATTGGGAAGGAAAATAATCACTCCGCCAACTCCGCCAATGATTCCGTCCACAACCATATCGCGCAGTGCCCCTTCAGACATAATGTTTCTCAGCCAGTCACCCAACAATCCCACACCTGCATCGATCCATTCCATAGGGTAGCTTCCCAGTGTAAAAGTGGCCTGAAACATGAACCACATTAAGAACAGAAAAATTGGGAAACCCCAGACTCTGTGGGTCAACATGTCGTCCAGCTCCCGTTTGATCTTATAGCGGTCTTTTTTTGGTTCCTTGTAGGTTTCTTTCAACGCACCATCAATAAAGCCGTATTTTGCATCGGTAATGATGGTTTCTGAGCGTTCGCAGTATTCTTTTTCCAATGCGGCTATCGTACTTTCGGTTAAAGCTTTTATTTGTGGATAATTGCTGAGTTCTTTCAGTTGCGACAGCGTTGTTTTATCTGTTTCGAGCAGCTTCACGGCCACATAGCGCGAAGAGAATTTGTCGGTAATGTGAGGATTTTTCCATATTTCATCCTGAATTTTCTTTATTGCTGTTTCAATAAACGAACCATAGTTTATATGTATATGTCTCACGCTGGGATCGCGATCTTCGTAAACTTCAATCAATTTCGAAAAAAGTTCATCCACCCCTGTGCCTTTGGATGCTATCGTCGGAATAATTGGAATTCCCAACATCTTACCCAATCCTTCATAATCAAATTGCACACCTTTCTTTTCCAGTTCATCAAACATATTCAAGGCAATAACGACCTTAATATTCATATCAATCAACTGGGTAGTGAGAAAAAGATTGCGTTTCAGATTTGATGAATCGACCACATTAATGACTATGTCAGGCATCTTTTCGGTGATATGCATCCGCACATAAAGCTCTTCGGGTGAATACTCCGTGATGGAATAGGTACCCGGCAAATCGACGATTTTGAATATATAATCCTCTTTTTTAAGTATTGCCTCTTTGGCATCAACGGTAACGCCGCTGTAATTCCCCACCCTTTCGTGCGAGCCTGAAGCATAATTAAACAAAGTTGTTTTTCCGCAATTCGGATTACCAACCAAAGCCACATTGATGACTTTTCCCTTTTCCAGCGCGGAGACCTTCAGGGTATCTTCATCTATGGTACCTTCGAATTTTATTTCCGACAATCCTGCAGCTTCTTCCACCGAAATCACCTCCACCAGCTCTGCTTCACTTCTGCGAAGCGACACTTTGTAGCCCATTATTTCGTATTCCACCGGATCCTGCAGGGGCGCATTCTTTATCACAATCACTTTTTCGCCCTTCACAAAACCCATTTCGGTAATACGCTTGCGAAAAGCGCCATGACCGAGGACCTTTGTTATTATGGCTTCATCCCCTGTTTTTATTTCGGAAAGATATGTATTATTTGTTGTCATTAGAAATACGAATTACACGAATTAAATACGAATTACACGAATGGATGCGAATTACACGAATTTATAGGTTAGAACTGCACACCGAAGCGAAGAAATCCAACCAATGCATTTTCCAGTTTCACATCTGTTCCTGCCGGGTTAATAATATACTGAATATCCGGTCTCAGGTAAATATTTTCATTCAGTTGAAACCGGTATGTAAGTTCCATTGCAGTTTCGCTGCCTACTGCGCTCCGGTCAATGCCGGCATGAGCAACTGCTACTCCAAACAAATCATCCGGTCTTTTATTGAATAAGCCTTTGTAATTAAGCCCTACACTATAAAAATGATTGTGATTATTTTTACTTTTCGGACTATACCCGATTTGAGAAAATGCTGAAATTTTATCAGTAATTTGCTGGTCGAAAATACAATACAACCCTCCATTTTCCTGCTCTACATCAATAGAATCATTATGTTCATGAAAATAAAATCCGATTTTATAGGTTCCGGTTCTTCCTTTCAATAAACTCTTTTTAATTTGAAATTCAGTTACAGCCAGATAACCCTGGTCTTTATTGAGTTTCCAATTTATATTATATGGATTATTTTCAAAGTCATCCGGTGTTCCGTCAAAGACTGCCAGTAACAAAGCATAATCAGCGGTAATATCATATTTCAGATTGGCACCCAGAGCTGTAAGTGGGAATACCGGAGTCGGGTTATTATCTGAAATACTCGACTGTATTCCGAACGAACTGTTTGTAAATAAAGCTCCGTTGTCGCTGTATGCAAAATTAGCATTTAAATCCTGTAAACCGACCGTTAAAGAAAACTTTCCCAGTGTTTGTTTATACCACAATTCATATAAAAATGTCAAATTCCCTGCTTCAATATTCGATATGCCCTGAAAATCACCCACCAAAGTAGCTGAAGGCTGACCACCGTGTGTATTGCCAATATTTATTAAGGATTCACCACCTTTCCACCAGTTGGCTGTTTCGGTATTAAATCCTGCTTTTATATTTGCCAGACCAAGATAGGTTGTTCCGGTTTTAATACCACCACTAAAATTACTTACCACATCGCCAATATAGGAAGCTTCGAAACGAAAGGGTGATTCTTTTTTTATACTGTCCGCCTGCGCCTGTACTTTATTTAAACCGGCAAGCACAAATACCAGAAGAATAAAAAGATGACAACCCTTTTTCATAACAAATAATTTGTTGTTTTTGTAGTACAAATGTACTACATCAAGTTCAAACCGGAAATACCTATTAATGCTGATTCCGTTTAGATTTAGTAACAAGATATAGGTATAATCAGAGTTTAATTGTTTGAATGTTATCAATTTTCATTTAACCGGTAAAACAAATTATTGCAATTTTGAAAAGAATGTTTCAGCTTCAGTCTGAATTTGCTCTTGTCAATTAAGAATTAATTTTTTCAACAAATTTGTTTTATGCTCAATATCAAAGATAGTGGCATCTACCGAAATTGTAGCACCCGAAATGGCATCCACATTGTTACCTGCTATCAGCTCTGCTTTGCCATTATAGTTTTTAAACTGCCTTAACCAATTATTTGAAGTTACCTCTTGACCGTGGGTTGATTGATAATTGTATATTTTCACCTGTTGTACTGTGCCGTTTGAGTCAAAAAAAATAAAATAATCAAAGAACTCACTTTCTTTTTCCTGATCCTGAACCCTCGCGATGGAGCAACCTCCGGTCCGGCAGGTATTTACCCGCCCAACATATACATATTTCACCGGCGAAAGGGATGAGAAATCGGCAACTGTAAAATACTTTCCCAAAAAAATACTGCGCTTTAATTCCGGCTTCATAGATAATTCTTTCAAATCAATATCTTTACCATTGACTTTACTTAATTCCTTTGGAAGCAACTTTGGATAAAAGTCAAAACTTGCCTGAGACATCAGGCAAGTATTGATTACTAACAATAAACTAATTGTACTAATTACTTTAAACATAATTCAAAAATTAAAACATGACTCCTATACCGGCATTAAACACTTTTGAGTATTCGCTTGCTGCTTCGGACTTAACAAACTGCATATCAACTTTAACAACAGCGCCTTTTGTCAGCTTATAAGTCAGCCCTGAGGTAATGACATTGTTATTATAGGCCTTGTTTTTGGCCAATGTGCCACTTGTTGCATAATGTGTATCGTAATTTTCATAGCGAAGGAAAGGAATTAATTCAGATTTAGTACCGCTCACAAACCTAAAAACATTGTAACCTGCCTCCAGGTAATAACCCATCATGGCACTTCCCAAATCCTTTTTTGTAAATTGATTATATTGCCCGGTGTTTGCAATGTCCGAGTAATAAAACTGTCCTCTCATTTGCAAACCACCCAGGTTATAACGGGCATCGACACCAACCATCGAGATATTAACTACTGACGAATCGGCATTTGCCAGAGCGGCCGTATTACTTTTATCCAGGCCATTGTAAAGTGTACTTTGTGTATTCCCTAAATAGCCCGACAAGCCAAGGTTTAAACCACGAATTCCATAATACTCAACTTTCCCCGTAAAATTTGGAGAGCTGACAAACGACTCTGCCCCTTTTTGACGACCGCCCCGAAATCCATTGGCCCCGTTCAAAGTTGCAACACCCGCTTTATACCCATTAAACCCATTGACCAGATAGGCCTGATATTTAAGAGAGGCCGGGAAAATATTGCCACTGAACCCAATTCCTATTTCCCGCCAGGTAGTGGGAGCTATTTTCGAGTCAACCAATGGTCGTTCAACCCCGTTAAAGGTTGTTGGCTCGTGATATTCATTGACAATTCCCATTGGAATCAGCATCAGTCCAGCTCTCAGATTTACATAACTATTGATCTTATGTTGCAAAAAAGCTTGTTCTACATATACTTCGCTGATGTGCTCAAATTCTAATTCAGAAATAAACTGAGTGCGGGAATTAAAATTATAACCCAAAAACATGACCACACGATGCACATCCAATGCGCCATTATTTCGAATGGTGGAACTTAATGGCTGATTATAATGCACTTCACCATAACCACCAATCATTAATTTCCCGTTACCGGAAATAAGATTATCTGCGATATTTTGATATTGATTACTCAGGCTATCCTTATTCTGAGCATTTACACCCAGGGTTGAAATGAAAAAAATGATTGCTAAAAAAGTTGAATACTTCATTTTTTGGTTTATTTAAAATTTATGGTTACAAAAGTACCGTACAAATCAATAAACCACAATCACTATATATTGGTATATATTACCAAATCCATCACTATAAATGACTATTATTAATGCCAAAAAGCGAAACTGACCTTAAAAAACTCAGAGAAGCATGTTTTTTTTGATTTCATCGAGTTCCACCAGCTTATTGACAATGGCATAAATGGTGAGTCCCGCAGTACTGTGGATTTCCAGTTTACGGGCAATATTCCTCCGGTGCGAAATGACTGTATGTGTGGAGAGAAACAATTCCAGTGCAATTTCTTTATTCGTAAGCCCTTTCACGATACAGGTGATGATTTCTTTTTCCCGCTGACTTAAGCTGTTCGTTTCATCTGAAATATCTTCCAAAGGTGAATCGAATAATTTATCCAGTTTTTCTTTCAACTGATCTACACTGTCATAAATGCTAATCGTATCGTTGTAAGCCCGCAAAAGGTTAAGATCGATAACCGAGTTTATCAAAGCAAGACAGATCAGTTTCGGATTTTCAGTATCTTCTTTTAGTTTCGCGATGTCGAAAAAGCCCCAAAAGGCAGGATTGATAATCAGGATATCGGGTTTATGGAGGCGGAGATAGTTGTTGAGTGTTTCAATTGAAATTATTTCTACCGGCTGTATTCGAAATCCCGGTATCCGTTTTAAAGCCACGGCGATACCACTGCGAATGATGACCGAAGGTTCTGCAATTGCTATTTTGAGCAGTTCTTTGTTCATCTTACTGCTTTATTTTTTCGTTCAATAGCTTCAACTGCGGGCACAAACAGATAATCTTCTACCCGGTTGTGCGAGACAATATCAATTTCGCACGACAGGATATCGAATAAGACTTCGGTAAGTAAATGGTTACTCCCTTTAGCCGGATAGTATTTGATAAGAATATTTTTAAGTTCTTCGAGTTTCGAATCAATCTCGTTGTGACGGTCATGAAAAACGGAGATGCTGTATCTTGAATCCTGCTTTCCATTCAACAGTTGCAGAACATAAGGAAAAACAACTTTATCCTCGTATTGCATGTGCTTTTTAACTTCAGCTACATATTCATCGAAAAATTTCATGAATATAATATCATAGGGAATGCTTTGATCGGTTACATTGACTGCTTCCAACAATTTATTGCGTATGGCAGGCAGTTTAAAATCAAGAAAATAGCTGTGGGCATTCTTCAGATAACCGACCACCGATACAATAGATATATCTTCATAGACATTATCTACTTCAAAATTCCCTTCCGACAAGAAGTTGACCACTGCCAAAAAGGTATCACAGTCAATGTTACTTGATTCGCATACTTCTTTGACCGTTTTATCGCCAAATCCCAATGACAACCCGAAACGGCTGATTACCATAAGCAATGAATGATCTTCTTTGATCAGATCACTCATCTTTTCATTTGCTGAGAATTTTTGTTGTTTTTGCATTCCGGACTGCTTTTTATTTTTTACTGATAAATGGATTTTTTTATTTGAAATCATCTTCACAGGTTTATGTTTTTTTACCGTCTACAAAGATACCTATCTATAATGGTTCTAAAGACTGAAAGTTCAATAAAATATCAAAATAATATTATTCAGGAAACCACTTATACAACTTATAATCATTGGAAATTAAGATTCTACGTTATATCATATGCAATAAGAATCAAAATACGGCTCATTTTATGTATAGAATTCTTACTTCACGGAATTATCACTACTTTTACAATTCAAATAAAATATCAGGTTTTGAAATTGTAAAGTATCCTATTTAAATTTCAGATTTAAATATATTAAAAAAAAACATCATGAAGAACAAGCTTCAAAAATTGACTGAAACTTTCAACAGGATCCGGGAGAACAAATTATTCAAAAGAATAATATTAATAGGTTTGGGAGTCAGTTCCACGATTTGGTTTTTAGTACGCGTTATTCCGAAACCATCCAGGGCAGCTTATCCTTGTATGCAGGCTTCAGCACCTTTTATGTCAGCCTTTGTTTTATACCTGCTTTCGCTCTTTGGTGGTGTGGGTGCATGGATGAAAGCAAAGACTTTTATAAAAACCAGAAAATACGGGTATGCTACGATTGCCATTCTGATCGCCATAGCATTTACTGCAATGTTTGCCATTCAAAACTCAGATACACTTTATGCACAAATTAAAACAATAGTAAGTCCGTCAAAAATGATCATTGGTAAGAACCAACCTGTTGGAGTAGCAAAAGGTATTTTTCCGGGCAGAGTTGTCTGGGTCCACAATCCCGGTGTTTCCAACTGGGATGAAAAAACCGGTTTCTGGTTCGAAGATCGTTGGAATTCGCAGGTAAAAGCAAATAAGATGGTTACTGATGCCTTATTTAATTTAACTGCTACCAAAAGCGAAAGGAAAGCCTGGAATCAATTATTTTTGCATTTTAACAAAACAAAAGGACGTGGAAATCAGGGGTATGTAAGCACAGAAAAAATTGCCATCAAAATCAATCAGAACAACACTTATTCGCATAATGATAGTCCGGAAATTAATGCTTCGCCCCAACTGGTATTTGCATTGATCCGGAGTTTAGTCAACGAAGGCGGTATTCCACAAGCAAACATCACGGTTTTTGATGCAAGCCGATTTATTCCCGATTTTCTTTTCAATAAGTGTCATGCTGAGTTTCCGGATGTAATTTTTGTGGATAACGTTGGTGGCGATGGTCGTACAAAATCAGTTTACAGCTCCGAAGCCATTCCTTATTCAAAAAATAACGGAAGACTGGCCCGTGGATTGGCAACCTGCGCCATAGAAGCTGATTATTTAATTAATGTAGCACTCTTAAAAGGACATGTCGGTCAGGGAGTAACGCTTTGCGGGAAAAACTGGTACGGAGTCACCGATATTAACAGCGACTGGCGGAAAAACGCGCACGACAATTTTGATCAGAACAGGAACGGAAATCCTAAATATATGACTTTTACCGATTTTATGGGTCATAAGGATCTGGGTGGAAAAACCTTATTATATCTGATTGATGGATTTTATGGTTCAAAAGAAGTGAATGGACTTCCGAAACCAAAATGGCAGATGAAACCTTTTAACAACAACTGGCCATGCAGTTTACTTGCCTCACAGGATGGAGTAGCCATTGATGCAGTTGGCATTGATTTTATTTCAAGCGAATGGCCGGTGGTGGTAGATATTAATTATGCCGATCAGTATCTCCAGGAATCAGCAATGGCAGACAATCCTCCTTCGGGAACTTTTTATGATCCGGAGAAAGATGGCTCACAATTAAGTAGTCTGGGTGTTTTAGAACATTGGAATAATGCAGATAAAAAACAATACAGCCGGAATCTGGATAAAAAAGCGGGAATAGAATTGATTTCCATTCATTCATTAAACTGATCTATAAAGACTTTCGATCAAATCAGGAAATTCAATAATTTGAAATAAATAATAAATGATATTCGATAATTATCCGAAAATCCGGACTGAATTGTCTGCAGATTTTCAAAAAATATATGCCGGTCATTACAAAAAGAATCGGGAGGGTGATACCGCAGCATCATCACTTTCACAACGCATGGAAGCCTGGATGCATAAAAAAGTAGCAGCTGATTTGAACAATAACGGGCAAAAATCGACACTGGAAATAGGTGCAGGAACCCTGAATCAGTTGAAATACGAAAATACTCAGCCATACGATATTGTTGAACCATTTATTCAGCTTTTTGAACAATCTCCGTTTAAAGAACGGATTAGAAATATCTACAACGACATTTCCGAAATCGAAAAAGGAAACCTGTACGATAGAATAACCTCCATAGCAACTTTCGAACACATTACCGATCTACCCAAAGTAGTAGCCATGAGTTGTCTGTTATTAAATAGCAATGGGACATTAAGGGTTTCAATTCCGAACGAAGGAACAATACTCTGGAAACTGGGTTATACGCTCACCACCGGTATTGAATTTAAATTGAAATATGGTTTGGATTACAACACGCTTATGAAGCATGAACATGTAAACACAGCCGATGAGATCGAAAAAGTATTAGCATACTTTTATAAAAAAACAACTTGTTCATTTTTAGGCATTCATAAACAGTTAGCATTTTATCGGTTCTACGAATGTAGTGAACCAGATACAGTTCTTGCTAAAGAATATCTTGAATCATTGCTTTCGCACTTAACAGAAACAGTCAATTAACATGAAAGGCATTACAATTCTGAGTCTTTTCACAATTTTCTTCGCGGTCAGTATGCCATTGTTGTGGAGTCAAAACGATTATACGATCATTGACAAAACTGTCAAATTCGGCATGCGGAAGACTGAGAACAGAAAAATAAACGCTGTGATTATACATTCTACTTTCAATAACTCGGGAGGTGAATTTTATGATATAGACTCTATTATCAAACAATTTTCACGCTACGGAGTGAGTTCACATTATGTGATCGGGCGGGATGGAAGTATTTATTATCTGGTAAATGAAAAGAATGTTGCATTCCACGCCGGCAGAAGCCAGCTACCTAACGGGCAAACGAACCTGAATGCTACCACCATTGGCATAGAGCTGATGACTTCATTCGACGAGGCTCCCACCCCGGAACAGATCAAAGTATTGACCATACTGGTAAAAGACATCCGGAAACGGTACGAAATTGATTATGTATTGCGTCACAGCGATATTGCACCCGGACGTAAAACCGATCCATGGAATATGGATTGGGAGGATTTTCTGAAACAGATAGAGCAATAAAAAAACGGGTGATCAAACAAGACCACCCTTTTTTTTTGTAATCAGGTATTATATAAAAACTTTCGGTTTAAGTTCTGGGAACTATTATTCCGCAAAATTCATAAGATATTTCTTAAACGCCATAAAGTCTGTCGGCAAGGATAAACATTGTTTTGTCCCTTTCATAAACTCCTGCAGTTTTTGAGGAATTTCCACTTTTTCCCCAATTATTTTTTCCACTGTTTCAAGGAATTTAGCCGGATGAGCCGTTTCCATAAAAATACCTGTTTCGTGTTCCTTCAAACCATCCTTCAACGCCTGATAACCACAAGCTCCGTGTGGATCGAGCAAATAGGTCGTTTCAGCATAGCAGGTCTTGAGTGAAGCGGCAATTTGTTCGTCGGTATAACTGACCGCACTAATTTCAGCCGAAATGGCCTGGTGTGAACCGTCAAAAAGATCAAGCACGCGCGCAAAATTACTCGGATCGCCTACATCCATCGCATTGGCAATGGTGGACACCGAAGGACGCGGTTTGTATTCACCGGTCCTGATATATTGCATGAAAATATCGTTGCGATTATTGGCAGCAATAAAGCGTTTCACGGGTAAACCCATGCGTTTGGCAAAAAGTCCGGCGGTAATATTGCCGAAGTTACCACTTGGCACACAAATCACCATGTTCCCGGCAGCTTCTTTCGATATTTTTTTCAGTTGTGCGTAAGCATAGAAATAATAAAACGACTGCGGTAAGAATCGCGCTACATTGATAGAATTTGCCGAGGTGAGCTTCATGTGTGCATTCAATTCGTCGTCCATAAAAGCCGATTTCACCAAAGCCTGACAATCGTCAAATGTCCCATCTACTTCCAGAGCCGTAATATTCTGACCAAGGGTAGTAAATTGACATTCCTGAATAGGACTTACCAAACCTTTGGGATAAAGCACATGGACATGAATACCTTTCACACCCAGGAAACCGTTTGCCACGGCACTGCCTGTATCGCCTGAAGTTGCAACCAGCACATTTACTTTTGTCTTCTCCTGCTTCTCTATAAAATAGCCCAGCAGACGCGACATAAAGCGTCCTCCAACGTCTTTGAAGGCCAACGTTGGTCCGTGATACAATTCGAGGCTATAAATACCGTCAGAAACCTTTACCAGGGGCACATCGAAATTCAATGTTTCGTACACTATTTTTTTCAATGCTTCTGCTTCCACATCTTCGCCAAAGAAAGCATCAGCAACGGTATAAGCAATTTCCTGAAACGAAAGATTTTCTATCGTATCGTAAAACGACTGTGGCAAGGTTTTTATACTTTCGGGCATAAAAAGCCCTTTGTCTTCGGCCAAACCTTTTACCACGGCGTCCTGTAAACTTACGCCGGTTACTTTTTTATTGGTACTGTAATATTTCATAAGATTAAACCCCTAACCCCTAAAGGGGAATATGGATAGATTTTTAAAATTAAACAATATTTTTTCGTATAAAAATCAGACGAAACATGCCTTGTTCCCCTTTAGGGGTCAGGGGGAATTTCATTTTATCAGTTCTTTCATAAACTCCCCGCCTTTCAACATGCCATAACTACCTTTTTGTTGGGCAAATTCATCATAAACCATCACATCGTCAGCCTTTTCACCCGGACGGTAAATGATAAACGGAATGGGTGAGATGGTATGAGTTTTGTAAACGCAAGGCGTGGGATGATCAGGCAAAATGGCAATAGTAACCGGTTCGTCCCATTTCGAGACTTCTTCGAAAATCGGTTTTACTATGCGATAATCGAGATATTCTATCGTTTTCAGTTTGAGTTCCACATCACCTTCATGACCGGCTTCGTCGCTGGCTTCTATATGCAGATACACGAAATCGTTTTCGCGTAAAGCATCTATGGTTGCCTGCGCTTTTCCTTCGTAGTTGGTATTGTAAAGTCCGGTAGCACCTTCCACTTCAATTACTTTCAGACCGGCATAAACGCCAATTCCTTTGATTAAATCCACCGCTGAAATGACTGCTCCACTTTTCAGATTGTAAGTTTCGAGCAAGGTTTTCATTTCGGGTTTGTAGCCCGGCGACCACAACCAGATACTGTTGGCTTTATCTTTTCCTGCAGCAGCACGTTTCAGATTCACCGGATGATTTTCGAGTAAAGCCTGCGAACGTAGTGTCAGTTCATTCAATAAGTCAGCGGTAGGCTTTGCTTCGGGAGTTTCAGCCTGAATCATAACATCGGCAAAGGGCGTTCCGGTCACATCGTGAGGAGGAGTACAATTCAGCGCTTTGTTTCCGCCTTTCATTTTCAGCAAGTGCCTATACGAAACGCCGGGATAAAAGCTGATCATATCCGAACCTAATTCCTTTTCTAAAAAAAGAATCAACTCTGTGGCTTCTTCGTTACTGATATGGCCCGCCGAGTGATTCTTTATTTTTTTATCTTCAATACAAATCAGGTTGCATCGCATAGCCATTTCATTCGGTTCGATAGCCACACCCATGCTTGCCGCTTCCAGTGAACCGCGACCTTCGAATACTTTATTTACATCGTATCCAAGCACCGTGAGATTGGCGATTTCGCTTCCGGGGGCAAAACCCGCAGGAATAGTATCGAACATCCCATTTCGTCCTAAAGCTGCAATTTTATCGATATGCGGTATATTGGCAGCCTGAAGTGGTGTTTTATTTCCCAGTGAAGCAATCGGTTCATCCGCCATGCCATCACCTAATATTATGAGGTATTTCATTTTTTGTGTTTGAAAAATTTATTTTCCCTTAAGGAGGGATATTTGTACTGTCTTCCGGCAGTAAAGTACGACTCAAATTGAAGCGTAATGAAAATATTCAGCCAGACTTGTCAATTTAAAGACAGGCAGGCATGCTATTCTTCTAAAAAATCTTTATAATTTGGCAGGGCATCTTCAAATTTCTTAACCGTTTCTGCCAGCGTCAAATAACTTTCACCACCGGCTGCATTCAGATGTCCGCCACCATTGAACAAGTCAGCGGAGACTTTATTGGCCGGAAAAGTTCCCTGTGAACGGAGCGAAATTTTAATCTTGTCGGTATCTTCGCGCATAAAAACTGAGAAATCAACACCTTCGATGGAAAGTGGTATATTCACAAAACCTTCGGCATCGCCATTCGTGAAATTGAACTGAAACAATTCCCTTTTTGAAATTGTAATCAGGGCTGCGCGATATTCAGGATAAACTTTCATCTTCTGAAAAAGACAAAAACCCATCAAACGCAAACGGTCAGCAGAATAAGTATTAAAAACCTTACGGTAAAGAGCATCTTTGTCGACTCCCAATTTAATCAATTCGGAAATGATAATATAAATCTCAGGATTATTCGAATTATAGGTAAATCCACCCGTATCAGTCATCATGCCTGTATAAATACATTCAGCACAGGCCAGATTAATTTTCGAGAAATCTCCCATTCGGCAGATAACCCTGAATATCAATTCACTGGTAGATGAAATTTCGGGATACGAGATGGTTATTTCAGCAAAATTATCCGGGTGTAAATGGTGGTCAATTAAAACCTTGGGGGCTTTAGAAGCTATAACCGCATCAGCCATCATTGCCATACGGCTAACCGTATTAAAATCAAGCGTAAAAATTAATTCAGTTGCAGCAAAAATGGCATCGCATTTTTCTTTATCATTTTCATAGATAAGTACTTGCTCAGCACCGGGCATCCACGATAGAAATCCCGCAAAAGCAGTTGGCACAATTACAACCGGTTCCTTTTCAATGGTCATTAAATAATGCCACAAAGCCAAAGTTGCGCCCATAGCATCACCATCCGGTCCTACATGTGCCACAATGGCAATTTTATCTACACCGGCAACAGCTTTTTTGACCTTGGTGATAAGGTCTTCCGAAATAACTTTTGAAATCATTTGTCAACTTTTAAATTGGGTGCAAAAGTAGCAAAAAAAAAACAATTTTGAGAGCTTTTTAATTCTCAGATAGTTAATCTGTCAAATTTAAAATATATGCACCTTTTTCTGCGACTGAATAGAAACCGATTTTCCGTGCAATGCATGCCTTTTTAATACTTTCGGAGTACCATTTTGAGATATTTTTATCCACTATGATTTCGTGTGGATGCACACATTCCAACACCTGTTCTATTTTTGGTTTTATCCGGTTGCCAATAATCAGATAATCGAGTTCTATCGGGGTGGAGGTAATTTTCATTTTTAAAGAATCATCTGTCATTATGAATATGCGCAAACCTTCAAAACACGCAAAATTATCAGAGAACCAATTGTTTTTAAGTAAATACTGCGGATTTTCCAGTTTCCGGTTTTGCCAGAATGATCCGGCAATCCGTTCCGCCTCTGTAGAATCTGTTGTAAATACATAATTTTGATTCCGGTTGATAAAATTGACATGCGTATTTTTCTGTCCGGCATATACAATCATTCTTTTGGAAGTCAAAGTCTGATAATTCACGTTCAAATTGAACACACAAGCCAGCAAAATGGAAAGTAAACCCACAAATAAAGCAGCAAATTTTTTATTGTAAAAATACGCCGAAAGACAGAAAATCGCCATAAAAAGGAACAACATTTGTGATACGTCCAGCGAAATATGTGAAAGGGAATAAGGCAAATGTTGAATCCATACAATTAAAAAGTTCAATAACCATAGCGATCCTTTGAGAAGGAAAGCCACCGCCAGTGATAAATAGGGTATAAATGAAACCATCAACAAACCCATTGCCAAATAAATAACGATAGTGGAAAGCGGAATGGCAACCAAATTGGTAAGTAAAAAATAGTTGGGGAATTGATGAAAATAATACAAGGTAAAAGGTGCTGTCCCCAGTTGTGCTGCTATAGAAACAGAGAATAAATCCCATATAAAACGGGATATCTTATTATTAGCCCGATACATCACAGATACGACAGGCTGAAAGAAGATAATGCTCAAAACAGCCGAATAACTCAGTTGAAATCCGACATCAAACAGGAAATGGGGATTGAAAATCAGCATTACAAAGGCTGACATAAAAATTGTATTGTAAATCTGCGATTTCCGTTCAAAACTCAGGGCAACAGCCACAAATGTAAACATCAGCGTGGCCCGCATGACAGAAGGCGACAATCCGGTAAGAAAAGCATACAACCATAAAAGCAGGGTTATCAAAATCGTTTTGAAAACTTTTTGCTGTTGGTTTTTATTCATAAATCCCAATAAAAAAGCCAGCACCAGGTACACCACACCAACATGTAAGCCACTGACAGACAGAATATGCATAGCACCTGTAGCACTGTAACTTTTACGCAAATCCGGGTCCAAAGCATCAGTATATCCCAGTGTCAATGCTGCCAACACAGCAAATTCATCACCCTGAATACCGAAATTCCGATAGACATTCAACAAATAATTCCTGCATTTATCGGCTGCTCTTTGTATTGAGAAAGCAGCATTCCGATCTGTAATTTGCCAACTACCCGACGAAATAAAACTGGTTGCTCCGATACCTTGCCTTTTCAGATAAGCTGCATAATCAAAACCATCAGGATTCTGTGCTTTTTCGGGCGGTACAAATTCTGCTTCGACGAATAATCTGTCACCAAACAATAATTTTGAAGCAGCACTGTCTTTTTGGAAATAAAGATTCGCTGTTCCACGTGCCGGAGCCCATGCCTTTGAATCGAAATAGTGAATGAGATCAACCCTGCAAAGATAGGAATTAGCCTTTTCGATAGGTGCTGCTGTCAGTTCCACCCGGTAAATACCCTTTTTATGGAGATGATCAAATACCTTTTCATTTTCATGTTTATCACTCAGTACATAAGCCAGTGTGAGCATAAACAAAAAAATTCCGCAGCCGAAAAGCCAACGGAAATGAAATTGCAGTTTGGGAGTGCGAATCAAAAACGACAAAATAATCAAACAGCATGAAAGTACAAATAAGGCAAACAAACTCCAACGGAACAACTCCACATATTGATATAAAAGAATACCAACGATAAAAGGGAGCAACAAACGAAGAAACGGAGTTCGTTGCAGGAAGTCCATAGTCTATGAATTTAGCATTTTATGTATGGTTTCTGCCGGATCCGGCGTTTTAAAAACGGCATTGCCCGCTACGAGTACATTTACACCATGTTCGAAAAGTTTCGAAGCATTTTGCATATTCACACCACCATCAACTTCAATTACACAGTGCGCATTTTTCCTTGTGATCATTTCTTTCAATTCATCAATCCTGCCATAACTTTCATCTATAAACTGTTGACCTCCATAACCCGCAAAAACAGTCATCAGCAGCACTAAATCCACTTTATCTATAAACGGTTCCAATACGCTAACGGGCACATCGGGATTGATGGTGATACCAGCTTTCATTCCTTCTGCTTTTATTTTTTCAATTACTTCAAAATGATTTTCAACTGTTTCGTAATGGAAAGTAAGTATTCCGGCACCTGCTTCGCGAAAACGGGTGATGTATTTTTCGGGATGAACGATCATCAGGTGAACATCCAGTGGCTTGGTACAATGTTTCTTCACGGCTTCCAACACCGGAAATCCAAATGAAATATTCGGAACAAAAACTCCGTCCATAACATCGATGTGCAACCATTCAGCTTCGCTCGCATTTATCATTTCGCAGGCTGTCTGTAAATTTCCGAAATCGGCTGATAATAAAGATGGAGATATAATTCGGGTCATGAGTTCTGAGTTTTGAGTTGATTTGTCCGCAAAAAGAATTTCAGGCATGTTTTCGGGCAATAAAATGCAGTGTGAAATTCGTTTTATTTGAATTGCAAATATAATAAAAAAAAGACTACCAAATAGCTGGTAGTCTTTTTTTTTAATTTAGGAGCAATTCAACGAACTGATTTTCGGCAATTTGCTCAACCCTGTAAGACGATGCAAATTGTAGAATTTTTTGCAAGGTAGCTTTTCTGGGCTGTATTTTCGGACTTTTTTCGGTCCATTTTTTTTCAGAGAACAAATCAGTTTTTTTTGGTGGAGTAGAAATTTTCTGCATAGGCAACTGCTAATTTTTTGATGTTATAAATCTAAAACGCAGCTGTGGGCAAAATAGTATATTTTTTTATTGTAAAATTAATAATTAACAATAAACGGGTCCATTAAAACTGACACAGAAATACAAATGTCTGAAAACAAGGCACTTTCATTTTATTTGTATTTCCGGCATTGTTTATTTATTTTATTTCCAGATAAACATCTTTCTCGGCAGCAATTCTGCGCATATTCAGTAAAGCATAACGCATACGTCCCAATGCAGTATTGATGCTCACATCCGTTTTTTCGGCAATTTCCTTGAAACTCAAATCTTCGAAGTATCTCATTCGAATGACCGCTTGTTGGGTGCTTGGCAGAAAATCTATCAGATGCACGACATCAGCCAAAACCTGTTCGTTTGATATGGTATCTTCAAAACTTTTTTCCGAAAGTTTGGCATTATTCACAATATCATAATCAACAGCATCAGCCGAGAAGGTATTTTCGTTCTTCTCCTTTCTGAAATGGTCAATAATAAGATTGTGTGCAATGCGGTTAATCCACGCCAAAAACTTACCGGATTCGACATAACGACCCTGTTGTATAGTTGCAATAGCTTTGATAAAAGTGTCTTGAAAAATATCTTCGGCGAGTTCCCGTTTGCGAACGATCAAGTATATATAGGTATATGCTTTCGATTTATATCGCAACAATAGAATTTCAAACGCTTTGTTATTGCCTGCCTCATACAATTTAACCAATTCGTCATCGGTTAACTGATTTAGAGTTTTCATTACTTCTTAATTTTTAAGGTTTTAAAGTAATTTTCTGCAATAGGCGTTTTAAATTTAGGTTATTATTCGGGTGTTGAGACTGCAAATATAGTAATAGTATTGAAAATAAAAAATTTTTCGGCTAATAATTTTAAAAAAAATTCTTATAATGTGATTGTCATAGTTAAATCAGCACTCATTTTTTTCATAAAATACAATATATCAACCACATGTTCGTTTGCTCTTTGCAAATCACAAAACTTCTATTCTACCCAAAGAACCAGTCCCTTTAAATATTCTCCTTCGGGATGGTAAATGTTTATCGGATGATCGGCCGGTTGACTCAGTTGATGCAGGATGCGAACATTCCGTTTACTTTCGGCTGCCGCACTAAACACGGCCAGGCGAAACTGTTCTTTGGTAACTACCTGTGAGCAGGAGAAAGTGAACACGATGCCACCGGGTTTAATTTGCTCGAAAGCTTTGGCATTTAAACGCTTATAGCCTTTCAAAGCATTACGTAATGCTTCACGGTGTTTGGCAAATGCCGGTGGATCGAGAATAATAAGATCATATTTTTGCTCCAGGGTATGAAGATTATTCAGATATTTAAATGCATCTTCGTCAAACGATTTGTGACGCGTATCATTTGGATAGTTTGTTTCTACATTTTTGTCGGTCAGTTGTATGGCTTTAGCCGAACTATCCACAGAATGTACCAGTTCAGCTCCGCCACGCAAAGCATACACCGAGAATCCACCGGTGTAGCAAAACATATTCAGCACTGATTTTCCCGCAGCATAACGTTCGAGTAAAGCGCGGTTTTCGCGTTGATCCACAAAAAATCCGGTTTTTTGCCCCCTTAACCAATCCACATGAAATTCCAAACCATTTTCGATGGCAGATAGTGAAGTAGTTTCTTCTCCGATCAAATAACCATCTACCGGTGTAATTGGCGCATTGAAAGGCAAGGTTGTTTCCGATTTGTAGAAAACATTTTTGACCTGTGGAACATTCTCCACAATGGCTTTGGCCAGTATCTCACGAATTTCATGCATCCCAACCGAGTGCGCCTGCATAACAGCTGTTTCGGCATATACATCCACAATTAATCCCGGCAAAGAATCTCCTTCGCCATGAATTAAACGGAAGGTGTTGTTCAGCGTTGGATTTACCAGACCCAGCGACAAACGCATGGCGTAAGCTAATTTTATTTTACGGCTCCAAAACGCATCGTCTATAGTTTCATTCTGAAACGTGACTGCACGAACAGCTATACTCCCGATCTGATAATGACCGATGGCTAAAAAATTGCGTTTATTATCGAGCACTTCCACCAAATCGCCTTCGGCAGGTTCGCCTTCGATACGTTGAATGGCTCCTGAAAACAACCAGGGGTGAAAACGCAGTAAACTTTCTTCTTTTTTTGGCTTGAGCAGTACAGTTATCATGTAAACAATGTATTTTAATTAATGGAGTATGGTTTTTGGAGAAACAGAATGTTTGATCAATGAGTCAGACATTCAAATAATCAGCCTTGTTTAAAAGCCGTGAATAATCATGCATTAAAATTCATTTCAACCGAATTTTTATGTGTTTAATTGAAGCCTGAAAATACACTTAATTAGTAACCTGTGTTTCAGAGATTACAGGTCTGGGGTTCAGGGCTTGTTGTTCACGCATGGATTGTTGAATCATAGCATCAACAGCCTTTTTGCTCAGTTTCTTTTCTGTTATGAGTTGAAGATAGATTTGCAGGCTGGCCCATGCATCGGTTGCTGCATAACGTTGTTGTTGTTCACTCAGTTCCGGATTTTCCCAATTGGTAAGTCTTTGTGATTTAGAGATTTTCTTATTAAAAAGAATGGCGTAAATCTTTTGCAAACTCAACTCCATAATCCCATAATTTCGGGCTATGGTCTGAATATCAATAAATCCGGCAGGTTTGAAGCTATGACGTTTATTCAATCCTGTTAAATCATCGCGAAGCGAAAGGCCTATTTTAAGTATATCCTGATCGGCCAAAAAATCGGCCAGTGCGGTAGGAAGGTCAATGAAATTGAGTCGGAATAAAAAGCAATGATCCAGGGTGGAAATCTGTACCAAAGATACTTTGTGGTGAGTTCCACGGGTAAAGGAAGGTTTTGTCTCCGTATCGATACCAACAACTGTACTTCTACGAAGTTCTTCTACAGCTGAATTAACCTTTGACAAATCGTCGACAAGCGTTATTTTTCCTTCGAAAATAACTACAGGTAGAACATTAACCTCCTCTTTTGAAATTTTGGTTTTAAACATAAACTCTAAGTAATTAATAATGAACAATCAACAATGATTATATTGTTCAAAGTTGGCATATCCGGATATATATAAAAATGATAAATATTTAGTTCAATAAATCACTCAATTCATCATCTTCATCTTCGTGTTGAAAATTAAGAAACGAATTTCGGTCTACTTTTTTCCGGGTTTCCGGTATTTCATCTATCTCCTCAATTCCGAAATTTTCACTGAAACGTAAAGCGTGTAGAGCCCGAAGTGCATTCAACAGTTTTTGCCCCCAATGTTCTCCAAAAGCTTCGAGACAAGCGACCAAAGCATCGTTCATGACATCTAAATCAGCCAACTGGTAACTGGCAGCAAAATCTTTCATTTCCTGATAAATATCAGCCAGATTTTCTGAAATGAATGCCGCGATTGGCGTATCACTCAAAGCCATATCGGGATGAAAAACTTCCAGGTACAAATCGTCGGTCCCCAACAATTGCACGATTTGTTCACGCACATACTGATAATCTTCTTCAGACACAAACCTTTCAGTCCCTTCATCGAAAACAGATTTGGGGATTTCAATCACAGAAGCTTTAAGGTACAAAAGCGGAAGGATTTTCACCGATCTCAGTATAAAATCTTCCCGGGAGAATTCATTTGCGTGTTCCAGAAACAAGCATGTTTCGGCTGCAACAGTCACAAATTCAATAACGTTTTTGCTGTAAACAATATGATCGGGTAATTGGTCGGTATTCATCCTGATAATAATAAATAAAATAATCAGTTGCAAAAGTAAGAAAAATAATCAACTTTTCGACACCTTTTCCCGCTTAAAACAGGAGATAAGTACCCGAACACCAAACTTCGATACGATCCAACAAAAAGTTCTTAAAAAACATTTCAAAAAACCAAACATTACCAAAAAGAATACGTTATAATAATAAAACCGATCAAGCACAGTTTCATTAACCAAAAACAAACAATTCTTATGGAAGACAAAATCATCACTCTAAAAAACTACGACTCCATGGTTGACGCCCTGGTTGATCAGGAAGTGTTACGCGTTAATGAAATAGAATGTTTTATTGGTAACGAGCAATTGGTAGAGCTATATCCTATGTTTAGCGATGTAGACCAGGGCTTGAAAGTTGTAGTATTTGAAAAAGACTTCGAAAGAGCCCTGAAACTTATTGAAGAATATCATGCTGAAGATCAGATATCTGATTTGCGGAGCGAGGATTAATAAAAGCAGGAATAAACTCTTTAAACAGATTTGTTATTCAACGGTTTAGCGATTGACAATTCTATCATTTTTTTTCCAAACACCGGGTGCACCAGGTCTGGTGCTATTTCAGTCAAAGGTAAAAGTACAAAATCCCGTTCCGCCAAAAGTGGATGCGGGATTTTTAATGTCGGTTGGTTTATGATTAAATTATCATAAAGCAAAATATCAATATCGATTATACGGTCAACATATTCAGGGACATCTTTGGCCGGGCGACCCAGACAACGTTCGATTTCCTGTATTTTTGCCAACAACGCAAAAGGTGACAAAGTTGTTTCCACAAGGAGTACTGCATTCACAAAATCATTTTCCGATTCAAATCCCCAGGATTTGGATACATAAAACGATGACAAACTCAACACATTCCCTATTTCCGGGGCGAGAGCCATAACCGCATCATTCAGGTTTTGCTCTTTATCTCCCAAATTTGTTCCCAATCCTAAATAGACAAGTGCCATTTCTTAATAGTTTTGTGCAAAGGTAAACATTTTCGGCAAACCCGTTATTTGACTGCGTTGTTATTAATAGATATTAGCTTCGCGATATGAATGGATATTAGCCTTCGGCGATATTAATGGATATTTGCTTCGCGATATTAATAGATATTAGCTTCGCGATATTACGCTATATTAGTGGATATTAGCTTCGCTATATTACCAGATATTAGCCTTCGGCGATATTAATAGATATTAGCTACGCGATATTACAAGATATTAACCTGCGACGATTTGATGAGTTATTTACTTCTACGTTTTTCAGTCAACAACCCGAAGCAAAAAAAAACAGAGCATAATACGCCGAAGGATAATATCTCCGAAGAATCATATCGCGCAGCTAATATCTCCAAAGGATAATATCGCGCAGCTAATATCTCCAAAGGATAATATCGCGCAGCTAATATCTCTTGGCCTCTTACTCCTTACCTCTGCTTTCTGCCACTTTCTGCCCTTTTGTCAGCCATTTTTCACACAAAAACATAGATTTGGGAGTTTTTTCTGTCAAAAACCGAAAGGAAACGTACAATTTTCCGGTGGCATATCATTTGTAAAAAGGCAAACGTACAAACAAACATCAGAAAAAACTGAAAAAAATAAAATAAATATACAAATATGGGAAAAATTATTGGAATTGACTTAGGAACCACAAACTCGTGCGTTTCTGTAATGGAAGGTAACGAACCGATCGTTATTACGAATAGCGAAGGAAAACGTACAACACCTTCTGTTGTTGGATTTATTGAAGGCGGCGAACGCAAAGTGGGTGATCCTGCTAAACGTCAGGCCATTACCAATCCAACAAAAACCGTATTCTCTATCAAACGTTTCATGGGTGAAACCTATGACCGTCTGACTAAAGAAATCGGACGTGTACCTTTTAAAGTGGTAAAAGGCGACAACAACACTGCTAAAGTTGACATTGACGGACGTATGTATTCACCACAAGAAATTTCGGCTATCATTTTACAAAAAATGAAAAAAACAGCTGAAGAATATCTTGGAACAGAAGTAACCGATGCTGTTATTACCGTACCAGCATATTTTAACGATGCACAACGTCAGGCGACAAAAGAAGCCGGCGAAATAGCAGGTTTAAATGTTCGTCGTATTGTAAACGAGCCTACAGCAGCCGCTTTGGCTTATGGTTTGGACAAAACCAACAGAGACATGAAAATCGTGGTTTTCGACTGCGGTGGTGGAACACATGACGTTTCGGTACTGGAATTGGGAGATGGCGTATTTGAAGTAAAATCGACCGATGGTGATACTCACCTGGGAGGTGACGACTTTGACCACCGTATTATCGACTGGTTGGTTCAGGAATTTAAAAACGAAAACAGCAATATCGACCTAAGCAAAGACCCTATGGCCTTGCAACGTTTGAAAGAAGCTGCCGAAAAAGCAAAAATCGAATTATCGAACACAACTTCTTCGGAAATCAACTTACCTTATATTATGCCGGTTGATGGCGTTCCACGTCACCTGGTCCGCACATTGACACGTGCTAAATTCGAACAACTGATTGACGATTTGATTCAACAAACTATTGCACCATGTCGTTCTGCTTTGAAAAGTGCAGGTTTGACAATTGCTGATATCGATGAAATCATTCTGGTAGGTGGTTCAACCCGTATTCCTGCCATTCAATCGGCAGTAGAAAAATTCTTCGGAAAAGCCCCTTCGAAAGGTGTGAATCCCGACGAAGTAGTAGCCGTAGGTGCTGCCATACAAGGTGGAGTTTTGACCGGTGAAGTTACCGATGTATTGTTGCTTGATGTTACACCACTTTCGCTTGGTATCGAAACCATGGGAAGCGTGATGACCAAACTGATTGAAGCAAACACAACCATTCCGACTAAAAAATCGGAAACATTTACAACGGCTGCCGACAACCAACCTTCAGTAGAAATTCACATTCTGCAGGGTGAACGTCCATTGGCTAACCAAAACAAATCAATCGGTCGTTTCCACCTGGATGGTATTATGCCTTCCCGTCGTGGTGAACCTCAAATTGAAGTAACATTCGATATTGATGCCAACGGTATTTTACATGTTTCGGCCAAAGATAAAGCCACCGGAAAAACACAAAGTATCCGTATCGAAGCTTCATCCGGTTTGACAGATGCAGAAATCAAACGTATGAAAGACGAAGCTGCAGCCAATGCCGAGACCGATGCCAAGGAAAAAGAAAAAATCGACAAATTAAATCATGCCGACAGTTTGATTTTCCAAACGGAAAAACAACTGACCGAAATTGGTGATAAAATCCCTGCTGATAAAAAAGGACCTATCGAAGTTGCACTTGCAAAATTGAAAGAAGCCCACAAAGCACAGGACATTCCTACTTTGGACGAAGCAACCAACGAATTGAACACTGCATTCCAGGCAGCAAGCCAGGAAATGTACAATGCTCAAAACGCACAGGAAGGTCAGGCACAACCAAACAATGCAGACTTCGGAGGAACACAAAGTTCGAGCGATGGCAGCAAACAAGGTGATGTAACCGATGTGGATTTTGAAGAAGTGAAATAGTTATTGGTTAATCAGTTAATTGGTTAATTAGAAATAAGAGCAGCCCGACTTAATGAAAATTAGGTCGGGCTGTTTTGTTTAATTAAATTACATCTGATATATTATACACCAAATGCATTTAGTTTTTTTATCATCATTTGACCTGAACAGAAACTTTGCTTTTTACATCTCCAGATGAAGCAGCGTTACTCAAAACAAATACACCGGCCTCTACAACCCAACTTTGAGTTTTATCATTATAGTAAGCAAGATCTTTTACTTTTATATCCAGCTCGATGGTTTGTATTTCACCTGCGGTTAAGAAAACTTTTTTAAATGCTTTCAATTCTTTTAAAGGACGAATAACCGATGCTTTTGGTTGCGAAACATATACCTGTGTAATTTCAGAGCCATTCGTTTTTCCGGTATTTTTAACCGTAAATGAAAGTTTAATTACATCGTTTTGTTCGTACACTTTTTTATCGGTTGCTGCTTTTCCATATTCGAAAGTAGTATAGCTCAATCCAAAGCCAAATGGAAATAATGGCGTGATTTTTTTTGTATCGAACCATCTATAACCTACCAGGATATCATCTAAATATTGCTGTTTATTATCTATACCCGGGTATGAAATTTTACCAAATGAAATTGCGGCATTATCTTCCAGTTTTTTAGGGAAAGAGAAAGGCAATTTTCCTGATGGATTCACATCGCCCGAAATAATATTGGCTATTGCATTACCGGCTTCTGATCCAAGATACCAGGTTTGGACTAAAGCAGGCACTTTTTCAAGCCAGGGCATTTCAACTGCATTTCCACTACAAAGCAGAACTGTTAAGTTCTTATTCGTACTTAATAATGCATTGATTAGTTTATCCTGGTCGTAGGGAAGTTTCATCGCCTGACGATCATCTCCCTCACTATCCTGAAACCAGTTTTTATTCAAACCGCCAATGTAAATAACAGCATCTGCATTTTTAGCAGTTAAAAAAGCAGCATTTTGTAAAGAATCTGATATTAATTTTGTTCTTGGATTTTTATCATCTAAATCAGAGTTATATCCTTTCGAGTATACTATTGTTTCTTTACCGTACTTTTTAATTAAGCCTTCGAGCGGAGAAACTTCATATGCCACTTTAAGTGAAGAGGAACCGCCGCCAATGACTAAACTTCGGGTTGCATTTTCGCCAATTATGGCAATTTTCTTGTATTTTCCAACAGGAATCGGGAGTGTTTGTTTGTCGTTTTTCAACAACACAATTCCTTGTTCGGCAATTTTACACGCAGCATCCGAATGTTCCGGACTTACAAATTTACCAAAAGGTCTTTCAGCACACATGGTGGTACGGAAAATCATGCGTAGCAACCGACTCACTTTATCATTGAGTATTTTTTCATCATATTTTCCCGATTTAAGACCCTTAAGATATGGGTTTGCTAAATAATACTCTGAATAAGGAGCAGTTCCATCTGTAGATAAACCATCTGTAGATGTTCCCATTTCAAGATCGAGACCGTTATTAACAGCCTGATTTGTATCATGTGTGCCCCCCCAGTCGCTAATAACTACGCCATCAAAATCCCAGTCTGATTTCAATATCCTATTTAACAATAAATCATTATGACAGCAATACTGTCCCCTAAACTGATTGTATGACCCCATAATAGACCATGCATGTCCCTCCAATACAGCCGCTTTGAATGCAGGCAAATAAATTTCATTCAAAGCCCGGTCACTCACTTCTACATTAACCGAAAAACGATCTTTTTCCTGATTGTTCAGGGCAAAATGTTTTACACAAGCAGCAACACCATTTTGTTGAACACCCTGCACATATGGGACAACCATTCGTGAAGACAGATATGGATCTTCACCCATATATTCAAAATTTCGTCCATTTAATGGAGTTCGGTAAATATTCACGCCTGGTCCTAACAAAACTGTTTTTCCACGGAATCGTGCTTCTTCACCTATAGTTTTTCCATACAAAAACGAAACTTCAGGATTAAAGGTAGCAGCCAGACAAGTTAATGCAGGGAAAGCAGTACAGGAATCGTTTGTCCATTTTGCTCCCGACCATTCATCCCAAAAAACCTCTTCACGAATGCCATGTGGACCATCTGACATCCATATTTCTGGAATTCCTAAGCGAGGAACACCTTTGGAACTGAATTTTGATTGAGCGTGACACATGGCCACTTTTTCTTCCAATGTCATCAACGACAATGCATTTTCTATTCGTTTGTCAAGTGACTGATTTACATCTAAATAAATAGGTTTTTGGGCTTTTACCAAATTAATGAATATAAGCACACAAAAAATACTAATACTTAAAACTCTTTTTTTTTCCATTTTTTATTTTTTTGATATGGTTTTGTCAAACAAAACAATAATACTTATTTCTAATATCGGAATACACCACGATTTATTTTCAATTGTAACTACTTTAATATCTGGAATTTACCTGCTCATATACCTGCATGATATATAGCACTTTCATTTTACCGATCATACAATCCAACAGCTGTTCCTTTCATGGAGCCGTGCGTTAAGGTTGCCATTACGTGAATCAAAAAAAAGGGGATGCATAGCATTAACACCAGTTTTTTTTGTGATTTTTTTTATTAAGCATACTAGAATTACAATAACTTATTGATAAATCAGAATGCACAAACAGAATATAGCTCATTTACAAGCTATAAAAATTGAATTGATTTAATGGTAGTGCAAAAGAATCTTTGCACTACCATAGTAAACCTTAAAAAACTATTTTACTGAAATTTTTGCTGTGTTGCCGTCAACACGAAGAATATATAATCCGGCATTTAATGGTTGTGAGCTAAATTTACCAACAACATTAACTGATTGAATACGACGCCCTGAGACATCAAATAATTCAACACTTCTTTGTACTCCGTCAACATTGATAATATGATTGTAAGTACTAATTAAATATTTGTTAAAATCAATCGATGCCACAGCATTTGGTCCAACTACATCTATCAAATTGGTTGAAGTTAATACATCGCTCGAACCGTTATTGCTAGCCGTTAATTTAACTGTAAATTTCCCGCCAGTGGTATAAACGTGAATTGGATTTTGAAGTATGCTTGTTCCTCCATCACCAAAATCCCAACTCCACGAAGTTGAATTGATTGATAAGTCATAGAACTGAACCGACATTGGAGCTATACCCGAAACTGTTTCTGCGTAAAAATCAGCTTTTACAGGTAAAACTTCTTTTAAAGTAAGTTCATCTAATAATATTTCCTTTGCAGCAGAGTTATTCGAACCAATTTTAAGTACAAAATAGTAGGTGCCATCCACAGTTGGTTTGAAGCCGGTAACAGTGGCTTTTTTACTAATTTGCACATCAGACAATGTTTGAAGACCATTCCAGGTATCCATTCCAAATATTTTGGTACCTTGAGTAGCCGAGTAATCCACTCCATCGGCAGGAATTACCGTACCTATAAATCCTTCGCACCAGAATTCAGCAACGCCTTTTACATCTTTGAAAAGGCCATCGAAAAGATAGGTAAACCCGGCTTTAAGTTTCACTTCCTGGAATATCGCAGTATTAAAACCAGTCCCGGGAGTTTGAATACGAAGATTTCCGCCTAATCCACCCGTTGGTATAACTCCGGTATAGTTCCACGAAAAAGTAGAAATATCTGCCGAATTACATTTATTTGTCGACCAGAAATTACCTGTTTCCATGTTTCCGCCGTAAAGCATTTCACCGGCTGGCAATGTTGGTTTTGTATTTACTTTTACAATTTCGTTTTTAATCAATACTGAGTCTCCCTTTTCGTTGGTACCTGTTAATGTTACATTGTAAGTTCCAACAACTGTGTAGGTATGTTCCGGATTTTCGAGTGTACTGATAGCCGAACCATCACCAAAGTCCCATTTATAAGAATTTGCAAATTTGGTAGTATTTGTAAATACCGTTTTCAAAGCAGGGAAACCCACGGCATTGGTTGCAGTAAAGCTAACTGCCGGTTTGGTCCGGGTTTGAGTAAATGATAGTTCATCAATGGCAATTTTAAATCCTTGTCCATCCCATGTTCCCATTTTCAAGATAAAATAAAAATCGCCAGTAACATTGGGTGTATAGGTAGAATAAGAAGCTGCATGAATTTTAAAAGTGCCATTTAAGCCTGCAAAAGGGCTACCTGCGTTCCATGCATCCATTTTCGAAATCATCTTGCCTTCTGTAGCACCATAATCAGCACCACCACCAGCAGGTTGAGTTCCGATATAAATTTCCGTCCAAAAATGTTGGAGATTGGTACTCAAATCTCTAAATGCACCATCGAATACGTAAACAGAATCTTTGCTTAAATGCACTTTTTGGTAAATTGCAAATTGAACACCGGCCCCGGCAGCAGCACCTTCAACATACAAACAACCACCACGTCCGGCATTGGTTGTAGAAGTTGTATAATTCCACGTAGCTACTGGTTGAGGATTGGTTCCGGTATTTAAGAAATCTACAGTCCAATTCGCAGCATTTTCCATGTTTCCATCTTTCAACAAGCCACCACCAGTCAATAAAGCCAAAGGAGTTACATTAATGAAGTCAGTTTCAATTTTTTCGTTACTTCCAATTTCGTTGGTTGCTGTAAGTTTAACTGTATATTTTCTAACGGCAGCAAAAATGTGGGTTGGATTTTTCAGCGTACTTGTACTTCCGTCACCAAAATCCCAGGCCCATGAATTAGCCAATTTCGAGTCATCGGTAAAGTTAACAGATAAAGGAGCAAATCCAGAGCGAACATCTGCTTTAAATCCTGCAACAGGCGCAATGCGGTCGCTTGTCAGTTTAAGTTCATCAACAATAATATCGCAGGTTTTTGAAGAAGCATCCCATGAGGTAGCACCCATTTTCATAACAAAATAATATACACCGGTTGTTGGAGGCATAAATTGTTTACAAGCTGCTGCATTGAGTTTAAAGGTTCCATCAGCCACAGCTGCCGGATTATCCCAGCTTCCGTAATTTGCAATTTTAGTACCAAATGTATCACCGTAATCCTGACCTTCAACAGGTATAAGTCCGATAAATACTTCACACCACGATTGTTCAAGTGTAATGTTTTTAAAAGCAGCATCGAAATTGTAAACAGAGTCAGCTGACAATGTAACTGCCTGGTAAATACAATACTGGGCATTTCCTGTAGTTGTTACTCCAACTACATGCAAGCCACCACCAACACCGGCGGCGGGTGTTGCTACCGTATAACCCCAGGTTGCTGTTGGGTTTTGAGTAACTTCGGTGTTCAAATAACTAATTTGCCAGACACCCTGGCTTTCCATGTTGCTATTGGCCAGCTTATTGCCGCCTGCATTTGCTGTAATAAAAAAGAAACAGCACATAACAAAAAATTGAAGTCGTTTTTTCATAATGCATTATTTTAAAGTGAATTTATAAATATTATTAGATAGATTTATTCAACTTAGTATTTTTATATAATTGGTAAATAGTATTTTATCAATTTTAAATTCCTGATTCAATTAATTTCCTCTCCATTTGGGAAAATAGAAATACTTGCCGGCACAGAATAATTATTAAACTTATCAATGGTGTAAACTGATATTTGATAACCAATGATTTTCAAATTCGTAAATTTATAGGTTTCGACTAAACCATCCAAGACAATAGTTGAATCCTGTAGTCGAATTGCATTTTTTACGGCAATGTTACCTAGTGGGTTTTTCCACGTGAGCGTAGCTTCTTTAAGTCCTGTTGATGCTGCGAGGTTAGTAACTCTGGGCGAGTATACCTGTCCGTTTTTTAGATAATCTTTATAATTATCATCCATACTATCGCAATTTGCTAACAGCAAGGCAACAAAAAGGAAACTGATTATTTTAAGTGTTTTCATATTTAAAAAGTTGATTGATTATCTAATCCATATAAAGTTATTTCAGAGCCATATACATTTGTCTCGCTGCCAAAATTCGATAACACACTGAACTTAAAATAACGGAATGGCTGAGAAACTGTTTCTAAGTTAAACTCGTGTCCATCAATCGCTTCTTTGATTTTAGCAGCAGGGATATTACTCGCATCGTCACGAGGATCGCCGATATCAAACGTGCCTAAAGGTATCCAGGCTATCTTATCAGTACTTATTGATAATGAGAACGATCTCATATTCTCTTCTTTGTAATAATAATAGCCTGTACTCGCACCGTTTTGATCAGCATTTATGTATTCGAATGCGCGTTGCCAAACTACGAAGCGATTAATTATCACCGTCTTATTCAAATCTACAACAATATCAAGTGGCCATTTTAGCATTCCACCATTATCTTCGCGATTGATAATAAAATAGCTATTATCTGTATTTACTTCCTTAGTATCAATAATGTCATCCCAAAAACTCACAAGTGTACCTTCCCATTTATCACCATCTGCAGATAAATTTTGAAGTAATGTCCATGTTTTTTTATCAATTTTTTGTTCTAATAATGGTCTATATGTTCCTACTTCGATTTTATTCGTTTTGTTACCGTTGAAATCTTCAATAGTAACAGAGAATGTATAATCCTCAGGATCAAGTCCACGAATCATAATTGATGGAGCGTTCAAACTGGATGACAAAATGCGTTCATACACTTTTCCACCTTTACTAAAATTCACATACACAAACACGGTTTTTTTATCAGGATTATCCCAGGATATACGCACTCCACCCAAATCTGCTTTCATTTTTAAGCTTTGCTGAACATGATAAATAAAAGATTTGAAAGGAGTTACTTCAATTTCTGTTGGTTCGGAGTTATTATTACTTCTGTCAACAGCATATAGTTTCACCTTTTGAGGGGTTTCATCATTAAAACCATCAATTTCGATTGTATCACAATAATGACTTGAAACTTTGAAGACTTCCCGGCCTAATGAATTGGTATATACAGCTTTTATAAATAACAAATCGTTATCGTTGGGGGCTGTAAAGGTCAATACTGCACCACCGTTAGTAGGTTTATAACTCACGTTGGTTACTTTTCCCGGAGCTGTAGTGTCCAGATCCTCTTCTTTACAAGCAGTAAACATTGTGGCAAACAGCATGCTTACAACTATTAGCTTGGTGAGTTTATTGAATATTTCTAATTTATTATTCATCGTAGTTTGTTTTTTTAAGATTGATTGACAATGAATTACCAACCCGGGTTTTGAACTAAATTGGAATTTACAATTATTTCGCTGTATTTTATGGGATGCAAATAGTCACGTGGCGTAATAAACGAACGTTGTCCAACAGCTTTCACAATATAGAATGTGCCGGTAGAAGTACCATCCACACTCCAACCAGTAACGGCTTGATTAAAGTATTTATCGCCTTCTTTCCATCGACGAACATCGAAATTACGGTGGCCTTCGAATGCCAGCTCTATTCTACGTTCTTGTTTAATAATTTCACGCAACCCATCGGTACTTTTATGTTTATTCACGGTTTTAGCAAAGAGCGGATTTTCCCATGCCTCTTCCACTGTAGGAACACCCGAGCGAACGCGTATTTTGTTTAATGCATCGTACACTTTTTGATCAGGACCGTAGTATTCGTTATATGCCTCAGTATAATTCAGATACAATTCTGCCAAACGAATCAGTGGCCACGGATAAGTTTTTAATTTTGTATATGAATCGCCTTCAGAGTCAGGATGACAAACTTTTTTCAACACATAACCTGTAATCACATAGTCATTTGTATTGCCTCTTCGACCATAAGTTTCACCTTTTTTCATTAATAGATTCCATTTTTGTCCCCAGGTTCTATAAATCCCTTTATCAAATCCAATAGAAGCATAAAACCGTGGTTCACGTCCTAAGTGCAGGTTCGGAATCATAATTATACTTCCACCACTTGGCATGACATGGTATTTATCGGCATCGGTTACACGTGCTAAACTGAAACGATTTGCATATTTAAAGGTAATATCTTCGTCGATTGGCAGACCGTTTTTAGTATAATATGCTTCAGCAGCCTGAATGGTAGGCGAAACCCATTGCCATGCAGCAGCCTGAGATGAAGCTTCGGGATTTATCATCATCGATGCTGCCTGCAAGCTCCACCAGTCGCCATTCTTTACAGGGTCGGAGCTTCCCCATATTAGTTCCGAATTCCAGGGATCGGTGAACATATACCGGTAATTGTAAAGTGCTTTTACTTCAGGCTGACGATAATCTACAGAATCGAAAGAAGGTACATTGTCATTGTATTCGTACATTTTAAGTCCATGGGCAGTTGCAGATTGGATGGCAACTTCAGCAGCATCCAAGGCTTTTTTCCATTTTTCTTTATCGAAAGTGCTATTAAATAACTTCACACCATCTTTATCCTTAAAAGTATCATAAAATGCAGCATTACCATTAAACAAGGGACTTGCTGCATAAAGTAACACGCGCGATTTAATTGACAATGCAATGACTTTATCTATCCGTCCTAATTCATTGGAGGAAGTTAAACGGGCAGGAAGATGCTCAATTGATTTGTCGATAGTAGAAACAATATAGTCAACGACTTTATCTACCGGTTTTCTTTTGATACGAACTTCTTCGACAGAGGCCGTAATGGGAAGATTTTCATCAATAATTGGAATCGGTCCATATTGACGAAATAACAAAAAATGATAATAAGCTTTCAGGAAGATGGCTTCCGCTTTCCATGTTTCTTTTTCTTCCGTTTTCATATCTTTTACTAAATCAATATTTTCGATAAAGATATTGCATGCCCTAATGGCTTTGAACAATGACTCCTGCATGCGACCATAAGGATAGGTGTCGTGCCATAAGCCCATAAGCGGATTGTCAGCATTTTGTTTGCCACGCATCATTTCTACACCCGGAGTTTCTTTGGCTATGGGCGTGGTGAGTTCATCCGAAGCAAAAGCATAAGTCGAGTATACCCCATCTTCTTGTGGAAGATAGTGATAACAGGTTGCCAGGGCTTTATATGCTGCTTCTTTTCGTTCAAACATAAGCTCAATTTCCTGTGCTTTATCAGGAATAATATTCAGATAATCTGAGCAACTACTCAAAAAGAATACTGTGAATAGCAGATAGAATATAGTTGTATTTTTCATCTTGAAATGTTTCGTTTTTTTTGAATTAGAAATTAACGTTCAACCCTAAATTAATAATTTGTTGTGGAGGATAACCTAAACCATTTCCGCCCATTTCAGGATCCCAAAGTTTGAATTTACTGATAACAAAAAGGTTTGTACCAGAGGCATAAAATCTTGCCTTTTCCACATTAATCTTTTTCATTAGTTTAGCTGGTAATGAATAACCAAGTTCCACACTTTTTAGCCGCAAGAAACTTCCGTCACGTAACCACCAGGTAGATGGTTTTTCGTTATTGGGTACAGAGGCAACAGACATACGAGGCCAGAAAGCATTCGGATCCGGATTATCATCCGACCAGTGATTTTCGGCAATAATTTTCAGTGCATTACGCTCATTCACAAATGGCGAAATAGTTGATGGATTAATAAAAAATGACGAGCGGCCGGAACCCTGAAAGAAAAACGAAAAATCGAGATCTTTATATCCAATTGAAGCACCAAAACCATAAATCATCTCCGGAACAGTAGGATAACCGATGGGCACCATGTCTGAGTCATCAATTTTCCCATCTTTGTTTATATCAACATATTTAATGTCACCGGCTAAATATCCCGAAATCTTATCGTCCATGTTGAAAGCATTATATTGATTTGGAGAATTAAGTGCGTCCATCTTGTCAATAAATAATCTTTCGGCAACCAATCCTCTCAGTTGGTTCATAGGTTGACCAATGCTGCTCATATACGGATAAGGATATTGAGGTTCACCATTTTCTATAATTTTATTCGTAGCGTAAGTAAAGTTAACTCTCGAAGTAATCCACAGATCTCTGTTTAAGCTCACTTTGTAATCAATAGACCAATCAACACCATGCGATTCGGCTTTACCAATATTGCTGGCAATAGGCGCAGTGAGTCCCATTGTCAGTGGAATATAATCACGCCACAAATAAATATTTGAACGATTTTCGGTGAAATAATCAATTTGAATAGTTGCAGCACTAAACAGCCCAAGTTCTACACCCCAGTTCGTCTTTTCAGCAATTTCCCAGGTTACTCCGGGATTGGCATAATGCGAAATATTATAACCATTGTAGGAGTTTTTAAAATCTTCGCCCCAGCTATATCCCTTACCACCATCATTCAAATTTACATTTGAAAGGTAATAAAAACGATCGCCGGAGATAGCATCATTACCCACTAAACCGTAAGTTGCTTTGAACTTGAGTAAGGATATTGTCTTTTTGATACTTTCGGGAAAGAAATGCTCATTAGTAACAACCCAACCCAGTCCTGCAGAGGGGAAAAATCCAAATCTGTTTTGTGGTGAAAAACGTTCTGAACCATTATAACCAAAGTTTAATTCAGCGAGATAACGTTCATCATAAGCGTAAGTTGCACGACCCGAAATACCCATATTACGGGAAGGCAAAGAAGCATATACATCTGTTCCCGAAGAATTCAGGGCCTCTCTGGCATAAGCTACCAACAATCCGCCAACTTCATGCTTCTCATTGAAAGTTCGGCTATACTGACCCACCGCTTCGAAATAGAAGCTATTTGATGCTGATTTCCCATCTGTTCCATTGGGATTTGTATTCAAATATTCAGTTCCTTCTTTAATTTGATACAGGCTATGAATTACCCCTGATTCAGCATCTTCCTCTTTTAATCCATAATAAAACGGGGTAAATCCTCTGGAAGTTTCACTCATACTGTATGAATTCAGCGAAGCCATTCCACGAAATTTCAGTCCTTTAGTTATCATACCCAAGTCTTGTTCAACCTGAAACTGAGCCGTGGTAGTCGACGAGAAACGGTCTTTATATCCTTTTACCATTTCGGCATAAGGGTTTGGAAAGCCTCCATTCCCTTTGTTTCCAAACAAAGTATGGTTCACATATTGAGTGCTTTCATCTTTGTCGTAATATTTGGGGAAATTCACAGGATTCGCTTGCATAATCATTGAAAATATTGATCCGGCATCATTTTGGGGACCATTATACCTGTCAATTAGCGAATAGAATTTAACCGAAGCCTTGGTTGTTTTAGTCAGATTCACATCGATATTGGCACGCAAATTATAGCGTTTTATATCGATATTATTATTGAAATTATTCATTTTATCTACATTCAACAATCCTTTCTCATCGGTGTAGGAAGCAGAAATGTAATATTGTGCAATCTCACCACCTCCGCTCACGCTCATGTTGGCTTTTTGATTCTGAACCGTAGAACGAAATAACTCACTATACCAATTTACATTGGGGTAAATCTGAGGATTTAATCCGTTACGTGTTCCTTCAATTTTATCTTTCGAATAATAAAGTAAGGCCTCCGGATTTCTGGTCCTGTCGGCTTTGTTATATAATTCCATATAATCCACTCCGTTTAAAAACTGGTTGATCATAGTAGGAGATGAAATCGAATTTTCAACGCGGAATGAGATACTTGCTTTCCCTTTTTTCCCACTTTTTGTTGTTACCAAGATAACTCCATTAGCTCCGCGTGCGCCATATAATGCAGTAGCAGTTGCATCTTTCATAATTGAAAAACTGGCAATATTATCCGGCTCCATTCGGGCCAAATCGGTTGTAGTTACCTCCAATCCATCAATAAGGATAAGCGGGCTGTTAGCATAACCAAACGAGGTTACGCCACGTATAAAAAACTGAGCATTATCCTGTCCCGGCTCACCGGAACGTTGATAGGATATAATGCCGGCAATTTTCCCGGCCAACGCATTTGTAAGGTTGGTTGGGGCAATTTTTAATTCGGTTGGATTTACAGTATTTACTGAACCAATAACACTGTTCTTTTTTTGTGTTTGAAATGCCACAACCTGAACTTCAGCCAATGCACTTGTTGTTTCATTTAATACCAAATTTATAATTGATTGATTGCCAACTTTTATCTTTTCTACATTGAAACCAATATATGAAAATTTCAAGGAATCATTTTCATTCAAATTGGCAAGGGCAAATTTTCCATCCATCGATGTTACGGTACCTATACTTGAACCAATTTTAATTATTGAGACACCGGGCAAAGGACTACCCTCTTTATCAACTACCTGCCCTTTAACCATTACCGGCTGAGCGAAATTCAGTTGCGAGGTGAATAATATGACAGAAAGAACCAAAAATTTTGTGATTGTTTTTTTCATTTTTTCAATTGAGAATTAAGATATTTAACTGTATGCTTCTGCGCTTCTATTTATTAGATAATTTGTATTTTTCTGGATGTGAAATTTTGTCTATCAGTAATTTTCAGAATATATATTCCAGGTTTTGCACCTTTCGTATTTATTTTAACGGAACTTCCCTGGTAGCTAATTTTTGTTACGACATGACCGCGCATATCAATAAGTTCAATCTGTCTTAATTGATCATCGCAAAATTGTAAAAAAAAAGAATCGTGAGCAGGGTTAGGATATGCTGTGAAATTAATTGAAAGCGGCGAAACAACGGGAGTTAATTGATTGATTTGTACCCAGTTTAGGTTATAACCATCGGTACGCGATAAAAGGCGGATAATGTTTTTTCCCGCTGTGAGTGCAACGGTAGTCGATTGAGTTTGCCAACTTTGCCAACCACCTGTCTGAGTGAACGAAACAGTTTTAAGAGGCACCATACTGCCATTTTGATCCTTTAGCACCGCAATTTGTGATGAAGAAGCATTTACCGAAATGCGAAAATCCATATTAAATGTCCCGCTGTTTTGAACCCAAACATTATAATCAAGATACTTGTCAACTGCAGCATATGAAGTGTTTGTTCCGGCTCCGTTATCGGTGCAGGTTTCAAATGAAAATCCATTGTTATATGTAAAATTTTCTGCCTCTATTTTCCCGGGAATGCTTCGATGAGGAATGGTTAGGTTTGTAACTTCTACAGCCTGAAACAAATTAAGCGATTGCGTGCCACTGGTACAGGTCGATGTTGTACAATCAATCTTCAAACTGTTTGAATTGAGTATAGGTTCAGCTATTTTAATGTCAATTTTAGTATTGTCGGAACCCGAAACCGTAGTAGAAAGAATAGTGGCAGCTTTTCCATCCATTGTTATAATAAATGGATTGCCTTTAAGTGTATCGATAGGTTTGTTGAGTTTAAGAGTAACAATGTCGGCCCATGTAGCTGTTTCGGCACTCAACATTTCAAAAGTTGTATTTTCAACTGATTTAGGGTTTCGAAGTTGAAAGTAATTAAAGTTTGCACCCCCTTTTTCAAATACAATTTTCACTTTTACACTTCCGGCAGGAAAAATTACATTCGTAATAGCACCGGTCCGCCATGTCGACCAATTTCCCGTAGGGGTAAGTGTGATCGTTTTTGAAGCTCTTTTGCCATTCACTTCAACATATACTTTAGCCGATCCGGATTGGCTTGCATAGCGCAGCAACACATTATAAGTCATTGCTTCATCCGATTGTATGGTATATTGTGTCCAATCGCCATTTTCAACCCAACCGACACAATACCCGTTTGTGGTAGCATCATTGCAAACATCAATATCTACTCCATCATTTCTATAATTGTACGCATTGTTCCAGGCTGTATAATTATTATTGCTTAAATGATAATTGGCATCTAAACTATCGGAATAAGCATAGTCTGCCCGACCAAAATCGTAATCAACTCCGTAAATTGTGCTTGAGGTTGTATTTGTTTTATATGGAAGTGTTTCTGTGGTTTGAGGTTGACGAATCATGGCGTCGATTACGTCGTGCTGAATGACGCAGTTTTCCAGTTTGTGGTTGTTGGCATAAGTCATTACAGCCTGAAATGCTTTATCTACAGTTGGTGTGGGAGCATTTCCTTTCCAATAATTTACCAGGTCGATATAATCACTATTGGTTGTTACTTTTAGGATATTATTGATGCCTGACTTTTTTACAGGCCAAAACGACCAACCAATATTATTTTTCTCCATTAACTCAATGCAATCGGTAAACCAACGATTCGAGTTTTCGCCTGACTCGCCGAGCCATATCGGGCAATTGGTATTGTTTCGAAGGTCGAGCATCCATTGTATAGAAGCGGTATTGTTAACGGTCCAATATTTGTGAAAGCTGTAAGCCATATTATTGTCCCAGGCTGGCGTAAGTCCTGAAAAATCATTGGCAAACCAATTTCCTTCAATCACAATCAGGTGATTGGTGTCAACTTCTCGAATAGCAGTTGTTACACGTCCATACAGCGCACGTAATTGCGAGTTATTTCCTTCGGGGAATGTCCAGTTTGTTTCGTTTAGCAAATCGTAACCTGCTATCCAGGGATTGTTAGCATATCTGGCAGCAATTTTTCGCCATAGGGCTACAAATTTTGCTTTGTTAAGTTCGCTTTCCCAGAGTGCGGGTTTTGAGGAGTCGTAATCGGAAATAGCAGCATCTTTACCTTGCCCACCCGGTGCACCGTGCATATCGAGCATAACATACATTTTGTTGGCTGCACACCAAGCTACTAAACTATCGAGACGGGTAAAGCCACTTTCGAGCCAGGTATTTGCACCCTGCACAGGTTCATCTTCAATAGGGAGCGTAAACAAATTATAATGTAGAGCTGGACGAACACAATTGAAACCCCAGCGAGCCATAGAATCTACATCTATACGTCTGAAATGATTATCGAGCCAGGCAGTATAAAACTGATTTGTTTTATCAATGCCTATCGTTTCGGTTAGTTTCTTTTTGAATTGCCATTGAGTGCCTGCCACTCCCGAAGTTTGCATCATGTATCCTTCCTGAAGCATCCAATTCCCGGTACCTATGCCACGAAGTAATAGATTCGTGCCATTACCGTCAACAATTTGCTTGCCCGATGCATGCACATAACCGTTTTGAGCATGGAGTATAAATGGAAAAAGGAATATTAAAGAAAATAATAAAAATTTATTCATAATAGTATTAGATTGGGAATAGTGTGATTTAGACACAACAAAAATATACTATTATACCACACAAAATTCCTTAGTGTTTTAGAAAGTATGTAAGATACAGAATTTCCTTCATGTATTACACTGATATTATGCCACTTGAATTAATATCGCAAATAATAAAAAGTAGTATAGATAGTAGTCGATTTAGTTGAAGTAGTTGAATTATTGTATAGATTTAGCCGTTAAATCAATCAGATTTTCTTTATCGAATAAATTCTTGATTGCTTTTTATCTCATTTCTTTTAGAAAATGGTTTCGATATTTTAAACAGTAAAATCAAGGGGTGTTACAAACAGGGTATTGCTACAAAAGGAAGTGAAAGAACAATTTTTTTTAATCAATTGCCATTAATAATCAAATTGATTTGAAACAAGTATTTCATTGTATTATCAAATATTATCTGGCAGCAATTAATCAGTAGAGAATAATATTAACAGCGACAATATCAGGGGAATGTATAGTATTCTTTTGAGATAAAAATATGAGCCAATTTGTGAAATAAAAGTATTAAAACGCCTGACTTCTTTCAGCGGGGAACTGAATTGTTAACGGATCTCTGATATTCTATTGTCAAATTCTTCTTTCTGAAGGTAAGTTCTGTTTTTAGTTTTTGTGCGGTAATTATAAACGGTAGTTAATGAATAGCGCAAGAATTGTGAAATTTTACTACCATCACTAATACCCAAACGCATAAGTGCTATTATTCTGAGTTCAGGATTAAGAGATTCACCTTTTTTAAGAATAAATCGGTCTGCTTCATTCAACAATTCATTCACCTTATCCACAAAACCGGGAAATAATTGCAAAAAAGCAGTATCAAAATTGACATACAATTCTTCAAATTCATCATCCATTATATCCTGAGATTGCGTCATTGATTTAGCCTCTTTTATATTCCCATCTTGTATTTTACTATGAACCTTTATACGAAAATCATCAATTTTATTTAAATATATGGAACACAGTTCAATGAAACGACCGATATATACCTCCTTAATATTATTTGATTCGGACAGCTCGCTGTTCGTACTATTTAAAACCTGATTAACCGAAGTTATCTCATGATTCAGTTTATTTAGTTCTGCATTTAAATGATTAAGATCAGCATTTACAAGTTGTAGGTTTTTTTTAGCAGAAGACAACCGTTTTATTTGTCTGTAAATAACAAAGAGAGCGAAAACAAGCAAAAGCAACAAAGAACTCGTCAGTATTAGATAATACTGCAATTTAGTTTTCTGGTTCTCTATTTTAGCCTGATAGGTTTTATCTATCAATGATAATATAGAGGAGCTTTGCAAACTTCTTAGTTTGGCATTATAAAACATGGTAGCATTCCATGAAAAGCGAATATAGTTATAAGCCCTATCGATATCACCATCTTCATATAATATTTGGGCGAGCATCATTAATGAGGCTTGGTCTTTTATGGCAGACTTAATATCTGAAATTGCAGAAAGCACAAGATAATATTTTTGTTTTTCTCTATTACCCTGCCATTGATATATGAGCGAACGACGAAACGTAACTAACGCATATTCCGGAGTCCCGTAAGATGTATTTAAAAGCGAGATATCATTTAACTTAAGGGCATCTTCAAATTTGTGTGCATTACGGGCACTATCCTCTTTCAACTGTAAATACAAATTATTGTCAGGGGTTAAGGCATCTTTTATTGAGATAAGACTGGCATCAAAAACTTTCCAATATAGTTGTGATTTTCGCTTATCCTGTGTGTAAAATGCAAGTTCGCCATATACTCGAAGGTAGGTATTGTAATAGTCAATCAATAAAACTTCCGGAAGTTTCGAGCGGTCAATACTTTCCAGCAAATCAACAGCTTCTTTGTATAAACCAATAGATCCTAATAAATAAGCAAGTTCTAGTTTACTTTCATATTCTTTTCTTTGATCGTTAAGATGTATCGCAATTTCAATATTCTTGTTTTGATAATGTATTGCAGAGTCGCAAATATATGGTTTGTATTCTTTGTATATATTGGAGTTAATTTGATATTCGGTAATTGAAAAAGGTTTTACCTGTTGCAATTCCTTTTTGTAATTTGCAATGCGACTTTCCCTTGCCTGTGTATACGAGTCAGATTTTGTGATGATACTGTCCAGCCTTATTAAAACTGTAGTAAAATCTGCCTGCGAAAACAACATCGTTGAGACTGATAACAAAAGAATAAGAATATGTATTTTTTCTACCGATTTGACATTTATGGTTTTTGACATCATTTGAAGTATGTTTATCAGAAGTATGAGCTTAATAAATAGTTCAGTTCAAATCTTATAAGAATATCATATTATTTCCGAATAGAATATGATTCATATTTATATTGAAATTTTTCGATAAATTACAACAACAATATCATGCAAAACTACATAAAGTAAATCGATTTACAAAACAAAACAGCAGAAGCATTTATGTGTTACCTGGCAGTTTAAGCTACATAAATGCATAGGCTTCTTGTATTAGCAAATCACACAGTTGGATATCAAAATTTATAACATTAATCTGAGTGGAATAGGTATCGGTTAATTAGAAATAAGAGCAGCCCGACTTAATAATAATTAGGTTGGGCTGCTCTTATTTTACTTTTAATTTAAACTCGAAAAATGGGTTTATGTGCTATAATTGACCATTAATTATTGAATATCAAAATCTAAAATCTAAAAATTACACAAATGCCAGAATGAGTATTTGCGCCAGAATTACCCGTAAAAACATTGTCATAGGATAAACGGTAGAATAAGCCACTGCGGGCGCATCATTACCTGCAACTGCATTGGAATAAGCCAAAGCTGGCGGATCGGTTGTACTCCCCGCAAGAATTCCCATTAGAGTAAAATAATTTAATTTCAGAAATTTACGACCAATAATTCCGACGATCAGGAGTGGTAAAACCGTAATGACAAAACCACAGCCAACCCATAGTAATCCATCGCTTGAGATAACAGTTTCCACGAATTTACCACCGGACGCGATACCTACACTGGCAAGGAATAAGGCAATACCAATTTCGCGCAACATATAATTAGCACTTTGTGTGGTATAAGTAATCAACTTTATTTTGTAACCAAACCGGGCAATAAGTATGGCGACTATGAGCGGACCACCGGCTAATCCTAATTTTACCGGCATGGGCATTCCCGGGAAGTAGAATGGAATACTTCCAAACAATATTCCCAAAAAGATTCCAACGAAAATAGTAATTAAATGGGGTTCATTCAGTCGTTTCATGGTGTTACCCAGAACTTTTTCAACCCTTTCGATGGCTGCTAATTCGCCGACAACCATTACCTTGTCACCCACCTGTAATACCAGGTTGGTGGTTCCAAGCAAGTCAATACCCGAACGGTTTACCCGCGTGATATTCACACCGATCGTGTTTCGGAAGCCCAAAGAGCCAATCGTTTTTCCGTTTATTTTCCCTTGCGTAATGACGATACGACGTGAAACCAAATGTGTTTCCGATTCTTTCCAGTCGAGTTCGGTTGGCTCTCCAATAAATGCAGTGACAGCTTCCACATCTTTGATTGCGCATACCACCAGCAAAATATCATCCCTCAGAATCACAGTTTCACCCAGAGGAATCAGAAATTCATCTCCGCGTTTTAACCTTGAAACAACGAAATTCCGACCGATTAAATGTTTAATGTCACGTAATTTCCGACCTTCAATCAATTTGTTTTGAAATCGTAGGGTAAGCCTTTCGGGTTTTTCCGATAAGTAATCATTGCTGGCATTTAATTTCTCCGTTTCTTTGTCAAAACTAATTTTAAAAATTATCCGAATCAGTATTAAAGCAGTAATAATACCAACCACACCAAGCGGATAAGCTACTGCATAACCCAGCGCTATCTGTGGTATTTCGGCAATTTGTCCGGCATCATGCAACTGACGTAAAGCTTCCTGTGCAGCACCGAGTCCCGGTGTATTTGTTACAGCTCCCGAAAGAATTCCAACCATCATGGCCATTGGAACGCGTCCTGCCAGTATGTAATACAAGGCAATGGTCACTCCTACTCCCAGCAGGACAACCGTAGCAGCCAACAGATTCTGTTGCATCCCTCCTTTTTTAAAGGATGAGAAAAAACCTGGTCCAACCTGCAATCCAATGGTAAATACAAACAGGATTAAACCGAACTCCCTGATAAAATGCAGGACTTCGGGATTAACAGAAAAACCAAAATGTCCGACTAAAAGTCCGACAAACAATACAAAAGTTACACCCAATGAAATTCCAAATATCTTTATTTTGCCAAGCAGGATTCCTAATGCAATCACAAATGCATACAACAAAACGATATGAGCGACACTTTCATCAGTCAGTAGCGAAATTAGCCACTCCATTTTTTATCTGATTAATTTATGAATAATAATCACTGACATCTTCTCAATGTCACCGACTCGCAAAATTACTCTTTTTAAACCAAAAAACCAATAATTATGCTCCTTATGTTTTATTAAACAGTTTAATATTGAGCTTACATTCAATTCATTTTCTTATCACGCAAAAAAAGGTTATTTTTGCAGACAGTTTAGAAAATGTAAAAAACAACATTTTCTAAAATCATTTTCAAAATCAAGTATTTATAAACGACAGATTAAACATATGACAAATATAGAAAATAACAATGTCAGGAAGAAAGTTCTATTTATCGATCGCGATGGAACCATTATCATTGAACCACCCGTTACTTTTCAGGTTGACAGTGTTGAACAAATTGAATTCTTACCGGGCGTGCTCCACAACCTGCACTTTATCAGGAAGAAACTCGATTTCGAATGGGCATTGGTAACAAATCAGGATGGACTTGGAACAGCAGTTTACCCTCAGAAGCACTTTGATCAGGTTCATGCAAAATTCCTTCAGACTTTGGCAAATGAAGATATATTTTTTGATAAAACCTTTATTGACACATCCTTTCCAGAAGATAATTTGCCCACACGCAAACCCGGAACCGCACTGCTGACTGAATATTTTTCAGACAACTACGACTTAGCCGGTTCTTTCGTAATCGGTGATCGTTATACCGATGTTGAACTAGCAAAAAACCTGAATTGTAAAGCCATTTTCTTAAGTGAAGATAAAACAATACTGAAAGAAAAAGGATTGACTGAATATTGTGCCCTGCAAACAATGAGTTGGGACAGAATTACCGAATTTCTTTTCGCAGGCGAACGGACAGCAACTGTAAAACGGACAACGAAAGAAACGGACATATTGATAGAACTGAATCTGGATGGTTCCGGCAAATGCGACATCAACACAGGACTGAAGTTCTTCGATCATATGTTGGAACAAATAGGGAAACATTCAGGTTCTGATCTTAAAATTCAAGTGAAAGGTGATCTGGAAGTGGACGAACATCACACCATAGAAGACACTGCCATCGCGCTGGGTGAAGCATTTGGGAAAGCGCTGGGGAATAAACGGGGTATCGAACGTTACGGATTCTGTTTGCCCATGGATGACTGCTTATGCTCAGTAGCCCTGGACTTTGGCGGACGTGCCTGGCTGGTATTCGATGCCAAATTTAAACGTGAATTCATAGGCGATTTACCCACCGAAATGATTTATCATTTCTTCAAATCATTCAGCGATGCAGCCAAAATGAATCTGAACATCAAAGCCGAAGGAAAAAATGAGCATCACAAAATCGAAGGAATATTTAAAGCCCTCGCAAAATCAATTAAAATGGCTGTAAAAAGGGATATTTATCAATATGAATTACCCAGCACCAAGGGAATTCTTTAATTTATAATTTACATATTTACAATTGAATGTTGGGCACGGCTTAAATCCGTCAGACTTTTAATTGGAAAAACAGTTTTTGAAACACTTATAAAATGAAATTTAAACTTCGCAATATTTTTCTTACAATCACCTTTTTATTATATTGTTTCAGCTTATATGCTCAACCTTCCGATGCCGAGCGCCCACGTTTGGTTATTGGTATCATGGTAGACGGCCTGCAACAAAAACATATCGATTTATTGTGGAATTATTTTGATTCCAATGGTATTAAAAAGATTATCAGTCAGGGTACAAATTGTGAAAATGTACATTATGACATTGTTTCTGCGGGAAATGCCTCCGACATTGCGAATGTAATGACAGGCACAACACCCTACTACAATGGTGTTGCCGGGAATAATTATTACAGCAGGGAACAACGTAATGTAATATCTATTCTTCAGGATGACAATCAGATAGGTATTGGAACAAAAGAAACCGTTTCGGCACACAATCTGCTTTCCAGCACGATTATGGATGAACTAATGTTGGCATATCCTGACAAATCGAAAGGTTATGCAGTGGCAATCAATGCAGAGGAAGCGATTATGCTGGGTGGACATACTGCCAAAAACGTTGCCTGGATTGATGATGTGCACTTGAAATGGATTACCACCGGTTATTACAAGGACGGTATGTCGCATTGGGCAGATGATATGAATGTGAACGGCACATTTCAAAACTACACAGCCCGCGTCTGGGGACCATTGTACGCTATCAATACCTATTTCTCTGCACCAAACAAAGAAGATAAACGATTTGGTTTTCTTTACGATCCCAGGACTAAAAAACAAAAAAACTCACCGGAAACAATACTGAAAAATACACCACCGGCAAATTCACTGGTCGCTGAACTGGGATTGAAAATCATCACTGAAGAACAGTTGGGGACAGATAAATATCCGGATCTGATGATGCTGCAATTCACGGTACGTACACCAAACGAGAAAACATTTTCATTGCAATCGGCTGAAAAAGAAGATATTTACCTGCGCCTGGATAAAGATATTCAATATTTGCTTCAAAAAATTGATGTCAAAGTCGGCCTGGATAAAACCCTTATCTTCATGTTTGGAAATCAAACAGCCGTGCATTCACCCACCGAATTGGGCGAAAACAAAATTCCGGCAGGATATTTTAATGCGAACCGCTCGATGGCACTACTCAGCACCTACTTAATGGCTGTTTATGGTCAGGAAAGATGGATCGATGGTTATTATGCAAAAAACATTTATCTGAACAAAAAAAAGATAGAAGAGAAAAAAATAAATTTGCGTGAAATGCAGCAAAACATTGCCGATTTCATGCTCGAATTCGAAGGCATTCAGGCTGCTTTTCCGTCGTCACAGGTATTAAACATGGGTGGAAATGGAAATTATGAAATGCAACGCATCCAGAATTCTTCAAATAAAAAGAGTATCGGTGACATTATCATCACTTTACTTCCCGGTTGGATCGAAGTTGATGACAAGAATAATCCGGTTGGAGAATCGAATGCTATTGTTTCCTATACTCCTTTGTATTTCTATGGATGGCAAATTCAGGCTCAGAAAGTAACAAAATCCTATCAGACAACAGACATTGCACCTACATTATCCCGAATATTAAATATTCCCATACCAAATGCAAGCATTGGAAAACCAATAGATGAGCTTATTAAATAACCGCAAAATCCAGAATTTTCAAATTTTCAAATTAAAAGCATGAGATATAATTTTGATGAAATAATTGACCGGCACAATACTGATGCGGTTAAAATAGAGCGTTGCAATGCACTTTTTGGAACTGAAGAAGTTCTGCCGCTTTGGGTTGCCGATATGGATTTCCGCACACCCGGGTTTATTCTGGATGCCATCCGTGAACGTTGCGAACACCCTATTTTAGGTTACACCATGACACCAAAAAACTTTTTCCCATCCATGATGAACTGGATAAAGGAACATCACGATTGGGACGTTAAACGCGAATGGATAGGATTTTTACCAGGCATTGTTCCAGGTTTATCATTTGCCGTTCAGAGTTTATCCCTTCCTGATGACGAAATTATTGTGCAATCGCCGGTTTATTATCCTTTCTTTCATGTAATTGAGAATAATCATCGCAAACTTATCATCAATGAATTAACAGAAAAAGATGGAAAATTCGTGATGAACTTAGATGATCTGGAACGAAAATTCACACCCAAAACAAAACTCTTTATACTTTGTAATCCTCACAATCCTGGCGGTAGGGTGTGGACACGCGAAGAATTAAAACAATTTGCAACTATTTGCGAAAAACATAAGGTAACCATTATTTCGGATGAAATTCACGCGGACATGGTATTACCGGGTAACACCAAACATACGCCATTTGCAACAGTTTCGGAATGGGCAGCCCAAAATACTGTAACTTTCATGGCTCCCACCAAAGTATTTAATATGCCGGGATTAGTCAGTTCATCGTATATAATTCCGAACGAAGATTTGCATAAACAATTTGCAGGTTTTTTGCAAGCATCGGAGTTGAATTCCGGGAATATTTTCGCCTATATCGGAGCTATTGCTGCTTACGAACACGGAGAAGAATGGCGCAAACAGATGCTTGAATATGTTCAGGGAAATATAGATTACATCGTTGGTTTTTTGAAAACCAACATTCCGAAAGTCAAACCCATGATTCCTGAAGCATCTTTTTTAGTCTGGTTAGACTGCAAAGAATTAGGCATGGAAACCGATCAATTATTCAACTTCTTTGTTCAAAAAGCAGGATTAGGTCTCAACAAAGGTACCATTTTCGGCCCCGGCGGGGAATATCATTTACGGTTGAATGTGGCTTGTCCGAGAAGCATCCTGGTTCAGGCGATGGAGCAATTGGCAGAGGCATTGAATCAGTAATTCGTTAATTCGTTAATTGGTTAATTCGTAAATTGGTTAATTGGTTAATTGGTTATTTAGATAATTGGATGATTAGTTTAAGGGTTAATTGGTTATTATGTTAATATGTAAAGGTATAAATTGAAACAAACTAACATATCCGGGCGATTAAAAATATCAACTTTTTTCTATTTACAACTCATTCATCTTCTTCAATAAATAACAAAACTACGATTCAACCATTATACCATTTTACTAACCAGCCACCCAATTAACCAATCAACCAATTAACGAATCAACCTATATGGAAGTAAATATCGAACCATCCTGGAAACAGTCTTTACAAGTGGAATTTGACAAAACATATTTTGCCGGATTAACTGAATTTGTACGGAATGAATATAAAACGAAACTGACTTTCCCACCGGCAAACCTTATTTTCAATGCGTTCGATCAATGTACGTTCGACCAGGTGAAAGTGGTGATTATCGGTCAGGATCCATATCATGGCGACGGGCAAGCGCATGGTTTGTGTTTTTCGGTAAACGATGGCGTGGCATTTCCACCTTCTTTACTCAATATTTTCAAAGAAATAGAACGCGACCTTGGAAAACATAAACCAACAAGCGGGAATCTGACCCGTTGGGCGCAACAAGGTGTTTTATTGCTGAATGCAACCTTAACTGTTCAGGCTCATCTTGCGGGCTCACATCAGGGTAAAGGCTGGGAAACATTTACCGACGCGGCTATTCACAAATTAGCTACCGAAAAAAAGGGGCTGGTATTTATGCTTTGGGGGTCATATGCTCAAAAAAAAGGAGCTTTTATTGATTCAAACCGGCATTTGGTTCTGAAATCGGTACATCCTTCTCCCCTTTCTGCCTATCGCGGATTTATCGGTTGCGGTCATTTTTCGGCAGCAAACCACTATTTAAAAGAACATGGAGGAAATGAAATTGACTGGTAAATGATAGTCGGTAGTTTATAGTGGATAGTGGTTAAGTTTATAGCATTACAGACTGGGAACACCAGTTTAAAATCAAATGAAACATTAAAGCAAAATTATAGGAGACGATACTAATTTAATTCCCCTTTAGGGGCTAGGGGTTATTTTTGTTTCATAAGAGTTTAGAGCATACAAGTCTCGTAAAGAAGATACTAAAAATTTAATGAAACAAATTTAGTCATTTCTGACAGAAGACGAAGTCCCGAAGCAGCATTTGTAAGAGGGAATCATTTCACAAGATCAGCCAGTGCTTTATTAATTTCAGGGAATTTGAATTTAAAACCCGCTTCGTTAAGCCTTTTAGGAATAACATAAGAACTATTTAATAGCAATTCGGGCTCGGTCCCTATCAGTTTCGCACCAAAATTAATTGCAAACCTGGGCGCAGGAATACCAAAAGGAACACGAAGGGCAAGACGAAGGGCAGTCATAAAAATATCATTGGAAACCGGATGGGGAGCTGTGCAATTAAAAACTCCATGCAGGTTATGCTTTTCCAATAAATAAAGGACAACACGGAAATAATCTTCCATATGTACCCAGCTAAACATTTGTGTGCCTTCAGCTTGTTTTCCTCCCAAACCAAAACGGGTTAACATGAGTAATGGACTTAGTGCACCTCCAGCTTTACCCAACACGACTGATGTACGTAGTGCAATTTGTCTGGTTTCCTCCAATTTAAATCCAAAGAAAACATTTTCCCATTGAGTAACCACTTCAGCTAAAAAGTCATTTCCGGTTTCCGGCTCATTTTCAGTCATCGGGTGTATTGTTGAAGGCTTGTAAACACCTGCAGCACTTGCATTAATCCACAAACCCGGAGCCTTTTCACATTTTCCAATGGCCTCTCCAATTAATTGAGTTGTACTAATTCTCGAATCCAGTATGGCTTTCTTATTTGCTTCGGTATGTCTGCAGTTGATTGTTTTTCCGGCTAAATTAATGACCAGATCAGCACCGTTCAACGCTTCGGTCAAAGCCGTCAACTCCCATGAAACATGGGCTTTATCACGCGAAACAAGTACGACTTTGTATCCTCGCTCCCTGAAACGCATATCGAGATAAGTTCCAATAAAACCGGTTCCACCGGCAATGACTATTTTTTTCATCTTAAACCAACAATTTATACCATCTAAAAGCAGACAGGTGCAAAATACAAAAAATATCCCACATACAACTTAAAACAGAAAAAAAAACTCCCCTGCAAATTCATGCGGAGGAGCTTTATTTTATAAATGAGCAATTTAATTGTTCATTATTAATTTTCAATTATTATTCGTGTGCTCCCATTTTAAGCATTTGTACTTCACGTTCGCTTAAGAAGCGATATTTTCCGCGGGGAAGACTCTTTTTGGTCAATCCGGCAAAATAAACCCGATCCAGACGAATCACCTTATAACCTAATTTTTCAAAGATACGACGAACAACACGGTTTTGACCGGAGTGAATTTCGATACCAACCTGTTTCAAATCACCTTCTTTCACAAATTCGAGCGCATCCACAGTAATCACTTCCTCTTCAAGGTTGATACCATTCATTATAGTCTCAAAATCAGCTTTTTCGAGTGGCTTATCCAGGGCAACATGATAGATTTTTTTCTTATCATACTTAGGATGAGTCAGTTTCGAAGCCAGATCACCATCGTTAGTCAACAGTAAAACACCGGTTGTGTTTCTGTCCAGGCGACCAACGGGATAAATGCGTTCGCTACATGCGTTTTTCACTAAATCAAGTACCGTTAAACGGTCATGTGTATCTTCCGAAGTGGTTACACAGTCTTTTGGTTTATTCAACAGTAAATAAACTTTTTTCTCCGACTGAACGGTTTGTTCGTGGAACATCACTTTATCGGTGATCAATACTTTCACGCCCATTTCGGTAACTATTTGTCCGTTAACCGATATCACACCGGCTAAGATATATTCATCCGCCTCACGACGTGAACAAATACCGGCATTTGCCAAAAATTTATTCAAACGAATAGGTTTGGTCGGATCGACCATGGTCTTTTGGTATTCTAATTGTTTTTTATTGCTGTATTTTGCGTTCGGATCGTAAGTACTGTCATCGCTCCGTTTGCGGAAGGATACGCCATCTTTTTTATTATCGTAACGAGTTTCAGTAAATTCTGATTTCGTTCCTTCGGGCAATCTTTGGAAACTTAATTTTCCTGTCCGTGTTTCTTCTTCGTTCGATTCCTGAAATCTGCCATAAACTTTTTCGCCGTTAGCATCAGTATTCAATGGACGACTGTCCTTGTCACCAAAAGGTTTGCGAGGACCGTAAGACGGTTTGCTGTCACGACCTTCAAAAGGCTTGCGGTCACCAAAAGGTTTGCGATCGCCATAAGCAGGTTTGCTGTCACGATTTTCCCATGGTTTTTTATCACCAAAAGCAGGGCGGCTTTCTCTGTCTCCATAAGGTTTCTTATCGCCATAAGCAGGGCGGTCGCCATAAGGTTTGCGGTCACCAAATGCTGGTTTGCTGTCGCGGTTTTCCCATGGTTTCTTATCACCAAAAGCAGGGCGGCTTTCTCTGTTTTCGGAAGCTTTGCGCTCACCATAAGTCGGTTTGCCCTCACCACCGATATAACGTTCACTGCTGGCAGGTTTTTTATCTACACCCCCGAATGGTTTACGGTCGCCATAAGCTGGTTTATTATCGTTATTTTCCCATGGTTTACGATCTCCGTAAGGTTTGCGGTCACCGAAGGCTGGTTTACTATCTCTGTCGCCATAAGGTTTTCTATCACCATAGGCTGGTTTGCTGTCTCTGTCGCCATAGGGCTTTCTATCACCGAAGGCTGGTTTGCTATCTCTGTTTTCCCAGGGTTTCCGATCACCAAAAGCAGGTTTACTGTCACGATTTTCCCATGGTTTTTTTTCACCGTAAGCCGGGCGGCTATCATCTCTTTTTTTATAATCCGAACTTCCTGATGAACGACTATCATCACGGGCCGGTCTGTCAGAACCAAATTTTGCTGCTCCTCTTGAGCCTTTTAATATCGATTTAACATCGCGTTTCTCAAACGGTTTACCATCACGGCCGGCACCAGCATTCGATTTTCCTTTCGAACTTCCTTGCCATTTTTCATTATTTGTTTTCATTCAACTTTTTGGGTTTGTATTTGGGGTGCAAAGGTCGGAAAAAATACTGAATAAACAGCACATTTTTAGACTTAAAGCAAGTTAATTCAAATATATTCAGCTCAATTATCAATTAATAATAACCAATTATCAATTCCCTTTGTTCTGTATTGTTATAAAAAACAAATCATCAAATAAAAATGCCGGTAAACTCTGTTGTAGTTTCATACAAAATTAAACAAACGTTTGCAGCGCCAAAAGTGTACATTTTAAAAACAGATACTTTTATCATCAAAACTAAATACTTACATTTGTAACCGAATAATTTCAATCATAATTCATATAAAAATCAAGTATTTATGAAAAAAATCTTTTTGTTACTAATTGTACTGGCAGTCAGTTTCGCAGGCAGGTCTGAAAATTTACTATCGCCCGATAAAAATTTCAAACTCAACTTTTCGGTGAATGCAACCGGAGAACCGGAGTATGCGCTTTTCTTTAAAGAAAAACCTGTAATTAAAACCTCCTTACTGGGACTGGAACTAAAGAATGTGCCTTCACTTATGAAAGGTTTCAATATTCAAAAAACAGAAACAAGCACTTTCGACGAAACATGGAAACCCGTATGGGGCGAGGTAAGCGAAATTCGCAGTAACTACAATGAACTATTGGTAGTTTTGGAACAAAAAGCCGAACAACGAACGATTAGAATTCGTTTCCGTTTATTTAATGATGGATTGGGATTTCGTTATGAATTCGACAAACAACCGAATCTGAATTACTTCCAGATCGCAGACGAACGTACGCAATTTGCCCTCACCGGCGACCATAAAACTTTCTGGATTCCGGGTGATTACGATACCAACGAATATTTCTACACGACTTCTAAACTTTCGGAAGTCGATGCATCGGAAGTCGATGGAACGGGAATTGGTACACATGGCTTTTTTGCGAAAAATGCAGTGCAAAGTCCATTGCTGATGAAAACTGCCGAAGGTTTGTATATCAGCATTTTCGAGGCGGCATTGGTTGATTATTCCGCCATGCAATTATTGATTGACCAAAAGAATTTTGTGCTCACTTCGGCCTTAGTTCCCGATGCATTAGGAACCAAAGCCTATATGCAAACGCCACAACATACTCCGTGGCGTACGGTCATAGTAAGCGACAATGCGGCTGACATTCTGGCTTCTAAAACCATTTTAAATCTGAATGAACCTAGTAAAATTGCCGATCCGGGTTTTATTCATCCTCAGAAATTCATTGGAATCTGGTGGGGAATGCATGTACCCCATACCATGTCGTGGGATTATGCGCATGCACCAAATATCCGCCTGAAAGATACTGACTGGAATGCACTTACCCCACTACCCCAACACGGTGCAAAAACTGAGAATGTAAAACGTTACATCGATTTTGCAGCCAAAAACGGTTTTACCGGCATTTTGGTCGAAGGTTGGAATGTGGGTTGGGAAGACTGGGCAGGAAACTGGAAGGAAGAAGTCTTCGATTTTGTAACCCCTTATCCTGATTTTGATGTAAAAGCAATACATGCTTATGCAGCTTCGAAAGGGGTGAAAATCATCATGCACCACGAAACATCCGCATCGGCAACAAACTACGAACGCCGTATTGACAAAGCCATAGAATTTATGAAAGCGAATGGTTACGATGCTGTGAAAACCGGATATGTGGGTTGGATAATTCCCCGCGGCGAACGTCACGACGGACAATGGATGGTTAATCACTACATACGTGTGGCAGAGAAGATGGCTGAAAACCGGATTATGTTGGATGCACACGAACCTGTACGGCCAACCGGGCTTCACCGTACTTATCCCAACTGGATGGCTTGTGAAGCTGCACGTGGAAATGAATTCAATGCCTGGAGTGCAGGAAATCCACCCGAGCATGAAACCATTTTGCCATTTACCCGCTTGATGGGTGGCCCTATGGATTATACACCGGGAATTTTTGAAATAAAAATGAGCTATTACGAAGCCGGCAATAAATGCCAGGTTCACACCACGCTGGCGAAACAATTGGCATTGTATATTACCATGTACAGTCCGCTTCAAATGGCCGCCGACCTGCCCGAGAATTACGAAAAACGCATGGACGCATTTCAGTTTATCAAAGATGTAGCCGTAGACTGGGATGATACAAAATACCTCGAAGCGGAACCGGGTGACTTCATCACTATGGCCCGAAAAGCGAAAGGAACATCCGACTGGTTTGTGGGTGCCATTACCGACGAAAATGCACGTACTGCGGTAATTCCTTTCCATTTTTTGGATCCTAAAGAATGGTATATAGCAACGGTTTACGGAGATGCTGCCAGTACCGACTGGAAAGAAAATCCGATGGCGTATCATATTCATAAAGTGCTGGTTAACTCCAAAAGTGTGTTGAAACAAAAACTTGCTCCCGGCGGTGGTGTTGCCATCAGTCTGAAAAAAGCAGGGAAAGTTGAAATGAAGGGAATCAAAAAGATTTGAGAATGAATTGATTTGAAACTAAAAAAAATGCCGATGGACTCAAATGAGCACACCGGTATTTTTTTATTACAAACGGGGATGAATTAATCTGCTGATTACATTTTGGAATCTAAAAAATTTCTACTTTTGTAAATAATATTTTCTCAAAAAAAATCATCATCAACCTATAAGCATAAAAATTGCATGACAACATATATTACAATTTTACGGGGGATCAATGTTGGCGGCCATAAGTCGATTAAAATGGCGGATTTACGACAATTATTTATCGGATTGGGCTTTAAAAACGTTCAAACCTATATACAAAGCGGAAATGTTATTTTTCAAAATCCGATGAATACAGACACTCAATTATTGGAAACGTTAATTGCGAATAAGATATCGGAGACTTTTGGCTTTGTAATTCCAGTACTTGTACTGACTTTAAATGACCTGAAAAGTGCGATAGAAAATAATCCTTTTATATCCGACAAAACAAAAGATCCGGTATATCAGCACCTTACTTTTTTATCGGCGATCCCCGAAAAAGAATCGGTTGGCAAGCTTGATTCAGGGAATTACAATTCAGACCAATTCGTCTGTACTGGAAAAATAATTTATTTGTATTGTCCAAACGGTTATGGGAAAACCAAACTCACCAATACTTTTTTCGAAATGAAACTAAAGGTCACAGCCACCACCCGAAACTGGAAAACGGTAAATGAATTAGTTGTTATGGCGGAGAAATTATCTAACTAAAGAAGAAATATAGCGTTATATATAACAGGAATGAAGTACCTGAATTTGACTCCTGTTTATTTAAATATCTCAATAAAAATTCAGAATAAAAAAGGATGATTTATCAACATGTTTACAGTATTTTCTTATTAATTATAAAACATTTCATACATTTGCAATTGAATTAATTCAACAATTTCACTAATTCAACCAATTAACAAATTAACTAATCAACCAATTAACCAAAACACAAGACCATGAAACCAACATTATTAGAACTAATTTCACAGGGGAAAACGCTGGTATCGGATGGTGCCTGGGGAACTTTTTTACAATCCAAGGGATTAAAAGCAGGCGAATGCCCCGAGCAGTGGAACATCGATCATCCTGATGCAGTTCTGGATATAGCACGCAGTTATATAGAAGCCGGAGCAGATACCATCGAAACAAACAGTTTTGGTGGAAACAGTTTCAAACTTATGGGTTTTGGTTTGGAAGGGAAAGTTTACGAGTTAAATAAAAAGGCTGCCGAAATTTCACGAAAGGCTGCCGGTGACAATAAATACGTGTTGGGTTCAATGGGTCCGACAGGGAAAATGTTGATAATGGAAGATGTCACCGAAGACGAACTTTACAATTCCTTCAAAGAGCAGGCTGTAGCTTTGTACGATGGCGGTGCTGATGCGTTGGTGATCGAAACCATGACCGCACTTGATGAAGCTACGATTGCTGTGCGGGCTTGTCGCGAAAACACACCTTGCGAAGTGATCTGTACTATGACTTTCGATCATTTGCAAACCGGTGAATATCGCACCATGATGGGTGTTTCTCCGGCTGAAATGGTTGTGGCCTTGAAACTGGCCGGAGCTCATATTGTTGGCGCCAATTGCAGCAACGGTATTGAAGGGATGGTGAAAATTACTGAAGAAATCCGCACGGTGGATAAAGACATTCCTGTGTTGATTCATGCCAATGCCGGACTACCCATTTTACAGGGCACTTGCACAGTTTTCCCCGAATCACCTGAAAAAATGGCTGCCTTTGCACCTCAACTGGCAAAAGCAGGAGCCAATATTATCGGTGGCTGTTGCGGAACGACTCCCGATCATATTCACAGACTGGTGGAAGTGTTGCATGCTGAAAATAAATAATTTGTATTTCTTTTTATGAGGGGTTATACTCCATAATTTAGAATAAATAATTTTATATTATGGTAACAAATCAGATTTACATTGCACTTTTGATCGTTGTTCTGACAATAATTGCGGTTTCATTTTTTCTTTTCTCAAAGAAAAACAGAAGTAAATCATTGACTCCTTTGGCAGGGATTGCTTTCGCATTGGTTATTGCCGGAATTATTTTTGGTGAAAACCAATGGATCGGTTATGGATTAATTGGAACCGGTGTAGTACTTGCAATTATTGATATTTTTATCAAAACAAACAGATAAAAAACAAAATACCACAGCGTCAAAAAAACTCTGAACAGAAAAGAAAAACACAATCTTTATTGAATTAACCTTAAATTATTTTACCAGATGGAAACCAGGATAATAGCCCCTTGCGGCATGAATTGTGGAATCTGTTTAGCCTACTTAAGAGATAAAAACATCTGTGTTGGTTGTTGGGGAGAAAAGAAACCGAAAACAACCAGCAGATCTAACTGCGTCATTAAAAATTGCGAGCTTTTACAGCAAACCGACTCTAAATTTTGCTATGAATGTCCAAAATTCCCCTGCATTCGACTGAAGCAACTGGACAAACGCTACCGGACAAAATACCATATGAGTATGCTCGAAAATCTCGAATCTATAAAAAATGTTGGTCTGGAACATTTTATGGATGCAGAGCATGACAGATGGCTTTGTAACACCTGCGGTGGTTCAATCTGTGTACACATAGGTTTTTGTTTAAAGTGTATGAGTGAAGCACATTCGCTAAAATGATGTACTTATATCTGATTTGTAAATTTTAAAATTTAACAAAAATGAAACCCGGACGAAAAGTAATCATCTATATTGCCACGAGTCTCGATGGCTATATTGCAACTCGGGATGATGGTCTTGATTTCCTTTCCTTAGTTGAAGAAATAGGACAGGATTACGGTTACATGGATTTTATAGAAACAGTAGATGCCGTTATTGTGGGCCGTAAAACATACGACAAAGTGATTTCAATGGTCTATGCCTTTCCTCATGCCGACAAAGAAGCTTATGTTATTACCCGCACAGCAAGACCGGATATCGGGTCAATAAAATTCTATACAGGTAGCCTGAAAGAGCTAGTTTCGAACCTGAAAAGTAAACCCGGTAAAAACATATTTGTAGATGGTGGTGCCGAAATAATAAATGAAATGCTGAAAGAAAACCTGATAGATGAGTTTTACATTTCTATTATCCCTATTCTGCTCGGCGAAGGCATTTCACTTTTCAAAAACGGCAGACCTGAGTTGAAATTAAAACTTGTCAGTGCTACTCCATATGCAAAAGGACTGGTACAACTGCATTATACGCGTTAGATCCCGGAAATTCTGATATTATTTACCGAACAAAAAATATCTTTTCCCTCCTTCCCAAATATAACTTTTACATATCACATAAAGAAATTGTCTTATTGTGTTAATGTATGAAATTAAATTCATATATTTGACCAATCTATTGAAGAACGACGATCCGAAGTACATTCAAATACCTTTGTTATTCATAACTTTAAATAACCACCATGAAAAAACACTTGATTTTATCAGCAATTACCATTAGTTTGGTATTTCTTTTCAGTAGTATTGGCAGCGCACAAACTTCAACCATTGACAAGTCCAAACTCGTAGGCATTTGGCAACAGTGCGATTCGACAGGTGTTCCTGTAATTACAGGTCCCGGTTTTAATGAGTATAAAATAATAACTCCTGAATCATTTAATGTTTTAGAAGTTAACAAAGAAGATGGAACTTTTATTGCTGTCTTTTTTGGAACATACACTTATGAAAATGAGATTTACACTGAAACATTAACCTATACTACTCCACAAATGGTCAGTGCGAAAGGAACTAAAAATTCATTCTATATCGCCTTTAGAAATAATTTATTGTATATTAATGGTATAAATAACTCCTACAAACAGGTTTGGAAGAGAATGGATAGGATTGACTGACAGATAGCAAATTAAAAAAAGTGCAAACTCACGAGAGTGCCTACAGGTAATTCTTGTGAGTTTTTTTTGTGTCAACCAAAACCATCAAAATCATTGAAACACTCATACTTTCAACTCTTTGAATTTACTTTAGATTCAATTAACACTATGGAAGTTATAAAAAATTCATTTCAACTTTTCTAAATTCTTCACATTGACAAATTGGCAAATTGGCACATTAGTAGTATATTTGCCTTTTAAAATACAAGAAGAACCATGCCACCTTTAGCCGAACGTCTCCGCCCGCAAACCCTCGATAATTATATAGGCCAGAAACATTTGGTCGGCGAAAATGCTATCCTGCGCAAGATGATAGAATCGGGGCATATAGCTTCCTTTATCCTGTGGGGACCACCGGGTGTGGGCAAAACGACCCTCGCGAAAATTATTGCAAACAAACTCGATCGGCCGTTCTATACATTGAGTGCTGTCAGTTCAGGTGTAAAAGACGTGCGTGAAGTGATTGAAAAAGCCAAAGCCAATCGTTTCTTTTCGCAAGCCAATCCAATATTATTTATTGACGAAATACACCGTTTCAGTAAATCGCAGCAAGATTCCTTGCTTGGTGCCGTCGAAAATGGAACGGTCACATTGATAGGTGCTACCACCGAAAATCCTTCTTTCGAAGTGATCACACCACTCCTTTCACGATGCCAGGTATATGTACTTAAATCACTGGATAAAGAAGATTTATTGGAATTAGCCGATTATGCTGTTAAAACTGATATTGAACTTAAACACCGTGTAATAGAATTTGAGGAAACGGAATCTTTACTGCGTTTTTCGGGTGGAGACGCACGTAAATTATTGAATATTATCGAATTGGTTGTCAATGCCAACACTTCAGAAAAAGTTATCTTCACCAATGAAATTGTTACCGAACGTCTTCAACAAAATCCTTCGGCATATGACAAAGATGGCGAAATGCATTACGATATTATTTCAGCATTTATTAAATCCATCCGGGGCAGTGATCCCGATGCCGCTATTTATTGGCTTGCACGTATGGTTGCCGGAGGCGAAGATCCAAAATTTATAGCACGACGTTTGGTTATTTCTGCAGCCGAAGACATCGGACTGGCAAATCCAAATGCTTTGTTACTGGCCAATGCCTGTTTCGATGCCCTACAGAAGATTGGCTGGCCCGAAGGTCGTATTATCCTTGCTGAAGCGACAGTTTATCTGGCTGCATCTCCCAAAAGCAATTCTGCTTATTTGGCTATCGACGATGCTTTGGCCCTGGTTGAACAAACTGGAGATCTTCCGGTACCATTGCATCTACGTAATGCACCGACCAAACTAATGAAAGAACTGAACTACGGAAAAGATTATCAATACTCTCACAATTTTACCAATCATTTTGTGGATCAGCAATTTATGCCTACCGAACTCAAAGACAAGCGAATATGGAAAGTACAAAATAGTCCGGCGGAGAGTAAATTGGGAGAGTGGTTAAGAGTTTTGTGGAAAGGAAGATATTAAGGTAGAATTATCGAACCTGCATACTTATTATTAAATAATCACCATAAAAACACTCAGTTGTGAATAACAACTGAGTGTTTTTATATTAATAGCTATCTGTGGATGTTGTGAAACAAAACTAAAGACAATGTTAATAAAAACAAATGCTAATATCCTCTCGAGCATTTAAATACCGAAAAATCGAAAAAAAAAAATCACATTGAAAATTAAACCTTTTAAAACCAATTTAAATTTATCTCTTAAAAAGAGAGACTCCTTTAAAGAAGATAACTAGATATAAGAATAAAAACACCTACCGAAATCGTAATTAAAGAAAGGACTTTCAAAAACCAATACTTTTTTGATTTACTAAACTCATCTATTAATAAAAATAATTTCAAAGTTATAATTGCCTGAATGAAAAAGATTGTGATTAATAAGTATATCATAGATTAAAAATATTAGAATCAGGTTTAATTAATGCACGGTTTTTAATTTGTCTTTTATTTATAGCGAGTAAAGTTGTTATTTAAGTAATACTATATATTTAACTGAGAAAAAAATCAAAATGGTTCATTCAGACATGAAGCAGACTCAAATTTACAAATTGAAAATTAAATAATGCTGACATATAGTCAATTGCAGAGTATAATTATACTTAGGTAAGCTATCCAACAAAGGGATAATGAAATAAATATTTAGTTAGTTTTTAAATTAGCTCTGGTCTTGGGATCTATTTTATAACCTTTATATCCATATAAAAAAGTGACTATAAAAGAAACGATTAGGAAAATAATGCCCATATTTACAGGGTTTGCATTCGGAATGATATGTATTAAGATTGGATAAGTAGAACCACCAACAATAGCCATAATAATCAAAGCGGATGCTCTTTTAGTTTTATAGCCCATTTTTCTTATACCCAAAGAGAAAATAATAGGGAACATGGTACTCATTGAGAGCGTAATTAAACAGAGAGCCACAAAAGAGATCAATCCTAAATTAAGTCCTAAAACAACCGAGAATAGAAGCGAAAACAAAGATGCAAAGAAAAGTAATATATTGGGTTTTAATTTAATAAGTATAAAGCTACCTACAAAACGACCGATTGTAAATAATCCAAATCCAGCAAAAACAAAAATTGAACTAACTACAGTATGATAAACTTTATCATTCAAAACATTAGTTTGACCAACAATCTTCACAATATTCAACAGATAATCATGTCCGATTACTGTCTGACTTTCCATCGCTTTGAATAAGTCAAACAAGTATTTTGTATAGAATCCGAAAAGTGCTGTTTGCGCAGCTATATAAAAGAACATAGCAATTACAGCACCTGAAAAATGTTTTCGTTTAAAAATTGATCTGCTTTCGAGACCAATCTTTAAAGTTGAACTTTTCAATTTTTCATACTTCTCCTCGCTGATTTTTGGAAGTTCAGAGATCAAAAAAAGAATGGCAATAAATAAAACAAGAATCCCAACTCCCACATAAGGAACTGCCATTTGGGCAAATTCATTTGAATTTTGAACCTGATCTAATATGATAGTTCCTCCTACAAAAGGACCAAAAAACCAACCTAAAGAAGTAAAAGATTGTCCTAAAGTAATACGAAAGGTGGAATATTTATTTTTACCAACTAATGTTGTGTATGGATTGACAACCGTCTCGAGAGCAGCCATTCCCAAAGCAATAAAAAAAAGTGAAAAAAGGAAAAGCGGAAAAGACTTAAATTGCGAAGTAGGAAAAAACATAAATGCACCAACGGCAAAAAGTAATAATCCTAAAATGATACCGTTTTTATAGCCAAACCGTTCAGTAAACAAGCTGGCCGGCAAAGGCATTAAAAGATACCCTGCATAATATGACAATAGTACTAAGGCATACTTTGAAGCATCAGTCTGAATAACATCTTGAAAGTGTTTATTAAGTATATCTAATAACCCAAGAGCGAAACCCCATAAGAAAAAGAGCGTGATTAATAGAACAAATACTTTACTAAAAGATACACCAACCTTAGAAACAAAAAAAGATTCGATTTTATTCATTTTGAATTAGATATTAAAAGTTTTATTTGTTTTATAAATTAGAAGCTATTATTAAATATAAATGAGTAGATGTAAAATTTATTTTATCCGTAAGTATCCTTTTATAATTTTTCAGTCAAAGATACTTTTGCTATCGATCAATTTTCAATTATATCTTATTTAATTGAATGAGTATTTAAAAACAAAGTATCTTACTAACTGAAATCATATTTAAGAAAGTTTGTAAATATCCAGTTTTTTTTATTCTGAACAAATATACATAATAAAAATAAATATTTAATACTTTTTACTCATGTTATTTGCTACAACTATTTATGTTTAAAAACATAAATAGTTGTAGCAGCTTATCAATCTGTGATTTAACAAATTTAGAATTTAAATAATGTAGCATTAACTCCGAACTATGGTAGTTTTTTGCAGGTAACTTTTGATTTTATTATCGTTGCATTCGTCATTTTCATGTTTATCAACGGAATAAATAAAGTTGGCAGAAAGAAAGAAACTGCAGTTCCTTCAGCTCCAGCCGCACCTTCCAAAGAAGAATTATTGCTTACCGAAATACGTGATTTACTGAAGGAAAAGAAATAGCACCCATTTTATCAGGTTACAAAAAAAGACCTCTGTTGCAATATGCTACAGAGGTCTTTTCGTAAATACAATTTCCAATTAACTCAAAGTTAACGCAGTACCGTTAAGTATTCTTTGCTTACAATCAAAGGATTAACCAATTCATCAGTCAACGTACCAATCAACCAATTAACCAGTCAACCAAACACAAAAAAAAGCCCCGCATAAATGAATATGCGGGGCTTTTAAAAAACGGCGGCTATCTACTCTCCCACCTTGCGGCAGTACCATCGACGTGGACAGGCTTAACTTCTCTGTTCGGAATGGGAAGAGGTG